>Ga0268265_10000036_pt1 | contig 203278 bp, 150 predicted proteins | sample KBSSwiS52_FD_190355 | JGI IMG/M metagenome (GOLD analysis project Ga0268265, IMG submission 190355) | Switchgrass rhizosphere microbial communities from Kellogg Biological Station, Michigan, USA - KBS Switchgrass S5-2 (SPAdes) (version 2) | ecosystem: Host-associated > Plants > Roots >... | reverse complement strand
GCTGTCCGCCCTTGGCCACCACGAGCCGGGCGGTCGACGCCGCGCTGGGGGTGACCTGCCCGACCCCGCCGCTCGTGGTGGCCAAGGGCGGACAGCTGGTCTGTGTCGTCCCGCAGGAGAACGACCCCGAGACCGCCGCGGGCACCCGGCAGGAGCAGGGCCAGGCGGCGCCAGCACCGGCCGGCGCCGCGCGGCCTGGCAGCCGAGACCTCCCACCGGGCCAGGGCGCCTCGGCGCACCAGGGTGTGGCGACGAGCCCGGGCCGGGCCGCGAGTCTCACTCCACTGCCCGCGGTGGCGACCGCTGCCGCCCCGGGCGCGCCCCGGGCCGTCGCGGCGCTCACAGCGGTACTGGCGGGCGTGCCGGGCTGGCGGGTGGGTGTGAGCAGGGTACGGACCGGCGTGACCGGGGTGCGGCTGGGGTTCGGCGAGGCGACGGCGGCGGTCGAGCTCGCCAGCCGGCTGAGCCTCCAAGGCCAGGCCCTGCACACGGACGACCTGCTCATCTACAAGGTGCTGCTGCGCGACCGGGAACCGCTGACCGAGCTGGTGGAGACGGTCCTCGGCCCGCTACGGAACGCGCGCGGCGGCGCCGGCCCGCTGCTGGACACCCTGGACGCGTACTTCGCCACCGGCGCGGTAGCCCTGGCCACCGCCCGCCGCCTGCACCTCTCGGTCCGAGCCCTCACCTACCGCCTCTCCCGCATCCACCACCTCACCCGCCACGACCCAACCGCCCCCGCCGACCGCTACGTCCTCCAAACGGCAGTCATCGGTGCGCGTCTCCTCGGCTGGGACCAGTCAGAGCCCTGAGCCACAAATGAAAACGCCCCGCCGGCAGCACCGGCGGGGCATTTCACATCAAGCCATCCCCACAGCTACCCGTGGGGGGTGTCGGGGGGGCGAAGCCCCCCGACCGTGGGGTCCGGGGCTCGGCCCCGGAGCAACATCACGCGGGAGCCTGGGAGCACACATCAGCGTGCGAACAGGCCACCCCCGATCACGTGGGGCCCGGGGCTCGGCCCCGGAGCAACATCACGCGGGAGCCTGGGAGCACACATCAGTGTGCGAACAGGCCACCCCGATCGCGGCGAGCAGGGCTCACCAACCCCGCAGATCAGCCTCTTCCGAACTGCTCGCGCAGGCGGCGCAGGGCCTCCTCGTCGATGGCCGAGGCTGGCTGCTGCGACTCGGAGGTGTAGGAGCTGGGCGCGACCGCGGCGGCCTCGGCCTCGCGGGCGGCGCGGATCTGCGCCTGGTGCGCCTCGAAGCGGGACTGGGCCTCGGCGTACTGCCGCTCCCATTCCGCCTGCTGCTCCTCGAAGCCGGGCAGCCACTCGCCCGTCTCCGGGTCGAAGCCCTCGGGGTAGACGTAGTTGCCCTGCTCGTCGTACTTGGCTTCCATGCCGTACTGGCTCGGGTCGAACGTCTCGCCGTCGCCCGCGAGCCCGGAGGCCTCGTTCGCCTGCTTGAGCGAGAGGCTGATCCGGCGCCGGTCGAGATCGATGTCGATGACCTTGACGAGGATCTCGTCGCCGACGTTGACGACCTGCTCGGGGATCTCCACGTGGCGCTCGGCCAGCTCGGAGATGTGGACCAGGCCCTCGATGCCCTCGTCGACGCGGACGAACGCACCGAACGGCACGAGCTTGGTGACCCGGCCGGGGACGACCTGGCCGATGGCGTGCGTCCGGGCGAACTGGCGCCACGGGTCCTCCTGCGTCGCCTTCAGCGACAGCGAGACCCGCTCGCGGTCCAGGTCGACGTCGAGGACCTCGACCGTGACCTCCTGGCCGACCTCGACCACCTCGGACGGGTGGTCGATGTGCTTCCAGGACAGCTCGGAGACGTGGACCAGACCGTCGACCCCACCGAGGTCGACGAACGCGCCGAAGTTGACGATGGAGCTGACGACGCCCTTGCGGATCTGCCCCTTGGCCAGCTGCGAGAGGAACTCGGAGCGGACCTCGCTCTGCGTCTGCTCCAGCCAGGCCCGGCGAGACAGGACCACGTTGTTGCGGTTCTTGTCCAGCTCAATGATCTTGGCCTCGAGCTCGCGGCCCACGTAGGGCTGGAGGTCGCGGACCCGGCGCATCTCGACGAGCGAGGCGGGCAGGAAGCCGCGCAGCCCGATGTCGAGGATCAGACCACCCTTGACGACCTCGATGACGGTGCCGGTGACGACGCCGTCCTCCTCCTTGAGCTTCTCGATCGTGCCCCAGGCGCGCTCGTACTGGGCGCGCTTCTTGGACAGGATCAGCCGACCTTCCTTGTCCTCCTTCTGAAGGACAAGGGCCTCGACGTGGTCGCCGACCGAGACGACCTCGTGGGGGTCCACGTCGTGCTTGATCGAAAGCTCACGGGACGGGATGACACCCTCGGTCTTGTAACCGATGTCCAGCAGCACCTCGTCGCGATCCACCTTGACGATGGTGCCGTCGACGATGTCACCGTCGTTGAAAAACTTGATCGTCTTGTCGACGGCGGCGAGGAAGTCCTCGGCCGAGCCGATGTCGTTGACCGCGACCTGTGGTGTGGTCGGGCTTTGCGGGCTGGTCACGGTCTCCACGGGTCGAACGTCGGTGGTGCTCGTCAAGGGGTCGGCTCCGGCTACGGGTTGACGTCAGCGCGAGAGCCGGGTCGAACCGCCGGGACGGAGGGACAGAGAACGCGCTACAACACTGCGCTCGCTCAACGACGTTGCGCTGACAACGACACTGTCAGAACCGATAACGACTGCTCGAGTGGATCTGCTCGGTCCGAGACCCACAGACCCTCGTGCCGACCCCAGTCTAGGGAAGCCACTCCGGGGAGGTCAACGGGAGAGGCAGGCAGGCTCACGCCTGGCGGACACGTCGGCGCCGCGAGTCTGGACAAGCCCGACATCCAGGACCCAGCCCTGGACCCGCGCCGACCGGACTCCGGGAGCCGCCAGCCCGCGGCGCGGTCGCCGCCCGGGAACGTCACCGGCGGGCGACCACCGAGGTCAGGGCTGCCCGCCGGGACGGCCGTCCCAGCCGTCCCGCTGGGCGATGCTATCGGGTTGGTGCGGCTCCGGCAGGGGCGGAACCGTTGTCTCGTCCAGCGCGCCCGCGGCCGATCCGCCCTGGGCCGGCGCCGCGGCCAGGGCCCGCGTGGGCATCGGCGTCGACGGGACCGGCAGCGCCATCGGTGACGCGGCCACGCTGACCGCGCCGGCGCTGACGGCGTCGGGGCTGGGGGCTTCCCCGACCGCACTGGCCGGCGCGACCGCGGGCGGGGCAGTCGCCGCCGGCTCGCCCGGGCGGCCGCCCTTCTTCCACCGGCGGGCCCAGTCCCGGGCAAGGTTCTGGCATGGCTTCTCGACGAGGTGGTAGGTCAGCGTCGAGAGCGCCACCGTGATCACCAGGACGAGCACGAAGAACGGCAGGAAGGAGATCTGCCAGATCTTCCAGCCGCTGCGCGCCATCACCACGTCGATGACGGTCTGGTGCCACAGGTAGATGCCGTACGAGATCGAGCCGAGGAACGTCATCACCCGGCTGGACAGGAAACGGCGCACCACTCCGAGCCGCTGCGGGCCGAACACCGCCGGCAGCAGCAGGAAGAAGCCGAAGAGCCCGTAGAACAGGTGCTTGCCCAGGTCCGTCCGGACCTGGGCGTGGTAGATCGGCCACAGCGGCAGCCCGATCTTCTTGCTCGCCACCCAGTAGCAGACGGCCGCGAGCAGCCAGCAGACCGTGCCGGAGAACGGCAGCGCCGACCATCGCGGGTACCGTCCCTGCCGGCCGTACCAGGCGGACACGACCGCCAGGAACATGCCCATGGAGAACAGGTCCCACCAGACCGGCAGCCACGCCGCCCAGCCGTCGGCCGGGCCCGTGTCGGTGCCGATCATCTGCCAGTGCACCAGGTTGCCCAGCAGGTACAGCGTGGCGACGCCGGTCAGCTCGAGCCACAGCTGGGTGCGCGGCGCCCGGACGCGCCGGCCGAGCAGCCACGCGTAGAGCGGGACGAACAGGTAGAACGCGACCTCGACATTGAGCGTCCAGGCCTGGCTCAGCCCCTGCAGCGCCCAGGCCTGCCGGTAGCCCTGGACGAACAGCAGGCACTCCACCAGGCCCTGGATGTTCGCGACGATCATCTTGTCGGTGATGACCACCAGGCTGATCACGAACACCAGCCAGTACAGCGGGACGACCCGCATGAACCGGCGCAGGAGGAAGCCGCGAACCTCCGGCACGTCGCGGCCGCCACCGGAGTCGGCGAGCGCGAAGTGCCGCGCGACGAACGGCCGGTAGAGCAGGAACCCGGAGATCAGGAAGAAGACCGCGACACCGATCTCGGCCCGCGCGGCATAGGGCCCGAACGAGGTCCGCAGCGTCAGGGTGGTCATGAAGCCGGCGTGCACGACCAGCACGAGCAGCGCCGCGATGGCCCGCAGCCCGTCGAACCCGGGAAAGACCGTCGTGTCCTTCGGCCGGCTCGCGGCCGCTTCGGCGGCGGCAGCAGCGGCGACGTCCGCCGGGGCCGGCGGGGCATCCGACACCACGGTCGTGTCGGAGTCGACAGCGATCGTCGTGGGGTCGTCCGGACGCCCCAGCTGGCGGAGCCCGGCCTCGGTCACGGCGCGGGCCGGGGATGGCGTCGGTCCGGCACGGTCGCAAGGTACCAGCCGGCTGCGTCGCCGCAGCGCTTGCGCCGTTGCAAGTAACCGCTCAGCGCACGGACGGAACCGAGGGTGATCAGCGGGCCGGCCCCGGTCAGCTGGGCCGCGCAGGCACTTCGGCCTGGGTTGGGCGCGCCGGGGGCTGCCCGGAGCGTGCCGCGGCCCTCGAGCCGCTGTGGCGGCCGCGCGGGATGAAGCGAGCCCGGATGGAGGCGAACGCGACCGCCGCGAGCAGCACCACCGCCGGCTCGGCGACGGCCCGGAAGCGGCTGGTGCCGTAGACCATGGTCGAGGCGACGGTGAGCGCCCCCGGCAGGGCGAGCAGCGGCAGCAGGAGCACGCCACGCCGGCGCAGCAGCACGGCGCCGACGACGCCCGCCGCGAGCAGCACCCACAGCGAGAACAGCGCCGCCCGGCTCAGCCCCACCGGCCGCAGCTCGATCGTGTCGAGCCGGACCTGCTGGAACGGGCGGAACAGTCCCCACGTCCGGCCAGCCCTGGCCAGGGCGACCTTGGGCAGCTCAGCCTTGTGGTCGCCGATGTACCGATACGCCGCCTCGCGGTAGAAGACGTCGCGCTCCGAGCGCTCGGTCGGCTCGCCCTTGATCTTCAGGATGCACTGGAAGTCCCACCAGCCGAGATGGGTGCCGTGGTAGGTGGTGTCGCAGTGCGTGACCGCCAGCGTGGTGCCAAGACCTGTCGACAGGTACTCAGGCTCGTTGAACCGGTTCAGGTTGTAGGCCGCCCACGGCACGATCGCCACGACGCAGACCGCCCCGGCCACGACGAGCATTCCCACCCGTCGCCGCCACGACGCGCGGGCGCCGGCCGGCTGTTCCTCGCCAGCCCCGGCTGACCGCAGCTCGCCCGCCCCGGCTGACCGCTGCCCGCCCGCCCCATCCCCGCGGGAACGCGCCAGCAGGATCAGCGGCGTCACCAGGAAGACCGCGAGCAGGAGCAGCTCGGCTCGCGCGAGCGCCGCCGCGGCGGTGGCCAGGCCCAGCAGCGCGGCGTCGACGTAGCCACGCCGGTCCCAGAAGCGGTAGGCAAGCCAGAGCACGGCCGAACAGGCCAGGATTCCCGTCGTCTCGGACATCACCAGCGGGTCGTTGATCCACATGCCGGGGTATACGGCGGCGAGCCCGGCCGCGACCAGCCCCGCGGCCGGCCCCGCGGCCCGGCGCCCCGTGAGCGCGATCAACAGGATCGAGAGCGTCCCGAGCAGGCACTCGAACACCTGATGCTCGAGGAACGTCCGGAGGCCGACCAGCGCCGGCAGCGCGAGCAGGGCGCTGGTCAGCGGGGGGTGCTGCGCGTCCGGCACGTACCGGTGCTTCAGGTAGAGCTCGTACGGGTCGGGCCAGCCCCGCCCGTCGGCGAACAGGTTGGCCGCCTCGTGGTAGTAGAGCGGGTCGCCTTGCACGGCGGCCGGATGCATCCAGCCGAACAGGTACCACAACCGGAGACCGAGGCCGACGGCCAGGACGACGGCCAGCAGCAGCCACCAGCGGCGGTCGCGCAGCCGGCCGGCGGCGGCCCCCGGCATCTCCGCCGCACCCGGCACGACAGCGGTCTCGGTCACGGCCGGAAAGTACCAAGGCACCTCCGGCCAGCTGAGTGCGACAGGTGTGACGATGGAACGCCGACGCGCGGACCGCGATCCGACGCTTACCCAGCGGTCCCAAGTAAGGCCACCCCGGGGCACTGCCGAGGACGCGCGCGCGGGACCACACGCCGGTTAACGCATACTTCGCAGAGCGGTCATCCGGACGCGGGCCGCCGATCATCACAGGCGGACGAGCGGGAGGAGGCCCCGGCTGAGCGGCAAAGACGCTGACACGGTCCGGATCTCCGACGCCGGTCGCTTCCGCTCGCAGCAGCCCGCCCGCCCCGGCGAGGACCGGCCGGGCGACGCGCGTGCGGGCACGGACGGCGACACCCGCCCGGGCAACGGCCCTGGCACCGGCACCGGCACGGAGCCCGGCGCTGACAACGGCCGGGGCCCCGCCGCCCCGCGCCCGCGAGCCGGCCGGGAGGACCCGGCGCGGCGAACCGGCCCGCACGGCGACCGCCCCGCCCGCGACACCCACGGAAACGACACCCGCGGAAACGACATCGGCGGCCAGCGGGCCCGCGGGCACGAGCCGCACCGACGCGAGGCCCGCGGCCCGGAGGATCCCGGGCACGACGCGGCCCGGACCGGCAATCGCCCCCGCGTGCGTCGACCCGGCGACGGCGAGGACAGCGGCGCCCGCACGCGGACCGGCCACCGGGACGCGCTGCGCCCACCTGCCAGCCCCAACCGCGGCGTCCAGCGCGTCCGCGACGGCGACGGCCAGCACACCGTCGCCATCCCACGGGCAGCCGTCCCCCGCGGGGGCGTCGCCCGGACCGGCCACGGCTCCGGCCCGATGCCGAGGCGCGCCCCCGAGCCCGTCTACACTCGGCGCCCGCCCCAGCAACGCCCGGGCACCGGCGACGGCCAGGGTGCCGATCCGGAGCCCAGGACCACGGGGCTGACGCTCCTGGACCGGTCCGCCGCGCCGGCGACGACCGCGATCGGCCCGGCGGACTCGGACACCACCGGGACGTTCCTCGCGCCGATCGTCCACTCCCCCGGCCTGGACGGGCTGCGCGCCCTCGCGGTGCTGGCCGTGATCGCGTACCACGCGGGGCTGTCCTGGGTGCCGGGCGGCCTGCTGGGCGTCGACACGTTCTTCGTGCTGTCGGGCTTCCTGATCACCGGCCTGCTGGTGGCCGAGTACCGGGCGACCCGCCGCATCGACCTCAAGGACTTCTGGACGCGGCGGGCCCGCCGGCTGCTGCCCGCCTTCCTGCTCCTGCTGCTGGCGGTCTCCGCCTACGCGTACTTCCTCGCGCCGCCGGCCGACGTCACGAAGATCCGCCTGGACATGCTGGCGTCGCTGCTCTACGTGGCGAACTGGCGGTTCGCGCTGTCGAACCAGAGCTACTTCGACCACTTCTCGGCGCCGTCGCCGCTGCTGCACACCTGGTCGCTGGCGGTCGAGGAGCAGTTCTACGTGCTCTGGCCGCTGGTCATCTTCCTGGTGATGCGGCACAGCGCGCGCACGGTCGACAAGTGGAAGGGCCAGCGGCGCAAGGCGCAGTCGACGGCGCTGGCGGTCGCGGTGCTGGGCGCCGAGATCAGCGCGCTGATCGGGATCGTGCTGCTGCTCGTCGGCGTCGACGCGTCCCGGATCTACTACGGCACCGAGGTCCGCGTGCAGGCGCTGCTGACCGGCGCGGCGCTGGCGGTGTGGCGGGCGCAGCGGCGGGCCGGGTTCAGTGCGCGGGGCAAGACGGTGCTCGGGCACACCGGCGGTGTCGCGCTGCTGGCGCTGATCGCGCTCTGGGTGACCGTCGACGGGCAGTCCCGCGGTCTGTACGCGGGCGGGTTCCTCGGAGTGGCCATCCTCGTGGGCGTGCTGGTCGCGGCGATCGTCGAGGTGCCCGGCTCGCTGGTGGCGAAGGTGCTGGCGGTCACGCCGCTGACCTACGTCGGCAAGATCTCCTACGGGCTCTACCTGTGGCACTGGCCGGTCCTGCTGGCGTTGACGGCGGGGCGGACGGGCCTGCACGGCCCGGCGCTGCTGGGCGTGCGGATCGCGGTGACGCTGGCCTGCACGTTGACCTCGTTCTACCTGATCGAGAACCCGATCCGGCGTCGGCAGCTCCGTATTCCCAGGCCGATCGTGACCACGCCGGCGGTGCTGGCCGGGGTGGTCGCCGTGGCGGTGCTGGCGACGAGCACCCGGGCGTCGACCGCCCGCAGCCCCGCGGACCTGGAGAAGCTGGCGGCCACGGTCCAGGCCGGCGGCGGTCTGCCGGCCGCGACGCTGGACGGGCAGGGCGGCGCGCCGCTGCGCATGCTCATCGCCGGTGACTCGCTGGCGCTGACGCTGGCCGCCAGCGACTTCGGCAAGGTCGCCGCATCGATGAACGTGCAGCTCGCGGACGCCTCGATGCTTGGCTGCGGGGTGGCCCGGCTGCCGTCCAGGAAGCTGGATGGCCAGATCGGGCCGACGACGCCTGGCTGTGACCAGTGGCCAGCGCGGTTCACCAAGCGCGTGAACGAGGTCGATCCGGACATCGCCGGGCTCCTCGTCGGCCGCTGGGAGGTCACCGACCAGCTCATGGACGGCGAGTGGACGCACATCGGCGAGCCGGATTTCGACGCCTATCTGGCCGCCCAGCTGGACCTGGCGATCACGACGCTGTCCGCGCGCGGGGCGAAGGTGGTGCTTTTCACTACACCCGCGGTTGCCGCCCGAGAAGCGCCCGATGGGTCCCGGTACCCGGAGACGAAGCCGGAGCGGGTGGCACGCTTCAACCAGTTGCTGCGCGCGGCGGCCGACCGGCATCGCGGCGTGGCGACTATCTCGGATCTGAACGGTGTGCTCACGCCAGGCAACCGGTTCACCGACCACGTGGACGGAGTCCTCGCCCGAGACGACGGCGTGCACATTACTGCCGCCGGTGGTCGCATCGTTGGCCAGGCGTTGCTTCCTGCGATTGTTGCGCTGGTTCGTCCGACAAGTACGGATCGTGCCCCCGTGGGCACGGCCACGTCCCCCGGCTGACCTGCGTGCTTTACCGAACGCTAACCTTTCGACGGCAGCGTGCCGCACTCAGACAGGAGGATGATCGTGCCCCGCGCGCTCATTACAGGCATCACCGGCCAAGACGGTCTGTACCTGGGAGAGCTGCTCACGGCCAAGGGCTATGAGGTGTTCGGGCTGGTCAGAGGCCAGTCGAACCCCAAGGTGGCGACCGTTGAGCGGATCATTCCCGGCGTCCAGTTGCTGGAGGGCGACCTCACCGACCTGTCCTCGCTGATCGGCGCCGTGGAGATCTCGCAGCCGGACGAGGTGTACAACCTCGGCGCCATCTCCTTCGTCGGACTCTCCTGGAAGCAGGCGGAGCTGACTGGCGAGACCACCGGGATGGGTGTGTTGCGTATCCTCGAGGCGCTGCGGATCACCGCCGGCAGCGACGCCTCGCAGGTGCGGTTCTACCAGGCGAGCTCGTCCGAGATGTTCGGCAAGGTCCGGGAGACCCCCCAACGGGAGACAACGCCGTTCCACCCGCGTTCTCCCTATGGCGTGGCGAAAACCTTCGGGCATTACCTCACCGTCAACTACCGCGAGTCGTATGACATGTTCGCGTGCTCCGGGATGTTGTTCAACCACGAGTCGCCCCGCCGCGGAATCGAGTTCGTCACCCGAAAGGTGACCCGGGGCGTCGCCCGGATCGCGCTCGGGCTGCAGGACTCGATCACCCTCGGGAACCTTGAGTCCCGCCGTGACTGGGGCTTCGCCGGCGATTACGTCGACGCGATGTGGCGGATGCTCCAGCAGAACGAGCCGGACGACTACGTCATCGCCACCGGCGAGACCCACTCGATCCGCGAGCTGCTGCAGGCCGCGTTCGCCCGGGTCGGCATCGACGACTGGGAGCCCTACGTCAAGCAGGACCCGCGCTTCTTCCGGCCCGCCGAGGTCGACCTGCTGGTCGGCGACCCGTCCAAGGCCATGGACAAGCTGGGCTGGAAGCCGACGGTCGCCTTCACCGGGCTGGTCGACATGATGGTCGACGCGGACCTCGCGCTGGAGCGGGAGGCTGCGGGGCAGGCGCTGACGATTCGGTGATCGTTCCTCGGTTCGGCGCGACCACCCAGGCCCCAGGCCAGCGGGTATGCGAAAATGACCTTCCTTCGCACACCCGGCGGCCACCAGAGTCAATCTCTGCCGGGGCGGGGCGCCATGCACCGACGGCAACATCGGCGGTAGTGCTGGCCGCGTCGACCGCGCTCCCCACCTCACCGGGAGCGTTACCGGCCACGCAGCGTGACAGTAACAGCATGTCACGGCGCCCCTACGTGCCTCCGCGCGCGACACCGGTACGCCCCGTGGCCGGGAAGGACGACCTCGCCAGTCTGTTCGAGGTCCGGCCGGCCGTGCCCACGCCCGCCGCGGCCCCGGCTGGCCGGCTGCGCGGCGCGCTTCGCGGGGCGACGCCGCTGGCGCTCGCCGGCCTGCTCTCGAACGTCGCGAACCTGGGCGTCACGCTCGTCATCGCCCGGGCGATGAGCACCCGCTCCTACGGGGCGACCGCCCAGCTCTTCGCGCTCTTCATGATTGTCTCCATGCCGGGCAGCGCACTGCTGGTCGGCGTCGTCCGCCGGGTCACGGCCTGGGGCCGCACCGGGCGGACGGACCTGGTCGCCGGCTGGGCGGCGAGGGTGCGGCGCGTGGGACTGCGGGCCGTCGTCGCGGTCGCCGTGCTGGGGCTGCTGATCCGGGAGCCACTCGCTCACCAGCTGTCCCTGCCTGGGGCGGGCGGAGTCGCCGAGACGCTCACCGCCGGCGCGGCCTGGTGCCTGCTCTGCGTCGACCGCGGGCTGTTGCAGGCGGCGCACCGCTATCGGGAGCTGGCCGCGAACCTGCTCGTCGACGCCGCGGTGAAGGCGGCGGCGACGGTCGGCCTGGTGCTCGCGGGTCTGGGGCAGACGGGCGCCGCAGCGGCGGTCCTGCTCGGCGTGCTGGCCGCCCTCGCCCACGCCCGTCGCGCTCTCGGCCGCGGCCACCCCGCGCGGCTGACCGGCGCCGCAGCAACGACCACGACGACGACAGCGCCGGCCACACAGCCGGCCGTACCGGCGACCGCGGCAGCGGCAGCGGCGACTGCGACGGGCGCTGCGGCCGCCGGTCGGGAGCGGCGGCTGGCGGCCGAGTTGAGTTCCGCCCTGGTGGCGCTGGCCCTGCTCGCACTCCTGCAGAACATCGACATTCTGGTCCAGGGCCGGCTGTCACCCGGCGAGTCCGGCCAGTACGCCGCGGTCTCCGTCACCTGCAAGGTGCTGGTGTTCGGGGCCGTCGTGCTCGCGGGCTTCCTGCTGCCCGAGGCGGCCGACCGCCGCCACCTGGGTGAGCACGCCCTGCACCAGCTCGGCGCGACGCTGGCGATCCTCGCCCTGCCGTCCGCCGTGCTCCTCGCGGCTGCCTGCGCGGCGCCCGCGTCCCTGCTGTCCCTGGCCTTCGGGCCGCGTTTCACCGACGCCGCCGGCGCCGTCCTCCCTCTCGCCGCCGCGATGACCTGTCTCGGAGCAACCGTGCTGTTCACCCACTACCTGCTGGCCCTGGGCTCGCGCGCCGTGCTGGTCGCGCTCGGGCTCACGGCCGCGGCCGCCACGGGGCTCATCGCCCTCGCCGGCGGGTCGCCGGTCACCACCGCCCGGACGGATCTCGCGGTCCAAGCCGTGCTCGCGGCGGTCACCGGGCTGCTCGTCGCCCGCGCCGCCCGCCGGACGATGTCCGCGCCGGGCACCGGCCGCGCCGCGACGGAGGTGGCGCCCGCATGAGCACGCTCGACGAGGGCAGGAGCATCGTCCGGCCCGGCCTGGCCGTGGGGCTCGCCGAGCCGCGCCGGGCGCCGTGGATCGAGGCGCGCGAGCCCAGCCTCGCGGAGCTGGTCGAGCGCTCCGGCCTGCGCCGGGTGCACATGCTCGCCTGGCGCGACCTGGACGACCCGGAGGCCGGCGGCTCCGAGCTGCACGCCGACAAGGTCGCCGCCGCCTGGGCCGCGGCCGGTGTCGACGTGAGCATGCGCACCGCGCACGCCCCGGGCCACCTGGAGACCGCGACTCGCAACGGCTACTCGGTCGTCCGCAAGGCCGGCCGGTACATGGTGTTCCCGCGTTCGGCGATCTCCGGTGCGCTCGGCCACGGTGGCCCCTGGGACGGACTGGTGGAGATCTGGAACGGCATGCCGTTCTTCTCCCCCGTCTGGGCTCCCTGCCCGCGGGTGGTGTTCCTGCACCACGTCCACGGCGAGATGTGGCGGATGGTGCTCAAGCCGCCGCTGGCCAGGGTCGGCGAAACCCTCGAGAGCACGATCGCGCCGCCGCTTTACCGGCGTACCCGGATGCTGACGCTGTCCGAGTCGTCCCGTCACGAGATCATCGAGATGCTCGGGCTGCCGCCGGCGAACATCTCCGTCATCCCACCGGGCATCGACGAGAGCTACTCCCCGCTCGGCGAGCGCTCACCGCACCCGCTGGTGCTCGCGGTCGGCCGGCTGGTACCGGTGAAGAGGTTCGACATCCTCATCGACTCGCTGGTCCGGCTACGCCAGCAGCACCCGACGATGGAGGCGGTCATCGTCGGCGAGGGCTACGAGCGCCCGGCGCTGGAGGCCCAGATCCGGGCCGCCGGCGCCACCGACTGGCTGAAGCTCCCGGGCCGGGTCGACGACGACGGGCTGCTCGCGCTCTACCGGCGGGCCTGGGTGCTCACCAGCGCCTCGGCCCGTGAGGGCTGGGGCATGACGATCACCGAGGCGGCGGCATGCGGCACCCCGTCGGTGGCGACGAACATCGCCGGGCACACCGACGCCGTCGCCAACGGGCGCTCCGGCCTGCTGGTCGAGCCGCGGGACCTCGCCGACGCGCTGGGCCGGGTGCTCGGCGACCGGGAGCTGCGCGACCGGCTCGTCGCCGGCGCGCTCGCGCACGCCGCCACGTTCACCTGGGCCAACACGGCCCGCCAGACCTACGCCGCCCTCGTCCAGGAGGCCGGCAAGCACCGCCGCCGCGCCCCCCGCCCGGGCGGCCTCGACCGGCTGCACGGGCCGCTGCGGTGACGTTGACAGCACAGGACCCGACCGGTTCTTCCGGGCCCACGGGTCCCGGCGGCGACGCGGCCGGTGCCGCTGGCGCCGCTGTCTCTACCGATCACGCCGAGCGGCCAGGCGAGCGGCCAGGCGCGGTCGCGCCCGACGCGGGCGGCCGTCACGGGTGGCACCAGTGGCGCGCGTGGCGCCCGCCGCGGCCTTCCTGGGCGGCGCTGGTGCTCGCCGCTGTCGCCTATCTGCCGCTGCTGCGCACCTCGCCCGACAAGATCGGCGCCGACACGAAGGCATACCTCTACCTCGACCCGGGCCGGCTGCTGCGCCGGGCCGTGTCGATGTGGGACCCCGACGTCGGCATGGGCACCGTCACCCACCAGAACATCGGCTACCTGTTCCCGCAAGGCCTCTGGTACTACGTGCTGGACCTGGTCGGCCTGCCCGACTGGGTAGCCCAGCGGCTGTGGACGGGCACGATCCTGTTCGTCGCCGGCGCCGGCGTCCTGTTCCTGCTGCGCTCGTTCGGCTGGCCCGACCGGTACTCGTTCGTCGCCGCGTTCGGTTACATGCTGACGCCATACTCGCTGGAGTACGAGGCGCGGATCTCGGCGATCCTGCTGCCGTACGCGGGCCTCGGCTGGTTCATCGGGATCACGGTGCGGGGCCTGCGCGAGTCCCGGGAGGGCAAGGGCAGCTGGCGGGGCGCGGACGCGTGGCGCTGGCCGGCCGCGTTCGCCCTCGTGGTCACCTCCGTCGGCAGCATCAACGCCACCAGCTTGATCCTGATCCTGCTGGCGCCGCTGCTGTGGGTGCCGTTCGCGATCTGGGGCACCCGGGAGGCGACGGTCCGCTCCGCCACCGGGATGATCAGCCGGGCCGTGATCCTGACGATCCTGGTGAACGCCTGGTGGATGGCCGGCCTCTACACGCAGGCCGGCTACGGCCTGAACGTGCTGGCGTTCACCGAGACGGTCAAGACGGTGGCCAGCAGCTCGCAGGCCTCCGAGGTGCTGCGCGGCCTCGGCAACTGGTTCTTCTACGGCGAGGACGCGCTCGGCCCCTGGATCACCCCCGCGGTCGGCTACACCGAGGCGCTGTGGCTGCTGACGGTGAGTTTCGCGGTGCCGCTGCTGGGGCTCGCGGCCGCGGCACTGGTCCGCTGGGGCCAGCGCGCCTACTTCGTCGGGCTGGTCGTGCTCGGCACGACGATTGGCGTCGGTGTCTACCCGTACGACGACCCGTCGCCACTCGGCCGGTTCTTCCGTGACTTCGCCGAGGGGTCGACGGCGGGCCTGGCGCTGCGCTCGCTGCCCCGCGCCGCGCCGCTGGTCGTGCTGGGCCTGTCGGTGCTGCTGGCGGGCGCGCTGGCCGCGTTCACCGAGCGGTCGGTCGGGCGGGCCGCGGCCCGGCTCTCCCCCGCCGGCGCCGGCGACGCCGTCGTCCGGCCCGGCGCCTCGACCACGGGGCCTCGCCCGGCTGTCGGTGGCGGCGGCGCACGGCATGGGCGGCCGCGGCGCCGGATGGTCTTCCGGCCGCGCCCTGGCGCGGCGCTGCCGACCGCCGTCACGCTGGTCGTGCTCGCGCTGCTCGCGCTGGACATGGCGCCGCTGTTCCGCGGCCAGTTCCTGGAGTCCGGCCTGCAGCGGCCGGAGAACGTCCCCGACTACGAGCAGGCACTCGCCGACGCGCTGGAAGCCAAGGGCAGCGACACCCGTGTCCTGGAGCTGCCCGGCTCGGACTTCGCGCACTACCGGTGGGGCTCGACACTCGACTCGGTCACCTACGGGCTGATGGACCGCCCGACGATCCAGCGCGAGCTGGTCCCCTACGGCGAGGCCGGCAGCGTCGACCTGGTGCGGTCGCTGGACCGGCGGCTGCAGGAGGGCGTCTTCGAGACCTCCTCGCTCTACGATGTCGCCCGGCTGATGGGCGTCGGTGACGTCGTGCTGCGCGGCAACAACCAGTACGAGCGTTTCCGTGGTCCGCGGCCGCGGGCCGACTGGGAGCTGTTCACCGCACCGGTGCCGGACGGGCTGGAGAAGCCGACGACGTACGGCCCGACCGTGAGCGAGACGACGACGATCCCCTATCTCGACGAGATCACCCTCGGTACCGACCCGGCCGTCGCCGACCCGCCGTCCATCGCCGACTTCGCGGTCAAGAACCCCACGCCGATCGTCCGCGCGGCCACCACCGGCCGCCCGCTGCTGGTCAGCGGAAATGGCGAGGCGCTGGTGGACGCGGCGGCCTCCGGCCTGCTGCGCGGCGTCGTCGACGACAACCGGACGGTGCTGTACACGGCGGCGCTCGCCGACGATCCAGACGGCCTGAAGCAGGCGCTGGCCGACGGGGCCGAGCTGCTGGTCAGTGACTCGAACCGGCTGCGGGCGGAGCGCTGGACCGGCATCCGGGAGAACTTCGGCTACGTCGAGCAGCCCGGCGTCGGGCCGCTGGCGAAGGACCCGGACGACAACCGGCTGCCGCTCTTCCCGGACCAGGACACGTCCAACCAGACGGTCGCCGTGCTCACCGCGCCGGGTGAGAAGGCCCAGGTCGCGGCGGTCACCGCGTCGAGCTACGGCAACACGTTCGCGTACGGCCCGGCCGACCGGCCGGTGCACGCCATCGACGCCGACCTGTCGACGGCGTGGCGGGTCGGCGCGTTCACCGACCCGGCGGGCGAACGCTGGCAGACGACGCTCGCCGAGCCCACGACGACGGACCACATCCGGCTGACGCAGCCGCTGACCGGCCCGCGCAACCGGTGGATCACGAAGGTCACGCTGACCTTCGACGGCGGCTCACCGGTGACGGCCGACCTCATCGACGGCTCCCGGACCGAGGCGGGCCAGGTCATCACGTTCCCGAAGCGGACGTTCAAGACCCTGACGATCCACATCGACGCGACGAACTACGGCAAGCAGAAGAGTTACGACGGCCTGTCGGCGGTCGGCCTCGCCGAGGTCGAGATCCTGAAGAGTGATGGGCAGCCGGCCGTCGCGCAGGACCTCCTGCGGATGCCGACCGACCTGCTCTCGGCCACCGGCGCGGACTCGGCCAACCACCCGCTGGTGCTGACGATGACCCGGGACCGGGCGAACCCGGCCGAACCGTTCAAGGAGGACACCGAGTCGACGATCGCCCGGGTGTTCTCCCTGCCGACGGACCGGACGTTCAGCCTGACCGGCACGGCGCGCCTGTCGGCGTACGCGCCGGACGACCTGGTCGACAAGCTGCTCGGCCGGCCGGACGGCCCACCACGGATCCTGTCGTCGGGCCGGCTTCCCGGCGACCTCAACGCCCGCGGCTCGGTCGCCTTCGACGGTGACACCACGACGGTCTGGCAGCCCGGCTTTGGGCAGCAGGAGGGCAACTGGCTGGAGCTGACGTCGCTGTCGAACGTCACCCTGTCGACGGCGAAGGTCACCCTGGTCACCGACGGGCAGCACTCCGTGCCGACGAGGCTCGGCGTCGCGGTCGACGGCCAGCGGGTCGGCTCGGTCGACGTGCCGGCCCTCGCCGACAAGACGGGCCAGCGGGGCGCGACCACCACGGTCACGCTGCAGCTGCCGGCGGGCAAGGGCCATCAGGTCCGTCTGGTCGTCGACGCGGTCCGCCCGGTCACGACCACCGACACGATCTCCGGCGCGACCTCGGTCATGCCGGTGGGCATCGCGGAAGTCGAGCTGCCGGGGGTGACCGGTACGGGCTCGACGGCGTCGAACGCCCAGCTGCCGGCCGACCTCGCCACCGGCTGCCGGACCGATCTGCTCACCGTCGACGGCCAGCCCGTCGGCGTGCGGATCAACGGCACGACCAAGGACGCCGCCGGCCGGCTCGGCCTGGACCTGCGCACCTGTGGCACCCCGGTGCAGCTGTCGGCCGGCGACCACGCGGTGCGTACCGCGAATGGCGCGCTGACCGGGATCGACCTGGACCGGCTGGTCTTCGCCTCGGATGTAGGCGGCACGACCTGGCCGGACGCGACGTCGATCAACGCCCTGGACACCTCCCGTGAGCAGCGGACCGCCGACCTCGCCGCCCAGCCGGGCGACGCGGCCGACGGCGACGCCACCACGGCGGCCGCCCCGAACGTCAAGGTGGACGTCGCGAGCGACACGACGTTCGTCCTCACGGTCACCGGGGCCAAGCCGGGCACGCCATTCTGGCTGGTGCTGGGCCAGAGCCTCTCGCCCGGCTGGCACGCCAAGCTCAACGACAACACGGACATGGGCTCGCCTCAGCTCATCGATGGCTACGCCAACGGCTGGCGGGTCGACCCGACGTCGGACACCCTCAAGATCCAGCTCACCTGGATGCCGCAACGGGTGGTGTTCGCCGCGCTGACCGTCTCCGTGATGAGCGTGGTGCTGTGCCTCGCGCTGCTGGGCGTGACGGGCCGGCGGCGGCGCCGGGCCGGCTGGCCCTCCGCGCCCGCCCGCGACCTGCCGCTGCTGGACCGGCCGTTCTCCGCCACGCCGCGGCTGCCGCTGCGCGAGGTGGCGCTCCTGGCGCTGGGCACGGCCGCGGTCGGGGCGTTCATCGTCAGCCCTGCGGCCGGGGCCGTGACGGCGGTGGTGACGCTGCTGGCGGCGTTGGCGCCGCGCGGGCGGGTGCTGCTGCGGGCTGGCTCGGTGGCGGCGCTCGCGGTGTCCGCCGCGTACGTCATCGAGGTGCAGGCTCGTTACGACCTGTCGGTGAACGGCTCCTGGGTGGCGCAGTTCGACAAGGTCGCGACGGTGTCGTGGCTCGCGGTGCTGTTCCTGGGCGCCGACGCCGCGCTGGCGCTGCTGCACGGCCGGGCCAGCCGGCGCTCCGCCTCGGAGGCGCCGGATCCGCCCCAGGCGGCGGGCGGCACCGGCGGCACCGGCGGCACCGGCGGCACCGAGGCCGAGACTTCCACTCGGTAGTCAGCCAGGTAGCCAACTTCCACCACTGTGTCGGCGCGCTCCCGCGCTGACCGGTGGCGGGGGATTTGCCCGACGCCCGACGCCCGACACGCTTCGCCCTCCCGACCTGTACGCAGCGAGACAGATCGCGCACGAAAAGTGGACAGATCATGCCGTCCGCCAGTGGGAAAGACGGCCAGCCGGGTTACCCTGTGCCGTCCGCTGGACATGGTGTGACTGACTGAGGACGGGCCGTGTTACGAGGAGCCGGTCCGGCCCGGCCTGAACCCGGTTGGGCCGCATGCTCCCCGTCACCCGCGACCGTCCTGAGGCCGACCCACGCGGAACGCTGCGCGGCGACGCTGTTCCTTCGCGCTTCGCGCCGTCCGAGGCGTCCCGGGGACGAGGAGGGCTAGTCGGATGCGAGGGAGGGGCTCGGTCCGAGGCAGCGGGTTCGTCATCGTGCTCCCGCTTGTCGGCACGTTTTTCCTGTTGGCCATGCTCGTGCTGCCCATGTCGGACTCGTACCTGCAGCCGCCGACCTTCGTGGCCTTCGCCGTCTCGCTGGCGACCCTCTGCTACATCCTGCGCGCCGGCCGCGGTCATCCTCGCCGCAAGGCACTGATCGTCACGGTAGCGATGACCATCGCGATGACGACCGCGGTGATCGGCGCCCAGACAGCCACGCCGGTCGCCTTCCTGGCCTGGTACCCGTGGGCAGGCGGCTACGCCGGCATGGTCTCGCGGCGGCCCGGCCCGGTCGCCGCGCTGACCGGCGCGATCTGCGTCACCCTGGTCGGCGCGCTGTCCGTCCACGGTGACCTGAGCGACCTGGCGCTGACCACCGCCGCCGTCCTGCTCAGCGTCATCGCGTCCGCGATGTTCACCTTCGGGTTCTTCCGCTGGGGCCGCGGCCAGGCGTTCGCCGACCCGCTGACCGGCCTGACCAACCGCGCCGGGCTCATGCACGCGGGCGAGCCGGCTATCACCGAAGCGCTGGCCAGCGGCCGCAGCCTCGCCGTCATAGCGCTCGACATCAGCCGGTTCCGGGAGATCAACTCAGCGCTCGGGCACCAGGCCGGCGACGAGGCGCTGCGCGAGTACGCGGACCTGCTGCGCCAGGTTCACCCCAGGCCGGCGTTCGTCGGACGTCTCGGCGGCGACGAGTTCGTCCTGATCCTGCCCGCCGACGACCAGGGCAGCGACCAGGCCGACCCCCACGGCCAGTGGCTCGCACGGCTCGGCGAGAAGATCCTCGACCAGCTCGACGGGCCGGTGCACATCCGCGGCATCTACATCGAGATGGAGTCGACGGCGGGCGTCGCCGGGGCGCCGCGTGACGGCGACCGGCTCGCGAAGGTGCTGCCGTGCGCGGACGCGGCGCTGGTCAAGGCCAAGCGCGAAGGCGCACGGGTCGGCGTCTGGAACACCGGGATGGCGGGGACGGTCGGGGTGCGCTCCTGGGAGCTCGCGCTGCACGCCCAGCTGCGCACCGCGATCTCCCAGGGCGAGCTGGTGCTGTACTACCAGCCGGTGCGGGAGGCGGTGACCGGCCGGATCGCCGGCGCCGAGGCGCTGATGCGCTGGTGCCACCCCGAACGCGGCCTGCTGTCCCCCGGCTCGTTCCTGCCGATGGCGGAGCGGTCCGCGCTGATCGTCAGCCTGACCTGGTGGGAGCTGGAGGAAGCACTCGCCCAGTGCGCCCGCTGGCTGCGGGCCGGCCTTCGCCTGCCGGTCTCCGCGAACCTGTCCGCGCGGATGCTGATCATCGACGACCTGCCCGAGCGGGTCGCCCGCCGGCTCGACGCCTACCGCCTGCCGCCGGAGATGCTCACCCTGGAGATCACCGAGAGCGCGCTGGTGACCCAGCCAGCGCGCGCCGCCGCCATGCTGAGAGAGCTGCGGGCCGCCGGGGTGAAGCTCTCCCTCGACGACTTCGGCACCGGATACAGCTCGATGGAGATCCTCAAGGCGCTCCCGTTCGACGAGATGAAGATCGACAAGAGCTTCGTGGCGGGTGCCCGCGGCAGCCTGCCCGACGTGGCGATCGTGCGGTCGGTCGTGGACCTCGGCCACCGGCTGGGCCTGCGCGTCGTCGGCGAGGGCGTCGAGGACGAGCAGTCGGCCAGGATGCTCACCGAGCTGGGGTGCGACCTGCTGCAGGGCGACTCGCTGTCGCCGCCGGTGCCGGCGGCCGAGCTGGAGGCCCTGCTGAACTTCGACCCGGGCGGCGACACGGCGCGGATCCGCGAGCCTGGGCCCGCCCGGTCCAACTCCTGGCCGCCAGCCCGCGGTACCTGCGAGCCCACTGGGCGCGGTGACGACGAGCCGACCGGTGACGACGAGCCGACCGGTGACGGCGAGCCGACCGGTGACGGCGAGCTGGCTACCGGCCAAGGGGCCCATGAGGAGGCCAGCCAGAGGCCGGACGCCCACATTCCGGACGACACCACCAGGATGTGGGAACGGACCGGGCTCATCGCCCCGAAACCGACCGACGAGCCGGCCCGGCTGGCCGCCCTGCGCCGCTACCGCATCCTCGACACGCCACCGGAACCGGAGTTCGACGCTCTGGTATCCCTCGCCGCCCAGCTCGCCGGCTGTGCCCATGCGTACCTCGTGCTCGTCGACGACGATCGTGAGTGGTTCAAGGCGCGCCATGGTGTTCAGGTGGCGCCGCTGGGCGCCCGGGTCGGTCCCGGCTCGTTCGTCGTCTCCGCCGGCCGCTATCTGGAGATCCAGGACTGCGCCCGGGACCTGCGCTACGCGCACCTGGCCAGGGCGGAGCCAGGCCAGGTGATCTTCTTCGCCGGCACACCACTGAGCACCTCCGACGGCCACGCGCTCGGAGCGCTGTGCGTCTCCGACCAGGTGCCGCGCCGGCTCACCGGCAGCCAGCAGGCCGCGCTGCACACGCTTGCCGGGCAAGCCATGCACCTGCTCGACGCCCGCCTGCAGCGGCTCCTGCTCGCGGAGGCGACCGCCGGCCTCGAACGGCTCGAAGCGTTCTGGGACCGCCGCGACCTGAAAGCCGCCGCCACGGTCTGCGCGGACGTCGTACGCCTGCTGACGCACGCCGACGCGGTCGCGGTGATGCTCCCGGACCTCCCCGGCTCGACCGTCTTCCGCGCCGCCGGGGTGTCCGTCCTCGAGGGAGTGCAGCCGCTGACGGATCTGGGCGTGCGCTCGACGGGCGACGACGCCCGGGCGATCAGCGAGCTGGCCCGCGCAACGGGGCCGGTGTTCGTTCCGGATGCGACGACACACCCGCTGATCCCGACCGAGATGGTCCGCAAGCTGGGGATCGCGTCCGCGCTGCTGGTCCCGCTGCTCGGCGGCGGCGGCTTCGAAGGAATGGTCGCTGTCCGCTGGGCCCAACCGCTCGCCCGGCTCGACCCCGCGGTGCGCGCCGCTGTGACCCTGTTCTGCGGCCAGGCCCGCTTCACGCTGGCCAAGCTGTCGGCCGCGCAGGGTCGGGCGGCCGCCGCCGGCCTCGGTTCTCACGACGAGGCCGGCGGCCCGCCCGCCGCCGACGCCCACCCGAACGGCAACGCGAACGGCGAGGCGGCGCGCGGCGGCGGCGATACGGAACGTCAGACGGCGGCGGCGACCGGTCCGCCTTCCCGTCCCTGGTCCCGCCCCGCCGCTACCCGCTTCTGAGCCGCGGTTCCCGACTCGGTGGCCGATGACCCGTGACCGGCGACCGGCGACCGGTGACCGGGCGTCAGTGACCGGCGTCGTCCCAGGTCTGGCCGGCTCCGACGGAGACGTCAAGGGGGACGGACATGCTGTAGGCGCCGCTCATCTCGGCGCGGACGAGGGACTCGACCTCGTCCCGTTCGCCCGAGGCGACCTCCAGGACGAGCTCGTCGTGGACCTGCAGGAGCAGGCGCGAGCGCAGGCCGCGCTCGCGCAGGCCGCGTTCCACGCCCAGCATAGCGATCTTGATGATGTCGGCGGCGGAGCCCTGGATCGGGGCGTTGAGGGCCATCCGCTCGGCCATCTGCCGGCGCTGGGAGTTGTCACTGGTCAGGTCGGGCAGGTAGCGGCGACGGCCGAGGATCGTCTCGGTGTAGCCGTCCTGGCGGGCACGGTCCACGACGCCACGCAGAAAGTCGCGCACCCCGCCGAACCGGGCGAAGTACGCCTCCATCTGCTCGCGGGCCTCGTCCGGGGCGATCCCGAGCTGGGTTGCCAGCCCGTAGGCCGACAGGCCGTAGGCGAGGCCGTAGGACATCGCCTTGATCCGCCGCCGCAGCTCCGGGTCGACCTCGGCGACCGGCAGGTTGAACGCCTGGGCGGCGACGAACGTGTGCAGGTCCTCGCCGGAGGCGAACGCCTCGATCAGCCCCGAGTCGCCCGAGAGATGCGCCATGATCCGCATCTCGATCTGCGAGTAGTCCGCGGTGAGCAGCGTCTCGTAGCCCGCGCCGACGACGAACGCCCGGCGGATCTGGCGGCCCTCGGCGGTGCGGATCGGGATGTTCTGCAGGTTCGGGTCGGTCGAGGACAGCCGGCCGGTCGCGGCGATCATCTGGTTGAACGTCGTGTGGATGCGACCGGCGTCGTCGATCATCGGCAGCAGCGACTCGACGACGGTCTTGAGCCGGGCGACGTCGCGGTGGCGCAGCAGCGTCGGGATCAGCGGGTGGTCGGTCTGCACGGCCAGCCAGGCGAGGGCGTCCGCGTCGGTGGTGTAGCCCGTCTTGATCTTCTTGGTCTTCGGCAGGTTCAGCTCGTCGAACAGGATCTGCTGCAGCTGCTTGGGCGAGCCCAGATTGAACGGCCGGCCGACGATCTCGTGCGCGGCCTCGACGACCTTGGTGACCTCGGCGCCGTACTGGGACTGGAGATCCGTGAGGTAGCCGGCGTCGGCGGCGATCCCGGCGCGCTCCATTCCAGCGAGAACGCCCAGCAGCGGCAGCTCGATGTCCCGCAGCAGGTGCGCCGCCGAGCGGCGCTCCAGGTCGCCGTCGAGCGCGTCGGCGAGCTGGGCGACCGCGCGGGCGCGCACGACGTCCACCTCGGCCTCGTCGGTCTCCGCCACGCCCTCGACCTCGACCTCGAGCGTGAGCTGGCCGTCGGATGGGCCGTCCTCGGCCTTCAGCTCCCGGTGCAGGTAGCGCAGGACCAGGTCCGCGAGGTCGAACGAGCGCTGGCCAGGCAGGGCGAGGTATGCGGCGAGCGCCGTGTCGCTGGTGACGCCGGCCAGGGTGAAGCCCAGCTCGGCCAGCGCGAGCATCGGGCCCTTGACGTCGTGCCCGGCCTTCGGCCTCGTCTCGTCGGCGAGCCACGCGCCGAGCGCCTTCTCGTCGGCCGGGACGAGCTGGGACGGGTCGATCCAGGCCGCGGCGTCCGCCGCCGCCAGCGCGATCCCGGCGACCGTCCCGGTGCCCCGCCCCCAGGTGCCGCGCAGGTACAAGCCCGTGCGGGCGGCGCCCGCGGTGTGCTCGGCGAGCCACTCGGCGACGTCGCCCGGGCCGAGGACTGTGTACTCGACGGCGAAGCCGCCGTCCCCCGCCGCCGGCTCGACGACGGCGAGCGCCTGGTAGAGCCGTTCCCGCAGCACCCGGAACTGCAGGGTGTCGAACAGGGTGTGCACCGCCTCCCGGTCCCACGGGACCAGGCGCAGGTCGGCCGGGGCACGGTCCAGCGGGACGTCGCGGGCGAGCTCCGTCAGCGTCCGGTTGCGGATGACGTTGCCGAGGTTGTCGCGCAGCGCCGTCCCGGTCTTGCCGGTGACGTCGTCGGCCCGGTCGACCAGGTCGGCGAGGCTGCCGAACTGCTGGATCCACTTGGTGGCGGTCTTCTCGCCGACGCCGGGGATCGAGGGCAGGTTGTCCGACGGGTCACCGCGCAGCGCCGCGAAGTCCGGGTACTGCGCCGGGGTGAGGCCGTACTTGGCCTCGACCTCCTCGGGCGTGTACCGGATCATGTCGCTGATGCCCTTGCGGGTCATCAGGACGGTGATCTTGTCGGTGACGAGCTGCAGCGCGTCCCGGTCGCCGGTGACGATCAGGACGTCCAGGCCGGCTGCCTCACCCTGGGTGGCCAGGGTCGCGATGATGTCGTCCGCCTCGTAGCTGGGCGCGGACAGGCTCGGCACGGCGAGCGCGTCGCAGACCTGGTGGATCAGGCTGATCTGGCCGACGAAGTCCGACGGAGTCTCGGAGCGGCCGGCCTTGTACTCGGCGTACTGGGCGTGCCGGAAGGTCGGCACCGGCAGGTCCCAGGCGACGGCGACGTGCGTCGGCTGCTCGTCGCGCAGCGCGTTGATCAGCATGGACGTGAAGCCGTAGACGGCGTTCGTCGGCTGACCCGTGGTGGTCGAGAAGTTCTCCACCGGCAGCGCGAAGAACGCCCGGTAGGCCAGCGAGTTCCCATCCAGCAGCAGCAGCCGGCCCAGGCCCGATGCCGGCGGGCGCGGCCCGCCGGCCGGCGCGGCGGCCCGGGAGGCCGACCTCGCTGGCGCCTTCGCGGGAGCCTTGGCCGACGTCCCGCCACCGGCCGCTCTGGCGGCGCGTTTCGCCCGCGCCGGCGCGGGAGCGTCACCCGCGGCGTCCACCGGGACGTCGGCGGGTCTGCCCAGCTCGGGCTGCGTCGTCTCAGGCTGCGTCGTCCCGGACTGCGATGGTGTCGGCGACTGCGTCGTCGTCAAGTTCGTCGTCGTCAAGTTCGTCGTCGTCATCGGCTGCGTCTCGTCATCGGTTGTGTCGTCGAACCGGCCACCCGGCGAAGTCTAGGCCGCGGCTACGACAGTCCGTCGACCCGACCGATCTCCGCAGTGATCCTCCAGACCCTCGCCGCCGCGCGCGCGAGGGAAGTCATCTTTTGGACGCCTTTGCCTCGTCACGAGGGACGCCGTGGTTCCGCTACGGTCGGCAAGGTCGGCGAGCGCCCCGTGCCCGATGATGACGGCGGACGTCCGGCGGCGCCGCATGTCCGGCCCGACCACGGCCACCTGCTGACGACACCATTCCCGGCTGCCGGGAATCCGTGGCCCCGTCAGGCCTGTGCCGACGCGTGCCGCCGACACCCGACGCACGCGTCGGGCACGGGCCGCCGCGCCGTGGGCGCCGTGGGCGCCAGCGGTGATTCCGGGGACGGGCTTTGGCGCCGTCCGGACCTTCCCCATGCCAGGACGTTTTCTACTCGCCCGCCCCCGGATTCCACTGCGGGTGAGAACGTATGAGCGTTGAGTAACCACGTCAATGCGGCCCGCGCACGACCGCCGGCCGTTGTGCGTTCCCGGATGCGGGCACGCCGTATCCGCCAACTCATCTCCCTGTTTGCCTGGCTGACGGTGAGACGCCTGCCCGGCCGCGAGGCCGGCGGCGGCAGGTAACGCCCTCTTGGTCCCTGGCCGTCCCGGGCGAACCGGGACGACTCCCGGTGTCGGCGCCGGCGCCGGCCTGACCGCGCACGTCGGCGGCTCCCCGGCGTCAGGTCGTTTCGGGTCGTGTCGGTCGTGTCGGGCCGCGTCAGGTCTCGGCGACGCTCTGCGCACGGTGCCGGCCACCGGGCTGCCCGACGGCGAGGCCGGCGCGGATCTCGGCGGGCGCGCCCGTCGCCACGACCGTGCCGGCGTCGAGAAGGACGACCAGGTCCGCGATCGCGAGAGCCAGCCGTGGCTCGTGCTCGGCCAGCAGGACGCTGACTCCGCGCGCCCGCAGCCGGCGGACCAGCTCCGCCAGCCACGCCCGTTCGACCGCGCCCGCGCCCGCGGCCGGCTCGTCCAGCAGCAGCAGCGACGGGCCCGTGCCCAGCGCCCTGGCGATCTCGAGGCGCCGCCGCGCACCGTCGGGCAGCCCTGCGGCCGGCTCGCCGGCCCGGCCGGCAAGCCCCACGACGTCCAACAGCTCCCAAGCGATGGTCCTGGCCATACGGGCCGGCCCGCGCCGACCGCGCCGCCTGAGCCGCTCGAACCGGGCCCACCAGTCGCCCCGCCTCGGCCTCGCCTCGACGGCGACCAGAACGTTGTCCAACACCGTCAGGTCCTCGAACGGCCGCGGGCACGCGAAGGTGCGCGCGATGCCCAGCCGCGCCACCTCCGGCGGCCGCCGCCCGACCAGCTCCACGGGCGTGCGCGCCGCGACGAGACCGGCGCCCGCAGCGTCCCCCCGCCAGGCGGACTCCAGCCCGGCCGGCGGAACGTGGAGCGCCCGCGGCCCGGTGGCGGGCGATGTCCAGGGGCGGTCGTCCCGCCCGTGGGACGGCCAGAAGTGAGCGCTGCCGCGGCTCGGGTGCCGCAGACCGGTCAGGCAGTCAAGCAGCGCCGTCTTGCCGGCGCCGTTCGGGCCGACGACGGCCAGCACCGTGCCTCGTTGCTGGCGCAGCGAGACGTCATCGAGGCTGGCCACGCCACCGCGGCACAGCACGAGCCCGGCGACGTCAAGGATCGGCCGGCGCGGCGGCAGCGATCCGGGCGACGGCACCGTAGGCGCGTCCGGCCGCCAGCCGACCCGGTCACCCGGACGCGCCGGCACCACCGGTGGAGGGCGGCGCCGCGGTGGCTCGGGCGAGGTCACGGCGCCCTGCCAGACGATGTCATGGCGCCCTGCCGGGCGATGTCACGGCGCCCCCTCGAGCGCCGCGGCCGGCTCGTCCCAGCGCGCGGTGCCCGGGAGGGGGACACCAGAGCGGGAGACACCAGGGCCATGGCGGATGTCCCGCAGCAACGGCGGCAGCAGGCGCCGCGGCCGGAGAGCAGTCACGATCATGACAAGGGCGCCGAGGTAGAGGAGCCGGTCGGCGGCCGGCACGTGGTCACGCAGGACGAAGGCGAGGCCCTGCAGGACGACGGCGGCGAGGACGACCCCGAGGCGCGAGCCGGCACCGCCGATGACGACGATCGCGAGCACCAGCAGCGAGGCCGGCGCGCCGAACGTCTGCGGGTTGAAGAACTGCTTGGTCGCGAGCACGGCGCCGGCGAGGCCCGAGACCGCCGCGCCCGCCACGAACGCCCACACCCGCATCCGGGCGGCGCGCAGGCCGATGGCCTCCGCGGCCACCTCGTCCTCGCCGAGGGCGGCCCAGGCCCGCCCGGCGCGCGCCCGGTCCCGACGTGCCAGCACGGCCATCACCAGCACGACCAGGGCGAGCAGCAGGTAGTAGTACGGGATCGGATCCAGCCCGAAGGCGTAGTGCAATCCGCCGAGGTGCACCGACGGCGCGGGAACTCCGAAAACACCGCCGGCGCCGCCCGTGATCCCGTCGGCGTTGTTCGCGACCAGCTGGACGACTCCGCCGAAACCGAGGGTCACCATCCCGAGGAAGTCGGGGCGCCGGCGCAGGATCGGCGCGCCCAGCAAGAAGCCGACCAGTGCCGCGACGGCCATGGCCGCAGGCAGTGCGAGCAGCGGGGAGATGGTGAACGGAGCGCGCCAGGGCAGCGCGGCCGGAGCGCACAGGTAGGCCGTCGTGTAGGCGCCAATCGCCCCGAAACCGAGATAGCCAAGATCGAGCAGGCCGGCCCGGCCGACGACGACGCTCAGCCCGAGCGCGAGCAGCGCGTACAGGCCAATGTCGTTGACCATCGCCTGCTGCGCGGTCGTCGAGACCAGCAGCGGCGCGCAGGCAGCCGCGCCCAGCGCCAGCACGTGCCCCGCCACCCGAGCCCAGCGCCACCGCGGCGCCGTCCGCTGACCGGCCGCGCCCGCCGGCTGCGGGAGCCCTTCCGGTTCCGCGGGCTCAGCCGGTTCGGCGATCCCGGCCGGTCCGACGGACTCGACCCGCGCCGTCGGCTCGACGGGTGCCAGCGGCGCCTGCCTGGGTACCCATTTCGACCGGGCAGCCCAGGTCCGGTCGGCGGGCCCCACGGCCTGGCCGACCGAGGAAGTCACCTGCGGGACCTCTGAGACGGGCGGCTCGCCGGCAGCCGCGGGCCGCCGCGACGGCGGGTGCCGCCCGGTGCGGTCCCGGGCGCCGCGGTCCCGGGCGCCATCGATCCACTCGGCGGCCAGCTTCACCAGTTGGTCAGCGCAACGCCTGGCCGGGACGCGCAGCGCCGGCCAGCAGGTCAGTCCCGCCCAGGCGAGCAGCGCGCACGCGAGAACGACCATTCCCCGCTCCCCGGCGAGCGACCCGCGGGCCCCGGCGAGCGGGCGGTCGGCATCCCCGGACGGCCCGGTCACCAGCGCAGCCAGCGCAGCGAGCATGAGGCATCCGCCCAGGCACCGCCACCGGCGGCCCGGCCCTGCCACGCCCGCGGTGCCCTGGGCGGCAACGCCGCTCGTCTCATCCGGCCGGCCGGGCCGGCGCCGTGCCGCCCGGTGCCGCCGCCGCGGCGGGCACGTCCCGGCCGGCGCGGCCGCCGCAGAATCCGCCGCCGCCGAATTCGTCACCGCCGAGCCCGCCACCACCGAGCCCGCCGCCACCGCCGCGGCTGGCGGCACGGCACGCGGCTCGTTCGCGGCGCGCAGCTCCCCCACCCGCTCGGCCACCGTCGGGATCCCCGCCGCCCCACTCCCCGCCGCCCCACTCCCCGCCGCGGCGCCTTCGCCATCGACGCTCGCCGCCCTCGGTGCCCGCGCGTGCCGCGGGCGCGGCGCCACAGGCTCGCCCGGGCTCATGCCAGCCGCCCGATCCGTCGGCCGGGCAGGCCCGACGGCCGCAGGACCAGGACCCCGAGCAGCAGCGCGAAGGCGACCAGGTCCTGGTAGCTCGTGCCTAGCACGTAGTAGCCGCCGAAGCTTTCGGCCAGGCCGAGCAGCAGGCCCCCCGTCAGCGCGCCACGGATGTTGCCGAGGCCGCCGATCAGCGCGGCAGTGAAGGCTTTGACCCCGGGCAGGAGGCCCATGGTGTACGACGCGTGGAAGGTCATCGCGTAGAGGAAGCCGCCGGCGCCCGCGACCACGCCACCCAACACGAACGCGGCGACGACGACCCGGTCGACCCGGACACCCAGCAGCGCGGCACAGTCAGGGTCCTGCGCCACGGCGCGTATCGACCGGCCAAGCCTGGTCCAGGCGACCAGGCGATCGACCGCCAGCACCAGGATGGACGAGGCGGCGATCACCACGAGCGTCTCGACCGACACGTCGACGCCGGCGACGCTCAGCACCGCGTCCTCGGAGAACAGGCCTGGCACCGGCACGTCTCGCCGGCCGAACTCCTTGCCCGCGAGACTCGTGGCGAACGTCGCCGCGCCGGCGGCGCTGACCAGGTAGGCGATCGTCGGAGCGTCACGATGACGCAGCGGCCGGCAGGCCACCCGTTCCAGCGCCAGCGCGGCCAACGCGCCGGCGGCGCCGCCGGCGGCGATCCCGGCCATGACCAGGCCGGCCGAGGCGAGGGCCGTGGGGGCACCCGGCCCGCCGGGCAGCGCCGCCCGCGCCGCGTACAGGCCGCCGAACGCGCCAAGCATGAACACCTCGCCGTGCGCGAGGTTGACCAGTCGCAACACGCCGTAGACGAGGGTGTATCCGAGTGCCACCAGCGCGTAGAGCGCGCCGGCCGTGAGACCGTCGACGGCCAGCCGCACGACCTGACCTTCGCTACTCACGCGCGGATCGCGCTCCCCACGTGGCCGCGCGCACCCGGTGGTCCCAGCCATGGGCGAGGTCGGTCAGGCGGACGTCGCCGTCGTCGACCGCCGCGATGGCCGGCGGGCGCTCCGACGACGCGCGCGCCGGGGGTGTCGCCGGCGGCGCGGGCGACATGGTCGGCGCCGGCGGCGTAGGCGACGCCGGAGTGCCCGGCACCTGCGCGGGTGCGCAGGCGCCGGGCGCGCGGCCAGCCGGGTCGACCCGGGCCGGGTCGAACCGGGCCAGGTCGAACCGGGCCAGGTCGACGCTGGCCGGGTCGACGGCCGAGGGGTCTTCGGTCGTCGGGATCACGGCTTGAGCAGGGCGTCCGTCGGACCCAGCACGACCCTCTTGCCGTCCCGGATCTCGTACACGTACACGGTCGACCCCTGGACCTCGCCGCGGCTGTCGAACTTGATCTGCTTCGTGACGCCCGGCATGTCCACGGCGCTGAAGCCGTGGAGGACCGACGAGCGGGTGGCGCCAGTGCCTTCCTTGGCAAGCACCGAGATGATCGCCTGAGTGGCGTCGTAGGCCTCGCCGGAGTACGTCCCGGGCTTCATGCCGCTGTTGACGCGCTTGTACTCGGACACGAAAGCTGCGGCCTTCGGGTCCGAGTTCGCGTCGCCGCAGGCACAGGTCAGCAACGTGCCCTCGGCGGTGTCGGCGCCAGCCTGCTCGATGACCTGGTCGTCGTTGGAGCCGTCGCCGGACAGGATCTTGCCTTCATAGCCCTTGCCGCGCAGCGTCTTCACCAGCAGAGAGAACTCGGCGTAGTACCCCGAGTAGTAGACGGCATCGGGATTGGTCGCAATGATCTTTGTGGCCTCGGAGGTGTAGTCCTTCGTCGGGTTGACGCTGTCATGAGTGACGGCCACCTTGTGGCCCTTCAGTCCCTGCTCCAGCGCGGCGGACAGACCGGCGCCGTAGTCGCTGCGGTCGTCGAGCGAGAAGACCCGCTTGGCCTTGAGCGCCTTGGCGACGTAGTCCGCCGCGGCGGCGCCCTGCACGGTGTCCGGCGCGATCACCCGGAAGAAGCTGGAGAAGCCGAGGCCGGTGAGCTGCGGGTTGGTCGCCGACGGGCTGACCGACAGCAGGCCGGCCTGGCTGAACAGCGGCTCGCTGGACTTCGTCGCGCCGGAGAAGATCGGGCCGACCACGGCGATGACCTGGGCGTTGTCGACGAGCTTCTGCGCGGCGGTCGGTCCCTGCTCCGGGGAGCCCTGGTCGTCGGAGGCGACGATGCGCAGCGTGAACGGCAGCTTGCCGCTCCGGTTAGCGGCGTCCACGGCGGTCAGCACACCGTCGTAGGCGTTGATGCCCAGTTGCTGGTTCTCGCCGGACAGTGGCCCCTGGAAGCCGATCGCGAACTGCTTCTTCGAGCCGTTCTCGTCGCCGCCCCCGCCGCACCCAGCCGCCGCCACCGCCACCGCGGCCACCGCCGCGACGGCTCCCGACAGCCGAAGCCGCCGACCGAGACCACCCATGGCCCGTCCCTTCGCCGCCACACCACCGCGGGGCAGCGCTCCCGACCGGTCCACCAGCTACGCGGACCGGCGGAACCCCGGCACCCGGGACACGCCCACGCGGGCCCGACGATCGCCGGACGGCCGGCAAACTAGCGGCTTACCAGGCCAGATCAAAAGCTATACGTAAGGGTGTCGTCACTTTTTGTAGTCTCGCCGGACCGGCGCCGCGTCCAGCCACCGCGTCAGTGACGCCATCCAGGCGGCCACGAGCGGGAATGTCGGATGGGGGGTCGCCCCCCGGAGCAACATCGCGACGACGGCGAAGCTCCCCCGAAGGGGAACGAGCAGCATCCACCACCGAACGGAGTAAGCCCAGGTCGCGCGCAGCGCGACACCGGGGGTCCGGGGGCCGCCCCCCGGAGCAACATCGCGACGACGGCGAAGCTCCCCCGAAGGGGAACGAGCAGCATCCACCACCGAACGGAGTAAGCACAGGTCGCGCGCAGCGCGACACCGGGGGTCCGGGGGTCGCCCCCCGGAGCAATATCGCGACGACGGCGAAGTTCCCCGAAGGGGAACGAGCAGGGTCGGCTGTAGCCCGGGTGGGATTCGAACCCACACTGTCGGTGGTTTGAGCACCGTCTCTCTGCCGTTGGAGTACCGGGCCTGGCTGGTGGAGGTCTGGGGGCGTCTCCGAGGTGAACGCGCGGCGGCGGCTGCGTGCTGATGTGCCTCGGGAGATGCTCCCTCTGATGACTCTAGCCGGGTAGGGTGCGTTTCGACCTCTCGCCCCGCCCGTCGGGGCTCGGGCGGTATCTGGGATCGAGCCGCGGTGTCGGAGTGAGGCACCGGCCGCGGCGGATGTCCGCCCGGCTCCGCTGTCGCGACGGCGGGTGGAGCGTGCCGTCGCCGCGTACCAGGCGGTGGCTGGCGTCCGGCGGACCGACTCGGTCCGCGGGGCGTCGCCGCCACGACCATGACGGTCAGCCGCCGCCAAACCGGACGCTGGGTGCTTCCTCGTGCGCCCGGTGCCGGCAGAATGGTGACCGACGCCGACCGATCCCTATCGACGCCGACCTCAGGAGAACGTCTCGATGAGCAGCCAGCCATCCTCGACGCCGCGCCGGGTGCTGATCGCCGAGGACGAGGTGCTGATCCGTCTCGACCTGCGCGAGATGCTGCAGGAGGAGGGCTACGAGGTTGTCGGCGAGGCCGGCGACGGGGAGGTGGCCGTCGCGCTGGCGGGCAAGCTGCGCCCGGATCTGTGCATCCTCGACGTGAAGATGCCGAAGATGGACGGCATCGAGGCCGGCGCGAAGATCGCCAAGGAGCGGATCGCCCCGGTCGTCATCCTCACCGCGTTCAGCCAGCGGGAGCTGGTCGAGCGGGCGCGCGAGGCGGGCGCGATGGCCTACGTCGTCAAGCCGTTCCAGAAGAAGGACCTGCTGCCGACGATCGAGATGGCGATGAGCCGGTTCACGGAGATCGTGAGCCTGGAGGCCGAGGTCGAGGACCTGCAGGGCCGGCTGGAGGCTCGTAAGATCATCGAGCGGGCGAAGGGCGTGCTGCAGACCGAGCACAAGATGACGGAGCCGGACGCGTTCCGCTGGATCCAACGGACCTCGATGAACCAGCGCCGCACGATGCGCGCGGTCGCCGAGGCGGTCCTGTCCGGGGAGGCTCTGCCCGGCCAGTGACCTCCGACGGCAGGCCCGGCGGCGGGTCCGGGGAGCGGCCGGGTGGTGAGGCGGACGGCGCGGGTGCCGCAGACGAGGGCTCAGTCCCGCGTCCTGGGCCAGGTCCAGGTGACTACGACGACGCGGCCGTTGGCGGCGGTGCCGTCGGAGGTGCCAGCGGCGGCGCTCCAGAAGGCACCCGTGGTGGCGGTGGCGGGGATGGCTCGTTGCCGCGACGGATGGTGCGGTGGCTGGCCGGAGGCGGCCGCGGCGGTGAGATCGTCGCCTCCGATCCGGTGGTCGGCGGCGGCGTCGATCCGGACGGGCCGCTGGTGCCGGGCTGGCAGATCGCCAAGGTGTGGCTCGCGACGGCATGGCGGTGGGTCGGGCGTCAGGCGCGGGCGACGGCGGCCTGGGTCGGCCGCCAGCGCGGGACGCGGCGCGGACGGGCGTTGCTGGCCGGGGTCCTAGCCTTGCTGGTCGCCCTTCCGACGGGCCTCACCCTCGGACTGCTCGAGCTGCGTGACGGCCGCGGCGGTGGGGGCAGCCCAGGCGGACCGTGGGTGGCGCGGCTCGGGGTGATGGCGCCGCTGTCGGACGATCTCGGCAACATCGGTGACGCCGTGCGCAACGCGGTGGCGCTCGCTGTCGACGAGTACAACAAGTCCGAGGCGATTCCAGGCTGGAAGGTCGAGCTGGTCGCCAAGGATGACCTGTCCCGGCCCGATGGCGGCGCGGCGGCCGCCGAGGCGTTCTCCAAGGACTCGTCGCTGATCGGGGTCGTGGGGCCGCTGAGCTCCAACGTCGCCCGGATCGCGCTGCCGGTGTTGGACGCCGCCGGTGTCCCGGTGGTCTCGCCGTCCAACAGCGCGCCGGAACTGACAGCCCAGGACGAGCCGGCTCCCGGCCGCAAGCGTCCCTATGACCGCTACTTCCGGCTCAGCGGCAGCGACTCCCTGCAGGCCGAGGTGGGTGCCGACTACGCCGTACACACCCGGGGTCGGACCAGGATCCTCGTCGTCGACGGCGGACCCCGCTTCGGGGACACGCTTGCCGGGCGTTTCGCAAACTACGCGGTCGGCGCCGGAGCCCAGGTACTGACCACCTACCAGGTGGCGGGCGACGGTGCCGACGGGGACGAGATTCAGGAGGTGCTCGAGGGCATCCGGGAGCTCAGACCCGACCTCATCTACACCACCACCGGCTATCTGTTCGCGAGCGCGCTGCGTCAACGGATGGCCGCCGAAGACCTCACGGTCCCGCTCATGGGTACCGATGCCATGCTCAGCGCCCGCTATCTCGACTCGGCGGGTGAGGCGGCTGAAGGCGACGTGGCAACCGACCTCGCGGTGCCGCTGTCCCGGCTGCCCGCTGCCGGGGCCTTTGCCGCCGACTACCTCAAGCGCTGGGGACCCGTAGCCGGCGGCCCGGAGCAACCAGCCACGCCCGACAAGGTCACCGAGTCGCCGGCGGCGACGCCAACGTCCGCGCCGCCTGATGCAGCAGGCTCGACGGCGGCGCCAGGCGCCGGCCCCGCCACAGTCATTCCCCAGGCCGGCGGGTCCGACGCGGGCGCATCGGATGTGCCGGGCGTGGCGGGCGTGCCCGGCGACGGCGACGAGCCGCCGGCGACTGCCGGCCAGGAAGCGGACATGATCCCCGCGCTGGCTGCCTACGCCTACGACTCGGCCCGCGCGCTGCTACGCGCCGCCGCCGCCGTGCTGCCCGGCCGGGTGGCCATCGACGACGCGACCAGGGCCGCGATCGCCACCCAGGTCGCCCGTGGCTCGTTCGCCGGCGTCACGGGCCAGGTCGCCTTCGACGCCTTCGGCGACCGCCGCGCCCCGTCGGCCGTCATCTACACCATCCGGGACCGCCGGTTCGTCCCGATGATCATCCCGGCGGAGTAGCTGGAGCATCCGCCTCGGACGCGTCGCGGGCCAATACGCACGAGCCACAGCCCGGTCGATACGCTCGAAGCGACCTCGATGACGGTGACCGGCGTTCGCGGTGCGGCGCTTTGCCGATGAGTGGGAGGGCAGTGATCCTCGGGCGGCGGCGGGCACGGTCGGTGTCAGCGGCGCGGCAGACGGGTGGTGGGCGGTGACGGCGCCGCCGCGGCCGGGGCCGGCGCTGCGGGTGAGCATTCCGGGGCCGGCGCCCGCGGTGCGGGAGTTCCTGGCCACCGAGGCGGGCAGCGCCGTCCTGCTCCTCGTCTCGACGATCGTCGCCCTGCTCTGGGCGAACTCGCCCTGGTCGTCGAGCTACGAGCACTTCTGGGAGACGTCGACGACGCTCGCCCTCGGCGGCGCCTCGCTGCATCTCACGTTGCACGACTGGGTGAACGACGGCCTGATGGCGATCTTCTTCATGGTCGTCGGGCTGGAGATCAGCCGGGAGGCGACGACCGGGGAGCTGCGGGACCGGCGGTCGGTGGCGGTGCCGGCGCTGGGCGCGGTCGGCGGGCTGGCGGCCCCGGTGCTGGTCTACTGGCTGTTCAACCGGTCTGGCGCGGGCGGAGCGGGCTGGGGCATCGCGATGTCGACCGACACGGCGTTCGTCCTCGGGATCCTCGCGCTGTTCGGGCCGCGCTGCCCGGACAGGCTGCGGCTGTTCATGCTGACGCTGGCGGTCGTCGACGACATCGGCGCGATCAGCGTCGTCGCCGTCTTCTACTCGAAGCACATCGACGTCATGGCGCTGGCCCTGGCCGCCGTCGCGGTGGCCGCGGTGCTCGTGCTGCGCTGGATGGGGGTCTGGCAGCTCACGCCGTACCTGATCGCCACCGGGCTGCTGTGGCTGGCCGTGCACGCCTCCGGAGTGCACGCGACGCTCGCCGGGGTGCTGATCGGGCTGCTGGTGCCGGCGTTCGCGCCCCGGCGGGAGCAGGTCGACAACGTGCCGGTGTTCGTGCGGGCGCTGCAGGAGGACTCGACGGCGTCGCGCTCGGCGCTCGCCGTGTCGGCGGCGCGCGCGGCGGTCGCGCCGAACGAGCGGCTGCAGCACCTGCTGCACCCGGTCAGCGCCTTCGTCGTCGTTCCGCTGTTCGGGCTGGCGAACGCCGGGGTGAGCCTGAACGGCGAGGCGCTACGGGCGGCGGCGAGCTCACCGGTGACGCATGGTGTCGCGGCGGCGCTGCTGATCGGCAATGCGGTCGGCATCAGCCTGGCCGCGACCTGCGCTGTGCGCGCCGGGCTCGGCGTGCTGCCCGGCCAGGTCCGCTACGGGCACGTGATCGGCGCGGCCGTGCTCGCCGGGATCGGCTTCACGATCTCGCTGTTCATCACCCAGCTCGCGTTCGACGACGAGGCGCTGCGCGACCAGGCCAAGATCGGCATCCTGGTCGGCTCGCTGATCGCCGCGACGCTGGGCAGTTTCCTGCTGCGCTACCTCGGCCAACGCATGCCACTGTGCTCCCCCGACAGCGACGGGCTCCCGCCGCCGCTCCCGCCCCGCCCGTGGCGGCCGCCGACGCTCCCCGCGCGCTGGACCTGAATCACCACAGGGCTTTCCGCCACCGCCAGGCCCCGTGGCGCGCCAAGCGGCGTCAGCGACGCGCGGACAAGAATCCGCGCCAGCGGGCTCGCCCGGCGACTGGCCCGCCGGCGCCCGTCGTACCGCTTCCGGCCGCCGCGACGTTGCCGCTCCCGTTGCCGTCCGCATCCGCGTCCGCGAACAGCGTCCCGGCCGATCCGGCCAGTGCCGGCACCGGAACCGGCACCGGTGACGGCACGGGTTCCGGCGCCGTCACCGGAGCGGACGTCGCAGCCACCCGGACCGCGCGCCGCAACGCCGGCAGCTCCGGGCGCCCGCGGAACATCTGGCCGTTGATGAGCAGCGTCGGGGTGCCGCGCACCCCCTCGGCGACGCCCCGCTCGTAGTCCGCCTCGACGGCGTCGCCGTAGGGCTGCGCCGCGTCGCCGACGACGAGGTCCGGGTCCAGGCCGAGCCGCTCGGCGCGCATCCGCAGGTCGACGTCCTTGAGCCGGTCCTGGTGGGCGAACAGCAGGTCGTGCATCTCCCAGAACCGGCCATAGGCGTGTGCGGCCTCAGCGGCGAGCGCCGCCGTCAGCGCATACGGATGGATCTCGAACACCGGGAAATGCCGGAACTCGTACCGTACCAGCGCACCTTCCGACTCGATCAGCTCGTGCAGCACCGGCGCCGCCTGCGCGCAGTACGGACACTGGAAGTCCCCGTACTCGACCAGCACCACCGGCGCGTCCGCGTCCCCACGCGAGGGCCGTTCGTCGAGCCGCACCAGCGCCGCCGGCACCACGACGGCCGGCGCGACCGGCACCACCAACTCGCCGACCCGCTCGGCCGTACCGGCCGGCCGAGCCGTCTTGGGCGCCGCCCCGTCGCCCAAGGCGGTACCGCCGCCAGCAGACCCGGGTATCCGGCACGCCGCCGCCTCGCCGTCCCCATCCGTGCCCGTGCCCGTGCGGGCGGCCGACGACGACGACGCTTCGAGGCGGTCTCCCGAGAGGCGTTCCATGCCTGGAGTATCGCGCCAGCACCACGAAGTAATCCCAGGTCCGTCCGGTCACGGCCCGCACCGTCCAAGGAATGACCCCTGACCGGTAGCTGCCGGCGACTGCTGGTGGCTGTCGGTGACTTCGGATGGCTGGCGACCGCGGTTTTCTGCGGGTGGGCCGGGTACCCCGGCAGTCGGGCGGAACCGACTCAACCGGGGTGGGCATGGGACGAGCAGCGACCAAGAGCGCCCATAAGGCCGGCCGCGCCGGCCCGAGCGCGGATTCGGACTGGCCAGCCGCGACGCCGGCCGACGCGGCGAAGAAGTCGCGCGGCGGCAAGCAGACCGGCAAGCAACACGGCAAGCGATCCGCCAAGCTCGAAAAGAAGGCTCGCAAGCGGGCCGACGCGCGACCCGCGCTCACCACGCCCACGGACGCAGGCACCGCTGCCGGCGCAGCGGGCGCTGCCGGCCCAGCGGGCGCTGCCGGCGCAGCGGGCGCTCCCGGCCCAGCGGGCGCTCCCGGCCCAGCGGGCGAGAGCAGCGGGGCGGGCACCCCGGCCCGCCACGGCTCGCCCGCCACTGCCGCCACTGCCGGCGCCGCCGGCAGCGTCACGGGCGGGGCCTCACACACGGTGGTGGACGCCATCATCGCGGCGGCACTGGGCGAGGCGGTGGCCGAGTCGCTTACCGACGCACTCGCCGAGTCGATCAATGAGTCGTTCACCGACCTGATGGCGGGCGGCCTCGCCACCGCGCTGGAGCAGGCCCTCGCCGAGACCGTCTCGGCGGCGGTCGCGCAGGAACTTCCGGGCGCGCTTGCCGCCGTGGCCGCCGACACCCACCGCCCGGCCACCCCGGCGCGGGCCACGGTGTCGGGTCGGCCGGTCAGCCAGGACGCCGCCGGCTCGCCGGCGAGGCCTTTCCCCAGCGGGCGGGCCGTGGAGCTCGCCGCGGCGCGCTCGGTCTGGGAGTCGTTGCCGCCCAGGCGCCTCCCGGTCCTGCCGGGCCTGGACCTGGCCGCTCGGCGGGCGGCGGCGAGCGACCCGGATCGCGTCGGCGGGGACTGGTATGACGTCACCGCGCTCTCGGTGGACACGGCGTTCCTCGACCTCGGTGATGTCGGTGGCCACGGACCGACCACCGCGGCGCTCACGGCCGAGCTCTGCCATGCCGCCCGTGCCTACGCCCTGCTCGACCTGGCGCCGTCCGAGATCACTACCCTGCTCGGGGACCTGCTGATCGCCGGCGGCCACCGGACGCTCACTTCGGCGATCACGGCCCGGCTCGACATCCCGACCGGCCAGCTGACCTGGTGCAACGCCGGCCATCCCCCGCCGGTACTAGTCGCTCCCGACGGCGGTGTGTCGTTCCTCGGCGACGTCCACGGGCCGCTGCTCGCGACCGCGCCGGGCGCCGGCCCCGGTTTCAGCATCACCGGCGGCGGCACCGCCGGCGGCCCAGGCGGCCGCGCGGGCACCGCGTACGCGCAGAGCACGGTCACCATGCCGGTCGGCGCGACCATCGTGTTCTACTCGGCCGGCCTGGTCGACCTGTCGGACGCACCGCTCGCCGAACGTCTCGACGCCCTGGCGGCCGCCACCTCGAGGGCGTTCGGCCCACGCTCCTCGGGCGCTGGCGGTCATGCCGACAGCGGTCAAGGTGAGAGCAGTCAAGGCGACAGCGATAGCGGAGACGGAGACGGAGACGCGCGCGGCGCCGGATCCTCGACTGCCGGCACCGTCCCACCCGTCGTCGCCGCCTGCGATGCGCTCCTTGCCGACCTGTCCGGTCACCGCCCTCGCCGCGGTGGCGAGCCAGACGGCAGCGCGCCCGACCGTGCGGCGGCCTCACCGGGCTTCCGGCGAGCGACCGACGCCTGCCTTCTGGCGGCCCGGCTCCGCTGACCGGCGGCGGTCACGGGACAGCCGACCCCCATCCCGGCATGGCCACTTTTTGACCACCCGAGCCCGCAGGTCCGTCGGCTTGGCCCGACTTTCGGGCCAAATTGTCCAAGTCTTGTCTCACGTATCTCGATGTGACAGGCGCACGCTTGTCCTGCAATTAGTAGCTGGGAGCCCTGGCCGCGACGCGAAGTCATGGTCACCGCTGTGGCTCTCGATGGTCCGTGCCAACGGAGCATCGAGGCAGCGCCACGGCCCGCGAGGACGATCGGTGCCTTATACGGGGAGGCATCGCCCGTCACTCGTGCCGGGCGCTCGGCAGCCCAGTCGGCGCAGTGCCGACCGGGCACGCGAACGGGGGCGCGAAGATGGGTTGCAACGGCGACGACCGCGAGAACGAGGAACCACGACGAACAGGCCAGGCCGCTGAGACACGGACGCAGACCGTCTGACGTCTGACGTCTGACACCGTTCAGGTCCACCGCAGGCCGTAGCACAGGCCGAGGGCGAGGTGGCCAAAGCTGGCGGCCACCTCGCCCGCGCCATCCAGCGGCACGACTGGCAGGTCGATCGCAGGGTCCTCGACCGCGCGCAGCGGCAGGCCGTCCAGGCGCTGCACCGTGGGCTCGGCGCCGTCGGGGAACCGTACCCGCAGCTCCAGCTCGTCGCAGCGGATCGTCGGGCTCATCGCATAGTGCGGCACGATCGGCTGCCCGGGTGGCACTCGCCAGGAGAACCCGAACTCGTGCCGCTCGTCCGTGTCCAGCGGGTGCGGCAGCCGCAGCACCGGGGAGAAATGACTCTCGCCCCGCCGGTCTACTCGCACGATCCGGCCGCCGAAGACGACGTCCACGCCGAGGTCGCGGGGACTGGACGGCGCATCGGGCGGTCGTGGCAGGCTCATCGACAGGACCACCTCCGTGAGGCCGTCCTCGACCGCGACGATCCGCCTACACTCGATCAGCTCGGGCGACGGCCCGTCGAGCCGCATGAGCGCCCACACGCTCTCCACATACCAGCCTGCCGCCCCACGCGCCGGGACCTGCGTCGCGACCGCCACCCGGCCGCCGTCCCCGCCCGCGATCTCCCTGCCCGCGACGATTGTCTCGGAGAGCAGTCGAAACGCCTCGTAGCTGCGGCGGCGGATGGTGCGCGGATCCCGGTCGAACTCGACGGAGAGCCAGCCGAGCCGGTCCATCAACAGCCGGTGGTCGGCGTTCGGGTCCAGCCCCAGGGCGACTCCCGCGACCAGGCGCAGATCTCCGGGCAGCGCCGCCACCCGGTCGCTGAGCCAGGTCCCCAGCCGAGCGCGAAACAAGGCACCAGAGAGACCCTCGAGGGCCGCGCGGCGGCGCAGCAACGGCCCGAGCCTGGCGTCGAGATTCGGCCCGCGCAGCCCGCGCCCGCGCGCCAACGCGCGCAGTTCGTTGTGCACTGCAACAAGTTCCGTGCCGCTCATGCGTTCGTCTCTGCCAGACGCGCCACCGTCTGTTGTAGATGTCGGTTCCACCACGTGGGCCTCGTCCCAAAGCCGACGGGAAGCCGGCCTCGACCGACAGGACGCGTGTCGACCGACGTTGCCGCCCGGCTATGATCCCGGTTTCACTATGATGACTTCTGCCCGCCACTAGGCACGTATGGCGGGTACTGCCGCGACCGTTCGTCGTCACCCGACCCGTCCGACGAGATTCGGCGTATATGCGCATTATCCGGGTTCGGCGAGCATTGCGCGCCAGGTTGCACTAACTGCCACGGACATATCGTCCGCATGCTGACCGGTGAGATGAGGACCGGTGGCACGTGGCCATGGTGGGACTGACGGGGGAACCATCGTGCGACTGACGACGGAGCTTGAGGACACCGCGGTGGCGCGGTGGTACCGGACGGCACGGTTCCGGCCCGACCACGCCGGCCGGGACGCGGGCGGGACTTCGCAGCGACTGAACTGGCAGACCAGGACCAGGTACTACGAGACGCTGGCGACGTTCCTCGACGCCAGCGGCGGATCGACGGCCGGTCTCGCGCGCGACGCGCTCGCCGCCGCCGCCGGGCAGCGCCGGCCGTCGACGCTGTACTACCTCGTGAGCCCGAAGAGTTCTGGGTCGCTCGCCGGAGCGCTGCGGGCAGCGACGCCATGGCCGCTCTACGAGCGACGTCGCGGCGAGCGCGTGGTCGACCTGCTCATGACCGAGACCAAGGTGTGGAGCTACTGGCCGCACCGCGAGGGCTGGCTGGAGGCGCTCGACGACCTGACCGTCACCGACCGCTGGCTGGCCGCGGCCGGCCTGGTCCGCGTCCTGGCCGACTGGGCGGTGTGCGCGCGCCCGCTGGCGAGCGCCGCCGGGTTCGCACCGCCGCTCGCCGCCGTCGAGGACCTGCTCACGCTCAGCGGCGCCGGCACCGGCACCGGCGCCGGCCACGTCGGGCCAGCGGGCGTGGACGGTCTGGAGATCCCGTGGCCGGGCGGGGCCCTGCCGGGAGGCCAGGGCCTCACCGACACGGCACTGGGCGGCGAGTCCGCACACGACGCCCGGTTTGCCGAGGTCACCGACCTGCTGACGACCGTCGTGCGCACCGCGCTCGGCTCCGACGGCATCGCGCCCGGTCTCGTACTCGGCGCCGTGCACGGCGGCCTCGCGGCGCTGGTCACGCAGCCTCCGTCGCAGTCGGACGAGATCACCACCGACCTCGTCGATCTGCTGACCCAGCTGGAACATCTGCTGCCGCGGCTGCCCGACGACAGACGGCGCCGGATGGCCGACGAACTGGCGCCCCGGCTGCGGGCGGTCCTCGGCAAGCTGGCCGACCGTGACGGGCAGACCGGCGGGGGCCCGCAGAGCGACGGGGGCCCGCGGTGACCCCCCCGCCGGCGAGCGCCGGCGAGCGGCCAGGCGACGGTGGCGAGCTGGGCTGCCGGCTGCGCGGCCGGGTCCAGATGGTGCTGACCTGCTCGGACATGGCGCCCGACCCGAAGCCGCTCGTCGACCTGCATCTGATGGTCTGCGACCAGCTCGGGCCGACGAGCTCGCTCGCGCTGCTGGTCGAGTACAACCTTGAGGAACTGCGCAGCCGGAGCCGTTCTGTCGCCGAGTCCGCACGGGTCTGGGAGGAGCTGCACGCCCGCGCCGACGCCGTCCTCGACGGACGCGACACCACACTGATGAGCATCAAGGCGCTGCACGCCCGCTACGTGCGGCTCTCCGGCGGGCCCGCCGACCGGGACGCGGCGGTGCAGAGCTACGAGGTCGAGTGGCGGCGCCGCCTGGCAATGCTCGGCGCCATGGCGCATCGCACCAGCACTGCGCACGCCAACTTCGCGATCGCGCTGCGCGACCACGGCGGGTGGGAGAACCTGCGCCGCGCCTGCCGCATCGCGCGCGAGGAGGTGGCGGTCCGCCAGGAGGTCTGGGGAACGGATCACTCGTTCACCTGGATCGCGCAGGCGATCCTGGCCCAGACCCTCCTGCGGGCCGCCGAGCGGGCCTACCCCGTCGGACCCGGCGAGGTCTTCGCCGTCGACCGCTCGAGCACCACGGCGCTGGCCGCCATGTCGGACACGTCGTCGGCCGCGGAGGGGGCCGACAGCGTCCGCCGCGGCGGCGCCTCCGCGGCGGTGCCGGCCGATCCGGGTGGCTGGCAGGCCGCGCACGGCCGCTACCCCGTGGTCGCCGAGGAGGACCTGACCCGGCCACGCCACGAGCTGGTCACCGAGGCGCTCGCGCTGGCGGCGGCCGTGCTGGCGGCCCGCCGCGGCCGGTTTGGCGCGACGGCCGCCGCCACCCTGCGCATTCAGCTGGTCCATGCCCACGCGTTGCTGCTCGGCGGCGAACCGTCCCCGGCGGCAACGGAGATCCGCTACGTGCTGGCGACCAATCGCCGCGTCGGCGCGGACCTCGACCCCGGCTGGCCGGAACTGCTGCTGGCCAGAGCACTGCTCGCGGCCGCGCCGCGCGAGGACGGCGAAGGCCTCAGCGAGGCCCTGCGCCAGGCCAGGGCCGCCGTGGAAGCGCGCCGCGGCCGCTACCCGGCCGAGGCCGCGCACGTGGCCGAGGCCGAGCATTTCGAGCGGGCGGCCCGGCGGCTCGCGGCCCGTCAGCCATCCGGCATCCCCACGCCCCGTGGGGAGACCGGCAACGAGTCGGCGGGTTGGACTGACGATCGGCCGCCGCTGCCACCACGGCCGCCACAGGAGTGATGTTCAGGCACGGACTGTGCCTGAACAGGGCGGATACAGCCACCATGACCATGATCATAGGTCTGCGGGGCCGAGGGGCGAGTAACGTCGGGGAGCGGTCAGCGGATCACGGCCACGGCACCGAGCGGTCTCGCGGGCCCGGCAGGCCGGGCATGGGCGTGCCGACGCCGAGGAGGTCGATGTGAGCACGGTGGCGACCGACGGGGCGGGTTCCTTCCTGTCCCTGCTGGCGCTCGAGCAGCCCGAGCCGGACCTGTTCCGCGGGACCAGCCACGAGGGCGCGCCGCTGCGGGCGTTCGGCGGCCAGGTGGCGGCCCACGCGCTGGTCGCGGCGACGTCGACCGTCGATGCCGACCGGCCGGTGCACTCGCTGCACAGCTACTTCATCCGCGCGGGCGACACCACCCGGCCAACCGACTACCACGTCGACCGGATCCGCGATGGAAAGTCGTTCACCACCAGGCGGATCACCGCCGTCCAGCACGACGAGGCGATCTTCGTGCTGTCCGCGTCGTTCCACCGGTGGGAGGAAAGCCCGGTCGATCACCAGCGCCCGGCACCGCCGCGCGTGCCGCCGCCCGACAGCCACCCGCTCTTCGACGGCCGCCGGCCGAGCGGCTCCGAGCACGCCAAGGACCACGCCCCGCCCGACGACACCGAGGAGCGGGCGGACGAGCGGCGCGCCTCCTGGGCCCGGCGCGGCTTCGAGGTACGCGTGATCCCGCCGGCCGCCGACCACCCGCCCCACGGTGCGGCCGTCGAGGGCTACGCCCCGGCCACCGACGGCGCGCAGCCCGCACGGATGCGGGCCTGGCTGCGGGTGACCGAGACGCTGCCCGACGACCAGCACACGCACGCCTGCGCGCTGGTCTACATGTCCGACCTGACCCTGTCGCACTCGATCCTCGTCCCGCATGGCGGCTTCCGCCACGGCATGCAGCTGACGTCGCTCGACCACGCGGTCTGGTTCCACCGCCCGTTCCGCGCCGACGAGTGGCTCCTGTTCGACCAGGAGAGCCCGAGCGCGGCAAACGCCCGGGGGCTGGCCCTCGGCGAGATCTTCGACGCGGCCGGCACACTCGTCGCCACCGTCGTGCAGGAGGCCCTCGTCCGGCCCCCGCGCCACCACCCCGGCTGACCCCGAGCCCCGCCCCACACCCGCCGACCGGCGGGGCGCGCGACCGTCCCGCAACGGCGACGGCCCCGGCGCGCGGTGCGCTCCGGGGCCGTGCGATCCGCCGCGGGACCACCGCGGCGGCGGTGTTGCCTACTGCTGCGAGCCGCCGACCCGGCTGCGGGCGGCGTCGAGGACCTTGCGGGACAGGACCGGCGCGTCCCGCCCGGTACCGAGGGAGCCCGCGGGCTTGGCCGCGCTGGCCTTCTCCTCGTGGTACTCCTCCTCGACGTTGACCGTCCAGACGTCGTGGTCCGTGCCCTTCGCGATGTTCTCCGCGGTCAGCATGGCGGTGAACATCGAGTGGTCGGCGTTGTTGTACCGGAACATGCCATTACGGCCGACCGGGTGCACGTTGCTGGCGTAGTCGGTCAGCCAGCCGCGGATGACGTCGACGTTCGCCTGGTAGACCTCGTCGTAGATCGGGTAGGCCTTCGGCTGGCGGACGACGTAGCCGGCCTCGATGTCGCGGTACTTGACCAGGCCAAGCCGGTCGAGCTCCTGCTTGCCCTGCTCGATGAGCTTGTCGTCGGACGCGGTCCAGTCGGCGTCGTTCTCGAACACGGTGTACTCGAGGCCGAGGACGTTGCGGCCGTCCTTGACGAGGTACGGCGACCACGAGGCGAAGTTCTGGATCCGCATGGTGCGGACGCTCGGGTCGTGGATGTAGATCCAGTTGTCCGTCCACGACACGGCACTGGCCGGCACGACCAGGGCGACCGTGAGGAAGTCGCGGTAGCGCAGGCCCTGCGCGGCCTTGAGCACCCGCGGCGGCACCGGCGGGTCCATGATCTCGATGAGCTGTGAGATCGGCATCGAGGAGATGACCTCGGTCGCCGGGAGGACGTCGACGCCACCGTCGGCGTGCTCGGCGATGACCTCGAATGCCTTGCCATCCTCATGCCGGATCTTGGTGACCTTGGTCTCCAGGACGACCTTGGAGCCCTGCGCCACGACCTTGTCGCGGCAGACCTCCCACATCATCCCGGGGCCGTACTTGGGGTACTCGAACTCCTCGATGAGCGAGGTGATCTCTTTCTGGTTCGTCTTCGGCTTGACCGCGTTGAGGATCGCGTTGCCCAGGTTCAGGCTCTTGATCCGCTGCGCCGCCCAGTCCGCCGGCATCTCGCTGACCGGGACGCCCCAGACCTTCTCGGTGTAGGTCTTGAAGAACGTGCGGTAGAGCCGCCAGCCGAAACGGGCGACGAGCCAGCTCTCGTAGTCCGACTGGTCCTTCGGCGGCCTGACCCGGGCCTGCAGGTAGGACGCGATGCAGATCGCGGCCTCCTTGGGGCCGAGGTTCTGCAGCGCGTTCACGGCCTTGATCGGGTAGTCGTAGTACTTGCCCTGGTAGAAGATCCGGCTCTTGCGCGGCCGGAGGAGGAAGTCCTCCTTCGGCAGGATCTCGTGCCAGAAGTCCTCGACCCGCTGGACCTTCGAGAAGAACCGGTGACCACCGATGTCGAACCGCCAGCCGTCACGCTCGACGGTGCGGGAGATGCCACCCACCTGGGTGTCGGCCTCGAGGATCGTCGAGGGGATCCCGTACCGGTGCAGCTCGTAGGAGGCGGTGAGGCCCGCCGGTCCGGCGCCGATGACGACGACGTCTACGTTTTCCGACATCAAGACTCAGCCGTTCCTTGGGTGTATGACGATGGTGACGACGCAGGTCGCGCCGCCGGTGCACCCGCGTGCGCGAGCGACCCGACCGCGGTCACTCAACGTGACAAGACCGGCGGCGGGGTCCCCCGCGGCGCGCGCAGCATGCCAGCGGTGGGGGCGTATCGCCCCGACGGGGACGAGCCGCTCACGCATCGTTGACTCCGCTCTGGTTCCAGGGGGGGTCGCGGGGACGGGGGAGGGGACCGGATGGGGTTATCCGCTTCGCGCACACTGTAACCGGCCGACGGAACGGCGAAACGTACGGGTCCGCGCTGCCACGCTCGGTTTCCGGCCAGCCGCGAGCCGCACGCACGCTCTGGCACGTACCCAAAGCGGTACGGCCAGGCACGTCAACCGCCAGCCGCGGCCCGGATCACCTGCTGAACGCGGTCACGAAACGTGACGAATTCCGGCTCCGACCGAAGTGTTCCCGATCGGCCCGCCCACCGAAACCACCGTGCTCGTCTAAGACGACACGCCCCGGCCGGGCACTGAAGGCCCCCACCCTGGTACCCAGGTACCCGGCCTCCTCGACGCTGTGGGTGACGACGCTGTGGGTGACGAAGAGAACCGTCGTCCCGGTAGCCGCCCAGACCGGAGGATCTCGTCCTGCAGCCGCTCCCTCGTGAGCGCGTCGAGCGCGGCGAGCGGCTCGTCCATCAGGAGCACACGCGGCAGCCCACCGAGTGCGCGAGCGCCGGTCGACGGCGCACTACGCGACGTTCGACTACGGCGACTTCCGTCGCCTGATGCACCACGTCACGATCAGGGTGACATTCCGGCCGGCCCCCGCGCTCTGACCGTCCCGTAGGGCCGGGCACGGCGCGACGCCGCGCCCGGCGCCTCAGCCGAGGACGAGGGTGACCAGGGCGGCGAGGAGGGCGAGTGACGTGATGGTGGCGCGCAGGCGGCGACGCGCGGTCGGCGTGTCCCAGGGGATGCCGCAGGCGGCGGCCGCGGGCTCAGCGACGGCGAGCAGGATGGCGCCCGCCCAGACGACCACAGCCAGCACGGCGCGATCCGGTCGCAGGGCCGCGGCGACGACGCAGACCGCGAGCCCGCCGGCGCCGAGCGACAGCGGCAGCAGCGGCGTCCAGCCCGCCACGGCCAGCCGTGCCGCCGCCGCGCCCCACCCGGCCCACCGCGACCAGGGGAACCGCCCCGGCCGGCGCCGCGACGCGGCGGGGCGGGTAGTGACTGGCGACCGCGCCGGGCTCGCCGGGAGCAGTTCCCGACGCGCCGAGGGCGCCGCCGTCGGGGCCGCTGTGGGGGCCGCCGGGGCCGGCGCGGTGCGCAGTGCGGCTGGCGCGATGTCCGGGGCGGTGTCGGCGCCGGTCCGCCCGCCGATGAACGCGACCCTGACCACCGCCAGCAGCGAGAGCGGTATCGAGACCAGCCAGCCCACGAGGGCCACCATGGCCCCCTTCGCACCGGTACCGCCCATGCCGGTCACCGTGAGCACGAACAGCGCGGCCGTCACGACGAAGGGCAGCCCGAAACCGAACCAGCCGGTGGCGCTGCCGTTTCCGAGGCGGCCGCCGCCGAGGATCACCAGCATGGGCGCCAGCCACACCCCGGCCTGCGCAGCCGCCAGCACGGGGGCCGCCGCGTCCCACAGGTAGTGCGCTCGCTGGCGGCGGTCGAGACCCTGCTTGAGCAGGGGGTTGTCGAACAGCAGGACGCGCAGCCGGTCGGCCGCACGGACGACCCCGAGCCGGGCCGCCGTCACCGCGGGCCGCGCCGCGCGGGTGAGCAGGACCTCCGGATGGTGCACGCTCTCCCAGCCGGCGGCGTGCAGCTCATAGGACGTGCGGGGCTCCTCCGTCCCGCCCCGTGCGCTGAACCCGTCGACGGTCTCCAGCGCCGACCTGCGGTAGAGAGTGCCGCTGCCGGCGCCGACGGCGGCGCCGTCGCGGTCCCTGGCGGCGGCGAGGAGGCGCGCCACGGCCGGCTCGGCCCGGTCCGGGAGCGGGCCGGGACCGGCGGCGACCCGCCACCCGGAGGCGACCAGGCCCACCTGCGGGTCACGCAGGTAGCCGAGGATCTGGTGCGCGGCGCCGGTGGCCAGGACGTCACCGGCGTCGAGCAGCAGAACGGCATCACCGTCGGTGCGGGCGAGCGCCGCGTTGAGCAGCCCCGCCCGGCTGGGCGGGCCGTCGGCGCGCCACAGGCAGCTGACGTCGAGCCGCTCGGCCAGCGCCTCGAGCGCCTGGACGCCGCCACGCCCACCGGCCTCGTCGACCCGGGTGTCGGCCACCAGGTACGTGTGGTGCGGGTAGTCGAGGTCGCGGGCCGAGCGCAGGGCACGATCGACATCGGCGAGTGGCTCGCCACGCGCGATGACGAACACGTCGAGCGTGCCCGCCGGCCCGGGCGCGCGGCGCACGAAGCGCCGGTTCACCCGGGCCGCCTGTGCCGCCAGCGCAACCAGCGCCAGATAGGCGGCGAGCTCGGCGGTGAAGGCCACCGCGCCGGTGAGGCCGGTACCACCAAGGTGGCTCCCCCGCCACCCGAGGTAGGCAGCGCCCGCGAGGGCGGCCACGCCGCCGGCGGCCGCGGGAACCGCCTCGGCGAGGGTCGATTCCCCGGGCGCCAGGTGCCAGCCCGCCCGCACCTCGGAGGCGGGCGGACGGTCGACCGGCAGGCTCGCGTCCGGGGACCCGGTAGTCCCGGCGGACCCGTTCGGTCCCGCCACGACGGACCCGCCCAGTCCTGACGAGGCCGACGAGGCCGACGCGGGCGACACGACCGGTTCGGCCGCGCCGACCGGCTCGGCCGGCTCAGCCGATTCAGCTGGCTTGAGATATTTGAGTGTCTTGGCCGCCTGGACAGCCTTGGCCGGCTGGACGACGGCCCCGGTCGGCTCGACGGCGTCGCCGCCGGCCGGCGGCGCGGCGGACGCCGGACCCGCCTCCGGCTCGGCGCCACGCGGCGCCGGAATGGCGGCCTGGGCCCACGGGCGACGGGGCGCGGCGCGGCGAGCGGCATCCCGGCGACCGGCATCCCGGCGACCGGCGTCGCGGTCTGGTCCTCGGCCAGCCATGCCCACCCCTTCCAAGCATGCAGCTACACGACAGTCACGGACAGTAACATTCCATGAGATCCATCCGGCCGACCTGGCCGGTCCGGGCTGACGGCCGCGGACAGAGGTCGCCGGCGGCGCGGACGATCAGGACGACCTAAGGGATCCCCAAGGGCTGCCGGACCACTTACGATCGGGATGGACCCCCGAGGCGCGCCCGGACCGGCGCCGCATCGCGCCACCTCAGCCGGGTACCTAAAGCAGGTGCCAACGGCCAGGCCCGAAAGATCCGGTAACGGGACGCGGAGCCTGGCCCCCGGCCCGGCGTGGCTGAGTCGGGCACCGCGCGCCGGCCGGGAAGACCGACGCGGCCGCGGCGGCCCGCGACGTCCGTCCGGGAGACGTTTCCGGACCCCAACGACGGAAGGGATCATGAGCGACCCCGGCGATACCGGCTGCAGTCCGAACCGACCCTCGTGTGTGGGAGCGCCCGCGGAGGTCGAACCTTGATCCAGGCGCTCCTCCTGCTACTCGGCGTCCTGCTGCTCATCGGCTGCGGGCTGTTCGTGGCCGCCGAGTTCGCGCTCGTCACGGTCGACCGGGCAAGCGTCGAGCGCGCCGCCGAGCGCGGCGACCGCGCCGCCCGCGGCACCCTCAGCGCGCTGCGCACGCTTTCCACCCAGCTGTCCGGCGCCCAGCTCGGCATCACGCTGACCAACCTCGGCATCGGCTACCTGGCCCAGCCAGCCATCGCCGAGCTGCTCGACGGGCCGATGGCCTCGCTCGGCGCGTCCGAGCAGCTGGCCGACAGCCTGTCGGTCATCCTGGCGCTGGTCATCGCCACCGCCCTGACGATGGTCTTCGGCGAACTGGTACCGAAGAACCTGGCCCTTGCCAGCCCGCTGGCCACGGCGCAGGCGACCCAGCGCTTCCAGCGCGGCTTCACCAGGGCCACCCACCTGGTGATCAGGTTTCTCAACGGCGCGGCGAACCTGCTGCTCGGCCGGTTCGGGATCACCCCGCGCGAGGAGCTGGCGTCGGCGCGCTCGGCCCAGGAGCTGTTCTCGCTGGTCGGCCGCTCGGCCGAGCACGGCGCGCTGGCGCGCGAGACCGCGACGCTGGTGCAGCGCTCGCTGCTGTTCGGCGACCGCACTGCGCAGGACGTGATGACCCCCCGGGTCCGGATGCGCTCGATCGACGCCGACGAGCCGGTGTCCGCGGTGATCTCGCTGACCAGGCGCACCGGGCACTCCCGCTTCCCGGTGCTGGGCGAGGACAGCGACGACGTCGTCGGCCTGATCCACATCAAGCACGCGGTGGCCGTGCCCGAACAGGCCCGGGCGACCACGTCCGTCCGGTCCGTGATGGCCCCGGCGGTCACCGTCCCGTCGGGCATGGCGCTGGAGCCGCTGCTCGAGCAGCTGCGGGCCGGCGGCCTGCAGATGGCGATCGTCGTCGACGAGTTCGGTGGCACCGACGGCCTGGTCACGGCCGAGGACCTGATCGAGGAGATCGTCGGCGATGTCGTCGACGAGCACGACCGGGTGAGCCCGCGAGCGGTCCGCCATCGCGACGGCAGCTGGGTGCTGTCCGGCCTGCTGCGCCCGGAGGAGGCCGAGGAGCTGACCGGCGTGCCAGTGCCGACCGACGACGCCTACCAGACGCTCGGCGGGCTGATGTCCGCCGCGCTCGGACGCATCCCGGCCACCGGCGACGCCGCCGAGATCGCCGGTGTCCGTTACACCGTGGAACGGATGGACGGCCGCCGCGTCGACCGCATCCGCCTCGATCCGCCGGCGGCCGGCCGCTCCCCCGCGAACCAGGCCGACCATCCGGACCACGCGGACGACGGCGACGAACCGCGCCGCGCGCGGCGCGGGCACGCGGACGCACACCCGGCCGATGAGCCGCGCCCGTCCGATGGCCGAACCGACCGACCCGGGATCCGCCCGGACCGAGCAGACGGAGCAGGCCAGGCCCACGGCAGTCTGGATGGCGAGGAGCTCGCCGAGGGCGACACGGTCGTCGACTCCCGCCGGCCGCTGCCACCCCCGCACCCGCCGCGCGGCAACGGCCGGCGCAGCCACACCGCGACCGCGGAGGGACGGCGATGAACGACCTGCTCAAGCTCGCGTCGACCGTCGTCCTGCTGCTGGGCAACGCGCTGTTCGTCGGGTCGGAGTTCGCGCTGATCTCGGCGCGGCGGACGACGATCGAGCCGCGGGCGGCCGCCGGATCGTGGTCCGCACGGATCACGCTGCGCGCGATGGAGCGCGTCTCGATCATGCTCGCCGGGGCCCAGCTCGGCGTCACGGTCTGCACCCTCGGCCTCGGCGCGCTGGCCGAGCCGACGATCGCGCACCTGATCGAGCATCCGTTCGAGGCCGCGGGCCTGCCCGGCGCGGCCCTGCACCCCGTCGCGTTCGTCCTCGCGCTCGCGCTCGTCACCTTCCTGCACGTGGTGATCGGCGAGATGGTGCCGAAGAACATCGCCCTCGCCGGTCCCGACCGGGTGGCGCTCGTGCTCACCCCGCCGCTCGCCGGCTTCGTCTGGCTGCTGCGCCCAGTGATCTACGCGCTGAACTGGGTGGCGAACCACACCATCCGGGCCGTGGGAATCGAGCCGAAGGACGAGGTCGCGAGCGTCTTCACCCGCGACGAGGTGGCCGGCCTCGTTGACGAGTCGCACCGCGAGGGGCTCCTCCACGAGGACGAGCACGACCTGGTCAGCGGCGCGCTGGCGTTCGACGAGCGGACCGCTCGCGACGTCCTGCTGCCGCGGGAGGGCCTCGTGACGGTGCCGATGACGGTCACGCCGCGCGAGGTCGAGGAACTGGCCGCGAGCACCGGCTACACCCGGTTCCCGGTGCTCGACTTCACCGGTCGCCTCGTCGGCTACCTGCATCTCAAGGACATCCTCGAGACCAGGCCCGACCGACGGGCCTCCCCGGTCGCCGCGAAGTGGCTGCGCCCGCTGGTGCACGTGCCGGCCGAGGCGACGCTGCGCAACGCCCTGGCGACGATGCAGCGTTCGGGGGCGCACCTCGGCCAGGTGACGGACGGGCACGGCGAGTCGCTGGGTCTGGTCGCGTTGGAGGACATCCTGGAGGAGCTCGTGGGCGAGATCCGCGACGAGGCGGCCCGCCGTCCGGCGCGCCCGGCCACGGCGGCGGCATCGGTCCATCAGCACACGGTGTGACGGTCGGCCGGCGCCGGCTCGAGCACGCGGTGGTCACCTGCGGCTACGAGTCACGGCCGCCGAGTCGTCCGGTGGCGACTGAGCAGGCAGCCAGCCGTCACCGGTGTGTCGGATGGCCGTCAACCGACCAGCTATAGGTGCAAACGCGGTACCCGCAGAGTTCGACGCGGCGTAGCGTGTGGGATCGTGCCGGAACGTCGGCGGCACACCACCAACACGGCTGAGCACCCGCGCGCGGCGTCCCCGCGCGGGGTCGCCGTCCGCCGGCCGGGGGGCAACGCCGTCGCGTGTCGACGTCGTCACCGACGACAGGCCGAGTGCGACAGTTCGAGTGGCGACGCGTTTCCAGTAGCGGAGCGTGCAGGCGGGAGGCAACCGGTGGCGGGATCGACTCCACCCCCGGTGTCCGGGAATGCCCCGACCCCGTTGAACGCCACCGACCCACGGCGTCTGGGTAGGTATGAGGTCATCGGCCGCCTTGGGCAGGGCGGCATGGGAACCGTCTTCCTCGGCCGTTCCGCCGAGGGTGTTCCCGTCGCCATCAAGGTGATCAAGCCGGACCTCGCCGAGGCGCCGGAGTTCCGGGCACGGTTCCGGCGCGAGGCGGAAAGCGCCCGTCGGGTCCGGCGGTTCACCACCGCCGCCGTCCTCGACGCCGACCCCGACGGCCCGCAGCCCTACCTGGTGACCGAGTACGTCGAGGGCCCGACGCTGTCGAAGATGGTCGCCCGGCGTGGCCCGCTGCGACCGGCGGACCTCGAGCAGCTGGCGCTCTCGGTGGCGACCGCGCTCTCGGCGATCCATGCCGCCGGCATCGTGCACCGCGACCTGACCCCGGCGAACGTCCTGCTCTCGCCGGTGGGACCAAAGGTGATCGACTTCGGGCTCGCCCGGGACTTCGAGGGCTCCGGCGAGTTCAGCCGCACGGCGCGGCATGCGATCGGCACGCCCGGCTACATGGCCCCCGAACAGATCCTGGACGCACCGGTGACCTCTGCGGCGGACGTCTTCGCCTGGGGCGCCATCACGATCTTCGCCGCCACCGGCCGCCCACCGTTCGGCGAGGGCCGGATCGAAGCGTTGCTCTACCGGATCCTCTACGAACCCGCGAACATCGACGGCGTTCCCGAGGAGCTCGCGCCGCTCGTCGACGCGGCCCTCCAGAAGGAGCCGGACCGGCGGCCGACAGCCGAGGCGCTGCGCGGCGCGCTGATGAGCGGCGACCTCACGTTCAACTCGGCCGCCACGCTGGTCGGGCCGGGCACCGGGCAGCCGGCGGGCCAGGAGGCGGACCGAGACGCGGCCCAAGGCGGACGCCGTCGCCGCGGCTCTCTGTTCGGCCGTGGCGGCCGCGATCAGGACGCGCAGGACGCGCCCGTCACCGCGGCGCCGGGAACGGCCCAGCCGACGACGGCGACCAGCGCCACGACGAGCCTGCTCACCCCGCCACCCGCGACCACGTCCCGGCTACCGGCGGCGCCTGCGGCCTCGCCCACGACGCCGGCCTCACCGATCCCGGCGCCGCCGGGATCGATCCGCCCACCCCAGACACCGACGTCGCCCGTACCGGGAGGCGGACCGCCGCGGCCGACCGCGAAGACCCCATCGGGCCTCCCGGCCGGCCGGCAGGCCCCGCCGGTCCCGCCGCACCCGGGCCCGGCGGCCGGCGGCCAGCACGGCGCGGGCGACGCGCCGGACGACGCCCGCCGGCGTTCCGGGCGGCGCAAGGTCGTACTGGTCATCGCCGGCCTCGCGGCGCTCGCCGTCGCCGCCGTCGCGATCCCGCTCGCGCTCGCGGGCGGGTCCGGCGACGGTGGCTCGAACTCCGCCGCAGGCCGCGCCGCGGTGTCCACGGCGCTCGCCCGGCAGGCCGCCGATGTGCGCGCGCAGGACCCGGCCAAGGCGTCCCGGCTCAGCCTCGCCGCCTACCGGATCTCCCCCACCGACGCCGCGACGGCGGCGATGGCAGCCTCGTTCACCGCTGGCTCCTGGGTCGACCTTCCGGGCCCCGCGACGACCTACACCGGCGGCGCGGTCTCGGCCGACGGCCGGCTCGCCGCCGCCACCGACAACGCCGGCCGCCTGCGGCTGTGGGACCTGTCGAACCCAGACAGCCCCACACAGGTCGCCGACGTGGCGACCGCCGACGCCGGCGCCGGCGCGATCGCCTTCGACCCGCGGTTCCTGCCGTCCGGCATCCTGGTGACCGGCGGCGAGGCCGGCCATACCTGGGGCCTGACCGACCCGAAGGCACCCAGTGTGCTGGGCCCGCTCAGCCCGCAGACCGGCGACGTCGCCCGGCTGGCGATCTCGGGTGACGGCAAGCTGTTGGCGACGGTGGACCAGGACCGGACGATCGAGCTGTGGGACCTGAGCGACCCGGCGAAGCCACGCTCGCTGCGGCCGCTGCAGAGCACCGGCCTGACGACGGACATCGCGCTCAGCCCGGACGGGCACACGCTCGCGGTCGCCGGCGTGGGCGGCGCGGTCACGCTCTTCGACGTCAGCAACCCGATGAACCCAAGCCGGCGAGGCCAGGCGGCGGGGCACCTCGGCCAGGTGAACGCGGTCGCGTTCCTGGCCGACGGCTCCCGCCTGGTCACCGGCGGCGACGACGCGACCGTGCGGCTGTGGGACATCACCGACCTGGCGAACCCGAGGCAGGTAGGCGCCGAGTGGCGCGGACCCAGCGCCGGCGTGCTCGACGTCGTACCGGTCGGCAAGTCCCTGGTGGTGAGCACCGACGCCGGCGGGGCGCTGCTGGGCTGGGACCTCACCGCCGCGCAGGCCGGCCCGGTGGGCTTCGCGCTCGGTGGCCACGCCACCCCACGCCACGTCGCCGCGGGCGGCGACGGGAAGTGGCTGCTCAGCGTTCCGACCGGGACGCAGGCCGGCGCCGGGTCCCTCGGCTCGACCGACCCTGCGCGGCTCGCGACCCTCGCCTGCCTGACCTCGGCGAACCGGATCAGCGCGGCGGAGTGGGCCAGCCTCGGCATAGACCTGGCCTACGAGGACCCCTGCGCCGGCTGACGGCGCGACGGCGGATATTGGGGGATAGCCCATGGGCTACCAGCTCGGCATCGACATCGGCACGGCGAACACCGTCGTCGCCATCTCCGACGGGGACTGGCCACAGGTCCTCACGGTCGCGGGCGGTCCGTCGATACCGACGGTGCTGTACTTCCCGTCGACCGGCCCGCTCGCGTTCGGCCGCGCCGCGGCTCGGCGTGCGCTGGCCGACCCGACCCGTGCGACCGAGGGATTCGTGCGCCGCGTCGGCGACTCGTCCCCGATCATGATCGGCGGCGGTGCCTACGCGCCCGAAGGGCTGATCACCCGCTTCCTCGAGCGGGTCATCATCGCGGCGGCGGAGGCCCGCGGGTCGGATCCCGACCAGGTGGTCGTCACCTACCCGACGAGCTGGAACACGCGGCGCCGCGAGCTGTTCACCGAGGCGCTGGAACGCCTCGACGTACGGGACATCCCGGTGTCCGCCGCGCCGGCGGCCGACGCACTCGGCGCGGTGCTGTCGCGGCGGGCCACCAGCCGGACCCCGGGCCGGCCCGCCGACCTCGTCGCCGTCTACGACTTCGGCGCCGGCACCTGCGAGACGGCGGTGCTGTCGATCACGGACTACGGCGCCGACTCGGTCGGCACCCCGACGGGCCTCGCCCACACCGGCGGCGTCGACCTGGACACCCTGCTCCTCGCTCACGTGCTGGCGTCCGCCGGCCAGGCCCTTGACGGACTGGACCGGTCCGACCCGGCGACGGCGACGGCTTTGAACCGGCTACGCGGCGAGATCGTCGCCGCCAAGGAGGCCCTGGCCGCCGACGACGAGGTCTCGGTCCCGGTGACCCTGCCGGGCGTCTTCACCTGGGTGACGCTGCGCCGCGACGACCTGGAGCTCCTGGTCACCCCGGCGGTCGAGGACAGCGTGCGGGCGCTGGTCCGCACGGTGCGCTCGGTACCGGCGTCCGCCCAGCAGCTGTCGGCCGTGCTGCTCTACGGCGGGGTGGCACGGATGCCGCTGGTCGGCCGGCTGGTGCGCGAGGCGCTGCCCGGGGCGGGCCGGTTCGAGCACCGCTCCGCCGACGAATTCGCGGTCGGCGCGGCGCTGCTGGCCGCGGGGCTCGCCGAGCAGGCCGAGCCGGTCGCCGGCGGCGCGACCGCGCTGATCGGGCCGGCCTCCCTGGAACCGCCTGAGCTGTCGTCCTTCCCGGGCATGTCGATGCCCCCGGCGGCGACCACGTACGTGGCGCCGGCCGCCGGCGCCGCGGCGATGGGCGCGGCCGCCGCCGCGAGCCACAGCCAGGACACGACGGCGCCGCGGACCATGAACGCCTACCACTCCGCCTACCCGACGGCGACCGCCGGCTCGGCGGCCGTCGCGGCCGCGGCCGGCGGCGAGGCCGTGCAGTCCGACCTGCACGGCCTCGTCTCCTGGGGAACCGGGTCCGATCCGAGCGGGCGCACCGTCATGGCCGGGGCACCCGCTCGACCTGGCGGACCTGGCGGACCTGGCAGCCCCGGCGGGGGGCCCGCCGGACGCGGCCCAGGCCGCCCAGGCCCGCCGAAGCGCGGGGCGGGCGTGCTCGGCTCCCTGCGCACCAAGGGCGGGATCGCCGCGATCGTCGCCGCGGTGGTGTTCATCGCCGGCGGCACGGCACTCGGCTTCGCCCTGACGAAGTCCGACGGCTCGAATCCGTCGATCACCGCGGCGGGCACCGGCCAGCCGACCCAGACGGCGACCCCGGCGACCACCGCGACGACTCCCGTGGTGACGCGCAACCTGGTCCGGGTCGCCGACTCCAACGAGGTCGCGCCGATCAGCGAGCGCGCGTTCCAGGAGTTCCGCCAGGGCGAGCCGAAGGTGACCGTCGCCTTCGACCCGGGCGTGACCGACACGACCGCGGCGTTCACCAAGCTGTGCAACGGCGACGTCGCGATCGCGGGCACGTCCTACGAGCTGGACCCGAAGTTCGCGCCCAACCCCAGCTGCAAGAACCAGGTCGTCGGGTTCGAGATCGCGCACCACACGCTGCCGATCGTGGTCAACCCTGCCAACACCTGGCTGGGCTGCCTGACCCTGACGCAGCTCAAGCAGATCTGGGGATCGGGCTCGACCATCACCCGGTGGAACCAGATCGACTCGTCGTACCCGAACGAGCCGATCAACTTCGTCGGGCCGGCCACGAGCAGCGTCCAGGCACAGGTGTTCAACGCCAGCATCAGCGGCGACAGCGCCAAGTCCCGGCCTTACACGACGACCGACCTCGCCGGCGTGGCACAGACCGTGCAGAACGACCGGGACGCCATCGGGTACCTCGACTTCCCGACCTACAACCAGCTGGGCTCCAAGCTGCGCGGCGTGCTGGTCGACGGCGAGGAGGGCGAGGGCTGCCAGCCTCCGAACGCCATCACGGCCGGCAGCGGCGCCTACGTGCCGCTGTGCAAGCCGCTGTTCGTCTACGCCCGCGTCGACGCGATGAAGGACCCGGCCACGGTCGCCTACCTGCGCTACTACCTGGAGCACGCGCAGACCATCACGTCCGAGACCGGCTACGTCGGCCGCTCGAACGCCACGACCAAGTCCAACATCGACCGCCTGGGCCAGCTCTCCGCGGGAGTCGGCCCAGTCACCTGACGGCTGGTCCGGGGCGCGGGCTGACCGGGGGCGGGGCTGGATGCGCCGCCAGCCAGCTGCCCCTGCCGCACAGCGACCACCGCCGCATAACGGCCACCCGGCGGCGGAATCCTGTCCCACCCTGGTGAGACGATTCCGCCGCCGCGCCGTTTGTCGGGTCCCTGCGGCGAGACCGGCCGAGTGCCCGCCATGCGGCGACCTCGACCGGGACAGGCGACGAGAAAGGACGCGCCAGTGCTGATCCGCGTCGAGGGGTCGGACCTGCCCGGGCGGGAGTGCGCCGGTACTCCAGGGTTCCCCGGCTACGCGAACGTCCACGTCGCCGTCCAGCGGCGGGATCGGCCCACTGAAGAGCTGCTCGGCCTGACCCCCGCAGACGCGCCGGCGGCGGTGTGGACCCTCGAGTGCACCGCCACCGCGGCACCCGGCGGGATCGACCTCAAGGGCCGGCACATCCAGGGCCGGCCCGGCGAGCGCTTCATCTACCTGACCTGGGGTGAGGTCGATCCAGCCGGGGCCGGCTTCGCCATGTTCCGACGGGCCAAGCTCTGGCTGAACGCGGTGCCCACCGACATCCTCGCGGCGGCCGTCACGTCGGGCCTTCTGGTCGGCCGCCTCGGCCTCACCGACGCGAAGGGCCACCCCCTCTGCGCCTCCGTCCGCCCACCCACCATCACCTGGACCGCCGAAGCCGGCTAAGCGAACACGGCGAGAAGCCGGTCCGGCAACGCGGGGCTGCCCGTCACCTCTGCGGCGAGGACAGTCGCCGATCTGGTTCTCTGGGCCTCGAACCGCGAGGACGCCGTCAGCCTGATCGACACCATGCTGCGCGGTGGCCAGCTTTCCGACGTGCCGAGGCGCGCGCCGCGGCGGCGGGGCGACCGGGCTGCCGGCGGGTGAGCGGTTGGTGGGAACTGGCCGACGGCCGCTCCGAACGGTTCGGCGACGGTTCCGGCGACGGTGACGGGCTCGGTCAGCGGCGGGGGGTGGTGGCGGTGATGACGGCCATCGAGGGGGCCCACCAGTAGGTGCAGTCGGGCGGTGGGGTGAGGCCGTCGACGATGCGGACACCGAACGCGTCGAAATGGCGCAGCAGGGCACGTTGGTGACGGCGGGAGACCGAGTCGATCTCGTTCGAGTAGTAGGTGAAGGCGCCGTCGTCCGCGAGGTGCTCGGCGGCGGCGGCGAAGAAATGTTCGGCGAAGGTCGCGCCGCGCAGGTAGTACTCGTCGACCTCGGCCTCGGTCAGCGGATAGGTGTCGAACAGGATCCCGTCGTACCGGCCGAGGCGGCCGATGACGTCCTGCCAGCGGCCCTCGACGATCTCGACGCCCGGCCGCTCGGCCGCCCACCGCCGGCCGGCCTCGGCGACCTCGGGGTTGGCCTCGATGATCGTGTGCCGCGCCGCGCCGACGTCCTGGACGTAGCCGGCGGAGATCGCCATGCCGAAGCCCACCTCCAGCACCGAGCCGCCCGGCCGGGTGACGGCCCGCGCCAGCGCCCGCATGAGCGGCCGTTCCCAGGCCTGCATCACCTCTTGGCCGGCGACGACCAGTTCGTCGTCGGTCAGCTGGGGCGCGGCGACGTCGATCGCGGTGTCGATGCGCGGCCGGGCACTGCCGGCGACCATGTCGTCGGACGTGGCGTCCAGCGCGGCGACGTCGGCGACGAACTCGTCGAGGGCACGGCTCAGCATCAGCTCCCGCGGCTGGACCGACAACGCCCCGAGCAGGCTGTCGGAGGCGGCGAAGGTGACGTCGAACTTCGCCGCCTGCCGCTGGAGCAACGAGGACCTCCCGGACCGTCGGAGCTGGGTCGCGGGACGCCACACGATCGCCTGCTGTCGCCTGCTGTCAACCCCGCTTACGGATCGTAATGCCAGGTCAGGTCAGGGACGCCGTTTTAGGGCGAAAGGTCCCGAGAGAAGCGGTTCCAACGACCGCCTAAGGACGCGCTCCGCCCGGCGGCAGATCCACGACGGATCTCTGTGGAATCCAGCCCTGCCGTCCCGAGGCGTCGCGGCACCACAGCCAGCCGCTCTCCGAGTCCTCGGCGAGGACGTCGAGCGTCTGGCCGGCCTCCGCCGGCAGCTCGGTCGTGTCGTAGGGGACGAGGACTGTTGCAGGACCGGCAGTGGAGCTCGACAGGTGGCGGGCCGGGCGCGGGTCCGTCCCGCCTCAGGCGTCGGTCGCGGCGCCGCCGGACGGTGGGCTCGTCTCGCGGCCCGCGGGCTCGGTGTAGGCGGCGAGGATCGCGTCGGCGGCGAGGCTGGGGGTGAGCGCGCCGTCGCGGACGCGGCGCTCGAGGTCGGCTGTGACTGCCCGGACCGCCGGGTGGGCGTGCAGGTCGGCGAGCAGCCGGTCGTGGACCATCGCCCACGTCCAGTCGACCTGCTGGTGGCGGCGGCGCGCCGCCAGCAACCCGCCGGCGTCGAGCAGGTCCTGGTGGGCGACGACCTGCGCCCACACCTCGTCCAGGCCCTTCCTCTCCATCGCGGAGCAGGTCAGGACGGGGGCACGCCAGCCGTCGTCGGGTGCGCGCAGCATCCGCAGCGCGCCGGCGAGCTCCCGGGCCGCCCGCTGGGCGTCGATCTCGTGCGGGCCGTCAGCCTTGTTGACGGCGATGACGTCGGCGAGCTCGAGGACGCCTTTCTTGATGCCCTGCAGCTGGTCGCCGGTGCGGGCCAGGGTCAGGAACAGGAAGGTGTCGACCATGTCGGCGACGGTGGTCTCCGACTGGCCGACGCCGACGGTCTCGACGAGCACGACGTCGTAGCCGGCGGCCTCCATGATGACGATCGCCTCGCGGGTGGCCTTCGCGACGCCGCCGAGCGTGCCGGCCGTCGGCGATGGCCGGATGAAGGCGTCCGGGTCGGCGGACAGGCCGGCCATCCGGGTCTTGTCGCCGAGGATGCTGCCGCCGGTGCGGGTCGACGACGGGTCGACGGCGAGCACCGCGACCCGGTGGCCGTCCCCGGTCAGCATCGTGCCGAGGGCGTCGATGAACGTCGACTTGCCGACGCCCGGCACACCGGTGATCCCGACCCTGCGGGCCTTGCCGGAGTGCGGCAGCAGCTTCACCAGCAGCCGCTGCGCCGCGTCCCGGTGGTCGGGCCGGCTCGACTCGACCAGGGTGATCGCCCGCGCGACCATGGTCCGGTTGTTCGCCAGCACCCCGTCGGCGTAGGCGTCGACGTCGACCGCGCGGCGGGTTGAAGGCGCCTTGGGGCCGTCTTCGGGCCGGGGCACGCGGGCGAGAACCTTCGTCACCGGTTCAGGCCGCACCGGCCTCGGCGTCGCCGGCGTCGCCGAGGTCGTGGCCGAGCTGGGCGGCGAGGATGCGCAGGACCTCGACGGCGGACGCGGCGACGCTCGTACCCGGCGGGTAGATCGCGGCGGCGCCGGCGGCGCGCAGCTCGTCGTAGTCCTGCGGCGGGATGACGCCACCGAAGGTCACCAGGATGTCGGCCCGGTCGAGCTTCGCGAGCTCGGCGCGCAGCTCCGGCGCGAGCGTCAGGTGACCGGCGGCCAGCGACGAGACGCCGATGATCTGCACGTCCGCCTCCACCGCCTGGCGGGCGACCTCGGCCGGCGTCTGGAACAGCGGGCCGACGTCCACGTCGAAGCCGAGGTCGGCGAATCCGGAGGCGACGACCTTCTGGCCGCGGTCGTGGCCGTCCTGGCCCATCTTGGCGATCAGGATGCGGGGGCGGCGGCCCTCGGCCTCGGCGAACGCGGCGGCCAGCGCGCGCGCCTGCCCGATCTCGGGCGACGGCCCGGCCTCGTCGCGGTACACGCCGGAAATCGTACGGATCTGCGCGGCGTGCCGCCCGTAGACCTTCTCCAGAGCGTTGGAGATCTCCCCGACGGTCGCCTTCGCCCGGGCGGCGTCGACGGCCAGCTTGAGCAGGTTGCCGTCCAGGCCGGCGGCCCGGATGCCCGCCTGGGCCTCGTCGGCGGCCCGGGTCAACGCGGCTAGCGCAGCGTCGACGGCGTGCGGGTCGCGGTCGGCGCGCAGCTGGCTCAGCTTGGCGAGCTGCTCGGCGCGCACCGCCGTGTTGTCGACCTTGAGGACTTCGATGTCCTCCTCGCCGGCCATCCGGTACTTGTTGACGCCGACGAGCGGCTGGCGGCCGGAGTCGATGCGGGCCTGGGTGCGGGCCGCGACCTCCTCGATCCGCAGCTTCGGGATGCCGGCGTCGATCGCGGCGGCCATGCCGCCGCGCTCCTCGACCTCGGTGATGTGGCCCCAGGCCTTGCGGGCGAGGTCGTAGGTGAGCCGCTCGACGTAGTAGGAGCCGCCCCACGGGTCGATGACCCGGGTGGTACCGGACTCCTGCTGCAGCAGCAGCTGGGTGTTGCGCGCGATGCGGGCGGAGAAGTCGGTCGGCAGCGCCAGCGCCTCGTCGAGGGCGTTGGTGTGCAGCGACTGGGTGTGGCCCTGGGTGGCCGCCATCGCCTCGACGCAGGTGCGGGCGACGTTGTTGAAGACGTCCTGGGCGGTCAGCGACCAGCCGGACGTCTGCGAGTGCGTCCGCAGCGACAGCGACTTGTCGCTCTTCGGCCCGAACTGCTTCACTAGCCGCGCCCAGAGCAGGCGCGCGGCCCGCATCTTCGCGACCTCCATGAAGAAGTTCATGCCGATCGCCCAGAAGAACGACAGCCGGGGCGCGAAGGCGTCGATGTCGAGGCCGGCGGCGAGGCCGGCGCGGATGTACTCGACGCCGTCGGCGAGCGTGTAGGCGAGCTCCAGGTCCGCGCTCGCCCCCGCCTCCTGCATGTGGTAGCCCGAGATGGAGATCGAGTTGAACTTCGGCATCTTCTGCGAGGAGTACGCAAAGATGTCCGAGATGATCTGCATCGACGGCTTCGGCGGGTAGATGTAGGTGTTGCGGACCATGAACTCTTTGAGGATGTCGTTCTGGATGGTCCCGGCGAGCTGCTCCGGGGCGACGCCCTGCTCCTCGGCCGCGACGATGTAGAGCGCGAGGATCGGCAGCACGGCGCCGTTCATCGTCATCGACACGCTCATCTTGTCCAGCGGGATGCCGTCGAACAGCTGGCGCATGTCGTAGATCGAGTCGATCGCGACGCCGGCCATGCCGACGTCACCGGTCACCCGAGGGTGGTCCGAGTCGTAGCCACGGTGCGTCGGCAGGTCGAAAGCGACCGACAGGCCCTTCTGGCCGGCGGCCAGGTTGCGCCGGTAGAAGGCGTTCGAGTCGGCGGCCGTCGAGAAGCCGGCGTACTGGCGGATCGTCCACGGCTGGGTGACGTACATCGGCGCGTACGGCCCGCGCAGGAACGGCGCGATCCCGGGATACGTGTCGAGGAAGTCAAGGCCGGCGGTGTCGGCCGCCGTGTAGAGCGGCTTGACCTCGATGCCCTCCGGGGTGTCCCAGGTCAGCGCGTCGACGTTCTTGCCGGTGGCCGCCTCGACGGCCGCGCCCCATTCGGCAAGGCCGGCCGCCGGCGCCGCCGCGGGCGCGCCGAGACCGAGCTCGACGCCGGAGAAGTCGGGAATCAGGTCGTTGTTGGCCATCAGGCGACCTCGGCCTTCGCTAGGGCGGTGCGCAGGACGTCGACCGCGTCGCAGCCGGTGAAGACATAGCCGCTGATCCCGGCCGCCTCATCCGAGGCTGCCCGATCCCCCGGCTTGCCGGCAAGCCAGACCTGGCTGGCGCCGGCGGCTCTGAGGGCGGCGGCGACGGGAGCGGCGCTGGCCGCGTACACCTTGTCCGCCGCGCACAGGCAGGCGACCTTCGCGCCGGACGCAGCGAACGCCGCGGCGATCGCCGCCGGGTCGTCGCCGGGGCCGGCGTTCGGCGTGTCGAAGCCGCCGGCCTGGAACAGGTTCGCGGCGAACGTCGCCCGCGGGGTGAAGCTGGCGAGCGACCCGATCGTGGCGAGGAACGCCACCGGCCGGGTGCCGGTCGCCGCCAGCGCGGCGTCCGCGCGGGCGCGCAGGTCCTCGAAGTCCTCGTCGTAGTGCCGGACCGGCAGCCCGCCCGTCAGGGCGGAGGCCGGCGCCGGGGAGCGCGCCGGCAGCGTCTCGGCGACGTTCGGGAACTCGCTGACCCCCGTCAGCGGGGCGCGGCGCAGCGCCAGGTCCTCCCGGCGGCGCGCCCAGGTGGCGTCGAGCCGCTCGCCGACCAGGCCACTGGCGAGCGCCGCCGCCAGGCCACCGGCCCGCTCGATCTCGGTGAAGAACGCCCAGGCGGCCTCGGCGAGCTGGGCCGTGAGCGCCTCGACGTACCAGGAGCCGCCCGCCGGGTCGATCACCCGGGTCAGGCTCGACTCCTCCTGCAGCAGCACCTGGATGTTGCGGGCCAGCCGGCGGGACGTGTCGTCCGGCAGGCCCAGGCGCGCGTCGAATGGCAGGACCGTGATCGCGTCCGCTCCCCCGACGCCGGCGGCGAACGCAGCGATCGTGGTGCGCAGCAGGTTCACGTACGGGTCGCGCCGCGTCATCATCGCCGATGACGTCACCGCGTGCTGGCGCTGCGCCCGGTCAGCCTCGGCGGCACCGCAGACCTCGGCGACGCGGGCCCACAGCAGCCGGGCGGCGCGCAGCTTGGCGATCGTCGAGAACTGGCCCGCGGTGGCCGCGTAGCGGAACTCGAGCTGGCCGAGCGCGCCGGCGACGTTGAAGCCGGCCCCTGCGCCGCCGGCGGCCAAGTGCGGGCCGGTGAGGGCCCGCAGGTAGGCGACGCCGGTGGCGAGCGAGGCGCCGAGCTCCTGCGCGTCGCTGCCGCCCGCGTCGTGGTACGGCGTCGCGTCGACGACGAACGTGCGGATCCCCGGGTAGCTCGCCGCGACCCGCTCGGCGAGCCGCGATGCCTCGTCCAGGTGGGCGGTGAGCGCCTCGCCGGCGATGCCGGTGCGGGCGGCGTGGCCGAGCGGGTCGGCGCCGAGCGTGCCGGCCAGCGCGGACGGCGCGACCCCGCGGGCGGCCGCGAGCGCGAGCAGCACGTCGGCCGCCGCCGTCGTCGTCACCGCGTCACCGCCGGTGTCCAGCACGATCGGCGCGAGGTCCAGGTACACGTCGCGCAGCACGTCGGGCAGGGTCTCGACGGCCAGACCGCCGGCCGGGGCGAGCCGCAGCCACAGCGAGGTGGCCCCGCCCTCCAGGTCGGCCAGCACGGCCTCGGCGGTGGCCTTCGCGTCCGGGTGGCTGTGCACGGCCCGCAGGTCCCACCCGCCGACCGCGCCCTCGGGCCGCCGGCCGCGGACGAACGGCGCAAGCCCGGGAACGCCCGCGTCAACGGGCACGCCGTCACTCGCCGTGTACAACGGCTTGATCGAAAAACCGTCGTAGGTCGCGGTCGCGAGCAGCGACTCGGCGTCGGCCGCAACGGCCTGCTCGCCGGCCGCGCCGGACTTGCGCAGGACCCCGAGCACCAGCTTCTGCCAGGCCTCGCGCGACGCCTGCGGGAACAGCGCGGCCAGCTCCAGCTCGGCCGGTGGAACGCTCATGACCGGATCGTAGAGTCCCCCGCCCGGGGGAGCCTGGAATGTACTCTCAGTCACATCCAGTTGCGAGGAAAGCAATCTTTTCCGGCCCGCTTCGGCGCCGCTCGAACAGCCGATTCAGGCTGGTTTGCGCCAGACGGAGACGTGATCCGGACTGGTGTTGCTGAACGGGCTTCCAGACCAGTCGCCATGCCGGGCCTCGAGGGTCAGGCCCGCGAGGGCCGCCATCAGGTCGAGCTCGGCTGGCCAGGCGTAGCGGATGTTGACCGGATACGTCTCGACACCACGAGGACCGATGACGAGATGGTTGGTGCGGATCGTCTGCGCATTGCGGTCGTGGACGCTCGCCAGCAACCGGGACTCGTCACCGGCGATTCCCGCCACGTGAAACCTGGAACCATTGGTGTAGCGGCCCTGGTCAGGTACGAACGCGCGCGCGACGAAAGCCCCACCAGGCACAAGGGCGTCCGCGACCGCCGCAAAGCACCGGACCTGCTCCACCTGCGAGGTCAGCACGAAGAACGTGTTGAAGACGACATAGACGACCCGGAAACCACCGAAAGGCTCAGCAGCCTCCGCCAGGACGGCCGGGTCACCGAAGTCGCCGATCGTGACCGGGATATCCGCCCCGCCCGGTTTCGACCACAGGCGGGCCACCATCCGCTCGGACGCGTCGACGCCGGCGACCTTGACCCCGGCGGCGGCCAGCGGAAGCGCGGCGCGACCCGTCCCGATTCCCAGCTCCAGCACCGGGCCGTCCCCGGCCAGCTCCGCGAGCATTCCGACAGCCGCAGGCAGCCCCGCGTCGACGCCGTCGAACCAGTCGTCGTAGACATCCGCGATCCGGTCCCCGTACTCGGCGGGGTCCCAACCTCCGGGCGACTCTCCCATGCCGGAAAGCCTGACAGTGGGCTCGATCGTCCGCATCCCATTTTCTCCCGGCCGGCTCCCGGCTCATTCCGCCAGAACGCTGCCGTGAAATCAGGGCCCCGCCGCGGCGCGGCGCAGCGCCAGGTGGGCGGCGTGGTAGCCGGACATGCCGTGGGTGCCGGCGCCGGGCGGGGTGGACGCGGAGCACAGGTAGACGCCCGGAAGCGGCGTCGCCCACGGATGGCGGGACAGGACTGGGCGGGCGAACAGCTGGCGCAGGTCGGCGGTGCCGCCGCCGATGTCGCCGCCGACCTCGTTGGCGTTGTGCGCCTCCAGCGCCGCCGGGCCCATCACGTGCCGGGCGAGGATGCGGTCCCGGAAGCCGGGAGCGAAGCGCTCGACCTGTGCCTCGATCGCGGCGGTCATGTCGACGGTCGAGCCGAGCGGCACGTGGCAGTACCCCCAGCCGGTGTGCTTACCCGCCGGCGCCCTGCTCGGGTCGGCGACCGTCGCCTGGACGAACAGGACGAACGGGCGGTCCGGATGCCGGCCGCGGGCGACGTCGCGTTCGGCGGCGGCTACCTCGGCGAGGGTGCCACCCAGGTGCACGGTCCCGGCGCCGGCCACCGCCTCGTCCCGCCACGGCACCGGCCCGTCGAGCGCCCAGTCGACCTTGAAGACGCCGGGGCCGTACCGGTAGCGCGCCAGCGCGGCCCGGTAGCGCGCGGGCAGCTCGTCGCCCGCGATCCGCAGCACCTGCCGAGGAGTCAGGTCGAGCAGGACCGCGCGCGCGGGCGGCAGCTCGCTCAGGCTGGTGACCGGCTGGCCCGTGACGAGCTCGCCACCCAGCGCCCGCAGCCGGGCGACCAGCGCGTCGGCGAGCGACTGGGAGCCGCCGACGGCGACCGGCCAGCCGACCTGGTGTGCGCTCACCGCCAGCAGCAGGCCGTAGGCGGCGGTCATCGGCTGGCCCAGGTCGAGCATCGAGTGCGCCGCGAGCCCGCCGAGCAGCGCGCGCGCCGCGTCGCCGCGCAGCGCGGCCCGGGCGAGCGCGGTCGCCGGCCACACTCCGACCGCCCCGAACCGGGCCAGCGCGACCGGCGCCGCCGGTGGCAGGTCCAGCAGTGACAGCACCCCGTCGGTCAGCCGCGGCCCGGCCGCGACCAGCGGCCCGACGAGCCTGCGCCACCCGGCCGGGTCGGTGGCCTTTCCCCCGCCGGTCCCCCCCAGCGCGGCGGCCAGCGTGGTGGCCGTCGCGGCGACGTCGCGCCGCAGCAGCGCGGCCGTCCCACCGTCGAGCGGGTGAGCGAGCGGCACCGGCGGGTGCGCCCACCGAACCGGCGGCGCGTCCGCCCCCGGGCCCGGCGCGTCCGCGCCGTAAGCACGCAGCGCCGGGGACACCGCCGCCAGCGCCAGGACGGTGGCGCAGACGTCGTGGCGGAAGCCGGGAAGAGTGAGCTCCTCGGTTCGCAGCCCACCGCCCGGCTGCCTGGCGGCCTCCAGGACGAGCACCCGCCACCCGGCCTCGGCGAGGGTGACCGCGCCCGCCAGGCCGTTGGGCCCGGAGCCGACCACGACAGCGTCGAAGCCGTCCGGCCGGGCCTGCGCCCGTGTTCCGCCGCTCTGGGCCACCACATCCGTCACCTCTCCCGCTCCCGCGGCACACTCTCCCACGCTTCGGCCCGCTTCCCTCCCGATGCCCGGTGAGGACGGCCCGCGGGAAACCCGACCAGGTCGCCCCCGCCCCGCCCCGAGGCCGGCCGCGTCATCGAGCGGACAGCGCGGCCGGAGCGTGATCGTCTTTCGGTAGTCTGCTGGTGTGTCCCTGCGCATCGTGCTGGCCGACGACTCCCTGATCGTGCGCGAGGGCGTGCGCGGCATGCTGGACAGCCAGCCCGGTCTCGAGGTCGTCGGAACCTGCGCGGACCTGGACTCCCTGCTGACCGCGGTGGCCGAGCTGGCGCCGGACGTGGTGGTGACCGACGTGCGGATGCCGCCGACACACAGCGACGAGGGGATCCGCGCCGCCGCGCAGCTGCGGGCCAGCAATCCAGGGGTCGGCGTCGTAGTGCTGTCCCAGTACGCCGACCCCGAGTACGCCCTGAAACTCCTCGAGCACGGCAGCGGCGGCCGGGCGTACCTGGTGAAGGACGCGGTCGGGGATCCGAAGCAGCTGGCCGGCGCGGTGCGCGCCGTCGCGATCGGGAGCTCGGTGGTGGACCCGGCGGTCGTGGAGACGCTGGTGGCCGCCAGGACCGCGCCGAGGGCCTCGCCGCTGGCGATGCTCACCGACCGGGAGCGCACCGTGCTGGCGCAGATCGCGCAGGGCAAGAGCAACGCCGCCGCCGGGGCGGCGCTGTACCTCAGCGAGCGCGCGGTCGAGAAGCACATCAACACCCTGTTCGCCAAGCTGGGCCTCGCCGCGGAACCGGACACGAACCGCCGGGTCAAGGCGGTACTGATCTATCTGGCCGAGCAGCGCGGCCCGAACGGGCAGGCCGCGCACTAGAAATCCCGCGCCGGATCCCGCACCAGGGGGTGCTGGCACCCGCCCTGGCCAGCGGCTGGCTTCCTTGTACCTGGTCAGAGCGGCGCGGACGATGGTCGTATGTGGACATCCGACGCCGACCTCGCCCCGGCGGCCAGCGCCGGCGCCAGCGCCGCCAACCCCCTCTTCGGGGTGCTCGTCGTCGACGACCAGGCGCTGTTCCGCGATGTGGCTCGCTTCCTGGTCGAGGCCCTGCCCGGCTGGTCCGTGGTCGCTGATGCGGCCTCCGGCGAGGAGGGCGTCGAGCTCGCCGGGCGCCTCCGCCCGGCCCTCGTGCTGATGGATGTGCACCTCCCCGGCATCGATGGGGTGGAGGCGACCCGCAGGATCGTCGCCGGCGACCCGTCGGCCGTCGTGCTGCTGATGTCGTCCTACGGTGCCGAGGACCTCCCGCCCGGCACGGCCACGTGCGGCGCTGTCGGCTACGTGCGCAAGGACGACCTGACCCCGGCCGCGCTGAGGGGCGCCGTCGCGGGCCGCTGATGCGCGGGCCGCTGGCGGCCACCGGCCGGCAGCGGCCACCGGCCGCTAGCGGCCACCGGCCGGCAGCGGCAGGCTGCCGCGCACGCGGGTGCCCCCGCCGGGCGAAGACTCGACCTCGACGGTCCCGCCGAAGGCGCCCACCCGGTCGCGCATGTTCTCGAACCCGTGGCCGGCGGTCGCGGCCGGGTCGAAGCCGGCCCCGTCGTCGGCGACCTCGAACCGGAGCGCGCCGTCCCCGGCGGTCACCGTGATCGTCACCTCCGCGTCGGCGCCGGCGTACTTGCCCGCGTTCTGCAGCGCCTCGAGGCAGCAGAAGTAGACCGCGGCCTCCAGGTCGGGCGGGTAACGGCCGGCGTCCGCCTCGACGAAGCAGTCCACCGCGCCCCGGCCCGCCGCCGCGCGCAGCGCCGGGGCGAGGCCGTGGTCGCGCAGCAGCGGCGGGTAGATCCCGTGCGCCAGCTCCCGCAGCGCCGCCGCCGCGGACCGGACGTCGGCGTGCAGGCCGGTCAGCAGCTGGCCGAGGGCCGCCGGGTTGGATTCGACGAGCTGCGCCGCGAGGCCGACCTTGACCGACAGCCCGACGAGGTGCTGCTGCGCGCCGTCGTGCAGGTCACGCTCCAGGCGGCGGCGGGCGGCGTCGGCGGCCGCCACGATGCGCGCCCGGGAGGCGACCAGCTCGGCGTTGCGTTCCCGCAGCTGCTCCAGCGACGCCTGCAGGGCGCTGTCCAGCGACAGGTTGTGCAGCGCGAGGCCCACCTGCCGGGCCAGCTCCACCAGCACTCGGTCCTCGGCCGGGGTGAACGGCGCCGCCCTGGCCGGCCGGCGCACCACCAGCAGCCCGAGCAGCTCGCCCAGGTGGGTGACCGGTGCCGCCCGGACCTGGCCGGCGCCGTCGAGCAGCCCGGGCAGCCACATCGCGATCCAGGCGTTCCCGCCGGTCCTGGCCCGGCTGACCACGGCCCGCTCGCGGGCGCCGAGCGTCAGCCGGGCCGCCGGCCGCTCGGGCAGGCTGACCATCCGGGCGAGCGTCCCCTCGCCGCCCGTCCAGATCTCGGCGCCCGCAGGCCCGAGCGTCGCGCGCAGCAGCTCGGTGAGCTGGAGGAACAGCTCGTCCATCGGCACGGCTCTGGTCATCCGGGTGCCGAAGGTGGCGAGCAGCCTGTCCGGCGGTACCTCGGCGCCGCGCACCGCCCGGTCCGCGAGGCCGGCGAGCCAGTACCGGACCGGCAGCGCCGAGGCCGCGCACACGACCGCAGCCAGCACCGAGAGGGTGAGGACCTCCCGCTCACCCTCGCCGGGCCGTCTGCCCAGGCCAAGCACGGCGCCCAGGTAGACCGTCGCCACGAAGACGGCGAGCCCGGCGACGGTGACGCCCTCGACGAAGGCGCGCGGGCCGAACCGCGCCAGCCGGGGATGGGTGCCGGCGGCCATGGCGAGCGGCACCGGCACCCAGGCGGCGAGCGCCCACGGCGCGGGGTCGTCCGGAATGTGGAGCAACAGACTGCCCGCGCCGACGACCACCGAGCCCGCGACGGCGAGGACGGCGCCCGCACCCGTCCACAGCAGCGCCCACCTGGTCCGGTCACCCGCCCCCCCGCCGGGCACGCCGCCTGGAGCGCCCGCAACGCTGACCAGCACCAGGTGGCAGGCCGCCACATACAGGGCGCAAAGTGCGGCGAGGCCCGCCAGCGCCAGGCCGTACGCCCCCGAGCCGGGTGCGGCGGCGACGGCGGTCGCCGCAGCCCCGGCGCACAGCAGTCCGGCGAACGCCAGCCGCCCGACGCCCCAGGGCGGGCCGACGGGCGGGACCGCCAGGGCGAGCGCCCAGGCGACGACGGCGGCGGCCGCAAGCCGCGGCTCCAGCAGCGCCCCCGCCTCGACGACCGCCACGGCGGCGGCGACCCAGACGAGCCGAGGCGACCAGCCGGGCGGGACGGACCGCGCGGCGACGGCGGGCACTGCCCAGCTGGCGATGGAGACAAGGCCGACCACCCACACTGCCCCGTCGAGCGGCTGGCCACCGGCGCTGGGCGTGGTTCCCGCGCCGCGGCCCAGGCCAGGGCCGGCCGCCGCGGCCGCAAACGCTCCCAGGACTACGACGAGGGGCAGCCAGGCGGGCGCCCGCCTGGGCAACCGCGCGACCACCGCCGTGGTGTCGGCGCCCTCGCCGCCCGCGGCCCGCTGTGCCGCTGGGCGGCCGGCGCCCGACGCCTCGCCGTGGCCGTGCGCCAGGTCGCGCTGGGTGGCACCGTCGGGCCCGGCGGCGCCGCCGTGGTCCGCGGAGTCGTCGAGGGCGGGCCTCGTCATGGGTAGCTCACTCCGCTCGGAGGACGTCCGGTACGCGCAGACGGGCCGCGCGCCGGGCCGGGATGGCAGACAGCAGGCCCGCCGCCACGGCCACGGCCGGCGCGACGAGCACCAGCACAAGCGCCGCGACCGGCGGGGCGTAGATCAGCGGAGTACTCATCGCGACCGCCCGCCACAGGGCACGACCGAGCACGACGCCGACCGGCACGCCGGCCGCCAGGCCGACGCCCGCGATGACCGCGGCCTGGGTGAGCACGATCGCCCGCGCCTGCCAGCGGGTGGTCCCCAGCGCACGCAGTACCGCGACCTCGTGCCGGCGGCGGCGCACCCCGACGAACAGGGCATGACCGACCGCACCGACCGCGAGCACCCCCAGGAAGGCCCCCAGGAGCCGGGGCAGGACCGCGATGCCGTGGAATCGCTGCTGCTCGTCGACCGGGATGTCGTCGAGCAGGAGGATGAAGGCGTCATCGGCGCCGACGGCCGCGTTGAGCCGGTCGCGCACGGCGGAGGCGCTGGCGCCCGCCCGCACTTCGACCCGGATCTCGTGGAACTTGAAAAGACGGTCCGTGAACAGCGCGCGGTAGCCGCCCGCGCTCACCCAGCCGCCCTCGTCGTAGGTGGTGTGCGGGTCCTGGGGAGCGAAGGCCAGCCCGGTCAGCCGCATCGGCGTGCCCGCTGCCGGGTGACGCCCGGCGACGGTGAGGACGTCGCCCACCGATACGCCGGTGCGGCTGGCGACGCCGGGCGCCAGGGCGATCTCGCCCGGCGTGGCCGGCAGCCGGCCCGACAGCACCTGAATCGACGGCGGGTGCCCGGCCACGGGGTCGATGCTGAACAACGTCACGGGCCGGCGCTCGACGGTCGCGACGTCGACCCGGGTGTCGTTGACCGCGAGCACGTCGGGGTCGGCGGCCGCGACGCGCAGGAGGTCGGCGGCCGGCGCGACGTCGCGATCACCGAAGCCCATGTAGCTCCCGACCGCGAAGACCTGCCCGAACCGGGCTGGGTTGGCCACCGCGTCGGCGACGCCGGCCTGGAAGGTCAGCGAGCCCAGCACTCCGAGGACGCCGACGACCGCGCCGACCAGCGCCGGCCGTACGGCGGCGCCGGCTCTGCCCGTTTCGAGCGCGAAACGCACGCCCGTCTGCACCGGGACCGGGAGGCCGAGTCGGTAGGCCAGGCGCGCGACCGCGGACCCGCGCGGCCGGGCCGACCGGACGCCGCGCACGGACGCGGCGAACGCCGTCGTGGTTGCCGCCACCGCCACCAGCAGCAGCGTCACCCCCGCGACGGCGAGGATCACCAGGAGATCGGCGTGGACGCCCGGATCGGGCTCGACCAGCGCCGCGGACCCGATGGGGAACAGCGGCGAGGCGGCGACCGCCGCGCCGGACCCGGCGAGGACCCCGGCGGCCGAGGCCAGGACTGGCCCCGCGGCGGCCGCGACGGTGGCCTGTCGGGTGCTCAGGCCGAGCGTGCGCAGCACGTCGAGGTCGGCGGTCGCGCCTATCACGAACCGGATCACGGCCTGCCCGACCAGGACCAGTGCGGCGAGGTAGGCCGCCAGCGCGAAGGCGGCCAGACCGACGGCTTCGAACGTCGTGGTCTCGCGGTAGCTGCGCTCGTCCGCGACGACGTTGAGGGTTTCGACGGGATGGCGCGCCACCCGGTCGAGCGCCTGCTGGAACGCTGGTATCCCGGCGGCGCCGTCACGCAGCCGGACCATGGCGTTCACGATGGCCGCATCGCCGGTGGCGCCGACCAGGTTCTCCCGGTACGCCTCGGTGAACGCGAAAGTGGCCGCGATGCCGCCAGGACTGTCCCGGGGTTCCCGGAGCCACCAGCCGGACCGGACGACACCGACGATCGTGAGGCGCTGGCGCGGGCCCGAGTAGGAGATCGGCTCCTCGTTCAGCGCCGCTGCGTCGGTCTCTGCTGGCGTCGGCAGGAGCGCCGTCACCGTGTCCCCGACCGACAGCCCTGTCGTCTCGACGAAGTGTGGGCTGACGACCGCCTCATCCACCCGAGCCGGGTCGGGAAGCCGGCCGGCCAGCACCGCGGGGCGCTCGACCGTACGCATGCCCTCGTCGTCCATGGCGGGGGACGAGACCTCCACCTCCGGGTGGCCCTCGATGGCGAAGTTGCCGGTGAGCAGGAACGTGCCCAGCGCCTCCACGCCGGGCAGGCGCCGCACCGCGTCCCAGTTGAAGCGGGGCTCGTTCGGCGCCGCGGCCACCGTGGCCGGCGATGTGACGGCGAGGATCCGGTCGAGGGCCGAGGCGCCGCGGCGGGCACCCGCCGTGGCGGTCATCACGACGCCGGTGGCCAGCGTGACCAGCAGTGCGAGCGTGAGCAGCGACAGCCAGCGGCGCCGCAGGTCGAGCCGCAGCCACGCCCAGACCGGCCGCCAGACGCGCGCCGTGCCACCGCCAGCCCGGATAGGTCGGTCCAGGGCCGTCTGCGAGGTTGTACTTGTCACGGTCGCTCACTCGGCTCGCAGGACGTCCGGCACGCGCAGGCGGGCCGCGCGCCGGGCAGGGACAGAGGCCAGGGCGCCCGCGGTGACGATCACGGCCGGGACGACGAGTGCCAGCGCGAGCGCCGCGACCGGCGGCGCGTAGATCAGGGGCGTGCTCGTCGCGACCGCCCGCCACAGCGCGCGGCCGAGCAGCGCGCCGACCGGCACGCCGACGACCAGGCCGACGAGCACGATGACGGCGGCCTGGGTCAGCACGATCGCCCGCGCCTGCCACCGGGTGGTGCCGAGCGCGCGCAGCACCGCGACCTCGTGCCGGCGCCGTCGTACCCCCACGAACAGCGCATGACCGACCGCCCCCACCGCGAGCAGCCCCAGGAAGGCCCCGAGGATGCGTGGCAGGTCGGCGACGCCCCGGAACCGGGCCTGCGCCTTGATCGGCACCGCGTCGGACACGAGTTGGACGGCGTCGGGAACGCCGCTGGCCTCGTTGAGCCGGTCACGCACGGCGGCCGCGCGGCCTGGCCGCACCTCGAGGTGCAGCTCGTGGTACTTGAAACGGTCCCCGAACAGCGCGTGGTAGCCGCCCGCGGTCACCCAGCCGCCCTGGTCGTAGTCGGTGTGCGAGTCCTGGGGGACGAACGCCAGACCGGTCACCCGCATCGGCGTGCCGGCCGCCGGGCCGTAGCCGGCGACGGTGACGACGTCACCCACCGAGACGCCGGCCCGGCGGGCCGCGCCCGGCGCCAGCGCGATCTCGCCCGACGTGGTCGGCAGGTGGCCGGACAGCGCCGGGATCGACAGCGGGCGGTCGCCGACGGGGTCGAGACCGTACAGCGTCACCGACCGGCCCGCCGCCTGCGCGACGCCGACCAGGCCGTCGTTGACCGCCACCACGTCGGGATCGCTGGCCATGGTGCGCACGAGCTCGGCAAGGTCGTCGTGCGGTAGGTAGTCCTCGTCGTACTGTCCAGTCCACGCGACGAGCTCGAAGGTCTGGCCGAACCGCGCGGGGTTGGCCGCCGCGTCGGCGACTCCGGCCTGGAAGGTCAGCGAGCCCAGCACCCCGAGGACACCGGCGACCGCGCCGACCAGCGCCGGGCGCACCGCCGCGCCCGCCCGTCCCGGCTCGAGCGCGAACCGCGTGCCCACCACCGCCGGGACCGGAAGACCGAGACGGTAGGCCAGCCGCGCGGCCGCGGACTGGCGCGGCCGGGCCACGCGGGTGCCATTCACCAGCGCGGTGTACGCCGCCGTCGCCGCCGCCACTGTAGCCAGCAGCACCGTCACCCCGGCCACCGCGCCGATCACGACGAGGTCGAGGTCGAAGCCCGGCCCGGGCTCGACCGAGGCCGCGGCGCCGACCGGGAACAGCGGCGAGACCGCGGCCGCCGCGCCAGCCCCGGCCAGCACCCCCGCGACCGTGGCCAGCACCGGCCCGGCGGCCGCGGCCACCGTCGCCTGCCGCGTCGTCAGGCCGAGCACGCGCATCACACCAAGATCCGCCGCCGCGCCGATCACGAACCGCACCACCGCCTGCCCGACCAGCACCGCGGCCGCCAGGAACGCCGCCAGCGCGAACGCCGCCAGCGCGAGCGCCTCGAACGAGGTGGTGGCACGGTAGTCCGCGGTGAGCTTGCCTGCGTCGAAGGCGTCGACCGGTTGGCCCGCCAACTGGTTGATCTCGGTCTGGAAGGCCGGCACCCCGGCGGCGCCGTCGCGCAGCCGGACTATGGCGGCCACCATGGGCTCGGGGCTCGGGTCGGGGACGTCGTCCCAGTGAGCCCGCGTGAACGCGTAGGTCGACACGATGCCGCCCGGGTCATCCGGCGTGCCGTAGCAGAAGCACTTCCCGACGCCGACGATCGTGAGCTTCGGGCGCAGATCGGAGTACGACAGCGCAGCCGGGTCCCGGGAGCCGGCATAGACCTCGAACGAGGCCCGGGTCGCGAACCGCACGGTCACCGAGTCCCCCACCGTCAGCCCGGTCTCCTCGACGAAACGTTCGTCGACGACTGCCTCGTCTGCCCGATCCGGGTCCGCGAGCCGGCCGCGCAGGACGACCGGGCGCTCGACCGTCCGGAAGTACTCACGGTCCGCGGGCAGAGTGAGCTCGACCTCAGGGTGACCTTCAATGGTGACAGCAGGGCCGTCGTACAGCCGGAACGCGCCCACCGCCTCCACACCGGGCAGGTGCCGCGCCGCCTCCCAGTCGAAGCCCGGGAAGTTGGTCGTCGGCAGCAGGTTGCTTGGCAGCGTGACGGCCAGGAGCCGGTCGAGGGCCGACCCGCCGCGGCGGGCGCCCGCCGCGGCGGCCATGACCGTGCCCGTGGCGAGCGCGACCAGCAGCGCGAGGGTGACCAGGGACAGCCAGCGGCGCCGCAGGTCCAGCCGCAGCCATGCGCCGACCGGCCGCCACACGCCGGCCGCCGGTCCGGTGCCCCCCTGTGGCCCCGGGCCCGGCGGCCGGCGTGCGGCGGCCGCGGCGCGGCCGGACCGCTGTGTCGTGGTCATGGCGGCCCTACCCCGCGATCCGGCCGTCGCGCATCGGCACGACGCGCCGGGCGCCGGCCGCGACGTCGGCGGCGTGGGTGATCACGATGATCGTCTGGCCGTCGGCGTGCAGCCGGCGGAACAGCTCGAGGATCTCCAGGCCGCCCTCGCTGTCGAGCGCACCGGTCGGCTCGTCCGCCAGTAGCAGCGTCGGGGAGTTGACCAGCGCCCGCGCGATCGCGAGCCGCTGGCGCTGCCCACCGGACAGCACCGAGGGAAGCTGGTCGGCGCGGTCGGCGAGGCCCAGCAGGTCAAGCAGGTCCCGGGCCCTGGACTCGGCGGCCCGCCGGCGCATCCCGCCGATCGACGCCGGCAGCACGATGTTCTGCAGCGCGGAGACGCCGTCGATGAGGTTGAAGAACTGGAAGACGATGCCGACGTGGTGGCGGCGGAACCGGGCGAGCCAGTCGGCGTCGCGCTCGCTGATCCGCTCGCCGGCGACGTCGACCGTGCCGTCGTCGACGGTCTCCAGGCCCGCGATCACGTTCAGCAGGGTTGACTTGCCGCAGCCGGACGGGCCGGTGACGGCGACGAAGTCGCCGGCAGCGACCTCCAGGTCGACGCCGCGCAGCGCCCGCACAGGTGCGAGGTCCGCGTCGAAGGTGCGCCGGACGCCCCGCAGCCGCACGACCGGCGCCGCGCCCGTGCCGTCGACCGTCCCCACCGTGGGATCCGCGGCCGGCTCCGGTCCGCCGTCGCCGAGCAGGTCTGTGGTCGTCACGTCAGTTCCTTCCCCCAAAGCCGGCATGCGCCGGCGTTTCTCTGCTCTGGGCCGGCATTCGCCGGCGGTTCTCCGCCCGCTGGCGACGCGCCGGCTGTTCCGGCGGACCCGGTGTGCCCCGCGCCGCGCGGGAAACGGTCGCGCCGGCTGCTCGCCGCGCGGCTAGAAATCACCCCCGGCCGCGGCCCGGCCACCACCGGCGGCCGCGGCCGGCAAAACTTGCCCCCGCCCCGGCGGCGGGGCTGGCGGCTAGCCCACCCGCCGCGCCCATCGCCCCCACTGGCAGGGAATCTGCCATGGGTGCATCGGCCCGCGGGGCGCATTCCACCAAGCGCGAGAAATCGGCCACCTCGGGGCCACGGGAACTCGTCCCAGAGCGAGGCGGGTGCAGCTGGAAGGGGCGTACCGGGGTGGTGCGGCCTTTGACCGTGCGCGCCGGCATCTCCCAGACGTCGAACTCCCCATGCCCACGCAGCGCGGCGGCGGTGGCATCACTGATAACTGTCATCCCGGCGGGCCGGGCGAGATCTCCCAACCGCTGGGCGAGGTTCACGGTGTCGCCGACCAGGGTGTATTCCAGCCTTTCCTCGCTGCCGAGCAGCGCCGCGGCCACCGGGCCGCTGCACACCCCGATGCCGAGCCCGAACGGTTCGAGGCCGTCCCCGGCCCAGGCCTGGTCGAGGCCGGCCTGCCGGGCGTGCATCGCGCCCGCCGCCCGGCAGGCCGCCAGCGCGTGGTCGGGGCGCGCGAACGGGGCGCCGAACACGGCCATCACCGCGTCGCCGACGTACTGCATCACCGTCCCGCCGTGGCCGAGGATCGCCGCGTTCATCTCGCGGCGGTGGGCGTTGAGCTGGCCGGCCAGCACCGCCGGGTCGGTGTGCTCGGCGATCGTGGAGTAGCCGCGCACGTCCGACATGAGCACCGTGACCTCGAGCCGCTCGGTGCGCCCGGTGGCGGCGCCGGCGTCGGTGCGCAGCTTCTCGGCGAGCCCGGACGGGAGCAGCCGCGACAGCGTCTCCCCCTGCTCCTCGCGGCGCAGCAGCGCGGTGTGCAGCAGCCGCAGCCGGCGCAGCGCGCCGCGCCGCCCGGCGCTCGCGCCCTCGGCCAGCCGAAGGAAGATCGCCTCGATCTCGCCGTTGACCGCCTCCGGGGTGCTGCGGCGGGCGGCCGCGATCGCCTTCACCGGCCGGCCAGCCGCCATGTCGGCGAGCAGCTCCTCCTGCTGGGCCGTCAGCTCTCCGCGCCTGGTCACCGGCGAGAGCATCGCGGCGACGATCTGCGGGTCGAGCATGGAGCCACCGGCCGCGACCTCCCGGATGGCCCTCGACAGCCGGCCCGAGTCGCCCACCTGGTCCTTGAGCAGGTAGGCGAACCCGGCCGCACCGTCGGCGAGCAGGGCGATCGCGTACTCGGGGTCGTCGAACTGCGACAGCACCACCACCCCGGTGCCCGGGTGCCGACGGCGGACCTCCTTGGCACCGGCGATCCCCTCGTCCTGGAAGGTGGGCGGCATCCGGATGTCGGTGACGACGACCTGCGGGCGCAGCTCGAACGCCGACCGGACCAGCTCGTCACGGTCGGCCGCGACCGCCACGACCCGCACCGCCGGGTCCGTGCCGAGCAGCGCACGAATACCTTCCCGCGCGATGAGGTTGTCATCGGCGAGCAGCACCGTGATCGGTTCCATGGCGACCATTCAGCCGGATCCGGCCCGCGCTGCCAAGGAGATCAGCACTGCATTTCCGGCGTGCTAGCACCCGGCGGCCGGGGTGCGGGCCGCACAGAATGCCGGCGGCTTTCCGCCGACGGGCCGGTCGGCTGGCGAGGGCCCGGCCGTTTCCGCTGGTCGGCGCGCCGCACGCGGCCGGCTCACGCCGGCAGCACCCGGCTGGCGGTGTGCTGCCACCCACGGAACAAGCGGCTGACGCCCTCGGCGGCGCCCGGGCGCGTCCGTAACGTCTGACGGCGTCAACCGGACGGCGGGATTTCCGAAAAGGACCGCCGCGCAGCTGCCGACGGAGGCTGAAATGGAAACCCGAGTGGTCGAGTCGAGTGTCATGACGTTGTCCTGGATTCCGTCGGAGGCCATCAGCGGATTCGGGAAGCTGCCCTTCTCTCTCGGGGTGAGCCACTATGACGAGCCGCTGCCCGCCCAGGTCGACGACCTGGACGCGCTGCGCCGCGAGGATCGTTTCCGGTTCGCCAACCGGCTGTCCGCGGCCGCGACGTTCGGGCCCGATGGCGAGGTGCTCGCCTTCCGCTACACGGGCGGCGCGGTGACCGGGTCGACCACCGTCAGGGTGGGCGGGCTCGGCGCCACCTTCGCCGGCGTCGCGATGCCGGACATCCAGGCGGAACCGGTCGTCGGCGACGGCTGGGTGCGGTTCGCCCAGACCGGCGGCGGCCGCACGGCGCTACCGCTGCCGCGCCAGACCTCCCGGCCGCCGTACTTCCGGCTGCAGAGCCCGGTCACCTGGTCGACGCTGTCGCTCACGCTGTTCGCCGACGGGCGGGCCGAGTACGCCCTGGTCGGCGCAAGCGCCTTTCCGCGGCACTGGGTCTACGACGCCGAAGGCCACCTGGTCCTCAAGTCGGGGATCACCGACTGGTCGGCCTGGACCTCGCAGCCCTCGCGGCGGCACACTCCGTGGGGTGACGAGGACTCGCCAGCGCTCGTGGTCGCCGCCGAGTCGGCGCTCGAGCGCGAGCTGTCGCATCTGATCATGCGGGCCGGCAAGCGGCCCCAGATCGACAACCTGGCGGCCGGCAGCGAGCTCGTCCGGCAGGGCACGGCCGGCGACACTCTGTACCTGCTCCTCGACGGGGTGCTCGGCGTCGACGTCGACGGCACTCGGATCGCGGAGGTCGGGCCCGGCGCGATCGTCGGTGAGCGCTCCGTCCTGGAGGGCGGCCTGCGCACCGCGACGCTCACCGCCCTGACGGCGGTGCGGGTCGCCGCGGCGAGCAAGGAGACGGTCAACCTCTCGGCGCTGGCGCAGCTGGCGCGCGGCCACCGCCGCGAGGAGGGCGAGCCGGCGGCCGACCGGGCCACGGTGCCGGCGGCGCCCTCGACGGCGGTGCCGGCGGCGCGCCGCGAGTCGGTGACCGCGTGAACGTGCACCTGCTGGGGGTCCGGGGGTCGACGCCGGCCCCCGGCGAGCCCTTCGCCCGCTACGGCGGCCACACGTCCTGCGTGGCCGTCGCTGCGGCGGGCGAGTCGTCGCCCACGCTGCTGCTCGACGCGGGCACCGGGGCCCGCAACCTCGACGCGCTGCTCGGCGCGGCGCCGTTCCGCGGCACGATCCTGCTGACCCACCTGCACTGGGACCACACCCAGGGCCTGCCGTTCACCCGCTGCCTTGACCGTCCGGATGCGCGGGTGGAGCTGCGGGTACCGGCTCAGCACGGTCGCAGCGCGGCCGCGCTCCTCGACCGGTCGATGTCACCACCGAGCTTCCCGATCGGGATCTCCGACCTGCGCGGGCAGTGGCGCGCCCGGCTAGTGCGTCCGGGCCGGCTCACCGTTCCGCCGCGGTTCGCCATCACGGCGGCCGAAGTCCCGCACAAGGGCGGGCGCACGTTCGGATACCGCGTCAGCGCGGACGGAGCGAGCCTCGCCTACCTGCCCGACCATGCGCTGGCTGGGCGGCCGACGGCGGCGGCACTGCGGCTCGCGGCCGGGGTGGACGTGCTGCTGCACGACGCCTCGAACGGGTTCGGCGACCGCGCGGCGGCCAGCGCCTACGGCCATTCGTCGATCGACGACGCGATCCGCTTCGCGCGGGTCTGCCGGGCTCGGTCGTTGGTGCTGATCCACCACTCCCCGGGACGGACCGACACCGAGCTCGACGCGCTCGCCGCCAGGATCGCCGCAGGCAGGGACCTCGACGTCGCGGATGGCGCGGACTTGGGCGGCGACGGCCTGGTGGTGAGCATCGGCAGCGAGGGCCAGGTGATCCGGTGCGGCGAGCCGGCCGAGGCTCCCGTCCAGGTCGGTTGAGCCGCCGGCCCGGGCTACTCGGCGACCACCAGGGCGAGCGTGAAGCCGTCGTAGCCCTTGTGGCCGACGGTCTGGATCGCGGTGGCGCTGACGCGAGGCTCGGCGGCGATCAGGTCGTGGACGCGGCGCGTCCCGACCACCGAGGGCTCGTCGCTGTCCGCGTCCGCGACGGCACCTCCGCGGACGACGTTGTCAATGATGATCAGACTTCCAGGGCGGGTGAGCTTCACCGCCCACTTGAAGTAGCCAGAGTTATTGATCTTGTCTGCGTCGATGAAGACCAGATCGAACGGGCCGACGCCCTCGGCGGCGAGTTTGGGAAGGGTTTCCAGTCCTGGACCGACCCGCACGTCGACGACGTCCGCGAGGCCGGCCCGCGCGACGTTCTCGCGGGCGACGGCCGCATGCACCGGGTCCACCTCGAGCGTGATCAGCCGACCACCGGCGGCCAGCGCCCGCGCCAACCAGATCGTGCTGTACCCGCCCAGCGTGCCGACTTCGAGGATCGACCGTGCTCCGACCATCCGCGCCAGCAGCTGCAGCAGTTTTCCCTGGCTCGCCGTCACCTGTATCTCCGGGAGGCCGGCCGCGTCGCTCGCCCGCTGGGACTCCTCGAGCGCCGGGTCCGCCGGGACCAGCAGCCCCTCGAAGTAGTCGTCGACGGCGTCCCACAGCTCCTGCGTCATGCGGCCTCCTCGCCAGCACCCTGCACGGCTTCGCCGTCCAACTCTCCCCCGCCACCCGGGACATCTCCAGCGTGATTCCGGTCGCCGTCACCGGCCGGTGGGGCCGAAGCGCTCGGTGCGGATGCGGCCGGGGTCGTGGCCCGCCTCAACGAGGAGGTCGGCCACCCACTCGACGAAGCCGGTGGGCCCGCAGACGTAGCAGGCCGGTGCGAACTCGGCCGGCCAGCCGGCGGAGGCCAGGTCCCGGGGAGTGATTCGGTGGGGCGGGGACGGCCAGTTCTCCGGGGCGACCCGGGTGTACTGGTAGGTGATGTCGAGGCCGCCGTCCGCCGGGGCGCGGCGGCGCAGTTCAGCGGCGTAGTACGTCTCCTCGGGGCTGCGCAGCGAATAGAGCAGGCGGAACGGCACCCTGCTGCCCGCCGCCCGACGAGCGCGGATCATCGCCATCAGCGGCACGATCCCGGAGCCGCCGGCGACGAGCAGCACCGGATCCGGCGGGCCGGCCGGATCCCAGACGAACCAGCCGCCGACCGGCCCGCGCAGCTCGACCGGGTCCCCCACCGCGAAGACCTCGGTCAGGTAGGGCGACACCTCGCCGTCCGGGACTCGCTGGACGGTGACAACCACCCGCTCGCCCGCCGCAGGCGCGGCGAGCGAGTAGGCGCGCGAGGCGCGATACCCGTCCTCGGCGGTCAGCCGGACGTCGACCCGCTGGCCGGCGAGGTGCCCCGGCCAGCCGGGCACGTCGAGCACGAGCGTTCGGGCGGTCGGCGTCTCGTCGACGATCTCGGTGAGGCGGCCGACCCGCCACGCCATCCGGGCCGCGACCCGAGCCGGGCGGGCGGTCACGGAGCCTTCTCCAACCGAGCCTTCACCATTAGTCGCCCTGGTAACGCTGCTCGAGCCAGGGATCGCCGCGGTCGTGATAGCCCGCGGCCTCCCAGAAGCCCGGCGAGTCCTCGAGCATGAGCTGGATGCCGCGGACCCATTTCGCGGACTTCCAGAAATACAGGTGCGGAACGAGGAGCCGGGCCGGTCCGCCGTGCTCGGGATCCAGATCCTCACCATCGAACGTGTGCGCGACCCAGGCCTGGCCGTCGAGCAGGTCCTCCAGCGGCAGGTTGGTGGTGTAACCGCCGTAGGAGTGCACCATCGCGTAGTCGGCCGTGGTCTCGACGTCGGCGAACAGGACGTCCATGGAGACGCCCTTCCAGTGGGTGCCCAGCTTCGACCAGCGGGTGACGCAGTGGATGTCGATCGTCGGGGTCTCCTGCGGCAGCGCCTGGAGCTCGTCCCAGGTCCAGGCGTACCTCTCACCGGTCTCGGCGGTGATCGTGAACCGCCACCGGTCGAGGGGAACGCGCGGCGTCGGCCCGGCCGACAGGACGGGAAAGTCCTCCTCGAGGTACTGACCGGGCGGGAGAGGCACGCTGGAGCGGCGCTTCCCCTGGAAGCCTGGCGAGACGATCCCCATGCGCCTACACCTACCACGGCGCCGGCGGCGTCAGCAGCCGGACGGCCTCAAGTCACGAAGGACACCAGAGGTGACGGACACCAGAGGTCACGGAGATCAGAAGTCACGGAGATCAGAAGTCACGGACGAGAAGGACCACGGCGACGGCGACGCCGACGGTGATGACGCCGGCGCGCAGAGCCTTGGCGGGCAGCAGGCGCGCGACCCGGGCGCCCAGCACGCCGCCGACGGCCGACGTGACGACCAGGATGCCGGCATACGCCCAGGCCACCTGTGCGCTGACGAGGAAGATCACCACGCCGACGGCGTTCACGATGAAGGACAGCAGTGTCTTGAGGGCGTTCGTGCGCTGCAGGTCGTCGACCAGCAGGATCCCGAGCACCCCCAGCAGCAGCACGCCCAGCCCGGCCCCGAAGTACGACCCGTAGGCGCCGGCCAGGAACACCCCGACCCGCGTCGGCCAGGTGACTGGCTGCGCCGCCGCGGAAGCACCTACCGCCGTTCCCGTCCGACCGGTGACGATCGCCTCGGAGGTCGTGGTCGCCACGCCGGCCGGCGAACCGCTCGGCGGGCCGTCCGGTTCCGCGGTCGGCGCCGCGGCCCTGGCTGGCTCGGCCGCCGCTGCCGTCCTGGCGGCGCGGCGGCGGGCGACGACGCCCGCGAGCCTCGTCTGACCGGCCAGCAGCGCGCACGAGAGCAGGACGAGGAAGGGAACCGCCGCCTTGAACGCGTCCTTGGGCGTCACCAGCAGGATCACGGCGCCCACGACACCGCCGAGGATCGCGGCCGGGCCGAGCGCCCGCAGCCGCGCCGCCTGGCCGGCAAGCTCGCGCCGGTATCCCAGCGCTCCGCCGGCATACCCGGTGACCAGGCCGGTCGACGAGGTGATGTTTGCGGTGACGGCCGGCAGCCCGGCGGCCAGCAGCGCGGGGAAGGCGATCAGTGTGCCGCCGCCGGCGATCGCGTTGACCCCACCGGCCAGCAGCCCTGCGCCGGCCGTCAGCGCCGCGTCCAGTCCGTTCACGCCCGCCCTTCGGACTCGTCAGATGACGCGGGCGCGGATGAGGACGCCGCAGACGGCGGCGGAGGGGGCCAGCGGCAGCCAGGCGGTGAGCAGGCGGTAGCCGAGGACGGCGGCGATCGCCGTCGTGGTGGGCACGCCGGCGCCGGTGAGCAGCGCGGTCAGCGCGGCGTCCAGGCCGCCGAAGCCGCCCGGTGAGGGGATGACGGCCGACAGCGCGCTCGCCACCAGGTACACGACGATGATCTTCCCTGGCCCGAGCGGCGCGTGCAGCGCCGCTGCCACGGCGCACAACGTCGCGGCGTGCAGCATGGGGATCGCGATCGAGCCACCCCACAGCAGCACGGCCCGTCTCGTGCTCCCGGCGCCGGCCAGCAGGCTGCGCTGTTCGACGAGGCGCAGCGCCACCGAGCGGGCGGCCCGGCGGACCTTCGGCACGCACGCGGCCACGATCGCGGCCACCGCGCTGGCCGCCACGAGGTAGCGGGTGCCACCGCCGATGGCCATCTTGGGGGCTGGGACCGCCCCGGCCAGCAACAGCACGACGAGCATCAGGGCGTGCGGAATGGCGCCAGCCGTCGCGTTCGCGGCCGTCGAGGCCACCGCCTCGGCCATCGTCAGCCCACGACGCAGCAGGTAGCGGGTCTGGAGGGCGGCGACGCCCATGCCGGCCGGTATCAGCAGGTTCGGCAGAATTCCGGCGATCTGAATGGCCACAAGCTGGCCAAACGGCAGCTTGCGCGTCACCGCGCCCTTCATGCTCGCCGCCGCGGCGACGTAGGTCGCGCACGCGGCCACCACAGCGACCAGCAGCCACTCGCCGTCGGCCCGCTTGCACGCCTCGAAGGCGGCCCTCAGTTCCTCGTGGTGGGTGCCCAGCCATACCGCGCCCAGAGCGGGCGCGACGATGCTGAGCGCGGTCATGATTCGCCGTGACCAGCGGGACCGTGGCGTTTGCGAACCCGCATCGACGCCCGTTTCCACCGCGACCGCGACCGCCGTCGACAGGGGAGCCGTCAGCAAGGGGGACGCGACCTGGGCCGACGGTTCCGCCGCGAGCGAGGCCTCCATGGCCGAGACCTCCAGCGGCAGGGACTCCGACGACGATGACTCCAACGACGGTGAGTCTGACGACGGTGAGTCCAACGGATGGGACGGCTTCGGCGGCAACGGCCCAGCAGGCTGGACTATTCCCGCTGGCACGGCCGCCGACGGCTCGGCTGGCGCGGTCATGGCACCGGTGCCCCGTCTGTGCGGTCGGCGGTTTGTGCGGGGCCGGACAGTAGCGTAGCGAGCCGACCACCGAGGTGTTCCCAGGTCCAGGCGGACATCATGAACTCCCGGCCGGCGGCGCCCATGCGCCGGGCCCGGTCAGGGTCGGCGAGCAGCTCGCCGACGGCGCCGGCGACCGCGGCCACGTCGTTACCGTCGACGACCAGCCCGGTCTCACCGGGGATCACGACCTCGGGCGCACCTCCGGCGGCGCCGGTGATCACCGGTTTGCCGGCCGCGGCAGCTTCCAGCGACGACAGTCCGAGTCCTTCCAGGTCCAGGCCCAGCTTGGCGGGCCGCGACGGCATCGCGAACACGTCCGCCGCGTCCAGGTAGGCGGGCAGCTCGCCCTCCGTGACGGCGCCCGCAAAGACGACATTTTCTCTGACGCTGGCTGTCGCCGCCAGTCGACGCAGCCGGGAAGAATCGCGTCCCCGGCCGACGATGACCAGCAGCGTGTCCGGATGGTCACGCAACACCGACGGCAACCCCCGAATAAGGACGTCATGTCCTTTGCGAGGCACCATACGTGCGACGCACGTCACAATGGGCCGGTCGCCCCAGCCGAGCCGACGACGGAGCTCCTCGCCGCCCATGCCGGGCTGAAACCGGTCGACGTCGACGCCACCGGTCAGGCGTTCGAAACGGGTCCCCGCCGGCGCCACCTTGCTCAGCCGGCGCAGCGTGACGTCGGTCAGATGGGTGACCACGTCCGCGCGAGCCGCGACGGCCCGGACCAGTGACCAGCCGTACGGAAGGTGCGACCACCCGTACTCGTGCCCGTGCGTCGACGAGACGACCCATTCGACGCCCGCCCGCCGCAGCGCAGGCGCGATCATCCCCCGCGGGGTGCCAGCCGGGAACCAGGCCGCGGTGCAGCCCTCCGCCTGCGCGATCCTGGCGATCACGGGCCCGACGCCGGGAAGACGCAGCCGGGCCGCCGGATGCCGGATGATCTCAAAGGGCGCGTCCGCGTCGAGCTTGGGCGCGTCGGGGTGCGGCGGCGCGACGACGAGCACCCGGTCGGCGGGCAGCGTCGCTGCGAAGGCGTAGGCGAAGGTCTGGATCCCGCCCAGCACCGGCGGGAACTTGTCCGCGACGATCAGAGTGCGATGCATCGACCGGTGCGTTGACATCGGCGTGTCGGCCGCCTTTCGGGCGGACGACGCCACATGTCCGCATTTGACTGAAGGTCGACTGGCGGACAGGTCCAGGTAACCGCCAGGTCGGGCATACCGGAAGATACCCCGCTCCTCCAGCATCACAACGTGGCATGTCCTGCCACGGCGCGCCTCACCCGTGGCCGGCCACGCCTACCACCACCCAAGGGCCCACCCGTCTTTCCGCGAGTTTCCAGCAGCCCCGTCGGATTGTCCGGACGTCGGTAGGTTGGGGCCGTGCGGCTCGGGGAGCAGAACGGGGCGGCGGAGCCACCGCCGACGCCAGCATCGTCGCCGACGGCGACGACGCCGGCAACGGCGACGACGGGGGCGGCCGGGGGCCGCGGACGGCTGGGCCTGGCAGCCCGGCTGCGCCGGCGCAGCCCCGACGGCGAGCCGGTGGACACCCCCCGGCGGCGGCTCGCACAGGCCGGGCTGATGGCCCTCGTCGTGCTCAGCTGGCTGCCGCTCGTCGTCATCCTCACCGTGCGGTCCACGGTGCTCAGCCCGAGCTTCTACACCGAGGGCCTGAGCCGCGTGCACGCCTACGACCGGGTCTACAGCGAGGTCCTGCCCGATCCGGCGGTCGACGACCTGCTCGCGGGTCTCCCCGTCGACCGGACGCTGATCACCGCCAACCTGCGTACGGTGCTGCCGCCGTCGACGGTCGAGGGAATGACCGACGAGCAGATCGGACGGGTCGTCGCCTACCTGCGCGGCGACGAGGACGACATCGCGCTCACCGTCGACATGCGCCCGCTGTTCACGAACATCTCGGGCCTGGCGAACCGCTACCTCGCCGGCGAGCTCGGCGCCGGCACCACCTACCAGGTCGCGAACGTCTCGGCGTTCACCGACGGGGTGATCGCGGCGCTGAACGACGTGGCGGCCGGCCGCCCGCCGACGTCGCTGCCGTCGATGAAGCTGCGCCCTCAGGAAGCCGACCTGGTGCTCGGCTCGGTGCTCTCCCGGTTCGACCCGGTGACCAGGGCGCAGCTGCAGGAGCCGGCCCGGGCGCTGCTGTTGTCCGGCGACATCGCGGGGGCGCTGGCGCTGCTCGGCCCGCCGCTGTTCCAGGGGGACGACCAGGCGATCCAGCAGCTGCGCGGCAAGCTGGTGGATGGCACCGTGCTCGACGTCGGCGTCTCGCTGTCGGACCTGCGTGACCAGCCCACGATCGAGGCGATCGACCGGCTGCACGACATCGCCGGGCTGCTCCTGCCGGTGGCCGCCGCGTGCGTGCTGGCGATCTTCGGAGGGCTGGTCGGCGTCGCCGCCGTGGCGACGTCCCGCGGCCGCTCGCCGGTTCGGGCGCTCGGCTACGCCGGGCTCGCGGCCGGCCTCGGATCGCTGCTGCTCGGGGTGGCGATGCGGCTGGCTCTGCCGAACCCGTTGACGTCGCTCGACGGCCCCGGTTCGAAGCTGCCCAAGGGCGCCGCCGACGTGCTGACCGATTTCGGCGCGACCGCCTACCGCGGCATCGAGAGCGACTTCCTGCGGCTGACGGTCTGGATGCTGGTGCTCGGCGCGGTGCTCGCCGGGCTGTCACTGCTGGCCGCGGCGTCGGCGCGGCTCGAGGGGCACGCCAGGTGGCGGCGGCTGGTGGCCACCGCGATCGTCGTCATCCCTGCCGTCGTCGCCGTCACATGGGCGGCGTTCCCCGGCGCTGCGGCCGACGCCCGGGTGGTGTGCGAGGGCTCGGCGCGGCTGTGCGACCGGCACTACGACGAGGTCAGCTACGCGGCCAGCCACAACGCGATGGCCAACAGCGAGGACCGGTTCCTCGGCCCGGCGCAGGACCCGTCGATCGTCCACCAGCTCGACCTCGGCGTCCGTGGGCTGCTGCTCGACGTCCACCACTGGACGACGCCCGAGGAGGTGACCAAGGCGCTGGGCGCGCTCGACCCCACGACGCGGGCGGCGCTGGAGCCGCTGACTCGCGGCGCGCTGTCGAACCGCCCCGGCCTGTGGCTCTGCCACGACATGTGCCAGCTGGGTTCGCTCGACTTCACCGCCGAGCTGCGCGCGATCGGCGACTGGATCGACCGCAACCCCACCGAGGTCGTCACCCTGATCCTGCAGGACCAGGTACCGGCCAACGAGATCATCGGCGCGGTCGAACAGGCGGGGCTGGGAAACAAGGTGCTCACCCCGCCGGCCGAGCCCGACGGCGAATGGCCGACGCTACGGGAGATGATCCAGTCAGGTCACCGTCTGGTGGTCTTCACCGAGAGTCAGGACACCCCGGGCAGCTTCCTGCGATCGTTCTACCGCTACGGCTCGGACACCCCGTTCGACGCCCGCGTCCCCGCCGACCTCGCCACCTGCCTGGTCAAGCGCGGCTCCGTCGACGCCAGGCTCCTGTTGGTCAACCACTGGCTCACCGCGGCCGCCCCCAGTCGCCGCGCGGCCCTGGACGACAACGCGGCGGCGCTCCTGCTCACCCGGGCGACCACCTGCGAACGCGACCGCGACCGCCGGCCGACCTTCGTCGCCGTCGACTTCGCCAACATCGGCACCCTCACCCAGGCAGTCGCCACCCTCAACGGCCTCTCGCCGGCTCCCGGCTGACCGCAGCCTGACTGATCGCAGCCTGACTGACCGCGAGAGCTGCCAGGCCCCCCGCGCCGCACGCCGGCCGAGCCGGACGAGCAGGTAGATCATCCCGGCAGCCGGCAACGCGACCAGCACCATGCCGACGGCGTCAGCGAGCGCCGTGACGAGTTCACCGTCGGCCAGGGCGCTCGTCGCCTGGCGGAACTGGTCGCGGACCGCCACGGCCGTTCTCGGCAGCACGAAGGGCGCGTAGACCATCAGCGCCACGAGGTTCAGGACGATCATCGGCGCGGCGAACAGCGCCCAGGCGGTCACCAGGAGGCGCGCCCGCCGGGTCAGCCCGGCCAACCCCGGATCCGGCGCCGATCCCGCCTTCGCCCGGGCTCGCGCTCGCGCTCGCGGGAAAGGGAGCGCGCGGGCCGCGGCATGCCAGGCCGACCGCATGGCCGGACCCATGCGGTTGAACAGGTCAGGCACACCGACGAGATCGCTGACGATGTAGTAGCCGTCCAGCCGAAGGAACGGCGCGAGCTGCCGCAGCGCGTCCATGTGGACGAGGAGCACGGCCGTCACCAGCACTTCGATCCGGGTGAGGGCGAACGTCGCGACCAGGAGCAGCGCGAAGAGCCCGTTGAAGTAGATCCCGCCCAGGTCGGTACGCAGCCGCCCCCAGCGGCTCAGCCGGTAGGAGTCGGTCACGTCCGTGAAGAAGGCCGGCCAGACCAGGTACACGCCGACGCCGATCACGCCCGGCCGCGCGCCGCCGTAGCGGCAGGCCGCCGCGTGGCCGCACTCGTGGAACAGCGCGCAGGCGAGCGTGAGGCCGACCAGCACGAGGATCATCGACGGGGCGGCCAGCACCATGGCGGCGCTGTTCCGCGTGCTGTGCCGGCCGAACATCCACACGTCGGCGGCGACCAGCAGGGCCAGCAGCAGGGCGACGGCCGCCGGCCGGAAGAGCACGGCGAGCATCCCGCTGATCCGGTGCACGGTCGACGCGGGCAGCAGAGTACGCCGGCCGGCGAGCAGGAGCAGCGACCTCGCCCGCGGCGCCGGTGTGGCGCCGGTCGGCGCGGCGATCAGGCCGAGCGGCATGAGCCGGTGGGTCAGCAGGTACGCGACGTCGGCGGCACTCACCACGCGGGCGCAGCGCCGCCCGGCGTGCTCGGCGACCGCGGCGAGGTCGCGGGTGCCGTCCGCCGCCTCGATGATCCGCGTGAGCAGCTCCGTCAGCGCCACGACCTGGCCGTCGGCTCTGCGGGCCAGAAAGACAGGACGCGCGAGGCCCGACCCGGCGAACTCGCCGAGCAGTGCGAGGCCGTCGGCCCTGCTGGGCCGGAGGGACGCCACGGCGACGTCGGGGACCTCGGAGTCGGAGGCCGGAGTCTGCGCCGGCCACGCGGGCTCGATCATCGCGTGTCCTCTTCCCCGGCTCCCGTTCGGCACCCTCCGCCGGCGCCTCGCCGATCATGAAGCCAATCCGCTAACCACCGAACAACCGTCGGAAGAAGTCCATCCAGCCACCATCGCCGGAATATGGGTCAGCCGCGTGACTGTCGTCGACGGGAGCGTCAGTCGCGTGCTTGTCGTCGATGGGAACGTCAGTCGCGTACTTGTCGTCGATGGGAACGTCAGTCGCGTGCTTGTCGTCGATGGGAACGTCAGTCGCGTGCTTGTCGTCGATATACGGGTCCGCGTACCCGTCCTTGGCAGGATGGTCATTCACGTCGCCATCACCGGAGTGATGCCCGAGGCCGAGGCTGTCGAGGTCCGACTGCTGGACTATGATGTTGACACTCGGCATCAATGTGATCAGGACCGGCATGAAGCCACCGGTGACCTCCGGCGCCGACGTGTTGGCGAGAATCGAGTTGTTCGACGCGGGAGATCCGACCGGGAAGTTGTTCGAGGTGGGCGAGCTGACCGCGACGTTGGAAGGGTTGTACTGCTTCCGACCGAACTCGATCGCGGCCAGGGTGGTCCGGTCCGGGAGCAGCTCCGCCCGCTCCTCCGACAGTTCCACTGCCTCGCCCCACTGCCTCGCGCCGGCCTCACTCATTTTCCATCTCCCGGTCCGATGCCTCCACGACTTCTTTGGCGAGGAGGCTAGCCGAACCGGGAAGCCGTTCAAAACAATTTCGCGGGCGTGTCGCCGCCACCAGAAAAAACGTCAGATCCGCTCGGTACGCAGCGCGGGCATGAGGAATCCGGCCAGCCGGCGAATGAACCCGACCAGCCCGGCCCACAGCCCAGGAAGCCTTTGAGCAAACATCAGAAAAAGCGTCCGGTGACAGCACGAAAGCGGCTCGGACGGACGGCCCGACAGACGGAGAATCCCTAGCTCGGTGCGATCCTCGCCTGCCCGGCGGTCACCACTGGTTCGTGAAGCTGTCGCCGGAGACGACGGACTGGATGTACGGACTGAAGCCACCGACCGTCTGCACCATCGAACTGTTTCCGGAAACGACGTTGTTGCTGCCCAGCGAGTTGACCGGAGCGTTGTTTCCGGTGCCGATGGACTCACCGTTCTCGATCACCATCAGCGTCATGCGCTCGGGCAGCAGATCGGCATGCTCCGCCGCCAGCTCAGCAATATCCATTCCCAGGCGAGGCGCTTTCATCGGATCCATCTCCACACCATCCCCCATGACTCGCTCCTGTTCCGGTCGTCCGGCCCGGTGCCCACCATGACGTACCTTGAGGGCGCCTTGTCGGTGGTTTGCGACGGCTTGACGCGTGAACACCGGCCGACAGCGCGGGCGCCATGACCGGGGCGGGTCAGTGCCAGTCCGGTGTTCATCACCCGCTGTATCCGGCTGGCACATCCGAACCATAGGACCTTCCCGATGGGGCCGCAATGCGATGTTGACTCGCCGCCCTGGCGGACCAGACCACAGCGGGCGCGACGGGCACAGCGCGCATGACGGGCACGGCGAGCACGGCGGGCACGGCGGCGCCTGGCCGGTCGTTGTCCTGGCAGGATCGTCAACCCCGGCCACGGCGCGGCTTAGGCTGTGATCTAGTCGGAGGCTGACGAGGGACCGGCCGGCATGTCCGCCTGGCCGGCCGCGGGCGAAGGAGCAACGGTGGCTATCTGGAACCAGTTGCGGCAGTCGGCGCAGGGCATGCAGAGCCAACTGGTCGCGAAGAAGAACGATCTGAAGAGCGGGGCGTTCCGCGACGCGAGCATGGCGATGTGCGCGCTGGTCGCCGCGGCTGATGGCAGCGTCGACCCGGCCGAGCGCCAGCGGGTCGCCTCCCTGATCGCGAGCAACGAGGTGCTCAACAACTTCCCGGCCGACGACCTGCAACGTCGCTTCAACGACTACCTGAACAAGCTGATGGCCGACTTCGCCTTCGGCAAGGTCTCGGTCCTCCAAGAGATCGGCAAGACGAAGAAGAAGCCGGGCGAGGCCCGCGCGGTGATCCAGATCGGCATCATCATCGGCGGCGCGGACGGCAGCTTCGACAAGACCGAGCAGGCGGTCGTCCGTGAGGCCTGCTTCGCGGTCGGCCTCTCCCCTGAGGAGTTCGACCTCTGACGCTCCGCCGGGCCCGCTGACCGGCCCGCCGGCCGTCCCGGTCAGCGGGCGCGGTCAGCGGGCCCGCGTCCCCGCGGCGCGACGACGAAGCGTCCAGCCGGTCGCGAGGGCACAGGATGCGCTGAACAGCAGCAATGTCACCGTCGGTGCGAGCACCGCCCCGAGACCGCCCGTGAACGTGTCACCGTAGCCGGCCAGCGCGGGCAGGGAGCCGGCGTGGTCGGCAAGGCCCAGCGCCCGGCCCAGCGCCTCGAACGCGTGGCGGGTCGCCATCACGGCGCCGATCAGCCGCCCCGGCAGCGCCATCTCGCCGGTAGGGATGATCGCCCCGGCGAACAGCACCTGCGGGAAGCACAGCATCGGTAGCGCGAGCGCCGCCTGCGCCGTGGTCGTGACGGCGGCGGACGCGAGCAGCCCCAGCGCGAGCGCCGCGACCGCCTCGGCCAGGAGCACCGCGAACAGCACCAGGTAGACGCGGGCGCCGGCGGCGGGCAGCCGCCCAGTAATCCGCAGCACGCCGAGCAGCACGGCACTCACCGCGGCGAGCACCGGCACGAGCGTGACCATCTTCGCGAGGACGTACGCCGGGATCCGCAGCCCGGCCAGTCGTTCCCGGCGGAACACCGCCGTCTCGCCGACGATCTGCAGCAGCCCGTAGGTGAGACCGAAGAAGAAGCCGGCGAAGGCGATCCAGAACACCGTCTGGACCGGCCCCACATCGGCCGGCCCCGTCGCCTCGAACGCGCCGGGCTGGAAGAGCATCGCCAGCATCGACGTCACCAGCAGCGGCGAACCGACGAGTACGGCCATGGTGAGCCGGTTGTGCACCAAGATCTCCACATTGCGGCGGGTCAGCAGCCACCAGCCGCGCCAGGGTGCGGTCACCCAGGCGGCCGAAGACGCTGGTTCCGAGGCTGGCTGCGAGGTTGGCTCGGGCACCGGCTCGAACACCGGCTCAGGCTCCGTGGCGAAACGGCCCGCCCAGGTGTCCGGCTCGGCCGCGAGCGGAAGGTAGACCTCCCCCAGCGCGGCCACGCCGAAATGGCCGGGTGCCTGCGCCGGCGTGCCGACGAAAGCCAGCCGACCGCCGCGCGCAAGCAGCACCACCCGGTCGCACATCTCGATGCCCGCGGGATCGTGGGTGGTGAGCACGACGGTGGCCCCGGCGGCGGCGATCCAGCGCAGCCGGGTCATCACCTCGGCGGCGGTCGCCGGGTCGAGGCCGGACGTGGGCTCGTCCAGGAACAGCAGGCCGGGCCGGGCGAGCAGCTCGACGGCGATGCTCGCTCGCTTGCGCTGCCCGCCGGACAACGCGTGTACCGGGACATCGGCCTGGTCGGCGAGGTCCAGGTCTCGAAGCACCTGCTCGACGGCCGCGTCCGCCTCGGCCGCGGCCGTGCCCACCGGCAGCCGAAGGCGGGCCGCGTACCGCAGCGTGCGGCGCAGTGGCAGTTCCACGTAGATGATGTCGTCCTGCGGAACGTAGCCGACGCCGAGCCGGCGGCCGTCGGTGGTGACCGGCATTCCGTCGTGGCGCACCGCGCCGGCGGCTGGTTTGCGTAGCCCGGCGAGCACGTCAAGCAACGTCGTCTTGCCCGCGCCGCTGCCACCGGCGATGGCGACCAGCTCGCCAGGCTGGATCGTGAGGGAGACGCCCGCCAGCGTCTCCCGCCGCCCGGACCGCTGACCGATCCCGATCGCGTCGACCCGGACGCCGCGCATCCAGCCGGTCCGGCTGGCCTCGTCGATGTCGAGGTCGATGTCGACCGCCTCTGGCTGGACCCGCGAAGCTATCTCGCTGACCGGCATGACCTGCTCCCTCCGCGCATGCTCGCCATCCGTCACCGGCGAATGGCGTCACCTTCGCGCGCGGGCCTTCCTGGAGCCTTCCTCCCTCGGGTCGGCGATCCGACGTCCTGACGGCAGGCCTGAGCCACGCCTGCCGCGATTGGCGCGACACCCCCCGGAGAACGCGACCGCGATGTCCTCGCCGTCGGCCTCGACGACATCGACGCTGCGATTGTCGCCGCGATACTCGACCGGATCCGCTGACGCGCAGTTCACCAGGTCCTGCACTCAAGAAGACGGCCTCGGCGGTCCGCGCCACGGACCGCCGAGGCCGTCGACTGCGTCGGCGACGGACCTCAACCGCCGCCGCGACACCTACACCGGTGCCAGACCTACGCCGGCGCCAGCGCCGCGCCCGTCGTCGCGAACGGCAGGTTGGCCGCGCCGCGGACGTTCGCCGAGGCCTTCATGACCGCCCGCTCCGGGTCGGCGACGAAGTCGGGGAAGCGCTTGAGGATCTCCTCGAACGCGATCTTGACCTCGAGCCGGGCCAGGTGGGCGCCCAGGCAGCGGTGGATGCCAAAGCCGAAGAACAGGGTCGACGGCTCGTCGCGGCGGTTCAGGTCGAACACGTCCGGGTTCTCGTAGACCCGTTCGTCGCGCAGCGCCGAGCCGGTGATCAGCATGACGCGGTCGCCGACGGGGATCGTGACGCCGTGCAGCTCGACGTCGCGGGTCGCGGTCCGGCCCTGCAGCTGGGACGGGGCGTCGTAGCGCAAGGTCTCGCCGGCGGCCCGGTCGTAGAGCGACGGGTCGGACAGCAGCAAGCGGCGCTGGTCGGGGAACCGGGTCAGGGCCATCAGGCCGTTCGGGATGGCCTTGGCGACGGTCTCGTGGCCGGCGACGCCGAGTTCGAGGAACCGGAAGGCGATCTCGTCGTCCGGCAGCGCCCGGGACGTCGTGCCATCCTCGTCGTCGAGCACCTCGGTCTGGATCAGCAGGCTGATCGGGTCGTCCGTCGGGTTCTTGCGCCGCTCGGCCGCCAGCGAGAGGTAGATGTTGATGATCTCCATGTTGGCGTTGATGAACTCGGCCTCGTCGTCGACGCCCTCGCCGCGGGCGAGCATCCGGTCGCTGCACTCGTTGATGGTCTGCCGGTACTCCTCGGGGATCCCGAGCAGCTCGCTGATCACGTCCAGCGGCAGCAGGACGGAGAAGTCGCGGACGACGTCGAACTCGTCGGCGTCGAGGAAGCGGTCGAGCAGCTCGCCGGCCCGGCGGCGGATGTAGGGCTCGAGAGCCAGCATCCGCCGCGGCGAGAAGACCTTGCTGACGATCTTGCGGTGCCAGCGGTGCTCCGGCGGGTCCCGAAGGATGATCATTGGGGCGCCGGCCTCACGGCCCTCGATCGTGACGCCGCCCGCGCTGGAGTAGGTCCCCCAGTCGTTGTGCGCCGCCAGGACGTCGACGTGCCGCGAGAGGGCCCAGAAGCCCAGCTCGGCGTTGCGGTAGACGGGCGCCTCGTCTCGCAGCACCCGGTAGACCGGGTACGGGTCGCGATAGGTCGCGAGGTCGTACGGGTTGAACTCGATCATCCGCACTCCTGAACAAACGCCCGGGAGAGCCTGAAGATGCCTGTCCGGGAGAGGAGAACGCGCCGCAAGTGCGGCAACGTGCGGACACCGGATGCCGGAAGCCAGCGCCACTGCAACCAAAAGTATCCAACCGGCATTCGGCAGACAACCGTTACGCGGGACGCAAAGCGGCGACGGATGATCCCGGGAGCGGTCCGCCCGGACTACTCGCCGGCGACGTCCGCCAGGACGGCATCGAGGCGGGCGGCCACCTCGTCGGGGGTGCCGGAGCCGTTGACGGTCCGCAGGATGCCGCTGGCGGCGTAGTAGGAGCGCAACGGGGCCGTGCGCTCGGCGAAGACCCGCATGCGGCGCCGCGCGGTCTCCTCGTCATCGTCGAGCCGGGCTTCGGCCTGGGAGCGGTGGCTGATCCGCTCCAGCACCGTGGCCTCGTCGACGTCGAGGTCGAGCACGACGTCGAGGGCACAGCCGGCGGCCGCGAACCTGGCGTCGAACGCCTCGGCCTGCGCAAGCGTGCGTGGGAAGCCGTCCAGCAGGAAGCCCTGGCAGACGTCCGCGGCGGGGGTCGCCTGCGCCCGTGTGAGGGTGCCAGCCAGAAGGGTGGATCCACCCGAGCCGGCGACGGCCTCGTCGAGGTCGAAGGCGCCGTCGAGGTCGAAGGCGCCGTCGTGGGAGGCACGGGCGGTGGCGGGCACGTGGTCGACCACGGCCGCGGCGCTCGCGCCGTAGAGGCGGTCGGCGACCAGGTCGAGGACCAGGTCGTCGGGAACGAGCTCGCCCGCGCGGACGAACGCCTCGGCGCGACGGCCGAGGGGTGAACCAGCGGCGATCTCCGCGTCGAGCAGCCGGCCGGTGGAGATCGCTGGGACGCCGTACCGCTCGCTGATCCGGGCGGCCTGCGTCCCCTTGCCTGAGCCCGGAGGTCCGAGCAGCACGACTCTCACCGAATGGACCCTACCCCGCACCAAACCCCCATAAGCCTGGACGACGTGTAAGAAATCTGACCCGGCCCATTCGGAACGCGGCGGGAATCACGGGCGATCCCCGGGGGCCATCGGCCCTGCCAGGGCCCGCGCAGCCTATCCATCAGCGTCGCGACGCGTCCACCCGGTGGTAACTCACTCGCCGCGCCACGCCTTCCAACTCCGCACGTCAACCACGTCACCACGCCAACCGTGGCGCACGGTGACAGATCGGCGCCCAATGGCGAACCATCGACCACCGAAGGCAATCCACCCATATCAAGACAAAACTACGTTCCCGTAAGAGTGAATCACATTCTCGAAACGCAGTGGCCGGTGACCAGGTCACGCGGCCTGGTCACCGGCCATCGACTACAGGTCACCAACCACTGGAATGTAGAAGCCGTGGAAACGGCTTCGATTCAGCGGCGAGTAGGGGTGATCGGGGACGGCAGGTCCGTGGCGCCGACCAGGAACTGGTCGACGGCCGCGGCGGCCGAGCGGCCCTCGGCGATCGCCCAGACGATGAGCGACTGGCCACGGCCCATGTCGCCCGCGACGAACACGCCGGGCACGGACGACTGCCAGCCGGCGTCCCGCACGACGTTGCCGCGTGCGTCCAGCTCGACGCCCAGATCGTTGACCAGGCCCTCGCGCTCCGGGCCGACGAAGCCCATCGCGAGCAGGACCAGCTCGCAGGGCAGCTCGGTGTCGGTGCCCTCGACCTTCTGGAACCGCCCGTCGACCATCTGGACCTCGTGCATCCGCAGCGCGCGCAGCCGGCCGTCCTCGTCGCCGAGGAAGGACTCGGTGGAGACGGCGTACACCCGCTCGCCGCCCTCCTCGTGGGCCGACGACACCCGGTAGACGATCGGGTAGCTCGGCCACGGGTTCGCCGGCGGGCGCGACGCCGGCGGGCGCGGCATGATCTCCAGCTGGTGCACGGAGGCCGCGCCCTGGCGGTGGGCGGTGCCGAGGCAGTCGGCGCCGGTGTCACCACCGCCGATGACCACGACTCGCTTGCCGGCGGCCGTGATCGGCGGCTCGGCGAGGTCGCCCTCCTGCACCTTGTTCGCCCAGGGCAGGTACTCCATCGCCTGGTGGATGCCGGACAGCTCCCGCCCCGGTACCGGCAGGTCGCGGCCGATGGTCGAGCCGCCGGCCAGCACCACCGCGTCGTGGGAGGCGCGCAGCTCGTCGGCGGTGATGTCGACGCCCACATTGCAGGACGTCACGAACTTCGTCCCCTCGGCCGCCATCTGCGCGAGCCGACGGTCGAGAACCGCCTTCTCCATTTTGAACTCGGGGATGCCGTACCGCAGCAGCCCGCCGATCCGGTCGGCGCGCTCGTAGACGGTCACGTCATGCCCGGCCCGGGTGAGCTGCTGGGCGGCGGCGAGCCCGGCAGGCCCGGAGCCGACGACAGCGACCTTCTTGCCGGTCTGCGTCGACGGCGGCACCGGATCGACGCCGCGACTGTCAGCGAACGCCCGGTCGATGATCGAGACCTCGATCTGCTTGATCGTCACCGGGTCGTCGGCGATGCCGAGGACACAGGCCGCCTCGCAGGGGGCCGGGCACAGCCGGCCGGTGAACTCGGGAAAGTTGTTCGTCGCGTGCAGCCGGTCGATCGCGTCCTGCCACTCGTCCCGGCGGGCGAGGTCGTTCCACTCCGGGATGAAGTTGCCCAGCGGGCAGCCGTTGTGGCAGAAGGGGATGCCGCAGTCCATGCACCGGGAGGCCTGTGCGGTCAACGAGGGCGCGGGGAACTGCTCGTACACCTCCCGCCAGTCCTGGATCCGCACGTCCACGGGCCGGCGCGCGGGCAGCTCACGGTGGTGCCGGAGGAACCCCGTCGGGTCAGCCATCGAACTCCTTGTCTACGGTTCGCTTCGTCCGGGCGGCGCGCTCCGGCCTCGTGCTCGCTTCGCTCCCACGAGACCTCCGCGCGCCGTCCTCCTACGCTCACGTGCCCTCCGGCGACCTCCGCTGCGGCCCAACCACGTCGCTTCGCTCCGTGGCCGGGCCTCCGCGGAGGCACGCCTCCGGGCCAGCTCAATTGCATTGCGCTCAAACGTTACGAGCGGGATACCCAGGCCGGAACCCACCTCACCTCAGGCCCGGTGATCCGGTCAGGTGCGGGCGGAGGCCATGATCAGGTCGTCGGCGGGGACGCCCTGTTCCTTGGCCTGCTGCATCGCCGCCAGCACCCGCTTGTAGTCGCGGGGCATGACCTTGACGAACTTCTCCTGCTCGTCCTCCCAGCCGGCCAGTAGCCGGGCGGCGACCGTCGAGCCGGTCTCTCGGCGGTGCCGGGTGAGCAGGCCGACGAGCAGCGCCCGGTCCTCGGCGCCGAGCGGCTCCACGTCGACCATCTCCGTGTTGATCCGCGCGACGACCGGGTCGTACAGATAGGCCACGCCGCCGCTCATGCCGGCCGCGAAGTTGCGCCCGACCGGGCCGAGCACCGCGACCGTGCCGCCGGTCATGTACTCGCAGCCGTGATCGCCGGCACCCTCGACGACGGCGGTCGCGCCCGAGTTGCGCACGCAGAACCGTTCACCGACGACGCCCCGGAAGAACGCCTCGCCCGCGGTCGCGCCGTAGAGCAGCACGTTGCCGGCGATGATGTTCTCCTCGGCGCGCAGCGGCGCCTCCTTCGGCGGGAAGACGATGATCCGCCCGCCGGACAGGCCCTTGCCGGTGTAGTCGTTGGCGTCCCCCTCGAGGGTGAGGGTGACGCCGCGCGGGACGAACGCGCCGAAGCTCTGGCCGGCGGAGCCGGTGAACCGCAGGGAGATCGTGTCGTCCGGCAGGCCGGTCGCGCCGTAGCGGCGGGTGACCTCGTAGCCGAGCATGGTGCCGACGGTCCGGTTGACATTGCGGATCGGCATCTCCAGCCACACCGGCCGGCCGTCCTCGAGGGCGCCCTCGCACAGCTGGATGAGCGAGTTGTCGAGCGCCTTGTCGAGGCCGTGGTCCTGGCTCGCCGAGTTGTGCAGCGCCCCGCCGAACGGCGCCTCCGGGGTGTGCAGCAGCGGGCTGATGTCCAGGCCCTCGGCCTTCCAGTGCGCGACGGCGGCGGTGGCGTCGAGCAGGTCGACCCGGCCGACGGCCTCCTCCAGGGTCCGGAAGCCCAGGTGCGCCAGGTAGCCGCGCACCTCCTCGGCGATGAAGGTGAAGAAGTTCTCGACGAACTCGGGCTTGCCGGTGAACCGGGCGCGCAGCGTCGGGTTCTGGGTCGCGACGCCCACTGGGCAGGTGTCGAGGTGGCAGACCCGCATCATCACGCAGCCGGCGACGACCAGCGGCGCGGTCGCGAAGCCGAACTCCTCGGCGCCGAGCAGGGCGCCGATGACCACGTCGCGGCCGGTCTTGAGCTGGCCGTCGACCTGCACCACGATCCGGTCGCGCAGGCCGTTGAGCAGCAGCGTCTGCTGCGTCTCGGCCAGGCCCAGCTCCCAGGGGGCGCCGGCGTGCTTGAGCGAGGTCAGCGGCGAGGCGCCGGTCCCGCCGTCGTGGCCGGAGATGAGCACGACGTCGGCGTGCGCCTTGGACACGCCGGCGGCGACGGTGCCGACGCCGACCTCGGCGACCAGCTTCACGTGCACCCGCGCCTTCGGGTTCGAGTTCTTCAGGTCGTGGATGAGCTGGGCGAGGTCCTCGATCGAGTAGATGTCGTGGTGCGGCGGCGGCGAGATCAGGCCGACGCCGGGCGTCGAGTGCCGGGTCTTCGCGATCCACGGGTAGACCTTGTGCCCGGGCAGCTGGCCGCCCTCGCCGGGCTTCGCGCCCTGCGCCATCTTGATCTGCAGGTCGTCGGCGTTGGCGAGGTACTCGCTGGTCACGCCGAACCGGCCGCTGGCGACCTGCTTGACCGCCGAGCGGCGCAGATCGCCGTTCGCGTCGGGGACGAACCGCTCGGCGTCCTCACCGCCCTCGCCGGTGTTCGACTTGCCGCCGAGGCGGTTCATCGCGATCGCGAGCGTCTCGTGCGCCTCAGCACTGATCGAGCCGTAGGACATCGCGCCGGTGGCGAACCGCTTGACGATCTCGGAGACCGGTTCGACCTGCTCGATCGGGATGGGCCGGCGCAGGCCGGGCCGCAGCTCGAACAGGCCGCGCAGGGTCGCGTAGCGCTTGGACAGCTCGTCGACCTTGGCGGTGTACTCCTTGAACACCTCGTACTGGCGGGTGCGGGTGGCGTGCTGGAGCAGGAACACCGTCTCCGGGTTGAACAGGTGCAGCTCGCCCTCGCGCCGCCACTGGTACTCGCCGCCGATCTCGAGGCTGCGGTGCGCGAGCTCGGAGGCCACCCGCGGGTAGGCGCGGCCGTGCCGGGCGGCGACCTCGGCCGCGAGCACGTCGATGCCGACGCCCTCGAGGCGCGAGGCGGTGCCGGTGAAGTACCGGTCGATGATGTCGGAACGCAGGCCGATCGCCTCGAAGACCTGGGCGCCGGTGTAGCTGGCGATAGTGGAGATGCCCATCTTGGACATCACCTTCAGGACACCCTTGCCGAGCGCCTTGACCAGGTTCTTCTCGGCCTGCTCGGGGGTGACGCCGTCGATCTCGCCGCGGGCGATGAGGTCCTCGACGCTCTCGAACGCCAGATAGGGGTTGACGGCGGCGGCGCCGTAGCTGGCGAGCAGTGCGATGTGGTGGACCTCGCGCGCGTCGCCGCTCTCGACGATGAGGCCGACCTTGGTGCGGGTCTTCTCCCGGATCAGGTGGTGGTGCACGGCCGCGGTCAGCAGGAGCGACGGGATCGGGGCGAGCCGCTCGTCCGAGTCCCGGTCGGACAGCACGATGACGCGGGCGCCGTCGGCGATCGCCGCGCTCACCCCGGCGCAGATCTCCTCGATCCGCACGGCGAGCGCGTCGCCGCCGCCGGCGACCTCGTAGAGGCCGCGGACGGTGACGGCGGCGAAGCCGGGCATGTCGCCGTCGTCGTTGATTCCGATGATCTTCGCCAGCTCGATGTTGCTGATCACCGGGTACGGGATGTGGATCACTCGGCAGGTCGCCGGACTCGCCTCGAGCAGGTTGCCCTCGGGGCCCAGGTAGTTGCCGAGGCTGGTGACCAGCTCCTCGCGGATGGCGTCCAGCGGCGGGTTCGTGACCTGCGCGAACAGCTGCTGGAAGTAGTCGAACACCAGCCGCGGCCGCTCGGAGAGCGCGGCGATCGGGGTATCGGTGCCCATCGAGCCGATCGGCTCGGCGCCGGAGCGCGCCATCGGGGCGACGAGGACCCGCAGCTCCTCCTCGGTGTAGCCGAAGACCTGCTGGCGGCGGGTCACCGATTCGTGGCTGTAGACGACCCGCTCGCGAGCGGGCAGGTCGGCGAGCTGGATGACGCCGGCGTGCAGCCACTCCCCGTAGGGCGACGCCCCGGCCAGGTCCGACTTGATCTCGTCGTCGCTGACGATCCGGCCCTTGGCGGTGTCGATCAGGAACATCCGGCCCGGCTGCAGCCGGCCCTTCTGGATCACCCGGTGCGGCGGGATGTCGAGCACGCCGACCTCGGAGGCCATGACGACCAGGCCGTCGTCGGTGACCCAGTAGCGCGACGGGCGCAGGCCGTTGCGGTCGAGGACCGCGCCGATCATCGTGCCGTCGGTGAAGGCGATCGACGCCGGGCCGTCCCACGGCTCCATGAGCGTGGCATGGAACTGGTAGAAGGCCCGCCGCATCGGGTCCATCTCCGCATGGTTCTCCCAGGCCTCCGGGATCATCATGAGGACGGCATGCGGCAGGCTGCGCCCGCCCAGGTGCAGCAGTTCCAGCACCTCGTCGAAGCTGGCCGAGTCGCTGGCATCGGCCGCGCAGATCGGGAACAACCGGGCGAGGTCACCGGGGATCAGGTCGCTGGCGAGCAGCGCCTCGCGGGCGCGCATCCAGTTGCGGTTGCCGCGAACCGTGTTGATCTCGCCGTTGTGGGCGATCAGCCGGTAGGGGTGCGCCAGCGGCCAGCTCGGGAAGGTGTTGGTCGAGAACCGGCTGTGCACCAGGGCGATGGCGCTGGCGAACCGCGGGTCGTCCAGGTCGGGGAAGTAGGCCGACAGCTGGTGGGTGGTCAGCATCCCCTTGTAGGTCAGCGTGCGTGCCGACAGCGACGGGAGGTAGACGCCGGTCGTGCGCTCGATCCGCTTGCGCAGGCAGAACGCGCGGCGCTCCAGCTCCATGACGTCGAACGGCGCGCCGTCCTCGACCGGTGCCCCGACGGCCGGCGCGACCGCGGTGCCCGGCAGGGTCACGAACAGCTGACGCATTCGGGGCTCGACCTCGCGGGCCGCGTGGCCCACGATGTGGCTGACGACGGGCACCTCGCGCCAGCCGAGCAGCCGCAAGCCCTCCTGGCGGGTCAGCCGGCCGATGGTGCGGACCGCCTCGTCCCGGTCACCGGCCACCTGCGGGAGGAACGCGATGCCGACGGCGTACCGGCCAGCGGCCGGCAGCGGGAAGCCGGCCACGTCCCGCAGGAACACGTCGGGAACCTGGACGAGGATGCCCGCTCCGTCGCCCGTGTCCGGGTCGCTACCCGAGGCTCCCCGATGGTCCAGGTTGCGCAGTACGGTGAGGCCCTGGTCGACCAGCTCATGGCTACGCCGGCCGTGCACGTCGACGACGAACCCGACGCCACAGGCGTCGTGCTCGAAGGAGGGGTCGTAGAGACCTTGCTTAGTCGGCATCCGGAGGTGTCCTGTCCGTCTTCAGGGCCTGAAGGGGTTCGGACGACGCTGTCCGGGTGACGCGACGACGGCCGCACGCCACCGGTCCAGGCACCGGTGCCTGGGCACAGCGTGCCCCCGGTGTGCCTGGCACTCCCGGCCTGCGCCGGGCAGCCAAGACCAGGGCAGCTGGACCATGTCGGCCTGCACCATGCCAGCTGGGGACTGTCAGCGGCAAGGCGTCAGCTGGGACAAGGCGTCAGCTGGGACAAAGCGCGCTGAGCCAGCCGCGTCATACGCTGCAATGAGTGTGCCATGTGGCCGCCCGATTCGCTGAGATCGCCAGTGTCCTCCAGGTCACATGAATGTGACAGTTGTGTTCCAGTGGACGCCGTCTTACCCTGACTTGCCCCATTCGGGCACCCATTTCGGGCGGATCCGCCCTGTCTGGGGCCGGACCAGCCGTGGGGCGTCAACGGGCTTACAGGACGCCGGAGGCGTCAACGGCCTACAGGACGCCGGAGGCGTCAACGGCCTACGTGACGCCACCAGCGAGGTAGCCAACCAGATAGGTGGCGCCGGCAGCCAACGCGCCGAGGCCGAGCTGGCGGGCGCCGGACAACAACGGTGACCGGCCCGTGAAACGGCTCACTACCACCCCGACGACGAACAGCGCGAGGCCAGCCAGCAGGGCGCTCGCCAGGAACGTGTCGGCGCCACACAGGTACGGCAGCACGGGAACCAGGGCTCCCACGGCGAACGCGGCGAAGGACGAGCCCGCGGCGACCAGCGCGCTCGGCAGCCGGCCGGGCGTCACGCCCAGCTCCTCCTGGCTGTGAACGGCGAGCGCGATCTCGGGATCCACGTGCAGCTGGCGGGCCACCGCCTCGGCGAGCTTCGGGTCGACGCCCTTGCGCGCGTAGGTGGCGGCGAGCTCGGCACGCTCATCGGCCGGGAAGTCCGACAGCGCGCGGCGCTCCACCTCGATCTCGGCGGCCATCGCCTCGTTCTGTGATCGAACCGACGTGTATTCGCCGGTCGCCATCGAGAACGCTCCGGAGGCAAGCCCCGCCAGCCCGGCGAGCACCGCCGTCGACCGCGACGACTCGCCGCCGGCGAAGCCAGACAGCAGCGCGACATTGCTGACCAGCCCGTCCATCACCCCGAACACCGCAGGCCGCAGCCAGCCGCCCGAGACATCTCGGTGGCTGTCCCGGTGCTGATGACCGCGCTGGGCGCCGTCCGGCTGCGCGGCGCCGCCGGCTCTGGGGCCGGGAGCAGCTGGCTCCTCCCGGTCGGCCGGGCTCGATCCCGGTGAGTGGCCAGCCTCAGGCATCGCCCCGGCCGGCACCGGCCGGGCCGTCACCGCCGCCGGCCCGCTCCGAGCGACTCGTCTTGTCCAAGCCGACCCGCGCGGCGACGGCGCCGGCCGCCACCGCGTCGGCGGGCTCTGTGGCCACGAGTTCCGGGGCCACGAGTTCCGGGGCCGTGGGTTCCGGGGCCGTGGGTTCCGGGGCCGTGGGCTTCGCGTCCGCTTCCGCCGCCGTCGTCGCCTGCGCCGAGTCCGCTTCGGCGGCGGCCGGCGCGTCCGCGGCGGCGGCACCGCCACCCGTGGCCTTCGCCTCGCTGTCGCCCGCTCCGCCGGGGGGCGGCCCGGCGAGCAGCTCCCGGTTCTCGTCGACCGGCTTGCGCAGCACGAGGAACATCACGAGGGCACCGACGAAGACCACAGCGCTGACCCAGTCGTTGAGGCGCAGGCCGGCGATGTGCGTGGCGTCGTCGATGCGCAGCGCCTCGATCGCAGCCCGGCCGACCGTGTACATCATGATGTAGAGCGCCAGCAGCCGGCCACGGCCGAGGCGGTGGAAGCGGTCGATGAGCAACAGAACCAGGGCGACGACCAGGCACCACAGCGACTCGTAGAGAAACGTCGGGTGGAACGTCGCGAACTGCTCGTATCCGCCGGGCCGGTGCGTGACATCGATCTCCAGCGCCCAGGGCAGGGTGGTGGGCCGGCCGAACAGCTCCTGGTTGAAGTAGTTGCCCCACCGGCCGATCGCCTGGGCGAGGACGATGCCGGGCACGGCCGCGTCGGCGAACAGCAGGAACGAGACGCCCGACCGCCTCGTCTTGATCCACACGCCGAGGGCGCCGCCGGCGACCGCGCCCCAGATCCCCAGCCCGCCGTTCCACACCTTCAGGACGTCGACGAGGTTCCCGTCCGCGCCGAAGTAGGCGTCAGGGCTGGTGATGACGTGATAGAGCCTGGCCCCGACGATGCCGAACAGCACCGCCCACACGCCGGCGTCACCGGCGACATTGGGGTCGACCCCGCGGGCGCGTAGCCGCCGGCCCGTCAGCCAGACCGCGACGACGACGCCAATTATGATCATGAAAGCGTAGGCGCGCAGCGGCAGCGGGCCGAGGTGGATGACCCCACGGGACGGGCTGGGAATCGCGGCTAGTACCACGGCGCAAGGCTACCCAGGGATACCACACCCTCGTCCACCCCCTCGGCGAACAGGAGTCTGGCGGCACCCGCGCACCGATGACGGCCGGGCGGTGTGGAAGCCGGAAGCGGTCAGGCGTCGACTGCGGCGGGGGCCGGCCGGCGAACCCCCGCGGCCAGGTCCGCAGTGAGCGCCCTGATGCCTTCCAGGCCGCCAGCGAGGCCTGTGCCCGCGCGTTCGGCAGCCAGCAGGGTGCCGACCAGCGCCGAGCCGACGATCACTCCGTCGGCGAAGGCGGCGACGGTCGCCGCCTGGTCGCCGTCGCGCACGCCCAGGCCGACCGCCACCGGCAGGTCGGTCGCCGACCGCACCCGCTTGACCAGGCCCTCTGCCCCGGCGCCGACCGACTGGCGGACACCCGTCACCCCCATGAGCGACGCCGCGTAGACGAAGCCACCGGTGATGCTGGTCACCAACCGGATCCGCTCGTCGGTCGAGCTCGGCGCGACCAGGAACACCGGGTCGAGATCGTGCCTGGCCGCGGCGGCGAGCCACGGGCCGGCCTCCTCCGGCGGCAGGTCCGGGGTGATGGTGCCGGCGCCGCCGGCGGCGGCGAGGTCGGCGGCGAAACGCTCCACGCCGTAGCGCTCCACCGGATTCCAGTAGGTCATCACGAGGGTGGGCGCGCCGGTCTCGGCGACCGCCTCGACGGTGCGCAGCACGTCGGCGGTGGTGACTCCGCCGCGCAGGGCCGCGTCGACCGCCTCCTGGACGGCCGGGCCGTCGATCGTCGGGTCCGAGTACGGCAGTCCGATTTCGACCGCGTCCACACCGGCCTCGACCATGGCCCGGATCGCCTCGATGCCGCCTTCCACCGTCGGGTAGCCGGCCGGCAGGTAGCCGACCAGAACCGCGCGGCCCTCGTTGCGCGCCGCCGCGAAGGTGTCCGCGAGCCGCCCGCGCGTGCCCTGTGTCCGCACCTGCCGTCCATCTCCCGGCCGGTCCGGCCGTCGTGTCCGTGTGCCCGTTGGGGTGTCTGTCGCCTGTCGCCTGTCGCCCGCCGGCCTCCGCGCGTTCCCGGAGAAGCCTGCGCTGTCGTGCCAACATGATTTCCGGCAGGTCTCGCCGGGCCGGCGCCGTCACCTCGCCGTTACGGTGGCCGCCCACCCGGGCCGTTTCCCACCGCCGTGACATTCCGCCCTGGCATCACGCCGCGGCGCCGGGTGGCGTCCACACCGCGGCGGTCAGCCGTGGGTGGCCGGCTCGGAGTCCGTGGGGAGCACGCCGAACCAGCGGGCCGCCGTGTCGACGTCCTTGTCGCCCCGCCCCGAGCAGTTGACCAGCACGGTCGCGTCCGCGCCGAGCTCGCGGGCGACCTCGACGGCGCCGGCGAACGCGTGCGCGCTCTCGATCGCGACCAGGATCCCCTCGGTCTTCGCGACCAGGGCGAGCGCGTCCATCGCCGCCGCGTCGTCGACGACCCGGTAGGTCGCCCGGCCGGTGTCGTGCAGCCAGGCGTGCTCCGGGCCGATGCCCGGGTAGTCGAGGCCGGCGGAGATCGAGTGGGAGACCTGCGTCTGGCCGTCCTCGTCCTGCAGGAAGTACGAGCGCATGCCGTGCAGCACGCCGGAGCCGCCGCCGGCGATCGCGGCGGCGTGCCGGCCGGTGGCGAGGCCGTCACCGCCGGCCTCACAGCCGATCAGGCGGACGGAGGTGTCCGGGATGAAGCGGTGGAAGATCCCCATCGCGTTCGAGCCGCCGCCGACGCAGGCGACGACGGCGTCCGGCAGCTTCCCCGTGAGCGCCAGCACCTGCTCGCGGGCCTCGACGCCGATGATCCGCTGGAAGTCGCGCACGAGCATCGGGAACGGGTGCGGGCCCATCACCGAGCCGATGCAGTAGTGGGTGCGCTCGACGGTGGCGACCCAGTCACGCAGCGCCTCGTTGATGGCGTCCTTGAGCGTCCGGCTGCCGGAGGCGACCGGGACGACCTCGGCGCCGAGCAGGCGCATCCGGGCGACGTTGAGCGCCTGGCGGCGGGTGTCCTCCTCGCCCATGTAGACGACGCATTCCAGGCCGAACAGCGCGCAGGCCGTCGCGGTGGCGACGCCGTGCTGGCCGGCGCCGGTCTCGGCGATCACCCGGGTCTTGCCCATGCGCTTCGTCAGCAGGCACTGGCCGAGGACATTGTTGATCTTGTGGGAGCCGGTGTGCGCGAGGTCCTCGCGCTTGAGCAGGATGCGGGCGCCGCCGACGTGCTCGGTGAGCCGGCGTGCCTCGGTCACCGGCGTCGGCCGACCGGCGTAGCTGGCGAGCAGGCCATCGAGCTCGGCGACGAACGCCGGGTCGGCACGCGCCTCCTCGTAGGCCGCGGTCAGCTCGTCGAGGGCCGCCATCAGCGCCTCGGGCACGAACCGCCCGCCGAAGGGCCCGAAGTGCCCCAGCGGATCCGGCACGTCCCCCCAGCCGCCGGCCTCCGCGTCCAGAAACGACGGAACAGGCGGGACGGTCGTGCCGGTGGCCCCGGCGCTGCTAGAACTCACACCGCGACTCTATCGACCGCCGCCACTCGTTTTCCGAACCCGAGCCAGCACACCCCGGGCGTGAGAAGACGCTCACGCCTCGCCGAGGCGCACAAGGCGCCGTTCTGACCGCCGGTCCTAGCGGCCGACCTTGGTAGCGGGGTGCGCACCGGCGGCGACGAGGTCCGCGACCGTCTGGCGCGGGTCGGCGCCGCTGACCGCGGCCTCGCCGACGAGCACCGCGTCGGCGCCGGCCTCCGCGTAGGCGAGCAGGTCGTGTGGGCCTCGGATACCCGACTCGGCGACCTTCAGGATGCCCTGCGGAATCAGCGGTGCCAGGCGGCCGAACGTCTCGGGCCTGACGTCGAGTGTCTTGAGATCACGCGCGTTGACCCCGATCAACCTGGCGCCCGCGTCGAGGGCGCGCACCGTCTCCGCCTCGTCGTGGACCTCGACCAGTGCCGTCATGCCGAGCGACTCGGTGCGCTCCAGCAGGCCGACCAGCCGAGGCTGGTCGAGCGCCGCGACGATCAGCAGCACGAGATCCGCGCCGTGCGCCCGCGCCTCCCAGATCTGGTAGGGCGAGACGACGAAGTCCTTGCGCAGGACGGGGACGTCGACGGCCATCCGGACGGCGTCCAGGTCGGCGAGCGACCCGCCGAAGCGGCGCTGCTCGGTGAGCACGCTGACGGCGGCGGCGCCTGCCGACTCGTAGAGGCCGGCCAGCGCGCCGGGGTCCGGAATGCCGGCGAGCTCGCCCTTCGACGGGCTGCGCCGCTTCACCTCGGCGATCACTGCGACCCGCCGAGCACGGAGCACCGCGCACGCGTCGCGCGGGTCCGGAACCTTCTCGACCCGCTGCTTGAGCACATCCAGCGGGGTACGCGCCTCGCGTTCGGCCAAGTCGGCGCGGACACCGGCGATGATCTCGTCGAGGACGGTCACTGCCGGGCTCCTCTGGCTCTCGCTGCCATGGCGCCGATGGTAGGCCCACGCATCGGGAACGCACGTGGCCCCCCAAGACCGCGCCATGTCCCTGACGCTCCGTAGCTGTCTACTGGCTGTCCAGGCCGGACGTCTCTCGACGATCGCTGGCCAAACAGGTCATACCTGGCAAGGACGGCAGACTCGGCGGACACGCAGCGTCGTTGTCTCGCCGTTGGTCCAGGTGTTGGTGTTGGGCTATGTTCCCGGACGACGGGCCGCCCACACGTTCGATTCCCGCACGCCGCCGCGGCCGACGTCGGCCGTGCACCGCCAGCCGCGGACACGCGATCCGCTAGCCGGAGACGTCGGGCGACGAGGTTGGGTCATGACCGCGTTCGATGGCCTCCCAGTCGTCCATCGGGCGGTGCGCCCGCGCCTGGTAGCGGCCTCCCATGCCCGGCCAACGCGCCCCGAACAGCGCGGCCAGCAGGCCTGCGGCCACGAAGGCCAGGCCTCCGACAGCGGTGACCCACGGCGCGGCCGTGCCGCGGACCTCGCCGAGCTGCAGCCGCCCGCTGGGGACCAGCTCGACGACATGGCGTGCCGTGCGCACCGCGGGCTCGGGGGCGAACCCGATCCGCGCGGCCACCACCAGCACGCCGACGCCCGCGAGAGCCACCAGGACACCCACGACACGTCGGCCGACACCCCTCGTGGCCAGCAGCGCGACCGCCGCGGCCAGGCCGACCAGGCCGAGCGCGCTCACCGCCGGGGCGAGGTCCCCGCCGCCGAGCGCCACGTCCAGCGGGGCGCTCATCGCCTTGTCTCCGGCCGCCGTGTCGCGCACCTCGGCGTGTACCCAGGTGGCCGAGTTCGCGAACAGCGTCAGCCCCGCGCCCAGCAGACACGCGACGACCGCTGCCCCGAGGCCCCGGCGGCCGGCAAAGCGGCCCTCGGAGGCCCCGTGCGCGTGCATATGCACGTCCGCCCGACCGGTCGCGTCACCGTCAGCAACGTCAGCGGCGACCGCGTCCGCCACCTCGCCCGCGCCCACCGCGTCCATCGAGTCGATACCGGCGTTCCGGTTCATGTGATCAGACAACCGATCCTGGCGACCGCAACGATTCGGCGATCTCGATCGCCCGCAGCACCGCTGCGGCCTTCGTGCGGCTCTCGCGGTCCTCCGCGTCCGGGTCCGAGTCCGCGACGATGCCGGCACCAGCCTGGACATAGGCCCGGCCGTCGCGGAGCAGCGCGGTGCGGATCGCGATCGCGGTGTCCAGGTCGCCGCCGAAGTCGAGGTAGCCGACCACCCCGCCGTACAGGCCGCGCCGGGTCGGCTCCAGCTCGTCGATGACCTCCATGGCCCGCACCTTCGGTGCGCCGGACAGCGTGCCGGCCGGGAAGGTCGCCGCGAGCACGTCGACCGCGCTGTGCTCGGGCGCCACGTCCCCGATGACGGTCGAGACGATGTGCATGATGTGCGAGTAGCGCTCGATCGTGGCGAACTCGACGACACGCACCGATCCCGGCACACACACCCGGCCCAGGTCGTTACGGACCAGGTCGACGAGCATGACGTGCTCGGCGCGTTCCTTCGGGTCAGCGAGCATGTCGGCGGCGAGCTGGGCGTCCGCCTCCGGCGTGGCACCGCGCGGGCGACTGCCCGCGATCGGGTGCAGCAGCGCCCGGTCGCCGGTGACCTTGACGTGCGCCTCGGGGGACGTGCCGACGACGTCGAAGTCCTCGAAGCGCAACAGGTACATGTAGGGGCTCGGGTTGGACGCCCGCAGCACCCGGTAGATGTCCAGCGCGTCGGCGGACGTGGTCTGCTCGAACCGCTGCGAGACCACGATCTGGAAGCACTCGCCGGCCTTGATCTCCTCGATCGAGCGCTCCACCGCCTGCTGGAACCGCCCAGGGGCCATCGCGGAGGTGAACCGGCTGATGTCCAGAGCCGGCAGCGCGCCGGTGGTGGCGACCGTCGGCTCGGTCCACTTGTACAGCTCCGCGGTCATCAGATCCAGCCGGGCGACCGCGTCGTCGTAAGCCGCGTCAAGCGCCGCCTCATCGAGCGCCACGGTCGGCCAGGTCCCGTCCGTGCCAGGCTCGCCGGCCGGCTCCACCGTCGACACCGCGGCAGACCCGGCCGTCGACACCGCGGCAGACCCGGCCGTGACCCCCGCGGCAGACCCGGCCGTGGCACGGGTGAAGACATTCGCGACCAGCAGGCACGAACCGTCGGCGTGGTCGAGCACGGCGAGGTCGGTGCACAGCAGCAGGCACAGCTCGGGAGTGCGCAGGTCGTCGACGGCGTGGTCAGGCAACCGTTCGATGCGGCGAACGAAGTCGTAGGAAAGGTAGCCGACCAGGCCGCCCATCAGCGGCGGCAGATCCGGCCGCCGGGGCGCGCGCAGCGCCCGTTCCACGGCCCGCAGCACGGCCAGCGGGTCGCCATCGGTCGGCACCCCCGGCGGCGGCGGGCCGCCGATCCAGCGGGCCTCGCCACCGGATTCCGTCAGCGTCGCCGCCGCGCGCACACCGATGATCGAATAGCGGGACCGCATACCGCTGTGCTCGGCGGACTCCAGCAGAAAGGTGCCCGGCCCACCGCCGAGCTTGCGGTACACGCCGACGGGCGTCTCCCCGTCGGCGAGCAGCCGGCGGGTGACCGGGACGACAGCGTGGTCGCGGGCCAGCGCATGGAAATCGGCACGGTCGGGCGAGATCTCACCGGTCGTCATCGGGGGCTCCCGTGGATGTGGCCGACACCGCGGCCAGGTCAGGACGCTGGGCAGCGCGGGCGACCGAGGCAGACCTCGTCGTCGGCCCAGCCGGCGAACCCTGCGCCGCGGGCAGCTCCCGGCCGTCGAAGCAGCTACGCGCGCCGGTGTGGCAGGCGGGGCCGACCTGGTCCACCTGGACAAGGACCGTGTCACCGTCACAGTCGAGCGCGACCGAGCGCACCCACTGCACATGACCCGACGTGTCGCCCTTGACCCAGTACTCCCGGCGACTGCGGCTCCAGTAGGTGGCCCGGCCGGTGGTCAGCGTCCGATGCAACGCCTCGTCGTCCATCCACCCGACCATCAGCACCTGCCCAGTGTCGTACTGCTGCACCACGGCCGGGAAAAGCCCGACGGCATCCCGCTTCAGCCGCCCAGCCACCACAGGATCAAGCCCAGACGAGGTCACGCTCACCGGGCAACTGTATTTCTGGTCCGCTCCGTCCGGGCACGGCCCTCCGGCCCCTTGCTCGCTTCGCTCCCAAGGCACCTCCGGGCCGTGTCCTCCGCGGACGGTGCCCTCCGGCGACCTCCGCTGCGGCCCAACCATCTTCGCTTCGCTCGATGGCCGGGCCTCCGCGGAGGCACGCCTCCGGGCCAGCGCGCTTGCGTCCCGCTCGAACGTCACGAACGGAGCAAAGGCACCACCCGAGCCACTTCGCTCCGCCCGTGACCCAACGATCTCCGACTTGGATTGGCGACGCTGCGGCGGCGAGCGACCACGCTGGGCGCGCAGGCGAGCCTACCGGTCAGCTCAGTCGCGTCACGCTTGACTGTTACGAACCCAGCGCATGCGGACGGGCGACGCGTAATAGGAGATAGCTCAGCTCGTGACGTGCAGCGGCAAGCAACCGAGCTGGGTGCGGAGGCGTCCTCGCGGAGGCCCGGCCATCGAGCGAAGCGACGGGGTCCCTGCGGAATCGGCGAAGCCGATTTCGGAGGTCGTGGTTGGGCCGCAGCGAGGTCGCCGGAGCACCCGTCCGCGGAGGAGGACACGGCGCGGAGGTCCCTTCCGCAGCGAAGCAAGGAAGGGGCCGGAGCGCCGTGCCCGGACGGAGCGGACCAATGTCACAGCAGCGGCCGGACGTCGCGAGCGAAGCGGCGCAGCTGCTCGTCGGTGGCGTCGTAGCTCTCGCCCGGGCCGGTCGGGAAGATCGTCAGGTTGGCCAGGCCACCCAGGTCGTCGCGCAGTCCCAGGATCGACGCGGCGACGTCCTCGGCGGTGCCGACCGCCCACACGCCCTGCTCCACGGAGTCCTCCAACGTCGGCACCCAGCCGGCCGGCGGCTTGCCGCCGTCGGGGCCGAGGTAGGCCCGGTTCCAGCCGTAGGGGCCGAGGAAGCGCCAGAACTCGTCGTGGCCGGGGCGGGCGAGCTCCATCGCCTGCTCACGGGTGTCGCCGATGCAGGTGTTGAGCACGACCGTCCGCTTCTCGCCGGGGGCGAGCACCGCGCCGCCGTGGGTGGCGGCGTACACCTGCGCGTAGCGGTCCCAGCGGGCGCGCAGCAGCGTGCGGCTGACCAGCCAGAACACGCCGCCGAAGCCCCGCGCCGGTACCGCATCGAGGGAGCCGGGGCTGCTGATCGCCTGCCACACGTCGTAGGGGTACATCGGGCGCGGGATGAGGGTGAGCGACTCGACCTCGCCGCCGCGGTCCGGGATGCCGGGCGGCGGAGCCTGGAAGTACTTGCCGCGATGGCTGAACGTCTCGTTGTCGAGGGCGGTGAGCAGCAGGTCGAGAGCTTCGTCCGTGACCTCGCGGTTGACGGTGTCGGCAGCGAGCGCGTCCGGGTTGTCGCTGGAGCCGACCGACATCCGGCCGAGGGAGAGCGGCTCCATCTCGCGGGGCACCGTGCCGCGGCCGACGCCGAGGATGCCGCGGCCGCCGGAGAGGTTGTGCAGCATCGCGAAGTCCTCGGCCAGGCGCAGCGGGTGCCACTGCCCGACGACGTTGAACATCGTGCCGATGCCGATCCGGTTCGTCCGCTCGGCGAGGAACGCGCCGAACAGCAGCCCGTTGGGCACGACCTCGTAGCCCTCGTGCTGGAAGTGATGCTCGGTCAGCCAGAAGGCGTCGTAGCCGAGCTGGTCGGCGAGCACCCCGGTGTCGAGGATCCGGCGCATCGCGGACAGGACGTCGGCCTGGGAGTAGCGGCGCGCCGTCGGCTCGGTGCCGCCGGCACCGATGGTGTCCCCCATCTCCACGGCTCCGAAGAGAAATACGCCGACCCGCATGACACTCCCCCTCGCCGCAGTGTTGATGCCATCAACACTGCCGCGCGGGTGTTTCAACCTCATCACCCGCCCGTTACGCCACTCTCGCGCCTTGTACGGGCAGCGCCGCCCGCCTCCGGGGAGCACTCTGGACGCCCCGCGGCGTACGGCTACGGAGCACGCGCCGCGGTGTACGAGCCGCGGTGGACGGGGCCGCGGTATGCGAGCCGCGCCGCTCGCCGCGATCGGGCTTGCGCCAGTAGTGGGACCATGACGTCTATGTCTACCGAGGTCCGTGATGAAGGTGGGACGACCGAGGACGAGCTGCGCGACCGGCTCGGCCGGTCGATCCGCGCCCTTCGGCAGCACCAGGGGCTCACGCTGGTGCAACTGGCGGCCCGTGCCGGCCTGTCGCACCCGTTCCTCAGCCAGCTGGAGCGCGGCCTCGCACGGCCTAGCATGACCTCGCTGCACAGGATCGCCCAGGCGCTCGGGACGACCCAGCTGGAGCTGATGTCACGGGAGGACGACGACCCGGCGGCGTCGGGGGGGCAGGGGCGCAGCGTCAGCCTGGTGCCGGCCGGCACCGGCGTCCTCGTGGAGAATCCGGTCGGCGTCGCCCGCTCGCTGGTGACCGGCACCCGCGCGATGTACCCGGTGCTCTTCGAGGGCGCGCCGGCCGAGCTCGGCGACGCGTTCACCCACCCCGGCGACGAGTTCGTCTTCGTGATCGACGGCCGCATCGAGGTGGACGTCACCGGCGAGGGCCTGTTCGTCCTCGGCCCCGGCGACACCCTCTACTACCCCGGTGTCCTCCCCCACCGCTGGCGCCAGCTCCCCGGCCCCACCAGCCACGTCCTGCTCGTCCAGGAAAGCCGCACCCCAGCCCACTGACCAGCCCGCAGCCGGGTCGCACCGTCCCGGCAACGGGGTGTGTCACAGGGCGGCGATGCCGGCGGACCAGGAGGCGTGCAGGCGCTGGTAGACGCCGGGCTGGGCCACCAGGTCCCCATGGGTGCCGCGCTGGACGACGCGGCCGGCGTCGACGACGAGGACCAGATCGGCCGTCTCCGCGGTGGCCAGGCGGTGGGCGATCGTCACGGACGTGCGGCCGTGGGTCAGCTCGAGCAGCGCCTGGCCGATGCGGACCTCGGTCGCCGGGTCGACGGCGGAGGTCGCCTCGTCGAGGACGAGCAGGTCGGGGTTGGCGAGCTCGGCACGGGCGAGGGCGACGAGCTGGCGCTCGCCGGCCGACAACAGCCCGCCGGACTCGCCCACCGACGTGTGCACCCCGGCCGGCAGACCCGCCAGCCACTCGGCGAGCCCGAGCCGGTCGAAGGCGGCGACGACCTCGTCATCGGTGGCGCCAGGACGGCCGTAGCGGACGTTGTCGGCGATCGTGGTGTCGAACAGGAAGCCGTCCTGCGGCACCATCACCACCCGGCCGCGCAGCGACGCGAAACGGACGTCGGTCAGTGGCACCCCGCCGATGCGGACCTCGCCCTCGGTCGGGTCCATCAGCCGGGTCAGCAGCTTGGCGATCGTGGTCTTGCCCGACCCGGTCTCCCCGACGACGGCGACCCGGGCGCGGGCCGGGAGGTGCAGGTCGATGCCGTGCAGGACGGGCGGGCCGTACCGGCCAGCGGACGTGCGATCATGCTCCTCCGTCGCACGTCCGGCGGCCGCTGGCGACACAGGATAGCGGAACGTGACCCCGTCGAAGGTCACGTCCAGCGGGCCGGCAGGCAGGTCGCGGCCGCGCGCGCCGCTAGTGCCTCCGGTGCCCCCGGTGCCTCCAGTACCGCCGGTGCCTCCAGCACCGCCGGTGATCGCGGGCTCTGCGTCGGCCGGGTCGCGGACGTCGCTGGGCGTGTCCAGGATGTCCAGGACGCGGCGCAGGCCGGCCAGCGCGTTCGCGCCGTCGTTGAGCACCTCCGTGAGCATCTGCACCGGCATGACGAACAGCGTCATCAGGAACAGGAAGGCCACCAGCCGCCCGGTCGACAGGTGCCCACCGACGCCGAGGGCGACGCCGAGCAGCACCACCCCGCCGAGCGCCACCGTGGCGACCAGCTCGCCGGCCGAGAAGACGACGGCGACCAGCACCTGCGCCCGGCTCTGCGCCGAGCGGTAGGCCTCGACGGTGTCGTCGACCCGGGTGGCGGTGCGCCGCTGGGCGCCGTAGGCGCGCACCACGTGCGCCCCGACCACCGACTCGGACACGGCGCCGAGCATCTCCCCTACCCGGCGGCGCACGATCACATACCGGGCTGCCAGCTGGCGCTGGAAGGCGCGGGTAGCGAACATCATCGGGATGAAGCAGACGTACACCAGCAGCGTCAGCGGCCAGGAGTAGACCAGCATCAGCACGGTCGCGACGACCATCTGGCCGACGGAGACGACCAGCAGCACGCCGCCGAACTGCAGGAACTGCGACATCTGGTCGACGTCGGTGGTGACCCTGGCGGTCAGCCCGCCGCGGGCCTGCGTCGCCTGGGTCAGCATCGACAGGTCGTGGATGTGCCGGAACGCGCGCACCCGCAACGTCGCGAGCGCCCCCTCTGACACCTTGTAGAGCCGCACGTTCATCACGTACGTCGCCACCGCCGTGACCACGATCGTGACGGCGGCGATGGTGACGGCGGCGCGCACGATGCCCAGGTCCACCCCGTCGGCGCCGCTGATGCCCCGGTCGAGCGTCTGCTGCACGGTCAGCGGGATGACTACCTTGCCGGCGGTGGCGACGAGGGCGAGGAACAAGGTCACGCCGATGCCGTTCGTCGCCTCGGGGGCGAGCCGGCGCAGCCGCCGCGCCGTCCCCCACAGCCCCTCACGGGCCGCGGGCGCGGGGCGGTCGGCCGTGGCGGCCGGCTGCTCGCCGCCGCGGGGGGCCGGTATGGCGGCCGTCATGACAGCACCTCCTCGTCGAGCTCGTCGCCGTGGCCGAGATCCCGCGGGTCGATGCCGCCCGGCCCGTCGAGGCCGGCGGCGGCACGCTCGTAGGCGGTGAGCAGCTCGGCGTAGCCGGGCGAGCCGACGAGCAGCTCGTCGTGCCGGCCGTGGGCGGCGACCCGGCCGCCCTCCAGGTAGACGACCTCGTCGGCGAGCGCGATCGTCGCCCGGCGGTGGGCGACGACGACCACGGTCGACGACCCGGCCGAGCCGAGCGCCCGCAGGCCGGCGAGGATCGACGCCTCGACGCGCGGGTCGACGCTGGAGGTCGCGTCGTCGAGGACCAGCAGCCGGGGGCGGCGGACCAGGGCGCGGGCGAGCGCGATCCGCTGCCGCTGCCCGCCGGACAGGGTCGTGCCGCGCTCCCCCACCTCGGTGTCCAGGCCATCCGGGAGGGCCGTGACGAACCGGTCCGCCTGCGCGAGGCGCAGCGCGTCCCAGACCGCATCGTCGGACAGGTCGGCGCCGAGGGTGATGTTGGCGCGGACGGTGTCGTCGAACAGGAATGCCTGTTGGGCGACGAGCGCGATCGCATTGGTCACCTCGCCGGGGGCGAGGTCGCGCAGGTCGACGCCGTCGAGGCGGACTGTGCCGGTGTCCGGGTCGACGAGGCGCGCGAGCAGGCTCACCAGCGTCGACTTCCCGGCGCCGGTGCGCCCGGTGACCGCGACGACCTTCCCGGGAGGCGCCTCGAAGCCGACGTCCGTGAGCGCCGCGCCAGCCTGCGCGCCCGCCCCCGTGGCCAGCCGCTCGGCGGCCAGGTCGTCTGCGGCAGGATCGTCGCCAGCCGGGTCGTCGACCGACGTGCCGTCGACCATGCGGCCCGGGTACCGATAGCCGACGCCGTCGAAGCGGAGCGCCGCCGGGCCGGTGCCCGCCAGGCGGGCCGTCCCGAACTTCTGCTCGCCCTGCGCGGTCAGGACCGCGGACACCCGGCCCCAGCCGACCACTGACCGGGGCAGCTCGCTGATGACCCAGCCGATCGCGCGGATCGGGAAGGCGAGCAGCGTGAACAGGTACGCCACCCGGACCAGGTCGCCGACCGACAGCCCGCCCGTACCGATCCGGTGCGCGCCGACGACCAGCACGGCCAGCACCCCGAAGTTCGGCAGGGCCTCCATCAGCGGGTCGAACACCCCACGGACCCGGCCCGCGCGGACCATGGCGTCCCGCAGCTGCTCGGCCGACCTGCGGAACCGGGCGGTCTCGTCGGCCTCCCGGCCGAGCGTCTTGACGACGAGCGCGCCGTCGAACGACTCGTGCGCGACCGCGCTCACCTCGGCGCGCAGCTCCTGCACTCGGGCGAACAGCGGCGACACCAGCCGCGAGTAGGCATAGTTGAGGAGACCGACGAGCGGGAATACGACGAAGCCGACGGCGGCCAGCAGCGGGTCGGTGGCGAGCAGCAGGGCGACGGCGGCGGCGAGCATCACGACCACGCCGACCGCGAACGGGAACGGCGCGATCGGCGCCCACAGCGCCTCGACGTCGGCGTTCGCGTTCGACAGCAGCGCGCCGGTGGAGTGCCGCTGGTGCCAGGCCAGCGGCAGCCGCAGGTACTGCCGGGTGACCCGGCGCCGGTAGTGGGCCTGCATCCGGTACTGCAGCACCCCGGCCGCGAACCGTCGGAAGAACATCCCGACGGCCCGGGCCGAGCCGACGGCGAACACCAGCAGCGCGGCGGCGACGACACTGCCCCAGGTAGCGTGCCCGTCGCGCAACGACGGGATGACGACCCGCTGGGTCACCTCGCCGAGGACATAGGAGCTGGCCACCGTCGCGAGGCCGAACAGCGCGCTGCCGAAGACCGACAGCGCGAACAGCCGTGGCTCCTCGCGCACCACCAGCAGCAGGATCCGCAGCCCACGCCCGATGACCGAGCCCGTCTCGTCGATCGCGCGCGCCGAGGCGGCGAAGCCTGGCGGGTTGAGATGGTCGACGTGCCCGGCAGGGCCGGCCGCTTCCCCTTCCCCGCTCGTCACTTCCTCCGGAGCGTCATCGGATACGGGCACCTCTCTCCTTCCACCGCCGCGTCCCGCCGCCCACCCGTCACGAGGCGCGCGAGCGTGGCCGTCAGGTGACGGACGGCACTTCGCTACAGTCCAGTGACAGGCGCGTGACATCCACCCTGCAACGCGGATGGCCGGCCGCGTACTCCCGCGGCCGAGCTGTGGCCCGCTCCTAACGAACTGGCAGGTCGGCGGCGCGCAGGGTGTCCTTGACATCGGCGATGCGCAGGTGGCCGAAATGGAAGACGCTGGCGGCCAGGACCGCGTCCGCGCCGGCGGCGATCGCGGGGGCGAAGTCGGCGAGCTGGCCGGCGCCGCCGCTGGCGATCACCGGGACGTCCACCTCCCGGCGGACGGCAGTGATCATCTCCAGGTCGTAGCCGTCGCGGGTGCCGTCGGCGTCCATCGAGTTGAGCAGGATCTCGCCGGCCCCGAGCTCGACGGCGCGGGCCGCCCAGCCGACGGCGTCGAGGCCGGTGCCACGGCGACCGCCGTGGGTGGTCACCTCGAAACGGGGGCCGTCCGGGTCGGGCGAGCGCCGCGCGTCCACGGACAGCACCACGCACTGGCTGCCGAACCGCAGCGCGCACTCGTGCAGCAGCTCGGGGCGGGCCACCGCCGCCGTGTTGACGCCGACCTTGTCCGCCCCGGCGCGCAGCAGCCGGTCCACGTCGTCGGCGGCGCGTACCCCGCCGCCGACGGTCAGCGGAATGAAGACCTGCTCGGCGGTGCGCCGGACGATGTCGTAGGTCGTCTCCCGGTTGCCGCTGGAGGCGGTGATGTCGAGGAAGGTCAGCTCGTCGGCGCCCTCGGCGTCGTAGAGGCGGGCCATCTCCACCGGGTCACCGGCGTCGCGCAGGCCGGTGAAGTTGACGCCCTTGACGACCCGGCCGGCGTCGACGTCCAGGCAGGGGATGACGCGGACCGCGACGCTCATCGCCCGGGGCCGGACGCGGCCGCGCCGCCGGCGACGGCGACGGCGAGCGCCTCGGGGAGGGTGAACGCCCCGGCGTAGAGCGCCTTGCCGATGATCGCGCCCTCGACACCGGGGACGGCCGCGATCGCGCTGAGGTCGGCGAGCGACGACACGCCGCCGCTGGCGACGACGGGCCGGTCGGTGGCCGCGGTGACGGCGGCCAGCAGGTCGAGGTTCGGGCCGGTGAGCGTGCCGTCCCTGCGGACGTCGGTGACGACGTAGCGGGCGCAGCCGTCGGCGTCCAGCCGGGCGAGCACGTCGAACAGCTCACCGCCCTCGCGCGTCCAGCCACGAGCCGCCAGCGTCGTGCCGCGCACGTCCAGCCCGACCGCGATCTTGTCGCCGACCCGGTCGATCGCGCGGCGCACCCAGTCGGGGTTCTCCAGCGCGGCGGTGCCGAGGTTGACCCGGGCGGCGCCGGTGGCCAGCGCGGCGTCCAGCGAGTCGTCGTCGCGGATCCCACCGGACAGCTCGACGGCCACGTCGAGGGAACGGACGACCTCGGCGAGCAGCTCCCGGTTCGAGCCGCGGCCGAAGGCGGCGTCCAGGTCGACGAGGTGGACCCATTCGGCGCCGTCGCGCTGCCAGGCGAGCGCGGCGTCACGGGGGTCGCCGTAGGAGGTCTCCGATCCGGCCTCGCCCTGGACCAGCCGAACGGCCAGGCCGTCGGCGACGTCCACGGCGGGCAGCAGGGTGAGCGTCACGCGACCACCCTACGGGTCCGCGGCCCGGGTCAGGACCGGCGCGGAACCCGGCGCGGGACGGGGATTGCGGCGTTCGGTGCCGGATGGACGCCGGCGGGTTCCTCGGGCCGCAGGTCAACGGACGACCCGCGAGCGGCTCGGTGGGCCGCGGCCCCGAACAGCACGACCTGACGTGCGCGGTACCACAGCAATCGCCCCAGCGGGGGCAGCACCGCCGGCGTCGCGGCCCGGACTTCCGGGCGCTCACCCCAGCTCGCGATCTCGGCCGTCGTGGGGAGCAGCCAGCGCCGGAGCATCACCCTGCGGCGCTCCGGCGGCGCGGCGCGCAGGACCTGGTGCGCACTGAGCAGCTGGCTGGTGTCCGCCAGCCACAGCCGCTGCACGAACGGCACCCGCACGGGCAGCCCCAACGTGTCCGCCAGAGCCCGGCAGGTCGGCGAGCCGGTCCGTAGCGCCGCGACCACCGCCGGCCGCGCGCCGAGCTCGTCGGCGACCCTCATCGCCTCCCTCCACGTCGCGAGCGGGATCCGCGCCACCGCCCGATCCAGGTCGCGACGTGCTGCCTGCGACCGCGCGGGCACGGAGACCGTGTGAATGACCAGGTGGCAGGCGTGTGCGGGCAGGTCGAGCGCGGCGACCACGGTCGCGCCCAGGCGGAACTCGGCGGCGTGCCGGGACAGGACCGCCCACACGCGTTCGGCGGGCACGGTCGCCACCGGCAACGTCCAGTGCAGGTCGACCGCCTGTCCGGTCGGGTGCGCGAGCATCTGGGCGTAGTGGCAGGGGTCGTAGGGACGCAGCCCGGCGGCGACGAGGACCGCTCGCGCCTCGGCGAACTGCCCCGGTTGGACGAGGAGGTCACAGTCTGCCCTGGGACGGTGCTCGCCGGGATACAGCCGACGGGCCGTCACTGGCCCCTTGAGCAGGATGGGCCGGATACCGGCGCGGTGGAGCCGCTCGATCAGCAGCGCATCCGCAGCGTCCTGAGCGAGCGCTGAGGCGGCCCGCGCGACGCGGTCCGCCGCCTGGGTGCTGGCGTGGTTCGAAGGCCAGGCTGCGGCGGGCGGGCAGGCCCGGCGCACGTCGTTCGAGTCACCATCCAGGGGGGGTCGCGTCTGCCGGCGCCGACCGTCGTTTGGGCACGGACATCCCCCGCTTCCTCGCGCTTGCGCCCTCGCGGGCGACACCATCGACCACCCACAGTAACTGATTCAGAACTGTTATCTATCTTCAGTGCCATGGCGACAGCAACACGTACCGTGCGCGGTCTGAGACTGGCACGAGCCCGCACCACCCGGTGGTGGGAACGCAGCACGAGCGGCGTCCGCCACCCGGGCCGCCACGTGGCCGCCATGGCGCTACTGGGACTGGTCTCGGGTCTCCTGGAGTTCCTGGCCATGGCGCTCCTGATCGCCCTGGCCACCGGGCCGGACCGGCTCGGCTGGGGACTGCCCGGCTGGCTCGGCTCGTCCCGCGGCACGCTCGCCGGCGCCACGCTGGCAGTCGCCGCCGGGTCGGCGGTGACGACCGTCGTCTCGGCGTGGGTCACGGCCCGCATCGGCGCGGCCGCGCTGACGTCGGTCCGCAACCGGCTGGCCCGCGGCTATCTGGCCGCGGACTGGCCCGCCCAGCGAGCCGAGCCGACCGGGCGGCTGCAGGAGCTCGCGCTCGGCGACGCGGCGCAGATCTCGCTCGGCGCCCAGCGGGCCGCCGAGGCGGTGGCCGCGGCCCTTCGCCTCGGCACGTTCGCCCTGGCTGCCCTCGCCGTGAGCCCGCTCGCCACCAGCGCCCTGCTCGTCGTCGTCGCGGCCGTCACCGGATCGGTCCGCCTCGCCGGCCGGCGCACTCAGGCGGCGAACCGGCAGGCGGTCGACGCGGCGGGCGCGCTTGGCGCGGCGCTGACCGAGATGACCACGGTCGCCGCCGAGCTGCGGGTGTTCGGAGTCACCGACGCCGCGGCCGACGCGCTGGTCCGGAGGGCCGGTCGCGCCGGCCGGCTGCATGGCGAGACCATGTTCCGGGCCACGGTCACCCCGCGGCTGGCCCGCGACATCGCCATGCTGGCGCTGACCGCCGTCCTGCTGCTCGTGCTGTGGCTGGACGACCTGCCGCTGCCGACCTTGGGCCTGGTCACGCTGCTGGGTATGCGCGCGCTCGGGCAGGCGTCCGCGCTCGGCACCACCGTGCACCAGTTGCGTGAACGCCTCATCCACCTGGACCGCGTCGAGGAGCACCTGGACCGCTGGGCGCCCAGGCGTCCGCCAGGGCGGCGGCGCTGCCCGCCCGCCGGGACGGTGCGGCTGGCGGCCGTGGGGGTGACGTACGCGAGCGGGGGCCGGCCCGCCCTCGCCGACGTGGAGCTGACGTTGCGCCCGGGCGAGCGGCTCGGCGTGGTCGGCCGCTGCACCGGCGGCTTGGCTGGCCACTGCTCGGGGACGACGCGGCCGTCCTGCGGCTCGACGGCACCGACGCCCAGGTCCTGTCCTGCAGCCGGGAGGTCCGGCTCTGGGACGACGCCGGCCGGCTGCTCGGCCTGGGCGCCGGCACCCCCCTCCCCCAGTACGGGACGAAGAGCCGCCACCAGGTCGCGGGGCCGGCCGACCGGCCGGTGCCGGTGGCGGCCGTGATCCAGGTGGACAGCCCGCAGGAGCACTCCGTATCGGGCGACCAACCAGCCGGCGGCCAGCCGCCAACGGTCCTCACTGCCATGCGGCCGGTCGACGGCCTGCTGCTGCTACGCGGCGGGCTGATGCGTACCGCGTTCACCCCGGTGGCGGACGCCGCCGAGGAGTTCGAGTTCCTCACCCGGTGGATGCAAGGCGTCGTCTTCGCCGCGCTGAGGTATCCGCACCGGCCGGCGGCGCTCGACGAGGCCATCGACCTGATCGCGGACTTCGCCGCCTCCCGCCGCGCCGCGTAGGCAGCGTCAGGTCAGCGTGCCCAGCCAGTTCGCCAGGACGTGGGCGCCGGCGTCGCCGGACTTCTCCGGGTGGAACTGGGTGGCGCACAGCGCGCCGCGCTCCACGGCGGCGGCGAACGGCTCGCCGTGCTCGGCGACCGTGTCGCCGGCACCGGTGTCGGCCTTGGCTGCGTACGAGTGCACGAAGTAGAAGCGTGTCCCGACCGGCAGGCCGGCGAACAGCGCCGAGCCGGCCGGCGGGACGACGGTGTTCCAGCCCATGTGCGGCAGGATCGGCGCGGCGAGCCGGCGGACCTCGCCGGCGAGCAGGCCGAGCCCCTCGGTACGCACCCCGTGCTCATCGCCCAGCTCGTAGAGGATCTGCATCCCCACGCAGATTCCGAGCACCGGCCGGCCCGCGGCGACCCGCTCCCGGATCACCGGCCCGGCACCGATGCGCTCGACCCCGGCGACGCAGGCGGCGTAGGCGCCGACACCGGGCACCACCAGCCCGTCCGCCGCGGCCGCGGCGGCGAGGTCCGCCGTCACCGCGACGTCCGCACCCACGCGCTCGACCGCCCGCTGCGCCGACCGCAGGTTTCCCGACCCGTAGTCGAGCACGACGACCTTCCGCGGGTTCCCGGCCATCAGAGGACGCCCTTGGTCGACGGCACCCCGGTGACCCGGGCGTCGAAGGCGACCGCGTCGCGCATCGCCCGCGCGACGGCCTTGAACTGTGCCTCGACGACGTGGTGGGCGTTGCGGCCGGACAGCACCCGCACGTGCAGCGCGATCCGGGCCGCCGAGGTGATCGACTCGAAGATGTGCCGGGTGAGCGTCGTGTCGTAGGTCCCGATCATCGGGGCGAGGCCCGGCTCGACGTGCACGCAGTACGGCCGGCCGGACAGGTCGACGGCGGCCTGCACGAGCGCCTCGTCGAGCGGCACCATCGCGTCGCCGAACCGGCGGATGCCGACCTTGTCACCGAGCGCCGCCCGCAGCGCCTCGCCGAACGCGATCGACGTGTCCTCGACGGTGTGGTGCGCGTCGATGTGCAGGTCGCCCTTCGTGCGCACCGTCAGGTCGAAGCCGCCGTGCTTGCCCAGCTGGGCGAGCATGTGGTCGAAGAACCCCACCCCGGTCTCGACGGTGGCGATACCCGCGCCGTCGAGGTCGAGCTCGACGAACACGTCCGACTCCAGCGTCTTGCGTTCGATCCGGGCGCGCCGCGTCCCTGCCATCTCGTCCTCGTATCCGTCTTCTGCTCGTCCGCCTGTTGCCGGTGCTTGCCTACTCGGTACCGATGCTCGGCTACGCGGTAACGATGCTCGGTTATGCGGCACCGACGCTCGGCTACTCGGTACCGACGCTCGTCTACTCGGTACCGGCCAGCAGCGACGGGCTCTCGGCCAGCAAGGAGCGCAGCGCGCCGAGGAAAGCGTCGGTCTCGTTCGGCAGGCCGGCGGTGACCCGCAGCCAGCCCGGCAGGCTCAGGTCACGGACCAGCACGCCGTGGTCGAGCAGGCCCTGCCAGACGGCTCGCTGATCACGGAACAGGCCGAACAGCACGAAGTTCGCGTCCGACGGCACCACCCGCACACCGAATCCCGGCAGCTCGTCGACGATCCGGTCCCGCTCGGCCTTGACCGCGTTCACGGTGCCGAGCAGCTCGTCGGCGTACGCCAGCGCCGTACGCGCCACCGCCTGGGTGAACGTCGACAGGTGGTAGGGCAGCCGGACCAGCTGCAGCGCGTCTACGACCGCCGGGTGGGCTGCCAGGTAGCCGACCCGGGCGCCGGCCAGGGCGAACGCCTTGCTCATCGTCCGGGTGACCACCAGCCTCGGCTGCTCGGGCAGGAGGGTCAGCGCGCTCGGCACCCCCTCACGGCGGAACTCGACGTACGCCTCGTCGACGACGACCATGCAGCCGCCGACCTCGTCCGCCGCCGCGCACACCGCCTTCACGACGTCGAGGGGCAGCGAGGTCGCGGTCGGGTTGTTCGGCGAGCACAGGAACACCAGCGACGGCTGGTGGCGGCGCACGGCGTCGGCCGCGGCGACCGGGTCGAGGGTGTAGTCGCCGGCCCGGTCCTCGGCGATCCACTCGGTCGCCGTGGCGAGCGAGATCAGCCGGTGCATCGAGTACGACGGCTCGAAGCCCAGCGCCCGCCGGCCGGGGCCGCCGAAGGCCTGCAGCAGCTGCTGGAGCACCTCGTTGGAGCCGTTCGCCGCCCAGATCTGGCTGGTGTGCAGGCCGAAGCCGGCGTCCGGGGTCAGGTAGTAGGCGAGGTCGGCACGCAGCGCCTCCGCCTCACGCTCCGGGTAGCGGTTGGCCTCGGTGGCGGCGAGCGTGGCCGCCTTGCCGAGGGCGTCCACCAGCTCGGCGGACGGCCGGTGCGGGTTCTCGTTCGTGTTCAGCCGGACCGCGACGTCCAGCTGGGGGGCACCGTACGGCGAGCGGCCGCGCAGGTCGTCGCGCAGCGGCAGGTCGTCGAGCGTCACCGGCCGCCACGGCCGCTCCGACGTCGCCGCCTCGCCGGGCCGCAGGGCGCTGACCCGCACGACCGGCCGGCCCGACCCGCTGGCCCCGAAGGCCGCGATACCCAGCTCGCTCACCGGGCCACCGCCTCGGCCAGCCGGGAACCGGCGAGGGCGTGCGGACCCGCACCGCCTCTGTACACGTTCGAGCGCCTCCTCATCGAGAGCGCACCTCCACCGCGTCGACGTGGGCAAGCAGGTCCTCGGCCGCGCCGAGCGCGGCGATGTGCGGCGCGACGTCCGCCAGCGCGTCCTTCGTACACGCGACGACGTGCACCTGGCGCTGGAACGCGGCGACTGACAGGCCGCCCGAGTGCCGGGCGGTCCCGCCGGTGGGCAGCACATGGTTCGAGCCGGCCAGGTAGTCGCCGAGCGGGACGGGCGCGTACGGGCCGACGAAGACGGCGCCGGCGTGGCGGACCCGGGCCGCGACGGCGGCGGGGTCGGCGGTCTGGATCTGCAGGTGCTCGGCCGCCCAGGCGTCGACGACCCACAGCCCGGCGTCGACGTCGTCGACGAGGGCGACGGCACCCTGGCCGGACAGTGCCTCCTCGACCCGCTCGCGGTGGCGGGTGACGGGCACCTGCTTGCCGAGCTCGACCTCGACGGCGTCGGCGAGCTCCGCCGACGGGGTGACCAGCAGGCAGGCCGCCATCGGGTCGTGCTCGGCCTGGGCGATCAGGTCGGCAGCGACGAACGCCGGGTCGGCGGTGTGGTCGGCGAGGACGGCGATCTCGGTCGGGCCCGCCTCGGCGTCGATGCCGACGACTCCGCGCAGCAGGCGCTTGGCGGCGGCGACGTAGACGTTGCCCGGGCCCGTGACCACGTCGACCGCTGGGCAGCTCTCTGTGCCGTAGGCAAGCATCGCGACGGCCTGTGCGCCACCGGCGGCATACACCTCGTCGACACCGAGCAGGTGGCAGGCGGCGAGGACCACCGGGTGCGGCAGGCCGTCGCGGGGACCCGGTGTGCCGTCCGGCCCCGACCGATCACCCGCGCCGCCCTTGCGCGACCGGTGACGCTGCGGCGGGGAGACGACGGCGAGCGAACCGACGCCAGCCTCCTGTGCCGGCACGACGTTCATCACGACGCTGCTCGGGTAGGCCACCCGCCCGCCCGGCACGTACAGGCCGACGCGGTCGACCGGCACCCACCGCTCGGTGACGGTCGTGCCCGGCGCCACCTCGATCGTCACCGGCTCGCGCAGCTGCGCACGGTGCACCAGGCGCGTGCGCCGGATCGCCTCGACGAGCGCCGCGCGCACCGCCGGGTCCAGCTCGGCCGCCGCCTGCTCGAGCGCCTCGGCCGGGACGCGCGGCGTGGCCGGGCGCACCCCGTCGAAGCGTTCGGTGGCGTCGAGCACGGCCGCGTCGCCGCGGTCCCGCACGTCGTCACAGATCGGCCGGACCGTCTCGAGCGCCACGTCGACGTCCGTCGCGGCGCGTGGCAGCCGATGCCGGATGCCGGCCGGGGACAGCGCCGTCAGTGACCCGCCGAGTGCCTCACTGCGTAGGTCCAGCCTTCTCCACACCCCATGAGAGTATCGGGCATCCCCGGCCACCCCGCCGAATCGCGCCCGACCGGGTCCGCAAGCCCGGCTCCGGGCGGGGCGAATCGCCGGTGGACGTCTGCTTCAGGCCGGTGTTCCTCGGCACATATAACGTTCGCCGGGCAAATCGCCGATCCCGAGATCGCGGTATCACGGTGTTGTCTTTGCCGGTCCGCGGCAACGGTTGATGGTGTGCCGGAAGCGCTCGCGATGGCCCACGGGCCACGGTGGGCCGCGGAGATGGCACGCTGGAATCGTGACTTCCGGCGACGGCCCGCGGCCGACCGACGAGCCGGCCGCCGAGGCGACCGATGAGCCGACCGATGAGCCGACCGGCGTCCCGGCGGCCGGCACCACCGGGCGAGACGGGCAATCCCGCCGAGATGGGCAATCCCTCCCCGACGACCCAGCTGGGCCGGACAGCCCGAACGGCCAGGCACGGCTGGCCGGCTTGCTCGAGGCGCACGGAACGTATGGGCGGCCGCTGCGCGCGCTGGTGGCCCGGCTCACGGCTACGGCAGCCGACGCCGCGCCCAGACGAGAAAGCCGGCCGGTCGGCCGCGACGCTGGCGGCGAGGCGGTGGGCCAGCTGGTACGCGCTGTGGGCCTGCCGCGGCGCACCGTCGAGGAGGTGCTCGCGGCCCTCGGCGACGACGTCGTCAGCCATGGCGTCGGCGGCGGCTCGGTGACCGGCCTTCGGATACGTCCCGAGCTGGCGGCGAGCTACAGCGAGCTGGTGGACGCAGCTGGCCTCATCGCGACGGCGCCGACGGACCCGCTGGCCGGGCCGCTGGGCGCGCATGCGGACCTGGTGGCCACGATGCGCGGCCTGATCGCCCGAGCCCCCCGGCCGCGCGCCGACCTGGACCACGTCGCGGCCACTGCCGAGACCGTGGTCCGCCGGGCGCTCTGGCTGGCCGCTACCTACGACCTCGCGGGCCACCGCCTGCTCTGCGTCGGCGACCACGACCTGACCTCACTCGCCGTCGCCGCGGCCATCCCCGGCGTGCGGGTCACCGTCGTCGACGTCGACGACGAACTGCTGCACTTCCTGTCCGTCGAGGCGCGGGCACGCGGGCTCGAGGTGCACCCCTACTTCGCGGATCTTCGGTTCGGCCTGCCGCCGGTGGCGGCCGGGTCGGCCGACCTGGCGTTCACCGACCCGCCCTACACGCCCGAGGGGGTGGCCCTGTTCTGCGCCCGCGGCGCAGAAGGGCTGCGGGACCGGGATCACGGCCGGGTGCTGCTGGCCTACGGATTCTCCGACCGGACTCCGACCCTCGGCTGGAAGACCCAGCGAGCCCTTTCGGACGCGGGTTTCGCGATCGAGGCGATGCTGCCGGCGTTTCACGCCTACGACGGCGCCGAGGCGATCGGCGCGCGGGCGGACCTCTACGTCTGCCGGCCCACGACCCACACCTGGCGGCACGTCGAGCGCGCCGGCGGCCCACTGGCCGCCGGCAACGCGATCTACACCCGCGGCCGGGCGTCGCTGGAGAGCGTCGGGCGTGAGCTTTCCGAGGCGGTGACGCGTGCCCTGCTCGCCGCGGCCGAGGCCGCCGTCCCCGCCGACCAGCGCCCGCCGGGGCAGCTTGTGTTCGTCGGGGAGCCGCCGCCTGCGTCGGCGGCCGGGCAGGGCTGGCCGGTCACCCACGTCCGGCTCGCGACCGTGCTCGCGCAGGGCCTCCCATCTGCGGTCAGAGGACGCCGCCCGGTGACGGTCGCCGCCGATCTCACCGAGGACCCCGGGGGCTGGCTGCCCCGGCTGCTGCTCGCGGTCAACGCGGACGCGATGGCGGTGGTCGTCCGTGCCGACCATCCGGCCGCCGTCGCCGCCGCCCGCGCCGCGTCGGAGCCCGCGGGGCGGCTCAGGAGTCTCGCGCTCGGGCAGGCCGCCCCCAAGTGGCACCGCCTGCGGCCGACGCGCCCGGGTCCCGACGCGGACGGTGCCCAGCTACGGGTGCTGTCCTTCGCCGCGATCGACCCGGCACGGCTGGAGGCGCCGACGGACCTGCCCGTCCGCTTCCTGCTCGACCGTGCTCACGGGCGCATCGGCAATGTCTGGCGAGAGGCCCTCATCACGTATTTTCGGGACCAGCACGCGACAGCCCTGTCGAAACGGGACGCACGCGCGATCATTGAAGCCGTCGTACCCGACCGGGCACGCGAGGTTCTCCAGGCTCGTCTGGTGGACCTGCCGCTCGGGACGGCCGCCGACCTGATCGACGCGATGGACTGGTCGTGGCATCCCGACCATCTCGTCGAGGTCGACCTCGTCGTGGGAAGGACGGCATGACAACCATCGGCAGCTCAAACGCTGGCGGCCCACGCGTCCGGGCGCCCGGTGCCGTCGCAGCGGGCGCCGTCGCAGCGGGCGCCGTCGCAGCAGGCGCCCTCGCGCCCCGCGCCGGCAGCGCCGGGGCCGGCCGGGCGGCACCCGACGCGGACGGAGTCGCGGTGCTCGTCGTCGAGGACGACGACGCGGTGGGCACGCAGCTGGTGCGCGGGCTGCGGCGCGCGGGGTACGAGGCACGGCGGGTGGCGACGGGGGCGGCGGCGCTGGCCGCGGTCGAGAGCGCAGAGCCACCGGATCTCGTGCTGCTCGACCTTGGCCTTCCGGATCTCGACGGCACCGACGTCTGCCGGCGGATCCGGGAGCTTGGCGACGTGCCGGTGATCGTGGTGACCGCGCGCGCCGACGAGGCGGACCGGGTCGAGGCGCTCGACCTCGGCGGCGACGACTATCTGGTCAAGCCGTTCGGCTTCGAGGAGCTGCTAGCGCGGATCCGCGCCGTGCGACGCCGTTTCGCCCGCGTCGCGGCCCTCGCCATCGCGGCCGGCACCGCCGGCACCGTCAGCGCCGCCGGCGCGGCCGGCACCGTTGCCCCGGTCGGCGCTGCCGGCACCCGCACCGGCGCTGACGGGGGCGGGGGCACCGACGTGGTCCACCACGGCGGGCTCCTGGTGGATCGGCGGACGCGGCGGATCGAGCTCGACGGGCGGCGGCTCGCGGTCACGGCGCGCGAGTTCGACCTGCTTGCCTTCCTGGCCGACGACCCGGGCCGGGTCCGCACCCGCCGGGAGATCTTCCAGGCGGTCTGGGGGCCGTGGTTCGGCTCGACGAAGGTGCTCGACGTCCACGTGGGGTCGTTGCGGCGCAAGCTCGGCCGGCCGGAGCTGATCGAGACCGTCTACGGCATCGGCTTCCGGCTCGCCGACTCCGGCGTTGAGCAGGGGAGGGCGGGCGGCGGGCGGTGAGCAAGCGCATCCTCGCCGTCCAGCTGCTGCTGACGGCCCTGCTGATGGTCGGGGTGTGCGTCCCGCTCGGGATGGACGCCGCCCGGCACGACCGGACGCTGCTCGCGCTGCGCACCGCCGCGACCGCCGACGCCTACGCGGCCGAGGTCAAGTGGAGCCGGCTCGGCTCGGGCACCCCGCGCCTGCCCAACCAGTGGGCCGAGGACGAGCAGCCCAGCGCCAGCCCCGCCGACGGCCTCCGGCCGGACGACGACCTGGCCCTGTACAGCCCAGACGGGCGGCTCATCTCCTCGTCCGGGCAGCCGGTGGGGGTGACGGCCGCGCAGCTCGCGACCGCCTGCGAGCAACGGATCTCGCTTGCGCCGTCCGAGGCCACCGGGTGGCGCCAGGTCGTCGTCACCCCGGTGACCAAGTCGGACGCCCTGTTCGCGCTCCTGGTGGTGGCGAGGTCGGACGACACGACGCAGGCGCAGATCCGGCACCGCTGGACCCGGCTGGTCGTCGTTTCCGGCCTCGCAAGCCTGCTGGCACTGGCATTGTCGGTGTTGCTGGCGCGCTGGGTGAGCCGGCCGCTGCGCCGGCTGGAACGGGCGGCGGCAAGGCTTGGGGACGGCGAGCTGTCGGCCAGGGCCAGACCGGTCGGCGGGCCCGCCGAGGTGCGCCAGCTGGCGGCGAGCTTCGACGCGATGGCCGCCCAGATCGAGGAGCTGGTCGGCGGGCAGCGGGCCTTCCTCGCCGATGTCTCACACCAGATCCGCACTCCGCTGACCGCCATGCGGCTGCGGCTGGAGCTGCTCGGCCAGGACCTGGCCGACGACCCGGCCGCCGCCGGCGAGGTAGGCGGCACGATCGCCGAGGTGCACCGGCTCTCCCGGATGGTCGACGGCCTGCTGGCGATGGCGCGTGCCCAGGCCCGCGGCATGGCACGCACGCGTGTACCGGTCCGGATCGACCGAGTGGTCGCCGAGCGCGTCGCGACCTGGCGGGCGGTCGCCGCCGCCGCGCAGGTCACGCTGCGCGACGAGACGCCGATCGACGTGCGCGCGCTGCTGACTCCTGGCCACCTGGAGCAGGTCCTCGACAACCTGCTCTCCAACGCGCTGGAGGCCTCCCCTCCGGGTGGGCGCGTCGTCGTCGACGCGGACCTCACCGACGACGACCACACCGATGACGGCCGCGACGGACTGCGTCCGTCGCGGGACGCTGACGGCGCGCCGGCGGGGAGCGTCGCCGGGACGATCCGGCTCACGGTGACGGACAGCGGCCCGGGAATGACGGCCGAGGCTCGGGCCGGCGCGTTCCAGCGGTTCCGAGTGGACCGCCCGGCCGATCGTTCGGTGCGCGCCGACCGGCGTGGGCACGGGCTCGGCCTAGCCGTGGTCCACGCCCTGGTCACGGCCGACGGCGGCCAGATCCGTCTCGACGAGGCCCGGGCGGGCGGCCTACGGGTCGTGCTCGACCTGCCGGCCGCGCCCGCCCTGCCCTCGCCGGGCCTCGCCGGCGGGCCGGTCGAGGTCACGGCCGCCAAGGCGGCGGAGGTCACGGCCGCCAAGGCGGCGGAGGTCACGGCCGCCAAGGCGGCGGAGATCACAACCGCCAGGACGGCCGGAGCCACGGCCGCCGCGTCGGCGGACTCCCCCGACGAGCGGGAGAAGACCGCCAGGTTCGCGGGGGCGGCCGCGGTGGGCCGTCGTGGCGCGGCGAACAGCGGGGGCTCGGCGGGACAGGCTCGAAGGGCGCATGACCATGGTGAGGCGATCCGCGCCCTCGAGCCCTGATCCCCAGATGGGTCAACGATCCCATCGGTCCTGCGTGGACCGGTCGCCCTGGTCCCGTCCGGTGCCGCGGTCACCGCCGCCTTCCGGGTACGGCTGGTCCATGCCGCGCTCGGTGTAGCCACGCTCGTGGCGGCCCCCCTGGTCCACGGCCGGGCGGCCGGATTCGCGCTGGCCGGCACGCTGACCGCCCCCGTACTCGCCGCCGGAGTACTCGCGCTCCCGGTCGAGGGCGCGGCCACGCTCGGTGCCAGCGCCCGAGTAGCCCGTCATCGCGCGACCGCGCTCGCCGGCGCCCGGACGACCAGCCGCACCCATCGGCTTGAGCAGCCGCGCGGCGAGCAGCGTCATCAACGCGGACGCGATCAACGTGAGGATCAGACCGTAGCGGGCGCCCGACGACAGGCCGGGGAAGCCGAGGTAGCTGCCGTACACGCGCGGCAACGTCATCCAGCGGACGACGATGAGCACCAGCGCGACAGCGCTGCAGCCGGCGATGGCGGTCGGCAGCGGGACGGATCCGACCCCGGCCATCCGGCCGCGGGTCGCCAGGTGCGCGGCGGCGAGCGCCGCGGCGACGAGCATCAGCACGACCGGCACCCAGGCCAGGCCGCCCGAATGCCACGCGTTCAGGTTGGAGTACCAGACCTGCGCCTGGCCGGACGTGTTGTATCCGCTGTACCGAACGCCGAACCACGGCAGGAAGCTGAAAATGAACCCGAGAATCCCGAGTCCGATAATGCCGAGGTCGAAACCCTTCGTGCCGCGGCCCTCGTGGGCCGGGAGGCCTCGGCTGTCATAGGCCGCGCGACCACGGCCGGCCATATTCGCCATTGGCGACACCCTCGTTTCTCCCGAGCGACGGGCCGGCGCCGGTCACAACATCGTGCCGGGCAGACTCGTGCGCAGAGGATCTCAGTCACGCGGCCGCCGCCTCAGCAACGGTGGCCGACCAACCGTGCCCGTCAAGTTCACACCCGTGTCGCGATCCCGACCTTTGTCGCGATCCCGACCTTCGGGCCACATCGCGCCCGTCGGCAACATGCCCCTAAGGACCGATCCTTACCAGTTCTTGCCGGGATGACCGGCGCTGTGAGAGATTGACTTGGCGATGTCTGGGCATCTTGAGCCCAGGTCCGCGGCGACCCGGTGTCATCGCGGACGAACGTCAGGCGCAGAGACTTCGTGACGTCACGACGAAACGGGTAGCAGTGGTGACACAGAACGTCCCCGGCATTCTCCGGTCGGAAACCAAGTCGACCTTCCTGAACGAAGACATCATGCTTTACGGGCGCACGCACAGCAGCGCGCCGGACGAGATCCTGGCCGATCTCGCCGAAGCCACGGCGGCGCTCGGCTGGGCGGCCGAGATGAAGATACCGGCCGAGGAGGGCGCCTTTCTGTCGATTCTCACGGCGGCCACGGCGCCGCACCGTGCGGTCGAGATAGGCACGTTCACCGGCTACTCGGCGCTGTGCATCGCCCGCGGGCTGCCGGCCGGTGGACAGCTGCTCTCCCTGGACATCAGCGACAAATGGACCGCCATCGCCCGGGAGTACTGGAAGCGCGCCGGGGTGGACGACCGGATCGAGCTGCGGCTCGGCCCCGCCGCCGACACGCTGGCCGCCCTGCCCGCCGAGCCGACGTTCGGCCTTGCTTTCATCGACGCGGACAAGCCGTCCTACCAGGCCTACTACGAGTTGCTGGTGCCGAGGATGGTGCCTGGCGGCCTGATACTGGCGGACAACGTCCTGCAGTACGGCGAGATCGTCAACGAGGAGAACACCAGCCCGAACGTCGTCGCCATCCGCGAGTTCAACGAACACGTGTCCACGGACCCCCGCGTCGAGACGGCCATGATCCCGCTCGCCGACGGGCTGACCATCGCCCGTGTCCTGCCCTGAGCGGTTCAGGAGCGGCTGGCCTGCCCTGAGCGGTTCAGGAGCGGCTGGCCTGCCCTGAGCGGTTCAGGAGCGGCTGGCCTGCCCTGAGCGGTTCAGGAGCGGCTGGCCGCGGACTGTTCCGCCGGCGCCGCTTCACCCACGGCCACGGCTGTGGCCGCCCGTTCCTTCGCCTGCGCCAGACCGTCGTAGCGCAGGAATGACGGGACCGCGGCGAGCAGCGCGACCAGGCCCACCAGACAGGCGGCACCCCCGGCGAACGCGGCCAGCTCCGGTGAGGTGAAGCCGGCGAGGAAGCCGTGCCCGAGGTCGCCGAGGCTGGGGCCTGCGGCCACCGAAACCATGAACAGGCCGGCTATCCGGCCACGCACCGCGTCGGGGGCGGCGACCTGCTGGATCGTGATCCGCAGCACCGCCGACACCGTGTCCGCGGCGCCGGCGATGACCAGCAGGCCGATCGCCAGCGGCAGCGACCCGGCCAGCCCGAACAGCGCCACCGCGGCACCCCATACCGCGATCGCGACCGCGACCACCAGGCCCTGCCGGTGCACCCGGGACAGCCAACCGCCGGTCGCCGCGACCAGGGTGCCGCCGACGGACATCGCCGCGTACAGCACGCCGGTGGTGCGTGGGCCGCCGTGGAACGAGGTGACCGCCATCGAGGCGAACAGCACCCGCGGCATCCCGAAGATCATCGCGTCCAGGTCGACCAGGAAGGTCATCAGCAGCACCGGCCGCTGCCGCAGCACCCGGAACCCGTCGACGACGCTGGCGAAGCCGGCACGCGTGCCGCCGCCCTCCGGCCGCATCGACGGCAGCCGCCAGGTCGCCCAGATCAGGCCGCTGTAGGAGACGACGTCCACGGCGTATGCGGCCTTGAAGCCGACCGTGGACACCAGCACGCCGGCGAGCAGCGGGCCTCCGGTGAACGCGACCGTCATCGAGAAGCCATCGAGCGCACCGACCGCGGGCATCATGTCCGCCGGCAGCAGCCGGGCGGCGAACGTCCGCCGGATCGGCGAGTCCAGCGCCGACAGCGATGCCTGCAGGCCGATCAGGATGAACAGCACCCACACCGGCGCGCCGAACAGCGCCTGCGCGGTGAGCGCCGCCGAGGTGAGCATCATCCCGGTGGCGGTCAGCAGCGCGAGGCGCCGCCGGTCGGTGGCGTCGGCGATCGTGCCGCCCAGCAGCCCGAAGACCACCAACGAGACGAAGGTGACGGCGCCGATCGCGCCGACCGCGAAGTTCGACCCGGTGTCGGCGTAAACCTGCAGCAGCACCGTGGTGACGACGACCTGGGTACCGGTGGCGCTGACCGTCTCGCCGATCCAGAACCGGCGGAATGACGGCGACTCCCGCAGCGGGCGCAGGTCGGCGGTGAACAGCCGGCCGATCCGGCGCAGCCGGGAGCCGGCCGGGTCTGTCGGGCTGGTCAGGTCCGTCGGACTGGTCAGGTCTGTCGGACTGGTCGAGCCGGCCGCGGCGGCCGCCGCGGCCGGCTCAGTCACGGAGCTCAGTCACGGAGTTGCCTGCCCGGCGCCGGCCCGGCGCTCGCGTGCCGCAGCGCCAGCGCGACGAGGTAGGGATCGAGACGTGTGGCGGTGAAGCCGAAGTGCCGGTAGAAGGCCAGAGCCGGTGCCGGGAACGCATGTGCGAGCAGCAACGGTGTGCCGGCCGTGCGGTACACGGTCGCCGCGCGCATGACCGCGTCGCGCAGCAGCCGAGCGCCCACCCCACGGCCCTGGGCAGTCTCGTCGACCGCGAGGCGGCCGATCACCAGAGCTGGCACCGGGTCGGCCGGGGCGGCGGAGCGCCGGCCCCACCGGCGCGGCGCCGCGGCACGCGTGTGCTCGACCGCGCCGCGGGTGAGGCAGTAGTAGCCGACGACACGACCGCCCTCGGCGAGGACGAACGTGGTCACGCCCTCCTCATGCAGCTCCAGGGCATGGTGGCGCAGCCAGCTGTCCAGGACCTCGTTCCCGCTACGGAAGCCGCGGACGTCGTGCTGCTCGGTCAGCCTGCTCGGCGTGCCCGCGGTGCGCGGGCTCACCGTCCCTCCTCCTCCGGCCCGTCCTCGAGCAGCTCGCGCAGCCTGGGCGCCTCGCCGGGCGGCGGCCCGTCGAGCAGCGCCGTCAGCTCCTCCCACGCCGCGTCGGTGGCGCCGAACAGGCGGCGGTCGGCCATCGTGTCCGCGGCATAGCGCCGCATCGCCTCGCCGGCGAAGTCCTCCAGCGTCGCTCCGAGACTCTCTGCGGCCGAGCGGACCAGCTCCGCGGTCTCGCCCGTCAGCCGCACCGTTACCTGCTCACCCTCGTCGGTTCCACCCACGCCCGTCAGTCTGCCTCCTCCCCGCCACAGACCGGTACCCACCCGCCACCTCCTGCGCTCGCGGGACAGCCCGCCATCCAGTGGGCCGGACACGACCAACCTGGCGGATGGCCGGGAACGCCGGGGCGCGGACCGTGGCGGCGGTCAGCGGACCACGCGTATCCGGTCACGATGGCGCGGAACGTGGTTGTCCACTGGGGCGGGGGAACGTAGCGTCTGAAGAGACGTCGTTGCCACGGGAGTGCGTCCGGTGCCAGCACCGGACGGCCTGGCTCACGGCGTCGCGGCCGGGTGGCTTTCAGGCTGGGGGCGGTCGGTGTTCAGGTGGATGCGGTCCCGGTGGTCTCGGCGTGCAGCCACGTCCGGCGGCGTCTTCGCCGCCCGGCTCGGCTTCGATGACGGTGAGCTGACTTTCCTCGAGAGCGACTTGGCGCCGCCCGGTGGGCCCTACGACGTTGCCCTCGCGCCGAGTGACGGCCTGCGCCGTCTCGACCTCGGTTCGCTGCTGGTACCGCTGCTCGACGGGATCGAGTATCAGCTTCGCCTCGACGGCGGCCGGGTCCGCGCCGTGGTCGCGCTCGCCGGCCGCTCGACGATGGAGCTCACCGTGTCGGCGGCCCCGCGCAGCCGCGGGATCTGGGACGAGATCCGCGCCGAGGTCTGCCTGGCCGCCGTGCTGCCCGCCCCGGGCCATCCTCCGCCGCCGACCGCGACCGACCGGCGTGACGAGCCGGGCCGGGCTTCGAGTTCAGCGCGGCAGACCATGTTGAACGTACCGGCGTGGACGGGCGGGCCGGTAGAGGTCACGGCGATCCACGGCCGGTTCGGGCCGGAGCTGCGGCTGGTCGCGCTGGCCCCTCCTCAGCCCCCCGACGCACCGGCGCCGCCAGCGGCGAGGGGATCCACCACACCCCAGCCGGCAGCCCCCGACGCCGTGGACGCGCTGAGGGTCGCCGACGGGCCGTCGGTGCTGTCCGGCCTGACCGGACCTGTCCGGCTGGTCGGCATCGACGGGCCGCGGTGGTTTCTCCAGGCGGCCCTCGCCGGGCCCGCCGCGGACCGGCGGGACGAGTCGCTCATGGATGACGTGCTGCGCGGCACGATCGTGATCCGCGGTGGCCACGCGATGCCGGTGCGGGCGCCGCTCCCGCTGCGGCTGCCGACCGAGACCGAGAACCCGGTGGGCCCCGACGACCTGATCGACCCCGTGGCCGCCGCGGCCGACCCGGACGGCCCGCCACCGACGGGGACCTCTGCCCGCCAGCTGGCACCTCGCCGGCTCGGCGCACCCGGACCGGCCGTGCCGACCGACCTGGAGTCGCTGCGCGCCCGGCCCACCGGCGCGAGCAGTGCCGATCCGCGCCGGGTCAGCTACGAGGTGATCTCCCGACCAGGAGGCCTCGGACGCAACCTGATGACCTGGGGCTAGTCCAGCAGGCCGCTGCCCACCCAACGCTGGCAAGCAGAACTCAACGCTGCCCGATGTGCCCGTAGTGATGGGTAAGATACTGTCGAGTCAGTCACCCACTGAACGGCGCGTCGGGGAGACCGGATGAAACGGATCGAAGCAAGTCAGGCAGCCGAGGTTCCGTTGGACGCCGGAGCGGAACGAGCGATCCCGTTCATCGAGCCGGCGCGGAGCCGAGAACGGACACGACCTGACCTGTACGCCTACCGGGCACACACTCCGGCCATGTCCGGGGTCAAGAGCTCGCGTCTCGCGGTGCGCCTCGCCGAGGAGCAGGCAGCGCTGATCCGTGCCGCCGCCGAGGTTGAGGGGGCTACCGTCACCGAGTTCACGGTGAACGCCGCCGTCGCCAGGGCAAGGGACGTCCTTGCCGACCAGCGCCTGTTCACGCTCGGCGACGAAGCCTGGACCGAGTTTCTCGCCCTCCTCGACCGCCCCGTGACCACCAAGCCTCGCTTGCAAGGCCTGTTCGCCGAAGACTCACCCTTCGAGTGAGCGGCTACTCGGCCCCACGGCCGATCGCCGTCTCCGACGACCTGTCGAGCTTCGACAGCGGCGAACCATCCCTGGATGACTGGCTACGTCGCCGCGCCCTCGGCAACCAGGCGGCGGGAGCATCCCGATGTTTCGTCACCTGCCGCGACGGCCGCGTCGTCGGCTACTACGCCCTCGCCACCGGTGCCGTCCAGCGGCTCGACACCACCTCACGCGTCGCCCGCGGCATGCCGGAACCCATCCCCGTCGTCCTGCTAGCCCGCCTCGCAGTCGACACGAAGGAACAGGGGCGAGGACTCGGCTCCCACCTGCTACGCGACGCCATCACCCGCACCATTGCAGCCGCGGACATCGTCGGTATCCGTGCTCTCCTCGTCCATGCCCTTCACGACCAAGCCCGCCGCTTCTACCTTCACTTCGGCGTTGAGCCCTCCCCCACCCATCCCCTTCATTTGTTCTTGCTTCTCAAGGATGTCCGGGGAAGCGTCCGCCACCGTTCTCATCCGGCATGAGGGTCGCCACGACTAAAAGATCTTGATGGAACCCGCGTCGGCAGTGCGCGGGGCCAAGGTCGGGCCAGGTCGGTCTCAGGCTGGCCACCGCCGCGTTCACTCGTCCGGGTCGACCTGTTCCTCCCAGCGGCGGCGGCGGTCCGGTGGGCGCGGCGCCCAGTCCGGCGGGCCGGCGAGGCGGGAGATGCCTGCGGCGGCGAGGCCGGAGTCGATGGCGAGGCGGCGGGCGAGCGGGCGGACCCGCTCGATCTGGTCACGTTCGTCGACGACGACGCAGGTGTGGTCGGCGACGAGGCGGCGACCGTCGACCCAGACGTCCCGGACGGCCCGAGGGGACGCGCCGTAGACGAGCTGGCCACAGGGGTCGTGCAGCATCGAGACGCAGACCGTGTCCTGCAGCAGCACCAGATCGGCCCGCTTGCCCGGTTCGAGACTGCCGGCCAGATGGTCGAGGCCCAGCGCCCTCGCACCGTCGAGCGTCGCCATCCGCAGCACGGTCGGCGCGTCGAGCACCGCCGGGTCGACGGCGTGGACCTTCGCCAGCAACGCCGCCATCTTGACCGCCTGCAGCATGTCCTGGCTGTCGTTGGAGGCTGCGCCGTCGGTGCCGATCCCGACCGTGACGCCGGCGGCACGAAGCCGGGGCACCGGGCACACCCCGGAGCCGAGGATCATGTTCGCGACCGGGTTGTGGGCGATCGCCACCCCGTGGCCGGCGAGGATCTCGACGTCGGCCTCGGTCACCCACACGCCGTGGCCGGCGAGGAGCGGCCGTTCGAACATCCCCAGACGCAGCGCGTGCGGGATCGTGCGCCGGCCCCAGCGGGCGCTGGCCGCGACCAGCTCCTCGCGCACCTCGGCCAGGTGGGTGTGCACCGCCCAGTCCCTGGCCCGGCAGGCGGCGACCCCGGCCTCCAGCAGCTCGTCGCTCTGACCGAGCAGGGTGCCTACGCCGTAACGGAAGCCGACCGGAGCGCCGCGGGCCGCGGCGGTCCGCACGGCGGCCGCGAGGTCGTCCTGCTCGTCCATGATCCGCGCCACGTCGGCCCAGGGTGCGGCCGGGTCGTAAGCGTCCTCCGCGCCGAACGAGACCACGCCGCGCAGCCCGGTGCTGACCAGCCCGTCGACGACGCCGAGGCTCGCGAAGTCGTCGCGGTTGCTGTGCACGAACATGTCGTTGACGGTGGTGACGCCGGTGAGCAGCAGCTCGACGGCGCGCAGCACGGTGCCCTCGCGGGCGGCCCCGGTGGTCAGGACGCAGCCGAGCGGCCCGACGATCCGCTGGCCCCATTCGAACAGGGTCAGCTCGGAGCCCATCCCGGTGGTCAGCGCCTCGGACAGGTGGGTGTGCGCGTTGACGAGGCCGGGGATCAGCAGGCCGGTCCCGTCACCGACGACCGGGACGTCGGGCAGGTCGGCCCGCAGCTCGTCGTAGCCGCCGACCGCGACGATCTCGCCGTCGCGGACGTGGACGGCGCCGTCGGCGACGTCGCCGTCGGGGCCGACCGTGAGCACCCACGCGGCCCTGACCAGCGTCTCCACGCGCTCCGGCAGGCCGTCCGAGCGCGGCACCGTCTCGGCCACAGCGCGATTCTCACATCCGCCGCCCCGCGCGCCGCCCCGGCGGGCCGACCCGAACCCAACGTCGACCCGCCCCACCCACTCTCCAAACAATCCTTGCCCACCGGGCGATGGCTCTCGACGCCCTGTCCGCAGGACGCGGGTGGCGGTGTGGTCGGCTGGACCGCGATGGACGCCCACCCGGATCGGCAGGACATCGTCCGGTACTGCCCGGAATGCGCCCGGCACAGCGTCCTGCTCGCGACGGGCCACGGCCAGCTGTGGGAGTGCGCCGACTGCGAGACCTGGCTGAGGTGGCCGGTCCAGCCCGCCGTTCCCGACCTGTCGGACGTCGCGATCCTCGACCACTGGCGAGCCCGGCGGCGCGCCGCCTCCTGAGCCGCCCTGCGGCCCCGCAGCCGCCGACGCGCCAGGCTGGACAATGGCGCTCGTGCGGATTCGGCGGATCAAGGCGTGTCTGAACGGAGGCCGAGACCGCGCCGAGCATCCGGGCGTGCCCGTGACGCCGGACGAGCTGGCTACCGCCGCGGCGGGAGCGGTCGAGGCCGGAGCGGAGGCGGTGCACCTGCACCCGCGCGGCCCGTCCGGAGCCGAGTCGCTCGCCGCGGAACACGTCGGGGCCGCGGTCGGTGCCGTACGCCGCCGCTGCGTGGGAACACCGGTGGGTGTCAGCACGGGCCTGTGGATCGCCGGTGGTGATCCGACGGCCCGGCTGGCGGCCGTGCGGACCTGGGCGGGGCTGCCCGCGACCGAGCGGCCTCAGTTCGCGTCCGTGAATGTGAGCGAGCCCGGTTTCGACCAGCTCGCCGAGTCGTTGCTGGCGGCTGAGATAGCGGTCGAGGCGGGCGTATGGTCGACTGCCGACGCCGAGGCGCTGGCTGCCTCGGGGTTCGCCGGGCGGTGCGCGCGGCTGCTCGTGGAGATCATCGACGCGCCCGCGGCGGACGCGCCACACGTCGCGGCCGCCGTCCTGGGGCAGCTCGACGCTCTTGACGTGCCCGGCCCTCGGCTCCTGCATGGCGAGGGCGAGGCCGCCTGGCCGCTGGTCGCCATGGCCGGGCGGCTCGGCCTCCCGACCCGGGCCGGCTTCGAGGACACCCTCACCGACCCCGACAGCCGGCCAGCCCCGGACAATGCCAGCCTCGTCCGCTCCGCTCTCCTGATCTGGCAGGCGCCGCTGAGGCAGTGAGACACGGCGCACGCAGGCTCCCGAGGCGAGGGGGAGAGCCCGGCCACGGCAGCTAGCTGGGCGCGTGGCCCGGCGGCGGGTCTCGGAAGGCGGGGCCGGAGCGGCGGGGTCGCGGCCAGGGCGGGGTCAGAGTGGCGTCATCCGCCGACGGCGGCGAGCACGGGGACGCAGATAACACGGGGACGCAGATAAGCGGCCTCGGGTGCTGGGGATCCAGTGCGTTCTGGACGAAGCGCAGCGCCACCCGGTCGTAGGCGACCAAGATGTGGTCCGAGCCGTCGAGGATGCAGCTGTCCTGGAGGGTGATGTTCCGGACGTTCGAGCCGGGCAGGAAGGCCGACGTGTACGGCGTGACGATCTCGTCGTAGCGAGTCTCGATCACGGTGTAGCGCACACTGGGCCGGGTGCCGCCGCCCGCGTTGAGCGCGGGGGGGAACGGCGAGCCGGCGATCTGCTGGGCGCACGACGCGGGCCCCGTCAGCGGGTGGCGCCGACGACGAGCCAGGCAGTGCCACGCACGCGAAGGCCCAGCGTGACGGCCCGGGCGGCGAGGTAGCCGCCGGCGAACGCACCCATGAGGCAGCCCACGCCCGCCGCGCCGCTGGGGCGCCACAGCAGGACCACGCCCGCAAGCATGGCGAACGCGGCCAGGTTGAGCAGCCCGGTCCAGGCGAGGTAGCGGTTGTCGCCCGCACCGATGAGCACCCCGTCGAGCACGAAGACCAACCCGCCCAACGGGGCGGTGACGGCCAGCACGAGGACCGCCGGAACGACCAGCCTGGCAACCTCCGGCGCGCTGGTGAAGGCCGGCCCGATCACCCAGGCCAGCGTCGCGAGCAGTGCGCCGAGCGCGACGCCGCTGCCGATACCCCAGGCGACGCAACGGCGCAGCACGACCCGCGCCGCGGCCGCGTCACCGGCGCCGAGCCGGTCGCCGACGAGCACCTGCGCGGCTACGGCGAGCGCGTCGAGGGCGAAGGCCGAGGTGGCGAACAGCGTCATCGCGATCTGGGACGCGGCGAGCTCGTTCACGCCGAGGACGGTGGCGACGTACGTAACGAGCAGCAGCGCCGCACGCAGACTCGCCGTTCGCAGGAACAGCCAGAAGCCGCTGTGCACCCCGCGCAGCACGCCGAGCAGGCGAGGCAGCAGGTGCGCCCCGACGCGACGGGCGCGACCGAAGATCATCCATAGGTAGGCGGCGGCCATGCTCCACTGGGCGAGGGCCGTGCCGGCGGCCGAACCCTCGATGCCCCAGCCCGCGCCGTAGATCAGGGCGCCGTTGAGAGCCGCGTTGGCCGCGAAGCCCACCGCCGCGACGACGAGGGGCGTGCGGGTGTCGTGCAGGCCGCGCAGCAGCCCGGCCGCGGCGAACACCAGCAGCATGGCGGGCAGTCCCGACATCGAGATCCGCAGGTAGGCGGCAGCCTCGTGCGCCACAGCGGCGTCCGCACCGAAGGCGGCAGGCAGCACCGGCGTCACCCACCAGCCGACGGCAGCGAGCCCCACCCCCAGCGCGGCGGCCAGCCACAGGCCGTCGATGCCGGCGGACACGGCGCCGCGCAGGTCGCCGGAGCCGCGCAGCCGGGCCACCGTCGGCGTGGTCGCGTAGGCGAGGAAGACCATCAGGCCGACGGCGGTCTGCAGGACGGCCGCCGCGAGGCTCAGGCCCGCCAGGGCGGAGGTGCCGAGGTGGCCGACCATCGCCGTGTCGGCGAGCAGGAACAGCGGCTCGGCCACGAGCGCGCCCAGCGCGGGGACGGCGAGCCCGACGATCGCGCGGTCCAGGCTCCGGTCGTCCCGCCCGTCGAGGGCACCGGCGGAGCTCTCCGACGTCATCGGTGCCCTCCGCCCTCTCTGCCCGACACGCCACGGGCCTGCCAGGGCCGCCGGATCGGCCGGATCGGCCGGATCGGCCGGATCGGCCGAGCGCGCTGCCGAAGCGCTCCATCGCCCACCGGCAGCCACCTGCCGCCGGCCGCCTGCCGGCTGCCGCCTGCCGCCTGCCGGCTGCCGGCTGCCGGCTGCCGCCTGCCGGATTCCATGACCGTCTGCCGCGAGCGGCGCCCTGCCCGGGCAGGGCGGTGCCCTGGCGCGCGGCATGCCTCGCGAACCTAACTCGACCCGTCGTCGCCACGCCCGTTATGTCCGTCACCAGGCGGCTACCGGCGCGGCCAGGCCCGCGGCCGGCGACGATCAGTCGCCGCCACCCGAACCGGTATGTCACGGCCCAGAAAAAGTGATATCAGTTTTATGGCGGACGATACGGGGACGGATGGGCCGGCCGCTCGGTCGACGAGAGGGAGACGTGCTCATGCCGGTGGGGTACCTGGTGGCTGTCGTCGCCGTCGGGAGCGCGGCGCTGCTCGCACTCGCTCCGCCGCGCCGGCCACGGAGGCTGGCCATGACGAGCTACCTGGTGGGGATCGCCTTCACCGATCTACCAGCGCTCGCCCTCCTCTATCTGCTCGCCACGACGCTGGTCGCCGTCGACGGCGGCGACGTGGACTCGGCCGGCGGCTGGCTGACGTCCGGCCTGGCAGTGCTGGTTGCCTGCGAGCTGGCCGTCCTCGCCTGGCTCGACGGGCGGGCGCGGCCGGCGGTCGAGGAGGCACTGGTCAGGGACCTGGGCATCGGCCGGCAGCACCAGATCCACACCGCCGACACGAGAACGCGCCGCCGCCGGTATGTCCGGAGCTTGTTCTTCCCGTTCCCGGTCCGCCACCCCGACATCAGCCGGGTGCGGAACATCCGCTACGGCGACGGGGGCCGGCGCAACCTGCTCGACGTCTACCACCGGCGCTCTCGGCCGGGCGGCGGACCGGTACTGATCCACCTGCACGGCGGGCACTACACCGGTGGACGCAAGAGCACCCAGTCGCTGCCACTGCTGCATCGGCTGGCAAGCCACGGCTGGGTGTGCGTCAGCGCGAACTACCGGCTCAGCCCGGCCGCCGGGCTGCGCGAGCACCTCACCGACGCGAAGAAGGTGATCGCGTGGGTCAGGGAACACGGCGCGGAGTACGGCGCCGACCCGTCGGCGATATTCGTCGCCGGGAGTTCCGCCGGGGCCCACCTGATGACGCTCGCCGCGCTGACCGCCGACGATCCGGCGCACCAGCCCGGCTTCGAGACGGTGGACACCTCGGCCACCGCCGTCCTCTGCCTCGGCGGGTACTACGGCGACTATGGGGTTGATCCGGGCTGGCAGGGGGCCTCCTCGCCCCTGGACTACGTCCGGCCGGACGCGCCGCCGTTCTTCGTGGCGCACGGCGAACGGGACAGCCTGGTCCACGTGGAGGCCGTGCGGGAGTTCGTGGCCGGGCTACGCGCCGTGTCGGCGAGCCCGGTCGTCTACGCCGAGCTGCCCGGCGGCCAGCACGGGTTCGACCTGTTCCACTCGGTGCGTTTCGAGCCCGTCATCGACGGGATCGAGGCGTTCGCCGCCTGGACACTGTCCCGGAGGATCTCGACCGCGTAGGTGGCGGCCCGACCCTCCGCTGCCCCGCCGGCGACACCTTCTCCCGGCCAGCCGCCCTCGAGCGCATACTGCCAGCAAATCGACTCTTACGTAAGGGTAGATTCGCGACAGGACTCCGCTTCCGCGGAGCGGCGCGCACAGGGGCGGAGGTTGCGACCGGATGGCTGGAGATCGACTCGGCGTCGCTGGGTGCGACGTGCTGGTGACCGGCGCCTCCAGCGGGATCGGGCGGGCGATCGCGTTGCGGCTGGCGCGCGACGGCGCCCGGGTGCTCGCGACCGGCCGGGACCGGCACGCACTGGAACGCCTGGCGAAGGAGGCCGACGGCGACAGTCTCCTGCTGGAGCACTTCGCCGCCGACCTGACGGACGCGGACGAACAGGCCAGCCTGTTGGAGGCCGTGCACGACCGTCTCGGCCCGGTGTCGGCGCTCGTGCATTCGGCGGGCGCATACCGGCGTGGCGAGCTGGCGCAGGCCGAGACAAGCGATCTGGACCTGCAGTTCGCGGTGAACGTGCAGGCTCCCTACGCCCTCACCCAGCGGTTGATCCCCGACCTCGTACACACCCGCGGCGACGTCGTCTTCGTCAACTCGACGCAGGGCCTGGCTGCCGGCGCCGGCGTCGGCCAGTACGCCGCCACCAAGCACGCGCTGCGTGCCGTGGCGGACAGCCTGCGAGCCGAGCTGTCGAACACCGGAGTGCGGGTGTGCAGCATCTACCCCGGCCGGACCGCGACGCCGATGCAGGAGAAGATCTTCGAGGCGGAGGGCCGGCCCTGGCGGCCGGACTGCCTCCTCTGGTCCGAGGACGTCGCCGACGTCGTCGCCCACACCCTCTCGCTGCCCGCCCGCGCCCAGGTCACTGACCTCACCATCTGGCCGACCTACCGCTCCTGACCTCGGCGGCACAGGCATCAGATCGCCGGACCGCCGGACCGCCGGACCGCCGGACGGCTGGCGGGCTCAGCTGCCCTGCAGCGTCTTCTCGCGCTCGGAGGCGTGCATCTCCCAGGGAGCCTGCGGCAGGACGTCGCCCGTCTCGAGCAGGGTCTTGAGGTTCGCGAAGACGGCCGGCCAGCCGTGGGAGATCGACTCTCGGGCGGCGGCGTCGGGCAGGTTCGTGTGCGTGACGGTGAGCCGCACGATGCCGGCGTGCGGTTCGATCGTGAAGGTGACGACGGACGGCTCGAACGTCGGATCGTCGAAGCGCGCCGGGGTGTCGAAGCCGAACGCGAGTCGCAGCGGTGGCTCGACCGCCAGCACCCGGCCGACGGCGTCGACGACGCCCGACCCGTCGATCCGCGTGTGCTCGACGCGGCTGCCGACCTCCCACTCCGAGACCTGGGCGTGACCCCAGAACCGACCGGTGAGATCCGGGCTCGTGAGCGCGCGCCACACCTCGTCGGGCGTACTGCGGATGTACGTCGTGTACACGTAGGCGGGAACCGTTTCGGCCATCGTGACCTCCTGGGCACGGGTCTTGACCTGGTCGAGGAAGCCGAGACCCGGCTCCTCGAACTTCCAGATCCATCGGGTCCGGATGTCGTGGATCGGTACGGGGTTCAGGTAGTGAAGCCGGCGCCGGCCGCTGGGGACGACCGTGACGAGACCGGCAGCTTCCAGCTGCCGCAGGTGCTCGCTAACCGATTGACGCCGCATCTCCAGCCCGGCGCACAGCTCGCCGAGCGTCAGCCCGGCGCGCTCGTGCAGCGCGTCGAGCAGGCGACGCCGGGTCGGGTCGGCGAGAGCCTTGAACACCGCGTCCGCATCCACGCGGGTCATTATGCAGGCATCTTCCTGCATAATGTCAAGCGACCGACGGCCGGCACCGAAGCCGAAAACGCGTTGCCCAGGAGATCGAGGCGCCGCGACACTGGCCCGGTGACGCGAGGCCGATCGTTCAGCGCCGCGCGGCGCCGGGCCACGGCGGTCGACGCATGAGCCACGGCCGAGAGCAACCGGGCGGCCCGCCCGGGCCGTCGTGGGAATACGGCCCAATCTGTTCGCTGGTCTACCAGCTCGACAAGCCGATAGGCGCATCGTTTGGCGACGTCGAGTTCTACCAGGACCTGCTCGCCGGGACGTCCGGAGAAATCCTGGAACCCGCTGTCGGAACCGGACGCATACTCATTCCCCTGCTCCAGGCGGGATTGCGGGTGCGCGGGTTCGACACGTCACCGTCGATGCTCGCGATCTGCCGTGACAACTGCGCCGCGCACGGGCTGAGCCCAGTGCTGTTCGAAGCGGACATGGTGACCTTCCGGGAACCAGCCGCCTTCGCGGCCATCGTGGTTCCGACGGGGTCGTTCGCGCTGGTCACCGGTCGGGAACGCGCGGCCCGGGCTCTGCGCAACTTCCGCAAGAGCCTGCTGCCCGGTGGACGGCTGATCGTCGACGTCGAGCCACTGGAACCGCCTACCGGCCCGGGCCCGCTGAACCACTGGTGGCACGGCGAAGACCTGCTGACGCTCAGCTCCGCTCCCGCGGCGAATCCGCAGGAGGGCGTCCAGACCACCTGGCTGCGCTACGAGCGGTGGCGCGACGGCCGCCTCGTCGAGACCGAGCTGCAGAACTTCAGCCTCCAGCGGTATGACCTCGACGGATTCGCCGCCCTGCTCCGGGAGGCCGGCTTCACCGCCGTCACCGTGCACGCCGACTACCAGGCCGGGCTGTCCCCCACACCGGACTCCCAGGTCTGGACGTTGGAGGCGACCGCCTGATCACCCGCATCACTCGGATGACCTGAGCCCTTCCATGATCTGGTGGGATTTTCGGGGTCAGGACGCCGACGGTGCCACCAGATCATGGTCAGATCCATGATCTGGTGGCACCGTCGGCGACGCCCGGCTCGGGCGAGGTTTCCCGCTAGCCGGATGCCGCTCCAGCGCTTCCGGAACTGTGGCCGTGGCGGGTGAAGAAGTAGACGACGACCGCGATGACGATGAGCGCGGCGATGACCGCGAGGGCGATCTTCAGCCGGCTCCAGGGGCGCTCGCCGTGGACCTCGCTGGTGAGGCCGTTGACGAGGATCTGCCAGCTCTTCCCTGCGTAGATGAAGGTGGCGATCCACACCGGCAGCAGCAGCAGCTTGAAGGTGACGTCGTTGTGCCGGGTGTTCACGGAGGACACCCGCTGCTCGTCACCGCCGATGTCGCGGCGGCAGTCCTGCTCGATGACCGGCGCCATCCGGCTGCGCGCCTCGGTGAAGCCGTTCTCCGGCTCGACGTCGTAGCGCAGCGCGAAATGCCCGGAGAGGAACTCCGGCTGATAGGGCTGCGCCTTCTCGAGCGGCCACGGCGCCAGGTCGTCGATCTTCTTCGTCGGCAGTACGACGCTGGCCGGGACTAGCACGTCGTCGAACGCGCGGCTGACCGTGCCGCCCGCCGGGTACCAGCGGGTCTTCTGTACCCGGCGCGTCTGGGACTTGCCCTCGCTGTCCGTGTACGTCTCGGTCACCCAGTAGTGCTCGCCGCGCTGGCCGCTGTAGTCGGAGACCGTCTGCGAGTCGAACGTCCAGTGCGGGACGTAGGTGCTCTTCATCGACTCGGTCTCGCTGACCTTCTTCAGCCCCGACGGCGCGAACCACCGCGACTTCACCCAGGCGCGCATCGAGTCCCGGACCTTGGCCCGGTCGAGCGCGAAGGGCAGCACGCCCTCGGGCACGATCTGCCCGGACGCCGTCGCGTCGATCACCAGCGGAGCCCCGCAGAACTGGCACACGCTCGCGGTCTCGTTCGTCTCGGTCCGCGCGGCGCAGCGCTGGCAGACGAAGACGTACGCCCCGATGCTGGCCACCGGCTTGCGCGGCAGCGTCGCGAGCTCCCCGTAGGCGATCTCGTGGATCTCCCGGTCCCCCGCGGCGATCTCCTGGCGGAAGCCGCAGTACGGGCACTGCATGCTGGTCGAGCCGGGCGCGAACTCCAGCCGCGCGCCGCAGCCGCCGCACGGGTAGGTCGTCGCGGCGGTCGGGGCCTGTTGGAAGGGCGGCGCCTGCTGGTACGTCGGTTCGGTCATCGTGATGTCCCGTCCAGTCGCCCGGTCAGGACTGCGGCGGCAGCGGCGGCGGGACGTTGGCCAGCAGCGGCGCGACGTCAGGCACCTGACCGGCCGGCGTCCACGCGGCCATGCCGGCCTTCCAGACCAGCGTGTCGTGGCGCAGCTCGCCCGCGGCGACCCGCTGCGCGAGCGCGGCGGCGTCGAACGGGCCCTGCTGCTGGCCGCCGACGCCGATGAACCACTGCGCGGCCTGCGGCAGCGGCGGCGGCGTGCCCGGCCCGGCCGGCGGCGGCCCCGCCGGCGGCTGCCCGTAGCCGGGCTGAGGCTGCTGGTACGGCTGCTGGTACGGCTGCTGCTGGTAGCCCGGCTGCGCCATGCCGCTGGCGGCGCGCTGGCCGAGCGCCATGCCGAGGCCGATGCCCAGTCCCTCGCCCGCGCCGCCCTGGTTCTGTGCGGCCGCCTCGATGGCCTGCGCGGTCTGGAACTGGGTGTACTGGTTGAGGTTCCCGAGGATGCCCATCTGGCTGCGTTTGTCGATGGCCTCCTCGACCTCGGGCGGCAGCGAGATGTTCTCGATGACGAACTTCGGGACCGCGATGCCGACCGGGGTGAGCTCCTTGGTCAGCGCCTCGGCGAGGGCCTGACCGATCACGTCCTGGCGGGTCGCGATGTCGAGCACCGGCACGCCGGAGGTCGCGAGCGCGTTCCCGAGCCGGCCCACGATGAGCTGGCGCAGGAACTCGGAGACCTCCTCGGTGCGGAACTGCGGGTCCGTGCCGGCGAGCTCGCGCAGCAGCGCCGGCGGGTCGATCACCCGGATCGAGTAGGCGCCGAACGCCCGCAGCCGGACCATGCCGAACTCCTGGTCACGGACGATGACCGGGTTCTGCGTGCCCCACTTGAGGTCGGTGAACTGCCGGGTGTTGACGAAGTACACCTCGGCCTTGAACGGCGAGTGGAACCCGTACTTCCAGCCCTTGAGGGTGGACAGGATGGGCATGTTCTGCGTCTCGAGGGTGTACATGCCGGGCCCGAAGGCATCGGCGACCTGCCCCTCGTTGACGAACACCGCCGCCTGGGACTCGCGGACGGTGAGCTTCGCACCCATCTTGATCTCGTTCTCGTAGCGCGGGAAGCGCCACACGATCGTGTCCCGGCTGTCATCGGTCCATTCGATGATGTCGATGAACTCGCCGCGGACCCGGTCCATCAGTCCCACGTGTACCGCCACCCCTGTGTCGTTCTGAGGCCTCCGGCCACGCGAGGCTTCGCCATCGTCGCGTGGCCTCCGACCTGACACCGTCACACCAGGCGCTACGCCTGGTGCGTCCACTTTCGCGGTGAAACCCTAGCCCCTCGACTCCGAGGTCCTTGCGACCTGTCGAGCGCCGGACAGTGTCCCGGCGACGTGGGGTGCCACGGGGCCGGCGGACTCACCGCACCGGGTACGGCCCCAGCTCACTGCCCCTGCGAACCACCGACCGTGGGCAGCGCCTGCCGGTTGCGGTCGACCCATGCGTCGAGGATCTCGTCGAGCCGGCCCTGCTCGGCCGTCGGGAAACTCAGGCCCTGGGCCGGGACGCTGGCACCGAGCTCGACCAGCAGCGGCCGCAGGGTGAACTCGACGGCCAGCGTGTGCGCCGGCGAGCCGACCGTGAAGATCGGGAACGCGGTGACGCCGCGCAGCCCGTCGGTCTGGTACCGGTCGAGGAAGGCCTTGAGCAGCCCGGTGTAGGCGGCCTTGTAGGTGGGGCTTGCGATCACGAGGAAGTCGCTCGCGGCCACCTGCTCGGTCAGGGCGTCGAGCTCGGCGTGCGGCCAGGTGAAGATGTCGCCGGCGTGGACGGCGAGGTCCAGCCGAAGCCCCTTGTCGGCGCCGAGCAGCGGGCGCAGCCGCTCGGCGAGCGCCTCGGCGACCGCCAGCGTCCGCGACTCGGCCTTCGGGTTGCCCACCACGACACTCAGCGTCGTCATCTCGGTAGTCCTCTCGGTTCGTCTCGGTTCGTCTGGTCGTGCGCCCTGGCCGTCCGACGTTCGACGTCCGACGTCCGCCAGTTCCATCCTCATGCCGCCAGCCGGCCGCGGTCACGGGCGCGGTGGCAGGGGTGAACGGGCTCAGTGGCTGGGGGCTAGGCGTCGGGGCTAGGCGTCGGGATGCTCGGCGAGTCCGTGGTAGCGGCTGCGGTAGTAGAGCAGCGGGCGCGCCGTCCCGTGGGCCGCGTGCCCGAGCCCGACGACGTGCGCGGTGACGATCACATGGTCGCCACCGTCGTACTCGGCCGCGAGCTCGCACTCCAGGTGGGCCAGGCTGCCGTCGATGACCGGATGGCCGGTCCTCGCGGCGCGTTCCCAGGTGATCCCGGCCCACTTGTCTGTCCCCCGCCGGGACATCGCCGCGCTGACGGTGTGCTGGTCCGCGCTGAGCACGTTGACGACGCAGCTGCCGGCGCGCCGGATCGCCGGGAAGGACGAGGACGTCCTCGCGACCGAGAACGCGACCATCGGCGGGTCGACGGACAGGCTGAAGAACGACTGACAGGTCAGGCCGACGGGCCGCCCGTCGGCGGTCGAGCTGATGACGGTGATGCCGGAGGCGAACCGTCCCAGCACGGCCGTGAACGAGGGGACGTCGGTAACCATCTGGGTGACATCGCGGACAGCCATGGTCTCTCCCGTCGGGAAGGTGCAGAAAACGCGGGGGACGTCGGTGGACGGGCTCCTGTGCCGGTCCGGCGGAGGGAAGGACGAAGGACAAGGGTGAGGCGGCGGGACGGGGGCGGGACGGAACGGGGTGGGACGGAACGGGGCATGGTGAGGAGTCGGGCGGCTCAGCGGGCGGGCTCCCAGCCGAGGGCCGGCGCGACCGTCCGCGCCAGGTCGGCCAGCAGCCGGACGTTGTCGGCCAGGCCGAAGGCCGGCGGCAGGAACAGCACCAGCTCGTCGGCGGCCGACAGCCCCGGGTCGGCCAGCACCGCGGCGGTGACGGTGTCCGGGTCACCGTGGTAGACGGGGCTCATCAGGAAGCCCTTCGGCAGCGCGGCCGACAGGGTCGGCTGCAACGCGCCCTTCGGGCGGGAGGCAGCCGGTCCCTGGGTGCGCCGCTCGAGGTCGTAGGCGGCGTACTGCTCCCGCAGCGCCGGCGTCGTCCCGGGCAGGACCGAGGCCGCGACGGCGACCGGCGGCGGGGTGGTGCCGTGGGCGGCCGTCCAGGCGGCGCGGTACTCCCCGATCAGCCGGGCCTGGTAGACGGGGAACGACTCGTCGGTCACCTCGTGCAGGATCGTGCCGGTGATGAGGCGCAGCCCCTGGCGGGCCGCGGCGACGGCCGAGGCGATGTGGCCCGAGCCGTACCAGATCCGGCCACGCAGTCCGGGACTGTGCGGCATCACCTTCAGCTCTGTGCCGGGGGCGGGCCCCGCCGGGCCACGCGGCTCGGTGACGGTGTGCAGCGTCTCGCCGGCGACCCCGGCGAGGAACCGGGCGAGCCGCCGCTGGCCCTCGGTGCGGGCGTCGGTGGCGACGCCGCCGAAGACGTCGTCCCAGCCGTCGGTGCCGCTGGAGAACGCCAGCTGCAGCCGGCCGCCGGTGAGCAGGTCGACGGTGCCTGCGGCCTCGGCCAGCAGGACCGGCTCCTGGTAACGCATTGGGATGACCGCGCTGCCCAGCGTGATCCGGGTAGTGTGCTGGCCGACGGCAGCGAAGAACGGGAGCGGCGACGACAGGTAGTTGTCGAAGTGCCGCTGGTAGGTCCACCCGGACTGGTAGCCGAGCGCCTCGGCGGCTGCGAACAGCTCGATTCCCTCCCGCAGGCCGCGGGCTGCCCCGCCGGTGGGGAAGGAGACCCGGGTGTTGAACCCGAGGCGCGGCTTGGACCGGCGGCCCTGGGTCGCAGCGGGCTCGGGGCTGGCGAGCGTGGTCATCTGTTCCTCCGGTCGGGGCTCTGCGAGACGAGGGCGACGTTCTCGGCCACGATGCCGCCGGCGAGCTCGCGCACGTCCACCCCGTCGAAGCGGACCACGCCGGTGGACGGATGGCTCTGGCCGGCGGCGACGTCGACCAGCGTGGTCTTGCCGGCGCCGACTGCCCGACGACGGCGGTGATCGTGCCCGGCCCGCAGTCCAGGTCGACGCCGTCGAGCAGCCAGCGTTCCGCTCCCGCCCCGAGATCACCGGGCGCCTCACGGACCACGCCGGCGCCGCGCAGCTCGACCCGCAGCGGGCGAGCCGCCTCGGCCGTCCCTGTCACCTCGGCTGTCCCGGTTACCTCGGCCGTCCCGGTTACCTCGGCCGTCCCGGCGACCTCGGCCGGTGCTCGGCCCGCTCACCGGCGTCGGCGTCGTCCTCGGCCCGTTCCGGCACGAGCGCCGCGGTGCGCTGGCCGGGGATCGCGTCCAGCAGCTCGCGGGTGTGCGGACTTTGCGGCCGGGTGAAGACCTCGGCGACCGGGCCCTGCTCGACGACCAGGCCGCGGCTCATCACCGAGACCGTGTGCGAGATCTCCGCGACGACCGCGAGGTCGTGGGAGACGAACAGGTAGGACAGGCCGAGCTCGGCCTGCAGCTCGGTGAGCAGTCGCAGGATCTGGTCCTGGACCGAGACGTCGAGGGCGGAGACCGGCTCGTCGAGCATGATCAGGTCGGGGCTCGGCGCGAGCGCCCTGGCGATCGCGACCCGCTGCCGCTGGCCGCCGGACAGCTCGGTGGGCAGCCGGTCGAGGTAGGAGGCGGGCAGCGCCACCTGGTCGAGCAGCTCCTTCGCCCGCGCGTGCCGGCTGCGCCGGTCGCCGATCCGGAAGGAGACCAGCGGTTCGATGATCGACTGCTTGATCGTGAACTTCGGGTCCAGCGCCGCGAACGGGTTCTGGTGCACGATCTGCGCCTTGCGTCGCAGCGGCCGCTGGCGGCCCCAGGACAGGCCCGCCAGCTCCGTCCCGTCGAGGACGACCGAGCCGCTGGTCGCCGTCTCCAGCCCCAGCGCGATCCGCAGCGTGGTCGTCTTGCCGCAGCCGGACTCGCCGACGAGCGCGTGGGTCTGCCCGCGCGGCACGGTCAGGGAGACGCCGTCGAGCGCGTTGAAGCCGCGCTGGCCGCGGCGGGTGTCGCCGGAACCGAACGTCTTGCGGACGTCGGTGAGGGTCAGGACCGGCTCGGGCACGGGCTGCTCGCGCACGTCGAAGCGCGGGACGACCCGGCCGCCGTGCGCGAGCCCGGGGGCGGCGGCGATGAGCGCCCGGGTGTACTCATGCCGGGGCGAGACCAGGATCGTGCCTGGTGCGCCCTGCTCGACGACTCGGCCGGCGCGCATCACGACGACCCGGTCGGCCCGGTCGGCGGCCACGGCCAGGTCGTGGGTGATGAGCAGCAGGGAGATGCCCTGCTCACGGACCAGGCCGGTCAGATGGTCGAGGATCTTACGTTCGACCGTGACGTCGAGGGCGCTGGTCGGCTCGTCGGCGATGATCAGTTTGGGCCGGCCGGCGAGCGCGGTCGCGATGAGCACGCGCTGGCGCAGGCCGCCGGACAGCTCGTGCGGGTACTGCCGGGCGCGCAGCTCGGGGTCCGGGATGCCCGCTTGCCCGAGCAGCTCGATGACCTCCGCGTCGGCCTGGGCGCCGGTGACGCCGCGCAGCCGCACCGCCTCGGCGATCTGGGAGCCGACCCGCCGGGTCGGGTTGAGGCCGACCATCGGGTCCTGCGGGACCAGCCCGACGACCCGGCCGCGCAGCGGGCGCAGCATCTTCTCTTTCGCCCCGGCCGTCTCGACGCCGTCGACGACGACCGAGCCGGCGGTGATCCGCCCGTTGTCCGGGAGCAGGCCGATGAGGGCGCTCGCGGTCGTGCTCTTGCCCGAGCCGGACTCGCCGACGATCGCGACGATCTCCCCGCGGGCGATGGCGAGGTCGAGCCCGACCACGGCCGGCGTCACCCTCCGGTGCCGGACGTAGCCGACGTCCAGGCCGCTGATCGCGACGATGGGGCCCTGCTCGACGGCCGGAGTCGTCTTGACGAGAGTGCTGGCGGTCATCGGTCCAGTTCCTGGAGCGTCTTGGAGATGTGGTTGAGGGCGAGCACCAGCAGCGCGACGAACAGGCCGGGCAGAAGGCTCAGCCACGGCGCAGTGACCATGTAGTTGCGGCCATCGGAGATCAACGTGCCCCACTCTGCCGCCGGCGGCTTCGCGCCGAAGCCGAGGAAGCTCAGCGAGGAGATGTAAATGATCGCGACCCCGGCGTTGAGGACCGTGAGCACCGCCACCGGGCCCCACGAGTTGGGCAGGATGTGCCGCAGCAGCACCCGCCCCCACGACGCCCCGCCGGCACGCGCCGCCTCGACGTAGGCCAGCGTCTTGACGCGCAGGACCTCGGCCCGGGTCGCACGGGCGAAGACGGGCACGATGCCGACACCGACCGCGATCGCGACCGGCATGGTGCCGTAGCCGAGCGCGGTGACGATCGACAGGGCGAGCATCAGGGCCGGGATCGCGAGCTGCACGTCGACGAGCCGCATGAGCAGCGTGTCGACGACGCCGCCCAGGAAGCCGGCGACGACGCCGAGCGCGAGACCGGCGGCGACCGAGATGGCCAGCGCGATCAGCGTCGCCTTCACGGTCAGCGCCGAGCCGTGCAGCATCCGGCTCCACAGGTCACGGCCGTAGATGTCGGTGCCGAACGGGTGGTGCAGGGTTGGTCCGGCGACCGCCAGGTCGGGGTGGACGTCGTACGGCCCCTGGTTGGTGAACAGCCCGGGCGCGAAGGCGCACACGACCACGAAGAGCACGTAGAGCGCCGCCAGCAGGAACACCGGCCGGCGCCCGAGCTGCGCGAGCGCGGTGCGCAGGTCCGCGTAGCGGCCACCGCCGCGCTCGGCGGGATCCACGGTGACCGGCCCGTCGGCACCGGACGCCGCGGAACCGGACGCCGCGGAACCGGACGTGGTGGCGCCGGGCGTCGCAGCACCGGGCGTTGCAGCACCGGGCGTCGCGGCGGCCGCGAGCTCCTGGTCCTGCTCGGGGATCAGCTGTACGTCCGCGGTCACAGCGAACCGACCTCCACCGGTGCGTCGGGCGTGCGCACCTTTCCGACGCGGGCGTGCGAGATCCGCGGGTCGAGCAGGGGATAGAGCAGGTCGACGGCGAGGTTGACGACGACGAACAGGGCCGCGGCGACGGTGACGATGCCGAGGACGACGGGCACGTCCTGGGAGAGCACGGCCTGTTGGGCGAGCCGGCCGACGCCCTCGCGGGTGAAGACCGTCTCGACGACGATCGACTGGGTCACCGCGAGGCCGACGAGCACGCCGAGGATCGTCACCGCGGGCAGCGCAGCGTTGCGGAACACGTGCCGCAGGTGCACCGCCGAGCGCGACAGGCCCTTGGCCCTGGCCGTGACGATGTACGGCTGGCGAAGCGTCTCCTCGAAGCTCTTGATGAGCACCTGCGCCAGCAGCGCGGACGTGAGCAGCGCGATCGTGATGGCCGGCATCACGAGCGAGCCGAACCCCTGCGTCCCGGTGGCCGGGAACCAGCCGAGGTCGAACGAGAAGAACTGGATCAGCAGCAGCGCGATGAAGAACTGCGGGAACGACGCGCCGAGCGCCGGCAGCCGGGACAGGAAGATCCGCAGCGGCCTGAACCGCACGAACGTCGCGACATAGGCGAGCAGCGCGCCGGCCACGAGCGAGACGGCACCAGCGACGGAAGCCAGCAGCAGGGTCTGGCCGATCCGCTGGCTGATCAGGCTGGTGACCGGGGTGTGCTGGGTGAGCGAGGTGCCGAAGTCACCGTGCAGCGCGTCCACGAGGCGGTGCCAGTACTGCGCCCAGAGGGACTGGTCGAGGCCGAACTGGTGCTTGAGGTCGGCCACCTGGGCGGGAGTGAGGCTGTCCTCGTCGATGCCGGCGGCGCCGAGCTGGAGCTTCACCGGGTCACTCGGCAGCAAATAAAGGATCAGGAACGCGACCGTGAAGGCGGCCCACAGCACGGCGACCGCCTGCAGGACACGTCCCACGATGTATCTGGCCATCTGGCTGGGGCTCCTTCCTGACGATGGTCCGCGGCCCGCTGCCACCCACCCGGGAATCGGGCGGGTGGCAGCAGTGGCCACGGGGGCATGGCTGCCGGGCGCCGGGAGCGCGAGGCCGGCGAAGCCTCGCGCGCCCGGCGCCCGATCCGGGTTAGGCGTTGGGCAAAGGGCGCGCGACGATGGCGAAGCCTCGCGCGCCCGGCGCCCGATCCGGGTTAGGCGTTGTCCTTCCACACGTCGTTGAGCCGCAGGAAGCTCTCCGAGCTGAAGGCGAAGCCGTGGATGTGGCTGGAGACGCCGGCCGTCTGCACCCGCTCGAGCAGCGGGAAGGAGATGCCCTCGTCGATCAGGTAGTCCTGCAGGTCGGCGTAGGCCTTGGTGGTCCGGGCGTCGTCGGTGGTCTGCAGGGCCTGCTTGAACAGCTCCTGGAGGTGCGCGATGCCGTCCGGCGACGCGGAGTTCGTCGCGAGCGTCTTCGAGGTGGCGACATCCGGGTTGAGGATGAACTGCAGCGCGCCCGGGCTAGCTCGGGTGAAGTAGGCGGTCGTCAGGTCGTAGTCGCCGTTCTTGACGTACGTCGTCTGCTCGGCCGGCGTCAGCGGACGCAGGCTCAGGTTGATCCCGACCTCCTTCAGCTGCGCCTGCAGCAGCTGGGCGCCGATCGTGGACGGGACCACCGGGTAGTCGATGGTCAGCTCCTTGCCGTCCTTGAAGCGGAAGCCGTCCTTGCCAGCCGTCCAGCCGGCCGCGTCGAGGATCTTCCGGGCGCCCGCCGGGTCGTAGGCGAGCTTGGCCGACTGGGACTTGAAGTACGGCGTCGTCGAGTTGAAGGCACCCTGGACGACTGGGTAGTCAGGCCCGAAGATCGTCGAGGCGAACGTCTTGACGTCGGTCGCCTTGTAGAGCGCCTGGCGGATCTGCGGGTCCGCCAGCACGTGCCCGGCGGAGGTGTTCGCGAGCTGGGCGTACGCGACACCCGGCAGGGCGCGCTTCTCGACGGTGGCACCCGAGCTCTCGATCAGCTTGGTGTCCTGGACGGTCAGCGGGTTGCGCGGCCAGTTGATGTCGATCGCCCCGCTGACCAGGTTCCCGGTGCGGACGCTGTCCTCGGCGACGTAGGTGAAGACGACCTTGTCCAGGTACGCCCCACCCTTGTTCTCGACCAGCTCCGACGGCCAGCTGTACGGCGTCGGCCGCTTCGTCAGGACCGTCTCCACCTTCGGGGTGTAGTGGTCGAGGACGAACTGGCCCGAGCCGATGACGCCCTTGCCGGTGCAGCGCTCCGCAGGCGTGGACTGGTACTCGGCCGGGTCGGTGATCGCCAGGTTCGTCGTCGACGTCGCCTGCAGGAACGACGAGTTCGGCTGGCCGAGCTGCAGCTGCACGGTCAGCGGGTCGACGACGGTCGCGCCGGTCAGGCCCTGGATGTAGGAGGCGCCGAAGGCGGCTCCCTTGGTCGCCGCGACGGTGGCGATCCAGCCGGCCGCGACGTCGGCGACGGCCTGCGCGTCGACCTTCTTGCCGTTGCTGAAGGTGACGCCGTCGCGCAGGTGGAAGGTGTAGGTCTTGCCGTCCGCGCTGATTTCCCAGCTCTTCGCGAGCCAGGGAACGATCTTGCCGGTCTTCGGGTCCTGGTCGGTGAGCGAGTCCGCGAAGTTGCGGATGATCGTGCGGTGCTCGATCCAGTAGACCTGGAACGGGTCGATGCAGGCCAGGTTCGGGTTGTCCGGGAAGAACGAGACCTTCAGCGTCCCGCCGGTCTTCGGCTCGGTCCCGGCCGGCGCCGCGGCCTGGTCGTTCCCGCTGCCACAGGCGGCCAGGGCCAACAGCCCAGCGGTGGCGACGGCCGCGACGGGAAGGCGGCGCCCGGCCCGGGGGGCCAGGCGTCTCAGGATGGTCATGCGGGTGCCCTTTCGGAACCAGGTGCGCGGCGCGCGTCGGATGAGTGCGCGGCAGGAAATGGCGGTGAGGAGGGACGCGCGTCTGTGCGGTGGCGGGCGCCGGACGCGAGGGGAGCGTGGCGCGGACGGTGACGGCGCGGGGTCCGGGGGCAGGGGCGTTCGGGGTGCGGGCGCGGGATGCGGCCGCTAGGGGTGGGCGCGAGGGAGTGGGCCTGCGCGGGGGTGCGGGCGCGCGGGGTCCGGCGCGGGACAGCGGCGGGCCGGCAGGGAGCCGCGGGTGCGCGGGTGGTTCATGCCCCGAGGACGCGGCGGCCGCTCGCGAGCAGGGCGGCGTCCTCCTGCGGCGGGTGGACGCGGATACACAGCGCGTCGCGCAGGTGGCGCTCCAGTGGGTGGTGCCGCGACAGGCCTGGGTTGCCCAGGGCCGCGACGGCGGTCTGGGTAGCGGCGATCACCGAGCGGGCGACGGCGACCTTGAGCACCGACAGCTCGGGCAGGAGCGAGGCGTCGCCGGCCTCGATGCGTAGCAGGGCGCCGTGCAGCAGCGTCTCCGCCTGGACGATCTGCAGGTCGATCTCGCCGGCGACCGCCTGGATCCGCTCGGTCGTCGCGATCGGCCGGCCGAGCGCGGTCGGCACCCGCGCCCGGGCGAACTCGGCGAACGCCGCCCGGGCGGCCCGCGCGACGCCGACGTAGAGCGCCGGGTGGCCGAAGCCGCCAGGCCCGGCCATCGCCGCCGGGTCCCGGTACACCCCGTCGGGCCCGCGCGGGATCTCGACGAACGCGTCAGCCGGGAGCTCGACGTTCTCGTAGACCACGTCGTCGGTGTGGGTGGCGCGCAGCCCCAGGTGGTCCCAGGTCTCGATCCAGCGGATGCCCGGCAGCTCGCCGGGGACGATCACATGGCCGACGCGTGGCCGCGCCGGGTCGCCGCCCGGCTCGTCCGCCACCGCCCACACGACGTGGTAGGCCAGCGCCTCCCCGCCGCTGGCGTAGGACTTGTGCCCGTTGAGCAGCCAGCCGTCCGCCGTCCGGGTCGCGGTGGTCTTCGGAAGGCCACCGCGGGCCGGGGCGCCCAGCTCGGGCTCGGCGCGGACCGCGTTGACCAGCGCCGGGCCGTCGAGCGAGCGCCGCAGCAGGTCGTCGTAGTACGCCACCGGCCAGTGCGGGTACGCGGCCTGGCCGGCGTGGCTCATCAGGAGGTTGGACGCGAGCAGCCCGACCGAGGCGTCGCCCTCACCGAGGGCGGTGAGGATCCGGACCAGGTCACGCTGGCCGACTCCGGGGCCGCCATACTGCCGGCCGACGGTGGCGGTGAGCAGGCCCGCCCGGTGCGCGACGTCGAGCCCCTTGCGCGGAGTCTCACCCGTGCGGTCGTACTCCGCGGCCGTCGTGGCGATCTCGGCGGTGACCGCCGCGAGCGCCTCGGCGGACAGGTCGGGAACCGGGAAGGCATAGGTCGCCGCCGGGGACGAGGCGGACACCTCCGCCACGCTCCCGCTGTCCGCGATCTCCGGCGCCGGCGCCGACGCCGGCGCCGACGCCGACGTCTGCGCCTGCGCCTGCGTCGCAGGGGTAGTTGTCGCTGAGGTATCCGTCGCCGTGGTCACGCCTGGCCTGCCGTCGCGTACTGGGCGTACTGAGGGCCGTAGTTGCCGAGGTGCTCGGCCTGCAGGGTGCCGCGACGGCCGGTCGCCTTGCGGTGGGCGATCTCCTGGCGGACCAGCGGCAGCACGTAACGGCCGTAGTCCACCGCGTCGGCGAGGGTGTCGTACCCCCGGATCGACACGAGCGACGCGCCGCGGTCGACGTAGTCGAGGATCGCGGCGGCGACCGTCTCGGGCGACCCGACCAGCGCGGTCGAGGCACCGGCGGCGTTGGTGACGGCGGCGGTCTTGGTCCACAGCGCGCGGTCGTAGAGCTCGGAGCGGTCCGCGAAGGTCAGCGCCCGCTGCGAGCCGACGTTCTGCGGGGTGCCCTTGCCGATCAGCCGGCCATGGAGGGCGGCCTTCTGGAAGGTGGCGGCGACCTTGGCGACGTAGTCGTGCGCCTTCTCCCAGGCCAACTCGTCGGTCTTCGCGATGATCGGGCGGAAGGTCACCCAGATCCGCGGCAGGGCGGTCCGGCCGGCGGCGCGGGCGATGCCGTGCACCCGCTCGATCTCCGAGCGCAGGTCGTCGAGCGGCTCTCCCCAGAAGCTGAAGATGTCCGCCTTCTCGCCGCCGACCTGGAACGCCTCGTCGGACTGGCCGCCGATCGAGATCGGGATCGGCGACTCGTACGGCGCGAAGCCGGGCCCGAACTCGTCGAACTTGTAGAACTCGCCGTCGTGGCTGAACGGCGCGGGCTCGGTCCACGACCGCCGCAGGATGTCGATGTACTCGGAGGTCCGGGCGTAGCGCCGCTCCTTCGGCAGGTAGTCGCCCTGACGGGCCTGCTCGGCGTCGAGGCCGCCGGAGATGAGGTGCACCACGGCGCGGCCCTCGGTCAGCTGGTCGAGGGTGGCGAGCTTCTGTGCGCCGACGGTCGGGAACGTGGTGTTCGGCCGCAGCGCGACGATCGGTTTGATCCGCTCGGTGAGCTGGCCGACGGCGCTGGCGAGGACGAACGAGTCCGCGCTGTTCGACGCGTACGGCAGCAGCGTGAGGTCGTAGCCGCTTTCTTCCAGCGCGGCCACATAGCGGCGGAAGTACGGCAGGTCGATGCCGCGGCTGGGGATCGGGTTCAGCTCCGTCGACGGGTTCAGGTGCGAGAGGCTGATGAACTCCACCTCGGGCGAGGCGGTCTCGGGAATGGCCGAGTCGAAGGCGGGCGCGGTCATGGGAGGTCCTCTCGACGATGTTCCTGTCGGTGTGGGGGCTCGGCGGGCCAGGCCTCAGGACGGGATGGGCCGACACGGCGGGAGCGGCGGGAGCGCCGGCCACGGCGGGAGCGGCGGGAGCGCCGGCCACGGCGGGAGCGGCGGGAGCGCCGGCCACGGCGGGGGCGGACCCGGCCGGGCTCCGGCGGGTCAGGCGTCCAGCGGCTCGGCCACCGCGACTGGCGGCAGGTCGGCACCGAGGCGCAGGCGCTCGAGGAACTGCACGACGACCGCGGCGACCGTGCGGTGCGTCTGGTCGTTGAGCGTGTCGTGGAGGCCGCCGGCGATGGTCACCAGCTCAGCCCGTGGCGCGGCCGAGTACCAGCGGCGCACGTCGCCAAGCGGGCTGACCAGGTCACTCCGGCCGTGCAGTCCGAGCACGGGCAGGTCGAGCTTGCCGGGGACGGCCGGGTCGAACCAGTCGGCCGGCAGGTCGGTGAACAGCGCCGCCCGGCGCACCCCGGCCTCGCTGATCCGCCCCCGGTGGGTGGCACAGGCGGTGCGGACGGCCAGCTCCTCATCCCAGTCACGGGCGGGCTGGGCCGCCGACCCTGTCGGCAGGCCGGCGAGCACGAGGGCGGCCACCCCGTCGAGCTGCCCACCGGCAGCCAGGTAGCTGGCATAGGCCGCGCCCGCGTCCGAGCCGACGACGACCCGGGGCGCGGCCGCGTCGGCCGCCGCCAGCACGCCGAGCAGCTCGGCGCGCGCTCGCTCCGGGTCGTCGCCCGGGGAGGTCACCGCGTGCACGCGGTAGCTGTCGGTGGCCAGGCGGCGGCCGAACCGCTCATACACCTGCGGGGACTCGCCGCGCCCTGGCAGCACGACGAGCGTGCCGCGCAGCGCCGGGCCGCTGGGCTCGTGCCAGCTCAGAACGGTGGTCTCCTGGGCGAGGGTCATGACGGCGTACCTTTCGTCGGCATGCGGGCAGGGGTCACGGCGCCGTGGAGCGGCGTCGGGCATGACGGGAGACAGCCGCGCGGAGGCCGGCTGGCGTGGGACAGCGCCCGCCGACCATCGGGTGCGGGACAAGACGGTCCAGCGGCGGAAAAGGGAGTGGCCGCGCGCCGGCGCGGCGAGAATCAGTGCTTCAGCGTCAGTGACAGTGACAGCACATGGCGCCACAGCGCATGAAGTCGATCACGCGCCGGCGGGTGAGGCGTCGCTGCGACGCCCAAGCGGTCGGGGCCGAGCCCACGGCGAGCAACCGCGACGTCGCGCGACCCTCACCGGCAATCTCGACCATGCCGGTAAAGATAGTAGCTATTTGCCGACCTGGCCAGCAACGATTCCCGATCGCACCGATCGCACCGCCTTATCACCTGGCTGGCTACTCAGCGCGACCGCGCAGCCACGCGGCCAGCCATGCCCCCTTGGACGCGGCGCCCGCCGCGGCGGTTCTCGACCGCTCCAGGCGATCACGGCCGCGGGCCGTCACCGAGCTGGCTGCCGCGCCGGGCTCAGCCGGGTCGCCACCGTGTACCTCGGCGTACCTGGCCCCGGCGCCTGGCTCGGGGCTCCCGGGCCGGGCCCTCAGATCGCCTTGCCCGGGTTGAGGATGCCCTTCGGGTCGAAGACGGCCTTGATCTGACGTTGCAGGGCGTCGACGTCCTCCCCCAGCTCGGCGCGCATCCACCGGCGCTTGAGCACCCCGACACCGTGCTCGCCGCTCACCGTCCCGCCCAGGTCGAGCGCGGCGCGGAAGATGCTGTCGGCGGCCGCCACGACGGCCGGGTCGGACGGCTCCTGGCCCGGAGCCAGGACGATGATCGGATGCAGGTTGCCGTCGGCGGCGTGCGCGAACGTGTGCATCGACGTGCCGGTCGACGCCGCGGCGGCGCGCACCGCCTCGACGGCCGCGGGCAGCTGCGAGCGCGGGACACTGATGTCCTCGATCAGCACCCGGCCGACGCGCTCCAGCGCGGGCAGCGCGGCGCGGCGTACGGCGGTCAGCCGTGCGCCTTCGACCGGGTCGGTAGTGACCTCGACGTCGGTCGCATGGGCGCGCAGCGCCCGGACGGCCTGCTCGGCCTCCGCCGCGGCCGCGGCGCCGTCGGTCTGGACCAGTAGGAACGCGTCTCCCCTGCCCCGCAGGGTCGTCCCGAGGTGCTCGTCGATGCGGCCGAGCGTGGGCCCGTCGACGAACTCGGCGACCGCCGGCACCACGCCGGCGGCGCGGACCGCGCCGACGGCCGCGAACGCGCTGACCGCGTCGGGGAAGTAGGCACAGATCGTGGCTGTGGCGGCCGGGATGGGCCGCAGCCGCAGCGCGGCGCCGACGATGACCCCGAGCGTGCCCTCCGAGCCGACGAACAGGCTGGTCAGGTCGTATCCGGTGACACCCTTGATCGCGCGCCGGCCGGTGTGGATCAGGCGGCCGTCGGCGAGGACGACGTCGAGGCCGAGGACGGCGTCACGGGTGACGCCGTACTTGGCGCACCGCAGCCCGCCCGCGTTCGTGGCGATGTTCCCGCCGACGGTCGAGATCTCGACGCTGGCCGGATCCGGCGCGTAGCGCAGCCCGTGGCGCTGCGCCGCCCGGTCGAGGTCGGCGGTCAGCACACCCGGTTGGACGAGCGCGAGCTCGTCGGCGATGACGACGTCCACGATGCGGTTCAGCCCGGTCAGGTCGAGCACGATCCCGCCGTCGGCGGCCGTCGCCGCCCCGGCGAGCCCGGTACCGGCGCCCCGCGCCACCACCGGCGTCGCCGTCTCGTGTGCGAGGCGCAGGACGTGCTGGACGCCGGCGACATCGTGCACGGATGCGACGACCGCCGGGCGGACCTCGGGCGTCCAGCCCGACCGGTCGTAGCGGTGCGCGGCGAGGACCGCGGGGTCGGTCCGCCAGTCGACGTCGTCGTGCGGTGGCAGGCGGTCCAGCCACCCCGTCATCGTTGTCATCGCGGTCGTCACGCCCTCGCGAGCCGGGCAGCCGCCGCGGCGGTGCGGCGAATGGTCACACTGCGCCGATCATCTACATTGTGCCGATCATCCACCATAATCCCAGCTACTCTATCGACATGGGCGGGATACTGGACATAATCGCACTTCGCAGCCTTACGTCCATCGCCGACGCGGGCGGTTTCCGGCGTGCCGCTGGCAGCCTGCACCTGTCCCAGTCCGCGGTCAGCCAGCACATCCGCCGCCTCGAGCAGGTATGTGGACGCCCGTTGGTAGTCCGGGACGGCAACGCCGCCCGTTTCACCCCCGACGGGGAGTTGCTCCTCGCCGAGGCGCGCAAGATCCTCGCCGCCCACGACGACGCCCTCGAGCGGGTACGCCGGGCCGACAGCCCCGGACGCACCCTCGTCATCGGCTCGACGGAGCACGCCGCCGACCAGCTGCTTCCCTCGATCACCGCGCGGCTGCGCTCAGGCTTCCCCGAGCACGAGGTCCGGTTCCGCATCGACCGTGGCAAGCAGCTCAACGACCGGCTCGACGAGGGCGCCATCGACGCGTCGCTGTTCATCGGCGACGTCCGCGGGCCCGACAGCCACCCGGCCGGCGCGCTCCCGCTGGCCTGGTACGCCGCGCCCGGGTGGCAGCCACCGCGCGGCGCCATCCCGCTCGTCGTCATCGACGGGCCGTGCACCATCCGCCGTCGTGCGCTGCAGGTCCTGCGCGACAACGAGATCGACGCCTCGGTCGTCTGCGAGGCTGGTCACCTGGCCGGCGTGCTGCACGCCGCCAGGGCCGGCCTCGGCGCCGCCCTGCTCGCCCACCTCGGCACCCCGCCCGAGGGCCTGCGCGCGCTCGACAGCCTTCCCGCCGTCGAGCCCGAGCCACTGCACGTCCGCGGTCGCCGTGGTGCCCCACCCACGCTGGTGACCGCCGTCGCCGAGGCGGCACGCGCTGCTGCCCTGGAAGCGCAACCCCGCCACCAGCATGCGGACCGGCCCCGACAGTCCCTCCGGGCCACGGCCTGACCCATGATCTGGTGGGATCATCGGCGTCGGAACGCGGAAAATCCCACCAGATCACCACCAGCCCCGGCTTTCACCGACCAGCGCGCAGTGACAGAGGCCAGACCAGCCGTCCGCGGCCGGCCCGTCAGACGGTGAGTGCCGCTGGGCCGACGGCGGAGCTGATGTCGAGGAACGAGTCCGGCACCGGGTAGTCCCCGGCGATGAAGCCCAGCACCGCGGCGTGCATCGCCTCGACCGGCGCGATCGTCGCCGAGGCCACGATGCCGCGGGGGTCGGGCACCGCCCGCCGTTACGCATCCGCCGGCTGAGGTCCCGCTACTGCCGGATCCGGCCGGCGTTGCCGCATGAGCACCGCTCGTGGTGGACGCCGGGGGTACTGGCCGCTGGTGGCGGCGAGGCTGGCCGGCTGGGCGGCTGGGCGGTGAGCGCGCCGGGCGGGGCGGGCGCACACAGGACGGAACTTTCCCGGCAAGCCGGCCATGAAGCCACCGGAAAGCTGGTCTGCCCGATTGACTTCCGACCCTCGGGGAAAATATCGACGCAGCCACCAGTCCTCGACCGGCCTCCGGTATCGCATTGTTTGGACTTCGATCGAGAGGAGAAGTACAACAGCCGGACCGCGCTCGCGGCGCTGCGCCCCCGGACGCCGTCAGTCTTTCGAGGTACGCGGTATTCCGAGGTAACGGTCCGATTCCGAGGTGCGAGGTCCGACGCGACAGAGCGACAGAATGGAGCTGCTCATGGCTACCACGTCGAAGTGTCGCCGCCTGGCGGCGGCCGCGGTGTTGGCGGCACTCACCACGGCGGGCGCGGGAGTGCCGACCGCCGCGGCCGCTGGGCCACCGGCGCACTCCGCCACTGCTGCCATCGCGAAGACCGCCGCGGACTGTGACCGTGGCTACGACAAGGGCTACAAGGACGGCTACTCCGACGGATTTGTGGACGGGTACGATTATTCCGAGTCCTGAGCGCCGGCTGCGGCTGGCATCAAGGGTGGGCGGCAGCCGCTCGCCCGCTCTCGGTCTCGCGCGGGCGGTTACTCAGCGGCGGTCCGGGGAGAACTCAAGGACCTGGGTGAGGCGGACATTGTTGCCCGACGGGTCACGGAAGGACGTGTCGATGCCGTAGGGCTGCGGCGTCGGCGGGTCGTTGAAGACGACGCCGCGGGCGGACAGCTCGTCGTAGGCGGCCTGGCAGTCGTCGGTCTCCAGGAACAACGTGCCGCCGGCGCCCTTGGCGACGAGCTCCGCGAGCGCCTCACTGGTCGCGGCGTCGGTCATCGGCGGCGGCTGGTGGATGCCCGGATGGACGACATGCTCGGCGAGCTGCCGGCGGTGCTGATCGTCGGGCTATCTCGATCAGCTTCTCACCCGCGATGTCGAACTTCTCGGCGAGTCCCGCGATCCTGACCGACTACGCCGGTTCTTCGAGGTAATGGCGCTGAACTCTGCCGGCATCGTGACCAACAAGACTGTGTTTGAAGCAGCCCGTATCAACGCCAAGACCGCTGACGCCCATGAAAGCCTGCTCAAGAACCTTCTTGTCGTCGACAGCCGTCCGCCCTGGTGGACCAATCGCCTCAAACGACTGGTTCAGGTCCCGAAGCGTTACCTCACCGGCCCCGGGCTCATCGGTGCCGCGCTAAACGTTGGTGTTCGATCGGTCCTGCGCGACGGCGACCTGCTCGGGCGCATCATCGACACCTTCGTCGTCGCGCAGCTGCGAGCCGAGATCCCGGTCAGCGCCAGCCGCCCGCGCCTTTACCACCTTCGTCAGGACAACGGCAGCCGGGAGGTCGACATCCTCGTCGAGCTCGGAGGCGGAAGCGTGATCGGCATCGAGGTCAAGGCCGACTCCGCGCCCGCCCGCGACGCCGGTCGGCACCTCGCCTGGCTTCGCGACGAGCTCGGTGACCGCTTCGTCGCCGGCCTCGTCCTCCACACCGGCAAACGCGTCTACTCCCTCGGCGACAAGATCACCGCCGCCCCCATCGCCACCCTGTGGAGCTGACCCGGACTCATCCCTCCGCCCGCCACGGCTGCCCGACGATCACAACCGCGGACGCACCGACGGCAAGTTCGCAAAGAGAGCCTGTGACGAACGGAACAGGTACAATTCCGGCCTTCAGGTGATCGTCAGGCGTGGCAGCAGACCGCAGAGGAGTGGGCGAGACGACACCTCCGACTCGGCGGAACCGGTGGGCCTGTGGCCCGTATCCCCGGCATCACCCGTGGCCCCGGCCGACGAGACGACATTCCTAGACAGGAGCATGCTGATGTTCGGGCGCCCTCCGCAGCCGCCGGCAACCGCCGCATCCACGATCACCCGCCGGCAGGGCGTGCTGGCCCTCGCGCTCGTCACCGGCCTGACCGAGACCGGCACGGACGGCGGCAGCGGCAGCGGCGGCCAGACGGAGGTCCGGGTCAGCCTGCACGTCACGGGGGCGGGTTTCGCCTTCGACACGGCGGCGCGGCTGCTGGCCGGTACGGACCGCCGAGCGAGCCTGGCCACCGGCAAGATCGTCGTGCTCGTCGACCCGGCCACGCAGGCCATCCAGATCGACTGGGCCCGCAGCGCGCTCGTCAACGGGCTCACCCCTGCGCGGTTCGCCCTCGAGGGCGACGACACGACCTACGACCTGAGCGGGCAGACCGGCCCGCTGATGGAGATCCTCCAGCTCCTCTGGGCCCACAACGTCTCCTTGAACCGGACGGTCGACGCCGACTGCGACCTGGCGCTGCGCGGGCAGCTCCAGGCGATGATTCGCCGCGCCGCCGCGCAGCCGTCGGAGACGGCCGTGCGCGGGTCCACGCCAGGCGCCTGACCGACCTTCGGCTCCGCGGCCAGGCAGTCTCGGCCGGCTCCAGCCGGGCGCCCGTACTCAGCCTCAGCCAGGCGCCCGGCGTCGATCTGGCCGTCAGCGCTTCGCGCGCAGCCGCGAGGCGACGAGCGGCCCGCGCCGGGTCACTAGTCTCGGGCTTTCACGCCACTGATCATCTGTTGGGTGTCCGGAAATGGGAAAGTGCTCCTGAGCAGGGAGGATTGGGCTTGTCGAGGGCCTGATCCATCCAAACCAAGGAGCACCTTCATGGTGCAGCGTACCGGTGTCTACCCGTCTGTCCGTGTCGACGGCGCGGGCAGGGGCGTGGTGTCGTCGGCGGGCGGGGTGCTGCTGACCGAGACCGTCCGGGTGTCCGGGCTGGGCCGGGTGCTGGACGACTCGCCCGCCACGCCCGCCAGACTGTGCTGCACCTGGCCGCCCATCACCCCTGGGCACCGCTCGCCGTCCAGGCGATCACCACACTGCGCGCCCTGCCCGCACCTGGATAGCCGAGGCCACCGACCCCCACCCCGCCGACCCCGAGAAACACCGCTCCGGACGTGGACCGGACGCCCACCCCGCGCGACAACGGGGCACCCGGCCACGGCCACACCCAGCCCGACCGGCAAAACTCAACATCAACAAAGGTGGGAGGTCAGTCCGCGATCACACCCGGCCAAGGCACGAAAGATCTGGGCTAGGCCCGGGGCTGTGGAGCTCAGATCCCGGTCTTGCGGAAGTCCCAGCTCACGATCTTCTCGGGGACCAGCTTCATCCAGGCGTGCCGGCCGTCGATGTGGAACTCGCCGTTCGCGTACTTCTCGCCGAACAGCCGTTCGGGCTCGGCGAGCAGCTCGGCGGCGGCGTCACCGGTCCGCGGCACCTCGCCCACCACGGCGACCTTGCCGATCAGCTCGACGCCGCGCAGCTCGCTGAAGCCGTGGCCGGTGTCGATGAGCACCGACACCCGCGGGTCGCGGTTCAGGTCGGTCCAGCGCTGGCTCTTGACGATGCTGTTGAGCCACAACGCCGAGCCGTCCCAGACGAACCACAGCGCCGAGGTATGCGGGGCTCCGTCGGCGCCCACGGTGGAGACGCGGCAGGTCCGCTCCTCGGCGAGAAACGCGTCGATCTCCGCCGGGGTCATCGCGATCCGCCGGCCGCGTCGCTGCTGGCGCTGCGGCGTCGACGCTGCCTCGCCTTCCGTCGCGGTCTCGAGACTCATCCTGCGCCCCTTCGTCGCTCGCTGGAACCTCCCCAGTCCGTCGGCGTACGGACTGGGACGTTCCGTCCGCGACTCTAGTCCGTGGCAGCACGTAACGCCGCAACTGCGAGGACGGCCACGGCTCGCCGCCGGTCCAGGCTCGTCCTCGCTCCTTCCGGCCCATCTCAAGGCCGCCCGGCTCGCACCGCGCTGCGCGCGTTCGCCGCCTGTGGCATGCGGGACTGTGAACCTTTTCCATTTATGCGCCTGTCATCCCAGCCGGTCCCGGGTCGGGAACGGCAATGGAAAAGGTTCAGTCTCTCGGAGAACTGGCTCGGCGAGACTTCCTAGCCCGCAAAGAATCTTTCCGCGTCTCCGCCGGCGGGCCATTGGCCGCGTGGACGGAGGGTAGCGGTCCACGTCGCCGTATCCAGGGGTGATAATTCCGAGTGCCTGAAAACCCTTCAGCATCGCACGCGCGGAGACTATGGCAGCGGCATTTCGGATGATCTTCGATATCTACATCCGCAACCGCCTCGGTGTCCGTGCCCTCGCCAAAGTCCTCAACGAGCGCGGCCACCGCACTGCCGCAGGTCCAGGCGGTGTGGGCGCCCCCGTGCAGCAGGACGAACGTGGTAAGGGATCTCGGCTCGGTCGCCTCGGGCCGGCGCAGCACGCGCGCCGGGTCGCCGTCGTCATCCGGAAGAGGATGCTGATCCACCTCCTGTGATCCGTCAAGGCAGGCCACCGGGGTACATCAACCCTCGATCCGGCTGGATGTGACGCGGTACTGTCCGACGGTGACCGGAATTGACTACACCGAAAAGGGCAACGCTGCCCGCAGGAGCGACCGATGGACCTGGGTCTCTTAGGAGCGACCGCGATCGTCTGCGGGGGGGACGCAGGCATGGGCCGGGCCGCAGCCCCCTACACCGCGGCGAAGGCGGCGGTCACCAGCCTGACCAAGAACCTGGCCAAGTCCCTGGCTCCCGAGGGCATCCTGGTCAACACCGTCTCGCCGGGCACGATCATGTCCGAGCAGATCGTGGACGGGATGCGCGAACGGCTCGCCGTCCAGGGTCGGGACTCGTCCGACCCGAAGGACGTCATGGCCTTCATCACCGAGGTCCACGACGTCCCCGCCCAGCTTGGTCGCGCCGGACTGCCCGACGAGGTCGGCATCGTCGTCGCCCTGCTCGCCTCGCGACGCAACGGCTACACCACCGGCGCGGACGTGAACGTCGACGGCGGCTCGGACTTCTGCTGACGCGACGACGGCCGGGCGCCGCCGCGGCGGCGCCCCCGGTGAGCCCCGGAGGCGGACCGGCAGCCTCCCGACACCCCGATGACGAGGTCGCGGTGCCCTCGGTGGACGCCGCAGAGAGGTGGTAGCGGATGTATGACGTGATGGAGGGTGTGCGGGTCATCGAGGTGGCCGAGCACACCTTCGTCCCGGCGGCGGGGATGATCCTGGCCGACTGGGGCGCGGACGTCGTCAAGATCGAACGGGCCGCGCACGGCGGCGACGCGTCGCGGACGATGCGGGTGGTCCAGCGCCCGGGCCTGGCGGCAAACCCGTTCTTCGAGGCGGCCAACCGCGGCAAGCGGGACCTGGCCCTGGACCTGCGGTCCACCGAGGGACAGGAGTACCTGCACCGGTTGGTGGCGGACGCCGACGTGTTCCTCACCAACATGCGGCCCGAGGTGCGCACGCGGCTGCGCTTCGACGCCCCGACCCTGCAGAAGATCAACCCGCGGCTGGTCTACGCCTCCGGCGGCGGGTACGGGCCCGAGGGCCCGCTGGCGGACGCCCGAGGGTTCGACTACCCGTCGTCGTGGTGCCGGTCCGGGTCGTCGTACATGCAGACGCCGGCGACCGGCGGCCCGCCGCCCCTCCAGCCCGGGTCGGTCGGCGATCTGACCGGTGGCGCGACCCTCGCCGGGGCGATCGCGGCGGCACTGTTCCGGCGCGAGCGCACCGGTCGGGGCACGGTCGTGGACCACGCCCTGTACCTCATGGGCACCTACATCATGAGCCAGTCGCTGATCAGCGCGAGCCTCGGTCTGGCCCCGCAGCCGGCCCCGTTCCCCCGCGAGGAGGCGCCGGACCCGCTCACCAACCTCTACCGCACCGCCGACGGGCGGTGGATCGTGCTCTGCCTGCTCTACGACGAGTGGTGGTCGGACCTGGCCCGCACCCTCGGGCACGAGGAGTGGCAGGCCGACCCCCGGTTCGCGACCGTCGACGACCGCCTAGCCCACCACGTCGAGCTGATCGCCGAGCTCGACGTGGTCTTCGCCCGGCACACCCTCGCGGAGTGGGAGGTCACACTCGCGACGCTCGAGGGTGTCTGGGCCCCGCTCAAGAGCCCCGCCGAGGTCATCGAGGACGAGCAGGCGCTGGTGAACGGTTTCGTCACCCCGGTAACCCTGCCGGACGGCAGCACCTACCTGACGGGCGCGTCGCCGGCCCGGTTCGACGAGCGGCCGATCGGCGCGCTGCGCAGCGCGCCCGCACACGGGGCGCACACCGACGAGCTGATGCGCGAGCTGGGCCTGACCCCCGAGCAGGTCCAGGGCCTGCGGGCCCGCGGGGTCGTCGCATGACCGCACCCCAGCCCCTCCCCCAGCCGAATCGCAAGGATGACCGTGGACTGGAACTAGCCTCAGGCTTTCACGCCGTTGATCGTCGAGGGACGTGTCGGAAATAGGAAAGTACTCCTGAACTGGGAGAATTGGGTTTGTCGAAGACCTGATCCATCCGAGCAAAGGAGCACCTTCATGGTGCAGAGTACCGGTGTCTACCCGTCTGTCCGTGTCGATGCTGGCGGGCGGGGTGTCGTGTCGTCGGCGGGTGGGGTGCTGCTGACCGAGACGGTCCGGATCTGCGGGCTGGGTCGGGTGTTGTCGCAGGAGTTGTCGCCGTGGCGGTCGTCGGCCGCGACGCATGACCCGGCGAAGGTGCTGACCGACCTGGCGATCGCGTTGGCGCTGGGTGGGGACTGCCTCGCGGATGTCGCGCTGCTGCGCGCCGAGCCGTCCGTGTTCGGCCCGGTGGCCTCGGATCCGACGGTGTCGCGGACGGTCGACCGGCTCGCCGCCGACGCGGGGAAGGTCCTGGCCGCCGTCGCCCGAGCGACCGCCGCCGCGCGGGGCCGGGTGTGGTCGATGGCCGGGAAGCACGCTCCGGAGCATGCAGTGTCGGTGGACGATCCGCTGGTCATGGATCTCGACGCGACGTTGGTGACGTCGCATTCGGAGAAGCAGGACGCGGCGCCGACGTTCAAGCGCGGGTTCGGGTTTCACCCGCTGTGGGCGTTCCTCGACCACGGCCCGGCGGGACCGGCGAGCCGGCCGCGGTCCTGCTGCGCCCGGGTAACGCCGGCTCGAACACGGCCGCCGACCACATCACGGTGGCCACCGACGCGCTAGCTGGGATGCCCCGGCGGCTGCGCCGGTCGGGCAAGGTGCTGGTCCGGACCGACTCGGCCGGCGGCACCCATGCCTTCGTGGCCTGGCTGCATCAGCGCAGGGTGGCCTACTCGGTCGGGTTCACCCTGACCGACGAGCACGCCGAAGCCATCGGCAGGCTGCCGAAACAGGCGTGGACGCCGGCCTACGACGCCGACGGCCAGCCGCGGCCCGGCGCGTGGGTCGCCGAGCTGTCCGGCCTGCTCGACCTGTCCGGCTGGCCACCAGGAATGCGGATCATCGTCCGCAAGGAACGGCCGCACCCGGGCGCGCAGCTGCGGATCACCGACGTCGACGGCCACCGCTACACCGCCTTCGCGACCAACACGACCCGCGGCCAGCTCGCCGTCCTGGAGCTGCGCCACCGCCGCCGGGCCCGCTGCGAGGACCGGATCAAAGCCGCGAAGGACACCGGCCTAACGAACCTGCCGCTGCACGACTTCACCCAGAACCAGATCTGGTGCGCCGCGGTCGCGCTTGCCCTCGATCTGATCGCCTGGACCCAGATGCTCGCCCTCCCCAGCCAACCAGCCCGACGCTGGGAACCGAAACGGCTACGCCACCGGCTGTTCTGGCTGGCAGGCCGGCTCGCCCACCACGCCCGGACCACAGTGCTCCACCTGGCCAGCGACCACCCCTGGACGCCACTCGCGATCGAAGCGATCACAACGCTGCGCGCCCTACCCAGCCCCGGATAACCCGGGACCACCGACATCCCACCCCGCCGACGAGGAGAACCCCCGGACGTGGACCGGGCACCCACCCCGCGTGACAGCGGGGCCCTCGGCCACGACCCGACCAGGCCGAGCACGAAAACTCAACATCAACAGGGATGGGAGACAGCCCAGACTCACACCCGATCAAGACACGAAAGATCTGGGCTAGAGACGAGCACACGGAGACGAGCACAAAAAACAGCGCGGCACGAGACCTTTCGGTCGCGTGCCGCGCTCCTTAGGTCGCGACGAGGTCAGACGGGCTGAACCTTGTCGGCCTGCGGGCCCTTCTGGCCCTGAACGATCTCGAACTGGACGTTCTGACCCTCATCCAGCGACTTGTAGCCATCGGCCATAATCGCGGAGAAGTGGACGAAAACGTCCGGACCGCCGCCGTCTACGGAGATGAAGCCGAAGCCCTTCTCCGCGTTGAACCACTTGACGGTACCCTGCGCCATCTAGCGTACTCCTTGTTACTTTCCCGGTAGACGTCTTTCGTCTCCCGGTCTCGCGCCCATCACGGACCGCTCCGCGACCAGCCGTACCGTTCGACGATGCATGACGTTCATACAGCGGAGAACAGGTAACGTCTCCACTCTACCCGCCTACCGCGCGAGGTGGTGCTTCGGTGGTCGCCGTGTCCCCTCGTCCTGGACCAGACCCGGGCCGGCCGCCCCGCGGCGGGAGACAGATGGCCATGGCCTGGAATTTTTCACCATGACGAGGCGCTCGCCGTGCGGCTGGGCACCACCCAGAAACGCAGGCCCCGGCCCGGATGACGCCCTCGCCGCCGGTCGGGTCATCGCGGCGAGGCGTTCGCCCGGTCCGGTGGCCACACCACCACGCGCCGTCCGCCCTGCCACTGCACCGTCAGGACCTGGTGCCCGATCTGCGCGCCAGAGGCGTCGACGCGAAACGAGCCGAACAGGGTCGTGCAGCGCAGGTGCCGCGCCGCGGCCCGCAGCGCGGCGTCGTCGGCGGTGCCCGAGGCGCGCAGGCAGCGCAGGGCCACGAGCCCGGTGGCGAACGCCTGGGCGGCCGGGTATGGCGGTTCCGATCCGGACCACGCCCGGTAGGCCGCGACGAAGCACCGCACGCTCGGCCCCTCGTCCGGCTCGGGCGCGGCCTCGGGCAGCCATTGCGCCGGGCCGACGAGGCCTTCGCGCGCGTGGCCCAGCTCGGCAAGCACCTCCTGGACGCCGGCCGCGACGAGACCGAACACCCGCCACCGCGCACGGTCGGCCGTGCGCACGGCCGCAAGCTCCTCGTCGAAACGCCCCGCCACCAGCAGCGCGTCGGCCGTCGGCGGCGGAGCGGGCAGCACCGCCTGCCGGACGTCAAGGCCGTGTCTCTGCGCCCTTGCCACCGCGCCGGCGGCGACCCCACGCGCGAAGCCGGTAGGGCCGCGCATCACGCCGATGGTCCGGACATCGGAGAAATCCTGGCGGATCATGTCGACGACACCGGCGAAGTACGTGTCGGCGGGGGCGAGGACGCTCACGACGTTGTCCCGCGCCGGAACCTGGGCACCCCCGTGATTCCAGACCAAGCGGCGGGTGGCCCGCGCGACCTCGACGGTCGGGCGGCTTCCGTACGGCCCGAACAGCAGGTCGGGGTGCAGGCCCTCGGCGCGGCGGACCGCGGCGGGAGCGTCCGGATGGGCGTCCACCACCTCGAGAAACACCTGGTCCGGCGCGGTGAACTTCTGCGCCCACAGGGCGACCGCCGTAGCGCCTGCCTGGCCGTATCCCGCCAGCGGCCCGGACATCGGTGTCACCAGGGCGGCATGCACCACGGCCACTGCATTACCTCGCCGCCCGGCCCATGTCATCGCCCCGTTCAGGTCACCGCCCGTTCAGGTCCGTACTTCGTCTGGAACACCTCTCCGCCCGGATCACTGCCCGCGGCCATTCTTTGCGGGGCCCGGGCCGAGCGCCGGCCTGGCCGGCCGGCGTGGCTAGCCGGCCAGAGTTGCCACGGACACCTGCCACAGCTGCGCGGCAGCCTCGGGGTCGAGGGCATAGGCGGCAACGCCGTTGCGAGCGCTGAGATTGCCGGTCTCGGCCTCGTTGCAGTCCTCGAAATAGCGTCCGCCGACACCGTCGGGCAGTGGCGACGTGAGGCGGTCCTCCCCCACCATCCGACCGCGGTGGCCGTCTCCTACGCTCCAGCCCTATGTCCTCCTCCGTGCGTGGCACCGATGCTCTCCTCGCCGGCTACCGGCCAGCCGGCGCGACCGAGACGGCGGACGTCGCCAGGATCCTGGCCATGGTCGAGGGCGCCCCCGACCCGTGGTCACGCGGCCTCCCGCTGCATCTGACGGCATCGGCGCTGGTCGTGCACCCTGAGACCGCCCGTGTCCTGCTGCGCTGGCACGAGAAGATGAACCGGTGGCTGCAGGTCGGGGGCCACGGCGACCCCGGTGAGACCGACCCGCTCGGCGTCGCCCTGCGCGAGGGCAGGGAGGAGACAGGACTGGCTGATCTGTGCCCCTGGCCGGACGCTCAGCTACGGCACGCGGTCGTGGTCCCGGTTCCGGGGACGCCGCGCGAGCCGGCGCACGAGCACGCCGACCTCCGATTCGTCCTCGCGACGGCCACTCCCGCCGCGGCCCGCCCGGAGCGACCGAGCGCCCCGCTGCGCTGGCTCACCATCGCCGAGGCGCTGGACCTCGCCGAGACGGACAACCTGCGCGAGACGCTGCGACGGACGCGGCTGTTGTTCGGCTGACCGTCCGGGCGGTCGCCTGCCGGGCCGTCAGCGGCGTGGCGAGCTCCTCCAGGGAACGGCCGGCCGCCTCGACGCCGAGGGCCAGCTCGGCCACGCCGCCGAGAGCCATGACGGCGGCGCCGATGAAGAAGCCGACCATCACCGGACCAGTCCGTCCGGTGTCGATGAGATGCCCGAACAGCAGCGGCCCGGTGATCCCGCCCACCCCCGTGCCCACCGCGTAGAACAGCGCGATAGCCAGGGCACGGGTCTCCATCGGGAAGATCTCGCTGACGGTCAGGTAGGCGGCGCTGGCACCGGCGGAGGCGAAGAAGAACGTGACGACCAGAACCAGCGTGAACGTCCAGGCGCCCAGCACGCCGGCGTGCAGCAGCACGCCCAGCACCGCGGCCAGCCCGGCGGAGGCCAGGTAGCAGCCGACGATCATCGGGCGCCGGCCCACGGTGTCGAACAGCCGGCCGAGCACCAGCGGGCCGGCACAGTTCCCGAGCGCGTACACGACGAAGAACACCGGCACGTCCGCGGCGTCGACCCCGTAGAACGTCGACAGCAGGGTGCCCAGGTCGAACGTGAACGCGTTGTACAGGAACGCCTGGCCGACGAAGAGGGCGAGCCCGAGCGCCGAGCGCCGCGGGTAGGTTCGCACCAGCGTCGCCACGATCGTCCGCAGCCCAGTCGTCTTGCGCGGGTGGATCTCGATCGACCCGCGCGGCTCGGGCAGCAGCCGGCCGGTCTCGGCCTCGACCGCCGACTCGACCGTGTCGACGATCCGGTCGGCCTCTTCCGCACGCCCATGAATGAAAAGCCATCGCGGGCTCTCGGGGACGTGGCGGCGGACCACCAGGATCGTCAGGCCCAGCAGGGCGCCGAGCCCGAAGCCCAGCCGCCAGCCGACGTCGGCGGGGAACACGTGCCGGGACAGCAGCAGCACGGTCAGCGCCGACCCGGCCGCCGACCCCAGCCAGTAGGTCCCGTTGATGATCAGGTCGACCCGGCCGCGCACCCGTGCCGGGATCAGCTCGTCGACCGCCGAGTTGATGGCGGCATACTCGCCGCCGATACCCGCGCCGGTGACGAACCGGCACAGGAAGAAGAACCACGGCGCCCAGGAGAAGGCCGTCGCCGTCGTCGCGACCACGTAGACGCCCAGCGTCAGCATGAACAGTTTCTTGCGGCCGAACCGGTCGGTGAGCTGGCCGAAGAACAGCGCGCCCAGGCAGGCGCCCAGGACGTAGATCGCGGCCGCCGTGCCGATGTCGGACGCGGACAGCGAGATTCCGCTGTCGTCCTCGGTGAGCCTCGGCGCGACGGCACCGACCATCGTCACCTCGAGGCCGTCGAGGACCCAGACGGTGCCGAGCCCAATCACGATCATCCAGTGGAACCGGGCCCAGGGCAGCCGGTCCAGCCGCGCCGGAACGGCCGTCCGGATCACGCCCGGGCGCTCGGCGTCGGCACCGATGCCGGCATCGGCATCGGCATCGGCATCGGCGTCGGCGTCGGCGTCCGACCGACGTTTCTTCGCCAGCCCACTCAGGACGCCGCGTCGCGCGCCGGCTGCCGCCGGCCCACCAGGTTGTTCGACCATCGCAGGTCGCCACTCCCCCCGTCCGCACCGAAAACCGCGTTGCCGGTCATGTCTGGCCGGAAGATGCCCTGGCGGGCCGCGGGTTGTGGCTGCTACGAGGTGCGCCCAGACATTCCCCACAGAGGGTTACCCAACGTGACGATCGATACGCGGATCGTCTACACCACGGGCTCGACCTGAGCGAGGAACCGGTTGGCGACGGCTTGCCGGGGGTAGCCCGCCGAGTCCTTGACGCATGCGGGGCACCAATGCCCCGCGGCGAGGATGAGCCGAGGGCTGCCCGCGAACTCGTGGCCCTCGGCGCAGCTCCAGCGAAGCGGCGTCGCGAGGTCACCCGCCATCATCGCCGGCGAGAGCAGCCGGCCACCGCGGAAGTCGGCGGCCGCCGCCAGGTCGTCCCGGTTCCAGGCGGCCGGGTCCTTCGTCTCGTCGTAACCGTGATCGAGCAGGCGCGGCGTCCGGTCTGGCGCCGGCGGGGAGAAGGCCGACCAGTCGCCGATCGCGTCCCAGCTCGCGCGGGAGCCGAAGTAGGCAGTGATCCGCGCGTGGTCGTCGCCGCGGATCCAGGACATGGTGCCCCGTGGCTGGCGGGTGAGCGGTCCGATCACCAGGTTCTTCACGACGGCGGCGGGAACCCGGCCGGCCAGGCGCACCGCACGCGGAGCGGCCCGGACCGCGCGGGCCAGGGCGTCGTCGAAGGTGTCGCACCGGAACGGGACGAGCTTCTCCAGGTCGTCCGAGTCGGTGTACCACTGGCCGTGGAAGTTGCGGGTGGCGAACCAGTTGGGCTCGTACCAGCGCCGGATGTCCTTCACCCCGAGCGCCGCCGCCAGCCGGACCTGCAGCTCCCAGTTGGTCAGCCGCCAGGGCTCGCCGCCGCCGATGTTGTAGACCCGGCCCCAGAACCGCTCCGGTACACCGTCCTCGCAGATGTTGGCGAGCAGGCGCGCGGAGTCCTCGGCCGAGGCCCACTCCATCACGCCGGCGAACGGCACGTGGGTCACGATCGCGTCGCGGATCGCGAGGACACCCGGGTGGAAGATCCCGGTCTGGCGCAGCCAGACCCAGCGGGGCAGCCGGGACTCGACGAGGACCCGCTCAGCGGCGATCTTGCTCTGGCCGTACTCGTCGAACTGGGAGACCCGCAGCGGGTCACCGATCCGGCCCCAGTGGTGCGGCGGGTTGCGGTCGCCCGTCTGGGCGACCGACCCGACCATGACCACGCCGACCGCCGCGGGGTCGGCCTGGGCCCGGACCGCCCGGACGATGTTCCGAGCGCTCCCGACGTTCACCCGGTGGGTCAGCTCCGGTTGGTCGTCGGCCAGCGGCGACACGACGGCGCCGACATGCAGGACGTAGTCGCTGCCGCGTACGCAGCGCTCAACCGCGCCGTAGTCCGTCAGGTCACCCCAGACGACCCGCAGGTTCGGCATGCCGTTGAACTCACCGATGGCGGCGCGCTCGCGCCGGGTCGGCAGTACCAGGGCGACCACGTCGAACCGGTCGGCACGGCCCGCGAGCTCATGGAGGAGCCTGCGGCCCCAGTTCCCGGTCGCCCCGGTGACGAACACCTGCCGTCTGCCGCCCATCGCCACCGGCCCTTCGGCTCGCGCGGTTCTGACCGCCCGGCGGCGGCCGGTCGGATTGTCCGCCCTACCGCCGCGTCGGTGCTGGCGAGCCGGCCGAGACCCGGGGCTGACAGCCCGGCCGGGGGCCGCCGCCCGGCGCCGGCGCCGAGCCACGCGCCGGGGCCGAAGCAGGCGCAACCCGGTCGAGCGTGACCGGGAGGCGACGCGGGCCGCGCAGCAGCGGGCTCGGCCGGTAGGGCGGGTCGGCGGCCAGCCTGAGGCCTTCCAGCCGCCGCGCCATTGACGACGGTATGACACAGCACGGCGCAGCCAGGCCGCTGTCAGTTCTCGACGACGGATCCCGAGCAGGCCGCGCAGGTCTCGGCGGTGGTGGTGCTGGAGTCGCCGGCGCTGCCGGCGGGGCCGGCGCCAGCCGATGTGGGGCGAAGCCGCCTGGGCGGCGGGCGGCCCTCGCGGATCTGGCTGAGCACGGGTGTACCGAGCTCGTTGATGACGACTCGCCCGCCGTCTCGCTGCCGGTCGCGGGCCCAGGTGTCGAGCAGCTCGTACGCGGCGTGGTCGAGGTAGTCGACGGCCAGGTCGAGCTGCACCGGCGCGGCCGCGGGCAGCCGGGCGAGCTGGCACGACACCCGGGGCAGCGACGGGAAGGCCAGCGTCCCCTCGATGACCACCCGCCACGGCTGGCCGTCAGCCGCAGGCGGGTGGATGTGGACCGGCGCCACGAGCGCGCGGCGCAGCGTCTGCAGCACCGCCACGCCCACCCCGAGGGCGACCCCCTCCAGGAGGTTGAGGACCACGACGCCGCCCGCGGTCGCCAGGTAGGTGACGAGGTCCCCGTGGCGGGACAACGTGCGGATCCCGGCCAGGTCGACGAGCTTCACTCCGATCACGACGAGCAGCCCGGCGAGCACGGCGAGCGGGATCTGGCGCAGCAGCGGCGCGAGCAGCAGGGCGAACCCGGCCATCCACACTCCGTGCAGGATGGCCGACGCGCGCGTTCTGGCTCCGGCCCGGACGTTGGTGGCGCTGCGGACGATCACGCCGGTAACCGGGAGCCCGCCCACGAGCCCCGAGACGGTGTTCGCCGCGCCCTGCGCGACCAGCTCCCGGTCGAGGTTCCCGCGCGGGCCGCCGTGCATCTTCTCCACGGCGACGGCCGACAGCAGGGACTCGATGCTCGCGATCAGCGCGACGGTGAGGATCGCCGTCACGATCCCCGTCACGGCCCCGCCGGGCAGCTCCGGCAGGGCGAGCGAGCCGAGGACGTCGTGCGGCAGCGCGACCCGAGGCACCTCGTAGGCGAGCGACGCGACGGTCGCGAGCGTCACCGCCGCGAGCGGCGCCGGCACGGCCGCGACCGGCTGCGGCAGCCGCGGCCACACGAGCATGAGGACGACGGTGGCCAGGCCGAGCAAGGCCGCCGCCGGGACGTGGACCGTCCCGAACTCGCGGGCGAGCTCGACGATGTTGTCGACGGCCGACGACCGGGCGGCGCCGCCGAGCACGACGTGGACCTGGCCGACCACGATCGTGATCCCGATGCCCGCGAGCATCCCCTGCACGACGGCCGGGGAGATCGCGAGCACGCCGCGGGCGATGCGGCTAACGCCGAGCAGGACCTGCAGGACGCCGGCGGCGGCGGTGACGAAGCAGGCGGCCCGCCAGCCGTAGGTGGTGACCACGGTCGCGACGACCGAGATGAGGCCTGCCGCCGGGCCGGAGACCTGCAGCGGCACGCCGCCGAGCGCGCCGGCCACGACGCCGCCGACGACGGCGGCGATGATCCCGGCGGCGACCGGCGCGCCCGAGGCGACGGCGATGCCAAGTGAGAGCGGCAGGGCGACGAGGAAGACCACGAGCGACGCCTCGAAGTCGAGGGGCCACGTCGGCCGGGCGCCGCGACGGGTCGCGGCGGCCGCCGATGAGGGGGTCGCCGATGCAACGGTCGTCCGTGCAGGGGTCGCTGGTGCAGGGGTCGCTGGTGAGGAGGTTCTTGGCGAGGACTCGCGCGTGTCGCTCCTGGCGGGCGCGAAGGGCTCGTCGGGCACGTGCGGACTCCAGTCAGTCGTATGGCCGGCTGCAGACGCCTACGACAACGAGTAGCCACACAAACACGTTCCGGATCGATCGGACCGGGAGAGTTGGTGATGGGGTCAAAGCGAGCTTTAGGTGGATCTATCCAGGTAGACCTTGGACGGAGCGCGCTCCAACTACGACTCAGGCGCAGGTCGCCCGGTAGGGCAGGTCGGGCAGGTATCGGGCCCATTCCGCCGAGGTGAGCTGGCCGGCCTGGTTGGCGCATGCCCGCCGGGCGATCTCGGCGGCGTCGACGGTCCACAGCCGAACGGTCTTGTCGGCGCTGGTCGTGGCGAGAACCTTGCCGTCCGGGCTGAAGGCCACGCCGTAGACGTGGTCGTCGTGGCCGGCGAGGACCGCCAGCGCCCGCGGCTGGCGTGGATTGCCGACGTCCCAGAGCCGGGCGGTCTGGTCGCGGCCGCCGGTCGCCAGCGTCCGGCCGTCCGGGCTGAACGCCACACCGTAGAGCGCGTTCGTGTGGCCGACGAGGGTCGCCCGCGCGACCGGCCGCGCGGGATCGGTGACGTCCCAGAGGCGAGCCGTCCGATCGCCGCTGGTGGTGGCCAGCGTCCGGCCGTCCGGGCTGAACGCCAGGTCGAGGATGAAGTCGGTATGGCCGGAGATCGTGGCGACCAGGGCCGGCGAGCGGGGATTGGCGACGTCCCACAGCCTGGCCTTCTTGTCGGTGGCGGCCGTGGCGATGGTGTGGCCGTCCGGGCTGAACGAGATGCCCCAGACCGAGCCGTCGTGGCCACCCATGACACCCAGCGGGGCCGGCTGGCGCGGGTTTGTCACGTCCCACAGCCGGGCGGTGTGGTCGGTGCTCCCACTGCTGGCGAGGATCTTGCCGTCCGGGCTGAACTTGACGCTGTACACCGCGTCGGTATGGCCGGTGATGACCGACAGGGACACCGGCTTGCGTGGGTCGGCGACGTCCCACAGCCGGATCGTGCGGTCGCCGCTCGCGGTGGCGAGCGTCTGGCCGTCCGGGCTGAACGCCACCCCGTTGACCTCACCGGTGTGTTCGGTAAGCGTGGCGAGCAACGCCGGCCGGCTCGGGTCTGCGACGTCCCACAACCGGGCCGTGCCGTCGTCGCTGGTGGTGGCGAGAACCCGGCCATCCGGGCCGAACGCCGTGTAGATGACGTTGTTGGTATGGCCGGTGAGGACCGTGAGGGTGGTGAGCTGGCTGTCCGCGACGGCCAGCAGCGCGGCGCGGGCCTCGGCGGTCGGCGCCAGCCGATAGGCCGCCGTCGCCAGCCGCACCGACAACGCATGATCGGTCGGCTCGGCCGCCATGGCCTGGGCGGCAAGCGTCCGGGACGCCGTCGACAGGTCCTCGGCCGCCGAACCGTTGGCGTCGTCCGATCCACGCAGCAGCACGACGGCGGTGACGCTCGCGGCCACCGCGACCGCCAGGCCCGCCGCCAAGGCCACCAGGCCGCGGCGGCGCCGGCGGCGCGGCGATCGTGGCGAGGGCGGTGAGTGCGGCGAGGGCTGCGGTGGTGGCGACGGCGACAGAACCCGCGGTGACGGCACAGCCGGCGGGGGCGTCGGCCCCGGCGACAGGCCGCCGGGGGCGACCGGCCCGCGCGCGGACGGCGTGGCCGGCGACGAAACGGCCGGCGACGAAGCGGCCGACGACGTCGTCGCCGGCCCGACCTGCGCCGGCGGAGGTGGCAGCGACGACAGGGGAACCATCGGGACGGTCGAGATCTCGGTGGGCTCGGGCGCGACGTCCGCGGCGGGCGCAGCCGGCTCTGCCCCGGTCGGCACGGTCGCGCCGAGCAGCATGCCGTAGAGCTCGGCGGCGGTCGGCCGGGTCGCCGGGTCCTTGCGCATCGCCATCGCGACGATGTCCCGCAGCGGCGCTGGCAGACCCGACAGGTCGGGCGGCTTCGTCTCGATGCGGTAGAAGATTACGTCCGTCGGGCCGTCCCCGAACGGAAGGCGGCCCGTGCCGGCGTGCACGACGACACCGCCCCAGGCGAAGATGTCGGCGGCCGGGGTGAGCTCGGTGCCGACGACCTGCTCGGGTGCCATGAACGCGGGCGTGCCGATGCGCCGGACCTCCCGGCTGAGCGCGGTCGCCGCGTCGAGCGCCCGGGCGATCCCGAAGTCGATGACCCGGGCGCCGGTCGGTGAGAGCAGGACATTCTCCGGCTTGAGGTCGCGGTGGACCACTCCGGCGCTGTGGATGACCGTCAGCGCCGTCGCGACGCTGATCGCCAGCTGCTCGAGATCCGGGCGGGCGAGCGGGCCGCGCTCCCTGATCACCTGGGCGAGCGTCGGGCCCTGGACGTAGTCGGTGACCAGGTAGGCGAGCTCGCCGTCCGTGTCCGCGTCGAGAACCTCGGCGGTGCAGAAACCGCGGACCCTGCGGGCGTTGGCGACCTCATGGCGGAACCTGGCGCGGAACTCGAGGTCGGCGGCCACTTCCGGACGGATCACCTTGACGGCGACCGGGCGTCCCTGCTCGCTGAGGCCGTAGTAGACCACGCCCATTCCGCCACGGCCGAGACGGCGCAGCAAGGTGTAGGAGCCGGCCTGGCGTGGGTCGGTGTCGTGCAGCGGCGCCCCGGCCGCGTCGCCCGGCCTGTCCGGGCTCACCCCTGCCGCCGTCGCACCGCGCCGCCAGCCTCAGCGCCGGCCTCAGCACTCGCGCCCACGTCGTCGTCCCCCTGCGTAGCCGTTACCGGACATGGTCGCAGGCAAGCGGGCGGGCCGGTCATCGGAGTCGAAAACTTGCCAACGGCCCCGGCTCGGATCGCGCGGACGTCGCGTCGGATCTGCGGGCGAACCGGGTCACGCCCCCAGCATGACCCGGTGGGCCGGCGATTCCGGTGCGCGGCCGCGCCGCGTGCCTGCCGGACGGTCGAGAAGGCCCCCGCAGCGCTCCCGTCAGGGCTCCTGGCACGTACCCGGACGGTCCACCGGATGCGGTGAATGTCGCCGAGGTCCGGTTTGCTACCGTTACCGACGTTCCTGGGGAGGGGTGCCCGAGGGAGTGTATTGATGGTCCCTGTTTCCAGAGCGCTCACAGGCATTGCCGCCGCCGTCGGCCTGGCCGCGGTTCTCGCTTCCTGCAAGCCGGCTTCCTTCCCGCCGCCCTCCGGCGGCGGCAACCCGCCGTCGACGATCACCGCGGCCCCGGTCACCAGCTCGCCAGCCACACCAACGCCGACCCCGCCGAGGACGACGCCGACGACGCGGCCGCCGACACCGGTCGTCACGACGCCGCCCGGCGGGGGGACGAAGGCGGACGAGGTCGTCCGGCTGACGAACGTCGAGCGGTCCAAGGCCGGGTGCGGCGCGCTGACCGTCGACGCGCGCCTCACCACCGCGGCCCAGGCGCACACTGTCGACATGGCGCAGAAGAACTACTTCAGCCACACGAGCCTCGACGGCCGCACGTTCGCCGACCGGATCCGCGCGACCGGCTTCCCGGCGAGCCTCATCGGGGAGAACATCGCCGCCGGCGGGACGACGGCGGCCCAGACCGTCGAGATGTGGATGAACAGCGCGGGACACCGCGCGAACATCCTCAACTGCTCGTACACCCGCATCGGGGTCGGCTACGCCGAGGGCGGCTCCTACCGCTACTACTGGACGCAGGACTTCGGCAAAGTCTGACGGGGCTCAGCGGGCCGGGTGGCGTGCGAACGTTGTCCCTTCGCACACCATCCGGCGGCCTTCGCCCGGATCACGGCCTTTGCCCGGATCACGGCCTTTGCCCGGATCACGGCCTTCGCCTGGACCACGGCCGTCACCCAGATCACTGGTCGCGTGACGGCGGCGCCGACGGATGTCACGCTGCCGGCGCCGCGCTTCGGATGGGCCGCACGCCGCCGCGAACGAACGACATGATCACGATATATCTAAATCGGGAGCGTGGAAGGGTCTGCGCAACATCACGCGAGGAGCGGCCCGGACGGAGCGGCTTGGGCGGAGCGGCCAACGCCGGTGGCGTCGGACGTCGGACGGGCTCAGGGATCGACGACCGGAGGCAGGGTGCTCCACGGGAAGTTGATCCACCGGTCGGTCCGCCGCCACACGTACTCACACTTGACCAGCGACCGGGGCTTCTCGTAGACGACCGCGGTGCGCACGTCAGCCACCTGGTCCTGGATGAAATCCCGGACCAGCTCGATGGTCTTGCCGGTGTCCGCCACGTCGTCGGCGATCAGCACCTTCTTCGCGGAGAAGTCGACCGCACTCGGCACCGGCGGCAGCATCACCGGCAGGTCCAGGGTCGCGCCCACGCCGTTGTAGAACTCGACGTTCATCACGTGCAGGTTCTTCACCGACAGCGCATACCCGAGCGCACCCGCCACGAAGAGGCCACCGCGAGCGATCGAGAGGATCAGGTCCGGCCGGAACCCGTCGGCGGCGATCAGCTCCGCCAGCTCCCTGGAGGCGACGCCGAACGTCTCCCAGTCCAGGACCTCCCGCACGTCCGTCATGCAAGAACAGTACAACTCTGGTCATTCATACGCCGTGGACGGTGCGACTCAGCCCAGATAGGGCGTCGCTCGCCTCTCCAGGAAGTGGCCGATGCGAAGACGCATCGACGGGTGAATGTTCTTCGTTTCCAGGTCCTCGACGGCGACGAACTCGACTTCCTTCGTCTCGCTGGACGTCCGCAGCGTACCGCCCAGCAGGCGGGTAGTGAAGCAGAGGGAGAACTGCTGGCGGACCTCGCCGTCGTCGTAGGCCAGCACGTGCCGGGGGTTCGTATAGACACCGACCAGACCGGTGACCTCGACGTCGATACCGGTCTCTTCCTTGGTCTCGCGCACAGCGGCGTCGACAATCGACTCACCCAGGTCCATCCCGCCGCCCGGCAGCGCCCAGAGATCGTTGTCGGTCTTGTGGACCAGCAGAATCCGCCCGTCCTCGTCAGTCACTACCGCCGTTACAGACGGCACGACGCTGTTCGCCTTGGGGGCGTTCGGGTCGTTGAAGTAGTCGATCCGCGCCACCGGCTGCCACGCTCCCTCGCTCGACAGCCACAGCAGCCCGAGCCCGTATGCTGGCCGCCCGCACGAATGGAGTCCGCCCTGGTCGTGTGCCGCCTTTGGGTGGCTAAAGTTGAACGCTGCAATGATCGATTCTGGTCCGGGCTGAAGCGACGACCAAGATGTGGGCACGCTGCCGAGCTGATCGCTCGGTTGAGATCGGGAACGTGCACTGTTTTGATCCAAGAATCGTGTGGCGATCGGCGCGGCTCTAGTGATGAAAGCCTGCAGGTGTGGATGGGCTAGTGTGGCCCGAGGTGGTCAAGCGGTCGGCCGCGCGGCGTAGGTCGGCGGCCAGGAGGTCGGCCAGGTCGGGGCCGAAGCCGTTGCGGACGACGACGCGCAGGACCGCGAGTTCCTGCAGCGCCGGCGGGAAACGGTAGGCGGGGACCTGCCAGCCCCTCGTACGCAGCATCTCCGACACGTCGAAAACGCTGAACCCGGTGCCTGCGCCAGCCGGGTCGCGGATCGCGAAGGCGAAGGCAGGAATGCCGGTGGCACCGTCGGAAACCATCTCGAACGGGCCCATCGCGGCGACGCGGTCGGAAAGCCGGCTCGCGACGTCGCGGCAGCCCTGCATCACCTGCCGGTAGCCCTCGTGGCCGTGGCGCAGCAACGAGTAGTATTGCGCCACCACCTGGGCGCCCGGGCGTGAGAAGTTGAGCGCGAACGTCGGCATCGTCCCGCCGAGGTAGTCGACGTGGAAGACGAGCTCCTCGGGCAGATAGGACCGCTCACGCCAGAGCACCCAGCCGACACCCGGATACACCAAGCCGTACTTGTGGCCCGAGGCGTTGATCGAGACGACGCGGTCGAGCTGGAAGTCCCAGACGACGTCCGGGTCGCAGAACGGGGCGACGAACCCGCCGGAGGCGGCGTCGACGTGCAATGGCACGTCTGGCCCCCCGCCCGCGGCGAGCCGGTCGAGGGCCGCGGCGATCTCGGCTACCGGCTCGTACGTCCCGTCGAACGTCGAACCGAGGATGGCCACCACGCCGACCGTGTTCTCGTCGCAGTGCCGCACGGCCTCGTTCGCGGTGAGATGGGTGCGCCCGGGCGCGAGCGGCACGAGCCGGGCCTCGACGTCCCAGTAGCGGGCGAACTTCTCCCAGCAGACCTGGACGTTCGCGCCCATGACCAGGTTGGGCCGGTCGGTGGGCAGGCCCGCCGCGCGGCGTGCGGCTCGCCAGCGGCGGGTCATCGCCAGGCCGGCGAGCATGCACGCCTCGGACGAGCCGGTGGTCGAGCAACCGACCGCGTCGCTGGCGTCGGGGGCGTGCCAGAGGTCCGCCAGGATGCTCACGCAGCGCGCCTCCAGCTCGGCGGTCTGCGGATACTCGTCCTTGTCGATCATATTTTTGGCGGCGCACTCGGCCATCAGCCGGTCGGCGTGCGGTTCCATCCAGGTGGTCACGAACGTGGCCAGGTTGAGGCGCGCGTTGCCGTCGAGCATCAGCTCGTCGTGCACCAGCTGGTAGGCGGACTCCGGGTCCATTGGCCCGGCCGGCATCCGGTATCGCGGCAGCTCGCCACCGGCCGCCGTACCGGCCCCCGGGCCGCCGGTGTCTGCGCGGCCCCGCTGCCCCGGCCAGCGGAACTGCGGCCGGACCGCCAGCTGTGCCTGCCTCTGCTCCCCAACCGCCTGCCTGTGCAGCGCCACGCCGTCAGGCTATGCGGCCATGTCCGGGCGACGCATGCCCCGCCGCGCCTTCCGCGCGCCTTCCGCGCGCCGTCCGGTCGCGGCCGGCGCGTCGTCAACGGGCGGCCAGCCCGAACACCAGCAGAGAAAACGCATAGCAGGCGATGACCCGGGTATATTGGCGGCTGCTGATGGCCGGGTTTCGTCGCCAGTCCGCCTATCGGCTCGCGGCACTGGGCGGGCTCGTCGCGAACGCGACGTTCGGGCTGCTCAAGGTGGCGGTCCTGTTCGCGACGGTGCGCGCGGCGGGCGGCGAGGTCGCCGGATACGACGTCGGGCGGATCAGCGCCTATATCTGGCTCTCCCAGGGGCTGCTCGGTTCGGTCAACCTTTCCGGCCGGACCGACATCGCCGAACGGATCAAGGATGGCCACATCGCCGTGGACTTCCTGCGCCCGCTGGACGTGCAGGCCGCCGAGGTCACGGCCGAGGTGGGGCGGGCGCTGTTCGCGCTGATCCCGCGGGGGATCCCGATGGTCGTCATCGGCGCAGTCGTCGGAATGGCGCTGCCCGCCTCAGCGGTGTCCTACCCGCTCGGAGCGGCGAGCCTGCTGCTCGGAATCGTGATCTCTGTCGCGGCTGCCTACCTCGTCGGGGTCGCAGGTTTCTGGCTGGTGGAGACCCGGGGCCTGCAGATCTGCTACATGGTGCTCTCGGGCTTCTTTGCCGGACTGTTCGTCCCCATCCGGCTGTTTCCGCGCTGGCTGGGGCTGGTGGCTCAGGCGACCCCGTTCCCGTCCATGCTGATGTACCCGGTCGACATCCTCTCCGGGCGCGTTGGCCCCGGCGGCGCGCTCGCCCTGCTCGCGGCACAGCTCGCGTGGCTGGTCGCGGTCGGCGGGCTGGGCCAGGCACTCACCCGGGCCGGACGGCGCCGTCTGGAGGTGCAGGGTGGCTGAGGGGTTTGCCCTGTGGGCCCGGCTGCGGCCCTACCGGGCGGTGCTCGCCTCCCGGGCCAGGTCGCAGGCCTCCTACCGGGCGAACTTCGCGCTCGACCTGGTCAGCTCGCTGTTGGCCGCCCTCGTCGAGCTGGCGGAGGTCTGGGTGCTGTTCCACGCCGTCACCCGGCTCGGTGGGCTGGAGTTCCACCAGATCCTGCTGGTATTCGGCCTCGCAGACCTGGCCTTCTCGCTCGCCGACCTCGCCGTCGGGCACTGCGACAACCTGCCCACCTACGTGCGCGCCGGCACCCTCGACGTGTTCTACCTGCGGCCGCAGCCGCTGCTGCTGCAGCTGGTCACCAGCGACGTCACGCTGCGCCGGCTGGCTCGGGCGGCGGTCGGCCTGGTGGCCCTCGTCGCCGGTCTCGCCACGAGCGACATCTCCTGGGGCGTGGGCAGCGTGGCACTGCTGGTCGTCGCCCTGACCAGTGGCTGCGCGACGTTCGGGGCGATGTTCGTCTGGGCGGGTGCGTGTCAGTTCTTCCTCATCGACGGCGCAGAGATGACCAACGCGTTCGTCTACGGCGGCCGGTATGCCGCCACCCAACCGGCATCGGTGTGGTCGCGCCCTCTCAAGGTGGTGTTCGGGTTCTTCTTCCCGATGGCCTTCACCGGCTTCCTGCCGACGCTGCGGCTGCTCGACCTGCCTGCACCCCCGTGGCTACCGACGTGGCTCGGCTGGTGCGGGCCGCTCGCCGCCCTCTGGGCGTGGGCCATGGCGCTGCTCTGCTGGCGCTGGGGTGTCCGGCACTACCGCGGCGGCGGCGGATGAAAACAGCCGGGAGGACGAGGAAGCGGAGGGTACGACGAGATGGGAGCGGAGGCGGACCGATGAGCGCCATCGTCGAGACCGACGGGCTGACCCGCGAGTTCACCGTCCGCGACGGGTTACGACGGCGGCGGCTGACCGCCGTCGAAGACCTGACGGTGCGCATCAGCCCCGGCGAGGCGGTCGGCTACATCGGCGCGAACGGGGCCGGCAAGTCCACCACGATCAAGATGCTGACGGGCATCCTCGTGCCGACCACCGGCACGGTGACCACCTGCGGGCTGCGCCCGGTCAAGGACCGGCGCCGGCTCGCCCGCCAGGTCGGGGTCGTGTTCGGGCAGCGCTCCCAGCTGTGGTGGGACCTGCCGCTGCGCGAGTCCTTCCGGATCCTCGCCGCGATTCACTCGCTGCCCGCCGCCGTGGAACGTGCCCGCACCGACGAACTGGTCGAGCGGCTCGAAATGGCCGAGTTCCTCGGCACCCCGGTCCGGCAGCTCTCGCTGGGCCAGCGGATGCGTGCCGAGGTCGCGGCCGCGCTGCTACACGCCCCCCGGCTGGTGATCCTCGACGAGCCGACGATCGGCCTGGACGTCCTGTCCAAGCAACGGCTGCGCGAGTTCCTCGTCGCCGAGCGCCGCACTCGCGGCACGACGCTGCTGCTGACGACGCACGACATGGGCGACGTCGAGCGCCTGTGCGACCGGGTCCTGGTCATCGACCACGGCCGGCTGGCCTACGACGGCGACCTGGCCGGTCTCGGACGGGCGACGGGTGCCGAGCGGGTGCTCGCCGTCGACCTCGCCGGGCCGTCGGCGGACCTGACCGGGATCCCCGCCGCCCGCCACCTGTCCAGCGAGGCGCACGGCCTGCGCCAGCGGCTCGCCTTCGACGCGGAGGCCACCACCGCCGCCCGGGTTTTCGCGGCGGTGGCCGAGCGGGCCGAGGTCCTCGACTTCACGGTCGAGGAGCCCGACATCGAGGACGTCGTCCGCCGGATCTACGCGGCCCGCCGCTGACCCGCAGCACCACCCGCCGAAAGTCCTCACCGGTGATGCGACGGCACGACCACGTGACTGCGCCGCCAGGCGACTACCCGGCCCGGCGGCGCGATGGGACGATCACGCCACGCGGTGGGCGGCGGAAATCTCTGCCGCCCACCGCGATCCATATAGAGGTCCCGCGCGCCGGTCCCGGCGGCCCGAGCCGGTAAGGGGACACCGGTGCCGCCCATGTCTCCCGGCACCGGGCGCGACGCCGTCAGGCCGGCACCGACACGGTCGCCGGCTCCGGGTCGGCGACCCGTGGGCGCCGGCGCCCCGGCAGCGCGGACGCGGCGAGCGCACCGGCCCAGCAGACGGCGGCACCGACGATGCAGCCGATGTGGAAGGCGGACAGGAACGAGTCCTGGACGGCGTGGACGAACGGCTCGCCTCCGGTCCGCTGGGCGACGTCGAGCGCGGCGCCGACCGACGAGGTCGCCTGGGCGAGCAGCCCGGCCGGCAGCTGCGCGAGGCTCGAGTCGTTGAGGTGGCTGGTGAAGATCGACGCGTAGACGCTGCCGACGACGGCCACACCCAGCGTGCCGCCGGCTTCCCGGGTGGCGTCATTGATCGCCGAGCCGACTCCTGCCTTGGCGGGCGGGAGGACGGAGAGAATGGAATCGGTGGCCGGGACCTGGGTGAGGCCGAGGCCAAGGCCCATCATCACCATCTGCCCGACGATGAGCAGGTAGCTCTCGTCAAGCGGTGAACCGGCGATCCAAGCGAATGACCCACCGAGCAAGGCAAGACCGACCATCACGATGGGCCGGGTTCCGAACCGGGACACCAGCATCGGGCCGACGGCGGAGCCCAGGGCGATGGTCCCGGCGACGGGCAGGATGCGGACACCCGTCGACAGCGGACCATAGCCGCGCATGAACTGGAAGTACTGCGTCACCAGGAAGATGAAGCCGAACAGGGCGAAGAACGCCACCGTGACCGACAGGCTGGCGGCCGTGAACGCCCGGGTGGCGAACACCGAGACGTCGAGCATCGGATGCTCCGCACGGCGTTCGATCAGCACGAACACGGCGGCGAGCACAGCGGTCACGGCGAAGCCAGCGATCGTGAGCGGGGCGTCCCAGCCACGGTGCGGCGCCTCGATGATCGTGTAGACGAGCAGGCCGATCGTCGCGCTGCCGGCCACGACGCCGGGCAGGTCGATGCCGGGGGCCGCCGGGTCGCGCGACTCGGGAACCAGCCGAATCGCGAGCGCCGCGGTGAGGACCGCGAACGGAACGAGGGCGAGGAACACGCTGCCCCACCAGAAGTGCTCGAGCAGCAGGCCGCCGGTGACCGGGCCAACGGCGACCGCGACGCCGGTGACGGCGCCCCAGATCCCGATGGCCCGCGCACGCTCGCCCCGGTCAGGGAACGCGTTCGCAATGATCGACAACGTTGTTGGAAAGATCAGCGCCGCGAACACGCCCATGACCGCCCGTATGGCAGTGAGCTGCCCGGACGTTTCACACAGCGCGCCGAGCCCGCTGGCAGCCGCGAAGCCGACCAGTCCGATGATCAGCGCCGGGCGGCGGCCGAATCGGTCCCCAAGGCTGCCGGCACCCAGGACAAGCGCCGCGAACGCGAGGTTGTAGGCGTCGACGATCCACTGCAGCTGGCTGGTGCTGGCGCCGAGCTCCCGGTTCAGGGCCGGCAGGGCGACGTTGATGATGTTGGTGTCGAGGTTGATCGCGAAGGTCGCCAGGCAGGCGACCAGCAGCACGGCGTATCGGTTGCGCGCCATCCCAGATCCTCAATGTTGACAGTGGGTACATCTGGGATGTTGGACCAGGGAAGTTACCTGTGTCAACATGCAAGTGATGCCTTACCACCACGGGAATCTGCGCGAGGCCCTCATCGACGCGGCCACGCAGCTGGCCGCCGAACAGGGCCCCGACGCGGTCGTGCTGCGAGAAACCGCACGTCAGGTCGGTGTCTCGCACAACGCCGCCTACCGGCACTTCGCCGACCGCGATGCCCTGCTGGCTGCGGTTTCCGCCCGAGCCATGACGGAGTTCGGACAGCTGATGGCCGACCGGATCGCCGCCGCGGCCACCGGCGAGGGCAAGGAAGCCGCCGCGGCCCGGTTCGAGGCGTCGGGCCGGGCGTACGTCGAGTTCGCCACGACGCGGCCCGGACTGTTCCGGCTGGCCTGCGTCCGGTCCCTAGGCGACATCGCCCCGGATGCCGCCGTCAACCACCCCTACGCCCAGCTCTCAGAACGCCTCGACGAGCTGGTCACCGCCGGGGTGATCACCCCGGACCGGCGCGAGAACGCCGAGATCGCGGCCTGGTCGGCGGTGCACGGCTTCTCCATGCTCATTCTCGACGGCCCGCTGCGCGCCGCGTCGCCGGAGGACCGCGAACGCGACCTCGACGAGGTCCTCCGCGTCGTCCGCGAAGGCATCTGACCGACGCTGGACGGACCGCGGAAAGCCGTCGGCGGAGCGCACGCTTCCCGACTTCCCGACAGTACGGAGCAGGACGTGAGCCCAAGCGATGGCCTCCTGGAGGTCGACCCGAGCGCGTTGGCCCTGTGTCTCGACTTCGACGGCACCTTGACGGAAATGTTCCAGGTCGCCGACGAAGCGACCGCCTTCCCCGGGATTCCCGAAGTGGTCGCCGCGCTCACGGCGCGGCTGCCGGCCGTGGCCATCATCTCGGGACGGCCGGTCGAGTATTTGCTACGCCGACTAGGCGGCATCGAGGACCTCCGTTACCTGGGCCTTTACGGGGACGCGGAGGCCGTCGGCGGCGTCCCCGTGCTGCGGGCGGAGGTCGCGCGGTACGCCGACGCCGTCGGTCGGGCGAAGACGGCCCTGCTGGCCGACCCGGTCATCCAGCAGTCGGGCGCCGCTGTCGAGAGCAAGCCGCTGTCGGTCGCGGTGCACCTGCGCCCCATCGCGCCGGACGAACGCGACCGCTGGTCGGCGCCCATCCTCGACGTGGCGAGCCGCACCGCGGCTGCCGAAGGACTCAACGTCGAGCCGGGCAAACTCGTCTGGGAGCTCCGCCCGCCGACGGCGGGAGACAAGGGATCGGCCGTCCGGCGGGTCGTCGCGGAGTCGGGCGCCACCGATCTCGTGGTCGTCGGCGACGACCTCGGCGACCTGCCGGCCTTCGACGCCGCCGAGGCGCTGCGTGGCGCTGGCATCCGCTCCACCCGGGTCGCGGTGGAGTCGGCTGAGACTCCGCCGGCACTGCTGGCCAAGGCGGATCTTCTCGTGAAGGGACCAGCCGGAGTTCTCGCACTCCTGGAGACGATCGTGAACGCGTCGTAGCCGCGCGCCCAGTGGCCCTCGTTCCCGGGCCGCGCCAACGTGCATATCGCGACGGAACTGACGATCAATACCTGGTGATCGCCGTGTCAGTCGCACCGTGCACGTCAAACCGTCCTCCAAGCGTATGCGCCGCGACTCGACTGGCGATCATCGTCGCCGCTCGCGGCCGAGGCGCCACCGGTCGGGAACAGGACGACCCGGGAGTGCGACGATCGTGGACGTGCGGCCGAGTAGGCGGACGATGCTGCTGGCGGTGCCGACCGCCGCGGTTGGCGCTGTGGGCGGCGCCTTGTGGGCGAGGAGCTCCAGCGACGCCACGGCACAGGCGCCGGCCCCCGCCGGTGGGCCGGCCGGTCCGACGCGCGCGGGAACCGGCAGGGGCACGGGCACCGGAACAGGCACGGCCACGGCGTCTCCCGGGGACAGTCCGACCGTCGTGCCGCGCGGGCCCGCGGCGGTGACCCAGACGACGTTCCACAGTGTCGCCAGGGGACGGTCCGTCGCGATGGTCGTCGTCTCGCCGTTCGTCGGCGCGCTCGACGGCCTGTCGGTGTGTCTGGTGCTGCACGGCCGCGGCGACGACGCGCGCCGCGGCGTGGCTCTGCTGGGCCTGGACGCCGCGCTGGCCGACGCCGCCCGGGCGGGTGCTCGCGCGGGAACGGCGCCGTTCGTGGCCGTCGCCGTCGACGGAGGCGAGACCTACTGGCATCCGCGTGCCTCCGGCGACGACCCGGAAAAGATGATCATCGCCGAGGTTCTGCCGCGACTCGCCGACCAAGGACTGCGCACCACCAAACTGGCGGCGTTCGGCTGGTCGATGGGTGGCTACGGCGCCCTGCTACTCGCCGAACGCCATCCGGACCTGGTCGTCGCCGTGGCGGCGAGCAGCCCGGCGATGTGGCAGACCGCCAGCGCCACCGCGGCGGGGGCGTTCGACTCCGCCGCCGACTTCACCGCCCACCAGGTTCTGGGTAAGCCGCCGGCACCGGGCGTCACCTACCGGATCGACTGCGGGCAGAGCGACCCGTTCTACGCGGTCTCCCGCCAGGCCGCCACCGAGCTGGCGGCCACCGAGACGGGCTTCGGCAAGGGCGGCCACGATCCGGCCTTCTGGCGCGCGACCCTCCCCGTCCAGCTCGCCTTCGTCGGCCGCGCCCTCGCGCACACCGCGCCCCGGAACCCGTAGTCCCTTCACACCGCCAAGACCCGACGACCGAATCACCCTACACACTGGCCGCTCGCCTGGACACCGCACTGGCCGACGCGGCGGACCGCATGCTGACCGACTGTTCACCGCCTCATCTGGTCGCGCATTGCCTTCGGACCTACCAGCTCGCCGCCGCGCTGCTCGGTCAGCAGGGCCGAACATTCGACGCCGAGGCGCTGTACATCGCCTCCGCCCTCCACGACCTCGCTGGCTGCTGCCGTTCCCAGCCGCGTGCCGAGTCCTCGAGGCCCCGTTGTCGCACCTGATCACACGTAGCGGATTCTCAAGAAGTCACTCTTGGTCGCGATCGATATCCGCAGGAATGTCTCGGTCAACCCACAGTTCGGGGATCGCAGCCGACATCGTAGTCCCAGCAGCCAGAATTAAAACCTTCCTCCAAAGCTGACATCACACCTTCGAATACAGCTCCGGGTATGTCGACGGCAATCACTCCAAATTTCGTCCAATATGCTTCACAGCCGTTCCTTCGAAAATCTGCCACGACGGCTTCATGCGTCGAGACGTCCCAGGGAAGAACGCGAACCGTCGCACGCCCCGATTCCTGAACAACGGTATTGACCCAGAGTTCCTCGCCCGCTTCCGAAACGTCGACCACGTCGCCGCAAGCCAGACTCCTCGCGAACACGGGAATTCCTTCGATTCTATACAGACCGTCTCCGATCGATCGGGCGTCGATCTCCTCCGAGGCGAACGGAGGGTAACCATCCTCATCTTTTTCAAGATGAATCCTAAGATGTCTAATCATTTTTCGCCAACGTCAGATATCCACGGAATCCTGGCCAAGCCAGCGCCCAAATATTCCGCGAACACCTGGATAATCGCATGGACCTGACGCGCCGAAAAACACAAAGAACCGGCCATCGGCAGTCCAGACCAAAGCTTCTTTTTCAGCCCGACCGTGTAGGCGAAGCGCGGACACGCACTGCCGGCAACGAGAGTCACATGGTATCCACGATCTACAATATCGGCTGGAATTTTGTCATGTGGCGCCACCCCTTCTCCTCGATTCACGGCGGCGGGCCTCCACTATTGATGTGGCTCGACATCACAACTTGGACACGGTACTACAAGATTATCTGGCACAATCGGGCGGCCATCCACATGTCGCTCGATGCGACGCCCGGCATCTGCCAAGGCGAGCGGCTCTTCACACATGGCGCACACGTCGCCTTGGGCATTGAACCCGTCATTAACCTGGCCGCGAGTAGACAGACGCTGAGGGTCACGGTCCTGAGGGAGGAACGCTTGTGAACCTGACGCTTTACTCGGCGAGTTCCTCCTCAGCTTCATCCAAGGTCCTCCCGCCGTGTGCCAGAACGCTACCCGGCGGAAGTCGGGACTGGCGTGGTCCGTCTCTTGATGCCAGCGCAGGAGGCGTTCTCGTCGGGCGTGACCATTTGCGTCGAGTTTCCACCGGCTTTCACGCGACGGCGGTCAGATGCGGCCGTCCTGTGGGATCGCGCGCGCAGAGCAGGTGATGACGGTGGTCGGCGTCAGTAAGTTCCCAGATCACCCGGGACTGGGCGGCGCCGCGGGTGAAGACCGTGACTGGGTGCGGGACCACGATGGCTCCGCTTTCCCAGGCACATCGTGGTCGCACTGCACAAGTGATCACCGCTGTGCCGTCATCAGCGACCGCCGCGCGCTCGTCGGACAGCAGCCGCGCTACCGCGAGGGCCAGCATGGTCTGCGCTGGCGAGACCAGTGCGGGACAGACCGCGAGTGCCTGGACACCGCCACGCCGCGCCATCGACCGGGCGACGCTTTCGGCCGTGAGCACGCCGGCCGGGACGAACTCCGGCCACGGCCACAGTCCAACCATCACTCCGGCCTTGCGCGGAAGGGGGAAGCGTTCCAGTTCGACCATCCGTGGACCGAGGCTGTCGCCGCCGTCCAGCTCGATCATCATGACCGTCACGCTTCCTCCGCTCTCCGGCCGAGCCCACCGCTGCGCGTCAGTGGGTCCAGCTCCGGCCGGGGGAGCTTCGCCAGCCCGACCGGAACCGGCATGCGCCACTATTTGTGCCGAGCAGGTTTCCCGCAGTGACGGGAGTGGGGAACTCTGCGCGACGTCTCACCCCATGGCCAGACGCCTGCCAGGACTTTTTGGGGACATCTCGGTGACCTACGAACTCGGCGCCGAGACAGCGTGAGCTGAACAGGAGAGCATCGATGGGAGTCCCGCTGGTCTGAGGACGGCTGTCACGATGAGTTCCCCGCCCCGAACCTTGCTCGCATCCCTCGTCGCCGAGCGCTGCCTGACCGTCGAGGAGTTCTGCGCCGCGTTCGCCGACAGGGCGACAGCCATCGGCGCCGGGACCCACGGCATCACCGACCGGCAGGCGAAACGCTGGCTGGCGGGGACGCTGGCTACCCGGCCGTTCCCGGCCGCGTGCCGAGTCCTCGAAGCCATGTTCGGCCAGCCGGTCGTCGCGCTCCTCGGCCCGGCCACACCTGCGACCGATTTGCCGTCGGCCGCGTTCCGCGGAACGCGGACGCCTACGCTGAACGAGCGGCCCAGGCGTCGACTGGCACGGTTCGCGCGGACCGGCCGCCCTCCGGGAAGGCAACCCTCTTGGCTCACGATGCCGAGGACACACTGCGGTTCCTCGCCCATTCCGAGGACGCGACTCCAGGGGAAGTCCTGGACCTGCTCTGGTCCGACGTCCGCCGCCTCGCCCGCACCTACGGCGACCGCCTGACGTTCCTCGTCGACGACCTGGTCACCACCCGACGCGCCGTCTTCCGGCTCCTCCGGGAGCCCAACCCACCAGCGCGCAGCCGCGACCTCTACTTCCTCGGCGGGGTCGTCTGCGCGATGCTCGCCCACGCCTCTCGCGATCTCGGGCAGCACGACGGCACCTTGGCGTACCAACACGGCGCTCTGCGCTGCGCGGACCATGCCGGTCACGAAGGGCTGCGCCTCTTCGTCCGCACCGAACAGGCCGCCACCGCCTACTGGACCGGCGACTACACGGCCTCAGCACAGCTCGCCCAGCAAGCCGGCGCCGAGACCGACGCCGTCCGCGGGTCACTCGCCGTCCTACCCGCCATCCAGGAAGCCCGCGCCTGGGCCGCCGCCGGCCGCGTCGACCTCGCGAACATGGCACTCGCCCGCGCCGACGACCGTCGCGTCCAGGTCACCGCGGACGACCTGGACGACCTCGGCGGCATCCTTGCCTTCCCGCTGCCGGAGCAGCTCGGCATCGCTGCTGGCACCGCCGCCTGGCTACCCGACGCCGCGCAGGCCGAACGAGCCGCCCAGAACGCCATCGCGGCCTACGAGACCGCCGCGCCAGCCGAACGCTCGTACAACTCCGAGGCGATCGCCCGCGCCGACCTCGCTCTCGCCCGTGCCCGCCAAGCCGCCGTCGACGGCGCCATCGACGCGATCGCTCCCGTTCTCGCGATCCCACCCGAACGGCGAGTCCATCAGATCCGCACCAGCGTCACCCGCGTCAGCCACGTACTGTCCACGCCAACCTTCCACGGCTCCATCCCAGCCCGGGATGCCCTCGCGGCCATCGAGGCGTTCAACGCCGACCGGCCTCACGCCCGCATGCTTGCGACCCCTGACGGTGCATAGCCGGGCCAGCCGTCCTTGCCAGGCTCGACTGAATCGTCCTGCTCGCCGCCGGGCTCGAGGCATATCTGCGCATGGTCACTGAATTTCCGTGACCACGATCCAGACCAGAGATGACTCCTCCGGATCATCGCCGTACAGTCACCGTCCTGCGAGCGTGACCCGTCCCCGCAGGTAGAGAGTTACCTCTCACAACTCCGGTGGAAAACTTCCGCCGCTCTGCCTGCAGGTCGACACATTCAATCGTAACCGATCCACCAGTAAATTTGATCCCGTGCGGCCGCCGACCCTCATGGTGACAGGAAAAGGGCTCTTTCCCAAAACGGTCGAGACATCCTCCGCCGAAACTGCAGGGCCGCAGCCAAGCTATGCCTCACCCGTACGCTCTCGGGCAAGAAAATCCGCGATACCCCTTAACGGAGGAAGAAGATCTGGGCGATCCAGGGCAGCCGCTTCAAGATGAATGAGTATTTTCACATCCTCGCCGCGGCCGTACGCATTGACATATGCCGCGACACAGGAGTTAAGGACGCCAAACACATGTCTCTCGATGTCAGAATCGCTCGCGGGACTTGAGGCTGCCGTCAGAGCTAGAGGAGGCGTCGCGAGGATGATTTTAGGCGCCCCGTCGGACCGCTCGTTGGCGAGCACCTGGGCCCGGCCAACCTGCGGCTTTCCACCATATCGCTCGTGCGCGAGAGGAAAGCTCAGGACTGCGATATCGCAGTCCCATCCCGCCTCAGGCACCGATCCGCTCCTGAAGGTCAGCCCATCTCCATCTCCCAAGAAGTCTCGGCACGCGGCGACCACACGATCTGACGCCGACGCAATTACATACTTCATTTGCATCCGATAACGGTGCTCATACTGGTCATAATCGAAGGCCTTTTCGCGATCCTGAGCTCGTCGTTGTTGAGCGCCACACCGCCGTCAATAACATCGGCAGTATACGCCATGCGTGCCGATTCCGGCAGGTCGGCGAGGTTAGCCGTCGTTCGAATCATGGTGTACGGCCCTTCACCAGGGTAGGCAGCGTAGGCGCGACGGGCGTACTCGGCAGCACCCTGCTCCGTGAAGGAGAAGTACTTGATTCCCTGGGGGCTGTTCCAAGTGCGATTCGCCGTAATATCTGCAAGCTCGGGGCCGGTGACTGCACGCCACAGATAGATCTCGCCTGTACCCGGTACGCCGCCATTGTGTACCAATACTGGCTCGTCGCCTGCGAGCACATAGTACGTGTGGATGTCAGCAACGGTGAGGTTGTAGGCGGGTGCCTGGTGGCTGGTGGCTGGCTTCAGGCCGGTGACCGTGGCCTGGTGGCCGTCGGCGCGGAGGAGTTTCTCGCCGGGGGCGAGTTCGTCGGCGCGTTCGAAGCGGTGGTCGGTGGCGGACCAGAACGGGTGGTCCTCGGTGGTGGTGAGGGTGGTGCCGTCGGTGAGGGCGAGGTCGGTGAGGGTGTCGGTGTGGACCCAGACGTGGGTGACCGTCTTTGCGGCCTGCTCGCCGGTGTAGGGGTCGGTGGCGAGGACCTGGTCGCCGACCCGGATGTGGTCGATGGGTTTGGTGGTGCCGTCCGCCATCAGTACGGGGGTGTCGGCGGCGAAGCTCTTGCGGCCGCCGAGGGCGCAGGAGGCGGCGGCGTCGACGAGGTCGTCGCCTGCTCTGGCGGCGTCGTCGCCGACGCGGGCGGCGACGACCTCAGCTTCCTTACCAACACCAAGATCAACCAAACCTAGATCGCAAACACCCAACCTTCAGACCAGGATTTCTGAGCCAGAATCTTGACGCCGGACACGCGCGGCAGCCGGCCCGCCGAGTTTGTCCTTCACCCGGGTTCCGCAGTTCGTGGGCACACGGCGGAGATCGCTGACGTGAAGGTGCAGGCCGCAGGGTTGTCGACCATGGAAATTGGGCTCGCGACGTCTGAAGTGTGGTAACACGACTAGCCTGCTTGTGGTTGCTCTAGCTGGGTCTGCGTGGTTTGGTGTGGGCATGTACCTGCGGTTCACGCA
>Ga0268265_10000034_pt1 | contig 218695 bp, 170 predicted proteins | sample KBSSwiS52_FD_190355 | JGI IMG/M metagenome (GOLD analysis project Ga0268265, IMG submission 190355) | Switchgrass rhizosphere microbial communities from Kellogg Biological Station, Michigan, USA - KBS Switchgrass S5-2 (SPAdes) (version 2) | ecosystem: Host-associated > Plants > Roots >... | reverse complement strand
CCACCAGGACGACAAGGATCAGCACCAGCGGGACCAGCTCAGGCAGCCCGGAGGACGGCAGCCAGCCGTAACTGGTCTGCAGGTACTGGGCCTCGGACTGCAGCGCGCCGATCAGGATGCCGGCGACAACCGCGACGACCCCGTTACGGAACCCGCCGATGACCGCAGCCGCGAGCGCCGGGACGATGAACAGCGTGTAGGACACCGGGATCAGCGGCACCATCGGGGCGATCAGGACCCCGGCGAGCCCGGCGGCCGCCGAGCTGATCATCCAGTTGCCGGCGGCGATCCGGTCCGGCGAGACGCCACTGAGGTAGGCGCCCTTCTCCGTCTCAGCCGCCGCCCGGGTAGCAAGACCGAACCTCGTCCGCCGAAACACCACCGCGAGCACGAGCGCCAGAGCCAGGACGGTCAGGGCGAAGTACACCCGGTCACTGGAGATGCTCAGCGACCCGGCGGTCCACAGCCGGGACGGGAAGACCGGCGGCGCGGCGACCAGAGCGGTCCCCAGCTTCGCGGCGATCAGCGCCGTGATGACGAGTGACACGCCCAGCGCCGCGATCGCCTTCGCGACCGGCGGCGCGTTCCGCAACGGCCGGAAAATGAGCAGGTGCAGGACCAGGCCGAGCAGCGCCGCGAACACGACCGCAGCCAGCAACGCCGGCCACAGCGACAGCTTGCCGCCGATACTCACGGTGTCAGGCAGGCCAGGGATAAGCAAAAGGAGTTTGCCGGCCCGAAAGTAGGAGTACACGTACGCGGTGACCAGCGCGATGCTGCCCGTCGCGAAGTTGATGATGCCAGAACTGCGGTATGTGAGGGTGAGCGCGAGCGCCAGCGCGCCAAACACCGCTCCGTTCCCGAGTCCGAGTAACAGGAACCTGATGTGATCGATCATCATCTCTCCGCGCGATCGTCCCGGGCAAATGGGAGTAGTGCCGCAGGCCGCGCCCGCGTATTGGATACCTCGTGGCCGGGTCGCCGACGGGATCATGCATCCGGCCACCCACGAGAAGACTGGTTGAACGAACCTGTCCTATTTGGCGCCCAGCAGAACGGGCGGGTGCGGGCGCTCCCGGGCTTCGGCCAGGACCAGACCGAGCCGAAGGACACGAACCGACCGTCGTAGCTCGCCACGTCTGTCGTCCAGATACGCCGCATCCCCTCGACCCGCTCATCGGGCACGCCGAAGAGGTCCCTCGGATCGATGCAGTGGTTCGCGACCTCCTCGATGTTCCACCCCGCACCGACCCCGAACAGCAGCCCTGCCCCCAAGAGATGATCCAATGTCGCCACGGCCTTGGCCGTCACCAGCGGTCGCGCGCCAGTACCAGGCACGCTCCCGTACCGACGAGGAGAGTCTCGGCTGCGACAACAGCGGCGGCTGCGGCAGTGAAGACCTTGAGCACCCGCGCGTACTCTCGGGTGAGCTCACCCGACCCGCGCGGATGCCCGGGAGTGCCGGGCATCCGGAATGCGGGTGGTCGGGGAACCACAGTGACAGGTCGGGACGATCGCGCCGGGTCCTCGAGGCGGACGCCGCCGTCAGGTCGCACCGCTCCGCCTCATCCGGCCACCTCGGACAGGTCACCGGTCGTCGACTGGTCCGAGGTGGTGAGGACGACACCGTCGATCTCGCCGGTGTCACGCCAGTCGTGCAACCGCCTGAAGTACTCGCCGCCCGGGTGGTAGAGGCCGGAGGTGAATGTGTTGCGTCGGTCGGTGACCTTGCTCTCGTTGTTGTAGTAGCCGGGAGTGCAGTTCGAGAGGAAGGCGGCCTTGGCGTTGAGCTGGTCGTCCATCTGCCGGCACCAGTCCTCTTCGGCCTCGGCGGTGGCCTCGATCCGCTCGATCCCGCGCTCCTTGAGGCTGCTGATGAGCTCGCCGAGGAACTCGCCCTCCTCGACGATCCAGCGGACGAAGTTCGCCGACGCGCCGACCTGGGTCAGTCCGAGGAAGAAGAAGTTCGGGAATCCGTGGGACAGGATGCCGAAGAAGGTCCGCATGCCGTCCTTGAACTTCGCCGACAGTAACTCCCCGTGCCTGCCGACGACGTCGTAGCCGGCCTTGTCGGTCCAGCTCGCGCCCTGGACGAAGCCGGTTGCGTAGATGATGCAGTCGACCTCGATCTCCTCGTCCCCGACGATGATCCCCTTCGGGGTCATCCGCACGATGGGCGTGGTGGAGGTGTCGACCAGCCGCACGTTCGGGCGGTTGAAGGTGGGCAGGAAGTCGTCGCTGAAGCCCAGTCGCTTGCAGCCGGTGCGGTAGTACGCCTTGAGCAGCTCGGCGGTCTCCGGGTCCTCGACGGTCTCCTCGACCCGCTGGCGGAGGAACTCGTTCCACTCGAAGTCGGTGCGCTCCATCACCGCCAGGATGTCGTCCATCGAGGCGTCCGGCCCCAGCTTGGTGAGTGAGTCGAGCTGGTGGTACACGAAGTCGGTCCAGCCGTCCTCCACCGGGCACTCGGTGACCGAGCGGTCCATGAAGAAATCGTCGAAGGACGTGATGCGTTCGCGCTGCCAACCCTTGGGCAGGGACGCGTACCACTCGGGATCGGTCGGCCCGTTGCCGCGGTACGAGACCTGGGTGGGGGTGCGCTGAAACACGACGAGGCTCTTCGCGGACTCGGCCACCTTCGGGATCGCCTGCAGGCCGCTGAGGCCGGTACCGATGACCGCGACGCGCTTGTCGTGCAGCTTCGACAGGCTACTGGTGGTCGTGCCGCCGGTGTAGTCGTAGTCCCACCGGCTGGTGTGGAAGCTGTGGCCCTCGAACACCTCGACTCCCGGGATGCCGGGCAGGTGCGGGCGGGTGAACAGACCGCTCTGCGAGGCGACGAAACGCGCTCTGAACAGGTCACCGCGGTTGGTGGACACCAGCCAACGGGAGATGCCCTCGTCCCACGTGATTCCGGTCACCCGGGTCTGGAAGTAGGCCTTGTCGTAGAACGAGAAGTCCCGCCCGATGCTGCGGCAGTACTCCAGGATCTCGTCGCCGGTGCTGTAGCGCTCCTTCGGCATGTAGCCGGTGCGCTCGAGCAGCGGTAAGTAGATGTAGGACTCGATGTCGCACCGCAGGCCGGGGTAACGGTTCCAGTACCACGTGCCACCGAAGTCGGCGGCCATGTCGATGAAGGCGACGTCGGTGATGCCGCGGTCCGCGAGTTCGACGCCCACGGTGAGACCCATCAGCCCGCAGCCGATGATCAGAACGTCGAGCTCCTGCTCGGTCGCGGGCTGCTCCCGCTCACCGGTGGCATGCGGGTCCTTGTCGAAGTGCGAGAGTCGCCCCTCGAACGGGATCTCTTGATACTGAGCCGCGCCCGCGTCGTTCAGCCGTCGGATGCGCTCCGCCTCGTACTTGGCGCGCATCTCGGCGACGTCGATGGTCCGGGTCGGGCGCGGGCGCTGGCGCGCGGCAGGGGTGGGTGAGTGCACGGGCTGACCCTTCGCATGAAAGAGGGAGAGGACTCTGTAACCTAGAGCACAGGTGTGAAGAATGCAACGTCAGGTTACGGAGTCTGGGTGCCTGTCCGGTGGGCGGAGCCTGGGTTCTCGCTGAGAGTGAGAGGCGGCCTTCGCGCTGGTGTCCGCCGCCTCCCTGTCCCTGATCTACGTCGCCTTCATCGTCGGTCCGCTCATCAACCGCGGGGTGTACGGCGCACTGGGCGGGCTGCTGCCTGAACTCTTCGACGCCCGGGTGCGCTATACGGGGGCGGTGGCGAGCTAAGCGGGGGGCGCGGCGCTGGGTGGCGTTGGGCCCGTGATCGCCGCGAGCCTGCTCGCGCCGCGGAGGGACCGCCGAACTGCTCTCCGTCGCGATCTTCCTCTCGGCGGTGTGCCCGCTGGCGTTGTGCGTGCTCCTCGTCCGGGTCCGCGGGATCGAGGCGGTGTGGGAGCCGCGCGGGGCCGACGTCGAGCGGTAGACGCCGTGGTCGAGTGACTGCCCACGCGCCAACCCAGCATGACAACGTGACGGCACGATATTGTCGGGCGAGACGTCGACGAGGTGTCGGTGCGCGGGTCGACCGCACACCAAAGGAGATGACATGGCGCTGGATTACAAGCTGTTCGACGGCTGGATCAACATGGTCCCCAGGCAACCGGGCTACGGGAACATGGACGTGTCCTACCTCTTTCCCGATCTCGCGGAGCGCTACGAGACCGGGCGGACCACCGAGCAGATCCTGGACGAGATGGACGAGGCCGGGATCGACCAGGCCGTTCTGGCGGCCGGCTACGACAAGCAGCACGACGACACGACCTGGGTGCTCAAGGCTCTCGAGCGCTACCCCGACCGGTTTCACGGGTCGTACGTCGTCGACCCACACCGAGGCATGGACGGCGTCCGCGAACTCGAGAGCCGGGTCCGCAACGACGGGTTCAAGATGGCCCGGATCATGGCCTTCCACACGCTCATCCCATACACCGATCCGCGGTGCTACCCGCTGTACGCCAAGTGCGTGGAGCTGGACGTCCCCATCTCCATCAACGTCGGGGTGCCCGGTCCGCTCGTGCCCGCTGCGCGCCTCCAGGATCCTCTCCACCTGGACGAGATCTGCGCCTTCTTCCCCGAACTCAAAATCATCATGGCCCATGGTGGCGACCCCTGGGCGGAGGTGTGCGTCAAGCTGATGTTGAAGTGGAAGAACCTGTACTACATGACATCGGCCTACGCGCCGAAGCACCTCCCCAAGGCGATCGTGCATTACATGAACACGCGCGGACCCGACAAGGTGATGTTCGCGAGTGACTACCCGTTGCTGGGGCTCGACCGGTGCGCGCGGGAGATCGAGAAGATGGAGTTCCGCGACGAGGAGCGTCGCCGCAAGTTCGCCAGTGACAACGCTCGTCGCGTGATTCTCGGCGAGGGCTGAGCTACCCGCCTCCTGGAGGCCAGCCCCCTCGGTCTCGCCGTCGCCTACCTCGCCGTCCCCGCCAGGCTGGCTCTGCTCCTCACGCATCCCGCGGACCTGGCCAGGCCGCCAATGCCCGGCGGCCTGGCCGTGTTGGCCGCGGCCGGTGCCCTCACCGCTGTCCTCGGCGCCCTGCTCGGCCTCCTGCAGGCCGAGGCCCGCCGGGCCATGGCCATGCTCGCCACCGCGCTGTGCGGCCTGGCGGCGGCCGGTCTGGCGACCGCGTCCCGGACGGCGGTCACCGGCGCGGTCCTGACCTGGGGAGGCCTACGCCGTCGCGGCCGGCGGCGCGAGAGCGCGGATGCAGCGCCTCACCGTTGAGAGCGCGCTAATGGGTCCGCGGACCCGACGCCCCCACCATGCACGCAGCCAACTCCGCGTAGAGCTCGCCCAGTTGCTCAGGTGTCCACCGGCCCCCGCGGCGGTACCACCGCGCGACATCAATGCCCAGCGAGAGCACCGCCGCCGCCGCGGCATGGGCATCAGGCACCGAAAAGGCGCTGGTCCGAATCCCACGCTCGATGAGGGCGCGCACGACCCGCTCGGTCTCCCGGCGCAGCGCCGCAACCTCCGCGGCGTGCTCGGTAGAGAGAGCCCCCTGCTGGTACTGGACGACCCGGGCGAGTGTGCGGTTCTCGGCGTGCCATCGTGTGAAGGCGCGGACTAGGCCGTCCAGGGCGACGACCGGGTCGTCGGGCTCAGCCTCCGCCTTGACGAGGGCGAGGGCCATGGTGTGCCCCCGCCGCGACAGGGCGAACAAGACCTCTTCCTTGGAAGCGAAGTGGACGTACAGAGCCGCCGTACTCAGCCCCGAGCCTTGCGCGATGTGCTTCAGATTGGTCCCGTGGAAGCCACGCTCAGCGAAGGACTCCAGAGCCGCGGACATGATCCGGCGCTGCGTGGCCGAGGGCCACTCCGCCCACAGGTCCATTTCCAGCTTGACTCCTTCGCTCATGGGCCGCATCCTAGTGACTAATCAATCAGTAAGCGAGGGTGCTCGTGCCCAACGATCGTGACTCGGTCCTGTCCCGGCGGGACTTGGAGTTCCTGCTCTACGACTGGCTGGACGTCGAGTCGCTGACCGCACGGCCGCGCTTCGCCGAGCACTCCCGCGAGACCTTCGATGCGGTACTGGAGCTGGCCGCGGGCATCGCCACCGAGAGGTTCGCCCCGCACAACAAGCGCAACGACGCCGAGGAACCTCGGTTCGTCAGTGCTCACGGAGTCGGGCGCGTCGAGCTCCACGACGAGGTCGGCCCCGCACTGCGCGCCGCCGCCGAGGCCGGGCTGCTGTCCGCGACGATGGACGAGTCCGCGGGCGGGCTGCAACTGCCCCACGTGGTCGGCACGGCCATACAGGCCTGGTTCCACGCCGCCAACGTGAGCACTTGGGCGTACGCGATGCTGACCGTGGCCAATGCCAACCTGCTCCTCGCCTACGCCAATCCGGAGCTGGTCGAGCTCTACGTGCCGGACATGCTGGCGGGCCGGGTGCACGGCACGATGTGCCTCTCCGAGCCGCAGGCGGGCTCGTCGCTGGCGGACATCACCACCCGTGCCGAGCCTCAGCCGGACGGCACCTACCGGCTGACCGGCACGAAGATGTGGATCTCCGGCGGGGACCACGAGCTGGGCGAGAACATCGTCCACCTCGTGCTGGCCAAGGTCCCCGGCGCACCGCCCGGGGTGAAGGGCATCTCGCTGTTCCTGGTACCGAAGGTCCTGCCTGACCGCACCCGAAACGACGTCGTGCTCACCGGGCTCAACCACAAGATGGGCTACCGCGGCACGGTCAACACCATACTGAGCTTCGAGGGCGCCCGCGGCCGCCTCGTCGGGGCCGAGGGACAGGGCCTGGCGGCCATGTTCCACATGATGAACGAGGCCCGGGTCGGCGTCGGCGCCGGCGCGGCGGCGCTCGCCTACACCGGCTTCCGCAAGGCGCTTGAGTACGCCAAGGGCCGCCCTCAGGGCCGCCCACCCGGTGCCAAGGACCCGACGACGCCGATGGTCCCGATCATTCAGCACGCCGACGTTCGTCGAATGCTGCTGGCGCAGAAGGCCTACGCCGAGGGCGCCCTGGCCCTGGTGCTCTACTGCGGCAAGCTCGTCGACGAGGAGAAGACCGGACCAGACCCCGCGGCCGCCCACCTACTGCTGGAGACACTGACCCCCATCGCGAAGAGCTGGCCCTCGCAGTGGGGGCTGGAGGCAAACGACCTGGCCATCCAGGTACACGGCGGCTACGGCTACACCCGCGAGTACGACGTCGAGCAGCATTACCGCGACAACCGACTCAATCCGATCCATGAGGGCACCCACGGCATCCAGGCCGCAGACCTGCTGGGCCGCAAGGTGATCATCGCGGACGGCGCCGGGTTCCGCGCGCTGCGGGAGCGCATCGCGCAGACCGTGGCCCGAGCCGGCGATTCTCTCGAGGCCAAGTCGATGGCCGGGCAGCTGCAGGAGGCCCTCGATCGGCTCGTCACGGTGACCACCTTCCTGCACGCCCACCCCGACACCGAAGAGCGGCTCGCCAACGCGAGCGTCTACCTGGAAGCGGCCGGACACATCGTCGTCGCCTGGCTGTGGCTGGACCAGGTCCTCGCGACAGGGTCCAGGGAGGACGCACTCGCCAAGGGCAAGCGCGCGGCCTGCCGCTACTTCTTCCGGTTCGAGTTGCCGAAGGTCGGACCCCAGTTGGACCTGCTGGCCTCGCTGGACCGGACGTCGCTGGATACCGACCCCGGCTGGTTGTGAGTCGGATCGGCCTCCTGGGCTGCACACCCGGAAATGGACCGCGCATCGACCCTTCCCCGGCAGGCTCGAGGTGCGCGGGGGCGCCACATTGCCTTCGGACACCCTTCGGCATGACCGGCGCCCGCATCACGACCCGCGGCTCACCGGCCTGAGCGCCGGGGGCGACTCGATCGGCCTGGCAACCGTGTGCGTCGGAGCGATGGCCAGGCACCGCAGTCATTGACGAAAGGCTTCTCATGGGCAACCTGACCTTCGACTTCACCGGCCGCAGCATCGTCGTCACCGGTGCCGCACGCGGTGTCGGCCTCGCCATCGCGACCCACTTCCGGGCCGCCGGGGCGGCCGTGTACCTCGTCGACCACGACGGCGACCTCGCGGCGAAGGCGGCAGCCGAGATCGGCGCCGTGGGACTGGCCGCGGACGTCACCGTCACCGCTCAGGTCGAGGCCGTCGTCGAGCAGGTCGTCACCGACACCGGCCGTCTGGACGTGGTGGTGAACAACGCCGGCATCCTCAGGGACGGGGTCATCTGGAAGACCACCGACGAGGACTTCGAGGCGGTGCTCGCGGTGCACTCCGGTGGAACCTTCCGCTTCACCCGGGCCGCCGTGCCGCATTTCCGCCGCCAGGGGTTCGGTCGGATTATCAACGTCACGTCCTACACGGGCCTGCGCGGAAATCCCGGACAGGCGAACTACGCCATGGCGAAAGCGGGGATCATCGGTTTCACCAAGACCGCGGCGAAGGAGCTCGCCCGCTTCGGTGTCACCGTCAACGCCATCTCGCCCAACGCGGACACTCGCATGATCGCTTCGATCCCGGAGGAGAAGAAGGCACTGATGGCCCAGGCGATCCCGATGGGCCGCTTCGCGCCGCCCGCGGAGATGGCGGACGCCGTGGCCTTCCTCGCCTCGGAGGAGGCCGGGTACATCACCGGGGTCGTGCTCCCTGTCGACGGGGGATTGTCGATCTGAGGCAGCCCGCAACCCTGCTCAGCCCGCAATAGGACCCGCACTTCCGGCTTCGACTGGCTCGATGTCGGCTTCGCTGCCGAGCTGCCAGGCTTCACCGAGTACGGCCCGCCAACCCAAGGACTACCGGCAGCGCGGCTCAACGGAACCGCCGACGCCGTCGTTCCGGCCGGACCCACGGGGCCGGTCGGAACGACGGCCACGGAAGGAGACCGACGACTGTCCCACGGCCGGTCCTTACGCGGGCGGTACGGATGTACTGCGCGTCCACCCCGTGCTGGGTCCCGCCCACGCTGTACAACCGCGCCGCGGCTCGCACTTCGCAGACCTCGACCGCCAGCGCGCAGGGGCCCGAAGCAACATCAGGAGAAGGTGAACTCGGAGCGGTCCAGCTCCGTCATGAGCTCCCAGAACTCGATGACCGACCAGGGCCGGTTGGCGATGATGCGCCCGTCGGCGTTCTTGATGTAGCTGTCCACCGCGGGGTGACTCCAGATCATCTTGGCGAGACGATCGTCCATGTCGGTGTTGTACCTGGTGAAGCTCGCCATCCGCGGTTCCACCAGCGCGGCCCGGGACCGCCTGAGCTCGCCGAGCAGGGCGTCGACATGGGCCAGCTGCGCCTCCACGACGCCCGTGTAGCTACCACTCGCCCCGTTGACGTTCGGTCCATAGAGGATGAAGAGGTTCGGGAAGCCAGGAACCGTGACGCCCTTGTGCGCCCGCGCGCCGTCCTTCGACCAGAAGTCGTGCAGTTCGAGACCGTCACGGCCGACGATGGTCATGGACGACAGGTACTCGCTGACCTCGAAACCGGTGGCGAGCACGACCGTGTCCACCTCGAGCCGGCGGCCCGACGTCGTCACCAACTCGGTCTCGGTGAAGCTCGACAGCGCACTGGGGACGAGCTCGACGTTCGGCCGCCGTATGGCGGCGAACCACCCGCTGTCGACGACCATCCGCTTCCCGTAAGGGGGATAGCTGGGCACCACGTGCGGAAGGAGCTCCTCGTGGCCCTCGAGCTGCTCCTTCGCGTAGCGGGTGAGGAACCCGCGGTGTCGGTCGTTCCGCTCGTTGATCGACCGATCCGGGTGATCCCAGGACCCATCGATGATCATGCTCGGGAAGATCTTGTCGAAGTAGAGCCACGAGACCCGGAAGCTGGCCCACTCGGCGTAGAACGGGATCGTGTCGACGAGCCAGCGCACGTCCGGATCCACCTGGTCGAGATAGTTCGGGGCCGGCGCAATCCAGTGCGGGGAGCGCTGCACGGCGTAGAGCGTCCGGGCCTGCGAGGCGATGGTCGACACGATCTGGACGGCCGTCGAGCCGGAGCCCACCACGGCGACCCGCTTGTCCGTGACGACGTCCTCCTCGGGCCACTCGGTGGTGTGGAAGACGCGACCCGTGAAGTCCTGCCGACCGGGGATCTCGGGGACCGCCGCCTTGGCGAAGGTCCCCACGGCGGTGATCACGATGTCCGCGTGCAGCGTGTGCTGTCCGGACTCACCGTAGGTCACCTCCCAGTCCTGGTGGTCCGCACGGAACCGCGCCGCCCGCACCGGCGAGTCGAAGGAGATCAGCCGCCGCAGGTCGAAGGCATCGACGAACTCGTTCAGGTAGTCCAGGATCTCCGGCTGCGTCCCGTAGTTGGCCGACCAGTTCCGCCGGTAGTCGCAGTACGTGTAGATGGCGCTCGGGGTGTCGACGCGGGCACCGGGGTAGTGGTTGGTGCGCCACACGCCCCCGAGATCCGCCAGCTGCTCGAGCACGACGACGTGGAACCCGCGCTGCGTCATGTTCCGGGCGGCCAGCAGGCCCCCTACCCCGGCGCCGATGACGACCACGGACTTACCCTCGGCCCAGGACCGCTCCTCGGGGTCCGCCTCGCGGGGCGCGAAACCCATCTGCGAGAGAGTCATCGCCGCGTACCGCTCCGGCACCTCCTCGCCGAGGGCGTGCTCCATCAGCGTCGGCATCTGCTCGACCGTCGGCCGCGGCAGGCTCGGCCGACCCGCCTGATCCCACTCCAGGACGGCGTCGCGCACCGCGTGCCGGACCTCGGCCTGGACCTCCACGGGAAGCCCGCCGCTGGGGTCATCGGACAGGCCGCGGGTCCGCTCCGGCCGATACCTCTCCCCCAACCACCTAGGGTCGCCGGTCATCTGCGCGAGGCACATCACGAGGACCGGGATGCTGGCCTTGACCAGCTTCTGGTCGAGTTCCTCGGCGCGCAGATCCGAACCGGAATCGGACACTTGTCTCCTCGAATCTTCTAGCCGGGCCAGCGGCGGAAGGCGCCCCAGTCGCCGACCTCCCGGCTCCTAGATCTCGCTTCCGTGCGGACGTGTAGGCGGGCCCACTACCGCACCTCTCAGCGTCTACTCGATGTCGGCCCCCGTGAACCGATGACCGGCATCATATGGCGACGCCGGGTTCTGCGCACTCAGTTCCTTCGAGAGCGCCCACGCTGGCTCAAGCCACCCTGGGCCGGGACTACCCGGAGCTGTCGCGTCGAGCACTTCAACGGCCTAGTCATCGATGCCGCGCGAGCACGGGGCCGGTATGGTGCCCGCCGCTCGACCCGCTGTCGGCCAGAGGCGCGGTGATGTAATCTGACGACTCACTATCGTGAGCCCAGACCGAGGGGGCAAGCGTGGCCACAGTCCCCGAGGTAGGAGGCAGGCCGGCGCGTCGCCCGGGCGCGACGACCGTCGAGGCCACGGACTGTCCGTCGTCCGGCGGAACCCGCGTCGGTCCTTCCACCGGCGGGTGGTGGCACGACACCGGGAAACGGGCCGTTCGACATGCCGTTCCGTCTCTGCTCGGACAAAGGACCCACTGTGAGTATCACTGTCGAAGATGAGCGGGAAGAACTCCGCAAGGTCGCCCGGTCTTTCCTCCAGAGCAACGCCTCGCCGACCGGCCTGCACCGGCTCGTCGCCTCGGAGTCCGGCTTCGACCAGGCGGTCTGGCGCGCGCTCACCGATCTCGGGTGGCACGCCCTCGGCGTCGAGGAGCAGGACGGCGGGAACGGCGGCTCCTGGCTGGACCTGGGTGTCCTGCTCGAGGAGATGGGCGCGGTCCTGCTGCCCTCCCCCTACTTCGCCTCCAGCGTTCTCGCCACGCATGCCATCGCCGTCACGGGTACGGCGGAGCAACGGCAGGCATGGATCGGGGCCATCGGGCGTGGTGAGCTCACCGCGACGGTGGCGCTGCCCGGGCGGGACGGGCGGTGGGAGGCCGCCGCGTCGAGCGTGGAGGTCGAGCCGGCCGGTGACGGGTGGCGTGCCCGCGGAACCGTGGAGCGGGTGATCGACGGCGCCACCGCGGGCCTGGTCCTCGTCGCGGGACGGACGCTGGCGGGGCCGCGGTTGTTCGCCGTGGAGACCCCGCGGCCGTCAGTCGTCGCCACGCCACTGCAGACCTTCGACCCGACGCGGCGGATGGCGCGGCTCGAGTTCCGCGACGCACCCGCCGTGCCACTCGGCACGCCGTCGGGGGCCGGCGGCCAGGCCGACCACGCGGCCGCCCTCGGCCGCCTGCTCGACCTGGCCACCATCGGCCTCGCGGCCGAGCAGCTCGGCAGCGCACAGTGGTGCCTCGACACCGCCGTGGCCTACGCCCGGAACCGGACCCAACACGGGCAGGCCATCGGGTCGTTCCAGGCCATCAAGCACCGCTGCGCGGACGTCTTCCTCGCGATCCAGGCCGCCCGCTCGACCGTCCTCCATGCTCTCGCCCTGGCCGCCGACGAGGCGACGGCACCGGACCTGCTGTCGCTGGCGGCGAGCGTCGCGAAGGTGACCGCCTCCAAGGCCGCGACCCTGGCCGCCGCCGCGAACGTGCAGATCCATGGCGGCATCGGCGTCACCTGGGAGCACACCGCCCACTTCTACCTGAAGCGTGCAAAGGGCTCGGAGCTGCTCGGCGGCAGCGTGAGCTGGCACCGCGAGCGGATCGCCGCACAGCTGGCGACCGTCGTGGACGGCCCGAGCTTCCAGGAGAGCCTGCTCCAACCCGAGTTGCAGGCCGAGGCCGCCGACTTCCGAGCGGAGGTCCGCGCCTTCCTGGCCGAGTACCTGCCCCCGAGATGGGAGGGTGTCGGAGCGCTCGACGAGGCCGAGCGCAGCCGCTGGCTGCCCGAGTGGCGCCAGACCCTCGCCGACAACAAGATGATCTGTGTGTCGTGGCCCGTCGAGTACGGCGGTCGCGGACGCTCCCTCGCCGAGCAGATCGCCCTCCTCGAGGAGTTCACCCGGGTGGGGGCGCCGACCAACCTCATCGTGGACACGCTGGCGGTGAACCTGCTCGGCCCGACGATCCTTGCGATCGGGACCGAGGAGCAGAAGCGGGAGCGGCTGGGTCGCATCATCTCCGGCGAGCAGCGCTGGTGCCAGGGCTACTCCGAGCCCGGCGCCGGATCGGACCTCGCCAGCGTGCAGACCTCCGCCGTCCTCAGGGACGGCAAGTGGGTGGTCAGCGGCCAGAAGACCTGGACGAGTTGCGCGCACGAGGCGAACTGGATGTTCGCCCTGGTCCGGACCGACCGGACGGTGTCCAAGTATGCCGGCCTCACGTTCCTCCTGCTGCCCATGGACCAGCCGGGCGTCGATGTCCGTCCGATCGTCGACCTCAACGACCACCATCACCTCAACGAGGTCTTCCTGACCGACGCGGTCACGGACGAGGCCAACGTCCTGGGCGAGGTCAACGGCGGGTGGGCCGTCGCGAACGCGTTGCTCGGCTTCGAACGCAACGACGGCGCCATCCGGGACGCGCTGAACCTGCGCGACGAGTTCCGTCGACTGGTCAGCCTGGCGCGAGACAACGACCGTCTCACCGATGCCGGGGTCCGTTCGGGACTCGTCGACGCGTACGTCGACCTGCAGGCGATCATTCGCGGCGCTGTTCGCGGAGCTACCGCCGCGATGGCGGGCCGGGCCCCCGGGCCGGAGTCCTCCGTACACAAGATCCTCTGGTCGGAGTACCACCAGCGGGTCACCGAACTCGCCCTCGAGGTCTACGGCGACGAGGCCCTGACCCTGACCGGGCGCCCGTCGGCGACGAACGTCAACACCGACTCGCCCAGGTCCCCCTCCTCGAGCCGGTCCTGGGCACAGACGTACCTTGCCGCGCGGGCGGGGACGATCTACGCAGGAACATCCGAGGTCCAGCGCAACATCATCGCTGAACGCGTGCTGCAGATGCCGCGCTCGCCTCGACCTGGCCGGTCCTGACCTGGTGACGGCCGCCCGGTCCGACAAGACGGGCCGGGCAAGGTAACGGGGCGGGTCCGGACCGCCGGCGTCGAACGGATGGCGCCGCCCGCTCGACGTCACCGCGTCGTGGAGCACCATGCGTAACCAGCGCGCAGGGTGACCACGCTTGTGTCACCCGAAGAGTTGACGCCCCGCTGCCTTGAAACGTGTCCACGACCACGCCACGGTCGACCAGGAGCCCGGCCGCCGCGGCGAGCCCGGTGTCCGGGACCATGCCGACTCCGAGGATCAGTGTGACCGGACCGTCGAAGCCGAGGGCGCGAAGCGCCGAGGCCGTGCTCACCGCGGCGATGCCTCCGCCGACGATGACCACTCTCATGACGGGGCCTCGCCGCGGTAGAGGTAGATCTCGCCGTCGCGGACCTCGACCCGGTGGGTGACGGCATCCCTCGTGGCGGGCAGGCCCTGCACCGCGCCGGTGCGCAGGCAGAACCGGCTCGAGTGCAGCGGGCACTCCACGTGGCCCTTCTCCACCCAGCCGTCGGCGAGCCACGGGGTCTCGTGGGTGCAGGTGTCGTTGAGCGCCCAGACCGTGCCGTCGTCGTCGTACAGCAGCGCGATGTCGTCGAGACCGTCTTGTCGATCGCGATGCCCTCGCCCTCGGGGATGTCGTCGAGGGCGGCCACCCGGATGCTGGTCATTTTTCTCCTCGTGCCAGGCGGGGGTGTTCATGAGCTGTTGCCAGCGGCGGTAGAAGGCCCGGCCGGCGGCGTCGCTGTAGAGCTCGCTGGTGGTGCCGGGGTGGCGGCCGTCGTCGGTCTCGGAGCCCAGACCCATCTGGTAGTTGAGCGGGGTCCGGTTGGTGACGAAGCCGTGGGCGATGGCCTGGCGCTCGCTCCAGTTCTCGCCGTCGTCCTGCTCGAAGATGCCGCTGGGGCCGAAGGTGCGCAGGTTGTAGAGCCGCTGCGCTTCCTTGATCTCGTCGGGCCAGGACCGGTCGACCAGGGTCCAGGCCCTGTGGGGTGCCAGAAGTCGGCTGGGCCTGTGAGCTGGCACGATGTGACGACCGTGCTCGCCGCGTTAAGACAGGTCGTCGTGACCTCCTGACAGCGGCGCGCGCCTCCTTGCGGCGGCCGTCCGTCGGCCCGGCAGTCCGCGCTCGGTCTGGCCGGTCGCCAAGACGGGTGCCGACTCGGGAAGGTCGTCACTGCGCCTTGGACGTAGCTCGAACGAGCCATGCCACCCTGCCGGCGCCAATCATCACTTGGCCCGACCCGGCCAGGTTCACGCACTGCAACCGCCGAAGGTTCGCGGGACGGTGGCCCGGTTCGGCGGACGTGTGCTCATTGTGTGTTCGGACGTTCCGACAGTTTGCGGTACTAGGAAACCCGGCGTGACACCAATTTTGGCCAGATCCTGCACGAATAACTATTTCCCGGCACCCGGCGACACCGAGAAACACGGGAATGGCCGTCTTGTAATCGGGTGGCGCGGGGGAGTCGCGTGGCCCGCGCGCTCCTGCCCCTTGAGCGACATCATCGAACAAGTATCAGCCGGTGCCGGCGGCGCATGGCGTGTGCGTACTGGTCGAGTCCCCCTCCGACTCGAACGCCCACGGCATCCCTGTGCAAGTTCAAGGTCGACAGTGCTACCGCGAGGCCAGTGTGATCACCTCGGGCGGGAACCGGAGACTGGACCAGGCCAGCGCGAAGGTATCCGACGGTTTCGGCTGTTGGAGGGCGAGTCGGACCATGTCGATCGTGGTGTCGGGCCAGACCCTGGCTGCCGCGGCCGGCGGCAGCGCAGACAGCGGCGCGCGGAAACGCGCCGAACCCGACGGCGCGAACGGCGCGGACACGAGCCGCGCAGGCGGCGCGAACGAGGTGAACGCGCCGGCGCGCGCGCCGATCCGCGCTGCCTCCGCGCCGGCCCGGCCAGCGAGGGTGCGCATGATGGCCGAGCGGCAACGCGACGTCGACACCCTCAACACCAACGCCCGCGCCCTGCTCGTCGCCGACGGAACCCTGACCGGCCCGATCCTGACTGCCGCGGGGCGGCAGTTCCAGGCCGGCGACGAGGCCATCCGGCGCAGCGCCCCCTCGGCGGCGTAGGAGAGGGGCCGGCGCAGGGCGTGCAGATTCTCGCCCTTGTTCAGCTGCCGGGCGATCCTGCGCCGGTAGGTCTCGTCGGCCGGGTACCGGGCGGCGTACACGGTGTGCCGCAGCGCCCCATACTCCTTGATCGCCGAGGTGAGGGCGTTCTGCTGCCGCTTCGATGAGCACAGCTTCCCGACGACCAGTGCCGCGGTGGCGTGGCCACCCTGCACGCTGGCGGCCACGCGCAGCAGGTCGTCCCACGTGGCCGTGATCAGGTCAGTGTTCAGCCGCCGGGTCATCAGGGGCCCGCACCGCGGGTAGCGGGTGAGGAAATCCTGCCGCGGGCCCGTGCGGTAGAGGGTGATCTTCCCGAGGTCCCGGATCCGGGGGGAGAGCTGCTTGCCGACCAGGTCGAACAGGGCGAAGTTGGCCAGGGAGGCGCCGTGGGTGTCGGTGGCGTGCGCGAACACCGGCAGGTCGGTGGCGTTGCCCAGCAGCCCGTCGAGCACGTAGTGCGACCTTGTGCGTCGGCACCGTCTCACCGACCGGGAAGTACGTCAGCCGGGTGTCGGCGTACCGGCGGATCAGGTCGAGAGCGAGGAGAACAACACCGCCCTCGTCAACTGCGCCCGCAACCCGAAGCGGGCAGCCCCATCCGGCCTGACAGCCCAAATACCTAGATGTGTCGACAAAATACCCAGATGTGTTGACATGCCCGTCTTGTCGTTGTTCTACTTGTCGAGTGAGACCGCGGCCCATGTCGCGGGCCTGCTCGCCGCGTTGCGGCGGGTTCCAGACTGGCGTGACCCGCGTGAAACACCCACCGACAGCAGACAGGCGATTTCCCGCTGCCCTCAGCCGCCTCTTGATTCTTCACTTTGAAGATCAAGATTACACGTTGTCCGCGCGTCAACAGTGAGCATTTTCATCTGGGTTTTCCTTGAAGCCCGACGAGTTTCCGAGGTGATGGTCATCGGGACGACTTGATCAATTGTTGTCGATATGGGCCCTGAAAATAAGCCCAAGTCCCCGACGAAGTACGGGGCCAGGCCAGGTTCCGGCATGAGGGCATGAGGGTTCCTCGATCAACGGGCGGGGTCGTGGTCATTCAGCCGGCCAGGGTGACGTCGAGCCGGGTGACGATCTGCCCGGGTGGGGTGGTATCGAGCACCCATTCGCCGAAGCGGCGGACGTTCTCGCGGATGTAAGGGCTGATGGTGGCCAGGTCGTCGGGGTCGACGCGGATGCGACGCCCGGCGAGCGCGCCCAGCGGCGCGGGGAGTGGGCCGTGGGCAACGTGGCCGCACCGTCCAGCCAGCTCATGACTTTCGCCGCGGCCGGAGTACGCGCCGCGATCGCACTCAATGCCGATCTCGTCACCGAGGAGGTCGAACGCGCCCGCCGGGCCACGGTCGCGGCAGGTGTCGGCTGAGACGCGTCGACCGGACGACCAGGCGGGACAGCGTGTCGTCCTGGTCTGGGCGGTGCCGCGTGACAACGAATCCCGGCCTTTGTCGCGAGGTCGGCTGGTGGGCAGCGGAGAGGATGCGCGGTGACGGGTGGCCCGGATACGGCTCGGCCCGAGGCCGGCGGTTCGGCGGCGGCTGAGCCGTTACATCGGGCGCTGTTCCGCGAGTCGGCGCTCGCGCACTACGAGAGGTGGGGTGGCGATCCCGCCAGCGGTGGGCGTCAGCTCGACGGCGTGCTGCCGTCGCGGTGGTGGAAGACGGTGGTCGCGGCGAGCCTGGTGTGCCTGACGGCGCTGGTGGCCGTCGCCGTGCTGGTGCGGGTGGCGGTGTTCGCGCCGGTGCCGGTGCTGGTGCTCACCGGCGACGGGCCTTGGCCGGGGCAGGTGGTGGCGGTGCTCCCGGAGAGCGCGGCCGGTCGGGTGCGGGGCGGGACGACGGTGCGGGTGCCCGCCGCGGACGGCGCGGGCACGGTCCGCGTTGTGGTGTCGGGCAGCGGGCAGGTGCTGACCGCGACGCAGCTGGTCCGGGAGTTTCCGGCGCTGGCGGGCGCGGCGGGCCTGCCGGCGCGGGGGGTTCTCGCCGCGGGAGGTGACGGCCCGTCGGCACCGGCCCGCGGCGGTTCGGCCGCCGGTAGCGGCCCGGTCGTGGTGATGGCCAGAGGTCATGTAGGCGACCGGCGGCTGATCAGCCTGCTCGGGTCAGGCGGCCCTTAGGGCCTGTCCAGTCGATCTTTGGCGGCGCGGATCGGCGCCCGCCCGTATCCACCAAGATCGACCGGACAGCCCTAGCGCCAGGCGGACGGGCGGGTGACGGCAGCACGACGCCGGGGGCGGCCGCTGCTGAGCCGGGCCGCCGACGTCGGAGTCAGGCAGGAGCGGCCGGACAGGACGGGACGGACGGGTATGCGTGCGGACGGCGGGCGGCACCGGGCCGTCCTGGGCAGTGCGCGGCAGCGGCGACGGGTGCCGGTGCTGATCTCGGACACCATGACCGAGTGCGGTGCGGCGTGCCTGGCGATGGTGCTGGGCTATTTCGGCCGCCGAGTGACGGTCGAGGAGTGCGCCAGGCGGTGTTTCGTGGGACGGGACGGGGCGAGCGCGCTCGCGGTCGCGACCGCCGCCCGCTCCTACCGGTTGCAGGTGAAGCCGTACCGGGTGGAGCGGCTCGACGACCTCGCCCAGGTCGGGGCGCCGGCGATCCTGTACTGGGCGTTCAACCACTTCGTCGTCCTCGAGCGGTTCCGCGGCGCGGACGCGGTGATCGTGGACCCGGCGCGCGGCCGGGTGATCGCCGACCGCCAGGAGCTGGACGAGAACTTCACCGGGGTGGCGCTGGCCATGACACCCGGACCGGGGTTCAGCCCCGGCGGGGCCCGCCCGCCCAGCCCAGGCTGGGCGATGGCCGCCCGGGCGGCGCGCGCCCCCGGCGCCGGCCGGCTGACCGCGCGGATCCTGTTGGCCTCGGCGCTGCTGACCGCCCTCGGGCTGGCCGGCCCGGCGGTGACCACGCTCATGGTCGACCAGGTCCTCCCGGCCGGCCAGCCCGCCACCCTGGCCGCCCTCGCCCTCGGCGTGGGCCTGGTCGCGCTGTCGCAGACGTTGGCGAGCCTGGCCCGCGGCCTGCTGCTGGTCGACCTGCAGAACGAGGTCGACCGCACCCTGTCCACCTCGTTCTTCGACCATCTGCTGCGGCTGCCCTACGGCTTCTTCCAGGCCCACTCGGTCGGTGACCTGCTCGGCCGGATGTCCGCCAACAGCCAGGTACGGATGGTGCTCACCCAGAACACCCTCAGCGGGATACTCGATGGTGTCCTCGTCGCCGTCTACGCCGCGGTCCTGTTTGCGTACTCGGCGACGTTCGGGCTGGTCGTCGCCGGCTTCGGGCTGGCCCAGATCCTGCTCGTCGTCCTGCCCGCGCGCCGTATCACCCAACTGACCGTTGTCGAACTCACCGAAGCCGGAAGGACCGGTGGGTTCGCCGCCGAGGCGCTGCGCGGCATTGACTCGGTGAAGGCCGCCGGCAGCGAGGAATGGGCGTTCGGCCGCTGGCGCACCCTCTATGAACGCCAGCTCGCCGCGAGCGCCCGGCGAGCCCGGCTGACCGCCATCGTGTCGGTGGGCATGACCGCGGCCGCCGACACCGCCAGCCTTGCGCTGCCTCTGCTCGCCGGCTGGCAGGTGCTCTCGGGCCGGTTCTCCATCGGCGCCATGTTCGGCCTCATCGCGCTGGCAACCAACTTCTCCGGCCCACTGACCCGGCTCGCGGTCTCCTTCCAGCAGCTGCAGGGCGTCCAGGGCGCGCTACGCCGGCTGGCGACCGTGCTGGCCACCACACCCGAACAGGCGTCGGGCCCCTGCCGGCCAGCGCCACCACTGACCGGCCGCATCGACCTGGTCGACCTCGGCCTGCGTCACCCTGGCGGCAACTCGTGGGCGGTCCGCCACATCCACCTGAGCATCCCGGCCGGTGCCCAGGTCGCCTTCGTCGGCCCGTCCGGGAGCGGCAAGAGCACGCTGGTCAAGCTGATTCTGGGCCTCTATCCGCCCACCGAAGGCACGGTCCTGCTCGACGGGCACGACCTGCGCGGGCTGGATCTACGGACCGCCCGCAGCCAGTGCGGCGTGGTCACCCAGGAGGTCGCGGTATTCAACGGCACCATTCGCCAGAACATCGCCTTCGGCACCCCCGGCCTGCCACTGGCCGAGGTCCGCCGCGCCGCGCGGCTCGCCGACCTCGAACGCGACATCGTGGGCATGCCCATGGGCTACGAGACGATCATTTCCGAGAACGGGTCGGCCCTGTCCGGCGGCCAGCGCCAACGGCTCGCGTTGGCCCGGGCGCTGGCCGGCCAGCCCGCGCTCCTCATTCTTGACGAAGCCACCAGCGCCCTGGACACGTTGACCGAAACCACCATCGCCGGCAACCTCGCCGGCGCCGGTATCACCACCATTACCGTCGCCCACCGGCTGTCCACCATCCGCCACGCCGACCTCATCATCGTCTTCGACAAGGGCACCATCGCCGAAACCGGCAACCACGACACGCTCACCGCCGCCGACGGCCTGTACGCCGCCATGACCTCGAGTCGTCCCTGTCCGCGCGAGAGTCGCCCCTGACCGGCTGCCGGCGCAAGCGGCGAGTCGTGCTCTATCGCCCGGGCCAGCAGGAACTCGTCGAGGTCCTTCCACGCCAGCGAGTCCGCCGTGCCCCAGCCCAGATAGCGGGTGACCTCACGAAGATGATCGGTACGGGTCTGGTCCCGCGCCCCATAACCAGCCAGGCCCCCACCGGGATCAGCAGCCGCTCCGATAACCGGGCTATCTGCGGCGCGCCGCCGTGGCCCTGGCCTGCACTTCGCCACGTCCTCACCATCCCGTCCTACGATCTGATCCTGGATTGGCCGTCGGTGACGAAGTAGCCTCGGCACTGCCTGAGATTCGCTATCTCGACGTGGCTGAGGTGAGGATTCCACGCCGGCGATCAGTGCTGGAAAGCATGAGGCACGCTTTCCAGCATGGCAAGTTCGTCGCGGCGATCGAGTGACGCAGCGCCCCGGCCACCGCCCCGGCCTCGACACCATCGCCGCGTTCCCCGCCGAGCCCATCCCGTGACCGGCGAGGTCCACCTCGACCCTCACCAACGGTGACAGCCAGCAGATTCGACCTTGCGAATACAGGTCAGTCGAACACGCGGCTCTACCAGTCTCGACCCCGGTACCTGACCAGGCATTTCGCATCTGATGCGCCGGGCGACCTCGCGAACGGCCGCGGGCGGCTGTCGTTCCCGGTATCGCTCCCAGTGTCGATGCCAGTGTTGTTTACCTATCCGGTGGTAAATGCGGAACCCGCAGGTCGGCGGGCCTGAGCAACTCGGCCGCGGCCCATTCGACATGTCTTATCGGCCCGTCGCGCGGAGGGAAGCGTCGGGCGAGGTCCCGCATCGACATCGCCGGCGTCACCGCGGCCCTCACCGCTCCTGACCGGGCGGCCTGCGCGGCTAGAGGAGAACAACACGGCCCTCGTCAACTGCGCCCGCAACCCGAAGCGGGCAGCCCCATCCGGGCCTGACAGCCCAAAATACCTAGATGTGTTGACAAAATGCCTAGAGGCGTTGACGAAATACCTAGATGTGTTGACATGTCCGTCTTGTCGTTGTTCTACTTGTCGAGTGAGACCGCGGCGGACGGCCAATGGATAGACCGAGACCGACACCCGGCCCGTTCCGCGGGTTTCACAGCAGTAGGCCACCGACGGAAGGAGAACCACCATGTACGAGAAGAACATTCAGGACCCGCAGGACCTGCGGGACCCGCGGGGCCCGCGGGGCACGCAGGCCGACGCCCCGGCGCCGCTGCAGATCCTGACGGACGACGCGCTGGCCGCCCTCCACGGAGGCAGCGGCCCCAACCCCCCGTCGCATTGCTGTAACTGACGCCAGCGCTGCACAAGCAGTGGGATGTCGCGTGTAGGCCTGCCGGTGGGGGCGTCAGGGCGGGTCACGCCCTGGGGCTGGGCTGGTGAAGTCGCAGTCGACGTCCCGGCGCGGGCGGGCGGCGTAGTCCGCCGGCCCGCCCGCGCCCGCGGCCCCTGGCGCAGCCCCTGCAGCCTGCGCATCCACGGCAAAGGCGACCAGGCTCGTCGGGCACCCCTCCACCCACCGCTACGCGCCGCGCTGACCGGCTGGCTCGCCGAACGCGCCCGACTGGCCCGGCAGCGAAGGCCCCGCGCTGTTCCTCAAACCAGCAGGGCGGCCGTTCCCTGGCGACATCGAGGTCTGACGAGGTTGGCCGGGAACCCAGCGGGGTCGCTGTGATTTCTGCTCGCGACCTCCGATGGTCCGGCGTGTCGATCGAAGGCGCTGGTCGGCGAAGCCGGTGGTCCCCCGGCAGCGGAAGCTGCCGGGGGACTTTTCCCCTTTCCCCGGTGCCGAAACCCCGCTGCGGGTGAAGCGGACCCCTGCCCGTTCCAGACCGCAATAAGCCTTACTAGCGGAACAGGTCCGTGTCTTGCGAGGTAGTCGTATATGAAAGATCAGGCGTATGACGTGGTGGTGGTCGGAGGCGGTGTCGCGGGATTGTCAGCCGCGTTGGTACTGGCCCGTTGTATGCGCCGGGTGATCGTGGTGGATGCGGGCCGGCCGCGGAACGCGGCGGCGGCGCATCTGCACAACTTCCTGACCCGTGACGGCATGCCTCCGAGGGAGTTCTTGGCCGTCGGCCGTGCCGAGGTGGCTGCCTACGGCGTCGCTACGGTCTCCGGCACGGTCCGTGCCGTCGACCAGGTGGAAGCCGGGTTCACCGTCGCCGTCGACGACGGAAGGACGCTGCGTGCGCGCCGGCTGCTGGTGGCCACCGGGTCGACCGACGAACTGCCGGCCCTGCCCGGCATTCACCAGCGGTGGGGGCGTGACGTGCTGCACTGCCCGTACTGCCATGGCTATGAGGTCCGTGGTCAAGCTCTCGGTGTTCTGGCTGACAGCGCGCGGGCGGCGTATGCGGCGCTGCAGCTGGGGCAGTGGTCGCCGGATGTGGTCCTGTTCTGTCATACCGTCCGCGGCAGCGAGATTGGGGAGCAAGAACGGGCGGCGCTGGCCGCGCGCAACGTCCGGGTCGTCGAGGGGACGGTGACCGGCCTCGTCGTCGAGGACGACCGGCTAGCCGGCGTGCGCCTGGCCGACGGCACCGTAGTGGCCCGGTCCGCGCTGTTCGTCACCTCCCGCGCTGTGCCCAACGATGCGCTGCTGACCGCGTTGGGTGCCGCCACCGAGGAGACCGCGAGGGGCCGCTGGGTCTCCACCGACTCCATGGGACGTACCAGCGTCCCGGGGGTGTGGGCGGTCGGGAATGTCCACGGACCGGCCAGCCAGCTCCTCGCGCACGCCGCTGCGGCGACGCTGGCCGCGATCAGCCTCAACGACGACCTCATCACCCAGGAGGTCGACCAGGCCACGCGGGCGGCAACGGTCGCCGCCGCGACCTGAAGACCCCAGCGAGCAAGCAGGCCACGGCGGCGCGCCAGCCGAGACCGGGAGCCCGAGCGTGAGATGGCGTCGGCGTGGGGCGATGGTCGGAGGTAACCGCCACCAGGCGAGGTCGGAGCTGCCATGGCGGGTGTATTCGAGGTGACGGGCGAGGAAAATCAGCCAGCGTTCCGCCTTCTCCGGGTTCCAGCGGGCGCGGGGCGCAGAGTCGGGGTGGCGCCGGTAGGCGGCTGGGAGAAAGCCGTCGAACAGGTGTTGTTCGATGGCCGTCGCGGTGGGAAAGCGGGTCTGGTCAAGCAGTTCGCTGGGTGAGCGCGGGACGGCGGCGGCCGGTTCACCGGGGCGTGGGTTGTAGATGACGCGCGAGACTGACCATCAGCGGCGTGGAAAGCACCTGAGCGACCGGCGGCGATCCGACGGCCTCCAGGGCAGTGGCTATGCCGGTCACAACGAGCACCAACTGCTGCCGGCGATGAGCACCAGGCCAAGATCCGGCGAGTCGATGTCGGTGAAAACGAGCACCACGGTGGCGAGCCTGCGTGCGGGCGCCTCCGCAGCGCCTCCTCGCTGCGCTTTTGCCTGGTACGAAACGGGATCGAGCCGGGCGGCGGCCGGAGACACAGGGGCGCGCTGGCGGCACGGCGCGCCTCGTGGTGCTCGAACTCGGCGACATCGCGGCGGCTGAGACGCGGCTCCGCGGTGCTCGTGACGGCCGACATTTGGTGCCCATTCTCGGTTACGTAGCCAGCGTCGAACGATGGTGACCACCGTCGTCTCCTGGTGGCGTCTCGGCCGGTGGCGGGAGCGGGCGGCGGATGTCCTGCCCGAACCCGCCGCGGCGCCGGACCTGACCACGACGGTCGACCAGCGGGACCTGCTGCTGGCGGCGCTGCGGCGCCTGCCGCCCAGGCAGCGGTCAGCGGTGGTGCTGCGGCACTACGCCGGGCTGACGGAGGCGGAGACGGCGGCGGTCCTGCGTTGCTCCGTCGGGACAGTCAAGAGCCAGACCAGCCGCGGCCTGGCCGCGTTGCGCGGCGCGCTCGCGACCGCCGAGATCCGTTAGGACAGATCCGTTAGGAGGTGAGGTCGGTGACCGACCCGACGATCGAGGAACTGCTGCGGCAGACGGCCGACCGTGTCGAGGCCGATCCAGCGCTGTCGGAGCGGCTGCGTGGCCGGGTCCGCCGGGCGCGGCGGCGGCGCCGGGCCGCCGCGGCGGGAGCCGCCGCCGTCGTGCTCGGCGCGGCGGTCGTCGGCGGGCTCAGCCGGCACTGGACCGACGACGCCAGCCAGGACCCGACGGCGGTCGTGGCAACCCAGCCGACCGCGTCAGCCGGTGTGTCCGGCTGGCGGTCGCGGACCGCGCCGGTGCCGGATGCGGCCGCCGTCGGCGACGATCTCGGCATGTTCGCGGTCGGCCGGTCGGCTGTCGCCCTCGGCTACCGGGACGGGCACTACGTCGCCTCGGTCGCCGTGACGGCGGGCGGGCCCTTCGGCTCGGCCAGGCCGTCCAGCCCGGCGAGGCTGACCAGCGCCGTCACCGCCGTTTCCGACACCACGTTGTACCTCTGGGGCGGCCAGGACACCGCGCGGGGCACGCCCCTCGCCGGCCCCGTCTACCCGCCGAGCGGCCTCGCCTTCGACGTCGCCACCCAGACCTGGACCTCGCTGCCGGCGGCGCCCATCGAGTCCCGTGACGGCGCGGTCGCGGTATGGACCGGTGACCGCCTCGTCATCTGGGGTGGCCTGCTCGGTGAGGTCCCGAGCACCGGGACGCCCGCGCGGGTCCGCTCCGACGGCGCCGCATACGCCCCGGCGACCCGGACCTGGGAGCTGCTGCCGGCCGCTCCCGGCGACGGGACCCTGGTGCCGCAGCATGCGGTCTGGTCCGGCGGCCGGATGATCGTCTGGACGGCCGAACAAGGTCAGTCCTCAGCGCCGGAGCACGGCCGGACCCTCGTGCTCAACCTGGCCGCCCGGGCCTGGAGCCAAGCGGCCGGTCCACCACTGAACACCGCCGGCTCGAGCCTGGTCGCGACTGCGTCCGGGCCGGTGGCGGTCGCCGTGTCCCTGGGCCAGTCGCAGGCGGCCCGGTTCGATCCGACAACCTCTGGGTGGTCCGCCATGCCGGGTCCCGTGGTGCCGTCGGGGACGATCTGCTCGGCCTCGGCGGTGGCCCTCCTCGCCCCGGCAGCCGCGGCCGCGGTGGCGCTGCCGGAGTGCGCCGGCGGCACGCCCCAGCTACTCGACGCCGCCGCGGGAAACTGGGTCCCGCTGGCTTCGTGGGGAACGGGTCTGACCGGCGTCCCGAGCGCCGGCGAGTCCTTCCTCCTGCTCTGGAACGCCCCCGGCCGCTCGGCGCCCGGCACGGCGTCCAGCCTGCGGGTGTTCTCAGCGGCCTGACGGCTGACAGCCTGGACGTGGCACCCGCGCCGGGGTGGTCACGCCGGCACGGGTGCCGCACGATGGCCGTTCTGGGCTGCCGTCACCTCGCCGCGCCGCCGCAGCCCGCGGGCGATCAGGCCGCCGGCATTCGCCCACCGTTCCCGGCCGATCGCCAGCACGAGCACGTCGTGGTAGCCGCCGCCCATGTAGATGTGCTCGAGTTCCGCGGCATCGACGAGCTCACCCGACTTCTGCTGGCAGACGCCCAGACCTCCGGCGGCCTGCTGGTAGCCGGCGAGATCCCAGGCGCACCGGTCATCGGCGAGCTCGTTCCGGCTGGCGAACACCCACTCGTCGTCGTCACCTGACGATCCGGAGACCCAGGATGGGCCGTGGGCGGACCCTGGCGCTGCCCGGCAGGTAGCCGCGTGCGGCGGCAGGCCGGTGCCCGCCAGCCAGTTCGGCCGGCCGGCCGCGAATACCGTCATCCGTCAGAGCCCGCATGACTGCCCAGAACTTGCGCTCGGTGGCCCCGTCCACTCGCGACTCTGAGTCACCACCAAATCTGTGCCAGATCCGTTCACGGCACAGTCCCGGGTCGGGAGTATACGAATCCTAGGAAGAGGGTGTCGTCGCGCACACACCGCTCGGTGGGGAGGTCGTACCACCTGCGGTGTTGTATGCGAACACCTGGAAGCACATGCTGGTGCCGGCTGCGAGGTCGGGCCAGACGACAGAGGTCCCGTTCGGGCCGGTGCCGTAGGCCAGGCCCTTCACGTTGCTCATGTCGACCACCGTGAACCCGTCCTCGTTGTCGGAGTTGTCGGTCCACGAAATCCGGATCTGGCTCGAGCTGATCGCCGTCGCGGTGACGTTGGTCGCCGCCTGCGGCGCGGCCTGCGGGGTCGTCACGCACGCTCCTTCGCCGCTTGGTACCCAGGCGGACGAGCCCGCGTCGTTGAAGGCCTGTACCCGGTAGCAGTGCCGCGAGCCGGCCGGCACGTTGTAGATCGTCTGGACCGGTCGGCAACCGGTCGGCTGGGAGCACGGCCGGCCGTCCCACTCCCACGTGGTCGTGCCGTCGGTAACCCGGAAGTCCGTCTCGTTGTCGGAGTTGTCGGTCCAGACGACCGTGACCTGACCGCCGGTCAGATTGCCCGCGGCGACGTCGCTCGGCGCGGCCGGCGCCGTTCCCAGCGGCGCCGCCGCGGTGACCGACGATGCCTCCGAGGCCGTCTGCCCGCCCCCATCGGTCACCGTCAGCGTGACCGTGTATGTCCCGACGACGCTGTAGGTGTGCGTCGCGGTGGCGCTCGTCTGGGCACCGGTGGTGGCACCGTCGCCCCACTCGAAACGGTAGGTCAGGGGCGCCGTTCCTCCCGACGAGCCGGCGGCGTCGGCGGTGACCTGCAGAGGGGTCGTCCCCTGGCTCGGCGAGACTGACAGCGCCGCGGTCAGCTGCGCCGTCTCGGGCGGGTCGACGCCGACACCGACGCTGGCCATGTCGGTGGCGCCGCTGCCGTCCGTGACCGTCAGCGAGACGGTGTAGGTGCCCGGCGCGGTATAGGTGTGTGTCGCCCGGGCGCCCGACTGGGCGCCGGTGGTGGCGCCGTCTCCCCAGGCGAAGCGATACGTCACCGGGCCCGAACCGCCAGCGGCCGCGCCGGTCGCGCGGACCTGCAGCGGGGCTTGGCCGCTGGCCGGCGTGACATCCAGCGAGGCCCCCAGCGGCGTCGTGCCGACGACCCGCACGGCCGCCGTGTTCGTCGCCGAGGAGCCGTGCCCGCCGATCACGGTGACCGTGACGGTGTAGGTACCGGCTGCGGCATACGTGTGGGTGCTGGCGACCGGGCCGCCATCGGTCGTGGAGCGGACCGAGACCTTCTCGGACCCGTCCCCAAAGTCGAAGTAGTAGGTAATCATGTAGTTGATGGCGGGATAGACGTTCGAGGCGAGCGCGTCCGCCCGGGCGCCGAGCTCGCCGGTCGCCTCCACGCTCACGGACACCGACGGCTGCGAGCTCAGGGTCAACGTCGTGCTCGCCGTGCTGGTGCGCCCGGCCGTGTCCTCCACGGTGACGGTGATCGTGTAGGTGCCCTCGGCGGAATAGGTGTGGCCGGCTACGCTGGTCGTCGCGGCGACGAGGTCCGTGCCGTCGCCGAAGTCGAACCGGTAACGGGCGATCGGATGCGACCCGGCAGCCGAACCGGTCGCATCGGCGGTCACCACGAGGCTCGGCGGGCTCCCCTCGCGCGCGGCGCTCACCGCCGCCGTCGGCCCGGTCTCCCGCGACGGTTCCTGGGAGTCGTCCTGGCCCTCGTTCGGGTTCGTGTTCGTATTCGGGTCGGTGTTCGTGTTCGGGTCTGTATTCGTATTCGTATCGCGGTTCGTGCCTGTGCCTGTGTTTGTGTCCAGGCCGGGGTTCAGGCCGCTTTCGGTGACAGGTGGGGTGGTCGGCCCGTCGCCGGTCGCGGTGACGGTGATCGTGGTGGCGACCGTCCGTGGGCCGTCGGGCAGCTGCGCCGTGACGACCGGTTGGTAGGTGCCGAGGGCCGACCAGGCGTGCGTGACCCGGACACCGGCGGTCGCGCCGCCGTCGCCGAAGGACCAGCTCGCGCTGAGTACCGGGTTGGCTGGGTCGGCGGCCACCACCCGCATCGTGATGGCCTGGCCGACCTTGGCGCTCGCGGCGGACAGCTGGATCCGCACCGGAGCCGCCTGTGCGTCGGGACCGGGCTGGGCCTGGTCCTCGGTGCTCTGCCGATCGTCGGGGGCCCGGGTGGGCGGGGCGGTCTCGGTCGCCACGGGCGCCGAGGCGGCGGCTGGCTCGGGCGGCGTGGTTCCCGCGTCCGCCGGCTCGGATCGCGGGACGCCGGGCGGTTGAGTCGGCTGGGACGTCGGGAGCATCGGCGGCGTCCGGCCGGTGCCGGCATCGTCGCCGGCCGCACTGGTCGTGCCGGCCGCACTGGTCGTGCCGGCCGCATCGGTCGTGCTGCCTTCGTCGGTCGTGCTGCGTTGGTCGGTCGTGCCGATGTTTCCGGTGCCTCCGTCGCCTCCGTCGCCCGGCAGGCCCGCTCCCGGGCGCGCTGGGTCGAATTTCTGGACCTCGGCGACGGTGCCGTCGAGGCGGATCACACCGGCGCGTTCACTGGCCGGGTCGTTGAAGAACATCACCGAACCCTGGCCATGCAGCTCGAACGGTGTTGAGGGCGGCATTACGCCGATCCGTGCCCGCAGCTGCTGGCCCGCGGCATCGACGACGATGACCGTGCCGGCGGTGAAGTCCGGGACGAAGACCAGGCCCGCGGCCTGGGCGGGCCGCCCGAGCGTGTGCCCGGCGGCCGAGAGGTCGACGGCGTCGTCGCAGCGGCCGGTCTCCAGATCGCTGATGAGCAGCAGGCCGCGCCGCCCGCTGGCGATGTAGACGTGCGGGGTTAGGTCGGCGCCCGCCACGCGGGCAGTGTCGTCGTCGGGCGCAGTGTCGACGCAGGCGCCGGCGCCGAGGGTGCCGTCCGCGCCGACCGGCAGGGCCCGCCCGGCCGCCAGGTCGACCGCGACCGGTCGGCCGGCGGCCGAGACCAGAGCGGTTCTGGCCGGGTCCACCGCCCGGGCGCTCACCTTCTTGCCGGTAGAGTCCACTCGCACGAGTCGACCTGTCCGCCCGTCGACCACCCAAAGGCGGCCCGCGCCGTCGGCGACCACGCCGTCGGGGCTCACCTGGGCGGACAGCGAGACCCGGGTTCGGGTGGCGAGCGTGCGCGGGTCAGCGAGCGTCACGAGCCCGGTCGCATGGTTGACAGCGAACAGGGCGCGTGGCGCCGGGTAGACCGACAATGTCTGCCCGGCCGCGGCGAACGCCGCCGGCGCCGACACCTCGTAGGTCGCGCCGTCCACCCGCCGCACTGAGCCGTCCGCGGCGGTGACAAAGCCGTCGGCGCCCGACTGGACGCCCGCCAGCCCGGCTCCGGCGAGCCGCACCCGGGTGACGACCTGTGCGACCGCGCCGTCGACGAGCGTCGCCTGCCCCGCGGCGGCCGACACCAGCCACGCTGCCCCGTCGTTCAGCCTCACCGACCGCGCCGCGGGTGCCTTTGCGCCCCCGGCGAGCACCGCAACAGACCCTACGGCGAGGACCGCAACCGCAAGCAGGACCCGCAGGAACCAGGACAGCCGGGTCGCCCCTGCATGCATTGCAATTCCCCCGTGCTGGCTTCCTTGCGCCGGCGCTAATGCCGGCGGTGCCGCCGCCGGCCGGTGATCCTAGCCGATAGTGTGCCGGGCCCGACTCCGGGGCTCGACCTGCGTTGCCGGACGTCGCGGACCGGGGCGAGCTGACCTGCAACGGCGAGCAGGAGGCAGATACGCGAACGGCGGCTCCCGAACTTCTTCTGGCCTGGCCGGTACGGCGCGTGTATATCTTGGGGACGATCGTGAAATGGCGCCTACACCGGCTCGGCCGCACGGTTCACCACCAGGAAGGCGCCAGGCGCTGTTGTGTGAGCCGAGCTGAGGCGGCCACGGTCAGGCTGGCGGCCTGATCAGATGGCCTGCGCGAGCTAGGCGAATGCCGCTGCGAGGCGGTGGCGAGGTTCGGCGTCGAGGCCGAGTTCATAGTGGTCGCGGCGGCCGTTGTGGACGAGTGCGTGCCCGGCGCCGACCGCCTGGACGGAACTCAACCGTTTGAGCGACAACGGACCCACTATGTGGCGCAACGTGCGTGGCTACCGGCGCACGGGGTGCGGGTTGTGGCCGCCCCGCCAGCTTCACCTAGATTTCCGTCACCTCTAACGCTTCGGTAAATGTGTCCAATCTGCCAGAATGGCGGCGCGGCGCGCGGGGGCGCCGTCACGGCGGCCGCAGGCACCTGTTCGTCGCCGCGTACTACGGGGGCGCAGGGCGGTACGGGGCGTGATCGTCGACCGGGAGTTGGTCGCCGCGGCTCTTCCTGGCTACGAACTGGGCAGCCAGGTCGGCCGAGGCGCCTTCGGTATCGTCGTCGTGGCCAAGGACCGGCTTCGCCGAGACGTCGCCGTGAAAATCATGCCGGGCGTCTCCTACCGCGGCGAACATGCCGAGACTGAGGCGCTCAACCTGGCCCGGCTGATCCATCCGCACATCGTCCACGTGCACGACTTCATGCCAGCCGGAGACATCGCGTTGATCGTGATGGAGCTCTTGGCCGGTGGGAGCCTGCGCGGCCGCATTCGTCGAGGCAGGGCGGCACCGGAGTGGGCCTGCGCGGTGGCGCTGGCGGTCGCGAGCGCGCTCGAGGCCGCGCATGACCGAGGCCTGCTGCATCGCGACGTCAAGCCCGAGAACGTCCTGTTCACCGCCGACGGCCGTCTGAAGATGACCGACTTCGGGATCGCCAAGGCGCTGACCGACACCGGCATCATGACCAGCACCGTCATCGGCACGCCGCGTTACATGGCCCCTGAGCAGTTCATGGCCGGCACCCTGCGCCGCAGCGTCGACGTCTACGCGCTGGCCGTCGTGACCTACGAGATGCTCGCCGGCCGCCCGCCGTCCGGGGAGAGCGCCGACACCTACGAGACGCTGCGGCGCTTCCACCTGTACACCCCGCCACCGCCGATGGACGGGGTGCCGGGCCCCATCGCCGACGTCGTGCTCCGCGCGCTGGCGAAGGACCCGGACATGCGGCAGACGACCGCCCGCGTCTTCGCGCTCGAGCTCGCCGCCGCGGCCGCGGCGGTGTTCGGCGCGGGCTGGCTGACCGCGGCCGGAATCGATGTCGAGCTGGACATCGATGTGCGTAACGCCTGCGAGCCGGTCGCCGTGGAGAACGCGCTCACCATCTCGGACGTCGCGCCTGGGCCCGAGCAGGAGGAAGCCAGCGCCACCGTCGCCCGCGGACCGCGGGATGCGCCCGGCCGCCTGAACGTGGCCTCGGCAGGAGAAGACCTGCCTGCCGTCGGTACTGCCGGCGAAGACCTTCGCGAGGACGACGTTCTCGAGGACGACGTTCCCAAAGACGAGGACGACCTTCCCAAAGACAGAGTTCCCGCCGGCGGCGTTGTCCAAGACGGCGTTCCCGATGGTGGCGTTCTCGGCGACGGTGTCGCCGAGGACGACGTGCGCCCCGCGCGGGCCGGTGCATTGCCCGGGCCGTCGGCGAGCTCGCGCACCGTGTCCTCGGGCCCGTCGGCGATGGCGCCGCCTGCGCCGGCACCTGTGTCGCCGGCACCTGTGTCGTCTGCCCCCAACCCGCAGGCGCCGGCCGTTCGCCCGCCGCAACGGCGACCTCCGATCGCGCCTGCGGACCGCGCCACCGCCTGGTCACGCCCCCTCGCACCGCCGCGCGGACCCACCACGGGAGCAGGCACGCCGGGCACGACGGGCACGACGGGCACGACGGGCACGGGGGGAGCGGACTACCAGCACGTCGAGCACGGTGCCGGACTGGTGGAGGTGAGTCTCGGCACCGACCCGGAGTACCGCCGCCATAGCCGGCGCGGCGCACTGCTGACCATCGCCGGGACGTTGCTGATCGTCGCTCTGCTCGGGGTGGTGGCCGTCCTGCTCCTCTGAGCCAGCCCGCGCTGGCGCCCGAGCCAGACCGCGACCAGCGCCTGACCACCAGGCGAGAGCCTGATCACCACACGAAGGGGACGCAGTGCCACAGGAGCCCGCTACCGCGGCGGATGTCGCCTGGTTCGCCGAGCGGTCCGACCGGATCGTCCGCAACGTCGAACGCCTCATCAAGGGCAAGACCGACATCATCCGCCTGGCGGTGCTGTGTCTGGCGGCCGAGGGCCACGTGCTCATCGACGACGTGCCGGGCGTCGGGAAGACGTCGCTGGCCAAGGCGTTGGCAGGCTCGATCGAGGGCACCATGCGCCGCATCCAGTGCACTCCCGACCTGCTGCCGACGGATGTCACCGGAGTGCAGATCTGGAACGCCCAGACCCGCGCGTTCGAGTTCCAGCCGGGTGCCGTCTTCGGGAACGTGATACTCGCCGACGAGGTCAACCGGGCTTCGCCGAAGACGCAGTCGGCCCTCCTCGAGGTGATGGAGGAGCGCCAGGTCACCGTCGACGGGGTCTCGCACCTGGTGCCGCGGCCGTTCCTGGTCATGGCCACGCAGAACCCGGTCGAGCACGGCGGCACCTATGACCTGCCCGAGGCGCAGATCGACCGGTTCATGGTCCGCCTCAGCGTCGGCTACCCGGACCACCAGGCCGAGGTGGAGATCGTGACCAACCGGGCCGGCGGCCAGTCCGTCCTGGACCTCACACCGGTGGTGTCGAACGACGACGTGGTGCGCATGGCGACGATCCTGCGCGGAGTCCACCTGACGCCCGCGATCGTCGACTACATCGTGACGGTCACGGCCGCGACCCGGCGGCTGGCCGAGCTGCGCCTCGGCGCCAGCCCCCGTGCCGGGATCGCGCTCGCCGTCGCCGCCCAGGCCCACGCCGCCGCCGACGCCCGGACCTTCGTCACGCCCGACGACGTCAAGACCCTGGCGTCCTATGTCCTGGGGCACCGCCTGCTGCTGCGCCCGGAAGCGGAGCTCAGCGGCGCGACGGCCGCGAACCTGCTCGACGGCATCCTCGCCTCGGTCCCGGTCCCCGGACTGCACCCGGCCCATCGATGATCACCCGCTCCGGAGTCACGGTCGCCGTCGTCGCGGTGGTCTTCGGTGTCGCCGGCTTCGCGCTGCGCTACCCGGAGCTGGTGGTGATCTCGGCCGCCGCCGCGTGCGCGCTCTTGGTCGCCGGGGCGTGGCTGCTGGTCAGCCCGAACGTCACGATCTCCCGGGACGTGCGCCCGGCGCGGGTCGTCGAGGGCGAGCCCGCGTTCGGCTACCTCGTCGTGACCAACGTGTCCAAGCGGCGCTGCCCGCCGACCCTCGCCGAGGAGCGGGTCGCCGGCGCGACCGTCGGCATCGCGCTGCCGAGCCTCGGCGCCGGCGCGCGGGCGGAACGTGGATACGCGATCCCGACCGGCCGGCGCGGGGTGTTCGAGATCGGGCCGCTGACCGTTGGCCACAGCGACCCGCTGCGTCTTGTCCACGTCGGCCAGACCCGGCCCGAGCGGTCGGTCCTGCGGGTGCGGCCGCGGATACACGCCGTCGGGCCGATGCCGACCGGCGGCTCGCACGACCTGGACGGCCCGACGTCGGACGCCGCGCCGCAGGGCGGCGTCGCGTTCCACTCGCTGCGCGAGTACGTCCGCGGCGACGACCTGAGGCTGGTGCACTGGCGCTCGACCGCGCGCACCGGAACACTGATGGTCCGGCACAACGTGGTGCCCAACGAGCCGACGATGGTGGTCGTCCTCGACACCAGCGCGGCGCCCTATACCGATGACTTCTTCGAGGACGCCGTCCGGGTCGCCGCGTCGCTCGCGGTCGCTGGCCGCACCCATGGCTTCCCGGTCCAGCTGTGGACGACCGGCGGCGAGCGGGTGACCGCCGGGCGGGGCGCGGCGTCCGCCGACGAGGCGCTCGACCTGCTGGCCGGGGTGCGCCCGAGTGCCGACGACGCGGGCCTGGCGGCGCTGACCGGCCTGTCGCCGAGCGCGGCGGGCGTCGCCCTCGGGGTGGTGACGGGCCAGCCGCCGCCCGAGCAGCTCGGGGTCGTCACGACGGTCCGCCCGCGCTACTCCATGGTCAGCGTCGTCCAGGTCGGCGAGCGGTTCGGCCGGCCGGCCGCCCCGCTGACGGGCGCCATGGTGATCAATGTGCGCACCAGCGACGAGTTCGCCGCCGTGTGGGCGGCAAGGACCCGCCAGTGACCAAGATCCCGCGGCTCTCGGCCGCTGCGCTGCCACCTTCGTCGCTGCCGTCGCCGTCGTCGTCGGCAGCCTGGCCGGCCGCGCAGCCAGCGGCGCAGGCGCAGCCGGCCGCGATGTTCTCGATGACCCAGACGCTGCCGACGTCGCGCGGGCCGGCGCCCGGCACGCCCGGCACGTTCGACGCGGAGGCGTGGCCTGCGCCGCCGCCCGTCGGGCTGGACGGCACGTCCACCGGGTCGGCGGGGACGGCCCACGGGGCCGCGAGCCCGCGCCCGCCTGCCGGCCGCGCGCCGACGCTCGGTACCTTGCCCCAGGTCGCGCTCGTCGCGGCCATGGCCGGGCCGGCGGTGTATGTGCTCGGCGCCCTGTTCGACGGGTGGCGTTACCTGGCGCCGCTCGCCGGCGCCGTCGGCCTCGCGGCCGTCCTCGGCTGGCTCGCCGCCCGCCGGCTGGCGAGCCTCGAGCTGGTCGCGCTGACCGGGCTGGCCGGCGGCCTGCTGTCCGGGACGGCCGCGCTGGCCGGCCGGGCCGACGCGCTGCTGCGCGACCTCGGTGCCGGCTGGCCACGGCTGCTGAGCGCGCCGCTGCCGTCGCAGCCGACGGCGATACTCCTGGTGCCGCCGGCCGCGGTGCTGTGGGCGACGACGTTCGCCGCCGTCGTGCTGGCCCTGCGCGGCCGGGGCGCGCTGCTGCCCGCCGCGCCGCCGCTGGCCGGGCTGGTCGTCTCGCTGGTCCTGGTCGGCCGTGCGGGCGCCGCCGACCACCCGCTGCGTGTGCTGGCCGCGGGCGGCTTCGTCGCCTGCGCGCTGGCGCTGGCCGCGCTGCGGGCCGGGTGGTGGTCGCCTGCGCGCACCGCGCCGCCGCGGCCACCGGCCGCGAACACCGGGCCCGCGCCAGCCGCGCCGCAGGTGCAGGGGGCGGCTCGGCGGCAGTTCGGGGTGCTGACCGTGGGGCTGCCGGTGGTGGCCGTCATAGTCGCGGCGGGAATCGCCGCCGGGGTGGTGGTGCCGGTCGACGCGAATCGCCGGTATGACCCGCGCGAGCACTGGCATCCGCCGGTCGAGAACGTCGACACGCTCAGCCCGCTCGTCCGGGTGCGCACCCAGCTGGAGCAGACGCCACCCGAGGACCTGTTCCACCTCACCATCGACAGCGCCGGTGGCGGCCTGCCCGTCGACCGGGTGCGGATCGCCGCGCTGGGCGAGTTCGACGGCGCCACCTGGAGGGACAGCGGCCGGTTCGTCCGGGTCGACGGGGCCCTGCCGGCGGACCCGGATGCGGTGGCGACGACCGTGCGCCGCGCCGACGTGACGGCCGACGTCACGATCTCCGGCCTCGGCGGCGCGGGCAACCTGCTGCTGCCGTCGCTCGGCGTGCCGACCTCGATCGCCTACGACGCCGCGGCGGGCTCCGGCCAGCGGCGCTCGACCGGCGCGGCCTACCAGCCGGCGTCCGGCTCGCTGGCCACCGTGACGACTGCCTCGGCGGGCGACCACTACCGGCTGGGCACCCAGGTCGCCTTCCCGACGAAACAGCAGCTCGAAGCGGCCGTCCCGGCCTCCGGCCCGGCGGCGGCGGCCAACGCCGGGCTACCGCCCGACGCTCCGTCCAGTCTGTCCACGCTCGCCATCCAGGTCACCGAGGCTGCCGGCTCCCAGACGCCGTACGCGCGGCTGCTCGCCCTGCAGGAGTACCTGCGCGACGATACTCGGTTTCCCTACGACCTCGGTGCCGCGCCCGGTCACTCCTACGGCGCGCTGGCCAGGTTCCTGACCGGGAAGGACCCCGGCGACCAGCACGGCTACGCCGAGCAGCGGGCCGTCGCGTTCGCCGTCCTCGCGCGCGCCGCCGGTTTCGCGAGCCGGGTCGTGGTGGGCTACCTGCTGGACCAGAACCGGGTCGCGGCAGACGGGGCGTTCGTCGTCACCACCGCGCAGGCACATACCTGGCCGGAGGTGCTGCTGGCGGGCATCGGCTGGGTCGCGTTCGAGCCCACCGACGTCTCCCAGCTGTCGAAGACGCTGCCGCCGCCGGCCGCGGCGACGTCGACCGCGCCGACCGCCGGGGCCGGCGACACCGAGCAGGCTGCGACGGCCGAGGTCGTGCCGCCGGTCATCATCCCGCCGGTGGACGCCTCCGGGCAGGCCTCGGCCGGCTCCGGTGGCCTCGGCTGGCCGTGGGTCGCGCTCCTCGTCGCCGGCGCGGTCGTCATCGGCTGTCCGCTGCTGGTGGTCGGCGAGAAGGCGCGACGGCGGCGAGCCCGGCGCCGTGGCGCGCCGGGCCCGGCGGTAGCCGGGGCGTGGCGGGAGGCCCGCGACCGGCTTGCCGAACACGGCGTCTCGCGGTCGAGGGCGCTCACCCAGCGTCAGGTGGTCGCCATTGTCGCCGGCACGCCTGCGGTCGCCGCCGCGGCCGAGCCGCTGCGCGCGCTGGCCGCGGTCACCGACGTCGCGTTCTTCGCGCCGGACGGCGCGCGTGCCGAGGACGCCGATTTGGCCTGGCGGCTGGCCGGCCACGTCCGCCGCCAGGCCGGCGCCGCGGCCGGTGTCACGGGCCGGGTGCGCGCCGCGCTCGACCCGCGCCCCCTGCTGCCGCCACGCGCCGCGCCAGGCCGGGCGGCCACGGCACGAGACGCGGTCGCGCTGGCCGGCGCACGCGGCGCGACCTGAGCCCATGCGCGGGAGGCGGAGACTGATGGGTCGTGGACGACCGGCAACGCGACGGCTGACCTGGCTGGTGCGGGTCCTGCTCGCGGTCGGTCTGCTCGTTGTCGCCGCGGCGGCGCTGTTCGCCGGCCGCGGCGGCGCGCTGCCGCCGAAGACGATCGGGCTGCAGGACGGCGCGGCGTGGCTCGTGTCGTCGGCGGTCCGCCAGGCGGCCCTCGTCGACGGCGCGAGCGCGCAGATCGTCGCCCGGGTGCCGCTCGGTGACGGCACCGGGCTCGCCGGCGTCCAGGAGGGCGCCGACGCCTTCGTGACGGCCGACGACGGCTCCGTCCGCCGGGTCGACGGCGCGACCTTCGCCGTCTCGTCGCCGGCGTCCTTCGCCACCGCCGGTCAGCCGCTGGCGGTCTACCCGGCAGCCGAGACGCTGTTCGCGGTCAACCGGACCACCGGGCTCGTCACGCTCGCCGACGCGGAGACGCTCGCCACCAGCGCGCGCTTCTCGCTGTCCGCCCAGGTCGCGGCGCGCGGCGCGCTCGCCGACGGCGCTGGGCGGCTGTGGGTCATCGACGGCCGGACCGGGAGCCTCCTGCGCGTCGACGAGACCGGCAGGAAGGTCTATCAGCACGCCGTCGACCCCGCGCACACGACGCTGGTCGCCGTCGAGGGCCAGCCGGTGGCGGTCGACCTGACGGCCGGCGTCGCGCGCCCCATCGGCGCGGACGGCCTGACGGGCGGCGGCGCCTGCGTCGACTCGCCGGCTGGCGACACCACGGTTCTCCTGACCGGTGCGAGCCTCGCCGCGCAGGTCTACGCGGTCAGCGGCACCCGCGGCCTGCTGCTGGTCAGCGACCTGGCGACCGGCCGCTGCGACGACGCCGTCGACCTCGGCGCGGCCGGTCACCGGCTCGGCCAGCCCGAGGAGGCCGCCGGCCGCGTCTTCGTCCCCGACTTCACCACCGGCTCCGTGATCGCCGTCGACGTCGCCACCCAGCGGGTCCTCGCCGACGTCAACATCCTCCCGTCGGACACCCACTTCGTCCTGCAGCGGCAGGGCTCGGAGATGTTCTTCAACGATCCTGCCTCCAGCCGAGCCGGCGTCATCCACCTCGACGGCACGGTCACCGAGGTCCAGAAGTACGACCCCGACCAGCCCGCCACCGGCCTGGACACCGCAAGCTCCACCGGCCTGACCGACGCCCGCGGCACCGGCTCCGAGGCGGCGCCCGGGCCGGGATCGCCGCTCGCGGCGGCCAGTCCCAGCTCGTTGCCCACCGGCCAGCCCGCGTCGCCCACGGCCGAGCCGCCGCCGGCCGGTCCCACCACGCCACCGGGTGCGCCGCCGCCCCGCGGCCCGTCGGCGAGCAGCAGCCCGCACGCCGAGCCGCCGACGTTGTCGAGCGCGCCGGCCCCGCCAGACCAGCAGCCCGCTACCACCGCGCCCCAGCAGCAGCCCGACCAGACGCAGGCACGACAGAGCCAGCCCCAGACGGGCCCGAGGCAGCCGCGGGTCCAGGTCGGGCTGTCCGCCGCGAGCACACCCGTCGAAGCCCCCATCACGCTGAGCGTCGTCACGACAGACCAGCCGGTTCGCACGGCGGCCTGGACCTTCGGTGACGCCGGCAGCGCCACCGGCGCCCAGGTCACGCACGCCTGGTCGGCCGCGGGCACCTACCGGATCACGGTCACGGGCACCTTGGCCGACGGCACCTCCTACGACGTCGCGACGACCGTCACGGTGACCGTCGCCTCGCAGCCGCTGGACCCGTCGACGCCTCCTAGCTCCGGCAACTCCGGTACGGGTACAGGTACGGGAACGGGCGAAGGCACCGGCGACGGGCAGAACACCACTGGTCGCGGGAGTACAACGGGTCCAGCAGGCGGTGGCACGACCATCAGCCCCGCCACCACCAACGGAGCCGGTTCCCAGCCGTTGGCGGTGGCCCTGAGCGTGTCACCGAGCCAGGGAGCGGCGCCGCTCGTCGTCACCGCGTCCGCGAGCGGCTCGGGCGGCAAGGCGCCGCTGACCTACCGCTACGACTTCGGTGACGGCATCACCGGCTCCGGCACCTCCGCGAGCCACACCTACCAGGCCGCCGGCACCTACACGGTCACGCTCACGGTCACCGATGCGGCGGGCACGACGGCCACCACGTCGTCCGCGGTGACCGCGACCGGCGCCACCACCGCACCTTCCGCTCCGTCGAACGTGTCGGCCAGGTTGCCAAGTGCGACCGAGATCGAACTTACCTGGACGGACAACGCGGACAACGAGACCGGCTTTCGCATAACTGACGGAAACAACATCGATACGCCGTGGTCCGCGCCGCCGAACTCGACGTCCTACACGGTCACGGGACTCGCCTCTGGTGCGTATATGTGCCTGAAAGTTCAGGCGTATAACGCCGCCGGCGGCTCGGACTGGGTGCCGTCGGGCTGGGTCTGCACGACCACGCCGGGCGAAGGCACGAACCCACCGTCGAACGTGGTCGCGACCGCTCTTGACTCGTCGTCCGTTAGGGTGACGTGGACCGACAACTCGACCGACGAGCACGGCTTCGACCTTTCGGCCAGTACCGGCCGCTGGGACCTCCCCGCGAACACGACGTCCTACACCATTACCAATCTTGCCCCAGGAACACAGGAATGCGTTTCAATTCTCGCGTACGTCCAGGGTTCTCTGTACAACCGGTTGTCATCCTGGGTGTCCGCTCCCTGTGTCACGACGCCGACCAGCGCGTCCCCGTCCCCTGCCGCCAAGGCGGTGCTGAACATGTCGCCCGTGCAGGGGACAGCCCCGTTGGCGGTGACCGCGGACGGCTCGGCGTCGGCCGGGGGCCCCGGCCTGACCTGCAGGTTCAACTTCAGCGACGGTACGTCGACAGAGCAGCAGCCGTGCGGGTCCGCCGCGCACACCTTCGACGCCGCGGGCTCCTACTCGGTCACCCTGACCGTCACCGATGCCGCCGGGGCCGTCGACAGCACCACGGCGCCGGTCACCGTTACGGCACCGGCCACGACACGAACCGCGCAGGCCACCGTCCCCGCGACGGCCGACTGGCTCGACACCGGGGTCACGGTGGCCGCGGGCGACCGGGTGAGCATTACCTACCGTTCGGGCACCTGGTGGGCCGGTCCGGTCTTCGACGCCCAGGGAACCCGGTACGACCCGCCGCCGTACGACGCGAACGGAATACCCGCGCAGTACCACTACGTCTGCGCCGAGCACCTGCCGGCGTCACAATGCGCCGAACCGCTGCCCACGGCGGAGATGGGTGCCCTGGTGGGACGGATCGGCGGCGGCTCCGTCTTCCTGGTCGGCAACTCCTACGACGAGCAGGTGAGCGCGACGGGGTCGCTGAGTCTGCGCATCAACGATGACTACAGCGGGATGGCCGACAACACGGGCTCGGTCACGGTCACCATCGCCGTCACTACCGGCGGTTGACGGCCGAGGCCGCGGTCGACATCCGCCTGCCCAGCGCTGTGACGGCCGTGTCCGGGAAGGTCAACTGATCGTCTTGGCTGGTTTCCTGTGACAACGCCTCTTGTCGAAGGAACGGCGGTGTCGGTCAGGGGCAGGGGGCGCGGTACGGGGCGTCTGGAAGGATGTCGTGCCATTCTGCGGCTGTCAGCTGGTTGGCGGCCGGATCGGTACACGCAGCCGTGACCAGCCGGCCCGCGTCAAGGTCGAGGTCCCACATGAGCGTGCCGTCGCTGCTGGTGGTGGCGAGCCGTTTCCCGTCGGGGCTAAACGCTACCGTGCCGAACGACCCGGTCTGGCCGACGAAGGTGGCCAGCGGCTGGTCGACGGTGCCGCTGCGGGTGGCGTCCCACCACATGGCGGTGCCGTCGCTGCTGGCGGTGGCGAGCCGTTCCCCGTCCGGGCTAAACGCCACCGCGTAGACCTCGATGCCGGGGAAGGCGGTGAGGGCGACGAGAGACCGGACGGCCCGGCGGGCTTCGGGGGTCGGGGCGGTGTGATATGCGGCGATGGCGAGGCGGCGGGCGAGCGCACGGTCGCTTACGGTGGTTGCCATCGAGGCGTCGGCGAGTTGGCTGGACCAGGCCTGCAGCTCGGAGGTGGTCGGCGGGTTCGGCGGGTTGGGCGTGCCGGGCAGGAGCCCGACTAGCAGGGTGGTGGTGAGAGCGGCGAGAGCGCCGGCGCCGACCAGCACCCGGCGGCGGATGCCGCCGAACCGGCGGGCCCGGTCTTGGTGGCTCGGGGTGTCGGTGAGGGTATCCGCCGGCGGTTCGGGTGGGCCGGCCGTTGACGCGTCGCCGAACCCGCCGTCGCTCTGGACGGGCGGCGGAGGTGGCGGTGGGGCTGCGAGGTGGCGGATCGGGTCGGCTAGGTGCAGTGGCAGGCTGGTCTCGGCGAGCCAGCCAGGCCCGTAGACGCTGACGGCGGCGCCGGCGAGCGCGGTGGCGAAGGTATCGGCATCCGGGTAGCGGTCCGCGGGTTTCTTCGCCAGTGCTCGCAGCACGACGGCGCCGATGGAGTCGGGCACGCCGTCAAGGGGCGGCGGTGGAGCCGTCAAGCGAAGCTGCCAGAGCATGGCCGGCGGCAGGGACAGGTCGAACGGTGGGACGCCAGCGAGTAGTTGGTAGAGGACCACCGCGAGGGAGTAGAGGTCTGTGGCTGGGGTGAGCCGGCCGCCGACGATCTGTTCGGGAGCCATGTAGCCCGGGGTGCCAGCACCCTGGGCGGTGCCCGTGGTCCCGGAGCCGGTGAACATCCGCGCGATCCCGAAGTCGCCAACCTTCACCGTGCCGTCGGCGTCGAACAGGACGTTGCCCGGCTTGATATCGCGGTGCAGGATCCCTCGGCTGTGGGCGTGGGCGTGGGCGAGCCCGGCCGCGACCGCGAGGCCGACCGCGCATGCCTCCGGCTGGCTGAGGTCACGCCGCCGGGCGAGGGTGCCGCCGGCGAGCAGCTCCATGACGATCAGGCCGAGCCCCTCGGCCTCCAGATAGTCATGGACACGCACGATGTGTGGATGATTCAGACTGGCCAGCAGTTCAGCCTCGGTCGCGAAACCTCTACCGGCGACGGTGTCCTCGATAGGGACCACCTTGATAGCCACATCGCGCTTGAGCCGTTTGTGCCGGCCAGCGACAACCAGACCGAACCCACCTCGACCCAGTGCATCACCGATCTTGTAGCCAGGCGCCGCGGCGGCGATCAGCCTTTCAGAGACAATCACCTCGCGGGCCGCCGCCAGACAGGCAGGAAGCACCGTCGCACCGTGCCGACCTCCGTACCCCCCGTACGGCCGATGCGACGTCCCTCCGGCCGCGTTTCCTGTGAGACGCAGCATTATCACAGGAAAACCGGCGAACCACGACGCCGACTCCCCGAACGGGCATCGCCAGCGCGTGGACATCCGGTCGGGAACCGCCAGGCACGCCGGCAGGAACTGCGACAGTACCTCGCCGAAAGGCCGTCGAGTCCTCCGGCGGGGCACCGTCACGACCGGCGCCCTCGTGTCGGCTCTGCTTCTGGACTAGTTGATCGTGTGGTGTTGGGCTGTGCCCCAACACCACACGCCGGGCAACATGTGAAAGATCGAATCTGGCTTCGGCTCGCCGCACCCGCAACGCACCAGCCGCCGCTGCCGCCGGCCGGCCGCCGCGTCCGGGCCGTGTCTGCCGTGCACACGAGTTCGGACATTCACACTAGTCGATCTCTGCGTCTCGTGAACGATCGCTCACGGACGCCCGGAGCGAGCTCGCATCACCGCCGCTGCCGCGACTTTTGCCTACCAGGCCGATCGAGCGCAGGTAGCGTTCGCCCAGGACCCCGAGATGGTCGACGAGACCGGGCGGTCCTGTGACCTCGAAGTCGAGTCCGAGCATGCCGATGTACACCGCGATGGTCTCGAGGCTGTCGGCTCCCGTCACGAGGATGCACTGCTCGTCGCTGACCGACTCGACCACGCCGACGGTGGCATTGATACGCGACAGCACCTCCTGCGCGGAGGCGAACACGGTGATCCGGGCGTGCACCTTCCAGCCCGTCGAGGCGACGTCACGCAGGACGAAGCTCGTGTAGTCGAGCCCGGGCAGCGGGGTCGGGGTGAACACGCGGCGGGTGGGCATGCGCGGGGCGATCCAGTCGACCCGGAACGTCGCCCAGGTGCCGGCCTGCGGATCGCGGCCGACCAGGTACCAGCGGCGCGTCCAGCTGACGAGCCGGTAGGGCTCCACGAGCTTGTGCCCGGACCTCGCCGACGTGCCCGAGGGCAGCTCGCCCACCCGGCCGTCGGACCCGGCGGTGTAGTCGAAGCGGAACCATTCGCGGTCGCGGACGGCCGTCGCGATCTGGGCCAGGACCGCCGCGTCGACCTCGGGGTCCTCGACGTTGGAACCGGTGTTGTGCGGCCCCTGCGAGGTGGACTCGTGAATCGCCGCCACCTGGCGGCGCAGCCGGTGCGGCAGCACCTGCTCCAGTTTGGCCAGGGCACGGGCACTGCTGTCGTGGACGCCGCTGATGCCGGTTCCGGCGCGCAACCCGATCGCGACAGCGACGGCCTCCTCGTCGTCCAGCAGCAGCGGCGGCAGCTTCGCGCCGACGCCGAGCTTGTAGGAACCGGTCGTGCCACGCGTGGCGTCCACGGGATAGCCGAGCTCGCGCAGCCGCCCGATGTCGTTGCGGATCGTGCGACTGCTCACGCCGAGACGTTCGGCCAGCTCGGAGCCCGGCCAGGACGGTCGCGACTGCAGCAGCGAGAGCAGGGCGAGCAGCCTCGCCGAAGTTTCCAGCATGATCTGCATGATGCCGCACTATTAGGAATCAAGTGTTCCTATATGGGTTCTACCGTGAAGACATGACGACGACGAAGTCCGCTTCCACCGAGATCCGCCCGTTCCGCGTAGAGATCGCGCAGGCCGAGCTCGACGACCTCGCCCTGCGGCTGGCCAACACCCGGCTGCCCCGCCCCGCCGCGGTCGACAACTGGGACCTCGGCACGCCGAACGGCTACCTGCGCGAGACCGTCGACTACTGGCGCGACAGCTTCGATTGGCGGGAGCAGGAGGCGCGGATGAACGAGTTCCCGCACTACCTCACCGACATCGATGGCCAGACCGTCCACTTCATCCACGTGCCCTCCGCCGAGCCGGACGCCACCCCCCTGCTGCTCGTCCACACCTACCCCGGCTCGTTCGTGGACTTCCTCGACATGATCGGCCCCCTCACCGACCCCGTCGCGCACGGCGGACAGGCCGAGGACGCGTTCAGCGTGGTCGTCCCGTCGATCCCCGGCTTCGGCTTCAGCACCCCGCTGTCGGGCGGGGACTGGACGATGGCTCGGGTCGCCCGCACCTTCGATGCCCTCATGCGCCGTCTCGGCTACGAAACCTACGGCTCGCACGGCAGCGACGCCGGCGCCCTGGTCTCCAGGGAGCTCGGGCTGCTCAACCCGCCCGGATACCTCGGCATGCACGTGCTGCAGCTGTTCTCCTTCCCTTCGGGCGACCCGGCCGAGTTCGCCGGTTTCGGGCCCAAGGAGTACGCGGCACTGGAGCATCTGCAGTGGTTCCAGTCGGTCGGCGGCTACAACGCCATCAACGCATCCCGGCCGCAGACCGTCGCGGTCGGCATCGCGGACTCGCCGGTCGGCCAGCTGGCCTGGAGCGAGCTGTTCAACTCCTTCGGCAACGGCACCAGCCTGGTGACCCGCGACCAGATCCTCACCCAGGTCACGCTGTACTGGCTCACCAACACCCAGGCCACCGCGGGCCGCTACCACTACGCCGAGGCACACTCCGGCGCGCAACCGGCCATCAACACCGCGCCGACCGGGGTCGCGGTCTTCGCCGACGACTTCCAGACCATCCGCTCCCTCGCCGGACGCGACAACACCAACATCGTGCACTGGAGCGAGTTCCCCACCGGCGGCCACTTCGCCTCCCTCGAGGTCCCCGACGCCGTAACCGCCGACCTGCGCACCTTCTTCGCGGCGCTACGGAAGAGCTGAACCTCCGGCTACGGCGGTCGGCCGCCGCCTGGCCACCAAGAGGTCACGGCGACGAGGTGACGAGGTGGCACCGCCCGTCCCGGACCCTCCCGATCATGCCAAGGGAGGACGCCCGACCGCGGCCAGTGGGGCCTACGGCCGGTTGCGCGTGCCCTGATCGATCGGCAGGGTGATGCCGGTCACGTAGCGTCCCTCGTCGCTGACCAGCCAGAGAAGTGCGTTGCTCACGTCGATCGGTTCGATCCAGGGCCGTCCCAGCGGTGACACCTTCTTGAGCGCCGCCATGGTGTCCGTCAGGCTCGGGGCTGGGAGGTCCGGCCGGAAGAAGCTGTGCTGGGACCGGTTCTGGGTGACCATCGGGGTGCCCACCGTCCCCGGGCATAGGGCGTTCACGCGGATGTCGTGGCGGGCCAGCTCGTTGGCGAGGGTCAGGGCCAGACCGATGACGCCGTGCTTGCTCGCGTTGTACGCGCCCAGATGCGGAATCCCGGCGAGGCCCGCTCCTGAACTGGTGAGCACGATCGCTCCGCCGCGGCCACCGGCGATCATCGGGGGCACGACCACGCGGATCGTGTTGAAGACACCGGTCAGATTGACGGCGATCTGATCGTCCCACTCCTGCGGCGTGATCTCCCAGATCTTCGCGAGCCGCGGTGAGATGCCGGCGTTGGCGGACACGATGTCCAGCGCTCCGAGTTCACCCACCCCACGGGTCACGAGTTCCCGGAGCGCGTCGGCGTCGCGGACGTCGGCCTGACCCCACACCACCCGCCGGTCCAGGGCCTCGACCGCCGCCACCGTCTCGGCGAGGTCGGCCTCCGTCCCGAGGCCGTACTCGAGCGTCGGCAGGTCCTCGAGCACATCCAGCAGGATCAGATCCGCGCCCTCCTGCGCCAGCCGTATCGCATGTGACCTTCCCTGCCCGCGGGCCGCACCCGTGACCAGCGCGACCTTGCCCTCGACCCGACCCATCAGACTGCCTTCTCCCTACGCAACGTGGCGATCTCGGACTGAGTGAACCCCGCCTTGGTCAGAACGAGGTCGGTGTGCTCACCGCAGGCGGGCGCGGGGGCGGGCGAGCCGGCCGACGCGTCGTCGCCCGCCCCGGCCAGTCGCACGGGGCTTCGCAGCACCGTCGCCCCGTCCTCGAGCTCCAGCAGGTTCCCGCGCGCCCGGACATGCGGATCGTGCAGGAGATCGGGCACGGTGCTGACCGGCCCGACCGCGGCCTCCGGGAGGAGTTGGACCCACGCGGCCATCGGCCGGGACGCGAACAGCGCCGCCAGCCGCTCTGCCATGGCGGTCTGCTCCGCGGCCGGGGCGTACAGCCGATCCACAAGATCGGGCAGATCGAGCGTGGCGCAGAGCGCCCGCCACGGACGCGGCTCCGCCGCGGCCAGCGTCAGCAGCCGGCCGTCCGCGCACCGGTAGGCCCGGCGGCTCGCGCTCACGCCCCAGCCCGCCGCTCCCCCCTCGCTCACCCTGGCGACATGTTCCGAGAGCAGCCAGCTCGCCGCGTCGAGGATGCTGGTGTCGACCAGCCGCCCCCGGCCTGTGCGGTCCCGCTCGCGCAGCGCCGCCAGAATGCCGATCACGGCGACCAGCGCGCCGATCGGCACGGCGATCACCACGTCCGGCGTCGCCGGCACGCTGTCCCCGGCGAGCAGGCTCAGCAGCCCGGAGTACCCGAGAAAGCTCAGATCGTGAGCGGGACGATCCGCGTAGGGGCTGGCCTGGCCGAACCCGGTGAGCGAGCACCAGACCAGGCCCGGGTTCACGGCCCCGAGCTGAGCGAAGCCGATTCCCGTCCGGTCCAACGAACCCGGACGAGCGGACTCGACCAGCACGTCGGCATCCGCGGCCAGGCGGCGCAGGACCGCCGGTGCCGCGTCGTGACGAAGATCGAGAGTCATGGAGCGCTTCCCGTGGTTGTACGCCGCGTGAGCGCCCGGGATCGTTCGCAGCAGGTCGCCTGGGCCAGGCTGTTCGACGCGCAGGACCTCAGCGCCGAGATCGGCCAGCAGCCGGGTGCAGAGGGCGCCGGGGTGTAACCGGCTGAGGTCGAGGACCCGGATGCCGGTCAACGGCCCAGCCCCGGTCACTGCCGGGCTCCGGGGCCGCGCCGGACCGGGGTGAACCTCGCCGGCCCGAACCGCGGATCGTGCGCGAGGCCCGCTCCGCGAGGGCGGACGACCTCCTCGGTTCCCGGCGGGTCCTGCGCGTTCATGAGCGGCCTCCTCGGCTGTGCCGCCTCGCGGCAAGCCCGGAGGCTACGCAGCCACACGGGCGCAGTCAACAGCAATCAAGATCTGTCGTATGTCGTCCGGCTTGTCGCCTTTTTGTGGGCCGCCTGCTCTTGATCCGGACTCCACAAGGCATCAAACTATGAGATCTGTCGTGTGTAGAGGGCACGGTGGCGTGCCGTCACAGAAGAAAGCAGGCGATCGATATGGGCGGTGCGGCGCATCGGATGCTGATCGACGGCGAGCTCGTGGCGGCACAGGACGGCCGCGAGTTCGACAACATCAACCCCGCCACCGAGGCGATCATCGGTGTAGCGCCGGAAGCGTCGGCGAACGACGTCGAGCGGGCGATCGCGGCCGCACGCCGCGTGTTCGACACCAGCCGCTGGTCGACCGACGTCGACCTGCGCATCACGTGCATCGGTCAGTTGCAGGCCGCACTGCGCAAGCAGGCCGATGTGCTGCGACCGGTGCTGACGGCGGAGTCGGGCATGCCGCTGGCGATGGCGTTCATGATGGGTGTCGACCCGGCGATCGAGGCGATGTCCTACTACCCGGACATGCTGCCCACCGTGGAGTTCGCCGAGGAACTGCCCGAGAAGGAGATCTTCGGGACTCCCGTGCGTCGGGTCGTGCGCCGCGAACCCGCCGGCGTCGTCTCCGCGATCACCCCGTGGAACGTCCCGTTCGAGATCAACCTCCGCAAGTCCATCGCGGCACTGGCGGCGGGCTGCACCGTGGTACTCAAGCCGGCCCCGGAAACGCCCTGGTCGGGGACGTTGATCGCGGCGGCCGCCGCCGAGACCGACCTCCCCCCCGGCGTCCTGAACATCGTCACGACCTCCGACAACAGCGTCGCCGAGATCCTGACCAGGCACCCCGACGTCGACCAGGTCGCCTTCACCGGCTCCACCGCGACCGGCCGCCTGATCATGGCGAACGGTGCGCCGACAGTGAAGCGGGTGTCGCTGGAACTCGGCGGGAAGTCCGCCCTCATCGTGCTCGACGAGGAGTCATTGCAGGCCGGCGTCGCCACCGCCGCGGGCACCATCTGCGTGCACAGCGGCCAGGGATGCACGCACTACACCCGGCTCCTCGTCCCCGCGCGTCTGATCGCCACGGCGACCGAGCTGGCCAAGGGCGCGATGGAGGCGATGCCCTACGGCGATCCACTGGACATGAACCACATGATGGGACCGCTGATCAGCCAGCGCCAGCTCGATCGGGTCCTGGGCTACATGGACCTGGGCAGGACGGAGGGGCAGTTGGTCACCGGCGGTGGTCGCGCCACCCAGTTCGACCGCGGCTACTTCGTACAGCCGACCGTGTTCACGAACGTCTCGAACTCCGCGCGGATCGCCCGCGAGGAGATCTTCGGCCCGGTGCTCTCGATCATCCCGTTCACCGACGACGACGACGCCGTGGCGATCGCGAACGACTCGACCTTCGGGTTGAGCGGGGCGGTCTTCAGCATCGACACCGTCCGTGCCACCGGCGTGGCACAACGGCTGCGCACCGGCACCGTGTCGGTCAACGGCGCGCCGTGGTTCGATGTCGACTCGCCGTTCGGCGGCTACAAGCAGAGTGGACTCGGCCGGGAGTTCGGACGCGAGGGCCTGGAGGACTTCATGGAGATCAAGACAATGAGCTTCCCCGCCTAGATGGCCCGTACCCAGCCGGCCCGGTGGGGCGCGCAGGCCCCGACCACCGAGGACGAGGCCCGCGAACGCATCCTGCTCGCGGCGATGCGCTGCTACCTGCGGCATGGTGTTCCACGGACGACCGTGGAGGACATCGCCCGCGAGGCGATGATCCACCGGACCACCGTCTACACATATTTCAAAAGCCGGGACGAGATTCTGGCCGGGGTGGTTCTCGTCGAGGCCCGAGGCCTCGTGACCGCGTCCGATCGGATCATGAGCGGCGCGGGCCGGTTCGAGGACCGCCTGGTCGACGCCTTCCTCGCCGCCCGGCGGGCGATCGCGCAGTCCCCGTTCCTCTCCCTGCTGTTCGACCGCGACAACGCCGCCCAGACGTTCGGCGCCACCGACGCCTCGGACCTGATACAGCGGCGGACCCTGCCGGCGCTCACCGGCTACATCGCCACGGCCCAGGAGAGCGGCGAGCTACGGGACGATGTCAGCGCCCTCGCGATGGCCCGCTGGCTGCTACGCGTCCAGTACATGCTCATGACCGACCCACCCGAGAAGAACGACGCCGTCGAGGCGACTCTGCGGATTTTCGTCGTCGCCTCCATCGCACCCCGACCAGCCCACGAGCCTGTTGACTGAACAATGCTGCACAAGGGAGAAAGCGGACATGGCTGTTCCCACCCTCCGTTACGATTTCCGACACCCTCCGTCCGCACCGTCGTCTCCGGCGGAGCGCTATCAGACCTGCCTTGAGCAGTGCGCCTGGGCCGAGCAGCACGGATTCGGTCGCGTGATTTTCTCCGAGCACCACGCGCTGGCCGACGGATTTCTTCCGTCGCCCCTGGTAGCCGCCGCCGCGGTGACCGGAGCGACCCGGAATCTGACGGTGCTGGTAGCCGCCGCGCTGCTGCCGCTGTACGACACCCTCCGCCTCGCCGAGGACCTCGCGGTGCTCGACCTGCTCAGCGGTGGACGGGTCCAGATCGTGGCGGGCATCGGTTACCGGGACATCGAGTTCGACATGTTCGGCATCGACCGCAGGGGACGCGGCCGGTACATGGAGCAGCAGATCCGTGACCTGCTGGCGGCCTGGGCCGGCCAGCCGGTCACGGCGCACGGCAGGGATGTGGTCATCACTCCCCGGCCGGCGAGCGACCCGCGTTCGCTGATCTACGTGGGCGGCGCCAGTGAGATCGGGGCGCGTCGGGCGGCGGCACTCGACCTCGGCTTCGCCCCGGCGCTGCCCGACCCCGCCATGTACACGGCCTACACCGAGGAGTGCGCCCGACTCGGCCGCGCCCCACGGCGCATCATCCCGGGTGCGACGCACGGCTTCCTCTTCGTGACCGAGGATCCCGAGAAGGCGTGGGAGGCACTGGCCGGATACGCCCTCTACGAGGCTGTCACGTACTCCTCCGACAAGCCGGAGTCGGAACGCTCCAGCGCGACCGTGACAGGTGTGGATCTTGCCGCGGTGCGCGCCTCCGGCGTCTACCAGGTCGTCACCCCGGACGAGTGCGTCGAGCTCGCCGAGGCGCTGGAACCCGACCAGCCGCTGGTGTTCCACCCGCTGATGGGCGGGATGCCACCGGACCTCGGCTGGGCCAGTCTGGAGCTGTTCGCGTCGAAGGTGCTCCCACGGCTGTCCGCTCGGTAGCGCCGGATGGCGCCGAGCCCCGGCCCGCTCTCACCCGTGCCGAGGCCCTCCCAGGATTCCACCGCTGAGAAACAGTCACTGGCAGGAAAGGGCAGCCGTGCGCCGCGAGCAGCTGGGAGGTCGGCAACCGATGACACGCTTCCACCACGCCAACCTGGGCGTGCCGCCGGGCCTCGACGAGGCCGAGGGCGCGTTCCTCATCGACGTCCTCGGCTACCGGAAGCTGCAACCGCCGCCCGAACTCATCGGCATCGCGCGGTGGTACGAGGCGGACGACGGAAGCCAGATCCATCTCAGCATCGACCCCGAGCACCGGCCCGCCGCCCATGCCCACACGGCCATCGAGGTCGATGAAGGGATCGAGGCCCGACTCGACGCCGCGGGCGTCGCCTACCGGTCCGGCAGCTTCGGCGACCTCATTGTGATCTTCTGTGTCGACCCGGCTGGAAACCGTTGGGAGTTGCGCCGCCCGCGAGACGCATAGCCCCGAACCGCCACACCGAGGGCTCAGCTATCGCCGATGACCTGAGACATCACAGGAGTTTCCGAGGGCGGATTCGACCAGTACGCACCCGCCGTGCGGCGCCGGCACCAGTGTCCTGTCAGCCGACCCTGTGGGGTACTAAGCAGTCGGCCAGAGTCCGTGAGCTGGGCTGCTGCGACGGGCCGGCCGCCGGCATCATGGTCAGCCATGCCCGTACGCCTGCTCTACCCGATCTCCCGCCCGCGGCACCTTGCCGTCCCTACCCTGTGGACCCGTCAGGCAGAGCGGTTCCCGTTGATCGACCAGAATGACATGCCGCCGTCTTCACGAACGACGATCAGCAAAGATGTCTCGGGGCCGAACGGTCCCGTCGCCAGCGCTGTGGCCGAGCAGTCCAGCCGTGCAATGGCGGTACGCGTTGTCGCGTTCCACACCAGCACGCGTGCATCGTTGAGGCCGCCCGTGACGCCTCGGCGTGTCTACGGGGTGTGTCGACTGGTGGCCGTGTCCATGTGGAGCGCGCCGCTGGCTGATCCCGAGCCGAGTTGCGGATCTGGGCCGTTCGGGACGAGCCCGCCGGGGGCCAGGCCGCCGACGAGGAGTGCAGTGAGGGCGGCGGTCACTGCCCAGAGTTCGCGTCGGGTGAGGTCAGGCTCGCCGACGTGGTCGCGTCGGCCGGTGTATCCGGTGAAGAACCACCGCACGACCATCGCCCCGTTGGCCGCCGTCGCGACGACCAGCGCCAGCATCAGCAGCGGTGACGATTCGCGGGTTCCCTCGACGAGGAGATCCTCGCCGACGAATCCCAACGTGGCAGGGAAGCCGGCGACGGCGAGTCCGAGGAGCAGGAAGGCGACGGCGAGTTTCGGGGTGCGGGCGAAACTGCCACCGGCTCCGGTAAGTCCGATGGGCCCTCGGCGTGCCTCTGTAGCCGACAGCACCATCAGAGCACCGGCCATCCCGATGGCGTAGACCTGCCAGGCCAGTACTGCCCCGGCCACCGTCGTCGGCGACGCGTCTGCGACGCCGCACGCGACGATCCCCGAGACACTGACGGCCAGGGCACTCAGTCCGCGCCGTGCGTCCGGCTGGACGAGGCCGAGCAAGCCGCCGAGCAGCGCGGACACCGCGCCGATCACGAGCAGTCCGGTCCCGGGTGCCGGTATGCCCTCGGCGAGGAGCAGCATCGGGGCGGTCGGCGCGGCGAGGAACACGACGACGAGACCCATCGGCGCGGACTCCACCAGGCCGGAGACCCACAGGTGCAGGGGCAGCAGACCTAGCCGCGCGGTGACGGCGGCGCCGATCGCGGCGGTGCCGATCGCGCCCGCCCATCCCGGCGCGTCGTGGACAGCGAGGACGGTCACCCCGAAGGCGGCCAGCATGAGGCCGAACACCTGGTGGACGGCGAACAGCCGAGCCGGTCCCCGCGAACCGAGGCGATCGTGCAGCTCACGCCACGTCGCGGCGCAGGCCAGCGCCCACAGGGCCACGATCACGGCGGGTTCGCTGGTCGCGGTGGTCGCGAGGCCGGTGGCCACCACTACCAGGACGTGGGTGAACGTGCTCGGGGTGTGCGTTCGCATCGGTGCCACCGCGACCGCGACGAGACCGGCCAGCGCCGTGGCGACCGGCGTCCAACGGGCCCATCCCGTCGCCAGGGTGGTCACCGTGCGGACGCCGGCGTCAGCCAGCGCGTCATCGACGGGTCCGGCCAACGGGACGCAGACGACCGTCACCGCGAGCGCGGCCACCGTCCAGGCCGTCGCGTTCGCCCGGGCTTGCCGCGCGCCGAGGCGTCGGCGGGTGAGATCACCCGCGCCGAGCAGCAGCAGGACGGCGGCCAGCAGCGGGCCGAGTGACACCGTCATCACCGCCCCCCGGAGGCGATGTCGTCCGCTGGCGCGCTCTGGCCGGCCTGTTCGCGAATCGGTGCACTCCCGCTCACGGGGCTGCGGGCCGCTGGGCCACGCGACGCCGTTTCTAGCGCCCCCGTGCTGCGCGCTGTCGTCGTCTCTCTCACGGCCCGGTGGACGGTGGAAAGGCCGACGGAGGGGGTGCCGCCTGTCAGGCTGAGGCGGGTCACCTCGGGGGTCGTGCCGCTTCGTGCCCCGCCGATCCGGTCAGCCGCGCGCCGCTGCGCCCGGTCGAAGACCCGTAGCAGCCGAGCGAGCGGGGCGCCCAGACGGCGCAACCAGACGTCGAGGTAGCCGTGCCCGAGGGCGTACCGATACAGCGGTAGCTGCCAGCGGCCTGGGACAAGCCGTTCGAGATGCCGGCCGGTGTGCGGCAGCGTCCGTCCCATCGCCTGTTCGAGATGGTGCCGGTCGTGTAGCAGGCTCGGTGAGCGCAGGATCTGCGCGCTGCGTACCGCCGCATGTCCCAGAATGTGTGCGATGGCCACCAGGTCCAGGCCCAGCCCGATCTCGGCGACGATCAGGCCGACCTGGGTCATGGACGCGTAGGCCAAAGCGTTTTTGATGTCTGACTGCACGCGGCCGACGACGGTGGCGTGCAGGGCGGTCGCGAGGCCGAGCAGGACGACGACGACGCGGGCCGCGGGGGCCGCGTCGAGCAGGCCGTGGCTACGTAGCAGCAGGTAGGGCCCAAGGTGCACCGAGATCGCACCGTAGAAGATCGCGCTGGACGGGGTGGGCCCTTCCATCGCCCTCGGTAGCCAGCCACTCGCGGGCACCAGGGCCGACTTGCCGATCACAGCCAGGAGCAGCAGCAGTGCCACGATCGTCGCGCTGGCCGCTGAGCCCGGTACGGGGAGCTGTGCCCAGTCCGCCGCGCCGAGTCGGCCTGCCCAGCCCGACGTCGGCGCGGATGGGTTGACCAGGTCCACCGATCCGGCCGCGCCGGCCAGCAGCGCGGTGCCGGCCAGCAGCCCCACGTCGCAGGCGCGGTAGGTCAGGAACGCGCGCAGTCCGTGGCGCACCGGCCCGCGCCGGTCGTGGAAGAAGGCGATCAGCAGGGCCGAGGAGAGCCCGACCAGCTCCCAGCCGACGAACGCGACGGCCAGACTTCCGGCGAGCACGACCAGTTCGACCCCGGCACCGAACAGTGTGAGCAGCAGGTAGAAGCGGAAGAACCCGGGCTCGCGGTGAAGGTACCGGCTCGACAGCGCGCCAATCAGTCCGATCAGCGTCGCCGCGGACAGTGCGAACGGGACGGACAGCCGATCGGCGACCAGGCGCCAGTGCCAGGCATGCCCGGGCGACGCGAACCAGGTACCGAGCCGGACGTCGATCGTGTCGCGCCCGGTGACCAGGAGGTTCAGGCCAAGAACGGCCAGAGCGAGGGCGGCGGTGCCGAACACGACGGCCACGACGGCCACCGTGGCCCGTTCCGATCGGCGGCGGCCGAACCACGAGGCGAGGGCCTGCACGGCGACCCCGGCTGCCGGCAGCGCGACCGTGGCCGGCAGCAGCCCGGTGCCGATCGCGCTGTTCGTGCCCGTGGACAGCTGGGTCGTGAGGGTGTTCCTCATCCGGTGGCCCGCGGCGCGGCGAGAACCGCGGCGCATCCGAGGTGCCCGCGACGGCCGGCGTAGTGCTCCGCCGACCTGGTGACCACCGGCAGCGTGAGGTCTTCGGGCTGGTGGCGGCGGAACGTGCCGTCGACATACAGATGGATGTCGGGTCCGTGTGGGTCCCAGGCGGCGAGCTGAATCCACCCGCCCGTGGCGAGCCGCTCCAGCCCGGGATTGTCGCGCAGCAGGCGGGCGAGGAGTTCGGGTGTGGCCTCGGCGATCACGAGCAGGCGCATCGGCTCGTGGATCTCGACCATCTGCCAGGGCAGGCCGGTGCGCAGGTCGGAGGCATGCCCGTCCATGACGCCGATCAGCCCGGTGATGTTGTGCGGCAGCTTCGTGCCGCTGCCGTAGCCCACCGGATCGACGAAGCTGAAGTAGTACTCCAGGTTGATGCCCGCGCCGACCGGACCGGCCGACAGCAGCAACCGGGTGAGCACTTCGCCATCCGGGTCGGTCATCGGATCGTAGGAGACGAGAAAGGCGCGGCGGTCCAGATACAGCCCGCGGGTGCGGGATCGCCGTCCGATCACACAGACGGCGTTCGTGGCGTGCCCATACTCCGGCCGTGGCTGGCCGATGTCGCGGGCATGCTCCTGGACATGCGCCAACGCCTGGTCGGCATCGAGGTCGGTGGGCGCGGACTCGAACCGCCGGCACCGTTCCTGCGCGTCCAGCCGGCGGGCCGCGTCCGTGGCCTCCTGGAGCCGGTCCAGGGCCGGGCGGAACCGGTCTGGCACCAGATCGGTGTCGAAGTAGTCGATCGACTCGTCGCAGGTGTTGTGGTAGGCGCCGACAAACCAGATGCTCGGATCCAGCCGGATGCCCCGCTGGGCGAGACCGTCGCGAACGCGAGGATGGTTGGCCATCGCGGCGAAAGCCCGCGCGTTCGGCCCACCCCGGCCGCCACCGGTGGCACCGCAGTCGTGGGCAGCCTCGTGGGGGTTGTTCAGGCTGGACGATCCGTGACCGGCGATCAGGACGATCTGCTCCGTGCCCGGACCCACCCGCCCGGCGGTCGTCGCCCCAGGCGTCGTGGCGCGTGGAGTGGCTGTCGCGGCGGTGCCGGTCAGGCCGATGTTGGTCAGCGTCGTCTCGACGATGTCGGTCATCTCCGCGACCGTGTAACCCATCCGCAGCGGCACCGACCCTACCCCCGGCACCAGCACCCCGGATGCCGCGCCCGAGGGAGCGGACGTCGCCGCCGCGACTGGGCTGTCCTCGAGGTGGTCGATGTCGTCGGGGCATTCGAGGACGAGTCTGGTGCGCGGACGCGGCGCCACCTTGTGGTGGACGTGACGTGCCCAGTGTTCCGCCGTCCGCGGGAACAGGCACCGGCCAACGAGCGGCACGGTCGAGGCCAGACCGGCGAAGGCGGTCAGGGCCGCGCCGCGGCCGAGGGTTCCGCGGGCCGTCGACAGCAGGTGCCCGGCGTGTCCATAGCGGCGCATCGCACGGCGATAGACCGCGTGCTCGGTGTCGTCCACGGCCCGTTCCACGACGAGGTGTCGCGGGGTCGTCGTGACCGGGCACAGCGCACGCGGCCGGACGTCGTCCAGGCCCTGGTAGGCCATGGCCACCCCGAAGAAGCCGGCGGCACCGTAGGTACGCACCCCCGGGCAGTGCTCCTCAAGGTGCCGGCGCAGCGACTCCTCGCGTTCGTCCATGCAGAAGACCGCGTGGAACTCCGTCTGCGTCGCATCGGGCTCGGCAGCCGCGGCGGAACTCCGGCTGTGTGTGTACAGGGCGTCCAGGGTGGTCATCCGGTATCGGCGTTCATACGCCTGGTGCATCAGCCAGCGCCGTCGTCGCCCGTCGAAATCGGCGACCGCCCGCAGCCAGGTGCTGGCCCACCGGTCCTCGGTGAGCAAACCGAGATCGACATCCATCAGCTGGGCGAGCACGAACGCCTCATACACCAACGCCGTGTCAATGCCCGCGTGATCGAAGGCACGGACAGCAGCCGGCGGCGGAGCGTACGTCTCGCCCTCGGGCTCTCCGGGCCCCGCTCCGGCCAGAGAGGCGTCCGAGCCCGCCACCACCGACGTGGCGGCAGAGGTCGCCGTGACGGGGGCAAGGGGGCCGAGATCGGCTGGCTCGGCCCCCGGGCCGACGCGTTCGGTCAGCACATACCGAGTGGCGAACACCTTGAGCACGAGCTGCACGGCGAGGAAGTCGACAAGCCGTGCCGGGGACGGTTGCGTCGGAACCCGGTCGGGCCGGACCTCGAACTGGCGCACCATGCCAGCCCAGCCTCGCAGCGACAGCAGATTCGCCTGGATCGTCGCAGGCCAGGCCGGCTCAGGTAGCTGCAACGCACGAAGCGCCCACACCACGGTCCGCGTCGCCGTCCATCCCTGCGCCGCCTGCTCGCGAAGAACCACATCGAGGCCGCGCCATACCGGATCAGACCGGTCAGTGGGCAGGCCAAACAGCCGCCGGAACACGCCCAACAGGCCGTCCTCGCGGTCCGGCATCCGCCAGTACGCAACGCCCTGATCAAGAAAGGCGGAGCACAACCGAATCAGCACCGGATGCACCAACTCATCCGTGTCCACGCCCAGCAGGCGCAGGATCTGGTCGCGGCGCCGCGCCGGCGCAGCGCCGACGAGTGCCGGCGGGCGTTGGCGTTCCAGAGCGTCCCAGACCTCTGCCAACAGCCGGGCCTTGGGTGTCGGCTGACCGGCCAGCGCCTGACCATGCCCTGCCCGCCGCGGGCGCCCCCCTCGCCCAGCGGTCCGGGTAGCCCAACGCCGCGATGAGCTCCGCGCCGATTCTTGCCGGCCCGGGCTGGCATGACCCGGTCCACGACTGCCGGTCGCACCACGGCGGGTCCCAGCCTGGCGCTGACTTTCCGAACCTCCGACCGCCGACAGGTCAGAGCCGCCCGGGAGGCTGACGGTGTCCTGGCCGCCACCACCGTGCGGCTCGAAGATCCGTCCGGCCTGGCGCCGAAGCGCGGCCCGGCGGGCGTCGTCCACCAGCGGGTGGCAGCGATGACGGACGTCGTCCTCATCCACCAGCCAGCGCAGCCCGGCGCCGTGCGGGATCTCGAACAGGGTGGTCAGACGACGCAACCTGAACTCGGCCAGAGTCGGGCCGCCGGGCACCACCTCGGCGTCGCCGTCAACCTCGTCGTGGGGGGCGAGAACGGCACGTATGTCGTCCTCGCGGATCCGGCCGCTGCGCAGATGCTCGGCGAACGCCTGCTCGGTCTGGAAAGGCTGCGTTCCCAGCACCTCGGAAGCATGGACAACCGCGTCCTGAAAGGGAAGATCCTCGAATGCGTGCAATGTGTTGTGATGCACGAAGAAACTAAGTGGCGCCTGCTCAGGAAGAAGGTGCGCGACATTGCCCAGAATACCGGCGACGAGGGACTCCGGATCGGTCCGCGGTTCGCTCGCTGTCCGGGCCGGAGACGGAATCGCCTGACCCGCCGCGGCCGTCGGTGTGGTCGTCGTCTCCGTTGCCTTCCCCCGTTCCTGCCACAGCCTGACCCCGGACACGACAAGATCCGCGCTACCGCGAATCCCTCGCCGGATGCTGACGAACCGTCCGCGACGGTGGCCACGCCCAGCCGTGGTCCTCTGCCGAGAGTAGTCGGTGCTGACCTGCCCTGAGTGATGGAGGGCGCGACGATGCGCCATGGTGCGACCGTCGTCACAGGTACCAGTTCATCCTTCGTGACATCACCTGGTCGGGGGCAACGTCCACTCCGATCCGAGACCCGGGGCAGTAGCCGGTGCCTGGGTCGTGCGGTCATCGTCGTCTGGCTGAGCCGGGGATATAGCGAAGCGCTTCGTGGCGCAGAGATGTTGGTACACGGGGTCCGTCGCCCGTGACGCCCACGACACCGCCACCCTCGTCCACCTCATCGACTACCGAAAGTAACGATCAAGAGAGGTGTCGGGCAGCGCAGAACTACCGAGGCGCAGCTCCAGGGCCAGTGCCTGGACGGGCGTGCGGGTCGACTGCCAATATGGCACCGACTGACGGTTTCTGTTGTGATCGGCGGGTGCGGGTGTCGCGATGAGGGGGCAAGGTGACAGAGACGTCGAAGCCGCTTGGCTTGAGGGAGCGTCAGCGGCGGGCGATCGAGGCTGATCTGCGTGCCGCAGCGCTCAAGCTCTTCGGTGAGCGAGGGTTCGACGAGGTCTCGGTGGCGGAGATCGCCGCTGAGGCCGGTATCTCGGAGCGGACCTTCTTCCGGCACTTCCCAACGAAGGAGGATGTCGTGCTGACCCTCATGGAGGGCTACGGTCTCGACATCATCTGTCGGCTGGAGAGCCAGCCTCTCGATCGTCCGTGGTTCGACATCCTTCGCGACACCTACACCGGTGCCTACGACGTCGAGGTCACCATGACCGGCGAGCGAAGCGAGGAGCTCCGGCGTTCAACGGCCCAGGTGATGAAGCTCGCGCAGGGTTCGGCCCGGCTTCGGGCGGGCATTGACGCGCGCGCGAGGTCCTGGCAGGACGACATCGCCCAGATCGTCGCGCATCGGCTCGGTGTCGACGTCGATCAGGATCCCCGGCCGCGGGTGTGGGGCGCGGTGGCGATAGTTGTCGGGATGGCGAATGCCGAACGCCGCGCCGCGATCGAGGGTTCTCTCGAGGCCTCGCCGGCTGAGGCGTGGGATGCGCTTGCCGAGCTGCTGAGGCCGCCGACGGGGTCCTGATCGCCGGCTTCTACCTGTCCTCCTGTGAGGGGCGTCCCGGTTGGGGCGCCCCTCTCGCACATTCGGGCACGTTACGCAGAGTAACGATGGAGCCGCTCTGGTTACGCAGAGTTTACATAAGGCGACTTGTGAAAAAGAGGCAGTAGCCGCTAGAAAGACATTGACTGTCCAAGAGACAGTGACTGACAGAAGTGCTCCGCTCATCGAGCCCGGCGACGAAGGATTCACGATGCCGAAGACCTCTCTGGCTGCGCGGTTCGTTCGGGTGCGGCCATGAAGGGCTCCGCCTCCGTGGGCGGCGAGCGCTTCGCGTTCGGCGCGCTGGCCGAGATCCTCGCCAAGGCGAACGAGCCCAAGTCGGGCGACGTGCTGGCCGGGATCGCCGCGGCGAGCGAGGCAGAGCGCATGGCCGCGAAGCTCGTTCTCGCCGACACTCGGCTCTGCGAGATCGTCGACGAGCCGCTGGTCGACGACGAGGTTACGAGTGCGATCCTCTCCCGGCTGGACCGCCCGCGGTTCGACACCGCGCTGGGCGGTCTGACGGTGGGTGAGTTCCGCGAACGCGTGCTGTCGCCGAGCTTCGTGTCGGAGTGGCCCGGCCTCCGTGGGCTGGTGACGCCGGAGATCGCTGCGGCGACGGCGAAGCTGATGAGCAACCTGGACCTGGTTCGCGCCACGGTTGCGCTGCGTGTCGAGACGACGTGCCGCACCACCATCGGTCAGCCGGGCGTGCTGGCGGCGCGGCTGCAGCCCAACCATCCGACCGACGATCTCGCGGGCATCGCCTACTCGATCTTCGACGGGCTCTCCTACGGCTGTGGTGACGCCCTTGTCGGCGTCAATCCCGCGGTCGAGTCGGTCGAGTCGGTAGCGGCGATCCTGCGGATGCTGGATGCCGTCATTGACGAGCTCGCGATTCCGACGCAGGGCTGCGTGCTGGCTCATGTCACGACGCAGCTGGCCGCCATTGAGCGGGGCGTGCGGGCCGACCTGCTCTTCCAGTCGGTGGCCGGCACGGCGGCCGCGAACCGTGCCTTCGGCGTCGACCTGGCGCTGCTGGTGGAGGCCGCGGACGCTGTCCGGGCGCAGCATGAGGCCGACCCGGGTCGGTACGCCGGCCGCCATGCGATGTACTTCGAGACCGGGCAGGGCTCGGCGCTCTCCTCCGAGGCGCATCACGGGATCGACCAGCTCACGTGCGAGGCGCGTGCCCAGGGGTTCGCCCGGCTCTTCGACCCGTTTCTGATCAACTCCGTAGTCGGCTTCATCGGGCCGGAATACCTCGCCGACGCCGGGCAGATCACCCGCGCGGGGCTGGAGGACCATTTCGTCGGCAAGTTGATGGGGCTGCCGATGGGCGCCGACGTCTGCTTCACCAACCATGTCGCGGCCGACCACAACAGCAACGACAGCGCCCTGCTGCTGCTCGGCGCAGCCGGGTGCAACTTCGTGATGGGCGTTCCGGCAGGCGACGACATCATGCTCGGTTACCAGTCGACCAGCTACCACGACGTCGCGACCGCCCGCGACATCCTCGGCCGCAGGCCGGCCCCCGAGTTCGATGCGTGGCACCGGCGTAGCTTCGGCGGCCATCCGGCGGACGAGGCGACGGTCCCCGCCGCGATCGGCCGCCGCATCAATGATCTGGTGGCCGGGCGATGACGGGCGCCGCCGTCACGCGGGCGGACCGCGCCGTCGGCTCGTTGGCCGATCCGCGCGTGAGCGCCGCGCAGGCCACTCCAGCCCGGCTCTTCCTCGGCAGCGCGGGCACGTCGTACCGCACCGGGGATCTCCTCCGCCTGCGCGTCGATCACGCGCTGGCGAAGGACGCCCTCGCAGCCGAGGTCGACGCCGACCATCCCGCGCTGCGGGAGGTCGCTGGCCGCTGGGGACTGATCGCGGTGGCCACCCATGCCCGATCACACCGCGAGTACCTGCTGCGGCCCGACCTGGGCCGCCGGCTCGACGAGGACGGGATCGCCAGGATCCAGCAAACGGCGACCCGCGGGGCGGACCTGCAGGTGGTGCTGGGCGATGGGCTGTCGCCCGAAGCGCTGGCCGTGAGCGGGCCGGCGGTGGCGGCGGGTCTGCGAGCCGAGGCCGTCGGTCTGGGCTGGTCGTTCGCCACACCTGTTTTCGTACGCCGAGCCCGGGTCGGCGTCCTGAACGACATCGGCATCCACACCGCCTGCCGGGTCGCGGTCCTCCTGATCGGAGAGAGGCCAGGGCTGCAGACCCATCGCAGCCTGTCGGCCTACCTTGCCTTCCGCCCGAAGGCGGGAGACACCGATGCCGAGCGCAACCTGGTGTGCAACATCCAGCCCGACGGGATCAGCGTGCGGGCCGCCGTCGAGCGGATCACCTCCCTGATGGCCGATCTGGTCGCCGCCGGCACGAGCGGTATCACGGTCAAAGAGCGCCTCGGGCGCGCCGAGCTCACCGCGGGAAATCCCGTCCGAGCGTGCCCCGGGAAAATCCCATGACAGGCCCGGAAGTTCGTCCGTCTTGAACCGGAATCGAGAGAGAAGCTGAATGACCGAGAACTCCGAGAAGCGCCAGATGCATTTCTCTCTGCTGACCATGCCAACGTTGGCCCACAACGACTACGGCATCTGGAGGCACCCGGAGAACAAGAAGGCGCAGTTCGACGACCCCTCTTTCTGGGCCGAGATAGCCCGGATCTGCGAGGAGGCGAAGATGGACGCGCTGTTCATGGCGGATGGTCTCGGCATCACCGACTCCTTCGGCGGCTCCTTCGACGTGTCGCTGCGCGAGGGAATGCACGTGCCGGTGATCGACCCCGGCCTGGTCGCGGCCTCGGTCGCGATCGCGACCACCCATCTCGGCCTGGCCGTGACCGCGGCGAGCACGTTCGACCCGCCGTTCTCGCACGCTCGCCGGATGGCGACCCTCGACCACCTCACCAAGGGCCGCGCCGGCTGGAACGTCGTGACCGGCTTCATCAAGAACGGTGAGGACAACTACGGGGTCCCATCGGCGTCCTCGAGCGCGCAGCGTTACGACACCACCGAGGAGTTCATGGATGTCTGCTACAAGCTCTGGGAGGGTTCGTGGGAGGACGACGCGGTGGTCGGCGACCGGGAGACCGGCGTCTACATTGACCCCGCGAAGGTCCACAAGATCAACCACATCAGTGAACACTACGTGTGCTCCGGTCCTGCGCTGTGGCACCCGAGTGTGCAGCGTACGCCGCTGATCTTCCAGGCCGGCATGTCCGACCGCGGCCGGCTCTTCGCGGCCAAGCACGCCGAGGTCGTCTTCGCCGCCAGCGGTGCCGACCCGGAGATCTACCGGACCCTGACCGCGGATCTGCGCGCCAAGGCGGCCGGTTTCGGTCGCAGCCGCGAGGACATGAAGCTGCTCGGCATCGCGGCCATCGTGACCGGCGAGGACGACGCCGCGGCCGAGGCGAAGATGACCACCTACGAGCGGTGGACGCGGCCGGAGGGTTACCTCGCGCACATCAACGCCCTCAACGGCTTCAACCCGCTGGTCCACGACCGCGGAGAGCTTCTCCTCGAAGCTTTGAAGTCCGACGGCTTCAAGCGCGACGACTTCACGGCCTACATCCCGCACCCGGACATCACCGTCGGTGACTACATGGACATGTTCAAGGTGTTGCGCCACGGGCCAGGCACCTTCGTCGGCAGCCCCCAGAAGGTCGCCGACCAGCTCGAGGCTTACATGGAGCGGTTTGACCTGGACGGGTTCCTGCTGCGGTCCCTCATGTACCCCCACAGCATCCGTGACTTCCGCGACTACATCGTCCCCGAGTTGCAGCGCCGCGGAATCTACCGCACGGAGTACGAGGGTTCGACTCTGCGCGAGAACATCTTCGGGACGGGACGCAAGCGCATCTCGGAGAACCACCACGCCGCGTCGTTCCGGCTGACGCCGGCGCTGGTCTGAAAGTCCGCCTGAAAACAGCTTCCCGGCAGTGCCTGCGCACAGCGTCGTTCGTGGGTGATCACATCATTCCTTCGCCCCGCAAAGGAACAGCGTCAGATGCGTATTCTCCTCAAGGCCGCAGCTGTGGCCGCGGCCGCCGGCGTGGTCGCCGCCTGCGGTGCCCCGTCGAGCACGTCGCAGGCGCCCGCCTCGGCGTCAGTGCGCCCGGGCGCGACGACTGTCGCGACCTGGAATCCGACGGATTGGGACACCGCCAAGCTGTGCGGTACCAAGCGGATCAAGATCGGTGTCGAGGATGGCCTCAACAACACGTGGCGCAAGACCGCGCTGGAGGTCCTCAAGGTCCAGATCGCCAAGTGTCCCAATATCGACCCGAAGATCGAGTACGCGTCGGCCAACGGCAATCCGCAGCAGGTCTCGACCGACCTCAACTCGATGGTGTCCAAGGGCGTCAACATCCTGATCGTCCTGCCGGACTTCGGTGACTCCGAGCTGCCCGCCCTGCGTGCGGCCACCAAGGCCGGCGTCACCGTGATCCCCTACTACGGCTCGATCGGGGGCACGGCGGGCACCGACTACACCGCCAACGTCTACCTCGACACCTACGGCATCGGTCAGAGGATCGCGGACTGGTTCGGCAAGAACGTCCCCAGTGGCAACGTCGCGGTCGTCGGTGACGTGGCTACCTCAACGTCTGCCAAGGACCTCTATGACGGCGTCAAGACCGGTCTTGCCGGCTATCCGAGCCTGAAGCTGGTCGGCGACTCGTTCCTGGTCGGAAACTACGACCCGCAGACGATTCAGAAGGTCACCACCGGCGCGATCCAGAAGTACGGCAACATCACCGCCATCGCGACGGCTGGCTGCACCTCGTTGTACGTCGCGCCGTTCACCGCCGCCGGGGTCGAACTGCCCGCTGTGGGCTGCTCGGCGGGCGCGAACCTCACCTACTGCGACTACGACAAGCTGTCCGCAACCGCGAAGTACCCGTTCGCGACGTGGGAGAACACCACCCAGGTCATCGCGGCCGCGCTGCGCCATGGTCTGGCCTCCTACAACGGCATCACCTGGAACGAGCCGACCGCGATCGTGCCGCAGCAGGCCGTCGACACGGTCGGTGGCAAGCCGGCACTGACCTGTGACCCGAGTCTGCCGGCTGACGCCGACCTGACCAGCGGACTGACCACCGACCAGCTCACTGCTGCGCTGAAGTGACGCTGGAGGTCGTGGATCATGCTAGAAGTAGCGAAGGGTGTCGTGGCTGAGGCAGCCACCGCGGGTTCGTCGACCCAGACGACTCCGACGGGCTGCCGCCTCCAGCTCACCGGTGTCAGCAAGTCCTTCGGGGCGGTGCGCGCGCTCTCGGACGTCACGCTCGAAGTGCCGGCCGGCCAGATCCACGGCCTCGTCGGTGAGAACGGGGCGGGCAAGTCCACCCTGATGGCCGTCGCGTCGGGTGCCCTGGTGCCCGACGCGGGCCAGGCCGTCGTGGACGGCCGCGACATACGAGGCGATGCCGTGGCTGCTCGGGCGGCCGGCCTGGCCATCGTGCGCCAGCACCCGGCCCTCCTGCCGGACCTGACCGTCGCCGACAACCTGCTGCTCGGCATGCCGGCCAGCATGCGGCCGCGGGTGACGGATTCGGTCGCCTGGGCGCGCACGTGCCTCGGCGCGTGGGACGACCGGCCCGACATCGACCCGCGGATGCGCGCCGAGGCGCTCAACGCCGAGCAGCAGTTCATCGTCGAGCTGGCGCGTGCCCTCTGCCAGGCTCCGGCGGTGCTGCTGCTCGACGAACCCTCGGAGCATCTGAAGGCCGAGGACGTCGACCGGCTCTTCCGGGTCATCCGTGAGCTGGCCGCGGGTGGCACCGCGGTCGTCTACATCTCCCACCGGGTCAGGGAGGTCCGGCAGATCTCCGACCGCGTCACGGTCCTGCGCAACGGGGTCAACCGGGGCACCCGCGAGACCGCGGACCTCGACGAGGCCCGGATCATCGAGCTCATCATCGGACGGTCTCTGGACGCCCAGTACCCGGCGAAGCAGTCACCCGACCGCAGCCTGGTGGGCCGCCCGGCGGTACTCGAGGCCTACGACCTGAGCGGGGAGGGGTTCTCCGGTGCCTCGCTCATCATCGAGCCCGGCGAGGTCGTCGGTCTCGCCGGTATCGACGGCAACGGGCAGGCCCAGTTCGCCCGAGCCCTCGCCGGCCTGCAGAGGTTCACCGGCCAGGTGAAGCTCAGCGGGTATGACGCGCGGCTCTCGAACCCGGTCGCCGCCGTGAACGCGGGCATCGCTTACGTCCCCGCCGACCGCCACCGCGAGGGCATCTTCCCCGACCTGTCGGTCCGGGAGAACGTGATGATCCGCAGCGTCCGGGCCGCCGCCCGCTTCGGTTTCGTCTCCCCGAGCCTGGAACGGGAGAAGAGCACCGAGATCCTGAAGCGCTACGCCGTCAAGGCCGCCTCGCCCGACGCCCCCGTTACCTCACTCTCCGGTGGCAACCAGCAGAAGGTCGTGATGGGCGGCGCGCTGGCCGGCGCGCCCCGGCTGCTGATCGCCGATCAGCCGGCCCAGGGTGTCGACGTCGGCGCCAAGGTCGAGATCTACAACCAGCTGCGTACCGTCGCGGCGACCGGGGCTGGCGTGCTCATGCTCTCATCGGACAACAGCGAGCTCGCCGGCGTCTGCGACCGGGTGGTGGTGATGTCACGCGGCCAGATCGTCGCCGAGATCGCCGGCGAGGAGCTCTCCGAGGAGACCATCACCAACGCCGTGCTGCGCGCCTCCTCGACCCGTGACCACGGCGCGGCCCCACCGCGGCGATTCAGAAGGATCCTTGACCACGACAGCGCGCCGGTGCCGGTCCTGCTCGCCCTGATCATCATCCTGGCAGTAGTCGCCCAGCTCAGCGACAGCACCTACCTGCACACCCGCAACATCAGCCTGGTGTTGGGGCTCGGGGCCATCCTCGCGGTGGCCGCCACCGGTCAGGGCCTGGTGCTGATGCACGGCGGATTCGATCTGAGTATCGGCCCGCTCATGTCGATCGCTCCGGTGATCGCCTCCTACTACCTGATCGGGGCAGGCTACGGCTACGACCTCGCAGGCTGGGCGTTCATCGCGCTCGCCACCCTGGTCGTGGGGCTGGGCAACTGGCTGCTGGGGGCGGTGCTCAAGCTCAACCCGATGCTGGCCAGCCTCGGGATGTGGAGCCTGCTCGACGCGATCGCACTGATCCTGCGGCCCCAGGCCGGCGGCCTGATCTCCAACTCGGTTGTCGATCGGATCTCCCGGTCCTTCGGGCCGATCCCCTGCACCCTCATCGTCGCCGTCGTGGTGGCTGCGGGCCTGGAGCTGTGGCGGACCCGCACCTTCGGGGGCAAGGCACTCCAGGCTGTCGGCAGCGACCGCGCGGCCGCGCACACCCTGGGCATAAGCGCGTTCAAGGCGTCGCTGATCGCCTATGTCGCCTCCGCGCTGCTCGCCGGGCTCGCCGGGGTGATGCTGATCGGCCAGACCGGGACCGGCGACCCGACGGCGGGCGAGAGTTACGTGCTCACCAGCATCGCTGCCGCCGTGGTCGGTGGCGTCGCACTCACCGGCGGCCGGGGGAGCTTCGCCGGCGTGCTGTGCGCCGCTGTCCTGCTCGTCCAGGTCCAGACCGCCACGCCCTACCTGGGGCTGAGCCCCGGCTGGCAGCAGATCCTCGTCGCCGTCGTGACCATCGTCGCGGTCTGCGTCTACTCGCTCGCTCGCCGCCGGCCGGCCCGCTGACCAGGCCCCGCCAAGAAGGGATGCGGAGGAACATGAGCGGCAAGTCCACGCCCCGCGCCATCGCGCGCTGGGTCATCGCGTCGCCCTACAAATGGGTCTGGGTCGCGGCCGCCGTGATGTATGTCGTCATGCTGATCGCCACGCCGAACGCTGCGACGGGACGCTCACTGGCCAACATGATGCCCTACTTCGGCATGCTCGCCGTGGCGACGCTGGGCCAGGCGGTGGTTGTCATGCAGCGCGGCTTCGACTTCTCCCTCGCCGGGATCATCGTGCTCTCCGGCCTTGTCGTCGCCAAGCTCACCGACAGCGGTGTGGCCCCGGTCCCGGCCGTTGTAGTGGCGCTTGTTGCAGGTGTCCTGGCCGGCGCCGTCAACGGTCTGCTGATCTCCTGGCTGGCTCTCACTCCGCTGGTGGCCACCCTGGCCTCCAACGGCCTGTTCCTGGGGCTTGCCTACCTGGTCTCCGACGGGCAGCAGATCATGATCCCGGGCAGTCTGAAGACTTTCGCCACCAGCCGGGTCGGGGGGATCGCGACCAGTTTCTGGATCGCCCTTGGCGTGGTCCTGGTACTGCTCGTGATGATCCGGCTCACGACCTTCGGGCGCCGGTTCGTCGCCACGGGCTCCAACCCCGACGCCGCCCGCGCCGCCGGGCTGCCGGTGACCCGGGCGCTGGTCAGCGCCTACAGCCTCGCCGGTCTCCTGTTCGGCATCACCGGTGTCCTCATCGCCGGCAACATCGGCGCGGGCACCTCCGCGGCCGGCGGCACGTACCTGATGTCCTCGATCTCGGCCCTCCTGGTCGCCGGCGCCGCCGTCAGCGGCACCCGGATCAGCCTCATCGCCGCGGTCATCGGAGCCCTGTTCATGACCATGCTGTCGCAGTTCATCCTCGCGCTGGGCGCCTCCGCGGCTGTCCAGGGCCTCATTCAGGGCCTCGTGCTGCTCGTCGCCGTCGCCTACCCCAGCATCCGGCTCCCCAGACGCCGGCTGCGTGTCGCCCTGCCACCGCCGCGCGGCCCGCACCTCACCGCACCGTGACGGCCGGACAATCGATAAGGAAGCAGACATGAACGCCCTCGTCACCAGCCCCAACAGGCTCAAGCTGGGCCTGTTCGGTACCAACGGCGGAGCCACCCTCACCCGCGTCCCCGAAGTGTGGCGCCCCCGCTGGGACCGGATCGTCGAAGTCGCGAAGATCGCAGACCAGGCCGGTCTGGAGGCGTCGCTCGGCTACGCCCGCTGGAAGGGCTACATCCCCGGCATGCCCGAAGCCGGCGTCGGCTACGTCGTCGACCCCTTCACCTGGGCCGCGGGGCTCAGCCAGGTCACCTCCTACACCACCCACATCGCCACCGTGCACGGCTGTGTGATGCACCCGGTGCTCGCCGCCAAGCAATGCACCACCATCGACCTGATCTCCGGTGGCCGCTTCGCCCTCAACCTGGTCGGCGGCTGGAACGCGATCGAGCTGGACATGTTCGGCGTTGGCCTCCGCGAGCACGAGGCCCGATACAACGAGCTCGAGGAATGGGTGCAGATCCTCACGAGGCTGTGGACCGAGAAGGAGGAGTTCGACTTCAAGGGCGACTTCTACGACGTCAAGGGCGGCCTCTCCCGGCCCCGGCCGGCGCAGAAGCCCTATCCGCCGATCATCAACGCGGGCGCTTCGCCTCGAGGCCTCGACTTTTCCACTACCTATGCCGACGTCTGCTTCGTCGTACCCAACATCATCGGCATGGACGCCCAGGCCAAGGTCGCCGAGTACAAGGACGCCGCCCGCGCCAAGGGCCGCGAGGTCCAGGTCTGGACCTACTGCGCCGTCGTTCAGCGCGACTCGCGCGAGGAAGCCGAGGAGTACCTCGACTACTTCACCGGGCCGATGGCCGAGAACGAGCTGCTCGACGCATGGCAGGCGGCGGCCTTGGCCTCCGTCGACCGGTACAGCCTCTCCAAGGAGTCCATCCTCGCGATGCGGCAGCGCTTCGCCGCCGGGTCCGGCGGACCCATCCTCGTCGGCACCGCCTCCGACATCGCCGACCAGATGGCGGAGATGAGCGAGATCGGCATCGACGGCATCCTGCTGACCTGGCCCGACTTCGCCGACGGTGTCAAGCGTCTGGTCGCACCCGGCAGCGTGCTGACCGAGCTGGAGAAGCGCGGCCTGCGCGAGCCGTTCGAAGGCCTGCAGGCATGACCACGATGACGATCGACCCTCGCAAGTTCCGCGACGCGCTCAGCCACTTCCCCTCGGGCATCACGATCGTCTCCGGCACCGAGGGCGACGAACCGGTCGGCTTCACCTGCCAGTCCTTCTACAGCGTCTCGGTCGACCCGCCGCTGGTCTCCTTCTCCGTCATGAAGACCTCGAACAGCTACCCCCGCATCAGGCCGAGCGGACGCTTCTGCGTGAACGTCCTCGCCCACGGCCAACAGGCCCTCGCCAACCAGTTCGCCCGCAGCGGCACCGACAAGTGGGCCGGCGTCAGCTGGCATCCCACCCAGCTTGGCAACCCGGTGATCACCGACACCGTCATGTGGCTGGACTGCATCGCCTGGGCCGAGCACGACGTCGGCGACCACCTGATCGTCATCGGACAGGTCACCGAGATGAGCGACCCCGACTGGCACAAGGGGGACCCGCTGCTGTTCTTCCAAGGCGCCTACCGGCAGCTCCAGCACTGAGCCCGCTGCGCCCAACCGAGGGGAACTCCCATGAAGGCTGTTGCCGTCGTCGGCAACCCCAAACTGGCGTCGCGGACCGCCGACGCCGCCCAGATCCTCGCCCACGCGCTGGGCGCGGACCCGGTCGAGCTCATCGAGCTTGCCCCGCTCGGAGCAGGCCTGCTCGGCTGGGGCGACCCCGCCGTCGCCGCGGCCAAGCAGAAGGTCAAGGACGCCGACCTGGCCGTCATCGCCTCGCCGACGTTCAAGGCGACCTACAGCGGGCTGCTCAAACTCTTCCTCGACCAGTTCGAGGGGCAGGCCGGCATGGCCGGACTCACTGTCGTACCGCTGATGCTCGGCGCTGGCGAGGCGCATGCCCTGGCGCCAGACCTGCTGCTCAAACCGGTGCTCGTCGAGCTCGGGGCGACCTGCCCGACCGCGGGGCTTTATCTCCTCGACAGCGACTACGCCGAAGGCACCCGACTCCAGGGCTGGCTGGAGCGGTGGGCCGACGTCATACGCCGCTCGGCTGGTGTGGTGGCGTCCACGAGCTGATCGCCGACGTCGCGCCGGCGCGCTGATCCCTCTGCAGCGTCGCTCGCGCGGCGACCGGGCGGACAGCGATTCCAGGCCCCGCCACAAAGACCAAACAGTCCGGATGTTGGTACCACGAGTCGGACGTCGACCTGGTTAGGACCGGGCCGGTAGGCGTCAAGGAAGTTTGCGAAGGACTCCAACCTGACGCTTCCTGGGCTAGCGGAGGATCTGCACTCTCGAGACGCCACTGAATGCGACGGGCCGGGCCGATCCATGAGAATATTCGCGCCCTGGCCGGTCGACGGGTGGTCCAGTGGCGGGGAACCGCCGTTGTTACCCGCATCCTCGCGGATGCCCGATATCCGGCCGCGGCGGCTGACTTGGGATTTGCGGAGTCGCGAGTTCAGAGGAGTCCTTCGAGCTGGGCGGCGACCTGGCGGTAGCGGCTGACGGGGACGAGGTGGACACCGGCGAAGGCGGCGCTGTCGCGTAGGCGGAGGATCTGCTCGCAGGCGGCGTCGACGCCCGCGGCCCGGTCGTGTTCGACGCGTTCGACGAGGTCGGCGGGGATGTCGATGTCGGGGATCGCCGCGGCCAGGCGCCGAGCCATCCCTGCGCTGGCGAGGACCATCACGCCGGCGTAGACGGGCTGTTCGAGCGGGTGGGCGTCGCGCCAGCGAAGCAGGGCGTCGACTGAGTAGCTGACCTGGACGAAGACGAAGTCGGCCGCGCGTTTCCAGGCGGGCAGCGGGCGCAGGCTCGCCGCCGTACCGACCCGGAAGACCGGCCGGTCGGCGTAGACCGGGTCGTCGGCGACGTCGCGAACCTCATCGATCATGGCGCGGACGGTGAGGTCGCCGGTCCGGTTCCCGGCGGTGGGCTTGTCGCCCTGGACGAAGAGGAACTCCTCGACACCGTAGGCCGCCGCGGTGAGCAGGTCGCGGCGGAATCCGAGCAGGTTGCGGTCGCGGGAGTTCACGCAGGCGATGCTGCGCCCGCCCATCGCCTGGACCTCGTGGGCGACGGCGATGCTGGATACGGTTGCCCGCCCCAAATGATTGTCGGGGATCAGGAAAGCGTCAGCGACGGGAGTAAGAACGCCGATCTGGTGGCGGGCGTGGGTGAGATCGGGCCGGGTCGGCGGTTCGATCTCGCAGATCAGCTCGAAATTGCCCGTCAAGGCTCCCTGACCCGCTGTGGACCTCGGCATTCCGCCAGCATAGGCGGCACCGCCGCATCCGATGACAATCGAGGCCGCGTTCGCTTCCGGGTGGCCTTGCGCTACCGGTAGCCGATGCGACAACCAGGCCACAGTGGCCGCCGCGGGAGTAGGCGACCCGGTCGATGCCGCGCCGGCGAGCGAGCAGGTGCTCGGGGGTGATCCGCGCGTTCCGACGACGCGATGCGCGCTGCCGACCCGATCGACATCTGACAGCCTTGCATCCATGCCGACCATCGGGATCACTGGCCACCGCGGACTCACCCCAGACATCGAGGCCTACGCTCGCGCGGAAATCCGCCGCCTCCTCGACGACCGCGAGCCGGCCGGCCTCGGCGGTGTCAGCTGCATCGCCGACGGGCCCGACAGCATCTTCGCCGAGGAAATCCTCGCCCGCGGTGCGCACCTCACCGTGATCCTCCCCGCCGCCGGCTACCGCGACGGTCTGCCTGCCGAGCACCACGCGCTGTACGACGAGCTGCTGGCCAAAGCGGGCCGCGTCGTCAGCCTGCCGAACGAGGAACCTGACCCGGCCGCGCACATGGATGCCGGTACGCGGCTCGTGGACGAGTCCGACCTGCTGATCGCGGTCTGGGATGGCGAACCCTCCCGCGGTCTGGGCGGCACCGCCGACGTCGTCGCCTACGCCCGTCAGACCGGCACCGCCGTCCACGTGCTCTGGCCTGCAGGCGCCAGACGACCGTAGCCGGGACACCCGAATCGACCGCTTCGGGTGGCGACTCTGGCGTGGGGGACTGGTGCCCGGTCCACGGCTGTGGCCGGGAATGCCCCGTCCGCCGACCGGGAACGGCCGGCGGACGGGGCGTCTGGCGCGCTGGATTCGGCCTTCATGTGTGAAACGGCCAGGTGTGAATCTTCTCCGGCGCCGCCGCGCAGGCATGATCGTTAGCGTGGAGACGCCGGCCTCGGTGAGGGCCGTGGCCGGTTCTCGGGTCGAGTTCGTCGAGGACCTGCCGGCTGCTGCCGCCAGCCGGGACGTGGCTGCGGCCAGCCCGGAGCGGTGGCCAGGTCAGCTGGGGCAGCCCAGACCGAATTCGGTCATGACGGCGGCGGGTACGCCGTCGCCGCAGCCGACCTCGGCGGAGCCGAGGCTGACGACCTTCCAGGTGCCGCCGGTCTGGTGCAGCACCGCCTGGGCGCCGCCGGCGGAGGGCGAGGAGGTAGTGGCGTAGGCCCAGGTGGGATCGATCGAGGAGATCGTGATCTTTTCTACGGACGCGTCCTGGGCGATCGCCGGATCACTCGTCACCGCGTCAGCGATCGCGCTGATGGACGACGACGATGCCGCGCCGGCCGGCGTTGAGGATGCGACGACGGGCGTCGCCGATGCGGCGACGACGGACGTGGGGGACGCGTTGACGACGGGCGTCGCCGATGCCGTGGCGTCGACGCCGACCGATGCGGCCGCGGCCTCCTGCTGCTGGCCGCCGGCGCACCCGCCCAGGACGACGGCCAGGCCGGCCATCGCCGCGACCACCGCCACAGCCCTCGTCGCAGCGACGATGCGAGTGCGTGCCACGTCAACCCCCCGAAAACGGCAGTCGGCGGATATTACACCCATATCCGCTCTCTCGACCGCGCAGGAGCTGCTTGACCGGCGCCCCGCGGATCTCCCGCGCGAGTGAGCCGTCGCCTACCCCGCAGCCCGATACCTGGTCTGGGGCCAGGCCACAGGCCCAAGCCTTGTACAGTTCGACAGCCGGTCCGGTATAAAACTCGGGCGGGGATCGCCCTTTGTCCTGGAGGGGTACCAGGCAGGCGGTTCGTTCTTGTTTGGGGGGGTCGGTGGCCGAGCTGCCGGCGGGGGTCAATGCCCTCGAAGAGTCCGATCCGCAGGTGCTTGGCCCGTACCAGGTACTCGGGCGGCTCGGTGACGGTGGGATGGGCAGCGTCTACCTGGCTCGTCGCGACGGCGTCGGGCCGTTCGTCGCGATCAAGGTGATCCGGGCCGACCTCGCGCGCCTCCCGGAGTTCCGCGAACGGTTCCTGCGTGAGGCCAGCGCCGCGCAGCGGGTCGCCCATGCGGCGACCGCTCCTGTCATAGACGTCGACACGGCCGGCAGCCGGCCGTACCTCGTCACCGAGTACATCGAGGGGCCGACGCTCGACGCGCGTATCCGCGACCGTGGGCCGCTGTCCGACGCCGAGCTCGAATGGCTCGCGACCGCGGTCGCCACCGCGCTGCGCGCCATCCACACCGCCGGGCTCGTCCACCGCGACCTGAAGCCCTCCAACATCCTGCTCTCGCCCTTCGGGGCCAGGGTCATCGACTTCGGCATCGCCCGGGCGGTGGACTCCACCACCATGCTGACCGAGGGGACCATCGGCACGCCCGCCTTCATGGCCCCCGAACAGGCGCTCTCCGAGCCGGTCTCCGCGGCGGCCGACATCCACGCCTGGGGCGCCGTCCTGACGTTCGCCGCCGCCGGCCGGCCGCCTTTCTCTGGCGACTCGCTGCCCGGCGTCATGCTCAGCGTCGCCTACGACCCGCCCGACCTGGGCAATCTCCCTCCCACGCTGCTCCCCCTGGTCGCCCGCGCCATGGCGAAGAACCCGGCCGACCGGCCTTCCGCCTCCGAACTGTTCGACCTCCTCCACAGCGCCCGGCCGTCCTCACCCGCGGCGGACGCGGCGCGTCCGCGCGCTTCCGCGGACCGTCGCCCGGCGCCTCCTTCCAGCGCGGACGCCAGTGACGCCTTCACGACCCCGGCCCGTCCCGTCCGCCGGCGGACTCCCGACTCTCGGGCGTCCATCCCCACCGGGGCCTCGGCCGCCCTCCCGTCCGCTGGCCATCCCTCCGACGATGTCCTGTCGTCGGACGATGGGCCGCCGTCATCCCCGACGCTCCTGCTGGGACGGCGGCGCCGGCGACGGACGGCCGTCGCTCTCGTCTCGACACTCGGGGTGGTTGCCGTCCTGGCCGTCGCGGTCGCCCTCCTGACGGGCGCCCTCGGCGGCTCCGGCGGCTCCGGCGACGCCGCCGCCTCGGGCGTCTCCCAGGCCCCGAGCCCGTCGGCCGTGGCCACGTTCGCCCTGCCCGCCGGCGCGGGCCGGGCGCTGGTCGGGCCCACCGACAAGGTGCAGTCGGTGGCGTTCTCCCCGGACGGGCACACGCTGGCCGCAGCCAGCACCGACCGCCGGGTCTACCTGTGGGACGTCACCGAGCCAGATGCACCGGCCCCCCTCGGCCAGCCGCTGACCGGCCCCGGCGACTGGGTGTCGTCGGTGGCGTTCTCCCCGGACGGGCACACACTCGCCGCCGGCAGCGACGACCGCCGGGTCTATCTGTGGGACGTCACCCGGCCAGCCGCTGCGGCCCCCCTCGGCCAGCCGCTGACCGAGCCGGGCGACTGGGTGCGGTCGGTGGGGTTCTCCCCGGACGGGCACACGCTGGCCGCCGGCAGCGGCGACGGCAAGGTCTACCTGTGGAACGTCACCGGGGCGGGCGCGACGGCGCTCGGCCAGCCGCTGACCGGCTACGGCAACTCGGTGCGGTCGGTGGCCTTCTCCCCGGACGGCCGTCTCCTCGCTGTCGGCGGCTACCACGACGACATCCAGCTGTGGGACGTCACCCGGCCGGCCAGCCCAGCGCCGCTGGGCCAGCGGCTCACTGGACCCGCCGACAAGGTGCAGTCGGTGGCGTTCTCCGCGGACAGCCACACGCTCGCCGCCGGCAGCGCAGACGGCAAGACATACCTGTGGGACGTCACCCGGCCCACCGCCGCGGCCCCCCTTGGCCAGCCGCTGGTCGGCCCTGGTGGCTCGGTGCTGTCGGTGGCGTTCTCGCCGGACGGCCGCACGCTGGCCTCTGCGGGGGATGACCACTCCATCTACCTGTGGAACGTCACCCGGCCCGGCAGCCCGACCTCGGTCGGCCAACCCCTCACCGGGCCCGGCGGCGCCGTGAACGCGCTGGAGTTCTCCCGACGCACCGGCACCCTCGCCGCAGGCAGCGCCGACCACCTTCTCTACCTCTGGTAGGGCAGCCGGGAGCTGGAGCCGTGCGTCCGACGCGGGACGGCGGTTGACGGCGAGACGATCTCCGTCAGCGACCTCACCTGGACATACTGGTTCGAGGTGGCGTTCTTGCTGGTGAGCGTCGCCCCGACCGCCGCGGCCAGCGGGGTACCGTCCTGCTTGCCGAGGACCGGCCCGGGAGAGGCTGGCCCGACCCGGACGCCATGATCTGGAGTGTCGCAGGTGAAAACGACGACGAGTTCGGTGGTTAAGGGGACCGTCGCTGATGCGATGGTGCGACATCCAAAACTCTGCCCGGAGAGTACGACAGTCGGTGATGTTCGCCGGATGTTTGCCAACGACCATGTGCATGCCGTGCCGATCACCGACGGCCGCCGTTTGATCTCCCTGATAGACCGAGATGACATCGCTCCGGACGTGGCGAGCGACCGGCCGGCCGCGCCGCTGGGTCGGCTCGTGGGGCGCGTCGTGGCGCCGGATGCCGCCGCGGACGTCACGCTCCGGCAGATGGTCGAGTCCGGCCGTCGCCGCCTGGCGGTCGTCGACCAGGCCGGCTCGTTTCTGGGCCTGCTGTGCCTGAAGCGCAGCGGCACCGGCTTCTGCTCGGACGACGACGTCCAGGCGCGCCGGAGCGACCCGCGCCGGTGAGCCGCCCGCCGGGCGCGCGGTTCGGCAGGCATGTGGTTCGTACAGCGCGCGGTTCGTCGGGGGACGCGGTTTCGTCGGGGACTGGGCTGGCCCGCCAGCGTGACGTTCGGACGGAATCAGATGGGCATCGCCACGGAACACCGCGCCACCTGCCCGCTCTGCTGCGCCCGGTGCTGCAGGAGCACGGTGCGGGCCCGCTGACCGTGTACGTCGGCAATCCCGTCGCGCACAACCTCGACCTCCTCAAGTACGTCGGCGCGCTGGTCTGCCTGTCCTTGATCCTGCCGGCGGGCTGCCGGGCGGCGCCCAGCCGGCCGAGGGAGGCGGCTGGGCGCTCGGCGCGGGCCCGCGTTGGCAGCGCGGGCACCAGTAGGTGACGCGGCCTTCCTCGGGAGCGTCCGACGGTGTCTGCTCGGCCACCCGGATGACCGTGCCGCACCGGCGGCAGGGTCTGCGGCCGCGGCCGTAGACCCACAGCTGTTCGCCCGGCCGCGCCGACCCGGTGGTGACCCGCATGGGCCGGTCCGCGTTGGCCGCGATCATCTGTCGGGCCCGGTCGATGAGCCCGGCGAGGTCGGGTACGTCGCCGACCTTCGTCCACGGCGAGAGCCCGGCGACGAAGCATGCCTCGATCCGGTAGATGTTTCCGAGGCCCGCGAGCACGGTCTGGTCGAGCAGGACCGTGCCGATCTCGCGCTCCGGGCGGGCCAGCGCGCCCATGAGCACACGGTCGAGGTCCCAGTCCGGCCCGAGCACGTCGGGACCGAGATGACCCACGACGGCGGCTTCGTCGGCGGTCCGCAGGATGTCGAGGACGGGCAGCCGGTAGCCGACCGCGACATGCTGCTCGTTGCCGAGCACGGCCCGGATCTGCCAGGCGGGACCGCCGCGCCAGGGCTCGCCGGTGGCGAAGGTACGCCACGCGCCCTCCATCCGGAGGTGGGAATGCACCGTGACGCCGCCGGAGCAGCGCATCAGCAGATGCTTGCCCCGTGGCACCACCTCGAGCACCGCGCGGCCCGTCAGGTCGGCCGTCGCGTACCGCGGCACTCGGAAGTCGCTCATGGACAGGACGCGTCCGGCGAGCGCGTGCTGCAGCCGGCGGGCGGCCTGGTAGACGGTGTCTCCCTCTGGCACGGGCGTCTCCCTGAACCGTTCCGGCTGGCCCTTCCGTCTGGCGATTCTCGCCGACCTGCCCGTCGAGCCCGCGGCGACGGCGTCGCCAGCTGCCTCGCCCGGCGGTCGGGCGTTGCCGGAGAACAGGCCAAAAGCGAAGCCGCCCCGTCGCCTTCAGGCGAGGGACGGCTTCAACTTCAAAGAGGAGATGAACCTTCTACCGTGTGGTGCGGGCCAGTTCCCGCTCGTCCTCGGGCCGGTCGTCGTCGGACGAGCCGCCAGTGCCCTGGGAGGGCACGGCGACGGCGTCGTCAGCCGGTTCCACCGAGAAGTGCGGCGTGATCCGGTCGAGCCACTTCGGCAGGTACCAGTTGGCCTTGCCGAAGATGTTCATCAGCGCGGGCACGAGCATCGTCCGCAGGATGAACGCGTCGAGGAACACGGCCGAGGCGAGACCGAAACCGAAGATCTTGATCTGCCGGCCCGGGGTCAGGAGGAAGCCGAAGAAGACGGCGATCATGATGAGCGCGGCGGCGGTGATGATGCCGCCGGTCTCGGCCTGGCCGACCGTCACCGACCGCCGGTTGTCGCGGGTGTGCACCCATTCCTCATGCATGCGGCTGACCAGGAACACCTGGTAGTCCATGGACAGACCGAACAGGATGGCGAACAGCATGACCGGTATCCAGGCGTCGATCGGCCCACCCGGTCCGGCGCCGATGCTGTCCGACAGCCAGCCGTACTGGAAGGCCGCCACCGCCAGGCCGAACGAGCCACCCGCGGCCAGCAGGTTCATCACCGCGGCAGTCAACGGGACGACCAGGCTGCGGAACGCGAGGAGCAGCAGGATGAAGGACAGGCCCACCACGACCGTGATGAACAGCGGCATCTTGCGTCCCAGCACCGTCGAGAAGTCGACGTTGATGGCCGTGCCGCCGAACGTGTAGATGTGGTTGGCCGTGCCCTCGTACAGCGGCGGGAGCACGTCCGAGCGCAGGTTCCGGACCACCTCGTAGGTCTTCTCCGACTGCGGTGACGTGGTCGTCTTGAACGTCACGAACGCGACGTTGTCGGCCAGCGGCTGGATGCCCAGGCTGGCCTTGTCGACGCCCGGGACGGCCGCCACGGCCTTCGACACGCGCTCCAGGTAGGCCTGGTCGGCGGCGCCAGGGCCGCTTACCACGGCTTCGAGGGCCGAGTTGTAGCCGACGCCGAAGTCGGAGGTGATCAGGTCGTAGCCGGCGCGGGTGGTGGAGCCCTTCGGGTCGTTGCCCTGGTCGCTCGCACCCAGGTTGAGCGAGAAGATCGGCAGCGCGATGGCAATCATGACGGCGCCGGAGACGACCCCGACCAGGATCCGGTTGCGGGCGACGAACTGCGACCACCGGGCCCAGAGCCCCACCGGGTGGTCGTCGATGAACTCGCCGGCCCGGACAGCCGCCCGGTGCTTGCGGGGCAGCACCTTCAACCCGAACAGGCTGAGCAGCGCGGGCAGCAGCGTGAGCGACGCGATCATGGTGAACCCGACCGCGAGCGCGCTCGCCACCGCCATGCCGTTGAAGAAGCTCACCCCGAGGGCGATGAGGCCGAGGATGGCGATGCACACGGTCGAGCCGGCGAACAGCACCGCGCGACCGGAGGTGTTGATCGCGCTGACGATCGAGTCTTTGACGGGTATTCCACGCCGCAGGTTGCGGCGATGCCGCGTGACGATGAACAGCGCGTAGTCGACGCCGACGCCGATCACCATCAGCTCAGCCAGGTACGGCGTGATGTTGGAGACGTTGATGGCGTGGCTGAGGATGTAGATGACGCCGAGGCCGCCGACGAGCGCGGCCACCGCACTGGCCAGGGGCAGCACCGTGGCGGCGAAGGTACGGAACACGATCGCCAGGATGATGAGCGCGGCGAGGAACCCGATGAGCACCGAGCTGCCCGAGCCGTCGCTCTGCCCGATGCCCTGGAAGGCGTCGCCGGTGAACTCGACCTGCAGCTGGTCGCTGCGCAGGGTCTTCAGCTCGTCGTAGGCGCCCTTGAAGAGCTCGGCGTCGTAGTAGCCGTCTTCCCAGGTCACGGTGACCAGCGCCGTGGTGGAACCCTTGGCGCTGTTGAGCAGCGTCGGATCCCCCGGCCCCGCATCGGTGGCCTTCGAGCAGTCGATCGCCTGCCACGGCGTCGCGATCATCGCCACGCGGTCGCCCGCGGCGCACAGCTTGGTCAGCGTCGGCTGCAGCTGCGCGGGGGGCGCCGTGAACGCCCCGCTCTTGTTCTTGAGCACGGCTGTGCCCGACGCGCCGTTCTGGTTGTTCAGGCCGGCGTCCTTCAGCAAGTCCGAGACAGACGCCGTCTCTGTATGCGGAAGACTGAAGGTGTCCTTGTATGAGGCGCCACCCATCGCGCCGGCGATGACCTGCACCACGACGACGAAGGCAATCCAGCCGGCGACGACAAACCATCGGCGACGGACGGCGAACTCAGCGATCCCTTTCACCAGCTACTCCTGCTCAACGTCTGGCAACCGGCGAAACGTCAGGGCATCGACGGTCGAATCCGAATCAAGCGCAGCTTCTCACACGCTCTCAGTGACAGAGTGCGTGGCGGGCGGGAGTGTCGGGAGTGTGACAAGCGTCCCGAGGCGTACGGTTACCCACCGTGACCTCATGGCTGGTGGCGGACCCGCACGTTGATGCTGCGCCGCGTCGGCTGGATCCGGTCAAATTGAGGACACCGCGGCGACCGTGTTGCCGAAACCGACGGTGTAGGCCCGTCTCGCGGCGTCGAGGCCCAGGCCGCTGACCACCGTCGTCAGATCGCGACCTGGTCGACGGCGGTTCCGTGTTCCGCCAGCAGCTCCTGGCCTGGAGTATTCAGTCAATTCCTGGTTGATCTAGACCCCGGATGCGGAAAGGTGCCCCCTGACCTGGGACAATGCGGGTATCTGAGGCCCAACGATCCTGATCGCGCACAGCGACAAGGAAGGCGCCGCCGGCACGTTCAAGAAGACCTACGGCCACCACCTGCTGACCCCCTGGTGCGACAACACCGGCGAATGCCTGGTCCTGAAGCTCCGCCCTGGCAACGCCGGGTCGAACACCGCCGACGACCACATCGAAGTGATCAAAGGTGCGATCGGCCAGCTCCCCGCGGCCCACCGGAAACGGCTGCTGATCACTCTCGACGGCGCCGGTTCCAGTCACGCCCTCGTGCGCTACCTCGACCGGCTCGGCAACGACCCCGACCACCCCGAGCGCACCGTCTACTACGCCGTCGGGTTCGACGTCGACGACCGGGTCCGCTCCGTCGTCGGCGAGCTCGCGAAGGCGGAGCCGAAGGCGCTGCGTTACCGGGTGCTGCACGTCGCCGAGCGGATCATCCGTTCCGGCCGGCGGCGCGAGGTCCGCATCCCCGAGACCTGGCCCTGGGCCGACGAGATCGCCGCGATGTTCGACCGGATCAAGGCCCTACCGGCCCGCGCCTGAGCCACCACCGCCCCGTCCCGACGACCCCAGCACCACCCCCGGCCCGTGGAGACGGCGCAGACCCGGCACGACAGCCGGGCTATTGCCCTACCGGGAACACGATTTCCAACATCAACCAGACAGCTCAGCCAGATCGGCAGTCACCGGCCAAGATCTGAAAGGTCGAGGCCAGGTGGCCTTGCCGGCCAGGTGACCTTTCGCCGGGCCGCGTCTCAGGTGTACGAATACACCTGCAGGTGGAACACGTAGCCGGCCGCGGCATGCCCCCGGCCCGGGTTTCCTGGGCAGGTGCCACGATTTGGCTGGTACCCGTCGAAATAGAGCGAGCTGCACTTGGAGCAGAACCGCCACGCGGACTGGAAGTCGCGTGGGACCGGATTCCGATCGTGCAGGAGAAGGTACTGGGGAAATTTTCCGGTATGCGCCCGGCCGCCGCGCCCGGCGCACACGCCCGGAAAGTCGTGGTAAAATAGGACGCCACAGGAGGAGCACTGTCGCCAGTCGCTCTGCAGGGACGCCGTCTCGCCGGCGTGGTGATCGGTGCTGTTGGTGAACGATATCCCGAACGTCCAGCCCTGTATCACGTGCCGCCCGCCCGCCGGGCACTGGTTGTGGACCTGCTGCAGGTTCCGGACCAGACCGAAGCACCTGTTGCAGAAACGCCAGTCGGTGTGCCATATCCCCGACGCCGCCGCCGGTGAGGACAACATGGCGGTCGCCGTCACGGTCGCCAAGCCCAGCCCGGCCGCCAGAAAAGCCCGCCGCGGTATGTCGGCTGACGGTTCGTCTACTGTCATCGTGCGCCCCCGAACTTATGCCTGCACCCCCCGTGGATGGCAGTGAGTACATCATTGCGGCCCCGGTCCCGGTGATCGTGGCCGTGACTGGTTTGTGACAAGGGTGGCGGGCGTGGCTCCGGCGCCTGCCCGCCGGGCTCGTGGATCGCGCCGGCCGGGCAGGAGGAGGGCGACGGGGAGCGTCACGGCGGCGAACCCGAGGATCGACCAGAAAGTGCCGGCGAACGCCGCGCCGACATCCGCCTCGGCGGCCGCGGTCCGGCTGCTGAGGATGAGCGCGACGACGACGGTGCCGAACGAGGCACCGAGCCGTTGCACGACATTGGTCAGGCTGGTTCCCTGCGCGACGGCGACGGGTGCCAGGTCGCGGTAGGTGGTGGCCGCCGAGACGCCTGCTCGCCCTCGTCCGTGACGCACTCAACGATGTCCACGACCGCCGAACGAACCGACTGCCCGCCAGCGCGGTGACCAGCGCCTGACTCGGCGGCTTGCTCACCCAACGGCCTGTCCACCGGGCAGGCTGTTTCGAACTCGCCGAGCGGTCCATGGGTCGGCGTCCCGCGCGCAGCCGGCGCCTACCGGTGGTAGATCGCCGCCGCCGAGCGGCACGATCCGACTGTCGGCGCTGATTCGCCTAGCTTCGTTTCTGCCTGTGGAGGAGCGCGGCCCAGTTTTCACCCAAGCACTCGAGTCAGCCTCGGCGTCAAGTAGAACGATGGTCCTCTTGGCGATCTCCAGTGCGCTGCGAGACGAAATCACCGCCGCCGAATCGGTCGGCGCCCAGGTCGTGTCCGCGCTGCTCCGGGTTCAAAGATGGTGGCCCTGAGGAATACCCGGCCCGAGCGCGACATGCAGGCGAACATGGCCTGTGGTGCGCCCATGGTTCGTGGCGGCTGTCCGAACTCTCGCTGACGTTTCGGGGGCGGGAGCGCGTCGACGGGCGGGCGCTAGCCGGCGTCGCGGACGTGGAGGACGATCTTGCCCTGGAGGTGCCGTCGCTCGGCTCGTTCGTGGGCCCGCCAGGCCTCGGCCAGGGGATAGACGCTGTCCAGGTGGACGCGGACGGCGCCGGAGTCGATCAGCTCGGCGAGCTCGCCGAGCTGGCGTCCGTCGGAGCGCACCTGGCCGCCGGCCACCCGGATGCCCCGGGCGGCGAGGTCGTCGTCGTGGTAATCACCGAAGAAGACCGGGCTGAGCACGCCGCCGTCGCGCAGCGCCGGGGTGAGCCGGTGGCCGTGCGGCCCGCCGACGGTGTCGAAGATCTGGTCGACCTTGTGTGCCACGTCCGCGACCGCGGTGGTCGTGTAGTCGACGTACTCGTCGACACCGAGGCCGCGTAGGAAGTCCTCGTGCCGGCCGGAGGCGACGGCGATGACGCGGTTGCCCCGGTGCTTGAGGAGCTGGACCAGGAAGTGCCCGACGCCCCCGGCGGCGCCGTTGACCAGGACGGTGCCGCCGGGTTCGGGCACTGCGAGGTCGACGACGTACTGGTAGGCGGTGAGCGCGGCCATCGGCACCGCCGGCGCGGCCGGCGCCGACGGCGGGGCCGAACAGGTCGAACTCGACGGCGGTGTCGAAGCCGAGGCCGAGCGGTACGCCGGCCGGATAGCGGTTCCCCTACCTGGCGATCGCGTGGACGAGGCGCCGGAAAGCGGTTGATGAAACCGTGGGAGCCGAGCCGGCGTCTTTCCCGACGGCCGTCCGCTTCCGCTCTCGGCCATCGCCTGCATACGAACGTCTCCGTGCCCGTCTCCGGATGCCCGTATCCGGCGACGACCGCCGCCGTCGTGGTGCGATGATGCTCGCGGGCGGCCTGCGCTCCTGCCGGCGCCGCAGCCACGGCCGCGGCATCAGACATCAGACATCAGACATCAGGTATCAGGTATCAGGCGTCCATCAGGTATCAGGCGGTTGGCCGGTGTTTCCACCGGCCGGTTTCCCGGTCGCCTCGGGCGACCGACGGCCGAAACGGGGATGAAAAATGGATGAGGGCCAGCCGGGGCCTGGTGTGGGATTCCCGGTCGGAGCGTCCGGCTGGGAAAGTACCGTGGCACCGCCTTCTTTGGAGAGCCCCGCCGTCGAGAGCCGCAGGGTCGCGAGCCGCACGGTCGAAAGCCCTGTCGTTGTTCCCTTCCAGCCCGCGCGGCCCGGTGCCGGCCCGGCCGGCCAGGGGCCAGCGGCTCCGGCCCAGCCGGCCCGCGGGGCCGGGCGGTCGCCGACCGTTCTGACGGTCTGGCTGCGGGTGCACGCTCGGAGTATCGCGGTGCTCTCCGTGGTGGTGGCCGGCTGCGCCCTGGTGCACGGCATCAACTTTGACGGCTGGCCCGGCCGGGAGAACGACGACGAGGGCACCTACGCCGCGCAGGCATATGCCATGCGCTACCTCGGCCACCTCGCCCATTACCGGTACTGGTATGACCACCCCTTTGGGGGCTGGGCGCAGATCGCGGGATACGCGAGCGTCACGGACGCCTTCGACCGCGCCCGGACAGCGGTGACCGCCGCTCGGGAGTTCATGTTCTGGGTGCACCTGGCCAGCTGCGCGCTGCTCTACCTTCTCGCGCGTCGGCTGGACCTGCGGCGTTTCTCCGCCGCCGCCACGGTGGCGTTGTTCTCGCTGTCGCCGCTGGCGGTCTGGTTCCAGCGGATGGTCTTTCTCGACAACATCGAGCTGATGTGGATCCTGGCCGCGCTGGCCGTCGCGGCCTCGTCCCGCGGCCGGGCCTCGGTCGCGGCGGCGTCCGGGGCGCTGCTGGGCATCGCGTTCTGGTCCAAGGAGTCGGCGCTGCTGGTCATCCCGGGTGTGCTGTTGATGCTCTGGACGGCGGGGGCTGGGCGGTCCCGGCGTGACCGGCTCGTGGCCAGTGCCTTCCTTCTCGCCGTTCTCGCCTGCGTCGCCGGCTCCTGGGTGCTGTACGCCGTGGTGCGCGGCGACCTGTCCCAGCTGGAGTGGACCACCAGATTCCAGCTGTTCGACCGGACGAGCAGCGGAAGCGCGCTGGACGCCGGCACGGAGGCCCGCAGGCTGGTCTACTTCTGGTTCGACATCGACCCGTACCTGCTCGGCGCCGGCCTGGTCGCGGCGCTGCCGGCGCTGCTGATCAGGCGGCTGCAGGCCGTCGCCGTGCTTCTGCTGATCCAGGCCGCCGTCCCGATGCGGGACGGCTACCTGCCCTACTCCTTCGTGATCATCGCGTTGCCGTTCGCGGCGCTGTGCGTCGGAGGCGTGCTCGACGAGCTCTGCCCCCGCCGCGAGACCCTGGCGACGCGCCCGGTTGCCGGCAGGCCCGAACCAGAAGCCAACGAATCTGGGCTCGTGCCACTCACCGCCGGGCAGGCCGCGGCGGCGGCTGGGAGTGGTGCGGCCTGGCCTGCGGCGCGCACGGCCAGGGCACGGCTGGTCGCCGTGGCCGCGATCGCGGCCTGCGGGCTCGTCGTGCTGCCCTGGCAGTGGCAGCCGACGCTGCGCACCGCGCTGACCTCCGACGCCAGCCTGCCCAGCCGCGAGGCCACCTCGTGGTTCCTGAAGAACGTCCCGCCGGGCCAGGTCACCTTCACCGACGACATCATCTGGCTCGACCTGGAGCGGGCCGGGCAGGACCCGATCTGGTACTGGAGGACCAAGGATTTCGACGTCGCCGGGCTCCTGCCCGGCGGGTGGCGCGACGTGGACTACGTCATCCTGGACGTGTGGATGGCGGAACCGGGGACTCGGCGGGCGCTGCCGCTGCTGGACGAGGCACTGGCGCACTCGGTGCTGGTGCGGTCCTTCGGCGACGGGTCGGCCAAGATGTCGATCTACCGGGTCGAAGCCGGCTGACGGCCCGGACAGCCAGCGCGCCGGCCACCCCGAGGAACGGCAGCGCCGGCGGCACGTAGCGATAGTCGAAGCCCGCCGTCATCGGCGGCACCACCAGCATCACGAACCCGGCCGCGACGACCAGCGCGAGCGCGGCCGCCGGCGATCCCGCCCGTGATCCCGCCCGTCTTTCCGCTCCTTCCTCTCCTTCTCGCCCGTCCCGCCCATCCCATCCGTCCGCCGCGGCCTCGCCGGGGCCGGGCGGTCCGGCCCGCCACCGCCGGACGGCCACCCACACCAGGACGCCGAGCGGAGCGAACAGCAACAGGCCCAGCACCGGGCCCGGCACGACCACCAGCTTCTGGTAGCGCACGAGCCAGCGCACCAGCGGCTGCTCGGCCCGGGGCGAGGCGTCCCCCCGCTCGTACACCCGCATGTCCCGCGGGGCCGACCCGCCGGCGACGAACGTGCGGTCCGGGATCGGCACCGGCTGGTCGCGGAAGCGGTAGTGGCGGGCCAGGTCCCAGGTGGGGTAGTCGGCTATCCGGCCTCCGAAGGTCCGGCCGAAATCCACTGCGACGACCCGGGCGTAGTCCAGCGGCTGGGTTACGACCGCCCGCAGGGCGAACCTCATGGCCAGCGATTCCTTGTATGGGCTGAAGGTCGGCCCCTGGATATCCTGCAAAGGCGCGGCGGGATGCCAGATGTAGTCGGACGGCGGCCACCGCTCGTCCCTCGGCTGGGCCGTGCAGAGGACCCGGAGATCGGGCGGCGGGTCCATTCGTGAACAGTCGGCGAACGACATCGTGCGGGAATAGAGGAACACCCCGCTGCTCCCGGTGATCTCAAAGGAGCCGTGGTACGACTGGAACCAGCCGGCGTACCCCAGCAGCGGGATGACGAGCGCCGCCGCGAACGCGCCGACGTTCCGCGCGGCGGTCCTGCGGGCGAGCAGCCAGCCAAGGGCGGCGAGCGCGAGCGGCAGGCCGACGACCCGGGTGAGCGAGGCGGCGCCGAACGCGGCACCGGCGGCGGCGAATGTCCAGCTGGCGGCGCCGCGCCGCCACAGGAGCAGCGCCACGGCGACGACGGTCAGGAAGGTGAACAGCGTCTCGGAGAGGATGAGATGCTCGAGCTCGATCTGCTGGGCGTCGAACAGCTGGGGCGAGGCCGCCGCCGCGGCGGCGACCGGGTGCACGGAGTACCGCCGTAGCAGGGCGTAGACGATCACGCCGATGGCCAGCCCCATCAGGTGCTGGAGCAGTACCACGAGCCGCAGGCTGTGGAAGGGCTCCAGGAACAGCAGCAGGATGCTGTAGCCGGACGGGCGCACGACATAGGGCTGCGGCCGCAGCGCGGCCCCTACATATTCGTAGGTGTCATAGAAGTAGAGCGCCGGGTGGTAGGCGGCCATGACGGCGAGCCGGACTGCGAGCGCCCCGGCCAGCAGCGAGGTGAAAAGCCGATGCCGGCGCGCGAGCCGCACCACGCGCTGCCCGTGGCGCTGGCACAGGCCCAGGCCCTGCTCGAGGACCGGGCGCATCCGGTTCTCCGCCTGGTTCCTCACGTAGGGCTCATGTTCCTCACGACGGATCGGCGGCCGGAACGACGGTGCGTATGACGACCGTGCGTATGACGACCGTGCGGATGACATGACGGGCCGGGTGGGAACCGGCGGCCGCCGGCTCAGCATAGCGACGCGTCATACTCGGCGACCTGGCCGCTCGAGTCTGGTTCCTTCCTGCTTTGCCGCTGCTGACAGCTGATGCCTAGAATAGGCCGCGGTGTCGTGAGACGGACGAGTTCCGCGGCGCAGCGGCCTTTTCTGTCACTCTGTCGTGGAGTATCACGGAGGCTTCGGCTCCGCTGGCCAGATCCACGGGGGGTGCTTGGATCGTGCCGGTTGTTGACCTGGCTCGGGTCAGTGCGGCATTGCCGAACTACCTGTTGGGTTCCGAGCTGGGCGCCGGCGCCTACGGCTTGGTCCTCGCCGGTCAGCACCGCGACCTGGGCCGGGACGTCGCGGTCAAGGTCGTCACCCGGGCCTCGTCCGACGAGTGGGAGCCCACGGACTTCAAGGCCGAGGCCCGCCTGCTCGCCGGGCTCGACCACCCGCACATCGTGCGGATCTACGACTATGTCGAGCGCGACAACCTGTACCTGATCATCATGGAGCTGCTCTCCGGCGGGTCGCTCGGCCGCCGCCGTGCGTTGTTGTCACCGGAGGGCGCCTGCGCCGTCGGGCTCGCCGCCGCGGAGGCCCTCGGCTACGCGCATTCCAGGGGCGTGCTGCACCGGGACGTCAAGCCAGCCAACATCCTTTTCACGGCGAGTGGCCTGCTCAAGGTCACCGACTTCGGCGTGGCGAAGATCTTCGACGCCGCATCGGCAACAGCCAGCAAGGTGATCGGCACCCCCCGGTACATGGCCCCGGAGCAGGTCGAGACCACCCGGCTCGGGCCGGGCACGGACATCTACGCCCTCGGTGTGGTGCTCTACGAGCTGTTCACCGGGGGGCCGCCGTTCGACCCGACGCTGTCGATGATGGCGCTGTTCCAGCAGAAGGTGTACGTCGACCCGCAGCCACCCGCGGGTGTGCCGGAGCCGGTCAGCAAGGTGATCACGCGTGCGCTGGCCCGGGACCAGGCGGAGCGGCACCCGACCGCCCGTGCGTTCGCGCTGGAGCTGGCCGAGGCCGCGGCGCGCGCGTACGGGCCGCGGTGGCTGGACCGCTGCGGCCTGGTCCTGCACCTGTCGCAGGAGGTCCGTGACGCCGGCAGCTATCCCGCGCGCCGCGGTGGGCGGCCGGCGGCCGGGGCCGCGTACCTGGACTCCTCCGGGCGGCGGCTCCCGCCCTCGACGGCGCCGCCTGCCGATGTCTACGTGCTGTCCGACCCGCCGGCTCCCGGCGAGCGGCTCGTCCCGCCGCCGTCCTTCTTCCCGGTGCCCTCGGCGCCATCCTCTGACGCCCCTGCCTCCGTCCCGCCGCCAGCCGTCCCGCCGCCAGCCGTCCCGGCTCCGGCCCGGTCGTACCCGTCCCTGCCAGCGGCCGCGTCCGCGCCGCCCGCGCCGCCCCGCGCCCCGGCGACGCCCGCGCCACCCCCACAGCGCCCAGCCGCTCCTGCCGGTCGGCCGGCGTCACCTCCTGCCGCCCCGGCCCGATCCCAGGCCCCGGCCGCCCCGCCGGCCGAGTCGCGCCCTACCCAGCGCCGCCCGGCCCTGCCACCCCCGGCCCAACCGCCCCAGGCCCAACCGCCCCAGGCCCAACCGCCCCAGGCCGAGCCTCGCCCGGCCCAGCCACCGCCGCCCGCGTCCCTGCCGCAGCCCGCGTCGCCGCCGGCGGCGAGCTGGCCTGGCGTGCCAGAACCCGACGGCCCTTCGTCAGTCCGGCCCGCCGTGCCGGGCCAGAACGGGCTGGACGCCGAAGTCACCTTCGTGGCCAGGCCGGCGCCGCCGGTGCCGCCGGCCGCGCCCCGGCGCACGGGCCGCCGGCGCCGCCTCATCGTGGTCCTGGCAGGCGTCCTGGCCCTGGCCCTCGCGACGTCCCTGGCCGTGGTCCTCAGCAGAGGCGGCGGCCGAGGACCAGTCGTCATCACCACCATCGCGGGCACTGGCAGCCCGGTGTTCTCCGGCGACAACGGACCGGCGGCCACGGCGGGCCTGAAGGAGCCGGACGACCCGGTGCTCGACCCATTCGGGCGGCTCTACTTCGTGGACACCGGCCACAATCGGATCCGCGTCATCGAGCCGGGCGGGACGATCAGGACAGTTGCCGGCACCGGCGACTACGGGTTCGGCGGCGACGGCGGCCCCGCCACGGCGGCCAGGCTGGCCAGCCCGACCGGCATCATGCTCGACGTCGACGGGTCGCTCCTGATCGCGGACAAGGACAACCAGCGGGTCCGCCGGGTCAGCCGCAACGGCGTCATCAGCACGGTGGCCGGCACCGGGGACCGTGGGTACTCCGGCGACGGCGGCCCCGCGATCGATGCGGAGCTCGGCGACCCCACCTCGATCGCGCTGGACGGTGACGGCCGGATCTACCTCGTGGACGTCTTCAACAACTGCATCCGCCGGATCGACCACGACGGCACCATCAGGACGGTGGCCGGCAACGGCAAGGCGGGGGGCGCCGGCGACGGCGGGCTCGCCACCGCCGCGCAGCTCTCCCGCCCGGGTGGTGTCGTGGCCGACAGCGCCGGACGCCTCTACATCGCGGACAACGACAACAACCGGGTGCGGCGGGTGGACGGCGCCGGGATCATCACGACGATCGCCGGGACGGGGAAGGCCGGCTTCTCCGGTGATGGCGGGCAGGCCATCCGGGCCCAGCTGTCGGAGCCGGCGGCCATCGAGCTGGATGACGAGGGGCGCCTCTACGTCGCCGATCTCAAGAACCACCGGATCCGGCGGATCGACCCGGACGGGACCATCACGACGATCGCCGGCACCGGCGGCGCCGGCGTGACGGGCGACGGCGGGCCGCCCACCGACGCGACCATGCTGAAGCCGAATGGCCTCGAGGTGACGTCGTCGGGTGACCTCTACATCTCCGACTCGCAGGCAAACCGGATCCGGCTGATCGCGCCGAAGAAATGACGGCACGGGGCCGGTTCGATAGTTCGGCCGGCGACGGCCCCTCGCGGCCGTCGCCGGCCGTCGCGGGTCCGGGCGCAGACCGGGCGGCCGGGCACCTTTTGACTCATAGTTCCGACTAGTACGATATTCTTTGCATATCTTGCTCGGCGCCGGCTGCTCGACACCAGCATTGACGCGGCACACTTCGGGGGGATGATGCGTGACCGCATCGGAGGAAACGTTGCCGGCCGGTCACCCGGCGAGTGGTGGCCCGGCCGCCGGCCGCCGGCCGGTTCCCGGTAGCCGTCCCGCTGGAAGCCCCACAAGCGGCGAGGGTCGCGGGGCCAGCGGCCACGAAGCGGGCCAGCGCGGGCCGCGCCGCCGGCCGGAGGCCACGGCGGCGACCATCACACCGGGAATGCAGGTTCCCGGCCTGTGGTCCGACAGCGTCCTGACCGCGGCCGGCGGAGCGCCGCCGGCGAATTCGGCCCGTACGGTCGCGGAAAAGGTCCAGGCGGCCCGCGCCGCGGGCGCCAGAACGATGCGGGCCCAACAGCGCGCACCTGTTTGGCGGCCGAGTTTCCGGTCCTTTGCCGTGGCTTTTCCGTTGATTCTCGGCGCGACCTGGTGGGTGTGGTCGCACCATACGGGGGAGCCCGGGTTCCTCGGCTATGTGACGACGGTGGTGTGGACACTACCGTTCCTCAACACGGTGATCGGGCTGTCCGGCGGGATGCTGGCCGTCCGCCGTTTCCGGGCGGACCGGCGGCTGCCACCGACGGCGGCGATCGTCCGTGACCGGCTGCTGGTCGTGGTCCCCACCGTCGGGCGGCCCGACACGTACCCGGCCCTGGAACGGGCCGTGCAGTCGTTCTGCCGGTACCTGCCGCGGTACTTCCCGGACCTGCGGGTGGACATCCTCACGGAGGAGGACTGCCCGGCCCGGGAGCAGATCCAGGCGCTGGCCGACGGCACGATGGTCCGGGTGGTCACCGTGCCCCGTGCCTACCAGACCCCGAACGGGACGCGGTTCAAGGCCAGGGCGAACCAGTACGCGCACGAGCTGCGGGCCGCCGAGGGGGAAGCCAGGCCGGACGTCTGGGTGCTGCACATGGACGACGACACCGGGGTCGGCGTGGACACCGTCGACCGGCTGGCCCGGTTCGTGAACTCCCAGTGGCTGGCTGGGAGCCAGGGCTGCCACCTCGCCCAGGGCGTCCTGAGCTACCCCCGGGAGTTCGGCGCCAACCGGCTGCTCTGGCTCGCCGACGCCGTCCGCCCGGGATGTGACATCAGCATGTTCGCGGCCACCACCGGGCGCGGCTGGCCCCGCGCCGGCCTGCACGGCGAGCTGCTGATGATCCGGGCCTCGGTCGAGCAGGAGATCGGCTGGGATTTCGGGCCCCGGTCGATCGTCGAGGACGCGGAGTTCGCGCTGATGTTCTGCGACCGGCACCCCGGCCGCAGCGACTGGTTCGCCGGGCTCTCCTACGGCGCCTCGCCGACGACCCTCACCGACTTCGTCCGGCAGCGGGAGCGCTGGGCCTGGGGGCTGCTCGAGCTCGTCCCGAAGTCCTCCATCCCGTGGCGCCAGCGGCTGCTGCTCCTGCACAACGTCGTCGTCTGGGCGAGCGCGCCGATGCAGTTCCTGGGCACCGTGCTGCTGGCCGGGTTCCTGCTCGGCGACACCGACACGTTCCCCGTGACTCCGCTGGTGCTGCCGATCTGGGCCGCCAACCTGTCGTACAGCATCTGGCAGTACTGGGAAGGTCTGAAGATCAACGCGGCCGCGTCGGCGAGGCCCGGCCGGCGCTGGTGGGAGCCACCCTGCGTCGTCCTGCTGCTCCCGCTGTTCTCCCTGGTCGAGGCGGTCGGGCTGCTACGCGGGCTGGTGCGGTTCGCGCGTAACACCGAGTCCACGTTCTCGGTGATCACGAAGCCGATCTGAGCGATGCGCGGCATCGTAGGCACGCTTCGCGCCACCGTCCTGGCCGTGGCGGTGGCCCTGTCGGTCGTCGCCGGCGCCGGCTGCGCCCCGCCCGCTGACCGCTCCCCGGTCTACCAGCCGACCGCGGACGGCCCGGACGGCTCGGCCGGTCCCCGGGTGCGGTTCCCCTGGCAGCCGGGCCGGCCCGAGCTGGGCGTGCAGGTGTACTGGAACGACAACCCGGACGACTCGCCGGACGTGGTCCGCGCCAAGGCGCGCCGGGTTCTCGACTACGTCGTCGGCCTGGAGGCGAACGCGGTCAGCATCGCCTTCCCGCTGTTCACCGACCAGCTCGACGCCAGCCTGGTCACCACCGGCGCCACGACGCCGACGCCGCAGCGGCTCGGCATCGTGCTGGCGGAGGTCGCGCGCACCGGCCTGCGGACGACGATCCGCCCGCTGATCGATGAGGAACGCCTGACCGCAGTCGATCCACACGCCTGGCGGGGCGACATCGAGCCGTCGAACCGGGACGAGTGGTTTGCCTCGTACCGGTCGGCACTGCGGCCGTACCTGGCCCTTGCCCGAGAGCAGAAGGTCAGCACCGTCATCGTCGCCAGCGAGCTGAGTGACCTGGAAGGCGACCCGCGCTGGCAGGACGTGGTCGGCGAGGCCCGCACCGAGTTCGGCGGCGAGGTCACCTACGCCTACAACTGGGACGCCTTCGTGGAGACCCAGGTGCCGATGCCGGTCGATCGGGTAGGCGTGGACGCCTACCCGATCCTGGACCTCGGCGACGACGCGACCATCGGCCAGCTGGTCGCGGGCTGGAACGGGTGGCTGGACCGGCGGATAAGCGGGTCGGCTCCGGATCTGATCATCTACGAGGTGGGCGCCCCCGCCGAGGCCGGCCTGTACCTCAAGCCGTCCATCCGGCACACCGACGGCAAGGCGGTGAACCAGGTCCTGCAGGCTCGCTGGTTCACCGCGTCCTGCACGGCGGCTCAGGGCCGGCAGGTGGCGGGGCTCTACTGGTGGAAGGTCGACTTCCATGCCAACCTGGCGGACGCGGACCCGCTCACCGACCGGCATGACTCGTTCATCGGCCGGGCTGCCGAGAACTCGATCCGGTCCTGCTTCTCGTCCTGGGAAGGAGTCCGTTGAACGCCTCGGTGGGCCCCGGATTCAACGCCCGGGTGGGCCCCCGAGCCGACAGCCGTCGCCCACCTCCCGCGGTGACCGCGTTCGTCGGCCTCGCGACCCTGGTGGTGCTGCTGCAGAGCACCGGCAGCCTGCGCGCCGAGCTCCTCGGCGCCGACCTGGTGCTGGCCGCCGGTGGCTACCTCACCACCCGGTCCCTTCTGGAGGCGGCCCGGTCCCGGCCCGACCTGCGGATGCCGCTCGGCCAGTGGTACCGCGCGCAGGCGAAGAAGCGCCTCCCGCTGCTGCTGGTGACGCTGCTCGCGACGGCGGCGCTCGGCCTGCTCCTGAACCGGGCCGACGGCCCGGCGGGATCGGCCCGCCAGCTTGGGTACGGCGCCGTCGCCGGGCTGGGCCAGGCCGGGAACTGGTACGACCTGCTGCTGCGGGACCGCCTGCTCGCGCCGACCGGCGACTGGTACGCGGACCGGCCGGGCGAGATCGACCCGTTCGGCGCCCTGTGGCTGCTGGGCCTGCTCGGCCAGTTCGCGGTGCTCTGGCCGGCGCTGCTGGCCTGCGGCTGGTCCGCTGCCCGCAGGCTCGACGCGCGCCGCCGTCCTGGCTGGCCGGCCGCCGGGGCCCGGCCCGCGCGCGGCGTGGTGTGGCCCGAGCAGGAGGCGAGCGCCGCCGCCATGGCCCGGGCGGCCACCGCAGCCGCCGCGGTGCCGGTGATCTGGCGCCTGCTCGCCCTGGTCGGGACGCTGACCGCCGCCGCCTGCCTGGTCGCCCCAGCCCGGGCCCACGCCGGCGCGGCGCTCGCGGAGCTGGCCCTCGGCAGCCACGACCGGGCCGCCGAGTGGCTGCTCGGCGCGACCGCGGCCGTGGTGGCCGCCGCGCTGTCGGCCCGGGACGACGCCGCCCCCTGGGCGTCCGACACGGCGACCCTCCCGGCTGACCCGCCCGCCGCCCAGGAGAACGCCACGCGCGGCTGGGACTTCCCCGGCGTGTTCGTCCTGGCCGGGCTGGTGGTGGCCTCGTTCCTGGCCAGCCACCAGACCGGCGCCTGGCTGCGCCACGGCGGGCCGGCAGCCGCCGCGGGCCTCGGCGCGGTGCTCCTCATGACGCTCGAACGGACCCGCACACCACTGTGGCCGATGCGCCTTCACCTGTCCGTGGAGCTGGGCAGGATGGCCTACCCGCTGCTGGTGCTGCACCTGCCGATCTATGCGGCGCTGCGGCACATCGCACCGGCGGCCCGTCCCTATGGGCTCCTGCTCGTCGGCGGCGCGATCGCCTGGGCGCTGGGCCTGCTGCTCCAGGAGGGCGTGATGGGGCGGCTGTCGCGACGCCGCTGGCGGGCGGACCGGACCGTCCCGGCCATCGCGGCGGCCCTGGTCGGGACGCTCGTGGTGGGCCTCCTGCTGCCTGGCGCGACCACCGGGCTGACGAAGGGCCGCGGCCCGTCCGTGCTCGTGCTCGGCGGCGCGTTCGCCGGTGATCTCGCCGCGACGCTGCGCACCCACGCGGCGGGCCACTACGCGGTGTCGGACGGGTCGCTGCCGGGCTGCGGGCTGTACCCGGTGCCGCCGCCAGCGCCAGCCCGCGGCCGGACCACCGCGGACGCGCAGCTGCCAGTGGCGCCGATCGCCTACTCCGACGCGTGCCTGGGCTGGAAAGGCCGGTGGCGCGACCTGGGCAGACGAACCCGTCCCGCCGCGCTGGTGGTCGACCTGAGCGCGGACGCGGCGGCCCGCCGGTCCGGTGCCGCCGTCGTGTCGCCCTGCGACCCCGACTACCGCCGGGCCTATCGCGGGCTGCTGGCCCAGGCGGCCGTCGTCTGGGAGACGATGCTGCCGGGGGGGCCGGTGCTGCTCGCGAACGCCCGGGAGGGGACTGGCGAGGCGGACGCGGGGTCGAGCCGGTGCTTCAACGCGCTCGTAGCCGAGACGGTCGCCAGCAACCCGTCCATCCGGCTTCTGAACATCGACGACCTGCTCTGCCCGGATGCGCAGTGCCGCGGGAGCGGCAAGCACGGCCCGCTCTACGTCGACGGCGTCCACCTGAGCCGGGCGGGAATGGCCGATCTCGCTCCCTGGCTGGAGCGCGAGATCGACCGGGTCGTCACGCCCACCGGCGCGGTGGCCCGCACCGGCTGAGCGGCGTCCCCCAGCCGGCGGCCGGATGGCTCCCGAGCCGGCGCCGGCTCCATGACGCATCCACTGCCGCGCCTGATCCGGCGGCCAAGAGCGTTATGTGGGCTTGCTGACGCCGGGGCCGTTACGGTTGGGGACGGTGATCCGCTGACCGGTCCGGCAGCGTCGGGCGCGGGGGACCGGGACGGCGCAGCGCTCGCGACACGGGAGGCATCGACGTGGGCAGGCTCTTCAGACGGGTCTCGTGGGTGCCAGCCGTGGCGGGCACCGCCGCGCTGGGCCTCGTGCTGCTGGCGGCGTGCTCCGACTCGCCGACGCAACCGGCACCCGCGGCGTCGGCTGGGACGGCTGCGGCGGCGCCGAGCCCGGCCGAGCCGCGAGGATGCCTGCCGGCCGGTGACCCCGCGGCGTCGGTCAAGGGCGGGTACGGCGTCGGCCAGACCGAGGTCACGTTCGTCGACCACAGCCGGCCGACGCATGCCGTACCCGACCGCCACCTGGACGCCAGGCCCGACCGGACGCTCCCGGTGGTCGTGAGCTACCCGATCCTCCCGGCGGCCGGTGCCGCCGCGGACGCCCCGGCCGCCGTGGGCGCGGCCCCCGCCTCGGGACGGTTCCCGCTCGTCGTGCTGTCGCACGGCGTGACCTCGGACGGCCCCTCCGTGGCGCGCGTCCTCGCTGAACCGTTCGTCCGGCAGGGCTACGTCGTGGCCAGCCCGACCTTCCCGCTCGCCTCAGGCCCTGGCGGGACGGTCGCCGACCTGGCGAACCAGCCGGCGGACGTCTCCTTCGTCATCACCTCGCTGACGACCTGGAGCGAGACGGCCGGCACGCCGCTGGCCGGTCACGTCGAGGCGAAGTGCCTGGCGCTCGCCGGCCACTCGCTCGGCGCGGCGACCACGCTCGCGGCGGCCTACCTGTCCTGCTGCCGGGACGCCCGCGTCAAGGCCGTGGTGTCGATGGCGGGAACGCTCGCACCCTTCAAGGGAACCTTCGCCGACAACCCACCGATCCCGCTGCTGATCCTGCACGGCGACCAGGACACGACAGTTCCGCTGGCCAAAGGCCAGGAGACCTTCGCGACTTTGCGCGGACCGCGCTATTTCCTGACGCTGCATGGCGCCAACCATGTCTCGATGTTCTTCGACAAGGCCGGAGAGGTGCTCGACCTGTCGGTGACCGCGTTCCTCGACGCCTATCTCAAGGGGAACTCCGCCGCGTTGCGCGCACTGCCCGACGACACCCGGGTGGCCGCGGTGGCGGCCTACGAGACTGCGGACTGACGACGGCCGCCGCCGGGCCGCCGGGTCCCATGCGGGTCGACCGGCCTGGGGACCCGGCGGCCGGGAATGAGCCTGGGGCCCAGGTGGGCGAGGGTGCGAACCCCAGGGGACCCTAGGGTCTGGCCTCGGCGTCACATGGGGGATGACGGGACGATGGCGTAGCCGAGGACGCGGACGTCCCAGCTTGCCAGGTCGTCTTTCGTGAAGCCGCTGAGCTGGCCGACGGCTCTAAGGAAGTCGTCGACCCGCGTCGCGTCGACCAGCATGGCGTAGAGGCGGGTGGTGATTCCCGGGTAGCCGCGGTAGCCCATGCTGTACGGGGGAAACGTGAAGCAGTTCGCGGCGCTGGTCGTCAGCTCGTCGCTGGGATAGAAACGGCCGTTGCCCGGGTTGTGGTCCAGGGTGGAGTCGGTCGTCGTCGGATCGCCCCAGGCGGCCATGACCAGCCGCCAGCCGTCCGGAACCGGCGCGCTGAGACGCCCACCGACGGCAAGGGACGGGTACCAGGCCGGGTAGTACGTGTAGCGCAGCTCGGCGAGCTGGACGCCGGCTACCGCGGCGCCCGGCTGGGCCACGACGTCGGCCGGCGTCTGCAGCGGCTGGGTGTAGCAGCCCTGGACCGGCAACGGCGGTGCGGCTGCCGACGGGCTCATGTCGACGCGTGGCGGCCCGAAACCGCCGACGGGACCGGCGCCGCCGGGGCCGGCCGGGCCGAGCGGCGGCGGGCCGGCTCCCGGCCCGGCCCCAGGCCGGCGGCCCGTGTCGGGCTGGCGAGCCTCGGCCGTGGCCCCCGCCAGCGAGGTGGAGATCGTGCCATCCATCGGCGGGTTGTGTGCCGCGACCTTGTCGTGGCGCATCACCAGAAATGTGATCATCGTGGCCGCGGTGCTCGCCACCAGTGCCACGCTGACCGTCAGCGACAACGCCCGCCAGTGACGGGTTCGGGCCCGCGCCGCCCGCGCCGCCCGCGCCGGTCGCACCCCGCCACCGCCCAGGACGGCGGCGCCCGCACCCTCGGCGCGGGCCGGATCCTCGGGGGAGGAATCCCGGGACGGGCCGGCGTCCGCCGCCCGTCGCGCGTCTGGTGCCGGCGGTGCCGCTGGTGCCCGCGATGGCGCCGAGCCGGGGCCGGCTCCGGGCGCCGCTGCCGCCGCCCCCGCCGGCGCGCCCGCGGGGGCGGAGGCCGGCACGTCCAGGTCGGCAGGGGAGGACGCGCCGAGATCCTCCCGCCGCGGGTCCAGGTCGGCCCGAGGGTCATAGCCGCCGTCGCCTGCCTCGCCCTCGTTCGCGTCGTCGTCGCCGGCGGTCGAGGGCGGTCCGGATCGCGCGGGACGCGCGCGGACCCGCCGCCAGGCCAGCAGCCAGGCCTCCCGCTGGAGGGGGTCGTAGGTCTCCACGATCAAGGTCAGGGTCTTCAGGGTCAGCCGCCTGCGCTCGTTGCGCAGATCGTTGACCGTGGTCTTGGAAAGACCGGTCCGCCGCTCCACGGCACGGTCGTAGGAATCACCTAGCAGGCCGAGGATCGCGACCCGCAACTCGTCCTCAGTCGAGACCGACCCGGGGTCGGGCGCCCCCTGCGCCACCGGCTCCGTCATGAGGCCGCGCTCCTTCAGATCATGTCCGGCACGCTCGCGCTGACCCTCGTCGCCGGGCCCGCGGGCCGTTCGCGGCGCGCGCGGGCGAGCGCGAGGGGCATCCGTCGCGGCGATTCTCCCAGCCTGGCCCAGGAAACAGGACGGGACGGGACAGGCAGGACGTCGTGTCGCGGCGCGAGGCATTGTCGCAGCACGCCGGGTGGATAGCCTCGGCTCGCGAGTCGGGGGGACGGCGGTGACTGGTCACCGTATCGGGGAGCACTCGGATGCCGGCGTATCCGGATTCCGGGAGGACTCGGACTGTGACCAGTCACCGCCGGACCAGTCTGGGGCGCGGTCGTCAGCCGCGGCGCCCCGGCTGCGCGAGCTCGGTCCGGTGCCGGACGACCCGCTGGCGGCGGCGGGCCAGCAGCACATCCGCGAGCGCGTCCGCGCGCTCCATGTCATCCAGCGTGGCCCGGGACCGTCCGTCGACGGTGATGATGGCGGCGAGCAGCTCCGCGGACAGCCGCGTCCGGGCCGCCATTCTGGCCACGCTCGGCGGCAGGTGAGCGGGCGCCTGAGCCGGCAGCGGGCGGGAGCCGGCGTCGATCTGGGGCGGGAGCCGGTGCTCCGGCTCGATCCGGCCTTCGGGCACCCGGCCTTCCGGTATCCGGTTTTCGTGGACCCGGCCTTCAGTGACCCGGCCTTCAGCGCCTCGGCGTTCAGAGACTCGATCTTCAGAGACTGGACCTTCAGAGACTCGACCTTCAGAGACGAGGCGAGGGCGCGTCCGGACCCCGAGTAGATCGAACATACATTCGATCCTGGTGGTGCCGGATCATGCTGTCAAGTGGCACGCGCGGCCGGGTTCGCGCTGTAACTCGGTTCTACCTTCGGGTGTCGTCCGCCGCAAGTGACGCAATCCGGCGGAGATGCCTGAGGCCGGAACCTCGCATGTCCCGGGCCTTGGCGTTGCTGAGGGCTAGATCGGGTCCGGCTCGCCGGGCTGTGGCGGGCGAGCCCAGTTACCAGCGACGCGGTGCCGGGTGGTCTTATGGGCGGCAAGCGGCAAACGGACAGGTGTGCGGCGATGCGGACGCCGTGCCGATGGCCGCCCGACGGGGTGGCGGGGAGGAGAAGGCCCGGTGCGGACGAGCCGGCTGGAGGCGTTCAGCGACGGCGTGCTGGCCATCATCATCACGATCATGGTCCTGGAGCTGAAGATTCCCGAGGGCCACGACTTCGCCGCGCTGCGGCACGAGACCGGCTCCAGCCTGCTGACCTACCTGCTCAGCTTTGTTTATGTAGGCATTTACTGGAGCAACCATCATCACATGTTTCAGCTGGTGCGCCGGGTCACTGGTGGCGTTTTGTGGGCGAACCTGGGGCTGCTTTTCTGCCTTTCGCTTCTCCCGTTCACCACCGCCTGGACGGACGAGAGCGGGTACGCCCGCACGCCCGTCATCACCTACGGCATCAACCTGCTGCTCGCCGCACTTGCCTATTACCTCCTGCAGTCAATGATCATCCGCGGTCAGGGTGCGGACTCGCCGCTGCGGCAGGCCGTCGGCCGGGACCTGAAGGGCAAGGTCTCCCCGGTCTTCTACCTGACCGGCATTCTTTGCGCCCAGTTCGTCGACCCGCACGGGCACACCGGCGTCGTGATCGCCATCGTCTGCGACGTCATCGTCTCCCTCACCTGGGTCATCCCCGACCGCCGCATCGAACGCACCATCCGCGACCAAGGCTCCCCGGACTGACGCCCCGTCCGTCATCCATGCCCGGCAGTCCAGCGTTCTCGTCGATCGGACGGCGCAGCGCCTCCGGTTCGCGGGCAACCTTGGCCCGCCATTTGACGAGTGGCGTAGCAGAACCGTCCGCCGGGGCGTAGAAATGTACTTCTAACCCCCCGGCGAGGTCGTGCCCGACGGTGCCGCCAGGAGCCGCGGCGGCTGGGGAGCGGCGAGCAGACGTGCAAGAGCGGCTTCGAGGCGGGGGAAGGAGATGCGTTCCTGCTCAAGGCGGATGGCGTCGCCGTAGGTGTGGCTGACGAGCTCCTGGTAAAGCGCGGCTTCGTCGGGGGTCAGATGGGGGAGCGGGGAACGGCTCTGCGCGGGCTCGTGGACCCACTGGTCGGCGTGCGCCAGCAGGGTGGCGCGGTCCATCAGGAACGACTCGGTACCGGGTATCTCGGCCCGCAGCCGGTCGAGGATGGCGAACCCGTGGGTGTCGAGGTCGCCCCAGTAGAGGACGCGGCGGCCGGTGAACCATGGGTGCGCGGCGAGGCCGGTGAGCCCGTATCCGCCGCCGAAGACCGCCACGGCGTCGGGTGCGTCGGGGAAGGCGAGATAGGTGATCTCGTTTTCGAGGATGAACACCGTGCCGACGTCCGGCGCGGCCGCCGCGAGGTCCTCGATGCGGACGCTCAGCTCGCCTACGCCGGGCAGGCGGCCCACGGCCCGGTCGAGCGACCTGAACCGGACATAGGCCGGCTGGCTCCGGAAGCCGTACCGCCGGGCGAACTGGGAGCGAGGGACGGCCTCGTCCGCGGCGCCGGCCGGCAGGAGCAGGTCGAGTAGGTCGGCAAGCAGCGCGCGGTGGGCCTCGATGAACTTGGTGTCCACACCGGGCACGGGGATCTGCCGCAGGTACCGGCCGTTGCCGCGTTCGGCGACCAGCCAGCGAGCCGTCGCGAGAACTCTGGCCCATTGCTCGGGAGAATGCTGGAGCACCCGAGTCGGATGAGTGTTCACCCAGTCCACGAGCGTGGCGCCGGTGGCGGCGCCGTCGACCGGCCTTGTCGCGCCCGCTGTCCGAAGGTCGGTCGTGGCCGTCGTGGCCGTCGTGGCCGTCGTGGCCGTCGTGGCGGTCGTGGCGGTCGTGGCGGTCACGCGGTCCTCGGCCGTGGTGATGTCGCGCAGCCTGGTGAATCGTCGGACATCGGCCGTCACCTGCAGAAGCCGCCATAGCGCGTCCCAGCCGCTGTCGACGACGAACCTGGCCGGGATCACGTTCGTTCCGATGCTTCGCCCGCCGACCGTCCTGGTCAGCAGCCGAAAATCCACCGACCGTGCGTCCGCGGCGAACCACTCCTGGCTCCAGACCCGCACATCGTCGAACCGTTCGGCGAGTTCACCCACCGCCGGCCCCCGCAGGACGACCTCCACCGGCTCGAAGGGCTGGCCCATGGCCCAGGCTGCGAGATACTGCCCGTTCTCCCAGCGTCGACGCAGCCGGGCGCGCACGTCCGCCAGGGTCGTCCAACCCGCGGCTCGTGCTCGCGTCACCAAGCCGCCGACCCGCCGCTCACCGGTTGCCGCTCGCCGGTTGCCGGTTGCCGGTCGCCGGTCACAGGTTGCCGGCCAGCTCGGCCGCGAGCCGGCCGGCCCGCCTGGCCCGGTACTCCTGGACGGTCAGGTTCTGCAGCCGCGAGTAGCTGCCGGACTCGTTGTCGACGAAGCCCACCGACGACACATGCGGCTCGATGACATGGATCTTCTGCAGGGGAGTGACGATCAGCAGCTGGAGCCCGAGCCGCTCGAACAGGCCGAGCGCGAACCTGGTCGACGCGTCCGACCCGCGGCCGAACGCCTCGTCGATGACGACGAAACGGAACGTCTTCGGACCCGCGTCGAGCTTGAACTGGTAGGCCAGCGACGCCGCCAGGATCGTGTAGGCGAGCTTCTCCTTCTGCCCGCCGGACTTGCCGCCCGAGTCGGTGTAGTGCTCCCGTTCCGTGTCGTCGGCCAGCGACCGTTCCGACGCGGAGAACACGAACCAGTTCCGTACGTCGGTGACCCGCCGGGTCCACACCCGGTCCGCCTCGGCCTGCCCCTGCCTGCCACGAAGCCGCTCGACGATCCGGCTGACCTGCAGGAACTTCTCCTCGGAGTACTGGTCGGACTCGCCGCCGGGCCCGAGGGACCCCTCGGTGCAGGCCCGCAGGTCCGCGCGGAACTGCCGTACCTCGGTGTGTGGCGTGTCCTCCAGCTCCAGGCGGATGAACGTGCCCGGGTTGTACTCGATCGACGTCAGCGAGGCGTTGATCGTCTCGACGCGGCGGCGGATCAGGTCGCGCTGCTTGTTCAGCTCCGCCTGGAACATCGCGATGTCCCGGATGGTGTTGGTGTTGAGGGAGGTCTTGAAGTCCGCCTCGAACCGGGGCAGGTCGTCGCGCACCAGCCGAGTGTGCAGCTCCCGGAACCCGCCGACCGCCTCGACCGAGGCGTCGAGCTCGGCGGTCTCCAGCGGGTACTCCTGGCGGAACCTGCTCATCTTCGCGACGAGCCTGTTGGCCGCCTTGGACCGCCGCTCGCCGACCTGCCGGGACTCCTGCCGGATCGCGTCGTCGAGCACGCCGCGTGCCGCCGCCCACTCCTGCGGCGTCGACGGGCCCCGCTCGGACAGGCGCTGCTCGGACAAGCGCCGCTCGGACAGGCGCTGCTCGGACAGGCGCTGGCCGAGGCCGCCGAACCGGTCGCGGGCCGCGGCGGCGCCCGCCTCGGCCAGCGTCGCCTCGCACTGCCGGAGATCCTTCTCGGCCAGGTCGGCGCGTTCGCCGTACCGCTCGACCCGGCCCCAGGTCTCCCTGCCGGTCTTCTCGGCGCCGGCGAGATCGCCCTTGACCTGCTCGAGGCGGCGCGTGACGTCCTCGAGCTCGGCGGACATGGCCTCGAGAGCCTGCTTCTCCCGCGTCAACGCGTCGACGGCGGCGACCACCGAGCGCCAGTCGAGGTCCGCCCAGGCCCGGGTGTCCGCCAGCAGGCCGGCGGTGCGCAGCCGGGCGTCGACGTCGTCGAACTCGCGGCTCAGCGTCCGCAGCTGCCCATCAAGATCGTTGAGTTCGGTCTGGACCTCGGCCGCCCGGGCGAGGATTGCGGCGATCTTCCGCTCGTTGCTCCAGCCCAGCACGTACTTCGTGCGGTCGTCGACCCGCCACCGGTCGTCCTTCTCGTGCCGGCCGCCGGAGTGCTTGACCTGGCCTGCGCGGGTCACCGCCTTGCCCGCCCGACGGAAGTCGTCCATCGAGGTCACACACTCGTAGTCGGCCCGGGTCTCCAGCTCGCGCCGCAGCCACGGCAGGAACGGCGAGTCCTCCTTCAGGTCGAGCCGGTGCAGCAGCAGCGCGCGCCCCGGCTCGGCCGGGCGCTGGCGCGGCGGGGGCAGCGACGCCGGCACCCGGTAGTAGACCAGCCGGGCGCGCAGGTGGTTGCGGTCGATCCAGTCGGACGCGGCCGGGTAGTGCTCCTCGGGGACGAGCAGCGCGAGGCCGAAGCCGTGCAGCAGCCGCTCGGCCGCGCCCTCCCATTCCCGGAACCGGGTGGAGACCTGGATCAGCTCGCCCGCGAACGGCAGGTCCTGCGGGTCGAGGCCGGTCTCGGCGCACAGCCGGCGGCGTAGCTCCAGGCTCGGCGCCGGGATGTTGCTGCGGCGCTGCCGCAGGCTCGCGATCTCCTCCTTGAGGGCGTCGGCCTCCGTTTCGACCTCGATCCGGCGCAGCCGGACCTTGTCGCGGCGGCCCTCCACGTCGGCGCGCCGCCGGGCGAGCGTCTCGGCCAGCGCGGCCAGCTCGCGGTGGCGTTCCCCGAAGGCGGCCTCGTCGCGCACCGGCTCCAGGCCCAGCTCGGTGATCCGCTGGTCGAACCGGTCGGCGCGGTCCCGGCGGGCGCCGAGCTCGTGGCCCCACCGGGCTACCTCGCGTTCGATCTCGCCGAGCCGGCCGCCGCCGAGGCCGGCGCGCTGGAGCTCCAGCTTCTTCTCCTCGTCGCGCAGCGTGCGTACCCGGGCGTCGAGCTGCTCGGCGCGCTCGGTGTCCTGCTCGATGAGGACCTGGAGCTGGTGCCGCTCGCCACGCAGGTGCGCCGCCGTGCCGTCGGCGATGAAGTAACGGACGGCCGCCGCCTCGGCGGCCAGGGCCCGTTCCCGCCCGCCGAGCTGCTCGTACTCGTCGCAGTCGGCAAGCAGCGGGGCGAGCAGTTCCAGCTGGTCTCGGGCCCGGCGGACGGCGGCATGCGCCCGGGTGAGGTCCTCGAAATGGGTGATCACGTCGTCGACGCGCCGCTGGACGTCCTGCTTCTCCAGCATGTGGGAGCGGACGAACTCGTTCAGGTCGCCGACGGACTTCATCGACACGGTCTGGTGGAACAGCTCCATCGCCTGCTCCGACTCGATGCCGAGCAGGCGGCGGAAGGCCCGGCCGTAGGCGGGGAACTCGTCGTTCACGTCGGCGCCCGACCCGCGCAGCCGGCGTTTGAGGACGGCGATGTCCGTGCCGAAGCCGGCGAAGTCGGCGGCGATGGTGAGGCCGCGCCCGGCCGTGGCGAAGAAGCGCCGGGGCTGGCCCGGGTCGTCCGGGAGCTGCCAGAAGACCTGCGCGAGGCTGACCGTCGCGGCCAGGGCCTCGTTGACGAACACGCCGAGCAGCACCGAGTAGGTGGCGCCGCCGGTGCGCAGGCCGACGGGGCGCGAGCCGCCGGTCGACTCGTTGCGCTCCGACTTGTAGTGCCCCTCGACATAGGAGCGCAGCGTCCGCTCCCGGGCGTCGGCGCCCGCCGCCCGGTTGTAGGAGATCCGGTGCGCGGGCAGCAGGAGGGTGGTGAGCGCGTCGACGACCGTGGACTTCCCCGAGCCGATGTCCCCGGTGAGCAGGCCGTTGTCACCGCCGACCCGCAGCGTCCAGACCCGCTGGTGGAAGGTGCCCCAGTTCAGCACCTCCAGGCGGTCGAGCCGGAAACCAGCTCGGGGCTCAGGCTCAGTAGCCGGGGCCGAAGCGACCGCCGATGGCTGCGGCCCGGTGGCGCCAGCATCGGCGGTGTCAGCGTCCACGGTGTCGGCGTCCGTGGCGGCAGCGGTCGGCACGGTCATGCGGAAGCCTCCTCGGCCGGCCCGGTCAGCGACGCGGCGTACCGGGCGAGCCCCTCCTCGAACCCCGCCAGCCACTGGGCGTCGACGAACGCCTTCAGGATGCGGCGCACCTCGTAGGTCTCGTCAGACCCGGGCAGCTTGCGCAGGAACCCCAGCTCGACGACCTTCCCGAGGTGGCCGTCGATCTCGTCGACGATCCGTGCCTCGTTGCGGCCGGCCGGCAGGAACATGCGCATCATCTCGACGACGTCCCCGCGGGCCAGCACGAGCCGGGTGTCGGTGTTGTCGGTGTCGAACTCGGCCAGGCGCTTGCGCAGCAGCGCCAGCAGCAGGCTGACCGGGAACGACAGCGCACGCCGGGCGACGAGCCGCGGCGGGCCGTCCTCGCCGTCGTCGTCCGGTCGCGACCGCAGGAACGCGTAGCCCTCGGCCTCGTCCACGATGACCTGCAGGCCCATCACCGCGACGTAGTCGGACACCGCCGCGCGCAGGCCAAGCAGGTGGCGCCAGACCTTCTCGTGCTGGTCCCGGTAGACGGGCCCCTTCATCAGGGTGGTGGCGACGAGCGGCAGGTCGAGGTCCGCCCGGGGCGCCGTCCGCGCGGCGGTCCCGGCGCGCCCGCCGGCCGGGCTGGACCCGGTCTCAGCCATCCGTGCCTCCCCACTCCTCGGTGCCGACGCCTGTCCCGGTGCCGGTGCCGGCTCCTTCGACTGGCACCGCGGCCCAGCCGGCACGCACGTATGTCACCCGGGGCAGGGTGGCCGTCCGCGTCCAGCCGTCGCCGTCGACCCACGTCACCTCGTCCGTGGCGTGCTCGTCGAAGACCACCGTGAAGCCGTCGTCGCCCAGCGACAGGTAGGTGACGAGCTCGGCGAGGCCGCGTTCCAGCGGCCGCTGCGCCACCAGCGCCGCGAGGCCGACCCGAGGCCGGCTGGCCAGCGCGTCGCGCACCGCTCCCGTGAGCTCGGCCGGGTCGACGTACACCTGCTCGTACAGCGCGTCCGACGCGAAGTCGTCGGTACCTTCCTGAAGGCCGTCGCTGTCGAGGGCGGCCTTGCGCTTCGGCGCGTACAGGCGCCGCTCCATCGGCAGGACGACGCGGGGCGCCGACTCGTCCAGCTCGGCGCCGGGCGGCGAGGCGCCGGCGTCGCGCAGCCGCAGGGCGTGGGCCTCGATGCCGCGCAGGATCTCGCCGATCCGGCGGTTCTCCAGCCACACCCGGTCGTCGAGGAACCGGCGAAGCTGCGCGGACAGCAGCCGCACCGTCGCCTGCGTGCGCTCGCCAGCGGTCAGCCAGTCGTAGTGGATGGTGCGCAGCCGCTGGTCGGCGGCCGAGAGCGCGGGAAGCGCCAGCACCTGGTCGAGGAGCTCCGTGAACTGCGCCTGGCGGTCGGCGGAGAGCAGGAAGTCGTAGAAGGCGCCGAAGCTCCTGCCCTGGTCGGACTCGGTGATGCTGCCCCGGTTGCTGAGCACCTCGTCGAGCAGATCGCCCTTCGCGCCGTCGAAGGCGGCGATCTGGACGCGCAGGCTCCGGTCGAGCTCGCGGAAGTTCGTCTCGACCTGGCGGAAGTCCGCCAGCAGCTCGCGCGCCATGTCGGAGAACTGCTGGAACCGGTCCCGCTGGGCCGACGGGTCGAGCACGTCGAGCTCGCCGCGGCTGACCCGGTCGATCTCCCGGTCGAGCGCCGCGCGCTGGCGCCGCAGCTCGTCCAGGCGCCGCTGCGGGTCGGTCTCGGTCCCGAGCGCCATCTGCCGGAGCAGGTCGAACAGGGTGTTCAGCCTCGACTCCGTGCCCACGAACGTCCTCGCCCGCAGCCCGGTGAGGAAGGACACGACCTGCTCCAGCGCCGGGGTCGCATCGAAGTGGGGCTCGTCCGTGCCGGGCGGGTAGTACTTGCGCAGCCAGCCCTGCTCCGCGCTCGCCCAGTCCTCCAGGTAGGCCTTCGCGGGCCGGGGGTACGCGGCCTCGCCCAGCCGCTGATTGAGCGCGTAGAGCGTGTCGTCGAGCCGGTCGGTGAGCGCCGACGCGGCGATGTCCCGGACGTTCTCGTCGACGAAGACCTGACCGAGGAAGCTGACGACGAGCGGCGCGTGCTCGGCGCGCAGCAGGCGCCAGGCCGCGTTGCGCCGAAGCAGCTCGACGGTGTCGTAGTCCAGCACCGCCTCGCTGTCCACGCCGTTTCCTCCCGTGCCGTTTCCTCTGTGCCGTCTTCTGCCGCCAATCTGTGATCGTAGACGGCACGTCCGACAACGGTGCGTGCCCGGCAGTTCGTCCCGGCGTGAGCGCGACCGTTCCAGGCCTCGACCGGCAACGCTTCTGGCCCAGCGGCGCACACCCGACAGCGTCGGCGGTACCCGGCATGAGAAGGGCACTCACAAGAAACGTACTTCTGACGTCTGGCGGACCGGTGGACCGGTGGACCGGTGGTGGCTCGAGGACCTGGCCGGTTCGGCAGCCTGCTGGCACGTTCGGGTGGGAGCCGCGAGGTACTAGAGGGTGCGCTCCGGCGCCTGGTCGTACGTTCGGACTGCCCGCCGGCGGCCAGGGCGCCGCAGGAACCCGGTGGCTGAGGCGGTCTCGGGGCCGAGACAGGGAAGGCCGACGGATTGCGGCGCGACGATAGGCCTGGCGGCCGGGCATGCTGGAAGACGGCGAGGTCGTGGACGGTCGGTCGGTGGCCAAGTGGCCGGGCGCGGGGAGGCGTGACGTGACGGCGGAGACCGGAGCGCGCGTGGTGCCGTTGGAGCTGCTGCCGCACCTGCGGCGGGCGCGTGACCACATCGACCGGCACTACCGCGAGCCGCTCGACCTCGACGAGCTCGCCCGGGTCGCGCGGGTGTCGAAGTTCCATCTCGTCCGCTGCTTCGAGGCGACCTATGACGAGACGCCGATCCGCTACCTCACCCGCCGCCGGATCGAGCGCGCCCAGGACCTGCTCCGGCACGCCAACCTGACGATCACCGAGATCTGCATGCTGGTCGGCTTCTCGAGCCTCGGATCCTTCTCCACCCGGTTCACCCGGCTCGTCGGTGAGACGCCCACCGCCTACCGCGACCGGTGGGCGGCCCGCGGAGCCCCGCACGTCCCAGGCTGCTACCTGTTCATGCGCGGATCGATGGATCTGCGCGGCACCGCGGGCGGTCGATCGGCCCCGGCCGGCGACGAGCGGACCGGCAACGACGAACGGACCGCCAACGGCGAGCAGGCTGGCAGCGGCGGCCAGGCTCGCGACACCGGCTGGAATCGGAACGACGGCCCGACCGGGGCCTCGCCTCCACCTCCGCGACTGCCCGCGGACTTGCGCAATCTCGGAGAAGCCGTCTCCACCAGGTCAGGCCTACGCTGACCTCATGATCACGAACATCTCGCTGGTGACTGTCTACTGCCTCGACCAGGAGAAGACCCGCGACTTCTACGTCGACCTGCTCGGCTTCGAGGTGCGGACCGACGTCACGATGGGCGAGAACTTCCGCTGGCTCACCATCGGGCACCCGAGCCAGCCGGCGCTGGAGGCCACGCTCATGATCCCCGGCCCGCCGCTCGACGAGGAGGCGGCCGACTTCTACCGCCGCCAGCTCGGCAAGGGGCAGCTCGGCGGCCTCGGGCTGACGGTCGACGACTGCCGCAAGACCTACGAGGAACTGACCGCCAAGGGCGTCGAGTTCATCCAGGAGCCGTCCGACCGGCCCTACGGCGTCGAGGCCGTCATGCGCGACAACGCCGGCAACTGGCTGGTCCTCGTCGAGCCCCGAGAGTTCAACCCCGGCGACTTCGCCTGACCGCCGCCCCGGCGCCCCGCGTCGCGTCTTCGCGGCGTCGCGTCTTCGCGTCTTTGCCTGACCGTCGCCGCCCCGGCGTCGCGTCGCCGGCGGGCTCGGCACCGTCGACGCAGGTGAAATGGGGGTCGAGGTGGCCACCTCGACCCCCATTTCACCTGCGCGACGAACCAGGAAGCGCTGTTTCGGCTTCGCCCGTGCCGCCGTCGAGGAGGCCCGCCTCGGAGGTCTGGACCTTGGCGCCCACCTTCCTGGGCTCGCCGGACTTCACCGTGATGACGCCGGCCAGGATGAGGACGCCGCCGACCAACTGGACCGGCCGGGGCAGCTCGGCGAGCAGCAGCCAGGCGAAGCCGAGCGCGGCCACCACCTCGAACAGGGCGACGAACGAGGCCAGGCGGGGCCCGAGCCGGCGGCTCGCGGCGATTCCCGTGCAGTAGGCCAGCGCGCAGGCGATCAGGCCGATGAGCGCCAGCGGCAGCCACCAAGACACCGTCATGTCCCGGTAGGTCACCGGTGCCGTCGACGCGGCCATCGGCACCGCGCCGGCCGCGCCGGCGACCGCCAGCGCGGCTGCTCCGACGACGAGGCCTCCCGCGGCGAACACGATCGGCGGCAGCCCCGTGTCGTCGGCCGCGGACAGCACGAAGTAGATCGCCGCGCCGACCATCGCGCCGAGCGCCCACAGCACGCCGGCCAGGCTCACCTGGGTGCCGTCGACCAGGTCGAGCACGCCGACGAGCCCGACGGCCGAGAGCGCCGCGCCGCCGAGCGTCCGCCGTCCCGGCCGCTGCCCGTGCCGCGCCCACAGCCACAGCACCACCAGCACCGGAGCTGTGTACTCGACGAGCAGCGCCGAACCGACTTCCATGTGGTCGACCGCGTTGAAGTAGCACAACTGGCAGCCGGCGACCGCGACCAGCCCGTACGCGACCAGCAGCCCGGCGTTGCGGCGCAGCAGCCGCCACCGTCCGCGCAACACGACCAGCGCCGGCACGAGCAGCACGGCCGCCCCGATCGTCACCCGGGCCGTGACGGCGGCTCCCGCGGTCCATCCGCTGTCGAGCAGCCCGCGTGCGAGCGCTCCCGACATCCCGAACGACGCGGCGGAGATGAGCGCCAGCAACGTCCCGACAGCGGGGTTTTTGGCGCCGGCGCTGGCCTCGGCCTCGACGCCGGTCCTGGCCCCGGCCTCGACGCTGCGCCCAGGACCGGTCCCGACCCCGGCGCCGGTCTCGGTTACTGCCCCGCTGGCGGAGGCCGCGCCGCCAGCGGGGCCCCGCCACCCGGCTGTGGCGGCGCTGCCCGCCGTTGCCGCGCCCGACGGGACCGGCGCCTGTGCGTCATAAGTCAGGGACCTCATGACCAATGACGCTATGGGTGATCGGCGTAATATGTCAACGTGCTGTTCACTCATGACACCGAGGCGTCGCTGCTCGCGGCGGTCTGGCTGGTCAACTCGGCCGAGCCGCCGGACACGCTGGAGACGGTGGAGCAGCTCGAGGAGTTCTTCGACGAGTTCCGGTACACCGGCCGGCATGACGCGGACGAGGCGGAGCTGGCCGCGGTCCGCGCGCTGCGGCCGTCACTGCGCCGCCTTCTCACCAGCGGCAGGGACGTTGCCGCCGAGCTGACCAACCAACTGCTCGCCGACGCCCAGGCCGTGCCCCGCCTCGTCCGCCACGGCGGCTTCGACTGGCACATCCACGCCGTCCCCCCGGACGTGCCGCTCGCCAAACGGATCACGACTGAGACGGCGATGGCCATGATCGACGTGATCCGTCTCGACGAGATGTCCCGCCTCGCGGTCTGTGCCGCGGACGGCTGCGACGGCCTGGTCGTCGACCTGTCCCGAAACCGCTCCCGGCGGTTCTGCTCGACCGCCTGTGGCAACCGCGAGGCCGTCGCCGCCTACCGGGCGCGCCGCCGGACGCCGACCAGTTAGAAAACCTGCTCCTGCCTGGCAAGGAAAAGTCGCTGGACCTCGATCCGCCGGGCGACGCAGGCTCTGCCTGCGGGGTTCTGGGAAGCGAGGTGCCCCGCGGTCGCGCGGAAACGATGTTCTTGGGTCGGCTCGGCCGACGTCTCTGAGGCCGCTGACGGATGGCCGGTCGAAAGGTGTGCGCGATGACGAAGCGGGGCTGGGCGCTGTTCGCGGCGATGAGCGTGATCTGGGGAATCCCGTACCTGCTCATCAAGGTGGCGGTCGAAGGAGTGTCGGGGCCGGTGCTGGTGCTGGCCCGCACAGCGGTCGGCGCGCTGGTGCTCGCGCCGCTCGCGCTGCGGGACCGGCACGGCCGGGCCCAGGTGGCGAGGCACTGGAAGCCGATCCTCGCCTTCGCCACCATCGAGATCCTCGGCCCGTGGATCCTGCTCTCGGACGCGGAACAGCACCTGTCCAGCTCGCTGACCGGCCTGTTGGTCGCCGCCGTCCCGGTCATCGCAATCGTCGTGACCCGGCTCGCCGGCGGCACGGAGCGGATCACGCCGGCCCGCTGGCTCGGCCTCGCGGTCGGGACCGGCGGGGTTGCGGCGCTTGCCCTGCACGGCATCGACGGTTTCGGCGCCTGGCCGGTGATCGAGGTTCTTGCCTGCGCGGTCTGCTATGCGGTCGCACCGCTGATCGCCGTCCGCCGGCTCGGCGACGTGCCGTCGCTGCCGATGACCGCCGCCTGCCTGACGTTCGCCGCGCTCGTCTACACCGGCCCGGCCGTCGCGACCTGGCCGGATGCCGTCCCGAGCGGCCGGGTCCTCGGGGCTCTCGTCGCGCTCGGCCTGATCTGCACGGCGCTGGCGTTCGTCCTGTTCTTCGCGTTGATCCGCGAGGTCGGCAACGCCCGGGCCACCGTGATCACCTACGTCAACCCGGCGGTCGCGATCGCCGCCGGCGCGGTCTTCCTCGACGAGTCGCTGACCTGGTCCATAGGCGTCGGCTTCGTGCTGATCCTCGCCGGCTCGGTCCTCGCCACCAGCTCCCCGCGCCCCCCGGCCGACCTGGCCGACCCGGCCGATGTAGTAGCCGACCCGGCTCCCGTCATCCCGTCCGCTGTCGTCGACGTCGTCAACTGACCTGGCGTTTCGCGTAGCGGGCGCGGAGGTCGACCTTGCGGACCTTGCCGCCGGCGTTGCGGGGGAGGGCGTCGACGATCTCGATGGCGGTCGGCTTCTTGTACGAGGCGAGCCGGTCGTTCGTCCAGGTGAGGATGTCGTCGAGCGTCGGCGGGTCGTCCGGGTCGGCCGGCTCGATCACCGCCAGCGGCGTCTCGACCCAGCGTGGGTGCGGGACGCCGATGAGGGCCACGTCGCGCACTTTCGGGTGGCCGGACAGGGCGCTCTCGACCTCGGCGCAGTAGATGTTCTCGCCCCCGGATATGATCATGTCCTTCTTCCGGTCGACGACGTAGAGGAATCCCTCGTCGTCCTCGCGCACGAGGTCGCCGGAGTGGAACCAGCCGCCGGCGTATGCCGCCGCGGTCGCCTCAGGGTTGCGCCAGTAGCCGGCCATGAGCCCCGGCCCCCGGTAGACGATCTCCCCGACCTCGCCGCGCGGCACGTCCCGCATCTCGTCGTCGACGATGCGCACCGCCACCGTCGGCACTGGCCGGCCGACCGACCCCGGCTTGCGCGGCGCGTCGACGCCGTCGAGGACGCAGGTGACCGGCGACATCTCGGTCTGGCCGAAGACGGCGACGTTCGCGACGCCGGGGAACGTGGCCGCCATCGCCGCGAGCGTCGACGCGAGGGCGGGCGACGCGCCCCAGGACATCGACCGCAGCGCCAGCTTCCGCTGGCGCACTCCCGGCACCTCGCACACCGCCTGCCACTGCGTCGGCACCAGGAAGGCGCTGGTGACCCGCTCGCGGTCGATCAGGTCGACGAGCGCCGCCGCGTCGAACGCGCCGGTCGGGACGACGACCGCCCGCCCGCCGGTGAGCAGCACCGGCGCCAGCGCGCCGACGCCGGCGATGTGGAACAGCGGGGCGCTGACCAGGATCGCGGCGTCGGCCTCGGCGAGCTGGTAGGAGCGCATCGCGGTGATCGCCTGCATCAGCATGTTGAGGTGCGTCAGCATCGCGCCCTTGGGATTCCCGGTCGTCCCCGACGTGTACATGATCAGGAACGTGTCGGTCTCGCGGACCCGGGTGTACGGGAATCGGCCACCCGCGACGCCGGCCGCCCCGGCCTCGTCTGGCAGGGCGGCCTCGGCCGCGACCGCCGCCTCGAAGTCCTCGGCACCGGTGCCGGCCCGCGCCGGGTCGCCGCCGACCACCAGGCAGACGTCGACCGGGGCCTGGGCGCGGGCGACGGCGACGACCGGCGCCGTCGCCGCGTCGGCCACCAGTGCGGCGGCGCCGCAGTCGGCCAGGATCCAGGCGACCTCGGCGCCGACCAGCCGGAAGTTCACCGGCACCGCGATCGCGCCGGCCCAGGCGGCGCCGAGGATCGCCTCGACGTGCTCGACCCGGTTGAGCATCAGCGTCGCGACCCGGTCGCCCGGACGGACTCCGCGCCGCACCAGCGCCGCGGCCACCCGCGACGCCCGGTCGGCGAGCTCGGACCAGGTGACAGCGCGCCCGTCGAACCGCAGGGCGACGCCGTCCGGGGACTGCTGGGCGTGCCGCACCAGCTGCGTCACCCAGGTGTACGTCCGCGCGGCCTCGAGCGCGGGGTCGACCATCCACCGGCGGCCGCTCGTGCCCGGCTCGCTCGTGCCCGGCTCGCTCGTGCCCGGCTCGCTCGTTCCCGAGACCGTCCGGTTCGTCATGGTCACCATCCGAGCCGCCTCCAGGTCCACCGGCGTCCGCCAACCTCGATTGTGTGACACCGGTCACTAAGGTTAGATCCGAACGGGCGAGTGGGGAATGCGGCGCGCTGCCGTCCCGAGAAGGGTGCGAGCCGGTCACCGAGAATCGGCGGGAAGCCGGCACGAGGCGAGATCGGCGTGGTCTGGCCTGTCGGTGCCTGGATCTACCGTGGACGCATGTGCCGCAACATCACGGAGCTGCGCGGGCTGGAGCCGGCGGCGACCGACGAGGAGATCGAGGCAGCCGCGCTGCAGTTCATCCGGAAGGTCAGCGGCCTGCGCCAGCCGCCTCCGGCCGCGGCGGAAGCGTTCGACGCCGCCGTCACGGAGGTGGCCGCCGTCGTCCACCGCCTGCTGGACGCGCTCCCGGCCCGCCGGCAGCCGCCGGCGACCATCCCGCCGCTGCGTCGCCCGGAGGTCCGCGCCCGCCTCGGCCGCTGAGACGGCTCCGATGAGTAGACCTGTCCGCCGGCGTCAGGGGGAGTCGGCGAAGACGTCCAAAAATGAGGCGGCGCGGGTGCCAGACGCGTCGTTGTAGTACTCACGGCCGCCGAGCAGGGCGAACAGGGGGACCGGGAGCCGGGTGGCGTAACGGCGCAGGCGGGCCGGCGCGTGGGAGCCGGCGAGCTGGGAAGCATGCGCGGCGAGCGACGCACGCTTCTGGCGCGCGTAGCGCCGGACGTCGACCTGGTAGGCGATCTCTCGGCGCGGGGTGAACATCACCTGAACGGCCTCGCCTCCGGCCGCTGCCCCGGCCGCCTGCGGCTGGGCCGGTGGATCGGCCCGGGACGGCTTGGACGGGCGGAACAGCGCGCCGAGCCGGCCGAAGCGGACGAGCCGCTCGATGGTCTCGCGGGGGAGCGTCACCTCGAGCACACGGACGCCGCCGACCAACTCGGCGGCGCGGGCGCCGACCTCGTGGACCCGCACATGGTCGCGGTGCCCGTACCCGCCGCGCGCGTCGTAGCTGAGCAGGACGGAAGCCTTCTCCTCGCGCAGGAGGTCGGCCACCTTTCCCGCCGCCTCGTCGAGGCCGGCGCGGGCGAACCGCTGCCGGTCCGCCGGGTCCGGGTAGAACAGCGGGCCGTGCCCGCTGTCGGCGTAGCCGAGGCAGACGACCCGGGCAGCGCCGAGGGCCTCGGCGCTTCTGTGCAGCTCGGCGACCCGGACGCGCGCCGCCGGGTCGGCGTCGTCGCCCATGTGGCCGTTGGTGGCGACCACGATCACCACCCGGTGCCCGGCGGACGCCAGCAGGGCCAGCGTCCCGCCGGACCACAGGGCCTCGTCGTCCGGATGTGCGTGCAACGCCACCACGGTGCTCACAGGTCCTCCGGACGCCTGACATAGCGGGCCTGACGTAGCGGAACGCGGCCAGCTACCCAGATCTAGCAGACGCGCCGCCGCCAGCCAGCTCGACCCGGCCCGGAATCACCGTCTGGACTCCCAGCCGCCCAGCTTTCGATGCCCACGGCACGGCCGCCGTTCAGCTCGGGCTCCGCGGCAGGCGAGCCGCCGTTCCGCTGACGCGGAGACGACGTCGTCAGCGGTTCGGGCTGGCTGCCGGCACCGGTGCCGGTGTCGGCGCTGGCGTGGTCGCGGCCGGGGTGGCGAGCGGGATCGGCGCGGCCGAGCGGGTAGAGCGCGGAGGCAGCGGAATGAGCGTGATGGGTGGCGCCCAGGTGCCCTTGGCGGTGCCGTGGGGATACGGGAGCATCGGAATCGGTGCCGCGGTGCCCGGGGCCGTGGGGTGGGGGTACGGAAGCAGCGGAATCGGCGCCCCCGAGGTGGGCGCGTGCCCGGGCGGGTTGGAATAGCCGGGGCTGACCCCCTTACAGGCCGACAGCGACGCGGCAAGGATGACAGCCGCAGTGACGGCGACGCGCAAGCGCACGAGTATCTCTCCTAGATGTGCCCGCATGGGGCGGGGGAGTCTCACGGCGCCAGGACGGCGCCATGGCGCAAAGAATCGTTGCCTCGGTGCGACATTGTGGCACGCGTCCGCCGGCAAGAGCGGCAATGGACGGTCAATAGTCGGCCACCGCGACGCAACGGCAGGTCATGGCGAATCGCCAGCCCGGCGATTTGCCAGCTCAGGACACTGCGCCTCGCCGCGAACAGGTCTCCGCCGGCTGGCGGGCTTTTTTGCCCAGCAGGTTGGGACCTTTGCCGTGAGCCCAATCGGCCGGCACGAGCGTCACAGCGACCCGCGGTTTTCACCAAAACACAAATCGCGGTCGGCAGGATTGGCGGATCCAGGCCAACGCACGCACTCAGGTTTCGCGCCCCGTCCGCTGTCAAGCGTCAGGCATCATGAGCGAGGAAAAGAGCAAATGCCTGGTAGGCGGGCACACACGAGAGCCCAGGCGGCAAGGGTCGAGGCGTCCTGGATGACACCGCCCGCGAGCATGGCGAGCCACTCGGTCTGGCTGAAGCGGCGGGCCACGAGGTCCTGCTCCTCGACGCTCGGCGCGCGCGGGCCCTCCGTCAGGTCGGTCGCGACCCAGACCTGGCATCCCTGCGTCGCATAGCCGTAGGCCGTGAAGATCCGGCCGACGTGGTCGAGCCGGCCGGCGAGCAACCCGGCCTCCTCCCGCAGCTCCGCCGCGGCCAGCACCGCCGGATCGACGTCCGGCCGGTCCTCCCAGGAGCCCTGCGGGAACTCCCAGAACCGCCCGCCAACCGGATAGCGGTACTGCTCGACGAGCCACACCCCGTCGGCGTCGACGGGGATCACCAGCGCGAAGTCCGGCTTCTCAACGACCCCGTAAATCCCAGCCGACCCATCGGGCCGGCCGATCGCGTCCTCCCGCACCCGCATCCACGGGTTCTCGTACACCACCCGGCTCGCCCGCACCGTGATCGTCCCGTCGTCGCCCGTCACACCCACCTCGCCGCGTCGCGGGCCGGATAGCGCTCCGACCACCTCACGTGGTCAATCATCACCGCGCGGCGACGAGGGGACGCGGCGGGACGGCCGAGGCAGCGGCGCCCCGTCGGGGAGCATGCGAATCTTGGGGTCGTAGGGGTGGAGCTCCCCAGGCTCGAACCGGTGGCTTCCGACCGTCCACCAGAAACGACCGGCCGGATCACCCGCGAGCCGGTACGGGCCATCCGGCGTGACTACCGCCCAGCCGCCCTGGAGCCCGATCAGGCTGACCTGGGCGATCTGGGCGATCTGGGCGATCTGGGCGATCTGGGTGGCGGCCTGTCAGCCGATCTGTCGCGTTGACGTTCGGCATGTCGCCCGCTGCCCGCCGATAGCCTCAAACCATGCGAGTGCGACGCGTCAACCCGCGCGACATCGCGTGGGAAGTGGATTGTCCGGTTTATTGTGTCTATTTCTGGACGCGCCCGGCCCATTCCAACGCGGCGCCCAGCTCCATTGAATTCGAGATCAGCGAGACCGACGTCGCGGCCGTCCTCGACTGGGCCCGGCGTACGGCCGGTGACCGCACCTTCGTCCTCTACGCGGTCTGCCCGTCAGCCGGTGGAAAGGGTCTGATCCGCCTGGCCGGCCGCGATCCGGCGGCGACCACCGGAACCGCCGGAGCCACGGCCGCGATCAGCGTTGCCCGCCCCCGCTGGTGATCAGGCCTCCCACGGCAGCCTGTCGCTCCTGGCGGGGAGTGGGTCTGTCCGATAGGAACGCAAACGGGCGACGCCCCCGTAACGAAGATCGCGTTCAGTGTCGGCTATACCTCGCTGTCCGCGTTCAACGCCGCGTTCCGCGAGCTGACCGGCAGGACGCCCACGGAGTACCGCGCCAGCTTTCTGCCCTGACGTTCCTGACGTTCGTCCCAAGGCACCGGCCGGAGGCCCTCGCCGGTCTCGCGGGCCCGGGAGGAGACCAGGGCAGGAACCGCGGGGCGGCAGGGCAGCGGCCGGGGCGCAGTCTTCGATGGATCTGTGACGTAGATGCGCATGTGGCGTAGGCACTCCTGCACCGCGGAACTGGCATCCAAGGTTAATGAGCGCTAACCTAGCGGCATGTTAGCGGCCACTAACCTCGGTTCCCACCCTCTCGGCCCGGCCGCTGGGGAGACCCTGGTCAGCAGGGTCGATGCCAGGTCGGCCCAGAGCAGGGCGAACGCGGCGCGGCATGCCGAGCTGGTGGCCCGGCTGCGCGCGCGGCTCGCCGAGGCGCGCACCGGCCCCGAGGCCGCCGTGCGCCGCCACGTCGACCGGGGCAAGCTGCTGCCGCGCGACCGGGTCGACGGGCTGCTCGACCGTGGCAGCCCCTTCCTGGAGCTCTCGCCGCTCGCCGCCGACGGGATGTACGACGGCGACGCGCCGGGCGCCGGCATCATCACCGGGGTCGGCCGGGTTGCCGGCCGGGAGTGCGTGATCGTCGCGAATGACGCGACCGTCAAGGGCGGCACGTACTACCCGATGACGGTGAAGAAGCATCTGCGCGCCCAGGAGGTGGCGCTGCACAACCGGCTGCCCTGCGTCTACCTGGTCGACTCGGGCGGCGCTTTCCTGCCCCGCCAGGACGAGGTCTTCCCGGACCGGGAGCACTTCGGCCGGATCTTCTTCAACCAGGCGACGATGTCCCGCCTCGGCATCTCGCAGATCGCCGCGGTGCTCGGCTCGTGCACCGCGGGCGGCGCCTACGTACCGGCGATGAGCGACGAGGCGGTGATCGTGCGCGACCAGGGCACGATCTTCCTTGGTGGTCCGCCGCTGGTGAAGGCGGCCACCGGCGAGGTGGTCTCGGCCGAGGAGCTCGGCGGCGGCCTGCTGCACGCGCGTACGTCCGGTGTCACCGACCACCTGGCCGAGGACGACGCCGACGCGCTGCGGATCGTCCGCCAGATCGTCGGCGCGCTCGGCCCGCGCGCGCCGCGCCCGTGGGACGTCGTGCCGACCGAGGCACCCGCCGTCGACCCGTCGACGCTGTACGCCGCCGTCCCGACCGATCCGAAGGTTCCGTACGACGTCCGTGAGGTGATCGGCCGGGTCGTCGACGGCAGCCGGTTCGCCGAGTTCAAGCGGGAGTACGGCTCGACGCTGGTCTGTGGCACGGCGCGGATCCACGGCCATCCGGTCGGGATCGTCGCGAACAACGGGGTGCTGTTCAGCGAGTCGGCGCTGAAGGGGGCGCATTTCGTCGAGCTGTGCGACGCCCGGTCGGTCCCGCTGCTGTTCCTGCAGAACATCACCGGGTTCATGGTGGGCCGGGAGTACGAGGCCGGTGGCATCGCCAAGCACGGGGCGAAGATGGTGACGGCCGTGGCCTGCGCGCGGGTGCCGAAGTTCACCGTCGTCATCGGCGGGTCGTTCGGCGCCGGCAACTACTCGATGTGCGGCCGGGCGTACTCGCCCCGGTTCCTGTGGATGTGGCCGAACGCGCGGATCTCCGTGATGGGCGGCGACCAGGCGGCGGCGGTGCTGGCCACGATCCGCCGCGACCAGCTCGAAGCCAGGGGGCAGGACTGGGGTGCCGAGGCCGAGGAGGCGTTCCGAGGGCCGATCCGGGACCAGTACGAGGCCCAGGGCAGCCCGTTCTACTCGACGGCGCGGCTCTGGGATGACGGCGTGATCGACCCGGCCGACACCCGGACCGTTCTGGGCCTGGCGCTGTCCGCCGCGGCGAACGCCCCGCTCGACGAGCGCGGCTACGGCGTCTTTCGGATGTGAGTTCGGATGTGCGTGAGGTCTTCCACGTGTGAGGAACCCGCCGCGACGGAAACAGCAGAAATGAATGAACAGGTGGGTGGGGCGATGTTCGACACGGTGCTGGTGGCGAACCGCGGGGAAATCGCGGTTCGGGTGATCCGAACCTTGCGGCGGCTCGGGATCCGTTCGGTCGCGGTCTACTCGGACGCGGACGCCCGCGCTCGCCATGTCCGCGAGGCCGACGTCGCGGTCCGGATCGGCCCGGCGCCCGCGCGCGAGTCGTACCTGAACACGTCCGCGGTGCTCTCCGCGGCCTGGGCGACGGGCGCCCGCGCCATCCATCCGGGCTATGGCTTCCTGTCCGAGAACCCCGGATTCGCCCGCGCCTGCGCTGAGGCGGGCATCGCCTTCGTCGGTCCGCCGGTGCGGGCGATCGAGGTGATGGGTGACAAGATCGCTGCCAAGCGGGCGATGGCCGCGGCGGGCGTGCCCGTGGTGCCCGGCCGGGCCGAGCCGGGCATGGACGCGGTGGCGCTGGCCGCGGCCGCCGACGAGATCGGCTACCCGGTGTTGATCAAACCGTCGGCTGGCGGCGGTGGCAAGGGCATGCGGGTCGCGCGGGCGGCGGGAGAGCTGGGTGAGGAGATCGCATCGGCTCGGCGTGAGGCGGCGAACGCCTTCGGTGATGACACCCTGTTCCTCGAGCGTTACGTCGACCGGCCGCGCCACATCGAGGTACAGGTCCTCGCCGACACGCACGGCAACGTCATCCACCTCGGCGAGCGCGAGTGCAGCCTCCAACGACGCCACCAGAAGATTATCGAGGAGGCGCCGTCGGCGCTGCTCACGTCGCTGCCCGGCGGCGCGCAGGTCCGGGATCGGATCGGCGCCGCCGCCGTCGCCGCCGCGGCGGCCGTCGGCTACGTCGGCGCCGGCACGGTCGAGTTCATCGTCGCGGGCGACGAACCGGAGACCTTCTACTTCCTGGAGATGAACACCCGGCTGCAGGTCGAGCACCCGGTCACCGAGCTGGTCACCGGCGTCGACCTGGTCGCCGAGCAGCTGCGGGTCGCCGCCGGCGAGCCGTTGCAGCTGCGGCAGGCCGACGTCATCCTGTCCGGTCACGCCGTCGAGGCCCGCGTCTATGCAGAGGATCCGGCCCGCGGCTTCCTGCCGACCGGCGGGGAGATCCTCGCGCTCGCCGAACCGACGGGGGAGGGAGTGCGGGTCGACTCCGGGGTCGCGGCCGGGACGACGGTGGGGTCCGACTACGACCCGATGCTGGCCAAGGTGATCGCTTGGGCGCCGGACCGAGCCGGCGCGCTGCGCAGGCTCGACACGGCGCTCGCGAGCACCGTGCTGCTCGGCGTCACCACCAACATCGGCTTCCTGCGCTCGCTGCTCGCCCACCCTGACGTCGGCGCCGGCGCGCTGGACACCGGCCTCGTCGAACGTCACCTCGCCGAGCTCGCGGCCGTTCGCCCGGCCGAGGCCGGCGCCGTGGGCGCCCTCGGCGCGTCTCTCGGCGCCGCCGGCCGGCCGACCGCCGACGCGCTCGCCGTGTACGCGCTCGCGCAGCTGGCGCGCCTGGAACCGGCCGGGCCAGTCGTCGACCCGTGGGAGGTCCCGTCCGGCTGGCGGATCGGCGAGGACGCCTGGCTGAGCTGGACGGTTGACGTGGGCGGCGGCGCCCGCCACCGGGTGGAGGTGCGTGGCCGGCCCGCAGCCGCGACGGTGCGCATTGACGGGCGGGCACCGATCGCCGCCAGCCTCACGCGGGCCGGCGGGCAGCCAGGCGTTGCCGGCGGTGCGGTTGGCACGGGCAGTACCAGTCGTGTGGGCGGTGCGGTTGGCACGGGCAGTACCAGTCGCATGGGCGGTGCGGTTGGCACCGGCAGCGTGGGTTCCGCCAGCGGCGGCCTGGCTGGCGTCGAGCGGCTGCTGGTGACGCTTGACGGCGTGACCAGCGGCTGGAACGTGGCGGACGGCCCTGTCATGCCCGGCGCGGCCAGTCCAGTGCTGTGGGTCGGTTCCTACGGGGCCGCCTGGCCGTTGACGGAATGGGTGCGCGAGCCGGGCGCGGCCACGGCCGCGGCCGGCGACGGGCAGGCCCGCAGCCCCATGCCCGGCACGGTCATCGCGCTCGACGTCGCCGCCGGCGACGCGGTGGTGCAGGGGCAGCGGCTTGCCGTCGTCGAGGCGATGAAGATGGAGCACGCCGTCACCGCACCGGTCACCGGCCTGGTCAAGGACGTCCTGGTAGGCGTCGGCGCACGGGTCGCCCTCGACGCCCTGCTGGCTGTCGTCGAGCCAGCCACCGCCGAGGCCACCGCCGAGGCCACCGCCGACGCCGACGCCGACGCGCGAGCCGGCCAGCTGCGCGCGGCCACGCGAGCTGACCAAGTGAGGAGTCCCCATGCCTGACACCCGGCTCACCGACGAGCAGGAGGCGCTGCGCAGGACCGTCGAGGAGTTCGCCCGCGAGGTCGTCGCCCCCGTGGCCGCGCATCACGACGAGACGAAGACGTTCCCGTACGAGGTCGTCGCCCAGATGGGCAAGCTGGGCCTGTTCGGGCTGCCGTTCCCGGAGGAGCTCGGCGGGCAGGGCGCCGACTACTTCACGCTGTGCCTGGCGATCGAGGAGCTGGCCAGGGCCGACTCGTCGGTCGCGATCACGCTGGAGGCCGGCGTCGGGCTCGGCGCGATGCCGATCTACCGGTTCGGTACCGAGGAGCAGCGCCGGGAATGGCTGCCGGCGCTGACGAGCGGGCAGGCGCTCGGCGCGTTCGGCCTGACCGAGCCCGGGGCCGGCAGCGACGCGGGCGGCACCCGCACCAGCGCCCGTCTCGAGGGCGACGAATGGCTGATCAACGGCTCGAAGGCGTTCATCACCAACTCGGGTACCGACATCACCCGCGTCGTCACCGTCACCGCCGTCACCGGCCGTTCCGAGAGCGGCAAGCCGGAGATCTCCACGATCATCGTTCCGGTGCCGACGCCCGGTTTCACCGCCGAGCCCGCGTACTCCAAGGTCGGCTGGCACGCCTCCGACACCCATCCGCTGACCTTCGTCGACGTGCGGGTGCCGGCGGCGAACCTGTTGGGCGAGCGCGGCCGTGGCTACGCGAACTTCCTGCAGATCCTCGACGAGGGCCGGATCGCGATCTCGGCCCTGTCGGTCGGCCTCGCGCAGGCCTGCGTCGACGAGTCGGTCAAGTACGCGAAGGAACGGCAGGCGTTCGGCGCCCCGATCGGCACCTACCAGGCCATCCAGTTCAAGATCGCCGAGATGGAGGCGCGGACGCACGTCGCCCGCACCGCCTACTACGACGCCGCGGCCAGGATGCAGGCCGGCGTGCCGTTCAAGAAGGAGGCGGCGATCGCCAAGCTGTTCTCCTCGGAGGCGGCGGTGACGAACGCCCGCGAGGCGACGCAGATCTTCGGCGGCTACGGCTTCATGAACGAGTACCCGGTGGCCCGCCACTGGCGCGACGCCAAGATCCTCGAAATCGGCGAAGGCACCTCCGAGGTCCAGAAGATGCTCATAGCCCGCCACCTGGGCCTGTAGCGATCGCCCGGCGGTGCTCGGGGGCATCGTCGCTTTCGTCCACCCTGGTACTGTTGGGTCGGACAGTGTCTAAGTAGTTAGGGGGTGTGTATAGTGTGTGTATGGCGAGGGTGAACATCACGGTGCCTGATGACCTGCTGGCGCGCGCGAAGGCTGCTGGACTGAATGTCTCGCGCGTGAGTGCCGCCGCGCTGGCTGACGAGCTTGACCGGCAGGCGAAGATCGCCGAGCTGAATGCCTACCTCACCGACTTGGAGAACGAGCTAGGTCCCATCCCGGCCGACGAGGCCGCGGCAGCGCACGAATTCGTGGACCGACTCGAGGCGGCAGTCCGTGACGCTGGTTCTTGACGCGGGTGGCGTGTCCGGACTCGTGGGTGAGCGCGCCCTGCTGGCGGCGATGCGAGACCGTGGGCATTGGCCCCCGATGTTCCCGCGGTCGTTCTCACCGAGGCTCTGACAGGCGACCATCGGCGTGACTTCCACGCCAACCACCTGCTGCGTGCCTGTCGAATTCGTGATGTCGACGAGCTGACCGCTCGTGAGGGTGCCAGGCTGAGGACGGCCACCGGCCGTGCTGGAACCATCAGCGCCACCGACGCGGTGGTCGCCGCCTATGCGTCCACCGTCCATGACCCCGTCGTCCTCACGAGCGACCCTTCGGATCTGAAGGCTCTCACCGCCCGCACCCTGCGGCCTGTGGTGGTCCTGGCCACCTGAGCAGGAGGCGACGTCCGTGACCGCGAAAGCAGGTTGGCCGGCCGGGTCGGACATACTTCGACCTTCGACCTTCGATCGTCGACCCGGCCGGCGAGCGGCACCTAAGCGTCGATCTTCCGCGAGGCGTCGGCCGGTGTGGTGGAGGACTCCTGCCGCGGGACGGCCACGGCGGTGGCCGTCGCGGTGATCGTTGGCGCGGGCCTGGGTGCGGGCTTGCGGGTGCCGCCGAGGAAGGTGGGCAGCAAGGCCGGGGCGGCGGAGCTGCCGGCGGCGCGGATCGACTGACGCAGCGACGCCATCGTCGCGGACAGGGCGGTCGGCTCGTAGCCGCAGTGCGCCATGCAGTTGTCGCAGCGCGGGTCGCGGCCCCGGCCGTACGACTCCCAGTCGGTGGTGTCGAGTAGCTCCTGGTACGACTTCGCGTAGCCGTCGCCCATCAGGTAGCAGGGCTTCTGCCAGCCGAACAACGAGTACGACGGAATTCCCCACGCCGTGCAGGCGAAGTCGACCTTTCCTTCGAGGAAGTCGAGGAAAAGCGGCGAGTGGTTGATCCGCCAGCGGTCGCGGCGGCCCTCGGAGAACGCTTCGCGGAAAAGTTGCCGGGTCTCCTCGACGCCCATGAACTTGTCCTGGCCGGGCGCCTTCTCGTAGGCGTACGCCGGCGAGAGCATCATCCCGTCGACCTTCAGGTCATTGTTGAGGTAGTCGAGCACCTCGATCACGGTCTGCGGGGTGTCGGTGTTGAAGAACGTCGTGTTGGTGGTGACCCGGAAACCGCGCCGCTGGGCGTCCCTGATGGCGTCCACCGCCTGGGCGAAGACGCCCTTCTTCGCCACTGACTCGTCGTGCCGGTCCTCGAGGCCGTCGATGTGCACCGCGAGCGAGAGATACGGTGACGGGCGCAGCTTGTCGATCTTCTTGGGCAGGAGCAGCGCGTTCGTGCACAGGTAGATGAACTTCTTGCGCTGCACCAGGCCTTCGACGATCTGCTCGACCTGCGGATGCATGAGCGGCTCGCCGCCGGCGAGGCACACCACCGGGGCGCCGCACTCGTCGACGGCGGCGAGGGCCTGCTCGACCGGCATTCGCTGCTTCAGCACGTCCGCAGGGTGCTGGATCTTCCCGCAGCCCACACAAGCGAGGTTGCAGGCGAACAACGGCTCCAGCTCCAGGGTTATCGGAAACTTCTTCCGGCCCGCGAGCCGCTGCTTCAGAATATACGCGCCGATTTTGACGGCCTGCCGCCGAGGAATGCTCATCTGCGCCCTTCCCGCCGCTGTTCACCCGCCGGCTGGCGGGGCGGACGTGCGTTGTCCTTGTTTCGGTCACCCTAGGCGAGCGGTTTTGGCCGCGCCGAGTGTAAGGACGTTGCGGGAAGGATGTCGTGAATACGGTGTTGGCGCCTGGTGGCCGTGAAGGACCCTGGGTCTGCAGAGGCAGAGTGAGAACCCTGGGCTGGCAGAGTGGGAACCCTGGGCCGGCCGAAGGTCAGTGGGGCGGCGCGCGGTCGGGGAGCCGGGTCGGGTCGGCCTTGCCCGGGTTGGCGATCGCCGTGGTCGTGCAGGTGCCGAGCAGGCCTGCGGCGTCGTGGATGGTCGCGAGGCCGAAGGAGACGCCGTCGACGGCGTGCTGGTCCTGGGTGAGGACGCCGAAGAACTCGCCCACCGGCTCGCGGACCAGCGTCAGCGTGAAGTCGGTGTTGATGTACTGGAGGCCGCCGGTGCCGCGATGGGTGGTCGGGTTGGTCATGTCGCCCGCCAGCACCGCCCGTACCAGCGGCGTCAGCGGCGTGCCCTCGACGACGTCACGCAGCTCGCGCAGCCACAGGGCGCCCCGCTGGACGCCAGCGGTCGGGCCCGGCCCGGCGGTGAGCACGGCGCCGGGCAGCATCGGCCGCACGTCGGCGCGCGCCCGCCGGCGGCTTCAAGTTCGGGGAGCCCGGCTCGGGTGCTGGCACGTCGGCGCGCTCGGCGTGCCAGGTCTCGCCAGGCGGATTGCTCGACGGGCGAAGGAACACGGCCGTCGCGCGGGCGATGAGCACGCCGTCGTGGGTGACGTGGACGTCGGCGACCCGGATCCGCCCGCCGCCGCGGACCAGCGACGTCGTCACCGCCAGCGGCGCGAAGGGGATCGCGCGGAACATGTCGACGGTCAGCCGGGCAAGCTGGTAGCCGGGTTCGGCCTGCTCCTGCTCCAGGGCGTGGCCCAGCAGGCCGCCGAGAATGCGCCCGCTGACGGTCTTGGCTCCCCATACGCCGCTGGCGAAGCGTCCCGGCTGGTAAAGGCCGTCATCGAGGCGACGGAAGTAGGCCCAGGCCGGCCCGTCGTCACCGCCATCGGGGTGGGCCTCACCGACGTGAGCAACGTGATCAACCTCGGCGATGTGATCAACGTCATCAACGCGATCGATGTGATCAACGTCATCGACGTCATCGACGTCATCGCGGGCGACGCCGTTCGGCGATGGTTCGCCGCCGGGCAGGGTCGGACGGCCCGCGACCGGCTCGGCCGTCGTCCTTCGCCGCGCCTCGACCAGTACTTCGTCGGACATGCCTGCTTCCTCCGAGGCGTCGAGGCGAACGTGGGGGCTGAGGAGGAACGCTGTTCTGTCGTACACGGCGGATGACGCGGGCAGCAAGCGGTTCTGACCGCCGCCAGGCGGTCGCGCGGCGGTCGCCGGGCAGGTCCCGCGACCGCCGACAGCCCCGGCGGTTGCGGAGGACTGAACTCCGGTTTTCTAGCGCCCGGGGTTTACGCAAGCGTACGGTGAGGATATTCGTGACTAATGATCTACGGCTGGGAGTCGTCGACGCCGCGAGGCCGCGGCGCCGACGGTGCGGCCGGAGCGGGCCCGCGCCGGACCCGGACGCGGCCGTGGCATGCCTGGGCCTGGGCGCGGCACCGCGCGTGGACGGAGGGCCCTGCCGATGACGTCGCTGACGCAACCGCCGAGTGTGGACCTGCCGCCCGTGGAGCGGCTGCGACCCGGTCTGTGGAGCATCCCGGTCCCGCTGCCGTCCATCGGCCTGCGCCACGTCTTCGTCTACCTGTTCGAGACCGACGCCGGCGGTTACATCGTCGACGCCGGCTGGGACACCGAGGAGGCGTTCGACGCCCTCTGCGCCGGCCTCGCCATCGCGGGCTACCGCGTCGGCGACCTGCGCGGCGTGCTGGCCACGCACATGCACCACGACCACTACGGCCTCGCCAAGCGGATCCGCGACGAGTCGGGTGCCTGGGTCGCGCTGCACCCGGCCGACGTCAACCTGCTGAGGCGTTTCTCGGGGGACCCCACCGACCTGCGTTCCGGCATGGTCCGGATGCTGGAGCGTGCCGGGACGCCAGCGCAGGAGATCGCGGCGATGACGGGCGCGCTGCCGCCGACGGGCCAGCTTCCGGCGCCGGCCCTGCCGGACGTGCTGATCGAGGACGGCGACCGTCCCGACATCCCGGGCTGGGACCTGCGCGCGATCTGGACGCCCGGCCACTCGCCCGGCCATCTGTGCTTCTGGGAACCGGCGAACCAGCTGCTGCTGTCCGGCGACCACGTGCTGCCGCGCATCACGCCCAACATCCCGTTCTCGGCGGACGAGGGCGCGGACCCGCTGGGCGACTACCTCGCCTCGCTCGACAAGGTCGGCGCCTATCCCGCTCAGGAGGCTCTGCCAGCGCACGAGTACCGCATCGCCAGCCTGCCCGCCAGGCTCGCCGAACTGCGCGCCCACCATGACCAGCGTTTCGGCGAGGTCCTCGCCGCGATCCGGGCCGGCGTCACCACCGCCTGGGACATCGCGGAGCGGATGACCTGGTCGCGGCCCTGGCACGAGGTCGAGGGCTTCATGAAGCGGGCCGCGCTCGCCGAGGGCTTCGCCCACCTGCGGGCCCTGGAGCGCCGCGGCATGGTCCGGGAGCGCGCCGGCGACCCGCCGGCCTGGGAGCTCGTCGCGGGCTGACGGCCGCGCCGCACCGAGCGGCGCCCGTAGGTGAAACCTTGTTCTAATCTCGGCGGCCGCGAGGAGACTCATGGTCGTCGGGAAGACCCGTGGCGTCGAGCACTCAACGCGGAGGTAACGCAGGTCATGGCGATCGCCATCAGTGAGGAACACCGGGAGCTGGCCCGCACCACGCGGGCCTTCCTGTCGTCGAGCGAGGCACGCGCCGCGAACCGCGCCCTGCTGGAGGCCGACGAGGAGCCGCTGCCCACGTTCTGGAAGGCGTTCGCCGATCTCGGCCTGCTCGGCGTGCACCTGCCGGAGGAGCACGGCGGCGGCGGCGCCGGCCTGCCGGAGCTGGTGGTCGTCGCCGAGGAGCTCGGCCGGGCCGTGGCCCCCGGGCCGTTCGTGCCCACCGTTGTCGCCTCGGCCGTCGTCGCCGCCGCCGGCACGCCGGAGCAGTGCGCCCGGCTGCTGCCCGGCCTGGGGGGCGGCCAGACCGTCGCGGCCGTCGGCCTGCTCGGCGACCTCACGCTCGCCGGCGACGCCGTCTCCGGTGACGGGGGAGTGGTCCTCGGCGGCGGGCTCGCCCAGCTGTTCCTGCTGGCCGCGGGCGACGACGTCGTCATCGTCCCCGCCGGCGCCGCAGGCGTCACGGTGACCGTCCCGGCGGCACTCGACCCCGCGCGCCGCTCGGCCCGGCTCACCCTGCACGGCGTGGCCGTCACCGCCGCGGACGTGCTGCCCGGCGCCCGGCGCACCGCCGAGGCGCTCGCCCGGGTGGTCTTCGCGGCCGAGGCGGTCGGCGGCGCGCTGGAGGCGGTCGAGGTCGCCACCGCCTACGCGAAGGTGCGCGAGCAGTTCGGCCGGCCGATCGGCACCTTCCAGGCCGTCAAGCACCACCTGGCGAACATGCTGGTGGCTGCCGAGGTCGCGACCGCCGCCGTCTGGGACGCGGCCCGGGCCGCGGGCGCCGCCGGTGCCACCGGCACCACCGAGGTCACCGACGCCACCGGCGAGCAGTTCGCGCTGGCCGCCGCCTCGGCCGCGACCCTGGCCATCCCGGCGTTCGAGGCGAACGCGTCGCTGAGCATCCAGGTCCACGGCGGCATCGGGTTCACCTGGGAGCACGACGCGCACCTGCTGCTGCGCCGGGCCACGACGGTCTCGGCCGTGCTGTCCGCGGACGCCGCCGCGGCCGACGTCACCCGCCTGGGACTGTCCGGGGTGGTCCGGGAGGTGACGCTGGACCTGCCGGCCGAGGTGGAGGCGGCGCGTCCCGAGGTCGCGGCCTTCGCGCGCGAGGTCGCCGCCCTGCCCGAGCAGGAGCAGCGGGAGCGGCTGATCGAGACCGGCTACGCGATGCCGCACTGGCCGAAGCCGTGGGGCCTGCAGGCATCGGCCGGGCTCCAGCTGGTGATCGACGAGGAGTTCGCCGCGGCCCGCGTCAAGCGGCCTTCCCTCGGCATCACCGGCTGGGTCATCCTCACCCTCGTCCAGCACGGCACGCCCGATCAGATCGAGCGTTACGTGCGCAAGGCGCTGGCCCAGGAGGAGATCTGGTGCCAGCTGTTCAGCGAGCCCGCCGCCGGCTCCGACGCCGCGGGCATCAGGACGCGGGGTGAGCGCGTCGACGGCGGCTGGATCGTGAACGGCCAGAAGGTCTGGACGTCCGGCGCGCAGTACTGCCAGCGTGGCTTCGCGACCGTGCGCACCGACCCGTCGGCCGCCAAGCACGCCGGCGTCACGATGATGATCGTCGACATGAACCACCCTGGCGTCGAGGTCCGCCCGCTGCGTCAGATCACCGGTTCGTCGGAGTTCAACGAGGTCTTCCTCACCGACGTCTTCGTCCCCGACGCCGACGTCGTCGGAGAGGTGAACCAGGGCTGGAAGGTGGCCCGCGCGACGCTGGGCAACGAGCGGGTCAGCATCGGCGGCGGCGAGGGTGGCGGCTTCGACATCGCCGATCTGCCCGAGCTGTACCGGGAGCACGCCGCGCGGGTACCGGCCGCCCCGCAGCGCGTCGGCCGCTACCTGGCCGAGGGCCAGGCCCTGCGGCTGCTCAACCTGCGGGCCGCCGTGCGGGCCGTGGCCGGTGAGGGGCCCGGACCGGAGGGCAACATCACCAAGCTGGTGCTGGCCGAGCGCGGCGGTGCCGTCGCCGGGCTGCTGACCGACTTCGCCGGGCCCGACGCCGCGTTCCAGGACGGCCCGGGCGCGAGGGCCGCCGGCATGGCCCTGGTGTGGCGGGCCATGACGATCGCCGGCGGCACGTCCGAGATCGCTCGCAACCAGATCGCCGAGCGGATCCTCGGCCTCCCGCGTGACCCGCTGCTGAAGTAGCCCGCGCCGACGACGAGCCCATGGCCAGATGCCCCGGCCATGGGCTCGTCATGCTGCCTGCGTGCCGTGCTGCCCGTGTGCGGTGCTGCCTGTGTGCGGGTGCTGCCCGTGTGCGGTGCTGCCTATGTGCCGCGTGGCTGGTCTGCCACTTGGCCGGATCAGTCTGGCGGAGATCAGTCCGGTGGAGACCAGGTCAGATCAGGCTTGTGATCAGCGTGTCGGCGAGCCAGTGCTCGTAGTCGTCGTGCGACCAGCCGCGCTCGACGACGAGCAGGCGGTAGAGGTCCGGCGAGATGAGCGCCCAGAGGGTGTCCCGGGCACGGTCGCGGTCTAGGCCAGCCCGTAGGCCGCCGGTCGCGGCGAGATGGGTGACGACGGCGGTCGCGCCGGCCAGGCGCTCCTGGTCCGTGGTGGCCGCCAGCTCCGTCAGGTCGGGGTCGCCGCCGCTGCGCGCTCCCGCCAGCAGCACGCCGGTCAGCGGTCCGATCCGCTCGGCCAGCGTGCGGGCGAGCGCGGCGTAGCGGCGCAGCTTGGCGGCCGGGTCCGGGTCGGCGAGCATCGCCCGGATCTCGGGGCGTTCGGCCAGGGGGACCGGTTCGTCGTCGCCGACGAGGGCGACGTCGTAGGCCGCCTTGGCGACGGCGGCCTTCGTCCCGAACGCCTTGTAGACGGTCTCGACGGACACGCCCGCGGCGCGGGCGACGTCGGCCATGGTCGTGGCGCGGTAGCCCTTGGCCAGCAGCAGGTCGTGCGCCGCGGCGACGACCTGCCGGCGACCGCGCCGCGCCTGCTCGGCCCGCGCCCTGTTGTCGTACCCGCGACGCCCGTTCGCTTGGTCGCTCATATTTACCTACAGTGTTCTTGTATCGAATACAGGGAAGCTGTCTTCGAATCTGAGCCTAGACGACCACGAGGTGACCCCATGCAGGACACGACTTCGCGCACCGCGCTCGCCCGGCGGAGCATCGAGATCATGGCGACCGGCGGCTACGACGACTTCGTCGAGGTCGTGCACCCGCTCGCCACCAACCGCGAGGCGGAGCAGGAGCCGCCGGCCTGCCGGGGCCAGGGCCCGGCGGCGTTCTTCGCCACGGCCGAGTGGCTGCGCGCCACCTACGCCGATCTGCACTGGGAGGTGCACGACGCCCTCGAGCAGGGCGACACCGTGGCGGTGCACTGCACGATGAGCGGCCGGCACGCCGGGGTGTTCGTGACCTACGACGCCGAGGGGCGGGTCGCGCGGGCCCTCCCGCCGACCGGCCGGGCGTTCGCCACCACCCAGACGCACTGGTTCCGGATCGCCGACGGGAAGGTCATCGAGCACTGGGCCAACCGCGACGACCTCGGTACCGCCACCCAGCTGGGCTGGGTCCCGCCGACGCCGGCCTACCTGATCCGGTCGGCCCGGGCCACCCGCCGGGCCCGCAGGGCAGCCCAGGTGGCGTGACGAACCACCGGCCGGAACCCGCGCGCTCGGCGCCTGAGCGCCCCAGAGCCTGAGCGCGACGCACCTCGCTCGTGGATTCGCCAGGATCGCTATGGTTGCTGCCGGGTTGTGCGAACCGGGCGTGGTGCCCGGGCAGGGAGGAGTGCGGCGACGTGGGGCAGGAGGTGGCGGTGGACACGGAGGCCATGGACGCGGAGGCAGTAGACACGGAGGTGGTGGACGCGGAGGCGGTGGCCGCGGCGGCGCGGCTGCGGCGGGCGGCGGGCGGCTTGCGGGCCTTCGACGTCGACACCTTTGCCGCCGAGGCCGACGGGCCTCGCGCGGCGCGCGACCAGGCTCCCGGTGGCGAGGCCGATCGGGCGCTGGTGGCCGCCGGCGGGCTGATCTCCGGCTGCGCGTCGTTCGTCGACCGCCTGGTCGACGACATCGCGACGCTGCTGTCCACCGGCGCCGCGACCGCCTATGACGCCGCGATGAAGGGCTACACCCTTTCCGCGCTCGACCGGCTGCCGCCGACCTATGACGACCACTACACCGTCGCGTTCGCCAAGAAGCTGCTGGTCGCGACGGTCACGGTGACCGGCCGGCTGGCGGAGCCGGACTGGATTCCGATGGCCTGCCTGGCCGAACAGCTCGCGCTCTACCTGGTGGTCGAGGAAGCCGCCGGTCTGCTGCATCTGTACGGCCTCGACGAGGATCCCCGGGCGCGCTACCAGTATTTCGAGGAGATGGCGTTCGAGAACGACGCCCATCTCCGTCTGTACAGAGATCCAGGCGCCGCCGTCGACTACGCCACCCACCCCGCCGCCGCACCGATCAATGCTTGGTTCACTCCCTTCTACGACGGTTTCTATGTGCATCCGTACGTGGAGCCGCGTTACTGATCGCGTCGGCGCGGGCCGGCGGCGGGCGGTGGGCGGCCAGCGGCGGCTGTAGGCACCGTGAAAATCGTCACGGAACGTGAAAACCGTCACAATGGCTGAAGGCGACTGAAAGATTTACTGGCCGGAAACTATGGCCCGGCTGAGGCCTGCCGCCCTGTGATAGCGTCGAATACGCACCACGATCGTCTCGATGGAATGTTTCATCCACGCCCCGCTCCTGCTGGTCGGTGCGACGGCCGGGTATCTGTTTGTGTACGATCTGGTGCGGGCGAGAATGTCTTTCGGAGCCATGCCGGGCCTGGTGGGTGTGATCCGCGCTACAGGGCGGCCGGGCCGGTGGCCGGCATTCTTTCCAAATGATTACACGATGGTCACATTCCACGTTGGCTGGCTGGGGAGCGGAACGTCATGCAGGGTTGGCGCGGACGCGTCAGGACGGTGACGGCCGCGGCGGTGACGGCCGTCGTGACAGTGCTTCCGGCTGTGCTCGCCGGCTGCGCCTCGTCGTCCTCGGAACCGCCCACCGCCGGGGCCGGTGACTGCCCTTCGCCGGGGGTGTCGGGTGACAAGATCAAGATCGGTCTCATCTACCCGGACAGCGGCAGTAATTACATCGAGAACTTCCGGGCTGTGCGCAGCGCCGTCGAGGCGCGCGTCGGCCTCCAGAACGCGAACGGCGGCATCCACGGCCGACAGGTCGAGATCGTCTGGCGGGACGACCGGTCGGACCCGACCGCCTTCGCGAGCGCGGCGCGCGACCTGGTCGACAACGAGCGGGTCTTCGGCCTGATCGCGCAGTCCATCGTCTCCGGGCCGTCCCTGCAGTGGCTGGACGAGGCCGGCATCCCGGCGACCGGGGCGGGTGTCGACCCGACCTGGGTGCAGCACCGCAACCTGTTCTCGTTCAGCTCGCTGTTCAACAGCAGCGGCGCGGCCGACACGTTCGGCAGGTACGTGCGGGCGAACCAGGGGACGAAGGCCTACCTGGTCACCGACTCGAAGGCTCCGGGCGCGAGCGGCCTCATCGCGCACTTCCCTCCAAGCCTGGAAAGCCAGGGCGTGGCGGTCGTGGGCACGACCGACTACGGCTCGGACGCCGCCACGCCGGCCAAGGTGGTCAACGCGCTGCGGCAGAGCGGTGCCGACACACTGGTCGGCCTGCTGGATTCCGAGACCTTCATCCAGATCTACGCCGCGGCCAGGGCCGCCGGGGTGCGGCTGAACGTCGCGCTGACCACGACGTCCTACGGAAAGGCCCTGCTCGACCAGCGTGGGCCGGACGTCGCCGGCATATCCGCCATCTCCGGCTACGCGCCCTTTGACGGGAACTCGCCGGTCATACAGACGTACCACTCCGCGATGACCACCTATGCGCCGGAGCTGGCGGAACCCGATCAGGAGGCGGCGCTCCTGTCCTACGTGGCGGCCGACGAACTGCTGCACGGCATCGACCTCGCCGGCGCCTGCCCGACCCGGGACGCGTTCATCACGAAGATGCGCCAGGTGACCGACTACGACGCCGATGGGCTGATCGCACCGAGCAACCTGTCCACGCCGACCGCTCCGGCCACCTGCTTCACCTTCATCAAGGCTGACGCGGCAGGAGCGAAATTCGAGCCAGTGCCGCCGGCCGTCGACGGCGTCAAGGGTTTCTGGTGCGGCAAGGCGCTCTGAGCAAGCGCCTTCGGTTCGCGACGCATTTCTTTGAGAAGGCCCTGGCATTTCCCGGATGACCACGGGCCGGTAACCGTGGCCCTGCCGGAAGGCCGCCCGTCGGCCAGGAAAGCCGGCCACCGGTCATTCGTCCTCCTCGGCTCTGTCTGCTCCGTCGTCCCCATCGGCCTCGTCGTCTTCGGGAGGGGGCCGCAGGCCGGGCCGGATGACGCGCATGGGACCGGAGCCGGCGGGCCGCGGGCGGATGATCCAGCTCGCCTCCCAGGGGGCGCCGGACGCGTCCGCGGCTTCGCCGGCCGGTGCGCCGCCGGCCGGCTCGTCACGGCGCCGGTGCGGCGGTCCTGGCTCGCGGCCCTCGCCGGAGCCGGGCTGGGAGCGGATCTCCCAGATGTTGGCGAGGGGCTCGCCGGCGAGCCGGACCGCGTGCGGGATGGCGACGAAGCCGCCGTCGAGCCCGGGCCGCCGCGCGCTGGTGACGACGGCCGTCGGCCGACCAGTGACGGCGCGGGTGTCGCGTAGCCAGCTCGCCACCGCGACGGCAACCGCGGTGGAGCGTGTCGAGACGCCCCGCCAGTGCGGCACCACCGCCACGTTGTTCACCTCGGCGAACCGCACGGCGACCCGTACGAGCGCGTGCTCGTAGACGCCGATGAACTCCCCGTCGCCGGTCGAGAGCCGCCGCCCGCCCGAGCGTACTGGCGACGTACGGGCCCGGAGCACGATGAGGCCGTCCTCGTCCGGCACGGAGAAGCCCTCGGAAACCAGGGCGAAATCCACCCAGCCGGTGTCGGTCCTGACCTGGGCGTGGATGCCAGGCAGGCCGTCGGTCACGACCATGACCGCGTCGACCCGTGTGTACCGCGGCGAGCCCGCGGTGGGTTTGTCGTTGACGGGTCACACGCCGGCCGCGTGGGCGATAAACCGTGGCGACGCTGCGTCGAGTCGCCGTGGCTGGGCGGGCGTGTTTCCCGCGCCGGTTTCGCCATGTGCTGTGGCACCCCCGTAGTGGTCAGGCGTCGCGAGCGGCAGGTAAAAGGAGCCCCGCCGCCTTTACGCGGTCCGCCGTCCGCCGGGCCCGCGGGATGTGGCGCCGGCTTTGCCGGCCCGGCGGGCGGGGCCGGCCTGGTAGGCCGGCGGACGCCGCGAGGACCGGCAGGCGGTGGCCGGCGCGCCGGCCTCATGGGGGAAGGCCGCGCGGTTCTGGCGGTGGTGACGCGCGAGTCTGGCGGAATTCCGTCCGTGCCCGACGACGGGTCGACGGACGTTCGTCGGCCCACCGTCACCGCGCCGGCCGACCCAGGGAACGGGGTGCGGCGGCCCGGCGTCTGTAGCTTCGACTGCGCGCGGCAGCGGATCCAGCACGTTGGGCTAATCGGCATAGCGGGACGCTCGCCGGGGAACCCCTCGAAGAGCCCTGACTAGTCGTCTGATTAGCCGTTCCCTTAGCCGTTCACCACCTGTGGGCGTATGGGCCAACCGGATTCTGTACATAGGACGTTATGCTCTGCCCGAGTAGGGAAGGAGCATCTGACGTATGGCACCGAGTGCACATAATGGCTGGGTTCCGGACCGACTGCGTCGGTATCGGGAACGCCATGGGCTGACGCTCGATCAGGTCGCAGATGCCATACGCAATCTGACATTCGCTGGTTTCACGCCGCCAAACGCCACATTTCAGACAGTCGGTCGTCACGAACGCGGTGAGTCGTACCCGGGGCCGCGCTACCAGCGGGCCTACTGCGAGTTGTACGCCGCCTCCGAGGCCGCGTTGGGCTTCCGTGCGCCGCTGCCAGCGGAGACCGCCGCCGCCAGCCCAAAACCGCGCCCGGCCAGCGGCCTCTTCGGGCATCCGGACCCGGACGGGTCCGTCGCTGGCTCACCCGTCACCCGTCACGACGAGGATCTGGACGGGCTGGCCGGCACCGAGAGCCCACCCGCAGGCCGCGATGGCCTTTCGTCCCCTGCCCGGAGGGCTTCCCCACCGGGGTCGCCGCTCGCCCTGCCGGCGCTCCTCGACGGCCTGCCCGAGCCTGAGCACCACAGCAACCCGGCAGGGGGATCCGCCCCCACGGCCGACGATCCGCCCACCCGACTCGGGACACGAGGACACGCCGAAACGGCACCGGCCGTCCCCGGCGGAGCGCAGGAGCTTGCCGCGCGGGCCACGAGACCACGGCCGGCGGCCGCGGGTCACGCCATCGCGCGCGCGGTGGCGACACCGCCCACCCGAGACGCGACGTCCAGGCCGCCGGGCGACACCGGACCCGACATGCTCCCCGTTCCCAGGTCCGCCCAGGAGACAGGCGGTGACCTCGACGGTGGCGCGCGCGGGCCGATCGGCGTGCGGGAGGCGGCCGCGAGGGCTCTCACCTCCGACCGGCTGCGCGCCGCGGCGAACCGGGCCGCCAAGGCGGCGGACGCGCCGCTGGCGGACGCGCTCTCGGTGATTCTCGCCGCGCAGCGCGAGGTGGAGGACACGATCGGATCGGCGCCGTTGCTCGGGCCGGTCAACGCGCAGCTCGCCGCGCTCATGCCGCTGGTGTTCGAGGCGCGCGGCGCGGGCCGCCGGGCGATGGTGGACGTGGCGGCGCAGTGGGCCCAGTTCGCCGGCTGGCTGAACGCCAACACCGGCGCGGCCGCGCGGGCCCAGATCTGGCTCGACCGGGCCGCCGACTGGGCCGCCGAGTCCGGTAACCAGAACCTGACCGCGAACATCCTCAGCTACAAGGGCCACCTCGCCTGGGAGTCGGGCGCCGTCGGGCCGATGATCGGCCTGTCCCAGGCCGCGCAACGAGTCTCCAATGTCTACGCCGGCCAGCGCGCCTACGACGCCGGGCAGGAGGCCCGCGGGCACGCCATGGCTGGCGACGCGTGTGCCACGGACCGCAAGCTCGCCGAGGCCCACGCGCTGTGGCAGGAGGCCTGCGAGCACCCGGAGGACCGGCCGCCCTGGAGCTACTACTTCACGCCCGCGTTCGCCCGGCTGCAGGTCGGGCTCGCCCAGCGCTACCTCGCCTGCTTCGACGTCCGGCGGGGGCGTCAGGCGGCCGAGGACCTCGGCGCGGGGCTCGCGGGACTGCCGCCGGAGATGCGCCGCGCCGAGTGGGCGGCCGAGTACGTCTACCACCTGGCCGTCGCCCAGATCCACACCGCCGAGCCCGAGCAGGCCTGCGAGCGGATCCTGGAGGCTGCCGCGATCGCTCGGGCCACCGGCTCTCGTCGGGTGATGAACCAGGTCCGCGGCCTGCACGACCGGGTCACCGAGCGCTGGCCAACGCTCGCCGCCGTCGCCGAGCTCACCGACCGGCTGCACGATCCCGAGCCGCCGGCGGACCAGCCGCACTGAAGGATCGCCCGCCCGCCGGGCTGTCGTCAGACCCCGAGGTCGACGCGGGGCCTTCTCGTGGCCGCCGGTCAGTCTGTCAGTCTGTCAGGCTGTCGACAGGATGGCCGTATTGACGCAGATCGTCCGGTTCTCCTACGTTCCGTGACGTAGGCGATGGCGTCCGTCGCGAGGAGATCGTCCGTGCTCGATGCACCGCATTCCCCGCTGCCCGGACGGGAGCTCGGTGTCGATCGCCGGGACCGCGCCCGCGACGCCCAGGCGATCTCATGATCCACCGCAGTCCGGCGGCCGACGTCGAGATTCCCGACGCCACGCTCGCCGAGTACGTGCTCGAGGGCGCGGCGGCCCGTGGTGCCAGACCGGCTCTCGTGGACGCGACCTCCGGCGAGGTGCTCACGTATGGCGAGCTCGCCCACGGCGTCGCCGCCGCGGCGGGGGCGCTCGCCGATCTCGGAATCCTGCCCGGCGACGTCGTCGCGCTGATGAGCCACAACCAGCCACGGTTCGCGCTCGCGCTGTACGCGGCGCTCGCCGCCGGGGCCACCGTCACCCCGGCGAACGCGCTCCTGACGGCCGGCGAGCTGACCAAGCAGCTCGTCGTGTCCCGCGCGACGGCGATCATCGCCTCCGAGGCCGCGGCCGCGAAGGCCGCCGAGGCGGCGGACGGAGCCGGCCTCGATCCGGCCCGGCGGTTCGTGCTCGGTGAGGCACCCGGCTTTCGCCCGTTCGCCGACCTGGTCGCCGCCGGCGCGGCCGCGCCGGCGGCGACCGGCAGCACGGCGCCGCCGGCCATGCCGATCCTGCGGCTCGACCCGTCCACGGCCGTCTCGATGCTGCCGTATTCCAGCGGGACGACCGGGCCCGCGAAGGGCGTGATGCTCACCCACCGCAACCAGGTCGCGAACCTGGCGCAGAACGCGGTCGGCTGGCCGCTTGGCGAGGACGACGTCCTGCCGGGGACGCTGCCGTTCTCGCACTGCTACGCGTTCACCCTGGTCCTCAACGCCGGCCTGCGCGCCGGCGCCACCATCGTGACGCTGCCGTCCTACTCGTTCGAGGCCTTCCTGCGGCTGGCCGCCGACCACCGGATCACCCGCGCCATGTTCGCGCCGCCGATGGTGCTGGCCATCGCCACCGCGCCGCCGGGCGTCGTCGAGCGGTACGACCTTTCCTCGATCAAGGTCGGGATCTGCGGCGCGGCGCCGCTCGACGTCGAGGTGGCCCGGCGCGCCGAGGCGCGGCTCGGCTGCCGGATCCGTCAGGGCTTCGGCCTCACCGAGGCCGGGCCGGGAACCCACCAGACGCCCGACGCCGAGTTCGCCACCACCCCGGCCGGGTCGATCGGCAGGCTGCTCGCGAACACCGAGGCCCGCGTCGTCGACCCGGTGACGCTGGCGGACGTCCCGGCGGGGGAGCCGGGCGAGATGTGGATCCGGGGTCCGCAGACGATGGCGGGCTATCTCGACGACCCGGCCGCGACCGCCGCGACGCTCGTCGACGACGGCTGGCTGCGCACCGGCGACATCGTCCGCGTCGACGACGACGGTTGCTTCTGGGTCGTCGACCGACTCAAGGACATGATCAAATACAAGGGCTATCAGGTCCCGCCGGCGGAGCTGGAGGCCCTGTTGCTCACCCATCCCCAAATCCGCGACGCCGCCGTGGTCGGCGTCGCGAACGTGGAGTCCGGCGAGATGCCGAAGGCCTTCGTCGTCCCCGCCGACGAGGCCGATGCGCCGGCCCCCGACGCCCTGATGGCCTGGGTCGCCCAGCGGGTCGCCCCGTACAAGAAGATCCGGGCCGTCGAGGTCACCAAGGAGATCCCACGATCCCCCAGTGGCAAGATCCTCCGTCGCTTCCTGCACTGACGGGCGTCGACCGGCGCGAGGGTGTCGACCAGCGCGGCCGACGGGGCTCAGCTCGGCTTGGTGGGGAGGCCTTCGCGGAGGCGGTCGGAACGGGCGATCTTGGCGTCGAGCTCGTCGCGGAACGAGTCCAGGCGCTTGATCTTGGCTTCCACCTGGTCGCGCACCTTCAGGTAGGCCTCGCGGGCCTCGGCGAGGAGGCGGGCGCGGTCCTCGTCGGCGGAGGCAGCGTGGTAGTCCTGGCGCACCCGGGCCAGCTGGTCCTCGTGGCCGAGCACCTCACGGACCTCGTCGAGGTTGAAGCCGAGAAGCTGCTGCAGCTCCCGGATCCGACGGACCCTCGCCAGGTCATCCGGCCCGTAGAGCCGGTTCCCGCCGGTGGTGCGCCCGGACGGGGTCAGCAGGCCCATCTCCTCGTAGTAGCGCAGGGACCGCACCGAGACGCCCACCTCGCGTGCCGCCGGCCCGATCCCGAGCAGTCCCGGCTCGCTGCCGCCCGAGCCGTTCACTGACCCGGCATCGCCCGGCTCGTACGCCGTCGTCTCATCGCCGTCCGTCATGTTCCCAGTATTCCCACGGGAGCCGTCCATCTGCGCTGTGCCAGCCAGGCCACGCGAGGCGTCCCTTCGTCCATGTTTCCGCGGCGGGTGCGCGCCTCTCCCTCTCATCCCGGCCGCACCTGCGGTGGGAACGGAATCCCGCCACCAACACGGCATATGGCTGCTTTGCGACGACAGAACTGCTCGGCCAGGCCCGCTGGTGGGCACCCCCCATGCCAGGCCAATAGCATAGGGCCCGTGGCGGCGCCAGGCCGGATTTCGGACACCTCGGGCGACGGGCGTGTACCGACCAGAATTGGCGGGCCGCCGACGATCGCCACCTCAGGAGAATGGGGCGCAGCCAAACCCGGCCAGGCATTCTTCGACCGCGTCGCCCAGTTCACCCGCGCCGACCACAACACCAGCCCCTACCAGGCGTGTACCGCAATTTAGGGTGATCTGCGCAGGTAGATGGGCCGATACGACCAGGCTGGCCTTGGTCGACGGGCGCGTAGATGCTGCGCGAGTCTTCCCTGCGGATCAAATCCCCGGGGCTATGCCGAGCCATTCAGAGACTGACCCCCGAATCCGGGATCCACGCCGCCGACCCCGCCGACGCCGGCCTCCTCCGCGGCGATGTCCCCGGCGCCGGCCAGGCCCGCGGCGGTCTGGGCGGCGAGCGTCCGGTGGACCTGAGGGTCGTGGCCACCGCGCAGCCAGGAGAACACGGCGGCGAGCAGGCAGGCCAGGGCGGCGAACGCGAACGCGAGGTGCAGACCGTCGCCGAACGGGCCGGAGATGAGGTGCGGGAAGAACTGTTGTCCGGTCAGGTAGTCGGACCTGTCGGCCGGCAAGGTCGCCAGGGTGTCGCCGCCGAGCAGCTGCTTGATCGGGTTGTAGCCCAGGAACGCGGCGAAGAGGCTGCCGATCGGCGGAATTCCGGCGATCTCGTGCGCCTTGCTGGCAGCGACGCCCTGGTCGGTCAGACCCGAGTAGAGAGTGTTCGGCAGCGACGAGGCGAGGCCCAAGCCGATGATGGTGAAGAAGACGCCGATGGACAGCACCTGCGCCGAGTTCTGGAAGGTGTTGAGCATGCCGGCACCGGCGCCGCGCCGGTCGGGCGGGAGGCCGTTCATGACGGCGGTGGTGTTCGGCGCCGCGAACAGCCCCATCGACATGCCGATGAGCAGCAGGGCCAAGGCGAACCAGACGTAGCCGAAGTCGATCGGGATGGCGTCGAAGATCGCGAAGGCGGCGGCGCTGATGATCATTCCGAACGTGGCGAACGGGCGGGCGCCGTAGCGGTCGGTGAGCCGCCCGGCGATCGGGCCGGCGATGAGGAAGCCGACGGTCATCGGGATCATGTAGATGCCGGCCCACAGCGGGGTGCGCTCGAAGCTGTAGCCGTGCAGCGGCAGCCAGATCCCCTGCAGCCAGATGATCAGCATGAACTGGAGGCCGCCGCGGGACAGCGCGCCGAGCATGCTCGCGAGCGTGCCCATCGTGAAGCCGCGATCCTTGAACAGTTCGAGGGCGAACATCGGGTCGGGCACGCGGGTCTCGATGAAGCAGAACGCAATCAGCACGACCACGCCGCCGATCATCGAGGCGAGCACGTACGGGTTCGTCCAGCCCATGGTGTGCCCGCCATACGGCTGCAGTCCGTAGACGATGCCGACCAGCACCGCGATCAGCCCGACCGCGAAGGTGATGTTGCCGGCCCAGTCGATGCTGGCCTGGGCGCGCGCCCCGTTGTCCTTCAGCTTCACGTAGGCCCAGACGGTGCCGAAGATGCCGAACGGCACGGACACGACGAAGACCAGGTGCCATTCGATCGGCGCGAGCAGTCCGCCGATCAGCAGGCCGAGGAACGACCCTGAGATGGCCGCGACTCCGTTGACGCCGATCGCGAAGCCGCGCTCCTCGGCCGGGAACGCGTCGGTGATGATGGCGGTCGAGTTGGCCATCAGCATCGCGCCGCCGATGCCCTGGACAACTCGGACGACGATGATCCACAGCGCCGCCGCGTCGCCGTGCATCCAGGTGACGGCCAGCAGGATCGACGCGGCGGTGAACACCGCGAAGCCGAGGTTGTAGCAGCGGACCCGGCCGAACATGTCGCCCACCCGGCCGAGGCTCACCACCAGCACCGATGTGACGAGCATGAAGCCCATCAGGATCCACAGGAAGTACGACGTGTTCCCGGGCGCGAGCGGGTCGATGCCGATGCCGCGGAAGATGTCAGGCAGCGCGATCAGCAGGATCGACGAGTTGATCGTCGCCATCAGGATGCCGATGGTCGTGTTGATCAGAACGACCCACTTGTAGCCGCCGTCCGGCGCGGCGCCCACCACCGCGTCCGCGGTGCCGGCCGCGGCCGGCACCGCCGGGCCTGGCGGCCCCGTGGGTGAGATGTGTGACCGGCTTGTGTCTCGCGCGCTCTTCTCGGACGTCGTCACGTCCCCTGACGCTACTGCCTCTATCTCACGTGAACGTGAGATTCGTGTCGCCTTGTTGGTGCGGGCCCGTTCGGGGCCGCTCGGGCGGCTCTCGGCCGGGAGGCCGGTGGCCGGGAGGGCTGCGGGCGGGAGGGCTGCGGGCGGGAGGGCTGCGGGCGGGAGCCGCGCCTTCCTCCTCGACCCGACGGGCCGCGCGCCGGCCGGCTCTCCACCTATGACTGCTCGTCCCGGACGTCGGCCGCCTTTCCGCTTGGCCAAGAGCCTTTTAGTGATGTAAATCACGCATGGCGTGGTGGGAAGGTGATTCGCGCGACCAGGCGCGTTCGCAGGACCGCTTCCAGGCGAAACGCGGTTCGTCGTGCCGGTCGCGTGGGCAGGAAGCCGCACGGGGGCGCGGGATTTCGCGGCCAGGTCACTCCTGCATGGCTGGTGGGTGACGCCGGCCGAGTGGTCGGGCCGGCGACAGACGAGGCGAGGGGACCATGGACATGACCTCGGCGGCGGCGGCGCCGGCGAAGACTGACCAGGCGACAACATCCAGCGTGAAATCATCGAACACAAAGACCTCTGGGATAAAAGCACCTGACATCAAGGCAGCCAACGCGAAGACCCTGGGTGTGAAGGCGCCGGGCGCGACGGCCCGGCCTGGGAGATCCGCCGCGCCGCCGGCTGAGCCGGAATCGCTGCCGGAATCGCCGTCCGCGACGCGTCGTGGACCCGCGGCCGCCCCGACGGCGCCCATCGCCCCGACGGCGCCCATCGCCCCGACGATGATGGCCCTGCGTGCGCACAGCCGCGGCGGGCCGGAGAAGCTCGTGCGCGAGCGGGTGCCGCGGCCCGTCCCCGCGGCGGGCGAGGCGCTGGTGAAGGTACGCGCCGCCGCGATCACCTTTGCCGAGCTGGGCTGGGACCTGTCCTGGACCCGGCTCGACGGCTCGGACCGGACCCCGGTCATCCCCGCGCACGAGGTGTCCGGCCTGGTCGCGGAGCTCGGCCCCGGGGCGCGCGGCGTCGCGGTCGGCGACGCGGTCTACGGGCTGGTGGACTTCGACCGGGATGGCGCGGCCGCCGAGTATGTGACGGTCTGGGCCGGTGACCTGGCGCGACGGCCGCGGACGGTCGACGACGCCGAGGCGGCCGCCCTGCCGCTCGCCGCGCTGACCGCCTTCCAGGCGCTTGTCGACCACGCTGTGCTCGCGCCGGGTGAGCGGGCGCTGGTGCTCGGCGGAGCGGGCGGCGTAGGCGTCTACGGCGTACAGGTGGCCGCGGGCCTCGGCGCGTGGGTGGCCGCGACCGGTTCCGCCGCGGACGCCGAGTTCGTGCGCGCCTTGGGCGCGCACGAGTTCTTCGACTACACCACCGACGACCTCGAGCGTTCGGGCGCCCAGTTCGACGTCGTGCTCGACGCGGCCGGAGCCACGGAGCTCGAACGGGTCTACCCGCTCGTGCGCCCGGGTGGCCGGCTCGTCACGCTGGCCGCGCCGCCGCCGGCCGAGGATGCCGACCACCACGGCGTTGCCGTGATCTTCTTCATCGTCCGGCCCGACCACGACCAGCTCGCCCACCTGGCGCGGCTCGTCGACGAGGGCCGGATCCGGCCCGTCGTCGCCCGCACGTTCCCGCTCGCCGAGGGGCGGGCCGCCTTCGAGAGTGCCACGGGCCCGCGCCTCCCGGGCAAGACGGTGCTCACCGTCGGGTAGCGAGCGAGCCAGCGAGCCAGCCGTCCGGCCTCGGGCCAGGCGCCGATCCGTGCCCAGCCTCCTCCGCGGCGCCTGGATCGCTCAGCCCGAGTCCGGGCGGCCCTCGGCGCCAAGCCAGGCGAGGATCGCCGTCCGGGTGAGGCGCCAGGTCTCGCCGATGCGGCGGGCGGGAAGCTCGCCGGACTCGACCAGGGCGCGGACGTCGTCCACCGAGACGCGCAGCAGCTCCGCCGCCTCTTCCAGCGTCAGGATCTCGCGGACCGGCGCCGCGGGCTCGGCGGCGTCGGGCTTGTCCTGGCGCGCCCGCTCCTCGCCCGCGCCGCCCGCGTCGGCTGGACGCTTCTTCCAGAAGTCGCCTGGCCACGGGGCGCGGGGCGGGCCGGCCGGCTCGTCGCGCGGGCGGTCGTCGGCGCCCTCGGCGCCGCCCTCGCCGCGCGGGCGGTCACTTGTTCCCTTCTCGCCGCCCCGCCGCCCGTGCGGACGGAAGACGAGTTCGTCGCCCTCGATGTCCAGGTGGTCGGAGACGAGGGTGGCCAGCAGGTCGCGCTTGCTGACGCCGAAGCGCTCGGCCGCCTTGTCCAGCTTCTGCGCGAGCTTGTCCGGCATCCGGACGTAGACGGCCCTGGTCGGTTCGGACGGAGTCATCGCGACCTCCCACTAGTGATCCTGAGGGACAACCGCCGCCGAGGCCGAAGGAAGATCCCTTCGTGCGCCCCGGTGGCGGCTGGTCGGCCGGTGACGCGCTGCGCGGCCCGGCCTCGGTTCGGCTGATCGCTAGCTATCGTATAGCTATCTGCGGTAGAAATCGGTAGAGCTGCCCGAGACCGAACGTTCCGGAGGAAGTCATGGGGACGACAGACGCCACGCCGCCGCCGCGGGCCGGGCGGTCGCGCAACCCGCTCGCCCGGATCCTGCGGCGGGCCCAGGTGACCGGCGTGGAGCAGCTGGCCGCGCGCACCCGCCGGATCCGGCTCGCCGGTGAGGCGCTCGCCGGCCTCGAGTGGACTCCGGGCCAGCACGTCAGCGTCGTGCTCGCCGATCCGTCCACCCCGGGCAGCTGGCTGCGCAACCCGCGCGACCTCAAGCGCACCTACTCCGTGTGGGACTACCAGCCCGACGGCTCGCTCGACCTGGCCGTCTACGACCACGGCGGCGACGCCCCCGGCGCCCGCTGGGCGCGCGACGCCGCGCCCGGGCGTGGCGTGCTGGTCAAGGGGCCGGAGGGCCACCTGGTGGCCGCGGCGGACGCGGCCTACCACGTCTTCGCGGGCGACGACACGGCCGCGGTCGCGTTCGGCGCGATGCTGCGAGCCCTGCCACCGGCGGCGCCGGTGTACGGCGCGCTGGAGTTCGACCGCCCTGACGACGCCCTTCCGCTCGCCCGACGCGAGGAGCTGGCCCTCGTCTACCGCGACGGCGAGCCGGCCGCCTCCTCGCCGCGCCTGCCCGCGGCCCTCGCCACCCTCGACCTGCCCGCCGAGCCCGGCGTCGCCTACGTCGCCGGCGAGGCGCGCACGATCCAGGCCGTCCGACAGCACCTCGTCGACGACCGGGGCTGGCCCCGCCGCGCGGTCGTCACCCATCCGTTCTGGACCCCGGGCCGCCGCGGCATGGACTGAACCTCGACGATCGGCGGCGGTAGCTGACGCCCGTCCGTCTTCAGCGTCCGTCCTCAGCGTCAGATCATTGGCGTCAAGATCTCTAATGTCAGGTCCGCGGTGTCAGAGCAGGAGGTCAGAGCAGGAGGACGACGGCCAGGCCGGCCAGGCAGAGGGCGGTGGCCAGGGCCGCGGTGCCCGCGATGGCGCGGTGGTCGGCGGGGGAGCGGGCCAGCTGGATGACGGCGACGGTCACCCGGTAGCGCCGCTGGGCGCGGGCCGTCAGCAGCGCGGCCGCCAGCAGGATCAGCAGGCCGGGGATGGCGAGCACGAGATGGCCCTCGAACGCGTTGCGCAGCAGCAGGGTGCCGAAGGCGGCGAAGCCGAGGCCGGTGCGCTGCCAGGCGAGAAAGGTCCGCTCGCTTTGCAGGCCCGGGTCAAGCTGTTCGGCGGGATGCGGCGGCTGCCAGCCGGGGCCGTTCACCGGTGACCGCGGGCGACGTCGACGAGGACGAAGACGAGCGCGAGGATCATGATAACCGCGATGCCGAGTCCGGTGAGCCGCGGAAGTATCGAGGACGGCAGCGGGTCGCCGAGCCGGATCGCGCGTTCCCGGCGTTCCCAACGGGTGTAGCTGGTTGCCGCGATCGCGATCGCCAGCACGATCAGCGCGACGCCGAGCAGGTGGCGCGCCCAGCCGATGGAGAACGTCGGTACGAGCTGCACGACCGCGACCCCACCGGCCAGCAGCGCCAGCGCCGTGCGGATCCAGGCCAGGAACGTGCGCTCGTTGGCCAGGCTGAACCGGTAGTCCGGCTCCCTGCCCACGCTGTGCGCCGTCGGCTGCCAGCGGTCGCGCGCGTGGCGCCGAAGCCGACGCGGCAGCTGACGCAGCCACTCCATACCGTCAACCTAATGCGTCCACGGTCGGGCCAAGAATGACGGATATTGTCCGTCGGGCAGGTGTGGAAATCGACGCTTCGTACCCTGAATATCGGTCCGGCCGGTGCCGGCATCGACCGGCCTGCAAGGGACCGGCCTGGCATGGGCGTGTTCCGAGCCAGGATGGGTCGGTGTCGAGGGTGGTGCGGTCGAGGCTCGCGAGCAGGTCGAGCTGCGGACCGGTCCTGGGCAGCTCGTGGCGGAAGAAGCAGCGGGCGGCCTGACGCTTGCCGTCGTAGAACGGGCCGTCCTTCCCCGCGGCGGCGAGCGCCTGCTCGAGCCACAGCCAGGGCGACGACGTGCCCGACGGCCTCCAGGTAGACCGAGGCGTTGGCGAGCGTGACGTCATTGCGCTCACCGAGCGAGCCGTCCGCGTTCACGAGAAATCTCAGAGATACAGCGCGCCGCACCCGGGGTGTCGGATACTTCGGGTCCGTGATGTCCGACGCGCGCGTGGAGTATCCGCCGCTACGTCGAGCACGGCGTGACGACCCCCGTCCTCGCCCTCCTGCACGACGGCCGAGACCTGTCCAAACTCCTCGCCGGCCTCGCCCCCGACGCCCCCTGACGCTGGTCCCCGGCGGCGGCTGATCGCGTGGCCACCGGTCCGTCAGTCGGCGAGCACGGCGCCGATGCGGCGGCGGACCTCCGCCTCGCCTAGGGCATGCGTCACGAGGTGGAAGGCGGGGCTGCGGTTCGAGCCGGTGAGCAGGACGCGGATGACCTGCGAGGCCTCCTTCGTCGAGCCGTGGAAGGCGTCCTTGTTCGCCTTGTACTCCTTCGGGCTCGCGGCGAACCCGGTGGCCGCCGCCGCGGCGCGCAGGTGGGCGAACCAGGCGTCGCCGTCGGTCAGGTTCTCGTACCCGCGCAGGAATTCGGTGCACAGTGCGCGGACGACGTCGGGTGCCAGGCCACCCAGCCGGGGGTCTACCGGGTGGGTCACCGGCTCGAACAGCGCCGTGAAGAAATAGCCGTAGACCGGGCGGAAGTCCGCCCACTTGCGCAGGTCCTTGCGCGGGTTCTCCACCCCGGTCCGCTCGATGTCGAGGGCGCGCAGCGCCAGCTGCGGTTCGGCCCGGACCGCCGCCGCGAGCTCGGTGTCGTAGCTGTCGGCCCAGCCGAGCACCTCGTCGACGATCGTCTGGCCGGGCAGGGCCGCGATGTAGTCGGCGCAGATGTCCTCGAGCTTGACCAGGTCCACCAGCGCCCCGGACACGCCCGCCTCGGACAGCCGCAGCGGCTCGCGCAGCGCCTCCTCCAGCGGCAGCTCGGCGAGACGCCCGTTGATCAGACCGCGCAGGTAGTAGAGCATCGCCGGCGCCGGATATCCGGCGCTGATGAAGAACTCGACCGACGCCTCCGGGTCCTTGCGCTTGGAGAGCTTCCGCTTCGCCGAGCCGTCCTGCTTCAGCAGCGGCGCGATGTGCGCGTAGGCGACGGGCTCGAACCCGGCGGCGTCGAACAGCTGCAGGTGCACCGGGACGGACGAGAGCCACTCGTCGCCGCGGACGACGTGGGTGACCCGCATCAGGTGGTCGTCGACGACGTGCGCGAAGTGGTAGGTCGGCAGCCGGACCGGGTTCTCGGAGCTCTTCAGGATGACGACGTCGTTGCGGTTGGCGTCCGCCGACAGCTCGCCGCGTACCAGGTCGGTGAAGGTGACCCGGCCGCCCTCGCCCGGGGAGCGGAACCGGACCACGTACGGCCGCCCCGCGGCCAGCGCCGCACGGACCTGCTCGGCGGGGGCGTCGCGCCAGGGAGCCCAGCGGCCGTAGTAGCCGGTCGGCACCTTGGCCGCCCGCTGCGCGTCGGCGGCCGCCGCGAGCTCCTCACGGGTGGCGAAGCACAGGTAGGCCTTGCCGGTGCGCAGGAACTCCCGGGCGTAGCTGAGGTAGACCCGCTCCCGCGCCGACTGGGTGTACGGGCCGTAGGCGCCGTTCGCCTCCGTCTCGTCGGCGGTCACCCCGAAGTAGCCGAACGCCGCGTCGAACTGGGCGGTGGCACCCTCGACGGTCCTCGCGGAGTCGGTGTCCTCCACCCGGATGAAGTACACGCCGCCGGACTGGCGGGCGAGGTCCTTGTCCAGCATCGCGACGTACACGGCGCCCAGGTGGGCGAATCCTGTCGGGCTGGGGCCGAGCCGGGTCACCATCGCGCCCGGCGGCAGGTCCCGCGGCGGGTACCGCTCCTCCCAGGACGCGGCCTCGGACAGATCGGACGGGAACAGGGCGTCGATCTCGTCCCGGTCGAGCATGACGGGTACCTCCACGGAGCATGGAAACGCATTGATCATCTGGTCTGGCCGGCTGGCGGTGGCGCCTTTGGGCGCGCGTGCGGACCTGCGAGGCTTCGCCATTCTTGCGCGCCGGCGGGCTTGCTCCCCGCCGGCGGCCCTCTGCCGCCCCGCCGGTGGCCTCCAGGCGCGTGCGACCTGGACCTTTTGCGTGACCTTCGTCCTGGGCCTGCGTGCCTGACGCGATCGTGGCCGAGCCGATCGTGGCGTGCCGAGGCCGCCCGCGCGGACGGCCGCTGGCGTGGCAAGGTGAAAACCCCCACACCTTCGAGCCGATGTTAGTGCCTGGGCGCCATGGTCAGAGAGGCGATCTCGATGGCCTGATCGAAATCTTCAAGATCGTTTCAGGTCGGTGGCGGCCACTCGTAAACTGCCCTTTTGTGACGTCGCCACGACGGACGACCGGACCGGACCAGCTGCCGGGGAGACCCCTTGTTCCCCAGCGGCGGCCGGCCCTGCGCGCACTGCCAGGGCAGGCCGAGGTCGACCTGCCACGCTCCCAGGAGGGGGCGCAGCCGCAGCGGCTGCTCACCAGCCTGCTCGGTGACCACTGGTACGGCCGGCGCGAGCACCTGCCGTCGGCCGCGCTGGTGGCGCTGCTCGCCGACTTCGACGTGACGACGGTGGGGGCGCGCGCGGCGCTGTCCCGGCTGGCCAAGCGGAGGGTGCTGGAGTCCTCCCGCGTCGGGCGCAACACCTACTACGGGCTGACCGCGCAGGCATCCGCCGTCATGCTGGAGAACGTGCACCGGCTGCGGGCGTTCGGTGAGCGGTCCGAGCCGTGGGACGGCCGGTGGACCGTCGCGGCCTTCTCGCTGCCCGAAGACCTGCGCGACGTCCGGCACGCGGTGCGCAGCCGGCTGCGCTGGCTCGGCTTCGCGCCGCTCTACGACGGCATGTGGGTGAGCCCGCGCCCGGTCGCGGAGGCGGCGCGGCGGACCTTCGCCGAGCTGGGTGTGCTCGCCTCCACCGTGCTGACGACGACCGTCGACGCGCGCCGCAGCGACCCGCGCCCGCCGATGGCCGCCTGGGACCTGACCGAGCTGCGCGCCCGCTACGAGGAGTTCGTCGCCACGAACACCCCGCTGCACGACCGGGTCAGCGCCGGCGCGGTGGGTGGCACGGAGGCGATGGTTGCCAGGACGGCGCTGCTGGCCCAGTGGCGGCGTTTTCCCAGCCTCGACCCGGACCTGCCGCTGGACCTGCTGCCCGAGCGCTGGCCGCGCCGCGCCGCCCGCGAGCTGTTCGCCGAGACCTACGACGGCCTCGGCCCGCCGGCCGCCGAACGCTTCCGGGCCGTCATCGCCGCGTCCGCGCCAGACCTCGCCCATCTGGTGAGCTACCAGCGCGCCGGTGACTGACGAGGGCTGGTCCCCGTCGATGTCCGCGTCGTGACGGTCGCCGTACGGTGATGACGTGAGCCTGTTCGACGCGGTGTCCCCGGCCACCGATCCCGCGCACGCCACCGGCGCAGGGCCCGTCGCCGCGGCTACGTCCGCGGCGCCTGAGGTGCCGACCGGGCCGCTGGCCGATCGGCTGCGGCCGCGGGACCTCGACGAGCTGGTCGGCCAGCGCCACCTGCTCGGGCCGGGCAGCCCGCTGCGCCGGCTGGTCGAGGGCGGCGGGACGACCTCGGTCGTCCTGTGGGGCCCCCCGGGCACCGGCAAGACGACGTTGGCGCACATCGTCTCCCGGGCCACCGGACGGCGGTTTCGTGAGCTGTCCGCGGTCACGGCCGGGGTGAAGGACGTCCGGGCGGTGATCGACGAGGCCCGCGCGGCGCTGTCGAGCAGCCAGTCCAGCCAGTCGCGCCGGCTGGTGCGCGAGCCGGGCCTGTTCGGCCCGGACGACCCGGCGGACGGCGGTCCGCGGCTGTCGACTTCGCCGCCGGCTGGCACCCGCCCGTCGGTTTCGCCGGACCTTCGCACCGTGCTGTTCATCGACGAGGTCCACCGTTTCACCAGGACCCAGCAGGATGCGCTGCTGCCGGCCGTCGAACGCGGCTGGATCACGCTGGTCGCCGCGACCACCGAGAATCCGTCGTTCTCCGTCGTCGCCCCGCTGTTGTCGCGCTCGCTGCTTTTCACGCTGACCCCGTTGACCGATGACGACATCCGGGCGCTGGTGAACCGGGCGCTGGTCGATCCGCGTGGCTATGGCGGCCGGGTGCGGATAGCCGCGGACGCATTGGATCACCTTGTCCGGCTCGCCGGCGGGGACGCCCGCCGGGCGCTGACCGCGCTGGAGGCGAGCGCCGAGGCGGCTCTGGCCGCGAGCGGCGGGCTGGCGGGGGAGTCCGGGGCGGCCGGGGAGGTCTCGACTGGCGAGGTCTCGACTGGCGAGATCCAGGCCGGCGGGGCCCCGGCCGGCGAGGCGCCCACCGCCGCCGTCGATCTGGCGCTGCTCGAGCGCGCGGTCGACCGGGCCGCGGTGCGCTACGACCGGGCCGGCGACCAGCACTACGACGTCGTCAGCGCGTTCATCAAGTCGATGCGCGGCGGCGACGCGGACGCCGCGCTGCACTACCTGGCCCGCATGCTGGAGGCCGGTGAGGACCCGCGCTTCGTCGCCCGGCGGATGATCATCCTGGCGAGTGAGGACGTCGGCATGGCCGACCCGGGCGCGCTCGGCGTCGCCGTGTCCGCGGCGCAGGCGCTGGAGCTGGTCGGGCTGCCCGAGGCGCGGCTGGCCCTCGCGCAGGCTGTGATCCACCTCGCGCTCGCCCCCAAGTCGAACGCGGTGATCCGCGCGATGGACGCGGCCACCGCCGACGTCCGGGCGGGCAGGGCGGGGCCAGTCCCGGCCCACCTGCGCGACGCGCACTACCAGGGCGCCAGCAGGCTCGGGCACGGCGACGGCTACCGCTACCCGCACGACCACCCCGGTGGCGTCGTGGGCCAGCAGTACCCGCCGGACGAGCTGGTCGGCGTCGACTACTTCCGCCCCGGCGACCTGGGCTTCGAACGCCGCGCCGCGGCCCGCGCGCAGGAGCTGCGCTCGGTACTGCGCGGCACCGACCATACGGGGGCGGCGGAGGCGGATCGGCCGGTGTCGCGCGGCACTCGCGACGAACGCACCTAGCGGGGCGTGCCGTACTTCGTGGCGTCGGTCGGTAAGGTCCTGACACGACCGGTGTTCGCGTTCCGGGCTGATCCCGGCGATGCTGGGGCCCGGCCGACAGTGGAGGAGGAGCGAAGATGTCCGGTGGCGCGATGGCGGGGCTGATCGCCTCGGGCGCCTTCGCCGTGCTCGTCCTCTTCGGATGCTATGCCCTGTACAAGCTCGGCAAGATCTTCGACGAGACCGCGCAGCGGGTCCGCCAGACCGGCCTCGCGATCGACGAGGGCACCGCGCGGGTCCGCCAGGCCGGGGCCACCGTCGACGAGGTCAACGTGGCGCTCGCGCACGTCAACAAGGAACTGGACCGGATCGACGCGATCACGGCCAATGTGCAGACCATCAGCACGAACGTGTCGTCGATGACGTCACTGTTCGCGGCGACCGTCGGCGGCCCGATCGTCCGAGTCGCGGCACTCTCCTACGGCGTTCGCCAGGCCGCCGCGAAGCGCGCCAGGTCCGAGGTCGACTCCCGGGTCGCCGCCGAGATCAAGGCGGAGCGGAAGGCGGCGCGGGCGGCCAGGCGGGCCGCGCCGGCCCAGCCGACGGCGGCCGACATCGACGAGCCGGTCCGGGGCCGATAGATGCCGCGCCGACTGTTCTACATCACCTTCGGGGCGGTCGCCGGGGTGCTGGCCGTCCGCCAGGCCGCGAAGGCGGCCACCGCGCTGTCGCCGGGGAGCGTGGCCGGTTCCCTGGTCGCGTCGCTGTCGGAGTTCATGGCCGACGTCCGCGAGTTCATGGCCGAACGCGAGGACGAGCTGCGCGAGGCACTCGGCCTCTATGGCGAGCCCGACGACCCTGCTGAGGACGGACTGCCCCCGGCCGATCCCGAGGCCACCGTCCACCTGCCGCACCTGCGTCGTCCCTGACGTACGTACCTGCAGGCCGCTGCCTGGGGGCGTCCCAGCGGGGCGAGCTCGGCGGCTGTCCGCCTGTTCGGCTGTCCGGCTCGGTGCCTCTAGCGGTCTCGGCAGGGCTGCGGGCGTGTCATGAGCGTTCGGCGAAACTCTGTGGTGTCGTCGCGAAGGGCGGCGGTACCGTGACCCTGGCCGCCCGTGGGCGTCGTGGCCGCGATCTCACGTAATAAGTTGGACGGGCCCGACGCACGGTACGGAGCCGTGCTCCGCAGCGTGCCGCCCGCCCCAGCGTCACCCTGACCGTCAACCTGACCGGTCATTGCTACTGTCCGTTACCGCCTCGACTCTGGACGACGTGAATCCGATGGAAACGGCCGAGATCCGCCGGCGCTTTCTCTCCCATTTCGAGCAGCGCGGCCACCTTGTTGTCCCCAGCGCGTCCCTGGTCGCCGAGGACCCGACGCTGCTGCTGGTCAACGCCGGCATGGTGCCGTTCAAGCCTTACTTCCTCGGTGACCTCAAACCGCCGGCGCCGCGCGCGGCCAGCGTGCAGAAGTGCGTCCGCACGGTCGACATCGACAACGTCGGCCAGACCGCCCGGCACGCGTCGTTCTTCCAGATGTGCGGCAACTTCTCCTTCGGCGACTACTTCAAGGCCGAAGTCATCCCGTGGGCCTTCGAGCTGCTGACCGAGGGTTACGGCTTCAAGGTCGACGACCTGTGGGCGACGGTCTACCTCGACGACGACGAGGCCGAGGAGATCTGGAAGGGCCTGCTGCCGCCGGAGCGAATCCAGCGCCGCGGCAAGGAGGACAACTACTGGTCGATGGGCGTGCCCGGCCCCTGCGGTCCGTGCAGCGAGATCTACTTCGACCGGGGCCCGGCGTACGGCCGCGAAGGCGGCCCGGAGGCTGACGAGAACCGCTACCTCGAGGTCTGGAACCTCGTCTTCATGCAGTTCGAGCGCGGCGAGGGCCCGGGCTACGAGTACCCGATCCTCGGTGACCTGCCGGCGAAGAGCATCGACACCGGCATGGGCCTGGAGCGGATGGCGACCCTGCTGCAGGGCGTCGAGAACCTCTACGAGATCGACATCTCCCGCCCGGTGCTCGACCGCGCCGGCGAGCTGACCGGCCGCCGCTACGGCGAGAACCAGGCCGACGACGTGCGCCTGCGCGTCATCGCCGACCACACCCGCACCGCCGCGATGCTGATCTCCGACGGCGTCGTCCCCTCCAACGAGGGCCGCGGCTACGTGCTGCGCCGGATGCTGCGCCGCGCGGTGCGCAACGTCCGCCTGCTCGGCGGCCGCGAGCCGGTGATGGAGAACCTGTTCGGCGTCGTGCGCGGCGCGATGGGCTCGATCTACCCGGAGCTCGTCGACCGGGCCGAGGCGGTCACCAGCGTCGCCGTCGCCGAGGAGCAGGCGTTCCTGGAGACCCTGCGCACCGGTACCACGATCTTCGACACCGCGGTCGGCAAGGCGCGCTCCGCCGGCGCCGCCCAGCTCGGCGGCGACGAGGCCTTCCAGCTGCACGACACCTACGGCTTCCCGATCGACCTGACGCTCGAGATGGCGGCCGAGCAGGGCCTCACCGTCGACGAGGCGGGCTTCCGCCGGCTGATGGACCGCCAGCGTGAGCTCGCGAAGGCCGACCGCGCGTCGCGGCGCATCGGCAACGTCGACCTGTCCGTCTTCCGCCCGATCCTCGCCCGCTCCGGCGCGACGGCGTTCACCGGCTACACCGAGCTCTCCCGGACCGCGACCGTCGTCGGGCTGGTGTCGCCGGCCACCGGGCAGGGCGTGCCAGCGGCCGGCGAAGGCGAGGACGTCGGCATCGTCATCGACACGACGCCGTTCTACGCCGAGTCCGGCGGCCAGGAGGCCGACCTCGGCCGGTTCGTCTTCGACGGCGGCGAGGTCGAGATCCTCGACGTGCAGAAGCCGATCCCGGACCTGGTCCTGCACCGCGGCAAGGTGCTGCGCGGCGAGCTGCGCCTCGGCGCCGAGGTCGAGGTCACCGTCGACGCCGACCGGCGCCGCGCGGTCTCCCGCTCGCACACCGCCACCCACCTGGTCCACACCGCGTTCCGCCGTGCGCTCGGCGAGTCGGCGACCCAGGCCGGGTCGCTGAACTCGCCAGGCCGGCTGCGGTTCGACTTCCACGCGCTCGGCGCGGTGCCGGCGGCGGTCCTCGCCGACGTCGAGGACGAGGTCAACGAGGTCGCGCTGCGCGACCTCGCGGTGACCGCGTTCGTGACCAGCCAGGACGAGGCCCGCCGGCTCGGCGCGATGGCGCTGTTCGGCGAGAAGTACGGCGAGCGGGTCCGCGTCGTCGACGTCGGCGACTACGCGCGGGAGCTGTGCGGCGGCACGCATGTCGCCCGTTCCGCCCAGCTCGGCGCGGTCAAGCTGCTGTCGGAGTCGTCGATCTCGGCCGGCACCCGCCGGGTCGAGGGCCTGGTCGGCCTGGACGCGTTCCGCTACCTGGCCCGGGAGCATCTGCTGGTCTCCCAGCTGTCCGGCATCGTCAAGGCCCGCCCCGACGAGCTGGTCGACCGGGTCTCCGACGTGATCAGCCGGCTGCGCGACGCCGAGAAGGAGCTGGAGCGGGTGCGCGCCGAGGCGGTGCTCGCGGGCGCCGCGGGCCTCGCGAACAGCGCGGTCGACGTGAACGGGATCGCGCTCGTCGCCGCCGAGGCGCCGAACGGTACGTCCGCCGACGACCTGCGCAAGCTCGCGCTCGACGTCCGTGGCCGGCTCATGGACCGCCCCGCGGTCGTGGCCGCGGCCTCGGCGGCCGGTGAACGGGCGTTCCTCGTCGTCGTCACCACTGAGGGTGCGCGCGACCGTGGGCTGAAGGCGGGTGACCTGGTGAAGGCCGCGACCGCCGAGCTCGGCGGTCGCGGCGGCGGCAAGCCGGACGTCGCCCAGGGCGGCGGCGGCGACGTCGCCGGGGTCGGCCGTGCCCTGGCCAAGGTCAGCGAGTTGGTCTCGTCGAACGCCGGGTCCTAGGCTGGCGCCAGCGCGCCCCCGGAAGGAGCACGGCGACGGAAGGAACCCAAGAAGGCCAAGAGGAAGGTGTGGCGCCGCGGCGGTCGGCCGAGGTGTCCCCGCCTGGAAGACAAGGGGGGGCGGCCGCTCCTGGGGGACCGTCGGCCCGGCGGCGGAAACCGCGACATCGCGCGCAGCGGCGGGAACTGCCGCCCGGAGTCTGGCTCGGGATCGACGTCGGAACGGTGCGGGTTGGCGTGGCCGCGAGCGACCCCGGTGGTGCGCTCGCGCTACCTGTCGGTACCCTTCGTCGAGACTTGTCCGAAAACAGCGATCTCGCGCAGGTTGCCGAGCTCGCCCTCCAGCGGCGGGCGGTGGCGATAGTGGTCGGTCTGCCCAGGACTCTCTCCGGCGAGGAGGGACCCGCGGCCAGCGCGGCGCGCCAGTACGCGCGGCTGCTGGCCGACCGCGTCGCCCCGCTACCCGTCCGGCTCGTCGACGAGCGGCTGACGACGGTGGCGGCTCACCGCAGAATGGCCGAGGGTGGGCTGCGCTCGCGGGCCCGTCGCGAGCTCGTCGACCAGGAGGCAGCCGTGCAGATCCTGCAACACGCTCTGGACGTGCGGCGCGGCGGATCGGGCGAGCGCTCCGGCGGCCGTCCGACGGAAGATCGGTGAGTCGGCCCTGGGACCTCGACAATGGCGTCGGGGGTGGGCCCGAGCACGGGGGCAACCCGTGGGCGGCCTACCCACAAGATCGTGACCGGCCCGTCGACCCGTTCGCGGTGGGCGATCCGCGTGACGACTACGACGCCGTGGACATCACCATCGGCGGCGCGCCTCCCGTCGGCGCCCCGCCCCATATGCCTCCCGTTGGCGGCTACCCGGCCGCCCGACCCGGATATGGCGGCGACGGTTTCACCGTCGACGACCAGCCGGGCCAGGTCGGCGGTCACCCGGGGGTGACGCCGGTCGGGCCGGACCTGTTCGGCCCGACCGTTGATTCGGCCTTCCCCGCGGGAGTCGTCCCCGTGTGGTCGGCCGGCCCGGCCTCGTCCGTATCGGCCCCGTATGCGGGCCCGACCGGCGCCGATCCGTATGGCGGCTCGGCCGCCGGCGGGCCGACGGTGGTCGGACCGGTCGTGACGGGTCCGGCCTTGTCCGGCGATCATCTCCCCGGCCCGCCGGCCGGTCCGCAGGCAGGCGCGGCTCCCGCCGCCGGCCTTGCCGGATATGGCGACCCGAGCTTCGGTGCGCCAGCCCCAGGCCAACAGGTGCCCGGCTATCAGCCGTCGGCGCCGGCGCGCGGCGAGAGTTTCCCCGAGTACCGGAATGGCGACCAGCACGGCGGCTACTCCGCGTTCGGTTACTTCTCCGACGGCGGCTATCGCCGGACAGGTCACCAGGTCGCCGGTGATCGGATCGACGGGGGCGTCGACGCGGGCATCGGCGGAGCGGCCGGCTACCAGCCGGCGGTCGACGGTTACTCGGGCTACTGGTCCACCGCCGGTGGCGATGCGGCCGGCGGCGGCGATGCGGCCGGCGGATACCAGCAGCCCGAGGCCGTGGCCGAGCAGGCAGCCGGACATGGCGTCGGACCTGGCGCCGCCGGAGACCGCCCAGCGGCCGGCCACGGCTACGGCTACGGTGACCCGCAGGGGGCCGGCAGCGGCCCCCCGGATCCGGACGGCGCCGCGGCGTCGGGCTACCAGCCCCCGTTCCTCGCCGACCCGTACCCATGGACTGGCGACCACCCGGCGCCGCCGCGGGCATCGCACCGGAACGCGGATGATCCCGCGCCGTTCGACCGCCGCCCGGACACCCGGAACACCGGGACCGAGCGGCGCACCGAGGCGCTGCGCTTCCGGTTCATGGCGCCGGACGACCTGTATGGGCCGGATGACCCGGATGACCCGGATGGGCCGGGCGCTGCGGCCGACGAGCGCCACTCGGCCGGCCCGCGCCCGCCCGGCGACTGGCCCGCGGCGGCCGGTCGCTCCGGCGGGCGCCGCGGCGAGTTCGACCGCGGCGAGTTCGACCGCGGCGAGTTCGACCGCGGCGAGTTCGACCGCGGCGAGTTCGACCACGGCGAGTTCGACGACGACGACCTCCACCGTTCCCGCGACGACTACCTGGACGACGATGACCTGGGCCGCCCCAGCGATGATCACGACGATGAGCTGGCTGATGACCTGGACGACGACGCCGACCTGCCGGACGCATACGACCGGCGGCGCGGCGCGCGTCCACCCGGCGGCATGACCCGGCACCGGGACGACGCCAGGGGTAATGGCGGGGGTGGCCGGGGTCGCGCGCTGCCGAAGCTGCTCGCCGTGCTGGTCACGTTCGCGGTGGTGCTGGCTGGCCTGATCTTCGTCGGCGGCAAGCTGGTCGGCAAGATCGGTGGCCCGCCGGAGATTCCCGACTACCCCGGGCCCGGCACCGGCAGCGTGTCCGTCACGGTCGCCCAGGGCGCGAGCGCGACGGACATCGCGAAGGTGCTGTTCGACGCAGATGTCGTCAAGAGCGAGAAGGCGTTCCGCACGGCCGCCGCGAACAACCCGGACTCGGTGAATATCCAGCCGGGCACGTACACCCTGCTGAGGCAGATGAGCGCGGCCGGCGCGCTGGAGGCGCTGCTGGATCCGACGGCCATCAAGTACCGGCTGACGATCTCCGAAGGCCGGACCGTCGATTGGATCATCACCGAGCTGTCCAAGATCCTCGGCGTGCCGAAGGACCAGTACGAAGCGATCGCCAAGGACCCGGCGGGCCATGGGCTGAAGCTGCCGGCCTACTGGAAGGACCCGGGCCCGAGCGCGAAGAACAAGCTCGAGGGCTTCCTCTTCCCGACGACATACAACCTGAACCCGAACGACACGCCCGTGCAGACGTTGCAGAAGATGGTCGACGCGTTCGTGCGGGTGGCCACCAAGCTCGACCTGGAGGGCAAGGCCGCGCAGCTCGGGAAGACTCCGGCCGAGATCATCACCATCGCATCGATCATCGAGCTGGAAGTCAACGGCCACGACGAGGGCCCGAAGGTCGCGCGAGTGATCTACAACCGGCTCGGCAACAAGAACGGCGAGTTCAACTCGCTGGGCATGGACTCGACGACGCGGTATGCCTTCGACCGGTTCACCGGTCCTATCAACGACCTGATCAACAAATATCACCCCTACAACACCAGATCCCCCCAGGTCAGGGGCCTGCCGCCGGGCGCCATCGCGAACCCGGGGGAATGGGCACTGAGCTCGGCGCTGAACCCGTACGAGGGCGCGGACGGGACCTGGTACTACTTCGTCTACCTCCCCAAGTCGCAGCACACGGAGTTCGCCACCACCGACGCGCAGTGGGCGGAACTGCTGACCCGGTACCGATCCGAGGGCGGCAGCGACGGTGGCTGAGCCCCCGCAGCGGCACCGGCGCAGGCGGCGCCAGCTGTCCCTGGGCGTCGCCGGATCGGGGGCTGGACCGGCGTTCCCGGCTGTGTCAGCCTAGACCGCTGTGTCTGCCTTCCTTCCCACGTCAGCGGCCCTGGGCGGGCCACCGTCAGCCGCCGTGGGCGGTGACGACGATGCCTGAGACCTGCCGGGCGGCTTCGACGGCCGCCCGCCTGGCGCGGCAGGCGGCCGTGCTCGGGTCGCCGATCGCGCACTCGCTGTCGCCCGTGCTGCACCGGGCGGCCTACCGGGCGCTCGGCCTCGACGACTGGTCGTACACCGCCCTCGAGGCCGACGAGGAGGCGCTGCCGGCGCTGCTGGCGCGGATCCGCGGCGAGCGCGACCTGCCCGGCGTGCCCGGCTGGGCCGGCCTGTCGCTGACCATGCCGCTCAAGCTGGCCGCTGTCGATCTCGTCGACCGTCTCGACGACTCCGCCCGGCTGGTCGGCGCGCTCAACACGATCGTGATCGAGCCGGACGGCACGCTCACCGGCCACAACACCGACATCGCCGGCGTCCGGCATGCCGTCCGCCTGGTCCTCGGCACCGGCCAGCCACCCCGCGGCGCTGAGACGGTGCTCGTCCCCTCGCCACCGTCGTCCCCGGCCGCTCCTGACCAGCCGGCCGCTCCCGACCAGCTGGCGACTCCTGACCAGCCGGGCAGGCCGGGGCGGCCCGCGGCGGTCGTGGCACCGCCCGTGCGGGCGCTGGTGCTGGGGGCCGGCGGCACAGCGCGTGCCGCCGTGGCGGCGCTCGCGAGCATGGGGGTGCGGCGGGTCGGCGTCGTCGCCCGCCGCCCGGCCGCCGTCGCCCCGCTCATCGAGATCGGGGAGCGCGTCGGCCTCGCGGTCACCGCCCTGCCCTGGGAGATCGTCGCCGGCGGCCTGCGCTCCGGCCCCGACCTGGTGATCGCGACCACCCCCGCGGGCGTCACCGACCAGCTCGCCGAGTGGACCTGGCCGGCCGCCTGCCCCCTCGTCGAGCTGCTCTACCACCCGTGGCCGACGGCGCTCGCCGTGACCGCCTACCGCAGCGGCGCCCGCGTGGCCGGTGGCATGGTCGTCCTGGCCGCCCAGGCGGCCGAGCAGGTGGCCCTGTTCACCGGCCGCACCGTCGACGTGGACATGCTCATGGCCGCCGGCAACCAGGCCATCACCCGCCGCGTCGCGGCCGAGTCGGCGGGCCCGGGCACCGACGGCGGCGGCCTGACCAGCCGCGCCCGCTAGCGCGCCGCGGCGCGGGCAGCTCGGACGGATGGGGCCGATGGGGCTGGCTGTCACCGTGGCCCTCGCCGTGGCCGCGGTCGCGGCGGCGCCGCTGATGCCCCGGGTGGTCGGCGCGTTCGCGCCCTATGACGATGAGCCGGTGCGCGGCCCTGTCCCGTCCGTGGCGGCATTCGGGGCGGTCACGGCGGTCGCCGTCGCCGCGGTCACCGTGGCGCTGCGCGACCGGCCGGGCTGGCTGCCCGCCTACCTGTACCTGACCGTCGCCGGGATCGTGCTCGCGGCCGTCGACCGGCGGGTCCATCGCCTGCCCGACGCCGTGGTCCTGCCGAGCTACCCGGTCCTGGCGGCTCTGCTGGGCGTCGCCGCCGTCGTCGACGGTGCCACCCGCGGTTCCTGGGACGCGGGCCGCGCGCTCGGTGCCGTGGTGGCGGCGGGCGTCCTGCTCGCCGTCTTCGGTGTGATGTACCTGGTCCCGCGCGGCGGCCTCGGCCTCGGGGACGTGAAGCTGGCCGGCCTGCTCGGCGCCGCCCTCGGCTGGCTCGGCCCGTCGACGGTGCTCCTGGGCCTGTTCACCGGCCTCGTCGTCGCGGGCCTGTACGCGGGCGTCCTGCTCGTGACCCGCCGTGCCACCCGCTCCGACCCGATCGCCTACGGCCCCCACCTCCTCCTCGGCGCCTTCGTCGCGATCGTCGTCACCGCCGCCGGCTCCTGACTACCGTGGCTGGCTCTGGTGAGGCAGAACGTTTCTAGTAGGGTGCGGAAAGCCCTGCGAACATTGGAAAGTGCTTGATGTTCTTGGTGAACAGCTGGGCGCCGAGATGTTGGGCGGTGGCTGCGACAACATAGTCGACTACGTCCACGCCAGGGTGTGACCGCAGATACTGGTTCGCGAGGGCGCCTGCCTTCTCCGCGATGGCGTCATCGACCTCGATCAGCTCCAGGCTATCCAGCAGAGCCCGGGTCGCCTGCTCTTCTTTGGGCCGCATGCCCGCCAGGATCTCGACCTTCGTCAGGATCGACGTCGCCAGGCGTTCGCCGGACGTGGCAGCCGACAGCATGGCTGCCCGAGCGCCTTGATTTCCTCGTAGATGGTCGATCAATACCGAGGTGTCCAGGACGATGGCCATCAGTCGGCCAGTCGCCGGGCCAGACCGCGCCGCAGACCTTCGACGTAGGCCTCGCCGTCCTCCGGCCGATCGGCCCAGCTCCCGAAGCTGGCCTCGATCGCCTGCAGGGCCCGGTCCGGCCGCGAGGTGCCGTAAGTGTGGTCGATCGCCCGGCGTACCAGTTCGGCGAGACCCAGCCCGCTGCGACGCGACTCGGCGCGCAGCCGGGTGTACTGCTCGTCGGCCAGCGTGATCTGGGTCCTGTGGGTCATGATGTAAGCCTACATCGCCTGGGCGGCGCCAGCGCGGGCAAACGGGACCGCAGGGCGAGGCGTGAAGGCGCACCGCGAGGCGGCTGCCGGCTGTGTCGCGCTGGTCCCGAGTGGGATGATCTGATCCATGGGGGATATAGGGCGCACGAGGAGAGGCGACTGGGACTTCTTCGTCTCGTACGCGGCCGGTGATGAGAAGTAGGCCGCGTGGCTCGCCTGGCAGCTGGAAGGCGCCGGTTACTCGGTACTGGTCGAGGTCTGGGATGCCGTGGCCGGGGCGAATTGGCGCGCGCTCACATACGGGGCGCTGCAACGCGCTCAGAGAACCGTCGCGTTGATCTCCCACGCCTACCTGGACTCGGCCGTTGACAGCGTCGCCTGGCAGTCGGTCCAGGCGACGGATCCCGAGGGATTCATGCGCAAACTGATCCCTGTCCGGGTCGAGGACTGCGAACGGCCGGGCATTCTTGGCGGGCTTGTGTCGATCGACCTGTTCGGGCGTTCGGCGGACGACGCCCGGCGTCACCTGTTGGAGCAAATTCGCCATGCCATTGAAGGCCGGGCGAAGCCGGATATCCCGCCCACGTTTCCCTCGCATCCTCCCGCCTCCGCTGTCCCCACGTTTCCTGGCCCGGCGGCACCGGCCCCCCGCTTCGCGTCGGCCGGCGCCGCCGGACCCTCGATGGTCCGGCAACCGGAGGCGCCCGCTGGCGCCGCAGAGCCAGCGGGAGGGACGGCGCAGTCCCAGACCGGTTCGGCCTTTTCTGGTGGACCGCTGGAGGCGGTCGGCGAGCCGCTGACGGGCCACAAGAGGTACGTGGCCTCGCTGGTGTTCGCACCCGACGGGCACATCCTCGCGACCGGCAGCAACGACAGCGCGGTGCGGCTGTGGGACGTCCGAGACCCGACGCGGCCAATGCCGTTCGGCGAGCCGCTGGACGGCCATACGAACAACGTGATCGCCCTGAGGTTCGCGGCGGACGGCCGCACGCTCTTCGTCGGCGCAGCGGACCTGTCAGTACGGCGGTGGGATGTTAGCGACCCGGCTCACCCGGCCCAGCTCGACTGGTCGTTGGCTATGGCAATGGCCTAGCTCGGCTGTGGGATCTGCGCTGGCTGGACAATCCCCTGTTGGTGGGCGGCCCGGTCGCAGTACACGAGGGCGCGGTCTGGTCCATCGCGTTCGCGCCCCGGATCCGCCTCCTGGCGTCAGGTGGTCGCGACCGGAAGGTGCGGCTGTGGCGCATCCGGCCGGAGATTGTGTGATCAAGAGTGATTTCGTGATGATGCGGTCGGGCTAGGTGGCCGCCGGTACGTGCGAGACTGGGCGGCATGGTGCGGTGGTTGACGGCAGGGGAGTCGCACGGGCCGGCGCTGGTCGCGACCGTGGAGGGCCTGCCCGCGGGAATCCGGGTGGGCAGTGCCGAGATCGCGGACGAGCTCGCGCGGCGCCGGCTCGGGTACGGGCGCGGCGCGCGGATGAAGTTCGAGAAGGACGAGGTCGAGCTGCTCGGCGGCCTTCGGCACGGCGTGAGCCTCGGCGGGCCGGTCGCGGTCGTGGTGCGCAACACCGAGTGGCCGAAGTGGCGGACCGTGATGTCACCGGACCCGGTGGACCCGGCCGAGCTCGAGGGACTGGGCCGCAACGCGCCGCTGACCCGGCCGCGGCCCGGTCACGCGGACCTCGCAGGCATGCAGAAGTACGGCTTCGACGACGCCCGGCCGGTGCTGGAGCGGGCGAGCGCCCGCGAGACGGCCGCCCGGGTGGCGCTCGGGACGGTGGCGAAGGCGTTCCTGCGCCAGGCGTACGGCGTCGAGGTGCTCTCGCACGTGCTGTCGATCGGCGCGGCCGCGGTGCCGGCGGGCACGGCGCTGCCGGGGCCGGGAACGTTGGGGGCGATCGACGCCGACCCGTGCCGGTGCGCCGACGCCGAGACGAGCGCCCGGATGGTCGCCGAGATCGACGCCGCCCACAAGGACGCGGACACGCTCGGCGGCGTCGTCGAGGTCGTCGTCTACGGGCTTCCACCGGGCATCGGCAGCTATGTGCACGGCGACCGGCGGCTCGACGCGCAGCTGGCCGCTGAGCTGATGGGGATTCAAGCGATCAAGGGCGTCGAGTTCGGCGACGGGTTCGAGACGGCGCGTCGGCGCGGATCGGCGGCCCACGACGAGATCGAGGTCCTCGCGCCGGAGGGCGGCGTTCAGCGCGTTCGGCGGCTGACCGACCGTGCTGGCGGGGTCGAGGGCGGCATGACCAACGGTGAGGTGCTGCGCGTCCGGGCCGCCATGAAGCCGATCTCCACGCTGTCGCGGCCGCTGTCGACTGTCGACGTCGCGACCGGCGAGACGGCGGCCGCGATCGCGCAGCGCTCCGACGTGTGCGCCGTGCCCGCGGCAGGCGTCGTCGCGGAGGCGATGGTCGCGCTGGTGCTCGCCGACGTGGCGCTGGAGAAGTTCGGTGGCGACTCGGTCGAGGAGACGCGGCGGAACTATGAGGCCTACCTGAAGTCGCTGGCGGTGCTCTCGTGAGCGATACGCCTGCCGGGACCAGTACCGGGGCCGGGGCCGGGGCTGCGACCCGGGCCGGGGTACGGCCGGTAGCCGTGCTGGTCGGCTCGCCGGGCGCAGGAAAGTCGACGGTGGGCGAGCTGCTCGCCGAGCGGCTCGGGGTGACGCTGCGCGACACCGACGCGGACGTCGAGGCGGCGCTCGGCATGACAGTCGCCGACATCTTCATCGAGCTGGGCGAGGACGCGTTCCGGGCCGCCGAGCGAGCCGCGGTGACGGCCGCGCTCGCCGAGCACCCGGGGGTGCTCGCTCTCGGCGGCGGCACGGTGATCGACCCGAGCATCCGGGCGGCGCTCGCGGGCCACACCGTCGTCTACCTGCACGTGGACCTCTCCGATGCCGTCCGTCGCGTCGGCCTCGCCCGTGACCGGCCCCTGCTCGTCGAGGCGCCGCGGGCGCGGCTGGCCGCACTGCTGCGCGAGCGCCGCCCGCTCTACGAGGAGGTCGCGACAGTCGTGGTGGACACGATCGGGCACACACCGGAAGAGGTCGTCGAGGACGTACTCGCAAGGCTGTCCGCATGACTAGTAAGGGCACGGGCACGGCGGCCGAGCCGGTGCGGGTCGCGGTGGCGCCCGCCGGTGAGCGAGCCTACGAGGTGCTGGTCGGGGACGGGCTGGTCGGTGAGCTGGCCGGCGTGGTCGCCGGGCGGACCAGGGCGGCCGTCATCCACCCCGCGGCGATGGCCGCCCAGGCGGCCGCCGTGGTGGTGGATCTGCGGGCCGCCGGCGCGGAGGCGCACCCGATCGCCGTCCCCGACGGGGAGGCCGCCAAGGAACTGGCCGTCGCGGGCCGCTGCTGGGACGAGCTGGGCCGCCTCGGCTTCACCCGGGACGACGTCGTCGTCGGGCTCGGCGGTGGCACGGTGACCGACCTCGCCGGCTTCGTCGCCGCCTGCTGGCTGCGCGGGGTGGATGTCGTCCAGGTGCCTACGACGGTTCTGGCGATGGTCGACGCGGCGGTGGGCGGCAAGACCGGGATCGACACCGCGGCGGGCAAGAACCTCGTCGGCGCGTTCCACCAGCCGCTGGCCGTGCTCTGCGACACCGCGCTGCTCGCGACGCTGCCCCCCGCTGAGACCGCCGCAGGGCTCGCCGAGGTCGTCAAGGCCGGCTTCATCGTCGACCCGGTGATCCTCGACCTGCTGGACGCCGACCCCACCGGCGCGGACCACCTGCCCGAGCTCATCGAGCGCGCCATCCGGGTCAAGGCGGACGTCGTCTCCGGCGACCCGCGCGAGGCCGGCCGCCGCGAGATCCTCAACTACGGCCACACCCTCGGGCACGCGATCGAGAAGGTCGAGCACTACACCTGGCGGCACGGCGCGGCGATCTCGGTCGGGATGGTGTTCGCCGCCGAGCTGTCCCGGCTCGCCGCCGGTCTCGACCCGGCCGTCGCCGAGCGTCACCGCGAACTGCTGGTCAGGGTCGGGCTGCCGGTCAGCTATCCGGCCAAGGCGTGGCCGGACCTGCTGGCCGCGATGCGGGTCGACAAGAAGTCACGCGGGCGCGTGCTGCGCTTCGTCGTCCTCGACGCGCTCGGCTCGGCCCGGATCCTCGCGGACCCGGACCCGGCCGTCGTGCGGGCCGCGTTCGACGCCGTGGCCGCGGGGGACAGTACGTCGTGACCAGCACGGCGACGAGGACGCGGCCGTGAACATCGGCGGCGCAACGGGGGAGGGAACGGACCGATGACGCCGATTCTGGTGCTGTCCGGGGTGAACCTGGGTCGCCTCGGCAAGCGGGAGCCTGCGGTCTACGGCCACACCACGTACGCCGACCTCGTCGCCGCAGTCGAGAAGACCGCGGCCCAGGTCGGCGTCGCTGTCGACTGCCGGCAGACCGACGACGAGGCGACGATGATCGGCTGGCTGCACGAGGCCGCCGACACCGGCGCCGCGGTGATCCTCAACCCGGGCGCCTGGACGCACTACTCGTACGCCCTGCGAGACGCCGCCGCAGCCCTCACCGCCCCGCTCATCGAGGTACACCTGTCCCAGGTGGCCGCCCGCGAGCCCTTCCGCCACATCAGCGTGATAGGCCCGGTAGCCACCGGCACCATCGCCGGCCTCGGCATCGACAGCTACCTCCTGGCGTTGCGCGCACTCGCGAACCGCCTGACCAAGAGCGTCTGAGTCCGGATCGGTCGGTAGACTCCAGCGCGACCTCGACGAAGCGGATCGCAGAGAGAGACACGGCACTGTGGCAACCTCGAACGACCTGAAGAACGGCATGACGCTCGACATCGACGGCGTCCTGTGGAACGTCGTCGGCTTCCAGCACGTCAAGCCGGGCAAGGGCGGGGCGTTCGTTCGCACCACCCTGAAGAACGTGCTCACCGGCAAGGTGGTCGACCGGACGTTCAACGCCGGCGTCAAGGTGGAGGTCGCGACCGTCGACCGGCGGGAGATGACCTACCTCTACCGCGACGGCGTCGAGTTCGTCTTCATGGACAGCGAGTCGTACGACCAGATCCCGATCGCGCCGGACGTCGTGGGCACGGTCGCGGACTACATGCTGGAGAACACCGTCGCGACCGTCGCGCTGCACGACGGTGCGCCGCTGTATGTGGAGCTCCCGGCGAGCGTGGAGCTGACGATCTCGCACACCGACCCGGGTCTGCAGGGTGACCGGTCCACGGGCGGCACGAAGCCGGCGGAGCTCGAGACCGGTGCGACGATCCAGGTGCCGCTGTTCGTCACGACGGGCGAGAAGGTGAAGGTCGACACCCGTGACGGGCGTTACCTCGGCCGGGTGACCAGCTGAGCGCCAGGTCCAAGGCCCGCAAGCGCGCGCTCGACATTCTCTACGAGGCGGATCTGCGGTCCGTCCCTGCGCTGGAGACGCTGGCGGCGCGGTCGGCTCAGTCCGACCCGCCGGTCAGCGAGTACGCCCGTGACCTCGTCCGGGACGTGGCCGAGCATCAGGAGCGGATCGACGGCCTCATCGCGGAGCACGCCGAGGGCTGGACGCTCGAGCGGATGCCGGCGGTGGACCGCAACATCCTGCGGATCGCGGTCCTGGAGATGGTGTGGCGGGAAGACGTCCCCGACCGGGTGGCGATCGACGAGGCGGTGGAGCTGGCGAAGTCGGTGTCGACCGACCGCTCACCGGCGTTCGTCAACGGCCTGCTGGCCAGCCTTCTGGACGTCAAGCCCTCGACTGACTAGCTGACGGTTCCGCCAACCTGGCTGACGGTTCCCGCTGGCTGACGGTTCCCGTGACGTCGGCTACCCCGGTACGCCGCCCCGCTCGGCGTACCGGGTCGTTGCCGACCCCGCTCAGGCGTCGGTGGCCGCGGCCTCCTGGCCGGCCTCGGGGGACAGCACGCCCCACGAGACGAGCTGCTCGGTGAGCTTGCTCGGCGAGGTGTCGTAGATCACCGCGAGGGACCGCAGGTCCTCGTACCGGATCGACAGGACCCGGCCGTTGTAGTCGCCGCGCTGGCTCTGGATGGTGGCCGCGTACCGGGCGAGCGGTCCGCCCTGCTCCTTCGGGACCTGCGAGAGTCGCTCGAGGTCAAGGACGATGCGTGGAGACTGCTCCAGCGGAGCGACGGTCGAGCCTTCGGGAAGAAGCTCGCCTACCGGGACGCCGTAGAACTCGGCGAGCTCGGACAGACGCTGAACGGTGACGGCGCGGTCCCCACGTTCGTAGGAGCCCACGACGACGGCCTTCCACCGACCGTGCGACTTCTCCTCCACGCCATGCAGCGAGAGCCCCTGCTGGGTGCGTATTGCCCGCAGCCGAGCACCGAGCGCCTTCGCATAGTCGGACATCGGAGTGCCCACTCCTGTCGTGGTCTGAGTCAGATGGAGCCGAGGCTCATGCCGTCGGCGGTTACCGATAGTAGTGCCCAGGCGGTTGCGACCCGACATGAGGGGGGTCGTGTCGCCTCTTTCTTTGTACCACTTTCTGTAGCGCCATCGTCGCTCCTGGCGCTACTCCCTGAGGACTTTCGGGTATCGAAGACCGCGGCGTCGAGGCCAAGGGTCAGTAACGCGATGTGACGCGCCTCGAACGAAGTTCGGGTCTCTCTAGCGTCCTATCGCCGTGTGGATGCTCTCAGTGATCTATAGGTTCGCTTCCGTTGCTACGAGGGGGAACTGCGGCGCGTGAGCGTACCGCCGTCGTGCCACGGTGTGCACGCCGCGCAACAGGACGGTGTGACATCCCGCAAGCACGCCGTGGCCCTCGTCGCGACGCCCGGTAGTGGGCCGGGCGGCTGGTACCGTCGTTCGGACCGCTCCTTTAAGGACCGTCCCGTGAGGCGGGGAAGGAGGGATGGATGTCCGACGCTGCTCGCCGTAATGACGGCCTAGTCAATGATCTAGACGTTGTCCTGGGTGGCGGCCTTCCCGGACGGCAGCGGGCGCAGGTTCCCGTGGACCCGGACGGCGGCGTCCGCGAGGTTGACAGCAATGCCACGGCCCGGTCCCATTCCGGCGCGAGCGCGCCGAAGACGACCCGGACGGTGCTCGCCCCGGCCGACATCGCCAGGATCGTCAGCCGAATGGCCCACCAGATCCTCGAGAAGACCTCGGGCGGCGCCGACGTCGTGCTGCTCGGCATCCCGACCCGCGGCGTGCCGCTGGCGGCCAGGCTTGCCGCCCGCATTCACGATGTCGAGGGCGTGGCGGTGCCAACCGGCTCACTCGACCCGACGATGTACCGCGACGACCTGCGGCTGCGGGCCGTCCGCCCGCTGCAGGTGACCGACATCCCGGACGGCGGCGTCGACGGCAAGGTGGTAGTCCTCGTCGACGACGTCCTCTACTCCGGGCGGACGGTGCGTGCCGCGCTCGACGCGCTCGCCGAGTACGGCCGTCCGAGAGCGGTGCAGCTGGCCGTCCTCGTCGACCGTGGCCACCGCGAGCTGCCGATCCGGGCCGACTATGTCGGCAAGAACATGCCAACGTCGCGGCGCGAGTCCGTGGCCGTCCGGCTCGCCGAGACCGACGGGGTCGATGCTGTGCTGATCGTCTCGCCGGACGAGCCGGCCCGGCCGGTCGAGACGGACGGCCGGTGAACCGTCACCTGCTGAGCACCGCCGACCTGGGACGCGACGACGCATTGCTCGTGCTCGACACCGCCGAGCAGCTGGCCCGCCTCTCCGACCGCTCGGTGAAGAAGCTGCCGACGCTGCGCGGGCGCACCGTCGTCAACCTGTTCTTCGAGGACTCGACCCGCACCCGCACGTCGTTCGAGGTCGCCGCCAAGCGGCTGTCCGCAGATGTCATCAACTTCTCCGCGAAGGGCTCCAGCGTCTCCAAGGGCGAGAGCCTCAAGGACACGGCGCTGACCCTGGAGGCGATGGGCGCCGACGCGGTCGTCTGCCGGCACCCGGCCAGCGGCGCCCCGCACCGGCTCGCCGGCTGGGTGCGCGGCAGCGTCCTCAACGCCGGCGACGGCACCCACGAGCACCCCACCCAGGCGCTGCTGGACGCGTTCACGATCCGCCGCCGGCTCGGCCGCCTCGACGGGCTGGCCGTCACGATCGTCGGCGACGTGTTGCACTCGCGGGTCGCCCGGTCCAACGTCTGGCTGCTGCACACCCTCGGGGCGAAGGTGACACTGGTCGCGCCGCCCACGCTGGTGCCGCATGGCGTCGCCGCCTGGCCGGTGGATGTCTCCTACGACCTGGACGCGGTGCTGCCCACGTCCGACGTTGTCATGATGTTGCGTGTGCAACGGGAACGCATGTCGGCATCCTTCTTCCCGACCGAGCGGGAGTACAGCCGCCGCTACGGCCTGGACGCCGACCGCGCGGCCACCCTGCCGGAGCACGCCCTCGTCATGCACCCCGGTCCGATGGTGCGCGGAATGGAGATCTCCTCGGAGGTGGCCGACTCGGCGAGGTCTACCGTCGTCGAACAGGTCGCGAACGGGATCAGCGTCCGCATGGCCTGTCTGTACCTGCTTTTGGGCGGTGCGGACGAGCGGGGCGAGCGGGAGGTCGGCAGATGACGGCAGATCAGGGGCCGGGTCCTGCGCAGGCATGGCTGCTGCGCGCCGTGCGGCCACTTGGCGGCGAGCTGTCGGACCTGTTGCTGGCCGGCGGGCGGATCGTCCGGACCGGCCCGGCCGGCACGCTGGACGCGACCGAGAACGACGCCCGGGTGCTCGACGCCGCCGGGTTGTACGCGCTGCCCGGCTTCGTCGACCTGCACACCCACCTGCGTGAGCCGGGCAGGGAGGACGCCGAGACGGTCGAGTCGGGCACCAGGGCCGCGGCGCTCGGCGGTTACACCACGGTCTTCGCGATGGCGAACACCCACCCGGTCGCCGACACCGCCGGCGTGGTCGAGCAGGTGTGGCGCCTCGGCAGGGACGCAGGCCACTGCGAGGTACGCCCGGTCGGTGCCGTCACCGAGGGGCTCGCCGGCAAGCGGCTCGCCGAGCTCGGTGCCATGGCCACCAGCGCCGCCGCGGTGCGGGTCTTCTCCGACGACGGTCACTGCGTGTCCGACCCGCTGCTGATGCGCCGGGCGCTGGAGTACGTCAAGGCCTTCGACGGCGTCATCGCCCAGCACGCCGAGGAGCCGCGGCTGACCGAGGGCGCCCAGATGAACGAGGGCGCCTGCTCGGCGCGCCTCGGCATGGCCGGCTGGCCGGCGGTCGCCGAGGAGGCGATCATCGCTCGGGACGCCCTGCTCGCCGGCCATGTCGGCTCCCGGCTGCACGTCTGCCACGTCTCCACCGCCGGCTCGGTGGAGATCATCAGATGGGCGAAGGCAAAGGGCTGGCGGGTCACCGCCGAGGTCACCCCGCACCACCTGCTGCTGACCGACGAGCTGGCCTCGACCTACGACCCCGTCTACAAGGTCAACCCGCCGCTGCGGACCGCCGAGGACGTCGAGGCGCTGCGCGCCGGCCTCGCGGACGGCACCATCGACGCCGTCGCCACCGACCACGCCCCGCACGCCCCGCAGGACAAGGACACCGAGTGGTCCGCCGCGCGGCCGGGGATGCTCGGCCTGCAGACCGCGCTGTCGGTCGTCATCGACACGATGGTGGCGACCGGGCTGCTCGACTGGGCCGGTGTCGCCGACCGGATGGCGCTCGCGCCCGCCCGCATCGGCGGGCTGCCCGATGTCGCGGTCGACGCCAGGAGTTCCATGGACGTCGGCGCCGCCGCGACGCTGACCCTCGTCGACCCGGAGGCGCGCTGGGTTGTCGACCCCGCGGGGTTCGCCAGCCGCAGCCGGAACTCGCCGTATCGGGGGATGACGATGCCGGGACAGGTGCACGCCACCTTCCTCGCCGGGCAGCCCACGGTCCTCGACGGGAAGCTCATATGAACCTGCTCGCCGGGAGCGTCGTCGTCGCCGCGGGCTCAGGGGCCAGCCTGCTCGGCCTGCGCGTGCTGCTGATCTTCGGCATCCTCCTGCTGCTGGTCGCGGTGATCGGCTGGCTGCGCCAGACCTGGCGGCGCCGTGCCACCCAGCAGGAGGAGGGCCTGCCCGAGCTGCTCACGCCACCCGAGGAGGTCGGAACGGTCCTCGCCGCCCCGCTGCGCGGCGCCTACCTGGGAACGACCGACGCCGGCCAATGGCTGGAGTGGTTCTCCGCCAGGGGCCTGTCGGGTAGAGACGGCGCCTACATCACCGTCTACGAGTCGGGCGTGCGGGTCGACCGCGGCTCGTCGTCGTTCTGGATTCCTCGGGAGGCTGTCCGCGGCGCCCGGCTGGAGCGGGCGCACGCCGGCAAGGTGGCGACCCCCGGGCGGCTGCTGGTGGTCGCCTGGTCGTTGGACGGCCGAGAGCTGGAGACCGGTTTCCGCGGCGATGACCGAGCCCGCCAGCCGAAGGTGATGCGTTCGGTACACGACCTGATCGGCCCGCCCACGCGGGCGACGGACGGCGAGGTCACCTCGCCACGGCCCGTGCCGCGCGCGTTGCGTCAGCTTCGCCCGCGCCGTAACCAACCTGCCGGTGCCGGTGCCGGTGCCGGCGGCGGGACACCCGTGGCCAGCGCCCGGGGGCGCGCGCACGGAGCGCACCAGTCCGGCGCCGGGCACCGGATCCGGCCGCGCCGTCGGGGCAGCAGCCGCACGCTGGAGCAGGAGATCGCCGACCGCCGCGGCGCCGACCCGTACGGCACCGGCCCGCGCTCCACGGCCACGCCGGGCATCGACCCGTACGTGACCAACCCGCGCGGCGTGCCGTATGGCACCGGATTCGGGACGCCCGGCTCGCCTGGTTCGCCTGGTTCGTCACCGCTCCCGCCGCCAGGCGCGTCGGGTGGCGGTCCGCGCGGCGCCGCCCGACGGGCTGGCGGGCAGGGCACGGGTGGCACGGGCCGGCGGGTGCCGCCGGATGCGGGACAGGACAGTCGAACGGCCCCGCCTCGTCCGCCGACGGCGGCCGGGCCTCGGCCGCCGTCGGCCGGGCCTCGGCCGCAGGCTGGCGCTCCCCAACCGCCGACGGTGCCGCCTCGCCCACCGGCCGCAGGGCCCCGCCCGCCGTCGGCTCCTCGCCCGCCGTCGGCTCCTCGCCCGCCGGCGGCACCTGGCCCGTCGGCGGCACCTGGCCCGTCGGCCGCACCTGCGCCGCCGGCGCGAGGGCCTCGCCCGGCTGACGCGGCGCCGCCGCCCGCTCGTGCGCCTCGGCCGCCGGCCGCGGCGCCGCGGCCGTCCTCCGACCGGCCGCAGGCCGGCAGCCAGTGGCCGCCCGCCACGAGCGGTGGCTACGGCAGGCCACCGGCGGACGGGTTCTCGGTGACGAGACCGGACGCCCCCTTCATCGGTGGCTGGCCGGCGTCAGGGGAAGCCGAACCGGCCGCGACGCCTACGGGGCCTGGTGCAGCCGCCCGGCCCGGCACCATCCCCGTGGCCGGCCAGCGGCCGGCCAGCGGCCCGGACGGGATCGACGAGTACGACCCGTACGGTCGCGCTGAGCCGACGCCGTGGCGGGCACAGCCCGCGCCGACGGCTCCGCCACCGGAGCCGTACACGTCGATGCCGCCCGGGACGTACCCGGCGGTGCCCGACGGCTACCCGGCGCCGCCGGCGCGAGACCCGTACGCGGCGCCCGAGCGGGGCGAGGTCGGCGGCTGGCGGAACACGGGCGCGGTTCCCACGGGTGAGCCGGACGCCTACGACGACGTGACCCGTCGGTGGCCGCGCGACGGGCGGTAGGCCGCGCCGGCGGGCGATTTCAAGGGCTGGGATCCGGGACGCGAGCGGACCGGTGCGCCGCTGCCTGCCGCTGTGACTGGGACGCCGGGAACCGGGCAACGAGGTCCCGGGCCGCGGGAACACGTGCGCCGCAGGGCGCTGGACGGGACGAGGGGCCGCCGCGGCGGCCCTGACCGAGCATGGAACGAGGGCACAGGTGGGAGCAGGAGAACAGGCCAGGCCCGAGCCGGCCGTTCGCGGAGGAGGACGGGGCCGTAGGGCCGTGCCCGGACGGAGCGAACTGATGACGGTCTTCGCGGAGGAGGACGCGGCCTGGAGGTCTCGTCCGAGGTACGAGGACGGGGCCGTAGGGCCGTGCCCGGACGGAGCGAACTGATGACGGTCTTCGCGGAGGAGGACGCGGCCTGGAGGTCTCGTCCGAGGTACGAGGACGGGGCCGTAGGGCCGTGCCCGGACGGAGCGAACTGATGACAGCGCAGCCGGCGGTGCTGGTCCTGGAGGATGGCCGGGCGTTCGGTGGCGAGGCGTACGGCGCCGTCGGCGAGACGTTCGGCGAGGCGGTGTTCTCCACCGGTATGACCGGCTACCAGGAGACACTCAGCGACCCGTCGTACTACCGCCAGGTCGTGGTGATGACGGCGCCGCACATCGGCAACACCGGGGTGAACGACCGCGACTACGAGTCGTCGGGCATCCAGGTCGCCGGCTACGTCGTGCGCGACCCGAGCCGGCTGTCGTCGAACTGGCGGGCCGAGCGTGACCTGGCCGCCGAGCTCGCGACGGCGGGCGTCGTCGGCATCAGCGGGGTGGACACCCGGGCGCTCACCCGCCACCTGCGCGAGCGGGGCGCGATGCGCTGCGGCATCTCCAGCCTGTCCGCCGATCCGGCCGCGCTGCTGGAGAAGGTGCTGGCGAGCCCGGAGATGGTCGGCGCCGACCTGGCCCCGGCGGTGAGCACCCGCGAGCCGTACCTCGTCGCCCCGGCCGGCGGAGAGCGGCGCTTCCGGGTCGCCGCCCTCGACCTGGGGATCAAGCGCAACACACCGCTGTCGATGGCCGCCCGTGGCTGCGAGGTGCACGTCCTGCCGGCGACGGCGACCGCGGACGAGCTGCTCGCCGTCGCGCCGGACGGGGTGTTCTTCTCCAACGGCCCGGGTGACCCGGCGACCGCCGACTACGCGGTCGAGGCGGCCAGCGGCGTGCTGCGCGCCGGCGTGCCGCTGTTCGGGATCTGCTTCGGCAACCAGGTGCTCGGCCGGGCGCTGGGCTTCGGCACCTACAAGCTCACCTACGGGCACCGGGGCATCAACCAGCCCGTCAAGGACCTCGCCACCGGGCAGATCGCGGTGACCTGCCACAACCACGGCTTCGCGGTCGCCGCGCCCGTCGACGGGACGCAGGTCGACACCCCGTTCGGCCGGGTCGCCGTCAGCCACGTCGCCCTCAACGACGATGTCGTCGAGGGCATCGCCTGCCTGGACGCGCCGGCGTTCAGCGTCCAGTACCACCCGGAGGCGGCTGCCGGCCCGCACGACGCCCAGAGCCTGTTCGACCGGTTCTGCGACCTGATGGCAACCCATGCCGGGAAGGGGAGGGCCTGATGCCGCGGCGGACCGACCTGCGCAGCGTCCTGGTGATCGGCTCCGGGCCGATCGTCATCGGCCAGGCCTGCGAGTTCGACTACTCGGGGACGCAGGCCTGCCGGGTGCTGCGCGCCGAGGGCCTGCGGGTGGTGCTGGTCAACAGCAACCCGGCCACGATCATGACGGACCCGGAGCTGGCCGACGCGACCTACGTCGAGCCGATCACCCCCGAGATCGTCTCCAAGATCATCGAGAAGGAGCGCCCGGACGCGCTGCTGGCGACCATGGGCGGCCAGACGGCGCTGAACACGGCCGTCGCGCTGTATGACGCCGGCGTGCTGGAGCGTTTCGGCGTCCGGCTCATCGGCGCGAACATCGAGGCGATCCGCAAGGGCGAGGACCGCCAGCTCTTCAAGGAGATCGTCGCGGACGTCGGCGGCGAGACCGCGCGCAGCGCGATCTGCGTGACCGTCGAGGAGTGCCTCGCCGCCGCCGACGAGTTCAGCTACCCGGTGGTCGTGCGGCCGAGCTTCACCCTCGGCGGCGCCGGCAGCGGCTTCGCGCACGACCCGGACGAGCTCGCCCGGATGGCGGCCGACGGCCTGGCCGCCTCGCCGGCCACGCAGGTGCTTCTCGAGGAGTCCGTGCTGGGCTGGAAGGAGTTCGAGCTTGAGCTGATGCGCGACCGCGCCGACAACGTGGTCGTCGTCTGCTCGATCGAGAACGTCGACCCGATGGGCGTGCACACCGGCGACTCGATCACGGTCGCGCCGGCGATGACGCTCACCGACCGTGAGTACCAGCGGATGCGCGACCTCGCGCTCGCGGTGATGCGCGCCGTCGGCGTCGACGCCGGCGGCTGCAACATCCAGTTCGCCGTCGACCCGCGGACCGGGCGGATCGTCGTCATCGAGATGAACCCGCGGGTGTCTCGCTCGTCCGCGCTCGCGTCGAAGGCGACCGGCTTCCCGATTGCGAAGATCTCCGCGAAGCTCGCGCTCGGCTACACCCTCGACGAGATCCCGAACGACATCACCCGCACCACCCCGGCCGCCTTCGAGCCGACGCTGGACTACGTCGTCGTCAAGGTGCCGCGGTTCGCGTTCGAGAAGTTCCCCGGCGCCGACGAGACGCTCACGACCCACATGAAGTCCGTCGGCGAGGCGATGGGTGTCGGGCGCAGCTATGCCGAGGCCCTGCAGAAGGCCCTGCGCTCCCTTGAGCGGCCCACGGCGGTCTTCTCGTTCACGCCGCCCGAGAGCGAGGCGGCCGAGCTGCTGGAGCGCTCACGCGTCCCCCGCGACGGCCGGCTGAAGGTCATGCAGCAGGCGCTGCTCGCCGGCGCCGACCCGGCCGAGCTCGCCGCCGCCACCGGCATGGATCCCTGGTTCGTCGACCAGATGGTCTTCCTCAACGAGGTCGCCGCGGCCACCGCCGCGGCCGGCCGGGACGACGCGGTGGCCCTGCGGCGGGCCAAGCGGGCCGGCTTCTCCGACGCCCAGCTCGCCGAGATCTTCGGGACGTCCGAGGAGGAGGTCCGGGCGTTCCGGCACGCCCACGGGATCCGGCCGGTCTACAAGACGGTCGACACCTGCGCCGCCGAGTTCGCCTCCGCCACGCCATACCACTACTCGGCGTACGACGAGGAGACCGAGGTCGCTCCGGGTGACCGGCCCCGGGTGATCGTGCTCGGCAGCGGGCCGAACCGGATCGGCCAGGGCATCGAGTTCGACTACGCCTGCTGCCACGCGGTCATGGCGCTCTCGGACGCCGGCTACGAGACCATCATGGTCAACTGCAACCCGGAGACGGTCTCCACCGACTACGACACCGCCGACCGGCTCTACGTCGAGCCGCTCACCGTCGAGGACGTGCTGGAGGTCGTCCACGCCGAGCAGCAGGCCGGGCAGCTCGCCGGCGTGATCGTGCAGCTGGGCGGGCAGACGCCGCTGGGCATCGCCGCCCGGCTGGCCGCCGCCGGCGTGCCGATCGTCGGCACCTCGCCCGCGGCGATCGACCTCGCCGAAGACCGCGGGCTGTTCGGCCAGGTCCTCGACGCGGCGGGCCTGCCGTCGCCGCCGCACGGCGTCGCGACCTCCTACCCCGAGGCGCACGCCATCGCCGAGCGGATCGGTTACCCGGTGCTCGTCCGGCCGAGCTACGTGCTCGGCGGCCGCGGCATGGAGATCGTCTACGACGACGAGATGCTGCGCGCCTACATCGACCGGGCGACCCAGATCTCCCCGGAGCACCCGGTACTCGTCGACCGCTTCCTCGACGACGCGGTCGAGATCGACGTGGACGCGCTCTTCGACGGCGAGGAGCTCTACCTCGCGGGCGTCATGGAGCACATCGAGGAGGCCGGGGTGCACTCCGGTGACTCGGCGTGCGCCCTGCCGCCGATCACGCTGGGCCACTCCGAGCTCGACCGGATCCGCGCCAGCACGCTGGCGATCGCCCGGGGCGTCGGCGTGCGCGGCCTGCTCAACGTGCAGTACGCGCTGCAGTCCGACGTGCTGTACGTGCTGGAGGCCAATCCGCGGGCGTCCCGGACCGTCCCGTTCGTCTCCAAGGCCACGGCGGTGCCGCTGGCGAAGGCGGCGAGCCGGGTGATGCTCGGCGCGACGGTCAACCAACTGCGCGCCGAGGGGCTGCTGCCGGCCCAGGGCGACGGCGCGACGCTGCCGCTGGACTCGCACATCGCCGTGAAGGAGGCGGTGCTGCCGTTCGGCCGGTTCCGGGACGCGGGCGGCCACGGCGTGGACACCATCCTCGGCCCGGAGATGAAGTCCACGGGCGAGGTGATGGGCATCGACGGTGGCTTCGGGACGGCGTACGCGAAGTCGCAGGCGGCCGCCTACGCCTCGCTGCCGACCTCGGGACGGGTGTTCGTGTCCGTCGCGAACCGGGACAAGCGGGCGATGATCTTCCCGATCAAGCGGCTCGCCGACCTGGGCTTCACGGTCTACGCCACCGAGGGCACCGCGGCGGTGCTGCGGCGCAACGGCGTGAAGGCCGTCGTGCTCGGCAAGCACCGGGCGCCGGCCGACGGCCTCGTCGACTGCGTCGACATGATCAATTCGCGCCAGCTCGACCTGGTCATCAACACCCCCTGGGGCGTCGGGCCGCGCCTGGACGGCTACGAGATCAGGACCGCCTGCGTGGCGGCGGGCGTGCCATGCATCACGACGATCCAGGCCGCCGCGGCCTGCGTCCAGGGCATCGAGTCCCTGTCGCGTGGCGAGCTGGGCGTCCGGCCCCTGCAGTCGTACCACGAGGAACTAAGGGCCACCTGGGGCGGCCTTCGGTGAGGGCGCCGGTGGCGGTGGCGCTGGATGCGCGGGACGCGGCGACGGCGCTGGTGTGGGCGCGCGCCGTGGCGCCGCATGTGGCGCTCCTGAAGGTCGGGCTGGAGCTGTTCTACCGGGAGGGTCCGGCGGTCGTGGCGGCGCTGCGCGCCGAAGGGCTGCTCGCCGACGGCGCCGGGCCGGACGCTGAGGGGGCGGCGCCGGGGCTGTTCCTCGACCTGAAGCTGCACGACATTCCGGCGACGGTCGCGGGCGGGGTGCGGTCGGTCGCCGGCCTGAGGCCCCGGTTCGTCACCGTGCACGCCGCGGGCGGCGCCGGGATGGTCCGGGCGGCCGTGGACGCGGCGGACGCGGCGGCCGAGGCGGCCGGTGTGCGGCCGCTCACGGTCGCCGGGGTGACCGTGCTGACGTCGCTGGGCGATGCCGACCTGGCCTCGATCGGGCTCGCCGGGCCGGCGCTCGACGCGGCTCGGCGGCTCGCGGTGCTCGCTGTCGAGGCCGGTGCGGGCGCGTTGGTGTGCAGCCCGTGGGAGGCCGCGCACCTTCGCAAAGAGGTCGGAAATAGTGTGACTCTCATCACGCCAGGTGTCCGTCCGAGGGGTGCGGAGCGGGCTGACCAGGCCAGGGTGGCGACCCCGGAGGAGGCCCTCGCGGCGGGCGCGAACTATGTCGTCATGGGGCGCCCGGTCACAGGCGCGGCCGATCCGGGGGCTGTCGCCTCGGTGCTTGCGGCCACCCTCCACCACCCATCGCAGGCCGCTGACCTGCGCTAACGCGGCGCAAGGTTACCTGGTGCGGGTGTGTGCCATGTTGGCATGACGGTGGCATCCTCGGCTGGTCAGCTGACCGTGATGCCTCGTGCGCCGGAGGTTGTCCCGCTGCGTCACCCGCCGTTTCGCACTGGTAAACCGTCTTTGGGCAGAAGCGCCCCCCGCTAGACCGACGCGACAGTACTCGCTAGGTTGCGCGTCGCGATCACCCCATTTGAGGAGGCGTAACCGTGCCCCTGCCGCCCCTGACGCCCGAGCAGCGGGCAGCCGCCCTGGAGAAGGCCGCGCTGGCGCGAAAGCAGCGTGCCGATCTCAAGGAAAGGCTCAAGAAGGCGGAGACGACCCTGGCCGCGGTCCTGGAACAGGCCGAGGAAGATGAGGTCGTCGGCAAGATGAAGGTTTCGGCGGTGCTCGAGTCGCTTCCGGGTGTGGGCCGTGTCAGGGCCCAACGGATCCGGGAACGGCTCGGCATCAGCCCAACCCGTCGGCTGCGTGGCCTTGGCGCCAAGCAGCGGGCCGCGCTCCTGGAGGAGTTCGGCGCGGCGTCCTGACCGTCGACGCCGGTGCGTCCCCCCGCAGAGCGCTTCGGCGCGACGTGGGACCCCTCTAAGGGCGCGCCGGCGGCGTTGGACAGGCACCGCCGGTGGGTTGCTGTTCCCCGGCCGTGTCCGCGGCCGGGGGTCGGTCACGGCGTCGAGACCAGCCTGGTCAAGGCGTCCCCGATGATCCGCGCTAGCGGATCATCGGGGAGCCGCGGCCACGGTGGCAGAAGCCTGCTATGACCAGAGATCGGCGGACCCGTCCTTCCCGGGCGGCCCGTCTTCTCACGTCCAGCAGGGGCAGGCCGAGGGCCGGCCGGAGCGAGCTCCCGGGAAGACCGGAGGCTCCGCCTCGGCCGGCTCCGCCGTCTGCGGCCGGCCTGGCGTGGCGCGGCCTCGCCGTTGGCCGGTGCCGCGCGGGTACCCCGATGTGCCCTCATGGTGGCGGGCCGCGATCTCCAGGCCCGGCCGGGACAGAGCCCGTCCGCGGGCACCCTAAGGTGGGCGGATGGGTCTCACGGTGCTCTCCGGGCCGTCCGGAGTCGGGAAGGGGACGGTCGTCGCCGCCGTCCGCAGGCTGTTCCCGGACGTCTGGGTGTCGGTCAGCGTGACCACCCGGGCGCCGCGGCCGGGTGAGACCGACGGCGTCGAGTACCACTTCGTCGACGACGACCGGTTCGACCGGATGGTCAAGGACGGCGAGTTCGTCGAGCACGCCAGCTTCGCGGGAAACCGGTACGGCACCCCTCGGGGGCCGCTGGAGCGTCGGCTTGCCGGCGGGCTGCCGGCCCTGCTGGAGATCGAGCTGCAGGGCGCCCGCCAGGTGCGCGCGGCGATGCCGTCCGCGAGGTTCGTCTTCCTCACCCCGCCCAGCTGGGAGGAGCTCGTCCGCCGGCTCACGGGCCGGGGGACCGAGCGACCCGAGGTGATCGACCGCCGGCTGGCCCGCGCCCGGGTCGAGCTCGCCGCGGAGGCCGAGTTCGACGTGGTCGTCGTGAACGACGACGTCGAGGCCGCGGCGGCCAGGTTGGTATCGTTGATGACTGCTGAGTGACCCTGGGGGACAGCCCTCCAGCATTTGTGGACAGGCACCACAAGGACCACCAAAAGTACGCAGTGACTGGGCGTGCCGCCTGGCCGCCTGGTCGCCCTCCGGAAGGCACGATTCCAGGGCGTCCTCGTGGCCGCACGGTCCGAGGGGCCGGGTTTCCCGGGTCGCCGACAGGGAGGACCCGTCCGCGCGGCCTCCCCGAACCGCCTAGACCTGTGCTCCCCAAGCACCGGAAGGACCACCTTGTCCGGTACACCGGCCCAGCCCGAGGGCATCACGAACCCGCCGATCGACGAGCTGCTCGAGGCGACCGACTCGAAGTACAGCCTGGTGATCTACGCGGCCAAGCGTGCCCGCCAGATCAACGCCTACTACTCGCAGCTGGGCGAGGCCCTGCTCGAGCACGTCGGCCCGCTGGTCGAGACCAGCGCGCAGGAGAAGCCGCTGTCGATCGCGCTTCGCGAGATCAACGCCGGCCTGCTCACCCACGAGGCGACCCCCGAGTCACTGCCGCCTGCCTCCTGACGTGAGCAGGACCGGTCCACGGGTCGTTCTTGGCGTCTCCGGCGGGATCGCCGCCTACAAGGCGCTGGAGGTGCTGCGCCGGCTCACCGAGTCCGGCCATGACGTCCGGGTGGTACCCACGCCGGCGGCCCTGCGGTTCGTCGGCGAGGTCACCTGGGCGGCGTTGTCGGGCAACCCGGTGCACACCGACGTGTGGGCCGACCCGGACGAGGTCGCCCACGTGCGGATCGGCCGGGAGGCCGACCTCGTGCTCGTCGCCCCGGCCACGGCCGACCTGATGAGCCGGGCGGTGGCCGGCCGCGCCGACGACCTGCTGACCGCGACCCTGCTCACGGCCCGCTGCCCGGTCGTCTTCGCGCCGGCGATGCACACGGAGATGTGGGAGCACCCGGCCACCCGGGCGAACGTCGCCATCCTGCGCGAACGGGGCGCCGTCGTCATCGACCCGGCCGTCGGCCGGCTCACTGGCCCCGACTCCGGCGCCGGCCGGCTGCCCGAGCCCGCCGAGATCGCCGCGCTGGCGCGGGCGGTGCTGGCGCTCGGCCCGTCAGGGGCCCGGCCCGACCTCGCCGGCCGGCACCTGGTCGTCAGCGCTGGCGGCACCCGAGAGCACCTTGACCCGGTTCGTTTCCTCGGTAACTCCTCGAGCGGGCGGCAGGGCTACGCGCTGGCTCGCGCCGCCCTCGCCCGAGGTGCGCGGGTCACCGTCGTCGCGGCCAATGTCGCCCTGCCCGACCCGGCCGGTGCCACCGTCGTACGGGTCACGTCCGCGCTGGACCTGCGGGACGCGGTGCACGCCGCCGCGCCCGACGCCGACGTCGTCGTGATGGCCGCGGCGGTCGCCGATTTCCGCCCGGCCAAGCCACAGGACTACAAGATCAAAAAAGAGGGTGGCGTCCCGGCGCCGGTCGAACTGGAGCCGAACCCGGACGTGCTCGCGGAGCTGGTCGCCTCCCGCGGCGCCCGCCGGCCGGGGCAGCTGCTGGTCGGCTTCGCCGCCGAGACCGGTGGGCCGGACGCCAGCGCGCTCGAGCTCGGCCGGGCGAAGCTCGCCCGCAAGCGGTCCGACCTGCTGGTCGTCAACGAGGTCGGTGCCGGGGTCGGGTTCGAGGTCGAGCACAACGCGGCCGTCGTCCTCGGGCTCGACGGCTCGGCGACGACCATCGAGCACACGACCAAGGACCTGCTGGCCCACCGTGTCCTGGACCTGATCGTCGGTCGGCTTCCGTAGCGCGTCGCGGCGCGCGAGCGTTCCGGCGCGTGATGGAGAGTACTTTTGCGCCGGAAGCGAGCGGAGATGCCGCGGTCCATGAGAACCGCTGGGCGTTCCGGTAACACCGGTGTGACAGAAGCCTAGGTGGCATCGCTACCCCGCCCACCTCATCGGTAAACTTCGTCCGAATCTGTCGGATCATTCAGGGGGTACCACCAAGTGGCGACGCGCCTGTTCACGTCCGAGTCCGTCACCGAGGGACACCCGGACAAGATCGCTGACCAGATCAGCGACGCCATCCTGGACGCGATGCTCAAGGATGACCCGAAGAGCCGGGTCGCCGTCGAGACGCTGATCACCACCGGCCAGGTGCACGTCGCCGGCGAGGTGACTACCAAGACCTACGTCGACATCGCGTCGGTCGTCCGGGAGAAGATCCTGGAAATCGGCTACGACTCGTCCAAGAAGGGCTTCGACGGCCACTCCTGCGGAGTGAGCGTGTCGATCGGCTCGCAGTCGCCCGACATCGCCCAGGGTGTCGACACCGCGCACGAGAACCGCGTCGGCGGCTCCGTCGAAGACGAGCTGGACAAGCAGGGCGCGGGCGACCAGGGCCTGATGTTCGGCTTCGCCGTCGCCGAGACGCCGGAGCTGATGCCGCTGCCGATCGCGCTCGCGCACCGGCTCGCCCGCCGCCTGTCGGCGGTCCGCAAGGACGGCCAGGTCGGCTACCTGCGCCCCGACGGCAAGACCCAGGTCACCATCGAGTATGTCGACGGCAAGCCGGTCCGGCTCGACACCGTCGTCGTCTCGACGCAGCACGCCGCCGACATCGACCTCGAGACGCTGCTCGCGCCCGACATCAAGGAGTACGTCGTCGACCCCGAGCTGGCCACGCTCGAGATCGACACGACGAACGTCCGGCTGCTGGTGAACCCGACCGGCCGCTTCGAGATCGGCGGCCCGATGGGTGACGCCGGCCTGACCGGCCGCAAGATCATCGTCGACACCTACGGCGGTTACGCCCGCCATGGTGGCGGCGCGTTCTCCGGCAAGGACCCGTCCAAGGTCGACCGGTCCGCCGCCTACGCCACCCGCTGGGTCGCCAAGAACGTCGTCGCCGCGGGCCTGGCCACCAAGTGCGAGGTCCAGGTCGCCTACGCGATCGGCAAGGCGCACCCGGTCGGTCTGTTCGTCGAGACCTTCGGCACCGCCACGGTTGCGGAGGAGCAGATCTCCGACGCGATCACGAGCGTCTTCGACCTGCGCCCGGCCGCGATCATCCGCGACCTCGACCTGCTCCGCCCGATCTACGCCCCGACCGCCGCCTACGGTCACTTCGGCCGGCCTGAGCTGGACTTCACCTGGGAGTCCACCAGCCGCGCCGACGCCCTCGCGAAGGCCGTCAAGGGGTAACCAGCCACGGATGTGGGGGATCCCTGCTTGCCGACCTGCGGTCGGTTTCGCGGGAGCGGCTGGTTAGATGTCTGCTCCGGGGGGCGACCCCCTGGACCCCCGATTGTCGGGCTTCGCCTCGACTGGTCGGCCCGCGGTCCTGCCAGGCGCTCTGCCCGGTCCCCATCTGGGACCGGGCAGACCCGTCTCTGGGGGCAACTCGTCAGAGTCGCGTACGGGCGTGGGCGGGCGCGGGATCGTCGCAGCCGGCTGGTACCAAGAAGGCATGGACCTGCTGCCCGACCTCGGCTTGGAGAAGCCGGAGGAGTCGGCGCGGCCCGGGCGGGCGGCGGCCCAGAGCACCGGTGGACGAGTGCCGCGGACGCCGAAGCAGGCGCCGGTCAGCCGGGACGCGCCACTGGCAGCCGAGCTGCCGGTGGCACGGGTCGCGGCGATGGTGCCGTTCGTGCACCTCGACCGGCCATTTGACTACCTCGTGCCCGCGTCGATGGCCGCGGACGCGGTACCGGGGGCCCGGGTGCGGGTCCGGTTCGCGGGCCGCCTCGTCGACGGTTTCATCCTGGAGCGAGTGGAACGGTCCGGGCACGACGGCAAACTGGCATCGCTGACGAAGGTGGTCTCGCCGGAGCCGGTGCTGTCGCGGCCCGTGGCCCAGCTCGCCCGCGCGGTCGCCGACCGGTACGCCGGCACCCTCGCCGACGTGCTGCGCCTTGCTGTCCCGCCCCGGCACGCGGCCGCCGAGAAGGCGGCCACCAAGCCCACCGCCACCGCGCCCACCGCCACCGCGTCAGCCACGGCAGAGCCAGCCAACGCTGAGACCGTCACCGCCGTCACCGCCGTCACCGCCACCATCGAGCCGGTCACCACCGAGGGGACAGGCGGTGAGACCGACGTGGCTCGCGACACGCGGGAACCCGGCTCCGAGGGCGCCGGCGGTTCGCCGAGCCCGGCCGTTCCCGCGGACCCGGGGGAGTGGCGGCGCTACCCGGCAGGCCCGAGCCTGCTGGCCGCGCTGGCGGCGGCCCGCTCGCCGCGGGCGGTCTGGTGGGCGCCGCCGGGCCCGGCCTGGCCTGCCATGGCCGCGGCAGCGGCGCGGGCCACCCTGGCCGGCGGCCGGGGCGTGCTGGTGGTCGTTCCAGACCACCGCGACGTGGACCGGGTGGCCGGCGCCTGCGCCGCCTATCCGGGCCTCGAGGGCGAGCTGGTGGTGAGTCTGCGTGCCGATCTCGGGCCGGCCGAGCGGTATCGGCGCTTCCTGGCCATCAGCCGCGGCCACGCGCGGATGGTCGTCGGCACCCGGGCCGCCGTGTTCGCGCCGGTGCGGCGTCTCGGCCTTGTGATCGTCTGGGACGACGGCGACGACCTGCACGCCGAGCCGCGCGCGCCTTACCCGCACACCCGGGACGTGGCCGTGCTGCGTTCCCGGCTGGAGGAGGCCGCCCTGCTCGTCGGCGGCCATGCCCCCTCCGCCGACGCCGAGGCGCTGACGAGAGCCGGCTGGGCGCACCCGCTGGTGCTGCCTCGTCACGAGGCCAGGGTGCTCGCGCCGCTGGTCCACCCGACCGGGTCGGACTGGGAGACCGCCCGCGACGAGGCCGCCCGCACGGCCAGGCTGCCGTCGCTGGCGGTCCGGGCCGCCCGCGCGGCGCTGGTGGCTGGCCGTCCCGTGCTCGTCCAGGTGCCCCGGCGTGGCTACCAGCCGTCGCTCGCCTGTGCCTCATGCCGTCGCCCGGCCAGATGCGCGCGCTGCCACGGTCCGCTCGAACGGCCGGGTGGCGGGCGCGCGCCCGGCTGCCGGTGGTGCGGCCGGCCGGTGGCGCTGGTGGCCGAGGTACCCGCCCCGCGTTCCGCCGCCGCACCGTCACGCCCGCCCGCACGGCCGCCGAGGATGCCGGTGGCGACGGGGAGTGGCAGACCCGCACAGGGCGGCGCCGAGGCGGTCTACTGGGCCTGCGCCGCCTGCGGCGACCACCGGCTGCGGGCGTCGGTCACCGGCGACCGCCGCACCGCCGAGGAGCTGGGCAGAGCCTTCCCCGGCGTGCCGCTGCGGACCTCCGGACGCGACGAGGTGCTTGCCACCGTGCCCGACGTGCCGGCGCTGGTCGTCGCCACCCCCGGGGCCGAGCCCGTAGCCGCCGGCGGCTACGGCGCGGTGCTCCTGCTCGACGGCTGGGCGCTGCTCGGCCGGCCCGACCTGCGCGCCGGTGAGGAGACCCTGCGCCGCTGGGCCAACGCCGCGGCGTTGGCGGTCGCGGGCCCGGCCGGCGGTCGGGTCGTGGTGGTCGCCGACGAGGGGCTGGCCCCGGTGCAGGCGCTGTTGCGCTGGGACCCGGCCGGCTTCGTCGCGCGTGAGGCCGACGACCGCGCCGAGCTCGGCTTCCCCCCGGCGACCAGGATCGCCGCCGTGGAGGGCGCCGCGCCGACGCTGCGCGCCTTCCTGGACGCCGCCGCGCTGCCGGGGGCCGTCGACGTCCTCGGCCCGGTGCCGCTTCCGCCACCGACCCGACGTGCCGGGAAGGCCGGGCCGCCGGACGCCGCCGCCCCGACCGGCCCGGTCGGCGGGCCAGCCTCAGCCTCGGCGGGCGCCGCCGCCGAGGCTGGCCCGCGTGAACGGCTGCTGCTGCGGGTACCGCGCAAGCAGGGCGGCGAGCTCGCCGAGGCGCTGCGCGCGGCCCGCGGGGTGCTGGACGCCCGCCGTGCCGCTGCCGGCCTGCGCGTCCAGCTTGACCCGTTTTCACTCGGCTGATCACGAGGCCGCCCGGCCCGCGCCCGGGCGGTCGGGCCGCGCGCGGGCCGGGCCCGCGGGGCTTGGCCCCGTAGCATGGAGCTGCCAAGCACCGAAGGAGCTAGACCTGTGGCTGTTCGTGAGATCCGGTTGTTCGGCGATCCGGTGTTGAGGACGCGTGCCGCCGAGGTGACGACCTTCGACAAGGAGCTGCGCCGGCTGGTCAAGGATCTCGCCGACACGATGTGGGAGGCGGGCGGCGCCGGTCTCGCGGCGCCGCAGCTGGGCGTGTCGCTGCGGGTCTTCACCTACTTCAACGACGACGACGAGATCGATCACCTGATCAACCCGGTGCTCGGGCCGTTCTCGACCCAGATGCAGGACGGCGAGGAGGGCTGCCTGTCGCTGCCGGGCCTGGCGTTCGAGCTGCCCCGGCCGGAGCGGGTGCTCGCCGTCGGCCAGAACATGCACGGCGACCCGGTTACGGTCGAGGGCGGCGGCATCGTGTCCCGGTGCCTGCAGCACGAGACCGACCATCTCGACGGCGTCCTGTTCATCGACCGCCTCGACCGCGAGACCAAACGAGCCGCGATGAAGGCGATCCGCGAGTCCGAGTGGGCGAACGAGCCGCAGCCCGTCGTCAAGGCATCCCCGCACCCGCTGTTCGGCCGCGCCACTTAAGGCCGTCCCGCCGGGTTCCTGCTCGATCCGGGGTCCCCGCCGGGTTGGCGGAGCAGGGCCGGTCAGGTCGTCCACGGGCGGTAGGCGTCGGCTCGGTGCGCGACGCACAGGATGGTTACGCGTTTGGTCTCGTCGTCGATCCGGTAGAGGACGCGGTACGGTCCGCGGCGAGCGCTGAAGGAGCTGGTGAGTTCGCGTTCGAGGGGCTTGCCGACGCGACGCGGAGCGGTCGCGAGGTCTCCGAACGCGAACTCGATGATCGCGGGAACGACGCGGGGCGGGATCTGGCCTGAATTCCGGCCTTCTCAAGGCCACCGTAGCGGCCTTCGCTCGTTGTTTGGGTCGTGGCCTCCAGACGCGGTGGGTGTGGCAGCCGGCCGGTGGCGGCCGGCGTTAGGTTAGTTTTTGATTTTCGCGTCAACGTGGACGGCTGGGTGGCGGCGTGCGCCGTGAACCTGGCGGATCGGTGTGGCCCATGCGTCTCGTCTTCGCCGGCACGCCGGCGGTGGCCATCCCGAGCCTGCGCCGGCTGGTCGACAGCCCGCGTCACGAGGTCGTGGCCGTCGTGACGAGGCCGGACCGGCCGGCGGGTCGGGGCCGCCACATCGCCCGGTCCCCGGTCGCCCAGGTCGCCGACGAGGCGGGCATCGAGGTGCTCGCCCCGCAGCGGCCGCGTGATCCGGAATTCCTCGAGCGGCTTGCCGCGATCGCCCCGGACTGTGCCCCGGTCGTCGCCTACGGCGCGCTGCTGCCCAAGTCGGCGCTCGACATCCCGCGCCACGGCTGGGTGAACCTGCATTTCTCGCTGTTGCCGGCCTACCGGGGCGCAGCCCCCGTGCAGCGCGCGGTGCTCGCCGGCGAGGACGTGACCGGCGCGAGCGTCTTCCAGATCGAGGAGGGCCTCGACTCCGGCCCGGTCTTCGGCACGCTCACCGAGCGGGTGCGCCCGCGGGACACCTCCGGCGACCTGCTCGACCGGCTCGCCGTTGCCGGCGCCCAGCTGCTGGTCGCCGCGATGGACGGCATCGAGGACGGTGCCCTCGAGCCGCGTCCGCAGCCGGCGGACGGTGTGTCGCTCGCCCCGAAGCTCACCGTCGACGAGGTCCGCGTCAACTGGACGTTGCCGGACTACGCGGTCGACCGGCTCGTCCGGGCCGCCACCCCGGCTCCGGGCGCCTGGACCACCTTCCGTGACCACCGGGTCAAGCTCGGTCCGGTGCGCCCCGTGAGCCAGGCCGCGGGCGGGGGCAGGGGCGGGGGCGCCGGCGGTGACCTCGGACTGGGGCGGGCCCTGGCGCCCGGCGAGATCGCCGTCGCCGGGAAGGAGACGGTCGTCGCCGGGACCGGTGCGGGGCTCGTCCAGCTCGACGAGGTCCGCCCTGAGGGCAAGAGCGCGATGCCTGCCGCGGCCTGGGCGCGCGGCGTCCGCCCCGCCGAAGGCGAGGCCTTCCAGTGACCCGCCCGCCCGGCCGGCAACGTCCCGGTGCCGACGACGCCCCCGCGGTGGACGACGCCAGGCTGGTGGCCTGGGAGGTGCTGCGGGCCGTCGACGAGCGCGGTGCCTACGCGAACCTGCTGCTGCCCTCGCTGCTCACCCAGCGCCGGCTCTCCGGCCGGGACCGGGGCTTCGCCACCGAGCTGGCCTACGGTGCGCTGCGCGCCCAGGGCCTGCTCGACGGCCTGCTCGACACGGTGACGAGCCGGCCAGTCGCCACCGTCGACGCGGGCGTGCGCGACGCGCTGCGCCTGGGCACCTACCAGCTGCTGCGCACCCGGGTGCCGGCGCGGGCCGCCGTCGGCACGACCGTCGACCTCGTGCGGGCGACCAGCGGCGAGCGGCCGGTCCGGTTCGCGAACGCCGTGCTACGCCGGGTCGCCGACCGGGTCGCCGAGACGGGCGGGGACCTCGCCACGCTGCTGTCCGCGCCGTCGTTCGAGCGTGACCCGTTCGGTCATCTCGCAGTCGTCACCGCCCACCCCCGTTGGATCGTCGAGACGGTCGCCGACGCGCTCGGCGGCGACCTCGACGAGACCAGGGCGGCGCTGATCGCCGACGACGCCCGTCCGGCGGTCCACCTGGTGGCCGGGCCCGACCGGATGAGCCGGGAGGAGCTGCTCGCCGAGGCGGCGGCGGTGGGGCTGACCGCCGAGCCGGGGAGATACTCGCCGTTCGCCGTGGTCCTGGGCGGCGGTGACCCGGCGACGCTGCCGTCGGTCGCGGCCGGGCGGGCCGGTGTCCAGGATGAGGGCAGCCAGCTGGTGGCCCTCGCGCTCGCCCGCACGCCGACGCTGGGCCAGGACTGCGGCGTCACCGTCGACCTGTGCGCCGGGCCGGGCGGCAAGGCGGCGCTGCTCGCCGGGCTGCTGACGTCCGGTGACGCCGGCGAGAGCCTGGGACTGCCGGAGCCGGTGCTGCTGGCCCTCGAGCCGAGGGCCGGCCGGGCGGCGCTGGTCGCGGGCGCGCTGGCCGGGCGGCCGGGGGCGTTCGTGGTCCGCGCCGACGGCCGGTACCCGCCGCTGCCGTCGGGCCGGGTCGACCGGGTGCTCGTCGACGCCCCGTGCACCGGCCTGGGCGCGCTGCGCCGACGGCCGGAGGCTCGCTGGCGCAAGCTGCCCGCCGACGCTCAGGTGCTGTCCGGCCTGCAGCGCCAACTGTTGGTCAGCGCTCTCGACCTCATCCGTCCCGGCGGCGTCGTGGCCTACGTCACCTGCTCGCCGCATCCGGCCGAGACGACCGAGGTGGTGGACGCCGTCGTCGAGCAACGCCCCGACGTCACCCTGCTCGACGCCCGCGCCTCGCTGCCGGGTGTGCCGGCCCTCGGCGACGGCCCGTTCGTCCAGCTCTGGCCGCACCGCCACGGCACCGACGCGATGTTCCTCGCGCTCCTGCGCCGCGGGTACCCGGGAGGGGCCGCGCACCGCTGATCCCGCATGCTGCGCGCGCCACCACCAGGTCTCGGCGCCCCAGTAACCTCGCCAGGTGGCTACCGCGCAGATCTACCCAAGCCTGCTCGCCGCCGACTTCGCGCGGATCGCGGACGCGGCGCGGGTGGTCGAGGGACGGGCCGACTGGCTGCACGTCGACGTCATGGACTACCACTTCGTCCCGAACCTGGCCTTTTCCGGCGACACGGTCACCGCGCTGCGCAAGGTCACCGACACGCCGCTCGACTGCCATCTGATGATCGCGGACCCGGACCGCTGGGCGCCGGGCTTCGCCGAGCGTGGCGCGGCGAACGTGACGATCCACGCCGAGGCGGTCGAGAACCTCCCGCGCACCACGGACGCGATCCGGGCGGCCGGCGCCCGCACGGGCCTCGCGGTGAAGCCGGCGACCCCCGTCGAGCACTACGCCGACGACCTGGGCCGGTTCGACCTGCTGCTGCTGATGACGATCGAGCCGGGCTTCGGCGGCCAGACGTTCATGGACAGTGTCCTGCCGAAGATCGAGGCGGCCCGCAGGCTGCTCGACGCGCGCGGCCTGGACCTGTGGCTGCAGATCGACGGCGGTGTGAACGCCGAGACCATCGAGCGCGCGGCGGCCGCCGGCGTGGACGTGTTCGTCGCCGGCACCGCCGTCTACGGCGCGGCCGACCCGGCGGCGGCCGTCGAGGCCCTGCGCGCGCAGGCCCTGCGTGCCGCTCCTCGGCTCACCCCGCCGCCGAGCGCGGCGGTGGTCTGAGGCATGCCCGGGGACGCGGCTGCCGGGGTGGCTGGCGCGATGGGGAGGCTGGGGTGACGGAGCGGGACGTCGATGGTCGGTGGCTTGCCTACGCGGTGGAGCTCGGCCGGCGCTGCCCGCCGTCGGCGACGGCGTTCTCCGTCGGCGCGGTGCTCGTCGGCGCGGACGGTGAGACCGTGCTCGCCGAGGGCTGGTCGCGGGCCACCGACCCGCGTGACCACGCCGAGGAGGCCGCGCTGCGCGCCTTCTCGCCCGGCGAGGCGCGCCTGGCGGGCGCGACGATGTACAGCTCGCTGGAGCCATGCAGCGCCCGTGCGTCGCGGCCGCGGACCTGCAGCGAACTGATCATCGAGGCTGGGATCGGCCGGGTGGTGTTCGCCTGGCGGGAGCCGGCCCTGTTCGTCGACTGCCAGGGAGCCGAGCTGCTCGCCGCCGCCGGCGTCGCCGTGGTCGAGCGCCCCGAGCTCGCCGCCGGCGTCCGCGCGGCCAACGCCCACCTTCTCGATCCCGGCGAGAACCGGTCCAGGTGAGACCTTCGTCGCCCCGGCCGTCGGCTGCCCGCCGGCTGCCCGCCGGCTGGCTGGCCACTCGGCGCGGTGACTTTGGCCACGCCGCGGGCGTGGGTTCCCTGAATTCGCCGGCAAACGGACATATCGGGGCCTGGCGAGCTGCGACGTTGGCCCGGGTTGTGTGCCAGACTCATCAGTAGGTAACTACCAGGACTCCCGGTGGGAGACACCCGCCGGGAACATCAGCAGCACGCGCGCTCCGGGGTCGGTGAAATTCCGAGCCGGCGGTAACAGTCCGCGACCCGTCCCACCACCGGTGGGCGGTGGACCCGGTGGAACTCCGGGACCGACGGTGAAAGTCCGGATGGGAGGCAGCGCGCGGGCCGTGCCTGGGCACGCGCGGGTCACGCCTGCCGGCGTCGCGCCGTGTGCCCGTGGCGTCGGCGTTTCCGGCCATGTGGTCGGCACGTCGGCCATCGACCCGCGTGACCGTCGTCCCTCCCCCCGGCCAGGGCGCCGGACGGGAAGGACGCAGGTCGGATGTTCACCGGCATCGTCGAGGAGCTCGGCGCCGTCGCCGCGGTCATAGAGCATGAGTCTTCCGCTGAGCTGGCCATCGGCTGTTCCGCCGTACTCGAGGACGTGAGCCTTGGCGCGTCCATCGCCGTCAACGGTGTCTGTCTCACTGTCACCTCCTTCACACCTCCCGGCGAGGTGGACTCCCGCACCGGTACCCGGGTGTTCACGGCTGACGTGATGCTCGAGACCCTGCGCCGTTCGGCGCTCGGCGGCCTCGCCACCGGCGACCGGGTCAACCTCGAACGGCCGGTGCGCCTGGCCGACCGGCTCGGCGGCCACCTCGTCCAGGGCCACGTCGACGGCGTCGGCACGGTCGTGCACCGGGCACCGGACGAGCACTGGGAGGTCGTCCGGATCGCGCTGCCGACCGGCCTGGACCGTTATCTCGTCGAGAAGGGCTCGATCACCGTCGACGGAGTGAGCCTCACGGTCGTCGAGGTGACGTCGGCCGGCCCGGGTGACGACGAGCCGGCGACGTTCACGGTGAGCCTGATCCCGACGACGCTCGCCGAGACGACCCTGGGATTCCGCCAGGTCGGCGCGGCGGTGAACCTGGAGGTCGACGTGGTGGCGAAGTACGTCGAGAAGCTTGCCGCCCCCGCCATCGTCGGCGCGGTCCAAGGCCTCGCCGGTCTGGGCCAGCTCCCCGGCGTCGTCGGCCGGCTGGATCCGGCGTCGCCGTTCCCGGTGCCGCCGACCGGGCCGCTCGCCGGCGCGGGAGCCGGCGAGGCACCATGGCTGGCCGCTCCTGCGGCTCTCGGAGGAAAGGGGACCGGCCGATGAGCGCGGCTGCTCCGATGCGCACGACCGCCGGCGTCGAGGCGCCGGCCGGCACACCGGTCGGGCCGGACGACGCGCTGTCCGCGGAGTTCGGCACGGTCGCCGACGCGCTGGCGGCGATCGCCGCCGGCCAGCCGATCGTCGTCGTCGACGACGCGGACCGCGAGAACGAGGGCGACCTGATCTTCGCCGCCGAGAAGGCGACGCCGGAGCTGGTCGCCTTCATGGTCCGGCACACCTCCGGGGTGATCTGCGCACCGCTGACCGCGCACGACACCGACCGGCTCGGCCTCGACCAGATGGTGCCGCTCAACACCGAGCGGATGGGGACGGCGTTCACCGTCACGGTCGACGCGGCCGAGGGCGTCAGCACCGGCATCTCCGCCGCCGACCGGGCGCACACGCTGCGCCTGCTCGCCGACCCGGCCACCACCGTCGGCGACCTGTCCCGGCCGGGCCACATCTTCCCGCTGCGCGCCCGCGACGGCGGCGTGCTGCGCCGGCCGGGCCACACCGAGGCGGCGGTCGACCTCGCCCGCCTGGCCGGGCTGCGGCCCGCCGGCGTGATCTGCGAGATCGTCAACGACGACGGCTCGATGGCCCGGCTGCCCGAGCTCGTCGCCTTCGCGCGGGAACATGGGCTGGTCCTGATCTCGATCGCCGACCTGATCACCTACCGGCGGCAGACCGAGCGGCAGGTGACGAGGGTCGCCGAGACGAGGCTGCCGACGAAGTACGGCTCGTTCCGCGCGGTTGGCTACCGGGGCACGCTCGACGGCGTCGAGCACGTCGCCCTCATCCGCGGCGACATCGGCGACGGCGAGAACGTGCTGGTCCGGGTCCACAGCGAGTGCCTCACCGGCGACGTGTTCGGGTCGCTGCGCTGCGACTGCGGCACCCAGCTCGACGCTGCGCTGCGCATGGTGGCCACCGAGGGCCGCGGCGTCGTGCTCTATATGCGGGGTCATGAGGGCCGCGGCATCGGCCTGATGCACAAGCTGGCGGCCTACCAGCTGCAGGACACCGGGCACGACACCATCGAGGCGAACCTGGCGCTGGGCCTGCCGGCCGACGCCCGCGACTACGGCACCGGCGCGCAGATCCTCGTCGACCTCGGCGTGCGCGGCCTGCGGCTGCTGTCGAACAACCCGGCCAAGCGGGCCGGCCTGGAGGGCTACGGCCTGACGATCGTCGAGCGGGTCGGGCTGCCGGTCGCGCACACCCCGGAGAACCTGCGCTACCTGACCACCAAGCGGGACCGGATGGGCCACGACCTCCCCGGCCTGCCGGAACTGCCCGATGTGGTCGCGGACGCGGTGGCGGACGCCGTCGCCGTGGCGGTCCCGGCGGTGCCGGCCGAGATGGTCGCGCAGGTCGTCGCGGGCGCGGTGGCCACGGCCGTGGACGCCCTCGACACGAATGCCCGCGAGCAGGACGCCGGCCTCGCCGGAGCCGCTCGGCACGCGAACGGCAACGGCACCCCGCCCGGCGAGGCCGCCGCGGCCGTCACCGCCGCGGCGGTGACGGAGGGTAGTTCGACGGCGGGTGCGACGACTACCGGAGTCGCCAGTTCCGGCACGAACGGTAACGTCAACGGGCGAGGGCACGGCTGGCGTACCGGCCACCGCAGGGTGGCCGAAGCCTGCCAGGGAGGGGACCGTCGGTGAGCGGGAGCGGAGCGCCCGAGGAGGTGCTGCCGGCGGCGTCCGAGGTGCGGCTCGGCATCGTCGCCACCCGGTGGCACAGTGAGGTCACCGACGCGCTGCTCGCCGGCGCGCTGCGCGCCTGCCAGGACGTCAAGCTCGTCGTCGAGCCGACCGTGGTCCGGGTCTCGGGCGCGGTGGAGCTCCCGGTCGTCGCTGACCGGCTGGCGGCTCACCACGATGCCGTGGTCGCGCTGGGCGTGGTCATCCGGGGCGGTACGCCGCACTTCGACTACGTCTGTAAATTCGTCACCGAGGGGTTGCTCCGGGTGACCCTGGACAACGGCGTTCCGGTCGGCTTCGGCGTCCTCACCTGCGACACGCCTGAGCAGGCGCGAGACCGCGCTGGGCTGCCCGGCTCGGCTGAGGACAAGGGGCGCGAGGCGGCGCTGGCGGCGCTCGAGGCCGCCGTCGTGCTCACCGAGCTGCAGCCGTTGGCGTAACCGACGGCACGTCCCCTTCCTCCGGTCTTGTCTGACAGGCGATCGCGAGAGACCGTGTTGTCTCGGCGTATCGGGCTCCTTGCGTTACGGCATGGGCGCTGGGTCGACGGAGATAGTTGACCGGTCGCGGATGTAGGCGGGAGAGGCGGGGCGGGGTGACGGTGACGTGCGTGTAGCGCCGGTGGCCGGTGGCGGCGATGGGCCCGACCGGGGCGGGGACGAGCCAGACGCGGGCGAGGTGGGGGCGACGGGCTCGAGCACCAGCGGCGACGCCCGGCCGGTCTCGCTGCTCGGGCTGCGGCTGTCCGACGGCTCAACGGAACGCTCGGTCGTTCGTCGGTCCGCCACCCGTCCCAGGACGTCCCCGGGGCGAGGGGACGGCTCCGGGCGACGCCTGTCCGCCGTGCCCGCCGATCAGCCCACCGCGTCACGGAGCTCGTCCGTCGCCCAGGACGGGGAGCAGGCCGACGAGCACCGGCGTCCGGGCGGCGCGGCGACGGGACCGACGCCTGCGCGTGCCTCGTCGCCGCGTGCGGTGCCCGGGGCGCCGGCCAGGCGGGCCGCTCGGCCCGGACCGGCCGATCCGCCGGCCGAGGCGGCCAGCTCCGCGAGCCCGCGGACGCCGGCAGCGCCGGTGCCGAGAACGGAGGAGACGACCCCGGCCGGGGCGGCTGACGGCTGGGTGCCCGACATCGGCCTGATCCCGGCGCCGGTGGCCCCGCCTCGGGGCCCCTGGCGGGAGCCACCCCCGACAGCCGAGGCGGGCGAGGCCGGCGAGGCACCCTTGCAGTCGGCGGCTGTGGACCGGGACCCGTCGGTCGGTGGCGACGTCGCGGTCGGTGGCGACGAGATCGTGGTCGGTCGGGGCGACAGGCCCGCCGCCGCGACCGACCGGCAGGACGGTGACGATCCAGGGCGGAACCGGGACGCGGTTCGCCACGCGGGCTATGCCGGTTGGCTCGAACCCGCGGGAACGAGTGCGCCGGCCGCCGGGGGCCAGGACCGCGAGACTGGCGCCGCTCGGCCGTCCGGCCTGGCCGACCCGGCCGGCGTCGGTGCCGACGACGCCGGTGTCCCCATCGTGCCTGCCGGTGTCCCCATCGTGCCCTCGGCCGCGACCGGGCCCGTCCCGGCCGGCACCGAGCCGGCGCGGGCCTGGTTCGGCTACGGCCAGACGCCGCCGCGACCGCCGTTCCCGCCCCCGGGCGAGGCCGCTGAGCCCGCCAGCCCGGAAGGCTCCGGGCCGAGCGCAAATGATCTTCCTGTGCGCGTGCAGCCGCCACTGCCTCCCGGGTCACTGCCGGTGCCAGTGGTGTACGACCCGCCGCCCGCTCCCCGGCCCGTGCCGGCGCCGCCAGTGCCACGGGCCTTTCAGACCTTCCATGACGACGGGCTCGGCCTGTCCGGTTCGTTCCCCTCGACCGGCCCGCACCAGTCACGGTCGTTGGCCTCCCTCGCATCGGGGGAGGGCTTCGCGGCGGCCTGGTGGCGTGGGATGGAGCTGGCCGGACGCGGGGTGCTGGCGCCGGTGCCGGCCACCAGGCTCGACGGGCGCAGGGTGCTGGTCGGCGGATTCGGCGGCGGCAGCGGGCGAACCACCGTGGCCGCCGGGCTCGGCATCGCGCTCGCCGCCCGCCGGGGCGGCCGGGTGGCCGCCGTCGACGCCTGCCCTGAGCAGGGCGGCCCGCTGGCCGACCGGGCCGGCGTGCCCGGGCGGGGCGTGGGCCTGCGGGAGCTGGCCGCCACGGACCCGCCGGTCGTCTCGCTGGCCGAGGCGCGCCGCTTCCTTGGCATGGTCAGGCCGCAGGGGCTGGAGGTACTGCCCGGGCTGCGCGACCTGACCGGGCCGGGCCTGACCGCCGCCGAGGCGGCCTGGGCCGTCGACCTGCTCGAGCGGCTGTTCCCGGCGGTCATCGTCGACGGTCCGCCCGGCTGGACCCAGCCGGTGCCCGCTGTGCTGCTGGCCCGCGCGGACACCGTCGTGCTCACCGCCAGGGCAGGTCTCACGGAGGCGGGCTGCGCCCAGGACGCGCTGACCGCGCTCGCCGCCGCCAGGGCTGACCTGCCCGCCGGCGCCATCGTCGTCCACGTCGAGACGGCGCCCCCGTCAGCAGCCGGATCCGCTTCGCTGATGCGGCGGGACTCCCACGGCCCCCGCGGGCGTGCGTCCCGCCGCGGGGCGGGGCATGAGCCGGCGGAGGAGCTGCTCGAGCCGGTGCATGCCGTGCTGACGGTTCCGTTCGACCCCGCGCTCGCCGACGGCGCCCCGGTCCACTGGGATCGGCTGCACCCGCGTACCAGGGCCGCCTTCGAGGCGCTCGCGGCCGCCGTCGACGAGGCCCCGATCGGTCCGGCGGCGTCGTCCGGGCGGGCTGGGACGGCCGGCGGCTCGGTGTCCGGTGACCACGGCGGGGACCTGGCCGGGCCGCGCTCCCAGGCGCCTCGTGCGCGTCGCGACGCACCGGCGCTTGGGCCGAACCGGTAGGCCGACACCGCCGTGGGCGGGCCGGAACTGTTCCCGCTACGCCGGGATCGCCTGGGCGGGGCCAGTGGCGTGCCCGCCATTCGGGGTGACGGGTCGCCCGAGGTGGCCGTCCCGCTGGCGGGCCGGGCTCAGCCAGGCTCCCCGTAGGGTTGGCGGGTGGCAGTGGACCTGTTGACCCCGCCGGGGCAGGGAGACGACGGCGCCGCCGACCCCGGGCTGCGGGCGGCCCTCGAGTCCGGGGACGCGGGCGCGGTGGCCGCGGCGCTGGCGGGCGCCCGGGTCTTCGTGGGGGTCGAGTCGCGGCTCCTCGAGCTGGCCGATCCGGTGGCGCCGCCGGAGGCGGCCGCCGTCGGCCCCCGGGCCGGCGAGCGAACGGGCGGGAAGCCGGGCCTTCGGGGGGACAAGAACTCGGAGATGGTGCTCGCGATCCTGCAACTGCCTTCGGGTGCGACGGCCCTGCCCGTGTTCAGCAGCGTGGCGGCGCTGTCCGCCTGGCGGTCGGCGGCCCGGCCCGTCCCCGTGCCGGCGGCGGACGCCTGCGCCGAGGCGGCGCGGCTGGGGCATCCGACCGTCGTCGTGGATGTCGCCGGTCCGGTGACGGCCACCCTGGACGTCGGCGCGCTGGCGGGCCAGCAGGTGGTCGGAACCGCACCTTCCTCGTCTACTCGGCGGCCACCGGCTTCGGGATCGCCGGACGGCGCGGCGGGGCTGTACCCGCCGGCGCGTCCCTGGGACGCGGCTCGGGGGCGGCGGGTGGCCGCCGAGCTGGACGCGCTCGCCGCGGCGGGGCTGGCCAGGGGGACGCGGCTCTGGCAGGCCGAGCTGCGTGCCGACACCGGCGAGGCCAGTGAGGTGATCGCGCTCGCGGCGCCCGAGGCCGGCCCGGGAGACCAGGCGCGGCTCGACGAGATCGCCCGCCGGCTGCGCGCCGCCATCGCAGGTCCGGGCGAGCCTGCCCCGTCTGTCGTGTTCGTCGACGCCTCGGCCACCGCGGCGCTGCGTCACAGCCTTGGCAGTGGGTTCGCCGCCCGTCGCTGGCGTCGGCGGTCCGTCGGCGGCTGACAGACCGCGGCGCCGCCGGCCTTGCCGGCCTCGCCGGGCCCGTCGGGTGGCGTGTCCCTTGGCCAGGCGCGGCCAGCCGTAAATTCCGCAGACCGGTTTACCCGGTCTGACCAGCTGTGAGACCGCTGCCGTCGGCAGAGTCCCCGCGCGCGGCGCAACCGCGTGCTACAGGTTTTGCTACGCTGGCTGGGACCGCCTGCCGACGGTCGGCATTGGGGCACCGTTCCCAAGGGCACTGTCGCTAAGAGCACTGTTCGTGAGGGCACTGTTCTTGAAGACATTGTTCCTGAAGACGCTGTTCCTGTGCGTTACAGGCAACGACGCCGACAGCGGTGTCGGCACCGAGATCAGTGAGAACCATGGCCGGTGAGAACCGCGGCCAGTGAGATCGGTGCCGGGCATCGTGGGTAGCCATCGAGCGTCAGCTGCCTGAGCGCGCGGGCTCAGCAGCCACACATGCCGCGCTCGCGCCCCTCACCGGGGCGGCACCAGGACTGGCCCGCGAGGGCCGCCCCGGCGATCGGCAGGACCAAGCGGGGGTTCGCCCTCCACCCGAGTCACCGCCCGGCACCCGCCGGGTCCGGCCGATCATCGATCGGCCCTTGTAGGTGGCTGGGTCGCCGGTCGGCCGCGTTGTCCCCTCCGGACAGTACGTCGGCCGGGAGCTCGGTATGTCCGGGCTTGGTGCTCCGCTGCGGTGAGGTCTTGCCCGCGCGTCGAGCCATGGAGGAAACCAGATCAGCACAGAGTCACGCATCAACGACCGCATCCGCGTTCCGGAGGTCCGCCTCGTCGGCGCGGAGGGTGAGCAGATCGGCATCGTCTCCATCCAGGAGGCCATGCGGCTGGCGCAGGAGGCCGATCTCGACCTGGTCGAGGTCGCCCCGACGGCCCGGCCGCCCGTCTGCAAGCTGATGGACTATGGGAAGTTCAAGTACGAGTCCGACCAGAAGCGGCGCGAGGCTCGGAAGAACCAGGTCCAGACGGTCATCAAGGAGATGAAGCTCCGACCGAAGATCGACCCGCACGACTACGAGACCAAGAAGGGTCACGTCGTGCGCTTCCTCAAGGCCGGCGACAAGGTGAAGATCACCATCATGTTCCGCGGCCGGGAGCAGTCGCGGCCGGAGCTCGGCATCCGGCTGTTGCAGCGGCTCTCGACCGACGTCGCCGACCTGGGGTACGTCGAGGCTCAGCCCAAGCAGGACGGTCGGAACATGACGATGGTCATGGCTCCGCACAAGGGCGCCCGCACGCTGCGCACCCCAGAGCAGGCGGGCAGCGTCTGACACGTCGTGACCGTCGTGGCGGCTGACCTCGATCGCTGACCGAGGTCAGCTTCCGGGCTGCCCCCGGAGTCCGTCCGCCATGACGCCCCGGGTGCGGCTTCCGGACCCGGTGACACGTTCCTTCAACATCAGATCAGGACACGAGACACATGCCCAAGATGAAGCCGCACAGCGGAGCCTCCAAGCGGTTCCGCGTCACCGGGTCAGGCAAGATCATGCGTCGCCGGGCCAACCGTGCCCACCTCTTCGAGCACAAGCCGACCCGGCGGACCCGGCGGCTCGACCCCGAGGTCGTGCTGGCCCCGGCGGACAACCGCCGCATCTCGCGCCTGCTCGCCCGCTAGCGGGCCGGGGGCGACCCGCAGGGTCGACCTCCCGGTAGCCCGCTCGAGCCATGTCTGCCCGGGGACAGCTCGCCCGTGGAAGCCGCCCTGCGCGGACCACGGGACCGACCTCCCCGAAACGCCCGCCGTCGAGGCTCGCTCGACCTGGACCGTGGGTCGACCCGATCCGTGAACGACCGGCCTTGAACTGAGATCCGTCAAGGCTCGCGCCCTCGAGCGCGGACAGCCATCGCCCGATCCTCGTCGGGCGCGTCCCCGGAGCCCGGTGGCGGACAACCAAGAACGTTAGGAGACAGTGCCCTCATGGCACGCGTGAAGCGGGCGGTCAACGCCCAGAAGAAGCGCCGCACCACCCTCGAGCAGGCGAGTGGCTACCGCGGCCAGCGGTCCCGGCTGTACCGCAAGGCCAAGGAGCAGATGCTCCACTCGATGAACTACGCCTACCGGGACCGTCGCGCCCGCAAGGGCGACTTCCGGCAGCTGTGGATCACCCGCATCAACGCGGCCGCGCGCGCCAACGGTATGACCTACAACCGCTTCGTGCAGGGGCTGAAGGCCGCTGGCGTCGAGGTCGACCGCAAGATCCTCGCCGACCTGGCCGTCAACGACCCGACGGCGTTCGCCGCGCTGGTCGAGGTCGCCAGGGCCGCCGTGCCACCGGTAGCGGAGCAGTCCGCCGCGGAGCCGTCGGCCGCCTGAGCGGCACGCCGCACGGGTGCCGCACGCAGTGAACGCCCGGAGTACCCGCCCGATCGAGCAGGTCGTCGATCGGGCGGCTCCATGGCCCGGCGACGGCGCCACGGCGCTGGGGCCGCGGGCAGCCAGCGTGGCCGCGGCCAGACGGCTGCGACGTCCCTCGGCTCGCCGGGCCGAGGGACTGTTCCTCGCCGAGGGGTTTCAGGCCGTCGAGGCGGCCCTGGCCGCGGGCCGGCTGGTCGAGCTTTTCGTCGGCGCGTCGGCCAGTGCCCGCCACGGCCCGCTCGTCGCCGCGGCCGCGGCCGCGGGTCTGCCGGTCCGGCCGGTCACCGACGCCGCCGCGGCGGCGCTCTCCGAGACGGTGACCCCGCAGGGCCTGGTCGCCGTCGCCACGCTGCCGGACACCCGCCTCGCCGGGCTGCCGGGCCGTCGGGCCGTCGTAGCGGAGACGCCCGAGGGCCTCCGCCCCACCGGCACTCCCGGCACCACCGTTACCCCCGATCCCACCGGAGCACCAGGTCCCGCCCGTGGGGGACAACCCGGCATGCAGGCCGGCCCGAGCCTGGTCGCGGTCTGTGTCGCGGCGAACGACCCGGGCAACGCCGGGACGGTGATCCGCACCGCGGACGCCGCCGGCGTCGACGCCGTCGTCTTCGCGGGTGAAGGCGTCGACCCGTTCGGTGGCAAGTGTGTCCGCTCCACTGCCGGAAGCCTGTTCCATTTGCCGGTAGCCGTCGAACCGGACCTCGCAGAGGTCATGGGCTGGCTGCGTGCCACCGGCTGTCAGGTGGTCGCCACCTCCGGGCACGGCGCTCGCGACCTCTACGACGCGGCCGACGCCGGGGACCTCGACGTGCCGACCGGTTGGCTGTTCGGCAACGAGGCGCACGGCTTGCCACCCGACGTACTGACCGCCGCGGACGCGGTGCTTCGAGTACCGGTGTACGGTCAGGCCGAGTCGTTGAATCTTGCGGTCGCGACAGCCCTGTGTCTTTACGCGTCCGCACGGGCGCAGAGAATGGCCAGATCCGGTACTCACGGCACCGGGGGAGGTGGACGACGGTGACCCATGCAGTCACGTCGGCGCCCACCCGCGTCAGCGGTCAGGCCGCCGGCCCAGCCGGTGCTGCGGGTGAGGTCAACGGCGCTGACGACGGTCAGGCGGGCGCGCCGGCGTCGTCAGCCGCCGCCGACGCGGTGCGGTCCGACGCGGTCGCGCCGGCGCTCACGGCGGCCTATGACGGCCTGCCGGACGCGGTGGTGGTCACCGACGCGGAGGGCGTCGTGCTGGTCTTCAACGCCCCGGCGGCGGGCCTGACCAACATCGACCAGCGTGCCGCCCTCAACCGTCATGTCACTGAGGTGCTACCGCTGGTCGACGAACGCGGCAACGACTGGTGGGAGGCTTCTGGCGCCGGTCGGCGACTGCCGCGGGTCACGGGCCAGCCGGAGCGGCGGCTGACCTTCGCCGGCCCGGCGCACGACCATGACTTCAACGTCACCGTCCGTTACACCCGCGATGCCGGGCGGCTCGTCCAGGTAGCGCTGTGCCTGCGTGACACGGCCAGCCGGGAGCGCATCGAGCGCAACCGGTCCGACCTCGTCGCCACCGTCGCCCACGAGCTGCGTTCCCCGCTCACCAGCGTCAAGGGGTTCACCGCGACGCTGTTGGCCAAGTGGGAACGGTTCACCGACGAGCAGAAGAAGCTCATGCTCAACACGGTCAACACCGACGCCGACCGGGTGACCCGGCTGCTGACCGAGCTGCTCGACGTCTCCCGGATCGACGCCGGCCGGATCCAGATGCGCAAGCAGATCGCCGACCCGACCGCGATCCTGCGCCGGGTCCTCGCCGGTAAGATCGCTTCAGGCGCCGCCGGGGCCGACAAGTTCGTCTTCCAACAGGACGGCGAGCTGCCGGAGATGTGGATCGACCCAGACAAGATCGAGCAGGTGCTGCACAACCTCGTCGACAACGCCCTGCGTCACGGCGCGGGTACGGTGACAGTGGTCGTGCGTGGTACGGAGACGGGAGCCGAGGTGAGCGTGGCCGACGAAGGAGACGGCGTGCCGGAGGCCAACGCCGCTCGCGTCTTCACCAAGTTCTGGCGGGGTGCGAGCCGCGGCAACGGCACCGGTCTCGGTCTCTACATCGCCAAGGCGCTGATCGAGGCTCATGGCGGCACGATCACGGTCGGCCGCGCCACCGGTGGCGGCGCCGAGTTCCGATTTTTTCTGCCCGCCGGGGCCCCCGTCTTCACGTAGCCACCACCTGAGAAGACCCAGGAGCCCGGTGGGCTGGGCGATGCCCACGACGCTGCCGAGGGGTTCGGCCCGGGTGACACGGGTTCGGCTCCTCAATCCTCCTGAACCCTCCTGGCGGTCCGCGCCAGGGCCGACGGCGAGGGTGCCCCGGCAGCCCCCACCGACCGCGACCGTCGCTGAATGCCAGATTCTCGCCTCCCTCCACCTGGCTCGCCCCGCTTCCAGTGAGCACCGCGCACAGGACACCGGGTTGAGCCTGGTTCGGCGAAGGGGGGCTAGGTTGGCATCACGGTCGGTCAGCGTCCCGAACACGCTCGATGTCCGGTCGGCGGACGACCCGAGACTCCTGATGCGGCGCACCAGCCCGGGATGATCCGCTGGCCGCCGCGCGCGACGACGGACCAGACGCACCAGCGATGACTACACCTGATGCACCCGACGACGAGGCTGATACCGGATTCGATGAGATGACCGAGACGATGACCGATCCGCAGCAGCCCGCCGCGGCGGGCGGGCCGCTCGACCCTGCCAGCCTCGCGGCGGCGGTGGCCGACGCGCTGGCCGCGCTCGCAGCCGCCCCCGACCTCACGGACCTCGCCGCCGTGCGCACCGCGCACGTCGACGGCCGGGGGGCTCCCCTGGTTCTCGCCCGTCAGAAGCTCGGCGCGCTGCCGCGGGAGGACCGCGCCGACGCCGGCCGCCGGCTCAACGACGCGCTCGCCGCCGTTCGCGACGCACACACCACCCGCCTTGCCGAGCTCACCGCCGAGCGGGACGCCCGCGTGCTGGTCGAGGAGCGGGTCGACGTGACCCTGCCGACCCGTCGCCGCAGCCCGGGTGCCCGCCACCCGCTCGCCGTGCTGTCCGAGCGCCTGGTCGACACCTTCGTGGCGATGGGATACGAGGTCGCCGAAGGCCCCGAGGTCGAACACGACTGGTTCAACTTCGAGGCGCTCAACATGCATCCGGACCACCCGGCGCGCAGCGAGCACGACACCCTCTACGTCGAGCCGGAAGCCGCGGGCCGGGTGCTGCGCACGCACACCTCGCCGGTGCAGGTCCGGGCGCTGCTGTCCCGCCCGCTACCGGTGTACGTCGTCGCCCCCGGCCGCACCTACCGCAACGACACGGTCGACGCGACGCACTCGCCGGTGTTCGGCCAGCTGGAGTGCCTGGCGGTCGACGAGGGCATCACGATGGCCGACCTGCGCGGCACCCTCGAGGTGTTCGCGGCCGAGCTGTTCGGCACGGGCCTGGCCACCCGGTTGCGCCCGTCGTTCTTCCCGTTCACCGAGCCGAGCGCCGAGCTCGACGTGCAGTGCTTCAACTGCCGGGGCGAGGCGGCGCGGCAGCCCTGCCGGGTCTGCTCGGACGAGGGCTGGATCGAGGCGGGCGGCTGCGGGATGGTCGACCCGAACGTGCTGCGCGCGGCGGGCGTCGACGCGACCAGGTACAGCGGGTTCGCGTTCGGCATGGGCCTGGAGCGGGCCGCGATGATGCGCCACGGCGTCCGCGAGATCCGGGACTTCGTCGACGGCGACGCCCGGTTCAGCCTCCCGTTCGGAATCGAGGGCTGAGTCCATGCTGATCCTGATGTCCTGGCTGCGTGAGCACGTGCCGGGCCTGCCTCCCGCGCCCGCCGTCGCCGAGGCGCTGATCCGCGCCGGCTTCGAGGTGGAAGGTGTCGAGGCCGTCGGGCAGGGCCTCGCCGGCGTCGTCGTCGGCGAGGTGCTGGAGATCGAGCAGGTCGCGGCCAAGAAGAAGAGCGTCCGCTGGTGCCAGGTCCGTGTCGCCGAGCCCACCGCTGGTGATCCGGCCGCCGGCGTGCACGGGATCATCTGCGGCGCGTTCAACTTCGCGGTCGGCGACCGGGTCGCGGTCGCCCTCCCCGGGGCGGTCCTGCCCGGTGGGTTCGAGATCACCGCGCGCAAGACCTACGGGCACGTCTCCGACGGCATGATCTGCTCCGCGAGCGAGCTCGGCATCGGTGACGACCACGACGGGATCATGGTTCTTCCTGCGGATGCCCCGCTGGGCGCGCACGTCGCGGAGCTGCTCGACCTCGCCGACGACGTGCTCGACATCGCCGTCACTCCCGACCGGGGCTACGCGCTGTCGATCCGCGGCATCGCCAGGGAGGCCGCGACCGCGTTCGGCCTGCCCTTCACCGATCCCGCCGACCCGGCCGCGGCGCCCGATGCCGCGGCCGCGGGGACCGGCTACCCGGTGACGGTTGAGGACACCGCGGCCTGTGACCGGTACGTGGCCCGGACGATCATCGGCGTCGACCCGGCCGCGACCACCCCGTTGAGCTGGTCGCGGCGGCTCGCGCTTTCGGGCATGCGGTCGATCTCCGCCGCCGTCGACGTGACGAACGCGGTCATGCTTGGCCTCGGCCAGCCACTGCACGCCTTCGACCGGGCCAAGCTCGCCGGACCGATCGTGGTGCGCCGGGCGCGGGCCGGCGAACGGCTGCTGACGCTCGACGGGGTCGACCGGGCGCTGGACCCCGAGGACCTCGTCATCGCGGATGACTCGGGCCCGATCGCGCTCGCCGGCGTCATGGGCGGCGCGAGCACCGAGATCTCGTCGACGACCACGGACATCGTGCTGGAGGCGGCGCACTTCGACGCCGTCGTGGTCGCCCGCTCGGCACGCCGCCACCGGCTCTTCTCCGAGGCGTCGCGGCGTTTCGAACGCGGCGTCGACCCGGCGTTGCCCCCGGCCGCCGCCGACGCGGCGATCCGGCTGTTCGCCGAGCTCGCTGGCGGGCAGGCCGGGCCCGGCGTCACCGACGTCGACCATCGGCGCGCGCCGGCGGCAATCCGCTTCCCGCTGTCCGAGCCGACTCGTCTCGGCGGCCGGCTCTACCCGGACGAGACCGTGCGCGGCCGGCTCACCGACGTCGGCTGCGTCCTGGCGCCGGGCGGCCTGCGCGGCGACGGCGACGGCAGCGGGGATGCCGCCTCCGCTGGCGAGGGCGAGGGCGACGAGCGCGTCGTGCTGGTCACGCCGCCGTCGTGGCGGCCCGACCTCACCCGCCCGGCGGACCTCGTCGAGGAGGTCATGCGGCTCGAGGGCTTCGACACGATCCCGGTGACCCTGCCGCGGCTGCCCGCCGGGCGTGGCCTGAGCGCGGCACAGCGGATGGTCAGGGCGATCGGCCGGGCGTTGGCCTACGAGGGCCTCACCGAGGTCATGACGCTGCCGTTCGCCGGCGCCGGTGTGGCGGACACGCTCGGCCTGCCGGCGGACGACCGGCGGCGGGCGGCCGTCCGGATCGCCAACCCGATCGCCGAGGACGCCGCCTACCTGCGCACCACCCTGCTCCCCGGGCTGTTCGACGCGGCGGCTCGCAACATCGGCCGCGGCCAGCCAGACATCGCGCTGTTCGAGATCGGCCAGGTGTTCCGTGAGCTGCCGGAGCCGGCCGCGCCGGTGGCGACGCCGTCGGTGCTCACCCGGCCGTCCGAGGACGAGGTCGCGGCGCTGAACGCCGCCCTGCCCGAGCAGCCGCGGCGGGTCGCCGGCGTCCTCGCCGGCCTGCGCGAGCCCGCGACCGTCCAGCCCACGGACCAGGCCGGCGGCGGTGCGCTGGCCAAGGGGCGGGTGGCAGACTGGGCCGACGCCGTCGAGGCGGCGCGCGCCGCCGCCCGCGCGGTGGGCGTCGAGGTCAGCGCCACCGCCGACGAGCACGCGCCGTGGCACCCCGGCCGCTGCGCGGCGCTGTGGGCGGACGGTGACCTGGTCGGGCATGCCGGCGAGCTGCACCCCCGGGTGATCAGTGCCGCCGGCCTGCCGGCGCGGACGGTGGCCTTCGAGCTGGGCGTGGAGGAGCTGCTCGCCGCCGCGCTGCGCCGCGGTCCGGTCCAGGCTCCGGTCGTCTCCCAGTACCCGCCGGCCGACCGTGACGTCGCGCTCGTCGTCGAGGCCGCCGTACCGGTCGCGGACGTGACCGCCGCGCTGCGGGACGGCGCCGGGGAGCTGCTGGAGTCGCTGGCGCTGTTCGACGTCTTCGAGGGCGCCCAGGTCGGCGCCGGGCGCCGTTCGCTGGCGTTCGGCCTGCGGCTGCGGGCCGCCGACCGCACGCTGACCGCCGACGAGGCCAACGGCATCCGCGACGCGGCCGTCGCCGAGGCCGCCCGCCGGACCGGCGCCGCCCTGCGCGGTTGAGGGCTGCCGGGCGCTGGACGTGCCGCGCCCGGCGCGGGGCGGCACGTCGGTCGCGACGACTGCCTCAGGTCGTGGACCCGCGGCGGCGGCCGGGGGTCCGCAGGATGAGGGTGCCGAGGACGGGGGTACGCAGCGCGAGCAGCGTGTCCCCGTCCTCGGCCCGGTCGAGGACCACCGCGAGCCTCCGGGCGGCGCAGCGGCCGTAGAGGAGCTCGACGCGGGCGGCCGGCGACAGGTCAGCGGGGCGCGCGCGTCCGAAGGCCAGGCCGTCGTCGAACGAGCCGGCCGGTGGGCGGGCGGCGGCCCAGGCGGCGAAGGCGGCAGCGAAGCCGGGCTCCATGGCCAGTGCCGGCCACCGGCGAGCGACGCCGGAGCGGCGCTTGTCGATCAGAGCCTGACGTGTCGCCGCCAGCGCGTCCCGGTCGAAGCCGGCCGGGTCCGCGCCTCCCGCGACCAGTGCGGCCAGCAGCGCGGACTGCCCGGCTGCCAGCCGTGCCCGGGCGCCGGCGAGGTCGGCCGGCTCACCGGCCTTGGCGGCGCGGACGGACGACTCAGCCCCCACCACAGCCGCCGCCACCGCAGCCGCCCCCTCCTCCGCAGCTACTTCCGCCCCCGCAGCTGTGGCCGCCCCCGCAGCTGTGACCACCGTGGCCGTGCCCCCCGTGGCCGCTGGAAGAGCCGTAGTCGCCGGAGTCAACCCAGCCTGACGAGCCGCCGTAGGTCGAATGGACACGCCGACGGCCGGGCGGCCGCTGTCGGCCGACGATCGTCGCCCGGTTCAGCCGGATGGCCACGATGACGATGACGGCCACGAACAGCACGCCCAACGACCCGGCCCCAATGATGGTCGCCAGGATTTCTAGCGAGCTCGACACTGCGTTCTCCTCTCGTGCTCGGCCGCGGCCGCCACGACGCGGTCGCATTCGGCGTGGAACTCGGCGACCGGCGGGTAGTGGCCGTCGCGTTCGAGCAGGTAGGCCGCCCGCCCCGCCGGCAGCCGCCGGACCGCTTCGGCGAGCAGCTCCAGCTGCCCCGGCCCGACCGGATGCAGGTGGGTGTCGTGGTAGCGGTGGTCGTGGGTCACGCCGCCGGCGACGTGCAGGTAGGCGACGCGCTCCCATGGCAGCCGGTCGAAGGTGGCGGCCGGGTCCAGACCGTGGTTGATCGTGTCGCCGTGGAAGTTGGCGACGTCGACGAGCAGCCGGGCGTCGGTCCGCAGGGCTACCTCCGTGAGGAAGTCGGCAGGCGCGAGCTCGTCGTCCGGCCAGCGCAGCAGCGCGCCGGGGTTCTCCAGCGCCAGCGGCGCCGGCAGCTCGGCGCAGGCGATCCGGATGTTCGCGACGAGCACGTCCAGCGCGTCGCGGGTGTACGGGATCGGCAGGAGGTGCCCCGCCTCGTGGCCATCCGCCCGAACGAACGCGACATGCTCGCTGACCAGCGGGGCGCAGACGGCCTCGGCCACCGCGGCGAGCCGGCGCAGGCGGGCCGGGTCGGGCGCGTCGGCGCCCCCCAGTGACAGGCCGACGCCGTGCGCGACCACGGGGACGCCCAGGCCCGTCGGCGCCGAGCCCGCACCGCGCGGCCGGCCGTGCCGGTCGAGCGCGACGTTTTCCGCGATCACTTCGACGAAGCCGAGGTCCGGCCGTTCTGCCAGCGCAGCAGCGAGTTCCGGTCGCCATCCGACCCCGAATCCGGCTACCGCAGCCATGACGCGAGCGTGACAGAGCGCATGTCTGCTCTGTCTCGCCGTGTCGGCCACCCGACCGTCTTCTGACGGTCTCCTGAGGAACTCTCGCCGACCTCCCCTCAGACGTGTCCGCGGGGAATCCAGAAAAGGGCTGGATGACCATACGGATGCGTGCATAGAATTGCGGCCATGGGTATGACAGCGGCGGTCATCGGCGGCAGCGGCTACGGCGGCGGCGAGCTCCTGCGCCTGCTGGTCGGCCACCCGGAGATCGCGATCGGGGCGGTGGCCGCGCACAGCAACGCCGGCCAGGACATCGCCGAGATCCACCCGCACCTTCCGGACCTGGAAGGCCAGACCTTCGTCGACGCGGAGACGGCCGTCGCCGCCGGCGCCGACCTCGTCTTCCTCGCGCTGCCGCACGGCCAGTCCGCGGCCGTCGCCGCGACCATCCCGCCGGAGGTCAAGGTCGTCGACCTCGGCGCCGACTTCCGCCTCGCCGACCCCGCTGCCTGGGTGAAGGCCTACGGCGGGACGCACGCCGGCACCTGGACCTACGGCCTCCCGGAGCTTCCCGGCGCCCGCGCCGAGATCGCCGCCGCCCGGCGCGTCGCGGCCCCCGGCTGCTACCCCACGGCGGTCGCGCTGGCCTACACCCCCCTGATCGTCGCGGGTGTCATCGACCCGTCCGATCTGGTCACCGTCGCGGCCAGCGGGACCTCCGGTGCCGGCCGGTCGGCCAAGGTGAACCTGCTCGGCTCCGAGGTGATGGGCGACGTCACCGCCTACAAGGTCGGCCGCCACCAGCACCGGCCGGAGATCGTCCAGACGCTGACGAGGGTCGCGGCCGGTGGCCTCCCCGGGCCGGGCACCCAGGTCCGCCTGTCGTTCACCACCACGCTCGCCCCGATGCCGCGCGGCATCCTCGCGACCTGCACCGCCCGTCCGTCGGCGAAGGCGGCGACGGACGAGCTCGGCGTCGGTCTCGGGTTCGACGACGACCTGGTCACCGGGGTCCTGCGCGCGTTCTACGCCGACGAGCCGTTCGTGAAGGTGCTCCCGACGGGCCGCTGGCCACGGACCGCGGCGACGCTGGGCAGCAACACCGTCCACCTGCAGGCCACCTTCGACGACGAGGCCGGCCGGGTGGTCGTCATCTCCGCGATCGACAACCTCACCAAGGGCGCCGCCGGCCAAGCGATCCAGTGCGCCAACCTGATGCTCGGCCTGCCGGAGACCATGGGCCTGCCCCTGACCGGCCTCGCCCCCTGACATCTCGGCCTTTCAGCACATGCGGTGCGTGCTGGTCCTCGCGCGCCCGAAGAGATCGCGCCCCACGAAATGCCCCAAGAAATGAGGAACGAACGTGAGCGTCACCGCCCCGAAGGGCTTCCGGGCCGCGGGTGCCTCGGCCGGCCTGAAGCCGTCCGGGCGTCCGGATGTCGCGCTCGTCGTGAACGACGGGCCGTCGGACGCCGCGGCCGGCGTGTTCACCACCAACCGGGTGCAGGCGGCGCCCGTCCAGTGGACCCGCCAGGCGCTCGCCGACGGGCGGCTGCGCGCGGTCGTGCTCAACTCGGGCGGGGCGAACGCCTGCACCGGGCCGGACGGCTTCGCCGACGCCCACCACACCGCCGAGCACGTCGCGAAGGCGCTTGAGCTCGGCGCCGGTGACGTCGCCGTCTGCTCGACCGGCCTGATCGGCGTCCGGCTGCCGATGGACCTGCTTCTCAACGGCGTCACGCGGGCCGTGCCGCTGCTGTCCGCCGACGGCGGCCCGGCCGCGGCGGAGGCGATCCGGACGACCGATACCGTCAGCAAGCAGGCGGTCCGGACCTCGGCCGATGAAGCCGTCACGGTCGGTGGCATGGGCAAGGGCGCGGCGATGCTCGCCCCGTCGCTGGCCACGATGCTCGTCGTCGTCACCACCGACGCCGTCGCCGACGCCGTGACCCTCGACCACGCGGTCCGCGAGGCCACCCGGCTGACGTTCCAGCGGATCGACTCCGACGGCTGCCTGTCCACGAACGACACCGTCCTGCTGCTCGCCTCCGGCGCGTCCGGAGTGACGCTGCCCGCCGACGAGCTCACGGCGCTCGTCACGGACGTCTGCATGGACCTCGGCAAGCAGATGATCGGCGACGCCGAGGGCGCCACCAAGGACATCGCGATCACCGTGACCGGCGCGGCGACCGAGGACGACGCCCTCGAGGTCGGCCGGGCCGTCGCCCGCAACAACCTGCTCAAGTGCGCCCTCTACGGGAAGGACCCCAACTGGGGCCGCGTGCTCGCCGCGATCGGCACCACGAAGGCGGCCTTCGAGCCCGACGAGCTCGACGTCGCGATGAACGGCGTCTGGGTCTGCCGGGCCGGCGCACCCGGCGAGTCGCGCGACCTGGTCGACCTGTCCGGCCGGGAGATCACCATCGTCGCCGACCTGCACGCGGGCGACGCCGCAGTGACGATCTGGACCAACGACCTCACCGACGGCTACGTCTACGAGAACTCTGCTTACTCAACGTGATTGATTGTTCGCTCCGGTCGTGCACGGCCTCCGCTCACGGTCTTCGCGGGGTAGGCGTGGAACACAAGACGGTAGGCGCGGAACACAAGGTGGGGGAGACGGGGACATGATGGTCATGAAGGGCGCCGGTGGCGCGCCGGCGTCGGCGGGTGGTCGGGCGACGGCGCGTGGGCATGCGGCGCTGCCCAAGACCCAGGTGCTCGTCGAGGCGCTGCCCTGGCTCGCCCGGTTCCACGGCGCCACGGTCGTGATCAAGTACGGCGGTCACGCGATGTCGACGCCGGCGCTGCGCGAGGCGTTCGCCGAGGACGTCGTGTTCTTGCGGCTGGCCGGGATACGGGTCGTCGTCGTACACGGCGGCGGCCCGCAGATCACCGCGCACCTGGACCGGCTCGGCGTCCCGTCCACGTTCACCGGCGGCCTGCGGGTCACCACGCCGGAGACGATGCAGATCGTCCGGATGGTGCTCGTCGGCCAGGTGAACCGGGACGTCGTCGGTCTCGTCAACAACCACGGGCCGTTCGCCGTCGGCCTTTCCGGTGAGGACGCGAACATGTTCACCGCCCGGCGCCGCGGCGCGGTCGTCGACGGCGAGGAGGTCGACATCGGCCTGGTCGGCGACGTCGTCGAGGTCGCCCCGGAGACGGTGAACGCGCTGCTCGACTCGGGCAAGGTCCCGGTCGTGGCGACGGTCGCCCGCGGCGAGGACGGCGGCGTCTACAACGTCAACGCCGACACCGCCGCCGCGGCGCTGGCCGTCGCCCTCGGTGCGGCCAAGTTCGTCGTGCTCACCGACGTCGAGGGCCTCTACGCGGACTGGCCGAACTCCGACGAGGTGATCAGCGAGCTGGACGCCACCGAGCTCGAGGCGATGCTGCCGGGGCTCACCGCCGGGATGATCCCGAAGATGGAGGCGTGCCTGCGCGCGGTCCAGGGCGGCGTGCCGCAGGCGCACGTGCTCGACGGCCGGGTGGCACACGCCGTCCTCCTGGAGGTCTTCACCGACGAGGGTGTCGGAACCCTGATCACCCCGGCCACGAAGGACGTCCCAGACCCGAAGGACACCTCGGCCGCGAAGCGTGCCCCGGCCGCGAGGGGCACCGCGGGAGCGGCGGTGCCGCCAGTCGCCGGCCAGCCCGCCGCGGCCACCACGATTCCGTCGATCGCGACCGCCTCCGGAGGCCTCCAGTGACCCAGACCGCCGACCTCGGCGCCGCCGGCCGGGTGGCAACGTACGGAACCCCTGACGACGCCCCTGACAGCGCCGTCGCGCCGACGACCGGCGCCGCCGTGACCGATCTGTTCGACCGGCGGGACAAGGTCATCATGGGCACGTACGGCCGGCCGGCCGTCGCGCTCGTCCGCGGCGAGGGCAGCTGGGTGTGGGACGCCGACGGCAAGGAGTACCTCGACCTGCTTGCCGGGATCGCCGTGTCCGTCATCGGCCACGCCCATCCCGCTGTCGGGGCGGCGGTCACGGCCCAGCTCTCCCAGCTCTGCCACACGTCGAACCTGTACGTCAACGAGCCGCAGGTGCTGCTCGGCGAGCGGCTGGTGTCCCTGCTCGGCGCGGACGCGCGGGTCTTCTTCGCGAACTCGGGCGCCGAGGCCAACGAGTGCGCCATCAAGATCAGTCGCAAGACGGGCCGGACGGAGCTCATCGCCACGGAGGGCTCGTTCCACGGCCGGACGCTGGGCGCGCTGTCCATCACCGGCCAGCCGGGCAAACGGGCACCCTTCGAGCCGCTGCTGCCCGGCGTGCGGTTCGTCCCGTACGGCGACGCCGCGGCGCTGACAGCGGCGATCAGCGAGCACACCGCGGCGGTGTTCCTGGAGCCGACGCTCGGCGAGGCCGGCGTGATCCCGCCGCCGCCCGGTTATCTGGCCGCCGCGCGGGCGCGCTGCGACGAGACCGGGGCGCTGCTCGTCCTCGACGAGGTGCAGAGCGGCATCGGCAGGACCGGAACCTGGTTCGCGCACCAGGCCGAAGGCGTCCTGCCCGACGTCGTCACGCTGGCCAAGGGGCTTGCCGGCGGCCTCCCCATCGGGGCCTGCATCGGCATTGGAGCCGCTGGGAAACTGCTGCGCCCCGGCGAGCACGGGAGCACCTTCGGCGGCGGCCCGGTCGTCTGCGCCGCCGCGCTCGCCGTCCTCGACACCATCGAGTCGCAGGGGCTGTTGGCGTCCGCCACCCGGGTCGGCGGGCGGCTCGCCGACGGCGTCCGGGCCGCCGCGGCGGCTGGCGTCCCCGGCATCGGCGGGGTGCGCGGCATGGGCCTGTGGCTGGCGATCGAGCTGTCGACGCCGACGGCCGGCGCGTTCGAGGCCGCCGCCCGCGCCGCCGGCTTCCTCGTCAACGGGATCGCGCCGAGCACCGTCCGGCTCGCCCCGCCGCTGGTGCTCGCCGACGCCGACGCCGACGCCTTCCTCGCGGCCCTGCCCGGCATCGCCGCCGCCTCGGCGGAACAGGCATCCTGATGCCGGCCGGAAGCCTTCAGCCGGGCGGTCCTGGTCCCGACCCTGGCCGCGGACCGACACCGCCGCCCACCCGCGGCCACGGGGCATCGGGTCAGGCCGGCCGGTCCGACAAGATTCAGCCGGCGTCCCGCCGGCGACCACACCGTAAGGTCGGCCCATGACGATCCGCCACTTCCTCCTGGACAGCGACCTGACGCCCGCCGAGCAGGCGTCGGTGCTCGACCGGGCCGACCAGCTCAAGGCGACGCGGCGCTCCCCGGCCGCCGACCGCCCGCTGGCGGGTGGGTCGGTCGCGCTGATCTTCGAGAAGCCGTCGGCGCGTACCCGGGTGTCGTTCGAGGTCGGCGTCGCCGAGCTGGGAGGCCACCCGGTCGTTCTGGACGCCAGCACGATCCAGCTGGGCCAGCGAGAGTCGATCGAGGACGTGGCGCAGGTGCTGTCCCGCTACGTGGATGCGATCGTCATCCGTACCTTCGGGCAGGAACGGGTGGAACGGATGGCCTCCGCTGCCTCCGTACCGGTGGTGAACGCGCTCTCCGACTTCGCTCACCCCTGTCAGGCGCTCGCCGACCTACAGACGATCCGCGGTGTGTTCGGCGCGCTCGCCGGCAGGACGCTGACGTACGTGGGCGACGGCAACAACGTCGCCCACTCGCTGCTGCTCGCCGGCGCGGCGGCCGGGATGCGTGTGCGGATCGCCGCGCCGCCCGGCATGGAGCCGAACGCGGGCGTCGTGCATCGGGCGGCGGAGATCGGCGTGGGCACTGGCGGCGTGGTCGAGGTCGGCAACGACCCGCGTGCGGCGGCCGACGGCGCCGACGTGCTCTACACCGACGTCTGGACGTCCATGGGACAGGAGTCGGCGGCTGCGAGCCGAGTCGACGCGTTCCGGCCCTACCAGCTGAACGAGGCGCTCGTCGCTGCGGCCAAGCCGTCCGCGATCGTGATGCACTGCCTGCCCGCGCACCGCGGAGAGGAGATCACCGCGGCCGTGATCGACGGACCGCGTTCGGTCGTCTTCGACCAGGCGGAGAACCGGCTACATGCCCAGAAGGCGCTGCTGGACTTCCTGTTCGCCAGTCTCGGCCGCACGGACGACCTGCGCGGCGCCGCACCCTCGGCCGCGGTCGCCGGCGCGGCGCCCTGACCCGTAGCTGCCGGCCACTGCGACCACGACTGCGGATGACCACGGACCATGGATGACTACAGAGGTGCTATGACTTCGGGCACGAGGCCGGCGGCGCCGCTGACCAAGCGCGCCCGGCACGCCCGGCTGGCGGCGTTGATCGCGGCGACCCCGGTGCGCTCCCAGACGGAGCTCGCCCGGCTGCTCGCCGCCGAGGGAGTCCGGGTCACCCAGGCGACGCTGTCGCGTGACCTGGAGGAGCTGGGCGCGACCAAGGTCCGCGGCCAGGACGGCACCCTGGTCTACGCCGTCGACCCGGGGCTGGCGCCCGCGGAGACGGTCCGGCTGCCGCTGTCCAGGCTGTGCGAGGACCTGCTCGTCTCCGCCGAGGCCAATGGCGACCTGGTCGTGCTGCGCACCCCGCCCGGCGCCGCGCAGCTGTTCGCGTCGGCGCTGGACCGGGCCGCGCTGCCGGAAGTCATGGGCACGATCGCCGGAGACGACACGGTTCTGGTCGTCTGCCGGGCGCTCGCGTCGCCGGACGGCGGCCAGGAGGCTGCCGGCATGCGGGACGAACCGGCAGGACCGGCCGCGCCGGCGACCCGGCCGCCGGCGCCGGTGCCGGTGCCGACCGGGCCTCGGCTCGCGACCCGTCTGCTCGGCCTTGCCGAGGGGCGCGGCCGGCCCGGGGCAGACGACGACTCGCTGGTGGGCGGCTCCACCGCGGTGCCGCTGCCCACCGGAACGCGCGATCGCCAGGAGCCGGCGGTTCCCGCCCATCAGGCCTGAACGGCGGCAGTACGTTCCCACCCATCAGGCCTGAACGGCGGCAGTACACAGACAGTGGCCGACAGCAAGGCCGTAGCCATGATCTACAGCTACGGCGTAGCCATACAGGGACGGCACAGGCCGAGACCGCGACGCCTGGCGTGGTCCTGACATCGTGGTCCTGAGAGGGCGACACAGGCGTCGCCTCGAGATAGGAGCAGCAGACGTGGAGACGACCGGCGGCAGCCCGGCCGGGACGGGCATGACCGAGACGGCGGGGATGGCCGGCGAGAGCGGGGGAGCCCCGCTGCGGCTGTGGGGTGGCCGTTTCGCCGGTGGTCCCGCCGAGGCGCTCGCTCAGCTCTCGGTGAGCGTGCATTTCGACTGGCGACTCGCCCCCTACGACCTGCTCGCGTCGAAGGCCCACGCCCGGGTGTTGCACCGCGCCGGGCTGCTCGACGACGCCGAGCTCACCGCGATGCTCGGCGCTCTCGACGAGGTGGCCGTCGACGTGGCGGCCGGGCGCTTCCAGCCGACCGTCGAGGACGAGGACGTGCACACCGCGCTCGAGCGGGCGCTGATCGAGCGGCTCGGCACCCTCGGCGGCAAGCTGCGCGCCGGCCGCAGCCGCAACGACCAGGTCGCGACCGACCTGCGCCTCTACCTGCGCGCGGCGGCCCGGCAGGTCGCCGCGGCCGTGACCGACCTGTCCGAGGCGCTCGTCGACGTCGCCGAGAGGCACGTCGACACGCCCGCGCCCGGGATGACCCACCTGCAGCATGCCCAGCCGATCTCGTTCGGCCACCAGCTGCTCGCCCACGTGCACGCGTTCGCCCGCGACGTGGACCGGCTGCGCGACTGGGACCAGCGGGCGGCGGTCTGCGCGCTGGGCGCCGGTGCCCTGGCAGGTTCGTCGCTGCCGCTGGACCCCGAGGGCGTCGCGGCCGAACTCGGTTTCGACCGGGCGTTCGCCAACTCGATCGACGCCGTCTCCGACCGCGACTTCGCGGCCGAGTTCCTGTTCGTCGCGGCGATGATCGGCGTGCACCTGTCCCGGCTCGGCGAGGAGCTGGTGCTGTGGACCAGCCGGGAGTTCGCCTGGGTCGAGCTCGACGACGCCTTCGCCACCGGTAGCTCGATCATGCCGCAGAAGAAGAACCCCGACGTCGGCGAGCTGGCCAGGGGCAAGTCGGGCCGGCTCATCGGCCATCTGGCCGGCCTCCTGGCCACGCTGAAGGGCCTGCCGCTCGCCTACGACCGTGACCTGCAGGAGGACAAGGAGCCGGTGTTCGACGCCGTCGACACCCTGCTCGTGGTCCTGCCGGCGGTGACGGGCACGGTCGCGACGATGAAGGTGCGCGCCGAGCGGCTGGCCGCCGCGGCGCCAGACGGGTTCTCGCTGGCGACGGACGTGGCCGAGTACCTCGTGCGACGCGGGGTGCCGTTCCGTTCGGCGCACGAGGCCGTGGGTGCCCTGGTCGCCTGGTGTGTGGCGGCAGCGGTCGACCTGCACGAGGTGTCCGACGAGCGGCTCGGGGAGATCAGCCCGGTGCTGACCCCTGACGTGCGGGCGGTACTGTCCGTGACGGGCGCCCTCGACGCCAGGTCGGCGCCCGGCGGCACCGCGCCGGCTCGGGTGCGCGACCAGGTCGGCGCGCTGCGCGGCACGCTTGCCGCCGACCGAAAGTGGAGCGTCGGCTGACGTATCCAGGTCCGGTACCGCCAGACTCCGGTTTCATCCCGGGTCCCACTGCGGCGGACGCGGCGGACGCGGGCGGCGTCGGGCCGGCGGCGAAAGCCAGTAGCGCCGGGCCGGCCCGGGTCGCGTCCGCGCGGGTCGAGGCGGCGTCGCCGGGCGAAACGCCGCCGGCTGGGCGGCTGCTTCCCGAGGAGTTCTACGCCCGCCCCGTGCTGGCCGTCGCTCGTGACCTGCTCGGCGCGACGGTCCGGCACGGGCCGGTGAGCGTGCGGCTCACGGAGGTCGAGGCCTACGGCGGCTGGAACGACCCGGCGTCGCACGCGGCGCGCGGCCCGACGCCCCGGTCGGCGGTGATGTTCGGGCCTCCTGGCCGGGCCTACGTCTATTTCGTCTATGGCATGCACTGGTGCCTGAATCTCGTGTGCGAGCCGACCGGCTCGGCGGCCGCGATCCTGATCCGTGCTGGCGCGGTCGTGGACGGGCTGGCCGTGGCGCGCGCTCGGGCGCCCCGGCTCGCCGACCGGGATCTTGCCCGTGGCCCTGGTCGGCTGGCCCGCTCGCTCGGCGTCGACGGCGCGCTGACCGGCTCACTCGTGATCGGCGGTGGTCCGATCACCGTGGAGCGGCCGGTGGCGGGCGACGGCGTCGGTGGCGGCGTCGGTGGTGGTACCGCGGCGGTGTGCACCGGGCCGCGTGTCGGTGTGCGAGCGGCTCTGGACCTGCCATGGCGGCTGTGGCTGGCGGGGGATCCGACCGTCAGTGCTGGGCCCAGGCCACGCCGGGGTCCCGAGGGCGACGGCGTTCGCCACGGTCGTTGAGCGTCCGAGCGACGCCGGGAGCCACGCCCGGAGGAAGCAGCGGCGGCAGATGCTGGACATCGGCGGGCGAGGCCCGGCGAGGCCCGGCAAGCCAGGAAGGCTGTGGCTACAGGGATCCTTGGGGCGGATCTGCAGCAGGCCCGGCCATCCAGACTCCCATACCAGCCAGGATCGTCTAGTCGGGTCGCCGATGGTGTGATGCACATCACGTCGATTCCGGCCGTCTGAGTTTGACGCTTCCCGTCCGGCGACCGTAATGTTCTTTCCACGGCACCAAGTCGGACGGAACGAAGAGCCCCACATGTGAGGCTCGCGGGGTTCGTCCCGAGGTGCTGTGTGCGTCCCGATTGGGATGCTGGTCGTGGTGGTCGCCGAGTAATCGGAGTCGACTGACACGGTCTTACAATCAGCGAGTCGAAGCGCCGGCTAACGCATCGATTGATGCGGGACCGGTTTATGCGTCCGCTCCTTGAGAACTCAACAGCGTGCCATGAAAGTCAGTGCCATTTACCCCGTTCTGTGGGTGGTGCTGCTGCTGGGCTTGGATGGTCTGGTGGTGGTGCTGTTTGCAGGGGTTTGTAAGTTCCTT